>JGI24723J26617_10000007_pt1 | contig 410284 bp, 581 predicted proteins | sample Cruoilmetagenom6_FD_26617 | JGI IMG/M metagenome (IMG submission 26617) | reverse complement strand
TCCCCTACTGTGTCACCAGCAACACTGGAATTATTCACTATGTCGTATGGCGTAGTAGGTATCAAAGAGGATAACTCATATTGCGGAGTCTGTGACGTGCTGATTTCTGAACCTCGTGTAAGTACGGAAAACTTAACGTCTATATTGTCAGTGTACGTATCTCTCCATCTGTATATCGGGCTACCCAGATCATATGTGCTATTCTGTGAAGGAATTAAATCTTGTGAAATTCTAGCTAACGTCTGCGTTGAAACGGGTGCCCAATCATCCGAAACTGCCGAGTAATCTGCGCCAGTTAAAACCTTCATTGTGTTATCTGTTGTGTCAAACCATAACTGTCCGTTTACCGGATTGTGAGGCGGTAAATGATAAGCGTAGTTACCCATTCTCCAAATGAAAGGTTCAAAAATATCTTTGGAGTAATTAATGAAGTCCGTGCCCGTAAATAAAGGCGTAGTGGCACTGCCATTAGTTTCTCCGTCAATAACGTCAAATTCACTGAATGTTATTTCTGGGGGCAAAACTTCCCCATTAACGAACGAAAATCTTTTTACTGTATAGCTCATATCTCATAACCTCTAGACACTAGAACATCAAAAGTGTAAAGTTCATCTGTTTTTAAAATTGTCATTAATAATGGACCGTTATAGATGAGATTATTAAATCTATTAACGTTTCCGTTTATGTAGTTGTAATTATACAGCGGAGGTAATACAATACTCATCCCGTATAATGCGGCGTCTTGTAAAATAACCATAAGTTGGGTATCGCCCTCAATGGTACGTTCTCTGAAGTCAAAAGTAACTTTTGTAATATTTACATCGGTATTTACATCAGTTAGGTTATAAATTAATGTCGTGTTCTTAACTAAATCTGCCTCTTCATATGTGGTTCTGTTTAACAGAGAGTCATTAATTACGGTTGTCGTCCACGGTGTATCCTGATTCACATTAGTGCCATCAACTAGATCGTCCAGATCTTTCATTAATGTTGTGTTGGCTGGGATTGCGCCAGACTCTTCATATAGATTGTCAGAGTACACTAAAGAGCTGTTACTATTGAAATCGATGACTATATCTTTTACACTACCGTAAGCATTTTCATAATTAAATGTTTCCGTGTATAAACCTCCAGTGTATAAATTGTTATATCTTAAAAGGTCAGTGCCGACATCTGAAGAAATTCCGAAATCAGGATACACGGGTGTGTCTACCGCTTCGGTATTTAATATTCCAGTAGTGAGTGGCTGCCAGATATTATCTGTGTTATATACCATAACTACATTATTAACGGAATCAAACCATGTTTGCCCAACAATAGGATTATCAGGAGATGTACTATTGTAGAAATTACTACTGATCCATATCGCATTCTCTGATAAAGTCTTCGCAAAGTCTTCGTAACCGTTACCTAAAATGGGTATAGAAAATGAACCTTCATTTAATGTGAAGTCTTGCATCTCCGACCCAGATTTACCATCACGAAATTCGTTATACTGCCTTATGCTAAAAGTCATACAATATCTCCAGTTACTAACCATGTATTATGTGTGCCTTGGTTAAATTTAGTAATGTAAGCCCCACCGTTTATAGTTAATGTTGTTAATGCCATATCAAAATTAAAATTATCACTTGAACCAACAGGGACATTCATAGTAAAATTCTGTGTACTAGAAACTACAGTAAATGATATAAGATCGTCGGTGTCTGTTTCTACTAACGGAACGTCAGCATCTAAAGCGCCAATAAAAACATATGATGCATTATTTATAGCCATTATTTCCGTTACGGAATCATCTAATCTAGTAACCGAGTTTGAGAATTCACTGTTATCATTCACATGATCTAAAACTTCAGTGACAGTTTGGTTCTGTAAGTTACTTCCGACATGTATTACTTCGTCAGACGTGACTATGAACGATTCCTCTAGTGTTTTAAAATTGCCTGTTACTGGGTCGGTGATGTAAATTATATTTGTACTGATATTATCAACGTATATATTCTCCCATGTGTTTGTACTAAGACCAAAATCGAAACTTACATCAAATTCTGGAATAATACTGGAATCGGACACATCAACTGTGTTAGGATTTAAAACTATAGGATTAAATATGTCTTCAGTTTGACCAACTAATACTTTGAGGCTGTTGTTATATATTAACGTGCCAGCTAACATAGAATCTCCTAGATTTTGGGGGGTACTAGTATTAAAATTCTCCAGCATATACATATGTTGTTGAGCAAGAATAGGTCCATAATTAACGTAGTCCTTACCAATCAACGGCAAAGTTACGTCAGTGTTTACTGTGTTGTCATCCACGGTAATAGTCGTTCCTTCTGGAATACCAGATCTGTACTCTTTATATGTTAAAGGTTTAAAAGTCATTATATTCTAACCCAAAGGTCTCCGTTATTTCCGCCCGTTGGGGCACTTGAAGACACGTTAATATTGTAACTTGACGCGCCAGTAGGTCCGGTAGCTCCGGTGGCACCAGTAGCTCCAGTTGGGCCAATAGGACCAGTAGGCCCATCAGCACCTATAGGTCCAGCAGGACCAGGTACTAAGCTGTCGTCCCCTGTTAAACCTTGTATGCCTTGAGGTCCAGTAGGACCATCAACACCTTGAATACCTTGAGGCCCAGTGTCACCTTGAACACCTTGCGGTCCTTGTTCACCAGAACTAGAAACTTGTATCCAATCCGCAACACCGTTAGACGGAGCAATATTAACCATTAGTGTTGCGTTAATATTATCAAACCATAACTGTCCTTGCACCGGATTAGAAGGTTCAGCGCCACCAGCAAAATTTTCTAATTGCCATGTTAGTGCTTCCGCTATACTTTCAGGATACGCAACTACCCCTATACCTGTGAGAGGTATATCGGTTTTATCATATGTGACTGCGCCGTCATCTACTGTGATGGAACCTGAGTTTCCGTTTAGGTACTCTCTGTAAAATCTTATCTTATAAGACATGCTTTAGCCTCGCTTAAATATTTTTATATTATGTAAATGTTACGGTGTAGGTTTCATATGACGTGAAGAACTGAGTCAAACCAGTAATATGCCAACTGGAAGATCCTCCAGAACTTCCGTATACCATACTGGACCTGTCATATGATATGTTTATACCTGGTCCAGTAACTGTCACTGTGTTCCAGTCACTATTACCAGTGCCGCTCATGCTCACCCTGAAATTGGCAGGGTTATAAGAGGTAGTGGTTAGCCATGTTATTTGTCTACCCGTAGAACCTAGAGCGCTTGGGGTTATTGAACCAGAAAATGCGTTATTAGGTAGGCCTCTAAAGCCCTTTTCTCCTGGCCCTAAAGGCGTCGGTTCCGCGTACAGCGTATGTACAGAGATAACTCCTTCGTCCCAGAACTGAACTGTGGACCCATTGTCTCTAGTCCATGCGTCTTTGACTTCCTGCCAGCCAGATGCCGACTTTCTGTATATATTCTTTACTATTTTCCATGTACCTGAGTCATTTACGTGAACCGAGGTAACATTATCTGACTTTGGCATTATGCTCTCCATTAGTTACTACTATTTATCAAACTTTTACTTGACTAATGTTCGAGTTTGAAGTACAATTTGTGAAAATTTGGAGATAAACATGGATAAAATATACGAAATCGGCGTTGACTTCAGCTGTCCAGACCAGAAAGACTATTTTTCTGTCGTCGAGTCAGTGAATGATGCTGAGTTTTTAGGCGGAACCTACGCTACTGACGAATCTGCCTTAGACAGAGGGACTCTTTACGTTCATCGCAAGGCTAGTTCATTGGATGAGGCTTTTAAAGTCGTTCGCGGAGCATTTACTGGTAATGGTAAAGTAATCAATATGAGAGATATGCGTGTTGAGTCATTTACTTTAGATCGTGTTCAAGCTGGATATCTTCCAGATGGATATGTGCATGTATCAGATAGAAACCCGAATGCAACTGGTTTTTATTGGTGTTTATGTAGAACAGGTAGTATTAGTGCTAAGTTATCTTTTCAGAAAGTCCATTTCAAGAAAGAACATAACTCACGTTGGGTTGCCGGTGATTGGACTACTGTCCTAGCATGGGCAACATAATGTACGAATGGTTATGTAAGTTGTTTGTTGGGCACTTACATAAGTGGGATACGGTAAAAGAAGTTAGAGTGTATAATGAAACGTGGGACGGGAAGACATGTGCGGACGTCATTCATTTACAGTGTGAAATATGTGGTAAAGTGAAACATACGAAAATTAATTACGGTAATGTTTGACACGAACTTGAAAATCATATATAATGCACAGCATGAAGACTATGAGTCGTAGCCACATAAGAGGGTTACGGTTATCAGGTTAGATTCAAGTGGGGAGGAATATGTTCTTTCTAGAAGATCAGAACAATCTCCACGTTTTATTTTAAATAAAACAAAAAGAATGGTTGACAAGAGTAGCAAGTTGTTATATAATGTGCACCTCAAGTCGAGACAGTAAATAAACGTTTTAAAATAAATATTTATTTAGTGTTGACAACCAGTTTAAAGCGTGATATAATATGCGCCCTCAGAGACTAAATCAATACGATCTTCGGATCTTAATGATTTGATCTTTGATCAACAAGTTTAAGGATGTATAATCCTACAGCCGTAGTAATGCGGGGAAGGGCGGATCTACTAACAGACCGTCACCAGTTAACCTTTGGTTTTCGGGTAAATTATGCAAGCCGAGTTACCTGTGACTTCGTACAAACGGAGAACATGGTGTAAGCATCAGGGGTAAAATGAGATCAGGGCAACGCTGAGATCTTAGTCGGAGATGAGAATTTCCTTCACTCATACGCCTTATCGGGCAGATGTGATACCAGCAGTGACAAAGGGTAGGGTAATTGTTTGAGTCAGTGATGACAAGAGCTTTTATTCATTCTAGAGTGATCCTTCGGGTGACCTTGTTAGATGAACAGGTGTTAAAACTTGGGAGTCTTGAAAGAACGTACGGATTAGCCTCATCGGGTGAAAGTACATAGAGATGTTGTGTATTCTGTCGCTAGAAATAGTTATGGAGCATTGTCAGCACACGTCTTGGTTAGATACAACTTAACGGTTTAGCTCAGTTGGTAGAGCGCTTGATTCAGACTCAAGAGGTCGGTGGTTCAAATCCATTACTCGTTTACTTAATTAAAGTAAAAAAAACGCAAAGTTGTTGACGGCATAGAAGAGAAAATATCGTAATCCCGTGCATCCTCGGATGAACACGTGGTCAAAGAGAACCTGCAAAGTGATCTTTGGTTTGAAGGATTCTGCACTTTGGGCTGCAACCCTTAACTGCCTGCGAAGGTAGAAGGAAAGAAGAATTCAGAGTATCTCTATGTGACAGTGGAACCGCCTTTCCACTTAAAATAAGGCCGATATGGTAAGATACTGGGATGGACCTACGGGTTGTCTCAGTGGATAAGTTCTTAACCGTGCATGAGCAATGTACGAGGTACGGGAACGTAAAGACTTACCGATTGTACGTATAATCTCAACGTATTTTTATTTTAAAGTTCTTAGTGGTTGGTATTTGAAGAGAAAGGGGATAGGTTAGCTGTCGCAGTGATATGCGGTCCTCAATAAATATCATAAACGTCCTACATCTGCTAGGATTTGGCCAACACTGATAGTATCAACCCCTAAGAATTTTTTACTTTATGTGGATATCGTTATGATAATTACAGCTAGAGATTTAATGCCGAAGTACGGTGATGACGAAGATGATCTGTCATTATCAGACGTAGGACGTATAGAATCTCAGATAGAGAGTAACTTAGCGCAGTCTAAGCAAATACTTGAAGATTTGGACACCGTTAAAGAGGAATTAAACTTCCTTCGACGTATAGTTCGCTTCTTACGTTAGATAATATGCTTGCGTAGCTCAGTTGGTAGAGCAGCTCACTTGTAATGAGCAGGTCACAGGTTCGACTCCTGCCGCAAGCTCCATTTTTACGGTGCCCATCTGGGGAAAGGCTTGAGTTGAAACATACTCGGTAGGATACTTCGGTATCTGAAGTGGGGATCAGGTCCCGCCACCATTTTTTAATTCCACAATAGCTCAGCGGTAGAGTAGGTGACTGTTAATCACTTGGTCCTTGGTTCGATCCCAAGTTGTGGAGCCATTTTTAGAAGGTGTTATATGACAAGTTATAGCGAACTTAGCGATGTAGCACTTAGTGCCAAAATAATGGAACTTGAGTATGACTTACGTAGAGCAAAAGCTGTGCAGAATCGCAGAGTTGGTAGTGCAACGTGGGAATGTGAAGAGTGCGGGTATAGACATACGGATGCGGACATAGTAATATCTCATCTTGAGACGGTCCATAAATATCCACGTGAAGATGCGAACTTAAGTACTATTAGGGTACATTCATAAAAGAATTAGTAGAAAATAAATATGCGGGTGTAACTCAGCGGTAGAGTGTGTGGTTTCCAACCATTTCGTCGCAGGTTCGATCCCTGTCACCCGCTCCAAATTAAGTATGGGCAGAGAGAGTTCGAACCTCTCCACCCGCTCCAAATTAAAATACACGGATGTATCATGGACACAGTTAATATTAATCGTTTAGAACTACTAGAAATCGTTAAAGCGAATCTAGAAACCCACAAGACAGATATTTTATCTGCTAAAACCGCACGTTTAGCACAGTACAAAGCTGATGTGGCTAAGGCGTTAGATGATCCAGAAGGATTACGGGAAATAACTGTTCCTAAAGTGCCAGATAACACTACTGAGTATGAGAGTACAGTTCGTAAATTAGAATTATCGGTAGATGACGTGATTGCATTAGAATCACATGAGTTTGACAACTATGTGATGGATAAATGGCACAGTACGCGTTTGTTAAAAGGTATGTTGAACACCTATAGTGCTTCGGGTATGCTTTAATAGCATGAAGAGTTTATTATTTGTCTTACTGCTGACATTTAGTGGCATAACAAATGCATCGTATCTGCTTATGCCAATCGATGGTGTGTATGATGGAGATACGATATATACTCACTTTCATGAGAAGAGAATACCTCCACCACTTAATGTATTGCGTGTTAGGGTTCAACACATAGATACACCTGAAATGCCTGCGGCGTCTTATGTTGAGACTGGCAAGCTTAATAAGGCTAAGTGTGACGCAGAAGCATTACTTGCAACACAAGCTAAGTTTGCATTAGTTAAGATGATTGGTGATTCAACTACCATGAAGTTAACTAATTTTGACTGGGGTTCATACCCTAGGAGAATTGTAGCCGACGTCAAGATTAATGGTCAAGACGTAGGACAGTTTCTGATAAATAACGGATATGCCGTCTACGATGATGGCAAAACATCAGTTGATAATAAAGACTGGTGTAAATGATTTAATTGCGCGGTAGTGAAGCTTGGTCATCACGCAAGGCTCATAACCTTGAGATCGGCGGTTCGAATCCGTCCTGCGCTACCAAATTCTATTAGGTCTTAAGACATGAAAATAGATATTATTGACTTCGAGGCGTCCGCCTTGCAGTATCCAAGTTTCCCAATACAAGTTGCTATTATAAAAGAAGACGGTTCTACCTTTGATAGGTATATTCGTCCGTCTGATAAATGGATAGAGACGTATAATTGGGACCCTGCCTCACAAGACATACATAATATACCACTTAATACGTTACTGGACATTGGTAAGCCTTTAAAAGAAGTCGCTGAAGACCTTAATGAATTCGTCGGTGATGGTACTGTATATTGTGACGGTGGATTGTACGATATTGGCTGGTGTAACGAACTCTATGAAGCGGCTAAAATTAAAAGAACATTTAGGCTAGGTAGTGTCACTGAATTGTATGAGTATCATGCCGGTGATAAACAGTTATGGGAAGTAAAACAGATAGCTGCTGATAAACTAAAACTAAAAGAGCATGATGCTCTTAATGACGTCAAGATCATACAATTGGCTGTTAATTGGAAGAGAAATAACTACATACCATGAAGCAGATATTGACAGTGGAGAATATACAGACATTGACGGTTTCTGAGGACGAAATTCTCATAGTTACCGTTGATTGTACTGATATGCCTAGGAGTAAACAAGCGGCATATATGGAAGACGTATTGAAGTTCGTTAAAGAACAAGTTGATTGTAAGGTAATAGTATTTCCGTCAACCATTAAGGTATCAAAAATAAGTACTGATGCCGATAACTAATGACTTTTATTGATAAATAGAACTAAAATATAGGTTCTATTTTATAATGAAACTACAACATATCATTGAAAGCCTTAACGAAGCTCCAATTGGAGATTTCGAAACATCAGGCGACTTTTCTAAAAATTCATCCTTTAGAAAACCTAAAGATCGTAAGATCATAAACAATCCTAAATCTCAAGAAGTATTCAGAAAGAAATTCAGTAATACTGACCACGACTTTAATTTTTATTTCGTAAATAGCCCTGCTGCCAACCGTCATACTGAAGTTGGTATGGTTGATATGAATTGGGTACAAGAAAATTTAGGCGAAGAAGTTGCCAATATGGTAAATCATGACGGCGATGCAATTAGTATTATCTTTACTAACAATAAAGGTGAAAAAGGTGTTACTATGACACCATGGATTGTAGCACATAGAATAGCGCATGTACTTACACGTCCAAATGTTAATCCACCGAAGATTTTAGAAGCCTACAGCGACTTCATTAAGCAAATGTCTTTGGAAGTGTTCCCTTTGTACGGGATTAATGACTTCCCTAGAAATTGGCGCGGATTCATAAGTGATCAACGAGCCATGAAGATTATGCAGTTGTTTATGTATGCAGCGGGAGACTTTAGATCCGCAAGAGATAAGAACCTGAATAACGGCGCAGAAGCATTCCATGAGATGTTCGCTCAATACCTAACGACTGGTAAAGTGAAGCTTAAAGAAATACCAAAACAATTCGGAAATAGAAATTTTAGTGCGTCGTTACAAGGTAACGGACAAATACAAGATTTCGAAATGGTAGAATACAACCACGCTCTACAGTCAGCAGCTGACACGTTAGAGTGGGGATTAGAAGGTGGGCTAGGTGCCTATTATAATAAAGTATTCGTAATGTAAGATATATGGCTTGACAGGGACGTGATATAGTGATATAATTCGTCCCATATTAAGAAATACTCATTTTGAGATAAAAACTTCTGAAAATGATAAATAAAAGTATTGACAAAGTGTTTAAAGCACTGTATAATACTCAGTATAAATTAAATGACTAATAAGGTCTAGTAAAATGAAAACAATTATCGCAACTACAATCGCTTCCAGTATGCTCTTATCTGCATCACAGCGCCAAGTTGTGTCTGAACAATTGTTATCATCTCAGTCGGTTGAACGCCAACTGGAAAGACAGCCTTACGGGTTAATGAGTATCGAAGAGGATTTTATCTAAGTATAGATTAAAATCACAGAGAATTCAGAAACCCGATCTAGGCAACTAAATCGGGTTTTTTTATGCTCGAAGAAAAAGAAAAGAATTAAAGCACCATTCGACTAGTGGCTAGGTCAACAGGTTTTCAACCTGCAGAAGGGGGATCGAAACCCCCATGGTGTACCAACAAATGGGGTGTGGCCAATAGGATAAGGCAACGGGCTTTGAACTCGTGATAGTGGGATCGTTACCCACCACCCTAGCCAATAAGGTAATAAAAGGTGAAAGATATGAACATGAATAAAGAGGTAAATTTGGGGACGATTGTTCCCATAGCTATCCAGACAGCGACTACGACATTGTAATCGCGGATTAGCTAAGTGGTATAGCCTCGCACTTTGACTGCGATGTCGAGGGTTCGATTCCCTCATCCGCTGCCACGAAAGAAGTAGAAATAAAAGTTGTAAAGAAGTAGAAAACGTGAGAAAATATAGAAGAACAGAGAAGCGGGAAGGAAATATAGGGCTGGCCTAAGAATCAGATTTGTGCAGTATTGATTGCCTCTCATTAATAAAATAATGAGGACAATATAATGAAAAGTTTATTAAAGAGACATAGAGTAAGAGCGACATTTTATCACGTAGTAGCGATACTATTTGTTTTAAGTGCAGTATGCGCAGAGTCAGGTATTATAAGTATAACGGCTGGTTTCTGGATAGGAATAGTATTATTCTTTGCAGATTATATCGCAGAGATGTATGACCCGAATCCTGAGAATCCAGGTCCATGGTTTGAATCGCACTTTCATAGATTTTATGATGGTGACGAAGATGAAGAATAGAATGCGACGGTGATCCAATTGGTAGAGGTGCTAGGTTCAAGTTCTAGTTGTTGAGGGTTCGACTCCCTCTCGTCGTACCATATTAGGTGAGTATATGAAGAACAGAAACAAATGGCTACGTATACCAGAACATATTGAGAAAGAAAGAGTATACAGAGAGGCCGTAGCTCTATTTGATCAGTTAGAAAAGAAGAACGGCGTGCTATCTACATCAGTAGCCACGTTAAGAGATAGATTGAAGAAAAGTTTTAAAGGTTAAATGCGGGTGTGGCGAAGTTGGTATATGCAGCGGTTTTAGAAACCGTAGATCGGAAGATCGTGAGGGTTCGACTCCCTCCACCCGTACCATATTGGAGAAAGAAGATGGCACATTATAGAAAGTTAGAAGTTGGTGGTATTAATTACCAATTTAATATCGGTAAACGTTATGTCGCCATCAAAGGTCCGAACGGAACAGAGCACGTAGAAAAAAGTGTTGTTGGGTTTGAAGTGCATGCCAGTGCTGCCGTTACGCCCAAGATGATCGCTGATCATATAAAGGGATGTAAAAAAGATGTCAGTGAGTACTTCCCGTCGTGCGGATGTGAAGGAGTAGAGAAGACACTAGTGGTTAATCCGTACGAAAGTGAAATTCGTGAAAAAACATATTATAACTATTGGTGTAAAAGTTGTTATGAAAGTGTAGCGGATGATATTTAAAAGTTTTGAAGCCATGGTGGCGAAGCAGGAATATGCACCAGACTTAAAATCTGGCGGTCGAAAGATCATGCGGGTTCGATTCCCGCCCATGGCACCAAATACGTATAGCTGAGGATATAGCATGTTGTCTTCCAAGGCCTGAAAAGGTAGCGCAGCCAGAAGGTTAGGCATGCTGAGATTTTAATACGTCGGGCAGCGGATGCAAGAGAGATTACGAATCTTTCTGTCGGTGGTTCGAATCCACCTCGGCGTACCAATTTTTACGGAGAGTTCCATGGGAACAGTTATAGACCTAGAATCTTATAGAACATCAAGAATGAGTAAGATGGAATCTCTCAAATACACGGCAGAAAAAGCCAAAAGGCTAGCCGAAAGGATTGATAGGAAAATCGAGAAAATGAAGAAGTAAGTTTAATGCACTTGTCGTCTAACTGGAATAGGATACCTGACTTTCAATCAGGGGAATGCGGGATCGAGGCCCGTCAAGTGTACCATTTTATGGGACTGGCTGAAGGCAGCTAAGGTAGAGGTTCGATTCCTCTTTTAAGTCTGGACAGACGGAGGTTCGATTCCTCATTACGTCTACTGGTATACTTGCGAGTGTAGATGGGTTCGACTCCCGACAGTTCCAACATTTTAAGGTAGCAAATACCAAACGCTACCTTGGTGAAAAGGTTGGCCTAGTAGTAAGAGGTGGTACTCTTGTGAAAAGCTGGCCTTAGTAACCTAAATTTTAATGCGTCCTTGGCCAAATTGGATAAGGCACCGGATTTCTACTCCGACGATTCCAGATTCGAATTCTGGAGGGCGCACCAAACATACTGTTAATGGGAAATACTAGTTTCAACCATTGACAGGCAGGGCTGAACTCGCAAGGTTCTTTCCTTTACTTGCTTAGGCATCAGACAGCGAATCGTGGATGGGTCTGAAGGGTGGCTACGCGGAGTAGTAGTGAGATAAATGATTTCTAAATTCTCACGGCAGGTAAAAAACACTAGCAGATAATCCATGATGGTGATTGGGTGCGCTTGGAAAGCGTTGCGAGGGCTGATACCCCTTTCGGATCGATACCGATGTCTGCTACCAAATTTAATGCTCCTGTCGTCTAATGGCTAGGATATCGCGTTCTCAGCGCGGGGAAGACGGATCGATACCGTCCAGGAGTACCAATTTATAGTAGGTTAATTCGTCGGGGACGGACACGGCTTTGAATACCGTTGGAGGGTTAATAGCCCTTGGGGATCGATACCTCAATCTACTGCCAATTAAGGAAATATTATGTTTGCCAGATTACAACGTAAATATTTTAAGTATAGGGCCAGACTAGCTCAAGATGATATGTATATGACTATGGGCATGTTCAATGTAAAAGAAGAGCAGTTGTATGGAAACTATTCATATAATATAAGTAAGGCTAAACGTGATTACTATCTCACTAGGGCCAAGTGGGCTATCTAAGTTCGATTGACTTGGATTGTTCTTGATCTAAAACATAACCTTGTAGATTGTCTACTTTGTTCTGTACTGCTTGATGTACGCGATGGTAACCGTCTATTAACATAAGACCTTTTTCCAACTCTACGATAAGCACAGGAGAGTTCTTCTCAGACCCCATGGCGTGGTCGTGATCGACTCTTACAAAACCTAGCATACTAGCTAGGTCTGAGGTGTTAAATGTCTCTACGGGAACTCCGTGAGCCTTTACAAGGTCATATCCCTTGTCTACGTCCCATGTCTTTCCGAGCATGGTAAACGTTTCACCTTTGTTGTTAAATTCTAATAGTCTCATGACTATATTTATCAGTTACGGTAGATAATCCTGACAGGGTCAGGCACTGTTTCGAAAACAGTAGGAGGACTTGCGTGCCTTGGGGATCGTTACCTCTATCTACCTCCATTCAAGCGTTGACATTAAGTTTAAAGCGGCATAGTATACATTTTTCACTGAGGTCACAGCCATGTTTGAAGTAAGAAAAGAGTTGATTGATTATAAGGATGGTGATAAGCTCATCTGTGTCATTGGTGAAACGCTAAAGGCCGGAGAGTTGAGATTTCCAACTTATAAGGCTGGTGACGTCGCGGTAGCTTACGGAGAACCGTATATTAATGCTGATGGTGCCGAATTCATTAAAGTGGTAGAATCTAGTATTATGACAGGTGACCCAATGGAACCGAGTTCTAGGTTCCTCGCAAACTTTAACGGTAAGTCTGGTAATTATCTTTTTGTGATTGAGAATAAATTAACAGACGAAGATCGATTCCATGGTAAACTGATTGGGTGGAAAGTATGAACGAGCTAAACGCGATAAAGATCAAAAAAGATTTTAATATGGGTAGCCTAAGTCCATCATGTATACCTTGGAAAATACACGTAGGAAGCACGTACCATATAGAGCGTAGAGACGTAGGTAAGTATGTGTTGAGTAGTTATCGTTTTGATAATACAGATCGACGGGAAGCGGTGACCTATCTTTTAGAACGAGACTTAAACGTATTGTTTGAAGAAGAAGATGTTTTTATGTCAATGATAATGATGGATAATCGCAAAGACGAAGGTAAATTTGCGACTAGGGGCGTATAATGAGTTTTGCAGGCATTGGCCAGTTCAGAAAAAATCTTGACGCTCTTATGGATTCAGACGCATTTAAGAATGCTAATGAAGGTGAACGTTTGAGAATGGGCGGCATGCTAGTGAGATCTACCGGCGCTAAGTTAGACAAAAAGAAAACGAGTACCTTGCATCCTATGCACCCAAATAATATTATAAAGAAATAACTGGAAAAATAGTTGAATGAATGTGTGAGAGAAAAAATTAGTCCGTGTGACAACCTAGTTTATAAATAGTATAAACGCATTAAAAGGGCATACACACATGGATATTCAATATTTGAAAGGACTTATCCTAGCATTAGAAGAAACGTACAGCACTACTCAAACTGTAGATAGAGATCAATTATGCTATGACGTTGTCATGTTAGACGCTATGACAAAAGCTAATAGAGGTCTGAAGGATGTTATTAAAAAGTATAGTAGTATGCTTATCGTATTAGAGAATCGTGAAAGAACAAAAACGTACAAAAATAGACTAGAGCAATTATATGATGGTGTTGGCGTGTACGAAGCCAGTGTTATTACGGCGAGAGCTAAAGTGTTATGTGAAGAATATAAGCAGGATAGTGAATTAGGTTTGTTAGCCACAGATAAGACTCTAGACGTGTCTATGCGAGACATAGTGCTTACTACCCAAGAAAAAATAATGAGAAATTTAGAACCTAAAGATTTCTTAGACGACACTGATATTGCGATAATTACTGACCCAGCTGTAGCCTCAAAAAATGAGAGCTTTAAGCAGAAGTCAGAAGAGCATGCTGCAGACGTTAATAGTCAAGTGTGTAAAAACGCACAAGTATATTCTGAGAAGTTAGCCAGTGATATGTCGGTACAAGGTATTGACGTGGTAATTGAGGAAAGTGAATTCAGTGTTATCAATCCAAGATACGACAGAGATATGTCTTCTCTACGTGGCAAAATAACTACCGCATCGGACGAAGATAGGATGGATCTAGAGAACGAAAGACAGCGCTATATGAATAGTACAGATAGAAGCTTGACTCTTAACGAGATATATAATAAGCTTCTTAACTTACGAGAAATACTTATTAGTCCTTCTGATTTTTCAGGGGTAGATGTCGATATGAAAGCAATTGACGCAATGAGGATTACATTTAGTAGTGGAGTTATGACTCCAGAAGAAACGGTTAGTATGAACGAAGAAGCATTAGAGATATTGGTGCGATACGGGATTTACGCTGATCGGTATGCCACTTAAATTAAAGTGATAAAGGTGTTGACAACTACTACATAACGTTGTATAATAGTCGGCATCAAATGAACGAAAACTTGTTTTAGACAAAAAAAGTTCAAAAATGATAAATAAAAGTATTGACAACGATTGTAATACGTTGTATAATACTCAGCATAACTTAACTAGATAATATTTCAAGGTGAAATAACATGAAAACATTGACTGCAAACATCAATACAACAACAAAGCATATTGCTATTAATAGCACGGCTGCGTGGTGTGTGATTGCGCCTATGTTTAGTGTGATAGCGGATGATAGTAATTTTAATGGCTATCCGAAGCATCAGAATCGGGTTAGAATGAAAGGTGAGACGAGAGGAATGTAAATTCCAAAACTCATAAAGAATTCGAAACCCGACCTAGGAAACTACGTCGGGTTTTTTCGTTTCAGGGGTTCGTAAAATCCCAGACTACTTTACTCCAGCAGTAAAGCGTTATTTGAAAATTAGATTAGTAAATTGGAAAGCGGGGCATACCATGCCTCGCTATATAAACAAAAGAATTTGGGGCCATAGTATAATGGGATTATGCCTGCCTTGCACGTAGATGATCGGGGTTCGACTCCCCGTGGCTCCACCAAATTTGTGGTCATGTAGCTCAGAGGCAGAGCACTCCCTTCATACGGGACGAGGTCGGGATCTCAGAATTCCCCATGACTACCAAATTTAGCCTCCATAGTGTAGCGGTAGCACAGCTTTAATAGTGTATGAGTAGGAAAATGATAAATACTTATAAACTATGGTGAGCAATATGAAAAAAGAGTATTTGAAAAATCTAGTGGGTGAGGGTAAAACTCTGAAAGAGTTGTCGGAGGCCACTGGTAAAGGACAGACTACGGTAGTCTATTGGATGAAGAAGTACGATCTTAAGACTTCAAATGCGGAAAAAGGCCATGCCACTACTGCTTTTGTATGTTTATGTGGGGAAGATGATGAGGCTAAATTCTATAAGTCTACTCCGTCTATGTGTAAGCAGTGTCACGGCGAATATTGTGTTGAAAGATATGCCAAAGTAAAGAAGAAGGCGGTGGAATATAAGGGTGGTTCTTGTGAGAATTGCGGCTATGATAGACATAATGGCTGTTTAGAATTTCATCACCTTGACCCTACGCAGAAAGATCCTAATTTTGCTTACTCTAGGGGTTGGGCGTGGGAACGTTTAGCTAAGGAACTAGATAAGTGCGTAATGTTATGCGCAAATTGCCATCGTGAAGTTCACGGCGGCGTGTTAAAACTTTAAATGCTTCGATAGCTCAATTGGTAGAGCGACGGATTTATATCCCGTGCAGTAGATAACTGGTCGGTTGGGGGTTCGAATCCCCCTCGAAGTACCAATTTACGCCAATGGATTTATACCTCGTAACCACAGATAATGGGCTGTCGCAGGTTCGAATCCTGCTAGGTGTACCATTTTAGCTCTTGAAACATTTATATGGATGATGTCCCGTTTTGTAATCGGGGGAACGCGGATCGTTACCGTGCTGGAGCACCAAATAGAAAAAGTTGTAAAAAAAAGATTGACTCCTTATGAAATAGATGATATAATGATAAGGCGCTTACAACAACAGTTAGACATCTGCATTAGGTCTGTATCCCTAATCGAAGAAGCAGCAGTGAAGGTCTGAAGATACAGTGATTTTTTAGGTAGATTGGCAGAGTGGTGAATGCAGCGGGTTGCTAACTCGTGATCCTTAACGGGGTCCATAGGTTCGAATCCTATATCTACCGCCATGTTTTACACGGGTAGCTCAGAGGCAGAGCGGTGGTGTTACATACCATAGGTCGAGATTTCGAAATTCTCTCCGTGTACCAATTTTTTGCACTTGTAGCTGAGATGGATTAGCGACGGATTGAAGTCCCGTATAGAAAGGATCGTTACCTTTCAAGTGCACCAAATTTCGCTAGTACTGGGTTCTGCCCAAGGATCGCAACCTTGGCTTAGTATTAGCGCAATATTTTGACACTACTGTCCCATGGGGGATATCCTCGAAAGAGGCAGCATGCTCTAAGTGTGCGGTGTCAAAAACTAATCAGCTGGCCTGATGAGTCCTAACAGGGACGAAACGAGAGTAAATCTCGTCGCCAGAGTAGCAGCGTAATTGGTAGCGCCCCGCACTGTAAATGCGCATTCCCGTTGTTGGTTCGAATCCAACCTTTGGCACCAAATTAAAAAAAACTAATCAGTCCGCCTGATGAGTCTTATTAGAGACGAAACATCTTACGAGATGTCGCGGGAGACGTACCACTGGAAGGTATATCGGGCTGTAACCCCGACGCGAAAGCATATAGGTTCGAGTCCTATCTCCCGTACCAAATTACATAGGTAAGTAATAGCCTGACATATTACAAAGTTTTGGACCCTTAGCTCAATCGGGAGAGCACCGAGCCGATAACTCGGAGGTAGTTGGATCGAAACCAACAGGGTCTACCAATTTAATTCCGTGGTGGAGCAGAGAGGTAATGCGCTTGGCTGTTAACCAAGATTTCGCTGGTTCGATCCCAGCCCACGGAGCCAACATGAGGAATGTTCACCTCTATAAAAACGAGTGAAGTTTAGGTGCTATAGCTCAGAGGCAGAGCAAACCGTTGTCTGCGGTAAGGTCGGGATTTCGAAATTCCCTAGCATCGCCAATTTTTACCAGCGTAGCTCAATCGGGAGAGCGGGTCCCTGTCAAGGATCAGGTAGCGAGATCGAAACTCGTCGTTGGTGCCAATTTATGTATCAGAGCAAGTATGGACGTCCATACACTGTGCTGTCTCAAGTCGTCAAGTCATGGGATCGGGTGGTTCAATACCACTGGTGATGCGCCAATTTATCGGGATATAGCTCAGTCTGGTGTAGAGCGCATGCTTTGGAAGCTTGAGGCCGTAGGTTCGAATCCTACTATCCCGACCAATTTAACGGAATGTAACTCAGTCTGGTTTAGAGTGACGGTCTTGGATACCGTTGGCCACTGGTTCGAATCCAGTCATTCCGACCAATTAGTTGTTGACGTCAACATTAAAAAGCGTTAGAATACGTCCCTTAGAGGATATTAATATGGATTGTAAGCAGATATGTCATAACATCAGATATAACCACATATATGAGGATGAAGATGGTAATCCCGTGGATGGTTATGCAAAAGGACATAGGATCGTATCTAGTGAGCCGTATTGTACTGTTTACCAAAACGAGAAAATGAAGCGTAACGGCGATGAAGTTGTTCCGTTAGCAAAATGTAAAGCCGATGATTATGCTGAGACAATCGTGTTTTATTATGACGGTAAGATGATGGTATGAGATTTGAAGATTTAGCCAGACAGCCAATGCGCCACGGTGATGAAAGCGTAAATTATATGTTAGTATATCATGGAGATGAAACATGGGTTCCTAGATTTAAAAGTGGTGCTATAATGACCATTGAGGCAAATCACGTTGATTATTGGAGTTCTAGTGTAACTCTCTTTAAGTATGAATGTAACGGCGTACCTGCCGATATAAGATGTGCGTCTACGGAAGATCGGTTTGTAGTTACGACTAAAATGAAAAAAGATATAGTAAGTAGCGTATACGTAAAGTGTTTTTACCCGTTAGATGTAGGCAGTCCGTTTTATAGTGATGAAGATTTATTTGAAGCCAAGTTATCTGGCGACTATGAAGCGATAAGAAAGACTTTGAGAAAAGAATTTAATGCTTGGAAAAAGGTGAACTAAGTGAAATTTGAAGACTTAGCTAATATTAAAATGTGTGACGTCGATACTAATGTGCAGTACCTTTGTGCATACAACTCTAGTTACACTATGTCAAGTAAGCCATGTACATTAAATCCCATGGCCATAGATGATTTTTGGTCTCAATATGTATTTGAAAAGGCGCATAAAAATGGCAGTAACTACTCACTTGGCCAAAACGGAAGATTAGTAATAACTACTAAGATGAAAACTGAAAACCTTAATGAGCATGGTTATACCTTTTTAAATGGACACTATGTAACGTGTTTTTATCCAATAGTTGCTGATAGTCCTTACTATAGTAATGAAGAATTATTCGAAGCTAAATTAACAGATAACTTTGTGCCGTTAATTAAGAAATTACGTAAAGCTTTTTATCATTGGAAAAAGGTGAACTAAGTGAAATTTGAAGTATTAGCAAAGACGGAAATGGTACGTGCCGATGAGAGTGTTGATTATATCCTCGTGTACCATTCAAGTGATAAATGGTATCCGACCACATATAAAAGAGGGACGATAGTAAAACTATCAACTACTACTGATATATATGCATCGCCATATACGTTTACTCACGTAGTTGAGCCAGACATTATCCATACTATATCTGGTCGTAGCCACTCAGATAGATTGATAGTGACTACTAAGATGAAGCGTAGAGTTAGAAATAATATTGGGTGGAGGACATTAGATGAAGAATCGGTTAAATGTTTTTATCCTTTAGTTGCTGATAGTCCTTATTATACTGATGAAGATTTGTTTGCCGCTAAGATCAGTAATGATTATGATGTAGTGTTTAAGAAGTTAAGAAAAGCGTTCAATGATTGGAAAAAAATTAATTGACAACGACCTTAAACTCTTATATTATATTATCTCTTTCAAGAGGTGCACGTTATGGACTTTGCAGAATTAGCGGATATAAGAATCAGAAACGCTGACACTATATTGAAGTATATGGTAGTGTATGATTCAGTATGGCAAGAAGGCCGAGACAAGAATATGCCTGATGGTGACGTCGGCACAATCACTAGAACTATAGCCAAGCATACCAACTCGGAAATGTTGACTATTAGTGCCAAGGGATTGAAACATAGCATGCTTATACCCTCCGTCGTAGACTCATTGGTCGTAACGGCCAAGATTAAAAAAGAACGTAGGGGTGAATATCTGGATGTATCTGCCAAGTGCATATATCCATTAGTAGAAGGAAGTCCTTACTACGAGGATGAAGAGCTATTTGAGGCCAAGTTGTCCGGTGACTATCGTAAGTTGTACAAGAAGTTAAGAAAAGCATTTAATGCTTGGAAGAAAGAAAACTAATATGATTAATGTATACAGTAGAAGGCATATTAGATCTGACGCAACGCCACATGAAGTTATTGATGCGTACGTTAGTAAGATTACCGGATACAAGTGTCTTCTGCTTAAACCACGTGATGGACCTAAATGTGGTATGTACCTTGAGACTCTGTATCAGTTTAACAAGAAAGAAGATATAGATGGTATATATGATGCTATAGTAGAACAAGATGAAGAAGCGTTGATGTTCTATGAGTTATCAACGTAGTATAGAATTCTAACGCTGACGTTGTGTTGAGTGTTACATAGAAAAATTTGTCCTCTATGTGTAAAAGGAAAAGGTTCCAAGGGTCTCGACGCATATTGGTACGCGGACGGATTGTGATTCCGTTGGAACTCGGTTCGAAACCGAGGTGACCCTCCAAATTTAAAGAGTATAGGTGATTAAAATGTTTTATGGAGAATTCGATACGTGGGATAATGTATTGTCCCAGTTTGGCGTAGAAAAGTCGGAAGTTTCCAATGCGGTGCCTATATTTGCAGCATATGATATAGACGGGTATGAAGGAACTGCTTCGGTTGTTTATGTTGAAGATGGAAAGTTCTGGTTAGTTGACGGATCACATTGTTCTTGCTACGGCTTAGAAGATCAGTGGGAACCTGAAGAGACTCCTTATGAAGTATTGGAGCACTTGGCAGAAAAAGGAAACTACATGTTCTCTGTGTACAAAAAAGAGTTCATGGCGACGATTAATTTTATTAAGGAAAGCGGTTTCGACAACGTTGACCCTAAAGAATTAGAATTTGTATTAAAATTATCATTGTGATAAAAAATTAAAAATAGGAAGGTAAGATATGAAATCAGGCAAACTTATCGTCTTATAGGATACCCTAATGTGTTGGTGATCCCGTAAGACGTAAAACAACTTACGGGGTGGTAGCTCAGCGGCCAGAGCAGTTGGCTTTTAACCAATTCGTCGAGGGTTCGAATCCCTCTCGCCCCACCAAACACACATTAGGGATATTAGCTCATCAGGTAGAGCAACTGGCTTTTAACCAGTAGGTGCTCGGTTCGAGACCGAGATATCCCACCAAGGGACGTTAGCTCACGTTGGTAGAGCAGGGAGCTTTTAACTCTCTGGTAGTCGGATCGTCACCGACACGTCCCACCAAATTTTATTTGACAGCGTCATTAATTCATGAGATTATATAGACTCTAAAGATTGGGAGAAGATCATGAACGGATCGTACTGGTAAAATTGTATGAGAAAGACTCAAGCAAATCCATGGGCAGCGTCTGCGTACAGAGAGCGTGTGGAGAACGGTAGACCTACTGGTGTCATTGTTAAGGATTTCGTAGCTTATCCTAATTGTGAAACCTTTGACTGGAAACATATTGAGGAGATCACCAAGTGAACACTTTAGAAAACGTGATAGCATATCAAGAGAAAGTCCGCGATACGTTCGGTATAGAAAGCAATTGCGACGTAGGGCAATCGTATAAAGAGTTGGGTGAGAAATACGCATATGTATTAGACGTCACCGAAGAAGAAAAGTTACAAGTAAACCATGCCGTATTTGTAGACGGAGTGGTAATAGAATTTAAAGCACTTAACCCAAGTATCTGGGAAGAAGTGAATATTTAAAAAGTTTACAGCGCGTTGACAGAGAGGCTATGTGGTCGGCTGCAACCCTTCATACGCCGGTTCGAATCCGGCACGCGCTTCCAATTTTAATTGCGGTTTTAGTTAGGTCAGGTGACCTTCCGAGGCTCATAACCTCTGGGTGATGCGTTCGATACGCGACTCCGCTACCATTTTTACCTCTGGGACATAGGATGTCAGACGGATTCCAAACCCGTCTTACTGGGATCGTTACCTAGCAGGGGTGCCAAACACTAAGGATATACCCATGAACGTTTTAACTATGACAGCAGTTACTAGTCGTTCGTTCGGCACGCAAGACGGGAACCTTATCGAAGAAAAAGAAACGTACCACATACATCCTTACACTGAAAGAAAAGGATTTGATCAGATGTACGGTATACTCGATGAAGACTACGAACATGTAGTCACTGTGTTGTTTCGATCATTATGCGTTATATTCGGCGAAGAAGAAATATTTACTAAAGTGCTACTCGGTGAATTGGAACCTAATGTAAATCATGCATAATTCATATAAAGCCGCTAGAGAAGTAGGCATGAACTCATTCACGTGCGTATGCACTAAGCCTACTAGATTCTTTTCTTTGAGTCCGTTAAGGGTAATAAAAAAAGATTGTATTTATTTCATTAAGCCTAGTATTCCTTTTCAGATTGACCTACCAGAGCCGGTAGTGTACGCAGTAGGCGTATTAGAAAAGATACATGGTGACCCAGACAGAAAGTTTTTTAAAGTGTTATGTGAAGTGGATTACCAAGGTTTATTAAAAGTGTTTGATGAAGAAGATATATTTCAGCAAGTACTACTCGGTAACGTAGTAGCGGAGTGAGATATGATTACAAAAAGAAACGGTTTTTTCATTAAGCGTTGCGCTGATTGTAGTGAAGAGTTATCGCCTACTGAGTATTTTTTCTGTCATGACTGTGAAGAGTGGCATCGACGGGCGGAAGAGATGGCTATGGAAGCTGACTTCGGCGATGAAGATGATACGTAAGTAGACTTTAATATAAATGTCTGGTATAATTAATGTGTAAAGTGATAATCGGTAGGTAAAAAGTATGTGTGATGTTTCTAGTACTATTGAGAGCACTGTTATTCAGTGTGGCGATATTTCATTACAGGACATGGTTGCGATTGTCGTGGCTGGTTATGTGAATGAAAAAGAAGAAACTTATAGAGGCAGTAATCGCGCCGACGAATATAAAAAAGACGAGTTCTATAGATGCTTATCTAGTCTAAGTGCCACAATCAGTGACGGGCCAGACTTCGGTGGGCTGGATCGAGTTGTGCATTATCGCGCAGTAGTTGATATTGGACCTCGATTCAGAAGCTTCTTAAAAATATGTGAAGACATGAACGTGATTGTGACTGTTGATCCACTACGTATGTTAGATCTTACAGTATTGGATCGTAAGATACAGAAGTTCAATGAGTGGGCAGGCAAGGCAATCCTGACACAAGTACAAGAAGACTATAAGTAAGAACAACGCTGTTGTAGCTCCAAAGGTAGAGCGCGTCTTTGGTAAAGACGAGGTTGCTGGTTCAAGCCCAGCCTTCAGCACCAAATTGCGGTATTAGCTCAGAGGCAGAGCGTTGGGCTTCCACCCCATGTGCAGGATTTCGAAATTCCTATACCGCTCCAAAATTACATTGGCATACTCTTAGCGTTAAAACTGGGCGGACAAATATACGCTTTGCCTAAAGAGACGATATGTAATATACTGTGCCTCGGACGGTTCCTAGAGGATAAAACACAAGGGTTATTAAGCGTAATTGCAGTCCCTAATTGGAGCCACCATTTTTATGCGGTATTAGCTCACGTTGGTAGAGCACCGGCTTGCCAAGTCGGAGGTAGTGGGATCGTCACCCACATACCGCTCCAATTTTAGAACAGGTCTACGCATGATCAAGATCATTAAGAGTATAGATGGGTATCATACTGACTATGTTACTAGTATGGTGAATGAGTTGGAAACTAACGGATATAACGTCACCTCGATCATGCGCATTGAAAAAATGGTTCTGGGCATATTCGGGGAAGATATAACCCATATTACCTATGAACCTTCACGTGAGACGTGCTGAAAATTATGCGGGTATAGCTCCAATGGTAGAGCAGTAGGTTTCAGATGAAGATTAAAAGTTTCGATCTATCATGTCTGTACGCGTCCTATCTAGGATGACTATACATGGTAAGATAAGAAAGGTAGATGCTCAGAGTCGGGTGTCTGTGAGAGTTAGCTTATGCTGGTAAAGCGGTCAACTTAAGTGGGGGCTGTGCGGCGGTTCGATTCCGGCCCTCTCTAATTATTAAAATCCGGTAGGTATCAACATGATCATAGAATGGAAACTTGAAGGTGGTGCAGTGGCACCCATGATGCACTATTCGTTGAATAGAGTGTACGATATGTTTTATCCTGTCGGCGAAAAGTTCACTATCGAAAAGATAGGTGATGACCTATATAAGGTTACTGATCCAGATGGCAGATACGGCAAGTGGATGTTATGCCACCTAACCTCATTCTTCTCTAATGAAGATTTATTCTTAGCTACGCTAGAAGGATTTGAATCATGACACGTGAAGACCTATTAGTCCTACTAAGAGAAGAGCTGAGTATAGATATAACTATGCCGCCATCGAGTGGGTTCTGTTCTCCCAATATACAAATAGAGTTGCGCCTAGGTGAAGATGTAATATCCGAAGTTCAGCTTTCCGGTGATGAAATAAGAGATGCTTTGGGAGATTACTAATGTCACTAGCTGATGATTGGTTCGAAAAGGCCATGGACAGTAGTTTTGATGCGTTTAATGCTACCGCAGTAAATACTATAGGTGAGATATTGAGTGGCGTAGATTATGTCATCAAAGCGCACTATAAGTTTAGGTTTCCGGCTGGAGTCACACCGGAATGTATAAGGTATCGAGTGTCTAGGATAGGTCCAGTGTCACATCATGTTAATAAGGGAAACCAGATTTATAATATTTGTGATATAGACTATACAGACCTGTGTTATTATTTCGGCGAAGAAGAAATATTCACGCAGACACTGAAAGGGAACGTTATTCCCTTTTCAGAATAAACCAAATTACTAATTGACATTTTTCAAATAATGACATACTATTCCTTTTCCAACAGAGGACATCAACATGTTAGATCTAATAGACCGCCACGCAGTTTTCTTCGCAGTGTTATATTTTTCAGTTAGGGATTATTTCTCAGCAGGTAGTTCCTTGGAAGTATACATGTGGATGTTTGCTATATGTGGGTCAGTATTCTATGCTGTCACTCTTCTTCTTACGTATGTGTCTGCCAACATGGACGACGTCGAAGTGGAAGCTGAAAATAAAGACTTCGCTCTCGAATATATAACCAAGATCTTTCTAAGGTCATCTTACCAAGTAAAAGAATTCCTATGGGCGTATACCGCCGTTATGTGTGGGGCTATATTTGTCTTAATCCATAATGAGTACGTCTTCCTTCCTATTATATTGGCCATGGTGTATTCGTTCGGGGTATCAGTTAAGCTTTACTTATGTAAGGTAGTGGTACATCTAGTGACGACTGGCGTCATCAAGGTAGAATCCGATAATCAAGAAACCTAATTGACTTTAGGTTTAATTTCTCATATAATTAAGTTCAATTTACGTCCTGATGGGAGTAATAGTAAGTAAGGTCCAGCGTAATAATCTGCAGATAAAGGCAGGACTGAAAGCTAAGGTAACTCCACCCCACTGAAGGGGACATTGCGTTTCGAGAGCGCTCAGGGCACCATTATTCTAAGAGTGACAGTTATGATACGTATGACCGCTAAAGTAGATATGTGCAAAGGCGATGTTAATGGTTTTTGTACTGTTAGTAAAGGGTACGTATATAAGGTAACTAGTCGCAGAGCAAGCTCCAAGACCTCGCGTAAGGTTTATAGTATTCTCGCAAGTGGAAAATTCTTGGGAGAAGTATCTCATGTGCAACTGGCAATGCTGTTTGACGAGAAAGAAATATTCGAAGAGAAGTTAAAAGGGAATTTATAATCGTGCATTCATATGATAGTGGAAATATAGATAACGCTGAATCTGAAATGGGAAATATTGTCCATAGTGTAGTAATAGACATTCTAGAGACGTATGGTCCTAGAAACCTTACTGATGAAGAAATAGCTGAATTGGCTAAAAAAGTCAAGAATGATTACTCCGGTGACATCCAAGAATCCATGCATACGATCACACAGATGTGTGAGAAGATGGAAACTGATTTTGAAGATGTAGAAACACAAAAAGAAGAATGGGAAGAGCAATGCACTTCTCAAGAAGAAGAAATAACAGCGCTACAGAATGAAAACGAAGAGTTATTATTGGTGGCTAGCGTACTGAGTAGGGAATAGTGTACAGTAGACACTCATTTCCATTAGCAGGGCACGTAGCGATGAATATGGCTGAAACAAGATCAAAAACGGCATTTAAAATCTATAAGTTTATTTGTAAGGACGTAGACGGTGAATGGCATTTCTTTAAGGAAATTTTTTGCGTTGAGAAATGCACTACCGCCATGAGAGATCATTCTTGGCGTGAACTTGTAGTCGTTAGTCGTGCGTATATGGTAGAGGAAGAAGTGTTCAGAAGAAAATTATTAGGTACTATTGACGAGGTATATTATGACGGATATAACAGACCCAGCAGATGCAGAACAAGGCCCAAAAGGCCCATCGGACAGCAGTAGACCTTTCCGTAATCGCAGAAAAGAAGAATTCTTCAAAAAGTTTGAAGAGATGGTTTTCTATGATATGTTGTGTGGTAACGAATGGTGGCTTGAGGGTGACGAAGATGGCGAAAGTTAGTTTTGATGGATACGATGATGGCACTACGCCATTCGGGAGACCATTGATGAGCAGTAAACCCGTCATGCCCAAACCAGCCAAGGTCCCTAATATGTGGATTAAAGACCATATGTTAATTGGTAAAGTAAACGGTAAGTGGGTTTTCAATGCTACGGTGTATAAGAAAATCGTAGGTATCATTGAGAGAGACTATCCTATGGAGGCTGTAGAACCTCTTGAAGTTATTATCGAAGAAGAATATTTCTTAAGAAAGCTACAGGGAACTTTATGACAACTACATTCGCGGATCTTAGAAATAAACAATCAAAAGAACGATTCCTTGCTGAGAGAAAAAGACTAGATGGAATGTATATTAGAAAATATGTCAAATGGACATATACTGATAACTGTGGCTTAGTTAAGGAGCAATACGTTTATATACGTTATGATTGTATAGCGTTCTCTGATCCTCCAGTCTTCGGCACTGCTAACAGTGTACTGACTGAAGAAGAATTCTTTATTAAGAAATTGGCTGATGAAGTATATGAATACATAGAAGGCGGAGAAAAATAATGCTATTGCAAAAAAAAGATGCACATGTTGGCGCAGTGTTGATATGCGTGAAGGCTAGGGTTTTAGAGGACACCGACGATGAGGTGTATTATAGTCTAGGCAAAGAATATAATATCCTAGATATTAATACTAATGCAGTCACGGAAGAGCAGATGTTACTCGATGATGATACCGGAGAAGGATTCCATTGTTGGGGCGTGAAGGAATTAACTAACCCAAATTACTCTACCTTATTCGTATTGAAGCAAGATATGTGTGAAAAAACTTTATTTCATTATAGCATTGCTAAAGACGTAAGCATCATGGAAAAATATGTGGACGACTTAAAGTCCAAGAGTAAAAAGTAATGCAAGTAATAAACAAGACTACGGTCATCATCAAAATAAAAGAATTGACTGAGTTGTTAAAGGTGTGTAAGATACCACAACACAGAGATAGGATTGAAGTTGACCTAAGATCGTATAGAGCAATAAGAAAGTTGTTCGAGGAATCAGAATGACATACACTATTGAAGTTGAATACCAAACTGGTGATAGCTTTAGTTCTGAGGTATGTACTGAGACGATTGGTCATGTATGGGAAGACAAAACACTCGCACGTAAAGCGTTACAATGCCTAAAAGAGCATTACGAATTGTTTATTGAGCACGAAGAGCATAACAGGCCTAGACGGCATATGCGTTCATACTTAGACGTCCGTATAGATGCTAAGTCCAGAGAATGGCATAATGGCGATAAAGACATGTATAGATGCTGCGACGTGGAGATGGACGATGGTAGTAAAAGAACATTACCGACCTGTATGTGGTGCGGATACTTTGAAAAACTTCATCATGCCAAAATCGTATGTGAGCAAGATGACGAAGACTATGTGAGTTTCTGATGGGGAATGAATATAATAACCAAACTTTCTTCTTGACCTTAAAACGAAAAACTAGTACTATATACGTAATGTAAATGAGACCACGAACATGAAAGAATGGACACGGCTAATTGGTGCTAATGGGTATAACTCTAGTAATGAGCCTACTGAAGCAGGCACCTATGAAGTTCGTTTAGAGTGGTATGCCGACGAAAGTAATTTTCAAAATGTCCTTTGTGTTCTTTCGTACGATGAAGAAGGCGCTGAATGGCGACTTGCGGACGGAATGGGCGAAATTAGTTATAGTTGGAATATAGCCGCATGGCGAAAGGTGTAGATATGTCTGATAAAAAAGAGGGTTACGAATTATCTTTTAAGGAACAGATGGAAGGTCTGATCGAAGGTAATATGCAGAACTTCCCAGACGCTATGGCGTGGGTAAGAAAGCAATTAGATAGAACTGATGTTACAAAAATCTACACTGAGCTTGAATTATTCCAGCAAGCTTTGGACGGTACTAGTGAATGGGCCGGTCATCCAGACCCTAATGAATTTGGTAAGGTTGAACTTATCAAATGGTACAGAAATAAGCACGGAGTAGGTTTGAAACAGGCAAAGGATAAATGTGATCAATACATGATTATCCATTACCCAGTATACACCTTCTCTTACAGATCGTAATTGATATGAAAAATTTTATTTTAGTTGCTATTAAATCAAGTTGGTGGGATGGTACAAACTTCACACTCGAAGTTATCGATACCGCAACAGCAATGCCAAGCGAAAATGGTGGCGAGCACTGGACACGTATTGATAGGGAAGGGGGGTTCATAATCCCTTATAAAACTTCAGATGCTCAATATCCTTTTTGGATAGAAGATTCTGATGAAGGTAGATCATTAGCCACTGTGTTAATTTTAGAATCGTGGGAAAAAAGAGTGGCAGAAAAAGAAGATGGTCTAGTGAAAGAAAGAGAATCTTTGGATGAGCAGATAGAACGTATTGAAGTATTAAGGAATTCTGTTTGTGATGTGATACCTTTACCTGACGAATAAAACTTTTTACGGGCATACCATATGGGATGGCAAGCTGAGGGGAAACCTAACACGCGTCTGGCTCGATACCAGATATGTCCACTTATTTTTTGACTTAACCTTAACCATACGGAGAAAAAGTATGAAAAAAAGTCGTGAAGAACGTCGCATTGAAGCGGCAGGTCGTGCCAAGTCTTATACTTGGGCAAACTCTAAGGCTAAACGCCTTGGCACATCAACTGAGAAGGAGTGGAGTGAGAGAAACTCACAAATCTCTGCGTAACAGTTACAAATGGGGTATCTTAGGGTGCCCCTGAAATTTTCTATAATGTTGGTGACGGCAATGAGCACAGAAACAATTTTTAAAACCTACAGAGGTGTAAAATATACGTTAGATAAGTCTGACAGAGGATTTATGCTTTCTACATGGTATTCATTGACCTCAGAGTACATTTTCGAACGTACTATCACAGATATTTCTAAGTCTGATGAAAACATTGAACAGCTAATACGTGATGGTTTTGTATTGCCTGTTGGTGAAGAAAGCGAACCCGAATAATGGCCAGATATCCAAGAAAAGAAGACATTGTGATAGGTGGAAAATCCGTCAATATAAATCCTAAAGATATTTATTTTGGTAAAGGTGCATCTCAACAATATGGTGCTGAATATCTCATTGAAGAGATGAGTAGTGATAAGCCCTTCTCCGGTAACGTAAAAGTTCGCAGAGTTGATGATATTGCCAAGGGATATTGGTTAAGTAAGACATTTTATTGCCTAACACATCTAATCCTCGAAGAGGAAGAAAGATTCATGATAGAACTCATGGGCGGCGACACTAACAACATTAAGATAGACAACATCCCTCTAACCGAAGAAGAGATGAGAAATGAAAACAAATAGCATACGAGTACGTTTAGATCAAGATCACGTCCATGTCACCAGTAAGGTGTTTAGTGGCGGCGAGATTCATGTCGATATCGATAGTCTTCCGGCTAAATGTCATGATTATACGATCAAAGCGCGTTTACAAAGCAGCGAAGACATTATGCACTTCCTTACTCTCTGTGATGCTATGTGGCGTCGTTATCCAGAGGCCCATGGAAAGGTAACCATTCCGTATTTGCCATATGCAAGACAAGATCGCATGTGTTCTAAAGGACAGCATTTCGGTTTACATGTCATGTCCCAATTATTATCTACTATACCACAAAAAACAATCACTACCTATGACCTTCATAGTAAAGTGGCGTCATCTTTGTTAGCGGAAGACGGTTTTGGTGTAATAGACATCCAGCAATATGATATCTTAATGAAGCATAGCTTAGGCGAAGACCTTGCAGACGGACGATTACGTCTAGTGTCACCGGATAAGGGCGCTAAGGATAAAACTGCACAGGTAAGTTCATTTTGTAACAGTAAAATGTCTACCATCGTGGGCGGTAAGACCAGAGATCCTAAGACTGGTAAGATTACCGAGTTCACAGTTGATGAAGATGACCTATGCGGTCAAGATTTACTCATTGTTGACGATATTTGTGATGGTGGCGGCACATTCATTGGTCTTGCTGATGAATTGAAGAAACGTGGAGCTGGAGAAATCAGCTTATTCGTAACACACGGAATCTTCTCTAGAGGGTTCGACGGATTCTCTGGGCTTATTGATCATATCTATACGACTGACTCGTTCCGACGTAGTTCAGATTTACCATTTAATGGCGTAGTGGCGGAGAATGTAACTCTGACCACTATTAAGGTGTAGTTATGGCTATGTTACGACGGGTTAAAGTGTTTATGGCGTCATATTGTGGTTGGGGTTGTGCCAGTTACAATCCTTTATGTGATGCTTGTGATGCTACTAGAAACGATAATTAAAGGAGACTACCATGACGGTACGATTACTAACAAAACCAGCATTTGAAGAAAAAGAGATTATCCAAGCACCCGCTTTATTGGATTTTTATAAAGCATTCCATCATCTTGCCTATCAAGACGGTGTGGAAGAGGTTGTTATCAACTTCACGGGTCGCAGCGGTAACCACAGTAACATCAAAGGCGGATCTACGTACATGTGGGCCGGTCTTCAATCATTTATCAATGAAATCATTGTAGGTGAATGGAATAAGTTCTTTGCGGCAACTAAAGAACAGGCAGTAGCTGATTATAAGCGTGTTAATGAAGCCGGTTTAGGCGTAGTATGCGATACTAGCCATCTTGAAGCACTACATGACCTTGGATATATGCCTTTAGAGTTTAGAGGTCTATTGGAAGGGGTAGAAGTGCCATACGGCGTGGCAGCAATGACTTGCCGCAACACAATTGCCGAGTTTTACTTCCTACCGAACATGATTGAGACTATCATGTCTGATGAAATCTGGCCAGTTCAGACTTCATTGACTACTGCGACTGAGTACATGCGTACTTTGAGTGAATTTGCCGCAATCGATGGTACTCCAGAAGGGTTACTTGGGTTCCTTATCCATGATTTCTCTATGCGCGGCATGATGGGTGGCAGAATGACAGGTGGTGCTGCATTATCTGGCATGGGACACTTGATGTCTGGCTTTGTAGGAAGCGACACAGTGCCTGCTGCATTGGCTCTGGAGAAGAACTACGGCGCTTACCTAGGCTTAGATCGTCCTTACGAAACAATCGCCTCAGTGAACGCTACGGAGCACAGTGTGCAGTGTTCTTTCAATAACAATGACTTGGCTTACTACCGTCACTGTATGAAAGTATCGCCTACTGGCATCCTTAGCTTAGTATCTGACGGTTATGACTTCTGGAAGCTTATTGCTGAAGTATTACCGGCACTTAAAAACGAGATTATGTCTCGTGACGGTAAAATCGTTATCCGTCCAGATAGCGGTGACCCAGCAGACGTGATTTGTGGTCTTCGTGAGAATATTGACTACCGTCGTACCAAAGATGGTAAGGCATACGCGATGAAATACTGGAAAGGTAGCGCCTTTATGGGTGCTGAGCAGACCGAATACGGTAAAGTAGTTAAAGAAGCAGCTCCTACTATCCCTGATATGGAAGTGAAAGGTTTAATTCAAGTATTATGGGAAATGTTTGGTGGTACTGAGTCTGGTGTTGTTGGCGGTAAGGTCTATAAGTTCTTAGACTCTCATATCGGCGCGATTTACGGCGATTCTATCACTCTTGAGCGTCAACGTGACATTTATACACGTTTACACGCAAAAGGCTTCGCGGTAGGTAACATTGTATTGGGTGTTGGTTCTTTTACTTACCAATATGTTACTCGTGATACTCATGGGTCTGCTGTTAAAGCGACTAATATGATTTTGAAAGGCGTAGATACTCCTATCAGCAAAGAAGTTAAGGGTGATGCGGTTAAAAAGTCTGCGAAAGGTCGTTTAGTTGTTAAGCGTATCGATAATAAGTACGTTCAATTCGATGAAGCTACTCCTGCGGGTGTTGAGGCTGACGATAATCAGCACCAACGAGTATGGATGGACGGTGAATGGATCAGAATCCAAACACTTAAGGACGTTCGTACTAATGTTAAGGAAACTTTAGAACCAGCTTGATGTTAAGTTGAAGATTAGGTATAGTTATCCCACTTAAACAAGCGGGGTAACTATTATGAGAGACAAACCTAATCATTACACAGAAGCTTGGTTTAGAGATTACAATATTTCGAATGGCACAGAAAGTAAGTTCTATACGTGCCATTTAGAATACTGTAAATTGAACAAAATACCGCCCTCTCGTTGGGTTAAACAGAACAACCACATTAATAGTGAGTGTATTGACATGTCAGAAGATAAACAAGAAACAACTGGTGAACTCGTAACACGTATGATGGACTTAGCCCAGTCCGACATTAACATTAGTATTGCCGGTAGTGTGGGCCGCTCGCGTGTTAGCACTAGTGAAGAGGTATTCGCCGCGCATGCAGCTGTCAAGTCGGGTATTGAACGCTCTACAACTGAATTCGTTAATGAATGTGAACGTATTAGCTCTACTCTGGTTCCATTTGTAAACTAGAGATAGATAAAAGTTTTTTATTGGGGCAAAGTCATGGTTTGACGTTATTGACTGGATCGGGTGAAGTGGAAGCATTGCGCACACTGCCCCACCTGTACCGTACCAGAGAGCTTAAGGGTTCGATTCCCGTGCCGCCCCGCCAAATTCACGAAACCAGTTGACGCTGGTTTTTTTATGTCTGTTATTTACGTTGACTTAACGTCGAAATGGGAGTATACTCATGGGAAAGGAGAATATGAATGTTTGAAATAATGGATCATAGCTGGTCGAAAAGAAGAATCCCTGATCAGGCAGAAACTGTCGAATCTGTTGAGGTTACCGACTTCATAAAAGAAAATGGTCATATATGTGAGATGTCTGCGACTGTTGATGGCGTGGAGTTAGTGCTTAGAGCGAGAGTGTACGCCATAGAGACGTATGAATTCACTGAGGACGGCGGGTACGCCACGGTACATCATGGGTGGGGCGTTCAAGGAACAGACTCTAACGGAAATTCAGTAGTATTGAGATGTAAAGAGGATTAATATGAAACCTGTAGCACGGAGAGCGTGGCGTTCTGACTACGACAACAAAACCACGTATGAAGTTTTAGTTGATGGGTCTGAAACGGGTCTATGGGCTTTCCAGACTAATCAACGAATATTGGATGCCACCACTTCTGACTCACTTCCGTATTCGGAAGGAGATCATTCTGGATTCCCGTGTCTGTATAGAGTAGTCACTGATGAAGTGGGTATGTTCAGACTTCACGGTATTGGCTCCGGTAATTTAAGCCCAAGTGCTATGCGTAGCTTAGCTAGGAAAATATTTCCTAATATTACAAAAAGTTCTTGGAGAACGAACAAAAATACAGTAAGATTAATGGAAGAAGAAGATAAAATGTTATATCAACTAACTTATGGCGGTGCGCATGTTACATAGAACTAAGAATATAATTTTTGTTAAAGCAAGTGAAGCATGGGATGGCAAACCGTCAGACTATAAAGAGACTGGTCCGTATAAAATGATTCTGGGTGAGAGAGATAATGGCCACTTCTTCGTTGTCGCCAATATCAGTAAAGAATCACCTATTGAATTGATCTCGGAAGACATCCCTTCGTTCCCTCCTGAACTATGGGACTACCAAGCTGAGTATGGCGTAAGAATCTTAAAGTTAAAAACAGAAGAAGATAGATTCCTCTTTAAGTTGGTGCAGTAATGGAAGGCGGTACGTACGCGGAATGCGTTAAAGCAGGCTTCACATCGGATCAAGCAGGTATTATTGCTAGATTCGGTGGTGAAATTAAAGATGAAGCTGAAGAAAGAATACTGAAAACTATCGCTGAAAGAAAAATAATTCCTGACCACTTTGCATTACCAGTATCATACGTTATCAATTGTCTTTTCATGATAGCAGGCGCAACAGTTATGTATTTTTGCATGGTGTAGCCATGAGTGATTATAATGTTCTCAGTGTCGTGAGTACTGATGATTTGTCGGCAGTATGTGTCCACTTGGAATCAGACGCTGCAGTATCATTGGCAAAAGTGTACATGATAATCGGGTTTCAATTTGAATATGTATTCACTACGTACTCAAAAAGACCAAACGTGTTTAATGCAGTGAGTAAGCCCACAGAAGCCAAAATACCTGACATAAAAAAATCAATTGTGTCTTTGTATCCGAACTTCGGTGATGATGCGTGGAGAGTATTTCCTAAATTCGCAGTTCTTAAAGATCCTAGAGATGTAATGTTGATGAGGCTAAGTTATTGATATGGGCATGTTAAAATTTAGAATATTTAAAGAAGAGATAGACCATCCTAAGTGCGTATACTCAAGTGACGACGGTAAATTCGTCATAATTGAGAATCAACTGGAAAAGTCTGGGTACGAGAACTTCTATGTCGGAGGCCTAACGAAGGTAATCCAGAATGCCGATTTCGTAGTGATAAGAAATGCGAAAAATAACGCCTTCACCTTTAAGGTGACAAAGAATAGATGTGAGTGGCCATCCAGAGCAGCACGTGTATTACATAAGTACATGGGCGATGACGTGGTCATTCGAGTTCATGATGTAGATTTTTTATCTGTGGATGACGAACAAGATCAGATGTATCTTAAGTTGGCATTGGGAATATAAACATGGCAAATTACCGTATGCCTATAAAAGCTACTTTATTAGCGAGTGTCGGAAAAACAAACGTTATTGGCGTTGAATCCGACCATGTAGTCGATGTCCTAAACATTAAAACTGATTGGTCTACGAGGGTACTTTATGGTAGTGAGCTATTATTTGTTAAATACCATAATAGCGACGTCTTTTTCGTAAAAAAAGATAGATATCAATCAGAAGAATTTACCCGTGGAGAGATGGGAAAATTATTTCCACTTATCCCCGTGTCTGCATGGGAAATACGTGGTGGTATGGTCTCGCTACTTGAAGATGAAGATAAAATGCTATTGAAATTGGCATATAACATATAAAAAAATAATAAGGAAGGATAATGGAAGTTGCAATTTATATAATGTTAGGTATGATTGGGTGGGTGTTCTGCGGAATGTTGGCTTTGCTGTTGGGTATGTGCTATGAGCACGTATATCTAAGCGGTAGATATCCTCTGACCGTAGATGCGGATAGAGATAGGTTCATAAGTAATAACGCGCCAGCGTTTTTAATACTTGGAATGACGGTGTTGGTAGTTATGTTGTGCGCGTGGGTGGTTACTCCGGTGGTGGATGCCTATGTGTGGATCGTTAAAAAAATATTTAGGGTAGAGTAATGAGTAAAAAAATATTTATCAGTTTGCCCTATACCCATGACGACAAAGAAGTTATGTATTGGCGAGCTAATCACGCAAGAGATATGATGGTGCAGATTACTAGAGATGGTAATTCGCCTGTGTGTCCTGTGGTGATCGGCCTAGATATTTTAAGACATGACCCTCAGATAACGATGAGTTATGACGAATGGTTAGATTTCTCCTTGACATATATGCAAGGATGTGATGAAATGTGGTTATTGTGCATTGATGGCCATGAAAAATCAGTTGGTGTTAGTGAAGAGATAAAACTAGCTATTTCCATGGGTATTAATATTGTAAAAGTAATGTAGGAGAGTAAAATGTCAATAGCAACTAAGCAAGTTGTAGTGGTGAGAACCGATGTGTTCTCTAAAAAAAATGAACAAGGAAAGATGGAATTAGATCCATCTCTCATTGGTAAAATTGGCATTCAAATGACACATGCTTCCAAGGCAGTCATACTCAATCAATTGAGGGATTCCAAATGGGTCCTCGTTAATAACATCCCCCGCACACTCGAACTTGCTGGTAAACCTGAAGAAGATCCAGTGTACCAATGGTGCACGGGACCATTCACAGGCATAGCTCTTAAATGTAAAAGTGAAGTTAAACTCCAAAAACTTTACGACGAAGCTATAGCTGCCGGTCTACCATGTTCATACATTGTGGATAGAGGGCTAACAGTATTCAATGGTGTGCCAACTGCTACGTGCATGGCTATTGGCCCAGCGAAATCCGAAGACATCGATAAAATTACTGGTAAGTTGAGATTGCTATGATTTCTATTTTTGGCAAAGATCCTTACCGTTATGTTGATAACTTTGAGCTAGCTAGTACTGCGTGCGCTAAATTACTCGCAACGACCTCTCGCAACCATGGGTGGGTTATTGATTTCAATAAAAGCGTTACTGACTGCCTTAATGAAGATTGTTCAGTTAATGATTTATTAGTTGAAGGGTATGCTGTGCCAGTAGATAGCATTATGAATCTTATGCACAAGCACAACATAGGCATCCATCCTTTAGGCAATAACAAATGGAAAGCTGTGCACGAATCTACCCATGTCGAATACAAAGATAGAGATCCTGACAGAGCAGTTCTAATTGTTTTTGCAGAGATAACTGGCGGTGTATAATGATTAAAATAGGCATGGTATTCAAAAATACTACGTATTCACCAATGCTTGATGTGGACGAAAATGCGCACCTCTTTATTTCTGACATCTATCATAGTGATGTTCATGGTGAGAAAGTAATTTGGTTCACTAATGAGCACGGAAAGAGACTTGGTTATTTTAGATACGAAGCTCTTGTCATTGCCCTTGATGATGACGGTAACTTGGATAGTTTATCCTCGGATTTCTACGCGTTCAAATACATAGGTACATTAACAGATGAAGACATGTTCCAATATCATTTATCTGGTAAAATATGCATTTAGGATATTAGTGGACAACAAGTTAAACTTCACATATACTATATCACTTACATAAATCAACGGAGTAAACATGAATATTAATTCAATTCATAATTCTAACGAAAAAACAGACACTATCGTCATTCTGGTAGATTCATCATACGTCGGCGACAAGATCATTGCGGCTCTTATTGAGAGCAAAGATTTCAAAGTGGAAACGGCAGGAACTACACATTTAACTGTAGAAACTTCCGAAGACGATGTTTTACAGAAAACATTATACGTGGCTACTGGTTCGTTAGATGAATTCAATGAATCCACAGGTAATATCGACGTAGTGGCTAAATCTATTGTCGCGTATCTTAAAGGTTCACCATCTGACATATTAACAGTGGCTGCAGAAAACAATGCAGTACGCGATTGTGGCCTTGAAGCTTTATGTTCATCATTGGTCATTGCTGACTATAACTTTTCCCTAGAAGATAAGCCATCGCCGCTTACTATCAATATTTTGTTTGATGACGAAGCAAGCGCTACTCAGGCAGGCCCTTCAGTGAGTGATGGGGTAGATGCCGGTAATGCAATCAATTATACGCGTCGTTTAGGTGACCTACCAAGTAATGTCTGTACACCTACATACATGGCGCGTCAGGCGGTGTCCCAATTCAAGCAAGATAATGTGCGTGTTAGTGTCATTGGCGAAAGTGAAGCAAAAGAGCTTAACATGGGCGGTTTCATGAGTGTTACTCAGGGTTCCGATGAAGAAGGCAAAATCATCATCTTCGAATATACCGGCGATGCGAATAACTCAGATACGGTTGCGTTAGTTGGTAAAGCGGTTACATTTGACAGCGGTGGTATCAGTATTAAGCCAAGTGCATCAATGGAAGAAATGAAATATGACATGTGTGGCGGTGCTACGGTATTTGGTGTGATTAAAGCTGCGGCTGATATGCAATTGCCTGTTAACCTTATTGGTGTCGTAGGCGCGGTAGAAAATATGCCATCTGGCAACGCTACTCGTCCAGGTGATATCATCAATATGATGTCCGGTAAAACTGTTGAAGTTACTAATACGGATGCCGAAGGTCGTATGGTGCTGGCTGATCTTTTAACCTATGTTGGTGAAAATTATAAGCCTACTACGGTTCTAGATTTAGCAACGTTAACTGGTGCGTGCTGCGTAGCTTTAGGTGAACATGCCGCTGGTATCTTTACTGAAGATGATGCTCTGGCCACAAGCCTATACGATTCTGGTCAGAAAGTGAATGACCGTGTGTGGCGCTTACCAATGTGGGAAGACTACAACAAGCAAATGGATAGTGATTTTGCAGACATGGGTAACTCAGGTAAACGTGGTGCCGGTGCTAGTACAGCTGCGTGCTTCCTTAACCGTTTTGCTAGCGACTACGACTACAAATGGGCACATATTGACATTGCTGGCGTAGCGTGGAAAGGTAAAGCTACTGGTCGTCCTGTTAAGATGTTGCTTGACTACTTGACTACGGGTAAGTAATATGAGCCTCATGGATTTTACGAATTTCATGGGGCTAATAGAGACATATCTTATTGAGTATTTTGGGCATGCGTGGTGGGCATTTTTTCCCGCCATTCTGGTCATGATAGGAATGTTCTTTATTAGACTTCGATGTACGTATTTGTATTACGTAGAGACAGGCGAGTGGTTTCATGAGTCCAACTACAATAACAGTGAGACTTTTAATATATGGACTGCGAATCTGCCAATAGGATTTATGCATATATTGTTCTCAGGGGTATTCACGGTCATAGCTCTTGTTTTTATAGCGATCATGTTACAGTTTCCTGTTGTGTTGGTTAGTATAATTATTTTTGTTTTATCGACGTGGGGATTCTTTTATGTTTGCGCACGAGGAAGAAATAAAAAGTTGTTTCACGATAAATTGAGTGGTGAAGATGATGGAAATGATTGAACTGTTTTTAATAACTCACGTAGGTAAAGGGTGGGCGTTTTTAATCCCATGGTATATGTTTATAACGTGCATGGTAGTGTGGCGTTTCAAAATTACTCATGATTACTATGTTAAGTGCGGTGAATGGCATGACGCTTGTGATTTATTGCACGAGTTTACCGATATTAGAACAGCTAACATCTTTACCGGAATACTACATGTAATGTTAGGGAGTATAGCTTTCATTCTTACTGCTGCGTTCTTAAAAATGTTATATACTAACCCTCCTGTGTTTTTCACTATGGCGGTGACATTCATAGTGTTGTCATTGTTCGCTATGCTTTGTAAGCGTAATAGAAATAAATTATTATTTGTTGAAAAATTAAGCGGGAGATAACCATGGACAATTTTACTCTTTATATGGTAGATGCGTTAGGAAAAGATTGGTACGCATTACTAGGTTTATGGTTTGGTTTTGCCATTGGTATTATTATTAGATTAGTAGTGACCTATCATAATTTCGTAAAGGACGGTGAGTGGTTTAGTGGCGCGGACGACGGCACAAATCTGCGCACGAATAACCAATTTCTAGGGTTTGTGCATGTGATATGCGTAGGATTGGTATCTATGGCGCTAGTTTCCATAATCCACTCATTCATAATGTATCCAATGGCACTTTTAGTTACTGGCTCAGTTATACTGTTCATGGTGTTATATGTGCTAATGTGTTTGCGCGAGAGGAAGAGGCAACTGTTTGAAGATTCTTTAAAAGGTAAGGTGGGCTAATATGGAAATCTCACATGAAGTAGGAGTAATGATAATAACAGTGCCAGCATCAATTGTGCTAGTTCTATTAATCATTAACAGAATACGTGTACATTTTAATAATTTCGTCAATGACGGTGAGTGGTTCATGAGTGAACATGACGATCTCGAAAATATTTATAATGTATTTAACAGTAGAGATACCTTCACTGGAACATTTTTTACTATAGTTATTCCTTTCGGTGTTTTTCTGATGGGCATAGCCGTGTTGTTACTATTGCGGTTTCCTATTGTCATGGGTTGCGTGTTAGGCGGAGGTGTCATAGTAGCGTTGTTTATGTGCGCATTAGTATACTTTGGTAAACGAGAAAGAAACAAGAAGTTGTTCGAAGATAAATTGCGCGGCAAATAGGAAGGTATCTGATGAAGGCGTATGATTGTTTTGGGTCTAAATGTAATGGGTGTGCAGAGTACGCCGAGTATTGCAACTGCGAGATAGATAGTAATGGCAATCTTATCGATCCACAACCTATCGTATGTCCGTTTTGCGGAATCAAACCCGACATGGGCGGCAGAATGCTATCTAGAGACCAAAAAAGTACAGCCCAGATAGTTAGTCACCAAGACACTGGGAAATGTTCTCTTGATATGCTCGTGTTTAGACTTCCAGAATGGAATACTAGGCATTCACATGATTGAGATAGATTTTCATGGATGGCTTCCTGCTGCTGCCGAAGATAAGATCCATTCGATGATAGGCGAAGCCAGACACGTAGGTGTCCCTACCCATATCAAGTTCATAACTGGGAATGGTAAAATAAAACAGATTGTTATTGATATAGCCAATACTTATGGTGTTCACTGTCAAGAGCAACTAGGAAATAGAGGCGCTTTAATAGCGTTAATAGAATGAAAGAATCAGAAGAGATACCAAAGCACGACAATTATTTAGTATTTGATTTAGAAGCTACTTGTTGCAATAAAGACAGTTTGGATCGTGACTCTATGGAAATCATAGAGATAGGCGCGGTTATGGTTGACGGTAAAACTTTCGAAATAATAGATGAGTTCTGTACATTTATTAAGCCGGTGAGAAATCCAACTCTCACTCCGTTTTGCAAAAGGTTGACGACAATCACACAGATAGAAGTTGACACTGCGCCAGAATATAAAGAAGCATTAGAATTATTCAAAAACTGGTACGCTGGTTACGAAGATGTGCTAATATGTTCTTGGGGTAACTATGACAAGAAACAATTTTCGCAAGATTCTCGTTTCCATGGTGTTGAGTCCCCAACAGCGGATAACCACTGTAATATGAAAAGAATATTCTCATTAGTGAAAGGTGTAAAAAGACGCTTCGGCGTTAAGAATGCCCTTCTTGAACTGGGGATGGAATTTGACGGTACTGCCCATCGCGGAATAGATGACGCTAGAAATACAGCGAGGTTGGCAAAGTACACATTTGGTGACTAGATATGTCGTACAAGAAAAACGAAATTCACCCGTGGACAGTGATAGGAATGACGCTCACTATGCCCATTATGCTATCTGTTATCGTGACAGGAAGTAATATATTACTGCATTTATGGGCGGTACTTGGGATGGTCACCGTTCTGGCATACGGCGTGTGTAGTAGGAAGTATATAGGGAAAGAACCATATAACGCAGAAGCGGACATCACAGTGGCGTTTAGTGTTATTTTCGTATGTTATATGTGTGGGCCAGCTTTTGGGTGCCAATTTTTCTATGATAACCGCATGGAATTTAAGTCATACGCCAGAATAGCTAACAGGGGATATATATTCCCTACCAAAAAGAATAAAGAAATACATTTCCTAAAAAGATTAAATGGGGAATTAAAAGAATAAACATTTGCATGTGATATGAAATGTATGTTATAATGCTCAGCATGAAAAGAATTTTTCTCTATAATAAGAGAAATGAAAGAATAACTGTATGAAACTAGGATGAGCAAGGAGACACGCGGGTTCGACTCCCGCCGCTTCCACCAAAGTGATATTAAACGTGAAGTTTTTTGGATCTGTTATGGGGGCGTTTTGGATTCGACCTTCTTGTGATTTGAGGTGGACAGTTCGGCAAATGTGAAAGTCGTTAAGAGAAACCCTTTTGGGTAAACTCTCATAGAAACACTAAATATAATTGCTAATGAAGAATTATACGCTCAAGCTGCCTAATCGCGCTTGATGAGGTTAGAGTCACCTTATTATCCAACGACACACGAATGGGGACTTAATGTCCCCATTCACTTATCAGGGATTTGATAATGGACAAGCACGGCCCAGTTTTAATTAATATGATACGTAGAACAGTACCGAAATTGATAGCGGAAGATCTAGTGGGTGTACAGCCTATGATATCACCTATTGCCCGATGGGAAAAATATCATGTAGTTTGGGTAATCACGACAAGCGGTGAGTTGGTATGTAATGGCGATGTGTATATGCTAGCGAATTACGTCAACGACAAATTCACATGTAACCTAGGTGAAGTGCTAAGCGAAGAAGAGTATTTCCTAAGAGAGCTTGATGGCTCCAATAAAGAATTAGATAATATTACTGACGTAGGTAAGGTTTTTTCCCTAAAGACTAGATATAACAGAAACATATAGTCACACATAATATGGCATCTCTGACTCATAAATAGAGGACAAGGAGATGTAATATGAAAGATAGTTATATATTAAACTGTGGTCCTAGTGATAAGAACGGGACCGATTGGGTATATCCAGTAGGCGCTGCGCCTTCCGAGTTACCAGAGAATTTTTCTAGAAGAAAATTTACCAGAAACGTATCCAATCAAGGAACCGTAGGTTCGTGTGTAGGCCAAACATTAAGCGTGGTATTTAATGATACTACCCAATGTGAGTCAGTTAGTCTTTCTCCTATGTGGATATATAAGAGAGCAAAAAGGCATGACTATTGGGCAGGCGAAGATTACTCCGGCACGTCCATCTCAGGGGCCTGTTTGGCGCTTAAGAAGGAAGGCGCGTGTAAGGAGGAGTTCTATCCTTATCATGGCTCTACGGAGGATTACGAGCCTCTGACGGGTGCTATAGCTGACGCAGATAGAAGAAAGGTAATAGCGTTTTATAATTTGGCTGTTCACAGAATAGACGAGATAAAGAATCTATTACTCAAAGAATCACTGGCTTGTTCCATTGCCGTACATTCTGGATTCTATGCCGCTAAAGATGATGGGATAGTTGTTGAAGCAGGGTACGAAGCGAGTAAGTATCAAGGCGGTCATGCAATGGCCATAGTCGGATGGAAAGTTATAGACGGTATACTACATTGGGAATTCCAGAATTCATGGGGTGATAATTGGGGAGACGATGGTTTCTGTTTCATTCCTCATACGTTATTAGAGAATATAAAATCGTCTAACGTGTATTATCTAGTGACTGAAAATGAAGACAATGTTAGAATTGAAAAAGAGAAAAGAAAACGTAGTAAGTTAATGAGTATAATCGCGTATGTGCCGGAGCTGTTAGTTGAAGGCATGAGGTACTGCATTACTTATATAAAGAATAAGTTTTCATAAAGGTGCGGGGAGTCATGCTCCCCATAACATACCTTAATTATTTTATACCGATAAATACATATAACAAAACAAACATAAAGATATTATGAGACTATTAGAATTTAACACAACAGATCCGCAAGGTCTGCTACAGAAAGTAGCCAATGACATCAAGACAGCTGAACGTAGAGATTGTCATGGTACGTGTGCGGCTGCGATTCGAACAGGTCAAGTGGAAGATGAAGATGTTGTGGTTATCGTTGGACCCAAAGGTAATGGCGGGAAGCACGGATTCCATTCAGTTATAATTGATAGTACAGGCAACATAAAAGTAGATTCATATAGTGAACATATGACAAACTACGACAAAGAAAATGGCATATTTTATTACGACATAGGCGGGAAAGAAGTCCCAATGTCGTATAAATCGTTTGCCAAAGTAGGCAAGCTCAAAAACGCGTAAGCAAGTAAAAACTAGCAAACGTTAAAAAAGGAGACAATGTCTCCTTTTTTTATACCCGTAATTATGGTATACTACACAGAAGAGGTTCATTATGAAAAGGTTCAAAGAGAAAAAAATAGATTTTGAGGCATTGAAGCAATATATCAAAGACTCTAGTGAGAGTTCTGGTGTGTATATCGGTGGAGACTCAAAAACATTCAAGCATGACGGTGAGAGATACTGTGCATATTGCATTTCTGTAATTGTACATAAAGACTCTAAGCATGGCGGTAAAGGTTTCTATCATGAGATCATCGAAAGGGACTATGGCGACATTAAAGCCCCTAGAGCAAGACTTATGAATGAAGTGTATAAGGTAGTTGACGTTGCTAATGAGCTTGTAGAGTATATTGGCGATAGAAAGTTCGAAATACATTTGGACATCAATGCTTCTGAGAAGTATAAGTCTAATACAGCTATGAATGAGGCCTGTGGTCTTGTTAAAGGTGTATTTGGTGTTGAGCCAAAGATTAAGCCAGAGGCATGGGCTGCATCGACTATTTCTGATAAATATGCTGTGAGAACTGCAAAAAGTTCAAAAAACACAGTTAAAAAGAAGAAGGCTACCAATCGTGAAAATAGAACAAGTGCTAAACGAAAATAGACAGACCCTATTCCATGGGACAAACGCTAAGAGCGCGTATAATATTCTCAGTAGCGGAAAGATAGAACCGCGAACCGAACAAGTATTAGACGGCAGGAAAATAAAAGGTGTGAGTACCAGTAGAAGTAAGAAGTTTTCTTCTGATTGGGGCGAAGTTATATTTGAATTTGATGCTGATCGTCTCAAGCACCATAACAAAGTGGTGCCTGTAGATTTCCTTCATAACTCCCCTCAGTACGATGTTGAAAAAAGGCATTGTAGTGAGGAATTTGTTATTGGAGAGTTGAACGACGTGAAAAGATGCCTTAAAGCCATCTATCTTAAAAGCACCGTTAGGCAGAGTCCGTACTACGATGACTTGCTGGATTTGCTGTATAGTGAATATAGAGATGCCGAAATGGTGGAGATGTATTGACGTACTAATTTCTTTGTGCTATAATACAGCTCGTTAAAAGGAATTAACTATGAAACTAAGTGATAATTTTTACTTGAGTGAGTTTCTTGAATCAGAAACCGCCGTAGAACTAGGCGTGGAAGATGAGCAGAATAACCCACCACAAAATGTAATAGAAAATCTTACATATCTTGCAAAAACAACACTGCAGCCATTACGTAGCTATCTCAACTATGGGGTAGGCCTCAATAGTGGCTGGCGTTGTAAAGCTGTTAATGACGAAGTCGGTTCTTCCGATGTGTCTCAGCACTTACACGGTGAAGCGAGCGATATTGATATCAGTGACGCTATGCTAACTGATACTGATGCTGTTGTCAAGCATGTTATTGAAGATTTAAACCGACGCATAGAACGTATATGCGGGAAAAGACCAAGAGCGGACGTAAATTCTAATTACTACGCATGGGCTTACTACTGTATCCATCTGGATGAGCTTGATATCGATCAAGTGATTCATGAGTATGGAAGTGATGGTAAACCTAGTTGGATACACGTAGCCTCTTCAGGCTCAAAAGACAGACGCAGAATCACCATCAAACGATCAGGTGATAGATATGTGGATATGACATTAGAGCACGCCTTATTGTTAGGCTGCTAAGTCCCCGCACTATCTTATGGAATAAAAACTGGAAATACTAAAGGAAATTGTTATGGAAGACAACAGGGAAATTGATGCGCTTGGCGAAATTGAAGCCTTGAGAACCAGTGGGAAATCGGTTATGGATATAGCCAAAGAGCTTGACATCCCAGTGGATATCGTAGCTAATAAACTTCACGAACAGGGCAGCATCAAAGTGAGCAATAAATATTTAGATAACGACGCTAATAAACTTAAAGTCATCGACATGAAAAGCGAAGGCATGAAATATCAAGACATCGCGGATATAGTGGGACTTAGTAAAAGTGCCGTATCTAGATTCTTGAGAAAAGCCACACATAAAGATTGGTGGGCAACTCAGGATGCAGTTAAGCCTGTGTTAACTGAAGGTCCTACTAGATCTGAAGTCAAAAGCCAGTCCACGACTTCGAAAAGACCATCTTCTCCGCCGTCTCCTAAAGCAACTGAAACACTAAACAGTGATTTAGTTAAAGAGACTGTAGCCGCCTTAAATGATGAAGGTAAGACGTATAACGAGATTAGTGATGTGACCGGCGTGACCTATCATAACGTACGTAACTTCCTTTTGGGGAATACCTACAAAACGTGGTGGGATAAACGAGTGGTTGCTGAATCAAAAGTCGAAGACATAATCGATGAATTGCTTGAAGAAGTTGAAAGTGAAGTGGAAGATGTGATAGAAGCAACACGTCACACTGATTTGAATGGTATGGCTAGAGGGTCTGCCAAGATTGTAATCGGTTTGGCATTGGGCGCACTAGCAATCACCGCAGCAATAATTTTGGTATAAGGGAGTCATTATGCGCAATAATAATGATTTCACAGACACCAGAAAGGTAAGGGCGATTCAGCTAAGACAGGAAGGTTCAAGCTTTAGTGAGATATCTAGAGATTTGGGCATTCCGTCTACTACTGTGCGTTACTTTATCAACCGTAAAACCCACGTTGAGTGGTGGAAGAAGTACAATAAAGGTAGTTTTTCCAAGATTTGCAATACTATGGGCTTTGTGTCAACCGCTATACCACAGCCTATCCCTGCAGACGCTAACGACTATACCTTATGTAACGACAGCATAAAGAAATTAGCTGTTGATATGAAAGAAAATATGTATATGTCCAATGCTAAGATAGCTAAAGAGCTTAATTTGGAAGAAACATGTGTCAGACGCTTCTTTTCCAAGATAACTTATCAGGAATGGTGGGAAAATCTAGGGGATGCGAGTGGAACAGGTTCATTAAGTGATGATGCGGTAGTTGATGACGGCGCTGAGATCCCAGAAGAGCCTGTATTTATGGGCGAAATGGACGAAATCCAGTATGACCATAACTATCTTGACAAAAACACAGTTTTTGTGATAAGCTCAGCACAGAATAACACCCATGTTAATATTGAATTCATGGATGCGCTTGAATCTTACTGTTCTCATAATGATGCGGAGCTGTTGATATCGCCATTCTACTACAATACCAGTGGTATGTTAGGTAATAAAACGGACGAAGCTGTATATGACGACAGAGTGGAACCTTATTTAGTTAAGGAACCTATTAAATTGTGTGATTATTTAGGCGGATTGGTATTTTGTGCTGAATTGGATATTTTACCAACGGCAGTAAACCCATTTTCAGGCCTACATACGTATACTAAGCTGGCTAGTAGTATTATCCCTCATACTAGAATGCAGTTAGAGTCTGTGGTCACGCCTAAGTCAGATGTGTGTAGAATGTTGTATTCTACGGGCACTACGACCATGCGTAACTATGTGCAGCGTAAAGCTGGGCAAAAGGCTAGTTTCCATCACGTGTTCGGAGCGTTAGTCGTTGAGATTGACCATAAGAACCAGTGCTGGTACGTGAGACAGCTTAATTCAGATAAAGACGGGTCTATCCAAGACCTAGATACGGTTTATATGCCAGACGGATCTGTTAGAAGCGGAGAAATTGAAGCTATTAACTGGGGTGATCTTCATGCTGAGAAGTGTGAACAGGAACAGATGGATCTTTGTTTCGGTGAAAAGGGCATTCTTAACTCTTTACAGCCAAGATACCAATTTGCGCATGATTTAAGTGACTTCACACCACGTAATCATCACAATAGGAAAGATCCTCACTTCTTGTATAAGACATCTAACAGTGCTATACGTACTGTAGAGGATGGTTTGGTTCAAGCAGCTGATGTTATCAAAGAAATGTCTCGTGATTGGTGTGAAACTGTAATAGTAAACTCAAATCATGATAATGCTCTTGTTAAATGGTTAAAAGAAGCCGATTATAGAACAGATCCAGACAACGCCAAGTTCTTCTTGACCGCGCAGCTGGAATGTTACGACGCTATTGACAGAAATGACAATAACTTCAGTATATTCGAGAAGTCTTTGACTGAATTAATCAGAGATCCAGTGGATATGTCCGCAGCCAACGTTAAATTCTTGAGAGAGGATGAATCTTTCAAAATTTGCACGTCAAAGATGGATGATTCTATAGAATGTGGATTCCACGGGCACACAGGTAATAACGGAGCGCGTGGGTCAGTAATGTCCTACCAACGTCTTAGTAGCAGAGTGAATATAGGCCATTCTCACTCAGCAACGATCAAAGACGGTGTTTATCAAGCCGGTGTGACAGGTAACCTAGACATGGGTTATAATATTGGTGCTAGTAGCTGGAGCCACTCACATATCGTGACTTATGCTAACGGTAAACGTACTATTATAACTACGCACGGTGAAGGATGGAGACTACAGGCAGATGATAGTCAAAATTCTTTACATGTGGGTACTTGACATTAGGTTTACAATGTTATAATATAAAAGGGCTGAAATGCCCTTTTTTTATGGGTAGTCCATAAATAAAGATATATGAAAGAGAGGCAGTATGGATTTTTTCACTAAGGTTGACGGTGTTTGTGAGAAGTGTGAAGTAATACAGGTTGCATGGGAGGAAAAGGAAGCCAAAGTGCGCATTGAAGATAGCGATGAGAAGAGGACTACGTCCTTATATAACATGGCTATGCAAACTTCATTGCATAATAAGGTTCCTTTTGAAGAAGTCGTGGAATACCTCCACGACATAATGGGCGAAAGCCCTTAAAAAGGAAATAAAATGTTAAAAGTAATGAAGGGTATGATATTTGTAATATTCTGCTCTGTTATATTGTCAGGTTGTATATCAGGCATGGAGAATCCGTTCTCTAAATATTTAGTCGTTAGTCCTATCATGTTCGACATGATTACGCAAGAAGATATAGACTCAGGATTTGAAGTAGTCATAAAGACTCCTGATGATACTGTCGTGCCTATATATTTTAATGGACAAAACGTAACGTCATGCTTTACGTGGAGCGGAGTTATTGCCTCCTCGGACATCACGTGTATGAGTGACTATATCAGGCAAGATAGAAATACTATCTCTGTTAATCCACAAAGTTTATTCGGTGGAACGACTCGTTATTTCACTATGGACACTGAAGGACCGTCAGTTAGTATTAAAACTGTGTGTTATTTGGCGTCAGGCGATTGTACGCTTTCTAATACTGGTGACGTGGCGATAACTGTTCAGTATATTGATCCGTCTGAAGTATTATCGACTACGGTTAACGGAATTACCCCTCATGCGGAGAATGGCACCGTGAGAACCTACATTATTGGCGTGTCAGATAAGTACACGTTCGACTCTGTTGATTCTTTAGGTTACACTAGCACTCACTACTTTAAAAGTGAAGGTCAAAGGCTTGATGAGATCGTCAACGTACGTATTGATGAGACTATGCTTGGAGCTTTGATACCTCTAATAAACGAGGGAGCGTCCGCTAAAGAGTTTGGTGCATTAGATAAGAGTGATCCTATAATGGAAGGCGTAGAAGCTCAAATTCTCGGTCTTTCTAACATGCTAATCACTGTGCATTACATGAAGGTCGGATCTTTCAAGATTAAAGAGATATCTATAAACGACTCTAACGCTGATCTTGAAACTAGAATGACCATGGAGCCTTTAGGTACTAATTGGGTCAATAATAACGATATAGTTGAGACTCCCTCAGACGTCGGTGTCGAAGTGTTCATGACTATGCAAGATGTGTTGTGGTGTTATGATCCATTGGGATGGATACCAGCTTGTCAACCATGTGCTCATTCTGCGTTTGATATGTGTCAGAATGGTCTTATAAAAACGGACATGCACATGTTCATTGAGAAAATGAATGTTAATGCCCGTGTTAACGACGATATTGTCACTAATGGCAACTTCCACATCAAATTGGAAAAACTAGCTAGTGGGCAAGACGTTCTGGTGATGAAAGATACTTGCGCTGATAACTGTGTTGCTGGTGAACCTGCTGACGAAGGTATCATGGGATGGTTAATTTCGTCTTCGATTCTTAGAGGAATGATTCTGACTATTGTTGAAGATACTGTCAATCGTAACTTGAATGAAATCGAACTAGGTTCTAATTTCAAGTTTGATTCTGGATCGGAAGCTGAATTGAGTGTCCGTGTAGATACATTAACCACTGATATTGGTAGCGGAGATAACATCGGTAATATGAATATTGGTTTGTCCGGTATATTTGATACAATCGTGCCTGATCCAACCATAGCACCTGCATTAGGCTCATATCATATTGAAGATGATCCGTTACCTAGTACAGAGGATGATGGTTCTGCAATGGCTGTCGTACTGAATAGTAACGCGGTAAACCAAGCGTTCTTGGCAATGTACAATACTGGAGCTACCCATTTAACGTTGCTTAATGGTGAGGTCCATACTGGATTGGGAGTAACTGATGATCTTGGGAAAGCTGGAGATTTGAGAATAGAAATGAATCCCTCAAGTCCAGGTGGATTCCATTTGGCACAAGGCACTACTAATAACTTGGCATTCTTATCCTTTAGAGGCGCAGAGGCTATTGTGGCGGCTAAGCAGAGTGATGGCACGTGGTCTAAAGTTACAAGAATAGACATGGACATCAAAGCTGGTGTTATGATGGGTGTAGAGGGCGGTTATCTGAAGATGACTATAGCTAATACTCCTGAGTTCACAATAAACCACATGGATGATATAAACTATAAAGGGCAGAACTTAGCTTTCTTCCTAAATCACGGTTTTATTGAGAAGCTGTTGGAAGTTAGTCTTGAATGGCTCATCCCGTATGTAGCGGATAGTCGTTTGACCATTGATGTTGGTAAGTTAGGCATAGATAAACTTTATACTGATAAAGTAGATACTAAGTCAGGACATTTACATTTCCAAAACGGAATAAGTCAATAAATAATAGGAAGACGTAATGTCTGATAAAAAAGTTGTGTATATAGATTTAGATGATACAACGTGTGATTATACATTAAGGAAGAATGAGTTCACTGAACTTTTCCCAGAGGTTACATACCCACAGTCAACGATAGGTTTCTTTGAAGATTTGGAACCTATCGACTATTCTCTATGCTGTATTGCCCAGATCATAGACTGTGGTAAATATGACGTATGGATAGCGACTGCTCCTAGTGTAAAAAATCTGCATTGTTATTCTGAAAAAGCCAAGTGGGTACTTGATTATCTTGGCGAAGAAATGCAAGAAAAAATGATCATCATAAATGACAAGAGTAAGCTTAAAGGCGACTTTCTTATCGATGATCTAGAAGCCGGTAAAGGACAAGAAAACTTTGAGGGTGAACTCATCGTGTACGGTTCTGATAAATGGCAGACATGGATAGACATAACTGTTTATTTGGTTAATTTATAAGGAATGAAATATGATTCAATGTATAGAGTGTAACGATACTGGGTTCGTAATAGATATAACATATTGGGACACCGACATTGGAGAATATAAGCATGAAGAAAGGCCATGCGAGGATTGTGAAAAACACGCGGAGTTAAGAGAACAAGAAGGTAACAAAACATTAGTTTATTATGCTATCGTTCTAGAATTTCGTGGAATCACAAGATACTGGCAAGGTGATACTTGGCGTGATGTGTGCGGGATTCAATTCAGCACCTCAGTCAAGGCTCTAAATTATGCATCTGTGAACTTGCAGAGAATGCTAAAATGCAGTAACATGTGCAAAGACAATATTAAAGTAAGAGAATGTATTGTTAATACAACCGGAGTTGAGTTTTCTTTATGATAGCATGTATATGTAACAACATAAAACAAAGTGACGTAGTGGAAGCCTTAGAGGGTTTAGATAACCCTGAAGATTTACACGAAGCATTGGGCACGAGTGTCCAGTGCGGGTCATGCCTTACACACATTAAAGAGGTCTTCGATGGCATTGCAGCAAACCGAGTGCAAAAAATTCGTATTGTACAATAACGATACAGGAAAATTTAGATCAAGTAAAACCAGTAAGCGTTCCTATGGTAAATTCTCCATGGCTAATGTTTACAAGTATGAACATCTAGCCAGAAAAGCTAAGAACAACGACGACGTTATAATCCCTATCACTATAAAAATAGATGAAGCGGATATATTCATGACTGTTCTCGCAGGAGACAAGAAGTCATGATGTGGTTAAAAATGTTAACCAGTAAGGCTGGTCTGTCCATCATCGCCATTACTATTTTGTCTCTGGCTGCGTATGGCGGATATAAGTATGTCACCCATCTCCAGTATACTGTCGCTGAACAATCTGAAGAGATTACGGGACTCAAGAAAGATCTCAAGGACAAGGAGACCATCATCGTTAAGATGAAGGCTGACTACACCGCACAGAACAAACTGAAGAAGAAGCTAAGTCGAGATAAGACGGCACTGAATAGTCAGTTGGTAGAGCTATCAAAGTCTTTTAATAAGGTAAGAGCGAACGGCACCAAGAGAGATCTTGGGGCTTTAGCGTTAGGCAAGCCAAAATTAGTGGAGAATATCATCAACGCTGCCACTAGAAATGTCATAAGGTGCGCAGAGATGGCATCAGGTTCTGTCCCCTTAGAGGGAGAGAAGAATAGTAAATGTCAGCATATAGTTGATTCATTTAAGGTGGCAGAACAGTGAAAAATATATTTATATGTATGATGTTGTCGGTATTTCTTAGTGGGTGTTTTTGGGTCCGTGACTGTGACGTGCCATATGAAAAGGCACCTATAGAGCTAGATGGCATACCTCCATTAGAACTTAGAGAATTAAGATTCACTGAGATAACCGAGAGAAACCAAGCTGAAATTTTTAAGATGTTGAGAGATAAAGGTATAGACCCAGTACTTATGGGACTAACTGATGTTATGTACGAGAATTTGTCCTTCAATCATGCAGAAAAGGTAAATATCATCTTTATGCAGAGACGCCAGATAGAAACTCTTAAAGAGTACTATAAAAGCGATAAGAAACCAACGGAAGACAAAGAAGATGAGTAGAGGTTCACTAAAGCATATGTTGCAAGTGGCAAGTAAGAAAGCCGCGTTAGGCACCATAGTAGATTCCATAGAAGAATATACTGATGCGGACATAGACGCTATAGTTACTCAGCCGGTATGGGTCAGAAAAAGATTAAAAGAACATCGTGAAAATATATTGCGTGCGAAACGAATGAGTGCTATGATCATTCCAGAAGTTACAGAAGAGTGCCATTTATTGTACCCAGTAAGAAGATACGTTGGTAACACGACGCAGACTCTTTCTAACGGTAAAGGGTTTTCTCTGGAAATAGACCCGATGGATATCATGACAATTATTGGTGATGATAAACTAAAGGTTAATAGTACTAACATTATAGTAACTTCCGATGAATACAATTTTTTGATGGATAATTCAGAATTTGTTGACATCATGTCAATTACTGACTATAATGAGTACTTACAAAATGTACTTGAAGAGAAATTCGGCACATCAAGTAAGGAAACTGATCAACGCGACACTGAGTATGGGTATATGTCTGCTATTAGATTTGATAAATAGCTGTATGAATATATTCGAGATAGTAGACCGAGAAGATCCAGTTGACGAGTTTGAAGCTGAAGAGCAGGAAGATGAAAACACTGACGGTGATGTGAGTCCCGTAAAGAAGGCATTTAGAAGCGCACTTAACAAGTACAAACAGTTGGCTAAGAAAAACACCAAGAACCCAGTTGCATCTACGTGGATTGCTGATCTTGACTATGACCATGCTGCGAAAGAATGCACCATGAGGTTGAGTGACGGTAAGAATTACCGCATACAAGGTATGCAACCAGACGTATATTATAGCTGGGTGAAAGCACCATCAAAAGGTAAGTTTTTCCACCAACATATTAAAGACAACTATTACGTATAAAACCAAAGGTGATCACTATGCAAGACACAATCATTGCGCAAATTTTAAGCTTCGACGATGAAATTAAAGATGGCGTTTCTCAAGAGAAATTCCTTGAAGCCACTCGCCAGTTATCAGAGCAGATGCCAATCTCCGCTGAGATGGACGATCAGCAAAAGCGTGTGGTGTTAGCCAGTCGTATCAAGCATCTTACCGACAACAACATGTTGACGTATGATTTCACCATGACCTTAATGAAAACAGTCAGCGAAAAGCCGATTGAATATCTTGAAGAGTACATGTGCTTCTAAGCACGTGTATAACAGGGATATTCCCGCTAAAATAACAATTTTGTTGGAACATGCTATGCAGCACGTTTATATTGTCACGGAAGATATGTATTTTTTAAATTTAAGATCTTCGAATACTATCACGGATGTCCACACGAATCCTGACAGCGCAGATCAAGAAATACATACTTTCATGGTCAAGAACGACTTGATCGATGGGTATAAGATTCGAACTGATGAATGGAACGGGACCACTCACGAGATGGTCCTAGTTAAATGGTTCGGTATATTAAGACGTGTTATTTCAGTAAAAAAGATGACTATGCATGAAAAAAAGGCTATAGTGGAATCTGACACTGACATAGACTCGGAGCTTACAGATGGATCTTACGGAAACATCGTACACTAGCATGAAAGACATCTCTATCGGTATGTTAGATGGAGATCCTGTTGCATTTGCACTAGCAAAGCGCATCTCTGATGAACAAAAAAGAAAATACATTACTGTGTATGATAAGGACCATAGGCTTTTCTATGGTTTTTATTCTTTTAGTTATTCTGAATGTAAAGCTAAATCTGTAGCTTTTTTCAAGTACACCACTCATTGTCGAGCTAATAACTACGCTTCTATGGATTATTGTGAATTTAAGAACATGGTTAAATTTGTTTCTAGATCAGAGTATATGGAAGCTGAAAAGACTATAGGTTCAAGATTCAAAGATTTGTAGAAATACAGACGAAAAAAAAGGTGACCTAAGTCACCTTTTTTAGTTGTGTTCCGATTAAGGAGCTGCAACTGTTACTGTAGGATTAGCAACATAACCTGCGCCAGCATTACCGACAGAGATTGTGTCAACTACGTCACCGATAAGGGCAGAAGTAGCTGTAGCTTGAGTCTTGGTAACTGCAGAAATAGTAACTGTCTCATCACCAACATAGTCAGTGTTACCGCCAGAAGCAGTGATAGAAGTAACCACACCGTTAGTTAGAACAGCTGTGAATGTAGCGCCAGTACCAGTACCGCCAGATTGAGTTACTGTAGGTGCAGATGCATAGCCAGAACCGCCGTTAGAGATAAGGGCAGATTGGTCAGCGTCAGGGTCAGCAGCAGTTTGTGCAACGAAACCAGATACGGTAGCGTCAGTCGCGTCAGGCGCAGACAACGTAACTACTGGAGCACCAGCATATCCGCCGCCGCCATCAGTTACTGTGATAGCATCAACAGTGTACGATGCAGTAATAGATGCAGAAGCAGTAGCAGGACCGAATCCTTCAACAGTTAACGCAGGAACTAATGTACCAACTACGTTACCGGCACCATCTCTCCACACGCCACTTTCAGTACCGTCGAAGTAATACATTCTGTATTGGGTGATTTTACTTACATTTTTACCGTTGTGAGTCAATTGACCTTCAGTGGCAGTTGCAGGAACGCCATCAGTAAGGGTAACTCTGCCAGATGCAACGTCATATTTGCGTGATCCAGTCTGTTTGATAATTGGCTCGTCGCCAGATGTAGTTGTTAGTGTTAGGTCACCTGTAGCGCCGTCTTTGGCAGTGAACCATTTTTTCTTAATTGGTCTTCCCATGGGGGATTCTCCTGTTTATTTAGTTACATGGAGAAACATGTGAATTTTGACTTCTCCAGTTATGGATACGTGGTCGCAATATCGGAGATATGCTTACGTATATGCATCTATTTATCAGAATTGTAATATTGTGTTTTTTTATGAATATGATAAGTATAGGTATAGTTCCAAATATTTGACTGTCACCGGAAGAGATGTTATAATGAATAGAATATGTACTGCTACTAAGTTAGAGTTTAGCGAGTATAGTTATGCCAAAGTTTTATGGGAGAGAGATCCTGTGCGTATCTGTCCCCATTGCAGAATCGCAGTAAATGTCGGGTTCTTCAATACGCATCCAAACATGAATAGTGAAAAGAAGAATGAATGATGTGAGAGTTACTAGAGTACTACATAGAAAAAGTAATACGCCTCGGTCTGCTGAGTCTAAGTCTTTTGTTGAGAGATCTGCCAAATATTCTAATATGGCTTATCTTCCTGAAGAGAACATCAGAAATAGACTGACATCTGAGGGCGCTACTAAGATCTTTATATATTCATATGAGGGTATGTTGGCTTTCATGGCAGAACTCGAACACGATATAGTCGTATCCTTCAGGGGCGTAGATACGGCTGCAGAATTCAAGACTATAATGAAATTCTGGAAACGCGATCAGTGCGGTGTCCAAGTTCATTCTGGATTTGCAGAGAGCGTAGATAAGTTCTCCAGATTCATAATCCACGATATAAACGTCATGTCTAAGAACAAAAAAATACTTTATACCGGCCATTCTTTTGGCGGGGCAATGGCATTACTCTTGACATTAAACCATAAACCTGATATTATATGCACATTCGGTGCCCCTAAAGCTGGGGGAGGAATAGGCTTTACTAAGCTATTCGAAGGCATAGAGGTCCATAGAGTACAGACTAAGTCTGATTTTGTTACCTTGTTGCCGCCTAGCATACCTATGTTGATGGAATATGATCATGTGGGTGACTTGGTACAGCTCGATGGCATTGTCCATCCGTATGAGACGCACAGGATGCGTATCTACACAAAAGCGGTCATAAGGAAAGAAAGAAATGTCACGTAGTGGATTTTTTGATGAGGACGATGGAATGAGAAAATATAGTAGTAAAGACGATTTCTTATATGAAATGTTAAAGAGTAATGTGAGCGGTCATACGATCAAGAGCGCAACAAAGAAGAGAACATCTCCGATGCAAGAAACTAGTAAAAGAAAACGTGATACCCTCCAAGAGAGAAACTATTACATGATGCCCACCAAGATAGAGCAATACGCGGATCTGGCAGTTATCAAAGCTTTCTATACCGGACAGGCAACTGGCAAGGTCGTTCCTGTGGCCATTGGTGGTTACCTTACTATGGCCTTTGAGGTTGAAGCAGACGCCTTTTTGCATAAGGCTAGTGGCTGGGAAGGTATGATTATGGAATTACTTGATTATTAAGACTGGGGAATAGAACATGGCTAGGACTAAGAAAAGATATGAAGAGCCGTTGCCTGAGTATAGTCTTATGGTGGTTGGCAGTAAAGATTATGCCCATCACTATCATAGTGCCATGGCGTATGCGAATTATGACGTAGACATTAAGAAATTAGTGAAAGCGACTAAGACGTGGACCGCCAAAAACACTGATCATGACCCTAAAATATTATTCAGTTTGCCTGATAATACGTTTGGGTCCATTGGTAAGTTCTGCTTTATTATGAATAAGGGTGGTCAATTTGACGAACGTCATATGGCATCTATAAGAGAACATATTAAGCATTTGTACAATAAGGCCGAATTAACATATTCTTCCAAAATTGATGCAGACAGCGAAGCAGAAAACAGTGCAAAGAAGAAGATAGGTGTTCAAGAACACATGAAAAATAGAGCTTGTGAAGTTGCAGGCGAGATTGAATATTTGATAGATTTGTTCATTGATGATTCTAAAGCTAATAGTTTTAAAAAGTTTAACTTGGAAGCATTCTTTGAAAGACAAGAAATAAAAGGCGGTCATTACAGATACATAGCGAGTTTCTACGAAGTGGATCTTGCTGAGTTTCAGATGGCCTTGGAAGGTAAAGACGCATACTCAGTAGAAGCATATAGCTTCCTGAAGAAATCAGAATTAAAAGAACTGGTGAGTTTCCTATCGTTGGTAGTAGAAACCGCAGATAAATTGAAAGGTAAAACGTCTTACAAACCAAGGAAGAAGAAAGCTATCAGTAAAGGTAGAAGAGTATCTAAACTTACGTACCTCGCTAAATGCGAGATGACTAAGTTGGAATCCGTGAGTCCTATACATATTCTAGGTGCTAGTGCGCTGTGGGTATATAATACCAAGACGCGAAAACTGGGCCACTACACTTCTATAGATGGTGATGGGTTGGATATATCAGGGACATCTCTGAGGAACTATGAGTCCGGCAGTAGTGAATGTATAATACTGCGGAGTAGTAAAATAGACTTGAGTAAGCTCAAGGCGCTGTCAGAAAAGGTCAGGACCAAGCGGTTTGATGACCTAACGTCAGTTAAAACATCTTTGAAGGGAAGGATAAACGAACATGTTCTTCTCTTGTGTGTGGAGAAATAGAATGGGTGTAGACGCAGCAGATTATATCATGAGGACAAAGAGCCTCATGTTACTGACTGAATGGTTACGTAGTGAAGACGACATCGATATTGAGATAGCGGTCATAGATGATATGAAATCCGTTGTAGGGGCTTTCTTGGCCGTTGTCGTGGCACCTCATGTCGAAGACATAGTTGATACATTCAACGCGTATGATATCAAGACCAGCGTAGATTTAAAGTTGGCCTTGGGTGACATTATAATGAAGGTTATAGCCGTAGATATGGCAGACCAACTAGGAGTGTGATATGGAACAGAATAAACCAGTAGGACGTCGAGATAGACATACCGTGCACGAAAATGTTGAAGATGACAAAGTGGTAGAGGAAGAGATCGAGATTACGCCAGAATCACTTAAGAATTTGGTGAGTATTTCAGGTGGATTTTTAAAAGATAATGTTAAGCCAGCTTCTCTAGTTGAGTTTTTGAAACATAAAGATTCAATTGATGAGATAGAGGACTTAGCGTTGTTAATAGGTAAGGCAGTCATCAACGACATCATCATTGACGCACTTCAAGCTGCGATTAATGCTCACGATGCTCAAGATACGGCTGATAGCTCAGATAATGAACAAAATGGTTGAATAATCTGATAAATAGTGGTAAAATAAAGAGACTTTATTATGACTGCTACTGTTACGCCTAGAACTAAGCTTGTAAAGCAGCTAAGGCTGTTATTGGGTGACCAAATGGTCGATGTTGAATTAGACATTGAGCATTATGAGCTGGCTGTGGATATGGCATTGGAAAGATTCAGACAACGTTCTGATTCATCCATGCAAGAAAAGGATATTTTCATAGATCTGCAACCAGACCAAAATGTATATAAATTGCCTGAGAATATTCAGACTGTTTGGAAAGTTCATAGACGTGGCGTCGGTACATCTATTGGTGGTAGCGGTGTTAACTTCGATCCGTTCGAAGCCAGCTTCGCTAATCAATATATGGTGCAAGGCGCACAGCAAGGTGGATTAGCTACATGGGAATTATTTGGTGAGTATAAAGAAACTCTTGGAAGATTATTTGCATCTCAAATTAACTTTAATTGGAATGCGGATAATAAAGAGTTAACTATTCTTACTAGGGCAGAAGGGCAAGAAACGGTAATGATCACGGCGTACGCCGAAAAGGATGAGCAAAGCATATTAACTAACGCTTACTCTGGTCCGTGGATGAGGGATTATTCGTTAGCTCAATGTAAGTTCATGCTCGGAGAGGCGAGATCAATGTTCACTTCTGGCTTTGCAGGACCTCAAGGTTCTATCATGTTAAATGGTGATCAGCTCAAGCAAGAAGCTATGCAGGAAATGGAAAGGTTAGAAACTGAAATACAAAACTTTGTAACATCAGATAGCGGGTATCCTTTTATTATCGGGTAACCAATTGATGAATGGACTAAAATAAAAATGGAATATAAAAAAGTGGACAAACAACAGAAAACTGCAGTATTCGCCATGTGCGGTACTTTAGTAGCTATGGTTGCCTCAGTTGAATACGTGCTGTATAAAGTATCTTCTGAAGTGATGTATGGTTTCGCCGTAGTACCTTACTAATGCTCGTCGGGTTACTTAGGTGACCCACGTTCAAAAACAACACACATACAAGGAACGTTATGATAGTTGGTGTCATGGGTTTAATTGGTGCGGGAAAGGATACCGTATCTGACATCTTCGTCAGGGAACATGGCTTTGAAAAAATAAGCTTTGCTGACTCTGTGAAGGATGTCGTGTCCACAGTCTTTGACTGGGACAGAGAAATGATGGAAGGCGCAACGCCTGAGTCAAGAGAATTTAGGGATGCAGTCGATCAAGACTGGTCCGATATGTTAGGCGTAGAAATGTTTTCTCCTAGAAAAGCCATGCAGATGGTTGGCACGGATACGTTTAGAAATCACTTTAATAATAATATCTGGGTTTATAATACGATGCGTCGTGCGTCAAAGTACGAAAATACAGTAATCAGTGACGTAAGATTCGTCAATGAAGCTAACGCAATATTAGATGCCGGTGGAGTTTTGATAAGAGTGTTTGGCAGCAAGACACCGTCGTGGTATGATGTGGCTCAAATGGCTGCTGAAGGCGACGAGATCTCTGAAATGTACATGGAGTCCCACTATCCACACGTGCACAGAAGTGAATGGGATTGCGCAGCAGTAGAGGCCAATTACGTGATTGAGAACACCGGCACCAAGGATGATCTTAATAGTGTAGTACTTGAAGTGCACGAAAGTGTGGAGGCTGTTAGACAATAACCTATTCTGTTTGGGGTAGGTTTGAAGACCATTATGATAAATACCTGTAGATTTTATAAACTATTAGGAGATTATCAATGGCAAATCTTGTGTCACCAGGTTCACTGGTAACAGTCACCGATGAAAGCTTTACGGTTGGTACAGGTCCAGGCACTGTTCCACTTATCTTTATGGCTACGGGCCAAGATAAATTGAACTCTGCTGGGGACGGTATCGCTGAAGGAACAACAAAGCAAAATGCCGGTAAATTATTCTTAATTTCTTCTCAGAGGGAATTATTACAAACATACGGACTACCCGACTTCAATGAAGTAGGCGGTAATTCACTAAACGCATTCCCATTAAATGAATACGGTCTTTTGGCTGCGCATTCATATATGGGCATTGCAAACAGAGCTTATTGCTTAAGAGCAGACGTAGATCTAGACCAAATGGTGCCTTCTGATGTGCCACCTACTTCATCGCCTACAAGCGGAACTTACTGGTTAGATGCTAATGGCGTCGATGCTGGAATGTTCGTTAGAGCTTCTGGAACATGGGTTAAAACTTCCGTTTACATGTACGATGGGATCGTTGACGAAAATACTGGTGCCCCTTTAGCTGCGCCTAACAACGAAGAATATGTAATGGTTGTCGGTAAAGTGGATATCACTACCGAAATTATTGAAAACCAAATCTGGAGACAGGTTGCTGGTGTTGGATACGTTAGAATGAACGACCAAACTATCTCTGAAGATCTTCAGTATAGTAAAGTTTGGCCTTCACTTCGTAGCAACGCAACTGCTCTTGTTGACGGTGACTACTGGATTAGCACGGACATTGCTGAGTACGACTTAAGCGTTTATAGCGCGACAAGTGGTAGTTTTGTAATTCAAACTGCTCCATTATTCGAAACAACTGCATTAGCTAATGACTTCTACGGAACTCCGGTAGCTGGCGATTTGTTCGTACAGTACAACTCTGAAGATTTAGATCCAGCAACTTCTACAGTTTTCCAACATGCTATTCGTAGACATAACGGTAAAGCTACAGTTGAAGTTATTTCTACTCATCAGTTCTCTGTAACAAACCCAATGATCGCATCTGTTAGTTTTAACGGTGGCGCACCTATCGCTATCAACGAAATTACTGCACAAGCTGCGGCATTATATATTAACCAAGCCTTAGTAACTCAAGGTAGCACAAACATCGAAGCTAGAGATGCAAACGGAACATTAGTTATTGCTGAACTGAATGGTGATGATTTAGATATTGACGTTACAAGCGGAAGCATGGGTATCCCATCAGACGTATATAGTAACTGGGAATCTTTATCTTATGAAGCTTCTTTATCTGCTCCTATTGGTGACCTTCCAGAAGGTACGCTTTGGTATAGCGCTGATTTTAAAGCTGATGTTATCATTGCTAACAATGGTGCTTGGGAAGAACTTCCATGGCCTGTACATGTACAGCCTGACGCTCCAACAGCTCAATTTGAAAATGAAGTATGGATTGATTCAGATCAACTTTCTGATTATCCTGTGATGTATAAGTCTGATAGCTCTCTTAAGTGGGTTCTAGTAGACAATGCTGACCAGAGTACTCCAAACGGTGCTGTATTCGCAGACGCTAGACAAGAGCCATTGTACCCAGAAGGTCCAGTAGTTCCACCTCTACCTGTTATCACTCCGTCTCAAACTGCTAACTCTTTAGATAGTGACGCGCCTGACGCATTAGCTTACCCTACTGGTATCCTATTGTTCAATACACGTTACTCTACTCGCGTAGTTAAAGAATGGAAACATGACCATGCTTATAAAATTGGTGATGGTCCATCTGCAATTGGTGATCGTTGGACATTGAAATCTGGCTTAAGCTATGATGGATCTTTGATTACTGGTAACGACGCTATTAAGCAAGTTGTTGTTGAAGCTATGGCTGCTGCTATTGCGAGTAACGATGACATTAGAGCTGAAGCTGTGTTCTATAACCTAATCGCTGCACCTGGATATCCTGAGTTAATGGACGAGATGGTTGCATTGAATATCGACAGAAAAGAAACTGCATTCATCCTTGGTGATACGCCAATGACATTGAAGCCAAGTGGTACTGCTCTACAAGAGTGGGCATCTAACGCTAATGTTGTTCCTTCTACTGGTGATGACGGTTTAACTACTTCTGATGAAAATTTAGGTGTGTTCTATCCTTCTGGATTAGCGACTAACTTAGACGGTAACGAAGTTGTTGTTCCTGCTTCTCATATGGAACTTAGAACTTTCGCGTATAATGATCAAGTAGCTTACCCATGGTTTGCTCCAGCTGGTCTACAACGTGGCGTTATTCAGAATGCTTCAAGTGTTGGTTATGTTGATGATGAAGGTGAATACGTTGCAGTATCCTTGAACGAAGGACAACGTGATGTACTTTATACTAACAGCCTTAACCCTATCAGAACTATTCCTAACAGTGGCGTAGTAAACTGGGGTCAAAAAACTCGTAGTCCTGTTCCTAACAGTGCATTGTCCAGAATCAATGTGGCTCGTTTGATCAACTATATGAGATATCAATTAGATCGTTTGGTTCAGCCATTCATCTTTGAGCCTAATGACGCACAGACTCGCGGTAACGTGAAGACTGCTGTAGATTCATTCATGGCTGAGTTGGTAACTCTACGTGGCGTAACTGACTTCGTAGTTGTTTGTGATCAAAGCAATAACACTCCAGATCGTATTGATCGTAATGAGTTGTGGATTGACATCGCAATCGTGCCTACTAAAGCAATTGAATTTGTTTATATTCCTATTCGTATTAAGTCTACTGGCTCAATCTAATAAGTATAATATATAATAATAAGAACTTCAGACCCGCTACGGCGGGTTTTTTTATGCTTGCGTATAAGTGAAATTTGTTGTAATATTACCGACATTATGTATTGGGAGAAATAATATGTGTATTAAAGAATACGCAATCAAAGAATTTAACGAAATTGCTTGTCTTTATGGAACAGATAAAGATGAAGGCGTGATAGAAGCCCTAATGGATAGGCTAAGCACGTTAGTAGAATATTTGTGTCTATGTAAAGAGAACCATGTTTTTACGGAAGCTGATAAAAAGCTAGTGAAAGACTTTATGGTTACAGGGTATGATCTCAAAAATGGATCTGTGGAAGATATGATTGAGCCTTTTCCAGATTATTTAGTGGTAGTGCCAATTTTGGTATTGGTGTTACGCTGGCATAAAATGCCTTTGGGAATGGCAAGCCGTGCATTCAAAGATGTCTTCCATCCTGTGTATGGCGTTTTAATACTTGATGATTAGCTATTAAGTTGAATATGATATATACTTGTCTAAAATTAGGAGATACCCATGGATCTACAGCGTCGATATTCACCCAATGCAGTAACTACTTTACTGTCCATAAATGCAGCAGTTTTTATTTACACGTTCTTCTTCGGTAATATGATGGATTATGCCGCGTACTCATGGGTACATGAAAGTTTCAAACTAGAAATGGTATTCACACATATGTTCGTACATAGTGGAATACTACATTTCGCATTCAATATGTTAGGTCTGTTTATGTTCGGTTCCCTAGTTGAGATGCGCTTGGGAACGGGACGATTCTATATGATGTATTTCCTCGCTGGACTATTTGCATATTTCCTCCATTGCGCGTTAGGTAGTCCCGCTGGTGGTATGGTAGGGGCATCTGGTGCCATAATGGGAGTATTAGGCGCATTCGTAGTTCTTAAGCCCAAAGAAAAGATCATCTTTATTCTGTTACCTTTTTGGCCAATCGAGGCTTGGAAGTTAATGTGTGCGTTAATGCTTATTGAGACTGTAATGGGATTTACCGGCGTCATGTCAGGTATTGGTCACTTCGCTCATGTCGGTGGATTCATAGTAGGTGTGTCTACGATGTTAATATTGTTCGAAGGGCATAGATATATGTTAATCCATAGTATTAAGGTAATGCTTAAAAGAACTTAACGATATATGGCCACTCAGATGGCCATTTTAATGCCGACTGATAAAACTCCTCCAAAGTGATAAATACTGGTAGTATATATTAACGGAGGAAAGACATATATGTCTACTTTATCAAAATTCGGTGTACAGGTTGCTCCTGGCGTTGGCGGTATTTTACAGCCTAAACTACCTTATAGATTCAGAGTTAGGTTCTATGGGTTCGGTGTATCTGGCGCAGACACATCCAAGTTAGTTCAGAATGTAGAATCATGTTCAAGACCTAAATTCAGCCAAGAACAAGTTGAAGTTCATTCTTATAATTCAAGAATTCGCGTTGGCTCTAAAGTTGACTGGGATGAATTGACCTTAGTAGTAAGAGATGACATTACGAATGGTTCTGTATCTTTAATTGGTCAGCAAATTCAGAAACAATTTAACTTCTTTGAACAAACTAGTGCTATTGCTGGTAACGATTATAAGTTCAGAATGGAAATTGAATCATTAGACGGTACTCACGGTTCTGCTTTAGAAGTATGGAACGTAGAAGGCGCATGGTTAACAAGTGTTGAGTATGGTCAAGGCGATTACACTAGTACTAGTGAATCACAGAAAGTTACTATGACTGTTCGTTTCGACAACGCAACTCATGTATCTGGTAATAACGAGAACGTTGTGACTGATGGCGGTGATCCATTCACTCAGGAAGATCAAACCGTAATCGGTAACTTAGGTAACGCATTAGGCGGATTTGGCGATCCTACAACCTAATGGGCATACTTAATTCACTTGGTGGTGCCGTATCTAAGGGTGCCACTAGCCTATGGAATGATTTAACAGGTGCCCAAGTAGAGTTATTCTTCAAAGACTCGGAGCAAACATCGTTTGACTTCGGGCAGAAGAGCGCATACTACTTGGACGGACAACCACGTCTTAAATTCCAGTATTTCGCAAAGATAAAACTTAACCCTTTAGCCACTGATGGTAATGGTGATAAGTTTGTTGATCAGTACTTGAATAAAGACGAAGTTGCCATGTTAGTTCCACTTGTCAGGTCGGTAGAATTACCTTCAATGACCATGGACACTAATATGCTGAACCAGTATAATCACTGGAGAACATCTCAGACTAAGATTAAATTTGAGCCTGTTACTATGGAGATGCATGACGTCGCCGATGGTAAGACTCTTAGATTTTGGGAGATGTACTACGAGTATTATTTCAAGGATAACTTCTTAGATCTAAGTCAATTACCGAAAGAAACTGCTAAAGATTTTGATTCTAGCGGTAGTATATTGGACAGTGGAAGCGCATACCTAGACTCAATAGTACATGGAGATAGCGAGGAATCTTTTGGTGGGGAATCTACCCCTACAGATCCTAAACTTTCTTTTGTTGATGGCACGCCAGAATACGCTCAGCCTAATGCATATTCCGAAAAGTTCGATCCTATGCACGGTTTTAACTTAGAAACAGTCAAAAATCAAAAACATCTAATAGATTACGTTGAGATATACCAGTTTCACGCCGGTAGATGGTCCGTGGTGCATTTAGTTAAGCCAGTGATCTCCAAGTTCCAACATGATACGCTGAGCTATGAGGACACTTCAGACACCGCCAAGATGACATTCACTTTCGAATACGAATATGCTCTTTATCATAACTACTACACATTGTTTGATGAAGATGACACGAGAGAGAAGACTGGCGCTAAAGATTATTTCAAATTTAGTAATGGGTTGGAAATTGATCATCCGCCTAACTCGTCTGATTTCAATATTAGAAAGCGTAGAGCTGGTGATGCACCGGCACTAAAAGAAGAATTTGGTACATTACCCAATGAGAGTTTATTAGGTAATCTAGTTTCCGACGTATCGGACATATTAACAACGTCTCCAGATAAGATAGGTGATGCGGTTGTTAAAGGTGTTACCACAGGTGAGTGGGAATCCCCGATTGACGTTGAATCTATAAAAAATAGTTTCAAAAACAAAGGCGTTAATGGCATACAGACCATAAGTACTAAAAACCTTAAGGCTACAGCGTCAGGATCATCTAAGGCTTTTGTAGATTTTAGGAGAACGTAATGGCTGAACGATTCAGTACGCAATTCTTAAAGCAGCAAGGTGCTAGGAGGAAAACTGTTGAAGACGCAGGACGCCTAGTGAATACGTTTCAAGACAGAAAAGGTTTTGAGCACGCACTTAACGCTGCTAACACTGCATTAATGGATAAGACGTTAGTGTCTTCTTCTCTAAATTCGGAGCAATACTTTTTTGCAAAGAGTTTTTTTCAGCAAAGAGGTTTAACTGAGACCACTGCCGCGACCATGGCGGTCCTATCTATGGATGCCGCTAAAATAATGGAAGTTAGCGTTATGGTATTCTTGGAACCAATGAGAAAGAACCCTGATGCCAATCTGGATTTTGAAGCCTACGTAGCTGCTAATTTATTCAGACCAAACTCATCGCAGCAAACATACTTATTGCAAAAAGAAAATGTTAATAGCTTGCGTAGTAGAGACATTTTACCGTGAGTAAGACACTAAAAGGTTTTTTTGAAGCAAAGAATGTTGGTAAGACTGGCACACCTAGGCCATATTACAAATCTTCATGGGAGTTAGCTTTCATGAGGATGTGTGATGAGCATCCAGCTATCGTAAGTTGGGCATATGAGCCGATTAAGATCCCATATATGAATCCCTTCACTCATAAGAGCACAGTGTACGTACCTGATTTTCTGGTTGTCTTTGTAGATAAACAGCAGAACCAAAAAGTACAGCTCATTGAAGTAAAACCATCCAAACAAGCACATATTGGCAATGCTAAGTCCAAAGATGATAAGTTGCAGTTAGCACTTAATGCGTCGAAATGGGAAGCAGCCAGTAAGTATGCAAAATCACATGGTATGACGTTCAGAATAGTAACTGAATACGATATCTATAGAAATCCAAAATAATCATCCCACGTTATTATGTCATTGTCTTTACGTGGCATAAATAATGACATAGAGGACACAGTCATGACAAAAAAATTAGCAGAAACCTTAAATTTAGCAGACCCTGAAGATATGGAAGGAAACGAGCCTGAAGATATCAGAAGCGTTGACGACGTATTAGAAGAAGCGGAACTCATCAAAGAGGAACTAGCAACGACTGATAAAATAGACAATGCTCTAGCTTCTGTTGAGAGTTTACAACAACACGACGTTGAGATGGATGACATTGCAGAGAAAGCATTACAGTCATATAAAGATCTTTGTGACTTGAGTATGAATATGCAAGATAACTACGTTGCTAGGCTATATGAAGTATCTAATGGAATGTTGAATACGGCATTAAAGGCTAGAGACTCGAAAATAAACAGAAAATTAAAGACTATTGAGCTGCAGATGAAGAAGATGAAGTTGGATAGGGACATTGGCGGCGACGATCCTAAATCGCAGAGCGCATCAGGCGCACAGTTCGACAGGAATGAGCTTCTTAAGTTGATTAAAGACAACAGCGACAAAAAGTAACGTATGTTTGGTTAATTCTGATAAATAGTAGTAAAATTAAAGGACTTTATTTGCCATGCAACAGTTTGTTGATTACTACAATGCTAATAAAAAGCAATACAAATACACCATAAAAATTGCCCAGAACGATTTAAGCGCAAATGATGCCTCGACTCTGGAGCAATATCTAGAAAGATATAATCTTCTTGAATTTAGCCCATTCAGAAAAACCCCTATCCAACAAAACCCTATCGATTTTCCTAACGTGAGAGACTGTGAAGTTTATATTAACGACATCATCGTTGAATATCCTATCACGCCTAATGCTTTACATAGAGAAGTGTCTAGTGCCATGGGTATCAATGAGCAAAGCATTGCCATTTACTCTGAGAATGATCCTCGTAAACAATACGAAGAAGAATGGTTGGAAAGAGTAGTAGGTAATGAAGAATTCAAGGATAAGTATAAGTCTAAGTTAGGTAGTCCAGAAAACTGGGAAGTAGAGCCTGCTTACGGCGAAGATTACAATAACGAATTCCTAAAAAGCTTAAATAGTGTTAGCGATAAGACTGAAGAAGTTAATAACGCACTTAGTCCTAAAGAGAAGAGAGATAGCGAAAAAGCTAAACCTGCTGAATTTGATGGCGAAGGTACGGACGCAGTGTTGAATGATAGATGGAGAAATGCTACTGAATACTCCCCTAGAAAGAACACCTTAATGTCTAAGGGCGACTAATATGGATCTGCAACGACTATTGTTATTATCTGGCCAAGGCGAAATGACTGAAGAAATTGTTTCTGAAGGAAAAGAACGTTTCGAATCACAGGCTGAAGATTTCTGGAATGAGCATATCATAGACAGGGATGAGATGATCGATAGTTACGAAGAGCTATATAGTTATGCTAACAGCGAACATAATATTGACAACACTAAGTTAGTGGCCGTTAAATCTGATATTGACGATTTCACATCTGAATTAGCAAGCAAAGGCGACAAAGCCGGTATGGCAAGTAACGGCGAGAAAGCTATGCAAATGGTTTATGATGGATTGGCACAGATGGACGGCGGCGACACTGGTGAAGGTATAGAAACCATAAAACGAGCGTATAATATTGCAAAGGCATCATTAATTAGTTTTGATGAATTTGTGAGTGAATACAGCAATGACATATTGAATAGTATGGCAGACCCCTACGTGGAACATGGTGTAGACGGAAGCGATTTTATTTAAGGACACACATGAGTAATTTTCAAGGTAAAGGCGATTGGCAAAGACCAACGCAAGTAAGTATGGCTGAAAGCGATTTACGCTGGGAGCTAATGAGTAGCAAGACTACTCAGGAACGTAAAGAAGAAATTTTATTAGTACTTGAATGTATGAAAGAAGAAAAAAAATGAGACTAAATGAATTTATAACTGAAGGTAGAGTGGTAGGGTTAGATACGGAATACGTAGACGTCTCTGGTACATCTCTTAAAGGAAAAATTCAAGTACCATATCAAGCATTAGTTAATATGTTTGGTGAGCCACAATCCTTCTATGATGATCCTCAATCGGATGTTAATGTCATGTGGGAAGTGGAACTGCAATATCAGGATGACACTACTGAGTACGGTGAAGGTCATGAATATGATACTGCAGCTACAACGATTTATGATCGTAGATACGATTATGATAAAGATAGGCGCATAGATCCAAATTCTATTACGGAATGGAATATTGGTGCCAGATCTAACAACGAAGCTTGGATGCTGGAAAAATACATACGCAGCAATAGCTAAAATAAAATAAAGGATATTTTAATGGATATTAATAAATTACTAGAGTTAGCTGGCGTTACTCCTAGTGAAAAAACTAAGCTTGATGAGAATTGTGCTGGTGGATTTGCTGGAGTTATGGGTGGACAGGCTCAAGACATAGAAGAGACTGATGCTGAATCCCACACACAAGAAATTGAATACGATGAGACTATGGCTGAAGCTGAATGTCAAACACCGTATGACGATGGTCATGGTCAATATGGCGATAAATGTTTAGTTGGTGATTCTGCAGAATCAGCAGTTCCTGTGCCAGATCAAGTGTCAGGCGGAGAAGAAATTATAGTTGTTGATCTTGGAGAGAATGATTTCGAAGACGGCGGCGTAGACGATACTGAGCTAGAACTAGATTTCACTCAGAGTGGCGAGGAGCCAGAGATTTCAATGGTACAAAGTATTCCTAATGTTGGTGAAGTTCCTACTGACCATACAGTTGATCCATCTATGATGGTCCAAAAAATAGACACTATGCAACAAGGCGGAATGTCTTCAGACGTAGATAGTCATGATATTGAAGAATTAATGGGTATGGCTTTAGATAGTATCACTGCTGTATATAATAAAGTTATGGGTAATGAACAGCCAGCTCCTATTGAAGCTCCTGCTCCAGAACAAGAACCAGCTCCTGTTGCAGCTCCTGCTCCAGAAGAACCAGCTCCTGTTCCGGCACCAGCACAAGGCGTTGAAAATGAGTTAGATGAAAATCCATTAGCCGCTGCCGCAGCAGGCGCAGTTGCAGGTAAAGTTGCAGATAAGTTTATGGGTGAAGATGAATTTAGCGATGAATTCGATGATGACTTTAGTGGTGATGAATTTGGTCAAGAAGACGAACCTGATTTAGGTTATGGCGATGACGAAGTAGAAATGGATGCCGACTTTGGTTCTATGGACCCAACTAACGACATGGCACCAGCTAGAACTATGGACCATAACGTTCAAGATAGTTCATCTATGGTTGCTAAGATTATGGCTATGCAAGACAGCGGAATGTCTTCTGCTAAAGCACAATACAATGCTGACTCATTAGTTAATATGAGTCCTGATATGTTGCTTAGAGTGCATAATAAAGTAATGGGTCAAGGCCTTGAAGAAGAAGATGATAACTGGGGCGGAGAGTCTGGATACCAAACTCAACCAGATGATACAGAAGGCCATCTAAGAGGCACTTCACCTTATAATGGCGGAGAAGGTTTCCCTACAGGCCAAGCAAGTAACGCAGCATCTCACATCGGTAATACTGGTGGTGATTTCAAAGATAATCCTCTAGGTAATAGCGATCCTGTTACTCAAGTAGAAGAGTCAACTGATGACATCCACAATAGACTTTCAGAAGCATTTGATTCTTTCTGTGAAGATTATGAATCTATGATTGAAGCTGAGTTAAACGAAATTGGCGGAATGCGCATTGCTGGTGGACCTTCATCTATGAGGTCACGTGGTTATGGCCTAGGAAGTAAAAAGTCTGGCGGTAAAGTTGAACGTAGACGTAGTGAAGAGCCAGTTAAGAAAGAAAGACGTAATAAGCCAGAAGTTGATGAAGCAGGCTGTGAAGCAAGCGTTCAGAAAATGAAAGGTGATATGTCTCCTACTAAAGCTAATTTCAGAGCTGCTACTGGTCATGATGACTACGAAGGCATGGAAGAAGGCGGCAATTTCACTAAACGTAATGAAGCGCCTAGAAAACCTAGAGGCTAATTAGAACACTGGGAAGATTCGCTACCGACCCGTTGTACGTGGGGGCTTAACGGCCCCCTTTTTTATGGAGACAGAATGAAGATCACAGAGATACTAAAAGAATACGAAAGTCGATATGGCGAAGATGAAGGCCGTACATTAAAAAATCCATTACCGCATATAACTGGTGATGATAGGCTGTTCGGTCATATATTTGATTTGTACGATGATACTGTTGGAGAAATAGCAAGTACCCTAGACATAGCAGATAATCCAACTAAATGGAAAAAAGCTACCTCAATGGCAGCTACAACACATACCGTGCCTATTAAAGATATTGTTGGTACGGAGAAATACCTTGACCCTCGTGGAGCTAAGTCTAGAGATTTACCAGTTCTGGTTTTGTATGAAGGTAAATATTACGTTCTTGACGGTAACCATAGAGTTTATGCCGCCCACGCAAATGGTGAGAAGGCTATACAAGCATCAGTTATACAGGTAGAAGACTAATGAGATTATATGAATTTATAGAACCAGATATGCTAGGTAAACCTACATTGTCCGCAGAAGAAGTTGCCGGTAAACATGGCGTTCCTTTAGAGGTTATAACGCGTCAGCTGGCCATTGGCACACAGGTAGAAAAAGAACATACTGGTGACGAATCCATAGCAATGGAAATAGCTCTTGATCATTTGGCAGAAATGCCAGACTATTATAGTAGATTACAGGATATGGAAAATGAAGCTTAACGAAATACAGTTTACTCTTACGAGAGTATATTAGTCATATTCTGTGACAAGCATAAGGGCTATTCTAATATCGTTAAAGGACAGCCCTTTAAACCATTCCCCTTTAGTTCTGTATTTTTGTAGACTCCTATGAAGTTCCTTTTCAACTGCGTATGGATTTATTTTCCCTTCAGTATATTCCAATAAAAGCTCTTCGCTATTGCCTGTTTGTAACTGCCTAAGCCTATGCTCAGGGTTCTTAGCAACTCCAATTTTATATGCGTCTCCGCATGAAATTATGTATACGAAACCGTTGTTTTCCATAGTTATATCCCTAAAACCCCTATTTATCAAGGCTTTTGTGATAAATAAAATAAACTGCGGAGATAATTATGGCAGGCATAGATGATACTAAATTCATTAAGAAACCAAATCAGCTTAGTGAATATACACCAGAACAACTAGAACATTTTAAAAAATGTACCGATCCGGTAGACGGGCCTTTATACTTCATGGAGAACTTCATGATGATACAGCATCCAATATTAGGCTCATTACTTTTTGATCCATATGAATATCAAAAAGACCTTATCGCGTCCTATGTAAAACATAGACAGCAGATATCTTTACTGGGAAGACAGTTAGGAAAAACTACGTGCGCGGCAGGGTATCTTTTATGGTATGCTATGTTCATGCCGGATTCATATATACTAGTTGCGTCTAAGACAGGTTCGGATGCAATAGACATCATGGATAGGGTTAGATATACCTACGAGAACTTACCGGATTACATTAGGGCCGGTGTGCGAGAGTACAATAAAAAATCAATGAAGTTTGATAACGGTTCAACAATCGTGTCAACCACAACAACAATAAATACGGGTCGTGGTAAATCCATATCCCTTATCTATCTCGATGAATTTGCGTTCGTTGATCCACCAAGAGTGGCAAAAGAATTATGGACTTCACTGTCACCTACATTGTCTACGGGTGGTAAAGTAATCCTAACAAGTACGCCTAACTCAGATACAGATCAGTTCGCTGAAATTTGGCATCAAGCCCAAGAGAAACATGACGAATACGGTAACTTATATCCTAACGATACCGGCATGAACGGATTCGGGTCATACTTTGCTACATACGAAGATCATCCAGAACGTGATGAAGAGTGGGCAAGAATAGAAAGAAATAAAATTGGCGATGAACGATTCAGACGTGAGCATTTGGCCGAATTTATTGTATTCGAAGAAACGTTAGTAAACTCTGTTAAATTATCAGATGCGAAGACTAAAGAGCCTTTCCGTAAGTCAGGACAAGTACGTTGGTTCAAACAAATCAGAGAAGATCAAACATATGTCGTTTCATTAGATCCGTGTATGGGTACTGGTGGCGATAACGCTGCGATAACCATATGGGAAATGCCATCGATGGAACAAGTGGGCGAGTGGTATCATAACAAGACGTCCATTGAAGGACAAATGAAAGTGTTAAGAAATATTTTACTTGAGATATGGGAACACGGCAAACCTGAGATCTATTGGTCATTAGAATCCAACACATTAGGTGAAGCGGCACTCGTTATTATCAGGGACACTGGGGAGGAGAATTTTCCAGGTACTTTCTTATCTGAACGTAAGAGTGATGGTGGTAATCGTAAGCGTAAAGGTTTCACTACGACCAGTAAAAACAAACTGAAGTCGTGCTCTAGGTTCAAGCAATGGTTCGAGAGTGGCAAGTTAACAATACATTCGTCTCCAATGATAACCGAATTGAAGAACTACATCGCTAGGGGTAACTCCTATCAAGCCAAAGAGGGCTGTAAGGATGACTTGGTGTCTTCTGCGCTAGTATTCATTAGGATGGTTGAGAGCATCTCAAGGTGGGACGAAGACACTTACGGCACCATTAATAGTAACATTGATGATGATTACGATGAAGACGATGGTAGAATCCCATTGCCACTTATCATGTAAAAATTGATAAATAGAAGCAGATAAAGGGAATTATACTGTGATCGATCCGAAACGTGTAAAAGAGCGTGTATTTAAAGCGCTAAAAAGCCAAGGTTACCAAATCAAGATGTACGATGATGGCGGTATGGCTACTGTGGATGCTGAGTTAGCATCCAGATTCTACGTTGAAGACCCTAATCTTCTCATCCATGTTGATGAAGAAGACGAAGAGGTCAATTTCAATAAGAACGGTAACATACCTCTTAGTGATTTTGAGAAAGCAATGTGGGCTGTTAAAGCGGTTGCGAAAGAATACATGTATAAATTCACGATAAGAGAATACGGTAAGCATATAACACCTAAAGATTTTTCATACCAGACAAAGAAAGGGGATCAAATGGAAAGCGTCCAAGAATCTGCCATGTACGGCACCAAAAAAACCAGCAGACAGATGATCGAAAATGTTTGTTTGGTAGTCAAGCATAAGAAAGAAGTAGATGAAAGCGTTAGAGGCGCAAGATCTAGAAATATCCAAAGTATCTTTTTGGAAAGCAACGGGGAAAGATATAAGTTTCCTCACACCAACTTGAACGGTGCTAGAGCAATGGCGCGTCACTTCGCTAACGGCGGATCTAGCCATGACGTTATTGGCGAGAGTATTGTAAACCTCACTGGAAAAATGTTAGAACTTAGAGAGTTCTACGTTTACTCTAAAAGAAATAAATTAGTAACCGAAGACACCACTGAAGTGATTGCTGCTCTTAGAGAGAGTATCAATGCTATTGCTGGTGACCTTAAATCAATTTACGGCAAGAAGAGTTACACTAGTGCTACTCAAAGAATTGCTGAACAAGAAAATTTTATAGCTGAAGACGACGACGGCATTGATTATAGAGATATGTTCACTGTTAAGAAATTCGATGAGAAATTCGAAGCAGTATTGCCTGTAGTCAGCAGCATTGTACAGGAAAGAAACATGAAATTAAGACGTATTGAAGAATCTTCTCTGGAAAGAGTAAAAGCAACATCTTTTAAGTTTACTGAGAGTGCTGCTGTTACCTTTGAAAGTAGTACTGTTAAAATGGGACACAGATTGAAAGCTGTGGCACTATCTATCAATGAGAATCCAGAATTAGCCACGTACATCGGTTCTATCGGTGGCAAGATGATTTCTGAAGGTGACATTAGTGATTTCGAGAAGTCTGTAGTTAAGAACGTTCTAGAGAACATTACTATGGTATCTGAAGATGAGCCACAAGATCTTATTTCTGAGTCCGTACGTAAGTTAAGCGAGAAGTTAACAGATATCGAAGATAACGTATACGATAACTTCATTAATGAAGGTATGGGTGATGCTATGTCTAGAACTAAACAAGGGGCTAAGTCATTCCAGCGTGAAGCTAATGATGAATTGATGGACCTTGGAACTAGACTTAAAGCTATTCAGCAGAAAATGAAACAAGGCGAAGGCGTTGAAGAAGGCGTGGAGCGCATGAGTAGCGACGAAGTACATAATTCTACTCTTATGCAATTCAGGCAAGCAGTGGATCGCTTCGAAGCTGCTAGAAGAGCCATGAAAATTGCTCATAAGCTTAAAGATAAACAGTCTAATGCTAGGCATCAGAAGCAGATCATGATAAACATGAATAAGCTAAGAGCTGACGTACAGCAACTTGAAAAGAGTTGGGGTATAGGAAGAAATGAAATACCTAACCATCTATTACCTCAAGAGTAATTAGGGGTTGTGTTGAGTCGTTGGGTGTGTTATAATAGCGCTCAGCGGCGTTATGACACATTATAGTAAGTATATAATAAATATTATAAAGTTGCAACAATAACCATTGTGTAACGCACGCTTTTGTGGTATAATAGCCGCATAAACTGATGAGGGATAGCTCGAATCATCAGTATACGAAAAGAGCTTATGGGAACGTCCAAGAAGGACCGACCTATCTGGAATATATCTAGAAAAAGAACTGGAATAATTAAAGGAATAATTATAATGGCTACATTAGCTGAACTACGTGCAAAATTACAAAAAGCAGACGAAAAATCCCAAGGTAAAGGTAAATCACGAGGCGATGGTCTCACTTTTCCATTCTGGGACGCCAAAACTGGCGACACCTCAACACTACGCTTCCTACCAGACGGTAACCAAGATAATACATACTTTTGGAAAGAGCGTCAAGTAATAAAATTGGAATTTCCAGGTATTAAAGGGCATGATGAGAATAAAGTCATCACTATCCAAGTACCATGCATGGAAATGTGGGGTGAAACCTGCCCAATCTTACAAGAAATTCGTCCTTGGTTCAAGGGTGACAAAGAGCAAGAAGCCTTAGCACGTAAGTACTGGAAAAAACGTACCTATATGTTCCAAGGATTTGTTCGTGACTCCGCTATTTCGGAAGACGAAGCGCCAGAGAACCCTATCCGTAAATTCATCATTGGTCCACAGATTTTCGGTCCAATTAAGAATGCACTGTTAGACCCAGACATGGAGAATATCCCAACTGATTACCTATTAGGCACAGACTTCCGTCTTACTAAAGGTAACAACGGGCAATACGCCGATTACGGTAACTCTGTATGGGCAAGAAAAGAGACTGCTTTGACTGAAATTGAAGCAGAAGCTGTAGAAAAGTATGGTCTTGTTGATTTGGAAACATATCTTCCAGCTAAACCATCTCCAGAAGCACTAGCTGCTATCTTCGACATGTTCGAAGCGTCTGTTGAAGGTGAGTTGTACGATCCAGAGCAATTTGCTGAGTTCTACAAGCCTTACGGTTTCGAATACACCACTAGCGCTCGTAAAGCGACTGGCTCTGCTCCAGCAGCACAGGATTCAACTCCAGCTGCACAGGATTCAACTCCAGCTGCACAGGAATCAACTCCAGCAGCACAGGATACAACTCCAGTGTCTACACCGTCTAGCGGTCAATCGGCTCAAGATATCTTAGCCAAGATTCGCGGCAACTCTTAATCTAACGCCAAACGGCGACTAAAATATGCGGGGCAAGGATAGCCCCGCATCCTCTTATAAGGATGTTGTAATGACAGCCCCTATTGATTTTACAAAATATAGAAAAAGCTTAACTAAGGCCATTCCAGGTATTAGTTCTGGCTTTAACGATCCAGATACTTGGATAAGTACTGGAAGCCATGCATTAAACTATCTTATTTCTGGCGATTTCCACCGAGGCATTCCTCTAAGTAAAGTATGTTGCTTTGCTGGTGAGAGTGGCAGTGGGAAATCTTTGATAGTATCCGGTAATATTGTGAAGCATGCACAAGAACAAGGCATTTTTTGTGTTGTTCTGGATACAGAAAACGCACTCGATGAAGATTGGTTGCAAGCGCTAGGTGTAGATACCAGCGAAGACAAACTTATGAAACTTGGCGTATGCATGATCGATGATGTTGCAAGCATCATATCAGACTTTATGAAGGCATACAATGCTGATTATGGTTCTATGGATCGTGAAGATAGACCTAAAGTGTTATTCGTTTGTGATAGCTTAGGTATGCTACTAACTCCTACTGAAATTAATCAGTTCGAGAAAGGCGACATGAAAGGCGACATGGGACGTAAGGCTAAGCAGTTAAACGCGTTAGTTAAAAACGTTATCAACCTTATTGCCGAGCACAACGTTGGATTCGTAGCAACAAACCACACATACGCATCACAGGACATGTTTGATCCAGATGACAAAATCTCAGGTGGTAATGGACCTATCTTCGCATCTTCCATTGTAGTTGCTTCTAAGAAACGTAAGTTGAAAGAAGATTCCGATGGTAAGAAAACTACTTCTGTGCAAGGTATAAAAGCTGACTGTAAAGTAGTTAAGAGTCGTTTCTCTAAACCTTTTGAAAGCGTAAAAATTAACATCCCTTGGGATGGAGGATTGGACCCATACTCAGGTCTGTTCGATATGTTTGAAACATCTGGTCTGTTACAAAAGCAAGGCAACCGCTATCGCTATGTTAGTAGACAAACAGGTGAAGAATTCATTGAGTTCAGAAAGAACTGGGGTCCAGAATTGCTAGACGTGGTCATGGGTGAATTCACAGCTGACGACTTAGAAGTTGTTGATGTTGGTGAATTAGATGACTAATGATTCTGCATTTATATCTGAAATTTGGGCGATTGTTAAAGAAAACGTAGATGATTCCCAGTATATAGATATCTGTGACAGATTAGTTGAATTATTCGATGTGTATAACACGTCGGATGGTTTCTCTACCGATGTTGATTTCGATCAGCCTCTTGCTGTTGCCATATCTACTTACTTTGAGTTGTCAGATGAAGGAGAAGATAATGAAAATTTTTGAAGACCTTGACGTGGCGATAACTGAAAAAGATATCGAAGAAGTCCGACGATTACTTGTTGAAATAAAACAAGAGATAGACACTGGCAATGTTGAAGTCGTAGAGCACGTAGCAACACCAGCGAATCTTACTGTATTACAAGCGAGATTGTGCGATGAACTTGGCGTTAATAGAAGACTGTTGCAATTGCGTAACAGAGTTCCTAACGCAGTACATAGGTCGTCGTTGTTTGTGCAAGCCATGATGAATGCCGTGGGGTATTTATAATGAGCAAATGGTATAGAAAAGTAACTGGTAGTGTTGCGGAAGTTCCTAACTTCCTAACGTTCTTCGAGAATGAATTAGAAGACGCCAAGAAACAACTTTCTATGTCGGGTGTATCATTGGAAAGGCATGCAGCTATGATGCCAGGAATAACAGAACATAGATTCAGTCAGCTTCAAGAAATAGAAGCTGTTCTTGAGTTTCTGAATATCGAAATGAAGAGAATTAGAGGTAGGCGCTTTAAGCACTACTTCCAAGGTTATGATAAAGCATTAACGTCTAGAGATGCTGAGAAGTATGTTGACGGCGATGATGAAGTTATCGACCAAGCTCTATTGATTAATGAAGTCGCTCTGTTGCGAAACAAATACCTAGCAATACATAAAGGTCTAGAAGCTAAACATTGGCAAATAAACAATGTAGTTAGACTTAGATGTGCTGGCCTTGAAGACGCGACGGTGGGTTAGATGACTAATAAAGTATGTGACCTAGTTTTGAGAGATGAAGTTAATTGTCGTTTCGAAAATGTTGATCCGTCCACTCGAAGGAAGATGTCTAAGAAATTAGAATTCTTTCTTCAGTACGCAAGACATACCCCAGCATACAAATTAGGACGCTGGGACGGCATGAAAAGATTTTTTGATGCCGGTGGAAGAACATATATCAATCTTATAGATGATGTGCTTCCTATTCTTCTTGACGAAGGATACGAGATAGATGTAGTGGATAAGAGATCATGTGACCGCATGTCTTTTAGTCCAATAACTGCGGATAGTTACTCACATGTTAAGTGGCCTGAAGGTCATGTATGTGAAGGCGAATCTTTAGTTATACGTGAACACCAAGTTGAAGCCATTAATGACTTTTTGGCTAACCCTTGTGGTATGGGAGAGATAAGTACTGGCGCTGGTAAAACAATTATCACCGCTGTGTTATCCGATCACATTGGGCAGTACGGTAGATCTATAGTTATTGTTCCTAATAAGGATCTGGTTACGCAAACCAGAAGAGACTATGAGCTACTAGGACTCGATGTAGGCGTGTATTACGGCGATAAGAAAGAGATAGGGCATATGCATACCATATGCACGTGGCAGAGCTTAGAGGCACTGGATAAGAAGAAGGACGGTAAGATAACGATGTCAGATATATCTGATGGAGTCGTTGGTGTTATTGTCGATGAAGCTCATTCATGTAAAGCGGATAAATTGTTTAAGCACCTAACTAAGACATTTAGTCAATGTCCTATTAGATGGGCGATGACTGGTACTATACCGTTAGACCCAGCTGAAGCATTTTCTCTTAAGGCTGCAATTGGTCCTGTTATATGTCAAGTGTCCGCAAAGGAATTGCAAGACAAAGGTGTTCTGAGTAATCTTAACATTGACGTATTACAAGTCCAAGATTATTATTCTAACTTTCCTGATTATCAGGAAGAACTGAATTATTTAGTGACTGACGATAAGAGATTAAAATTTCTTACTGAGACGTTTATTATGCCTGCTCTAGAAACTGGAAACACATTGATTCTGGTTGATAGGATAGCCACTGGTAAAAAACTACAGGCGTTAATTCCTGATTCTGTTTTCATCAATGGTAACGTTAAGTCGGTAGACAGAAAGACTGAATATGACTCTGTGAAAAATGCAGATAACAAACCTATAATTGCAACCTTCGCGGTAGCAAGTACAGGTATCGACATACCAAGAATATTTAACGTATTCATGTTTGAGTCAGGTAAAAGTTTTATTAAAGTTATACAGTCCATTGGTAGGGGAATTCGTAAAGCTAAAGATAAAGACTTCGTAAATATTTACGACGTATGTTCTAGTGCTAAGTACTCCAAGAAACATTTGACCGAAAGGAAAAAGTTTTATAAGAGTAAAGAATACCCATTTAAAATTAACAAAGTAAAAGGAGATTTCATATGAGTAAGATTCTAACAGTTGAAAATAAAATGTATGACATAGACCACGTACCAGAAGTGGTAGATGACTTAAGATTTTGTGTATTAGATTGTACAGAGACCGACTACATAGATTTCTTCTTTCTTCCGCTGATCTACTTGGAGAGTTTCTATTCTCCAATGGTAGTTCTTTCTATAGGCAAGTACACAGTTAAGATGCCTTTAGATTGGTCGGTGATGGTATGCGATGAAGATTATAGCGCAATGGAAATTATGCCATTGACTAGCTTAAATGATAGAGGTTTCCATACCGTATTGTTTAATCCTTTGAAGCATTTCGTTCCTGAATCAAAAGAAGTTGTTATGATGGACGTGTACTCTGACGTGAAATGGTTTTTCCCTAAACTGAAGACAGGTAACATTTTAGTTGTCCCAGTTGAAGACGGAGATACACCTTTATGTGCATTGTTCGTTAAAGACCATACTAAAATACCTAATCCTTTAGATATTGGATTGATTTTTGAGTAGAAACGTAGTATAATAGGCAAGGTGAAAATATGGCAAAGGCAAGATTAAATAAGTTGAGCGATGTTCTCAATGCCATTGACTTCGGGAATACTGATTATCTGGGCGGTCTGCCCGACGACAAGAAGGCGGACCTATCTAAGAATATCTGGCTAATGATGCGTTATTGTAGCGGTGTAAAACCTAACTATCGTAGCGATCATAGCCTTCATTACTTGATTATGACACATAGTCTAGTGAATAAAGATTTCATGAAGGTCAGTGACCATCCAGAACTTCAATGGAAACTAATGGCTCATTGTGGCGTAGGTAATAAACAATACCACGAATTGTTACCTCCCACTTCATCACGAAGAATTGACCCTAAAATAAAAATGTTGACATCTGTGTTCCCTGAAAAGAAACCGGACGATATAGATTTACTTATAAAGATAAACGACGTGAGTGAACTTAAGGAAATGTGTATAGATTATGGCTTCGAAACCAAAGACGTCAATAGTGCGTTCACGAGATAACATATGTAAATTCTGTAAGAAAGGATTTAGCTCTGAGAGAACTCTAGCAGCGCATATGTGTGTCAAGAAACGTCGATTTGCAGATAAAGATGCACCAGGATCTATGTTAGGTTACAGGGTATTTCAAAGGTTCTATGAACTTACATCACGTAAGAGCGAACCAAAAAGCGTGTATGAATTCATAGACAGCTCCCACTACAACGCATTCGTTAAATTCGCCAGATATATGGTAGATTTGAATCCGTTAGTTCCAGATCAATTCATAGACTACGTTATTACTAACGGAATCAAAATGAAGGACTGGGATAAGCCATCCATTTACGATAAATTCTTAGGTGAATACATTCGTAAAGAGCCGGTGAAAAGAGCACTAGAAAGATCCATAATCGAAATGGATAAATGGGCACAGGAAAACAATACGGAATTTACGAACTTCTTTGAGTACGTCCATCCTGTAGAGGCTGTGTACCTCATTAAGAGCGGTAGAATATCCCCATGGATAATCTACATATCTGATAACTCATCTAAGCTACTGAGCAGCTTTAACCAAGAACAGGTTAAGATGTTAGCTAATATCATGGACGTAAATTTATGGAACTTTGTGTTTCATAAGAAAGTTGATGATGTGAAATATGCAAGAGACATTATAAGCGCGGCAGGACTATGAGTATTTTTAAAGGTGATATCGATATTGATGTGGCAAGTCGTGATGAGGCGCTGAAGAGCGTCCGTCATGTTCGTGCTATGATACGTACCAAAGATGATAAAGAACAAGTACATAACGTGGGTATCTATGTTCAAGATATACCTGCTAACCCTATTACAGGGATGGCTACGTTCGAGTACAAGATAGCTGAAGAGTTAGGGTATCAGAAGATCGATGTCCTTAATAATTCGATATATGAAGAGGTTGAAGATGAAGCTCATCTTGATGCCCTTTGTGAAGAGTGCATGGTACAGTGGGACCTAATGGAACATGAAGAATTCGTGGATCAATTACCTCACCTTACTGGTCACTTTGATATTGTTAATAGTATACGCCCACGTAATGTGGATGATCTAGCTGTGGCACTGGCTATTATACGACCAGCAAAGAGACACCTAGTTGGTAGATCTAGAATTGATATTGATAAAGAGATTTGGGATAAGCCTGCTGATGGCGGTTATCACTTCAAACGTGCGCATAGTTACGCTTACGCCATGTCATTAGTAGTAAAAATGAATCTTATTACTGAGAAGATATATTGATCATGTAGTACCGTGTTGGTTCATAGGTATCTGGGTTGACAGTTACGTACGTTTCTACTATACCAAGAACATAGATGTCCTTCGGTACGCCTTCACGAATTTCACTTAATGACCTGTGTTCCAAATCTTCATAATATATGAAAGCGGAGTCATTAGCTAGATATTTAATATGAGATATCACTTTGGCTTTCTTACTAAAGTGATTTGACGCTTCTTAACTCTCTTACGTATAAGATTGTTTAAAGAAGTACATGGGCCAGAAATGACCTCTACGTCTTTTTTGTTAACAGTCCTAAGAAATGGCTTATATCTAGTCATCTCTTCTCTAAGAAAGATATTAATAGGTAGTAAGCGATTGCTCTCATGCCACCAAGTATCGCCAAGTTCTAATAATCTGGCCTTCTCTTCCTTGATAACGATGCTATCCAAGTCATAATAACTTAGAATTTTCTCGTCACTGTTTTGTATAAGGCACAATTTCTCGCCGCCTTGTAAGGATATATGTGTTAAAAATGGGAATTCGTCTGTATTTGTCATAATAGTATTTATCATAGCTAAATCTATCAGCAGTAAAAATCATTCCGAAATCCATAAATAGAGGTATGTTATATGACTTATATAGATACGACAATTGGTATGATCTGCTGTTTGATAATAGTAGGTTCACTTGCGAGTGTAATTTGACGGACAACGCGCCTATGAACACAAGATTAGTAAAAATTCATAAAGGGGTCGATAACCTTCTGAAATTCAGAGTTTTCGATTCCGATAGAAAAAGAGCAAAAATAGACCACCTTAAAATAAGTGGCACATTAATTAATAAAGAGAACCGCGAACGCGTATTAACTGTTAAGGGAACACTTGAATGTACTAGAGGTATATTCACAGTTGCTATTCCAGAAGGGCAGTTAGTAGATATCGCCGCTGGTTTCTATGACTTCGTTGTTACTGGCGAAGAAGACTTTATCCCTAGCCAAGCTGGTGAGATAGTATCTACCCCATTCTATACAGACGCTACTTCTAATATAAGATTAGAAGCTGAAGTGACTGATAGTGTTGAGAAGGCACCTATTCCAACCACAGAGATAATTGAATGGTCTTCGCAGTCAGTTGAGATAGAAGGCGTATATACTAAATTGTATTACAGCCACCCTATCGCAGCTAATAGACTAAGAAACCTTAAACATGGAACTCATACATTTACAGTCTCGGCTGAAAATTACCGTGGGTTATTCCAAGCACGTGGATCACTGGAACATATCCCTCCAGCTGCTTCGGATAGAGAAAAGTACTTCCCTCTTAACCTTACTGATTATAGTGAGTTCGCTAGATATGGCGATGTTGACGAGAATGGAAAACTACAAACGTTTCATGGTATAGATGCATGGTCTATACAATCTAATGTGCTGTGGATTATTTTCTATTGGGTTGCTACTGATGATGCCGGTGTCCCACACCCATCACATCTTGATCCGCCTGAGTTAATCTTAGATGACAATAGTGTCGTTGAGAATAAACTGGATAGAGTACAATTAAGATCATAAAAAAAGCGCCCTAGGCGCTTTATTTATTTGTGTCTACCGCGATGGCCGCCTGCTGTTCTACTGTAGGTCTTATCGTTCCACCTTTTGTCAGTCTTCATTTTACTGGCTGCTCTTATGCCAGCATCATCACTAATGTCATTAGCTTTGTTGTTCATGGCACCTTCTATTTTTCTGAATCTTTCTACGCTTAATGAGCCATTCTTTTTCAACTCGATAATTGCTTGCTTAGCGTTAAGGTTACCTTTCTTATTATCTAGAATATATTGGTATATTTCTGGATGTCCAGCTTTGAAGTCTTTAATGCTCTCATAATCATCTGGATTATAACCCATGGATAGTTTACCCTCTACTTTGTCGGTGTAACCTTTACCATGACAATTGGTGCATATCTTAGTAGGGTTGGTGTCTCCACCTTGCATAAATTCGTTATTATTTCTCTGTAAAGGTCTGCTGATTCCCTCTTTACCGCTACCCTTACACTGTGGGCAAGTCTGCGCTATAGAGCCATCTGGTAAATTAATATGGTCTCCGCCTGTTCTGTAGTCAAGGCTAGAACCTTCTCTGTCTACGATTTCTGAAATGATCATTGATAGTGTCCGTTAGTTTACTGTATTTATCGTATATTTGCTATAACGCGTAAGTTGTGGTATACTTCCATTTTTGGAGAATACCATGTCCGTGAATTTACAGGTCTATCGAGACAAATTAGAAAAAATAAAAAATATGAATAGGGTCTATAATAAAAGCGAACATGGCAGCGGCCTAACTAACTATGAAAACGGAAGTTACTCTATAAGTAACGACGGATCAACTAGATGGTACGATAAAGAAGGCAACCCACATAGGGGTGATGGTCTACCGGCTGTAATTGGACCAGGAAAATTAACACATTATCACCGTGGTAAACTACATAGAATAGATGGACCGGCACTCATTAGGCAAATTGGGTCCGACAAAGTCTATACTTGGTATGTAGATAATAAAAGAATAACCAGTTGGGAACAGTTCTCTGACATGTCCGGCGTGCCATTAGAAGAAGTCATGTTAAAAGTTCTATCTGGGGATTGGCCACCTACGCCATAAACATCTTGCCAAACTAGTGTTCCTATGTTATAATAGCCGGATGCTACTAGACACTATTATAGAAACAATTGTACCGAAGTTAGGCGGGTTAAAAGCGAGTCGTAAAGGCTGGCAAACCCGTAACTGTCCACTGTGCCCTCATAGAGGACATGGTATAGACAAAAAAAGCAGATTCGGGATGAAGATAGAAGGCGGTACGTCCGTCGCTGTCCATTGTTTCAACTGTGCCTTCAAAGCCAAGTATGGCAGAGGTTCATTAATCAGCAAAGATTTTGCTTGGTTTATGGAGACTATAGGGGTTCCGTCAGACGATGTCAAGAAAATTAAGTTCCAATCTTTCAGAGAGAAAGAAGCAGGCGAGATTTTCCAAGATGTTAAGGTTACTGAGGACTCTAGGTCTAAGTGGAAGAAGGTGGATTTACCACCAGATTCCCGCTCTGTATTATTCTGGCTGGAAGCCGGTTGTAACGACAAGAATTTGGTAAAGGTTGCCAACTACTGTCTGGAAAGGAAACTTGACCTTACGGATATGTACTGGACACCTAACACAGAGCACTCAATGCACAAAAGAATCCTTATGCCTTTCTGGTATAAAGATGAAGTTGTAGGATACAGCGGGAGATACTATGTTGCGTCACCCGCAAAACACATACGCAGATACCTAAATTTGACTCCAGAAGATTTCATTTATAATCTGGATAAGCAATCTATGGACTATCCATTCATACTACTTACAGAGGGCGTCATAGACGCGTATCTATGTAATGGTGTGTCTTGTATGGGAACAATGAACCAAGCGCAGATAGACATTATAAACAGTCTAGGAAAGAGAGTCATTGTCATCCCTGATAGAGATAAAGATGGTCAATCATTAGTGGACATAGCATTGGCTAATAAATGGGAAGTGAGTTTCCCTAACTGGCGAAAAGATATTAAAGATGTGGGTAAGGCAGTTCAGGAATATGGAAGATTGCTGACTGTTAAATCGGTTATTGCCAGTGCCGAACATAACCCTATGAAAATAACACTAAAAAGGAAGATGGATAACTTTAATGAGTGATATAAAGGAATATACTGCTGATATTGAGAACATATTTATAAGATTTTTTGTGACCGACCCTTCACTATTCGTTAGATGCTTAGGTATCATCGATAGTGAGCATTATTCAGATGCTAATAATAGGAAAGTTGTATTCTTTTTGGCTGATTACGCCAAAGACTACAACGGACTACCTACGTTAGAACAGATTAAGGCCGTTACGGGCGTCACAGTAGAAAAACTAACACAGTGCGATGACACGGAACGTGATTGGTTCTTAGATGAATATGAAAAGTTCGCAAGACATAAACAAATAGAAACAGCCATATTTGCTGCTCCAGATCTGTTGATAGAACACAGGTATGGCGAAGTAGAAGACATGGTAAAGCAAGCGGTGAGCGTAGGCTTAGTAAAAGACCTAGGTTTGGACTACTTTGCTGATCCCCTGCAGCGTCTTAATGACGTTGCTAATACCAGAGGTGCAATATCTACTGGATGGGACGCGTTAGATGAGAAACTGTACGGCGGAGTGAATAGAGGTGAGCTATCTATATTCGCTGGACAATCAGGTGCCGGTAAATCTGTATTCTTACAGAATATAGCTGTTAACTGGGTTGAGATGGGCCTGAACGTGATATACGTGACATTGGAACTTAGTGAGAATCTATGTGCCATGCGTATTGACGCTATGATCACTGATCATGGAACCAGAGACGTTCTTAAGAATAGGGACGACGTACATCTTAAGCTAAACACCTTTAATAAGAAGTTTGGTGGATCACTTCGTATTAAACAGATGAAGAACGGATGTACAGCAAACGACATCAAAGCTTTCGTGAAGGAATATGAAATTCAAACTGGCATCAAAGTGGATGCGTTAGTATTGGATTACTTAGATCTGTTCATGCCAACCAACGCTAAGATATCTCCAGAAAACTTATTCGTTAAGGATAAGTACGTAACGGAAAACTTACGTGATTTGGCAGTGGAATTGGATACCCTATTAGCGACTGCGAGTCAGTTAAATAGATCGTCCCATGAAGACACCGTAGAGTTCACACACGCTAACATCGCTGGTGGTATGAGTAAGATCAACACTGCGGATAACGTGTTTGGTATCTTTACTACGCCGACAATGAAAGAGAATGGTAGATACCAGCTTCAATTCATGAAAACGCGTTCTAGTGCCGGTGTTGGTTCTAAGATTGATCTTGGCTTTAATGTAAAAACGCTTAGGATACATGACTTGGCCCCAGACGCGGTAAGCTCTATACAGTTAAATACGACTGGAGTGATTAATAAGTTGGGAAGTGATCCTAGCGTAGTTACTGGTGGTACTGGTGCATCTCCTGCTCCTGCTCCTGCTGCTACTACAGATGATGATGGAAAGACTCCGGCAGTTGGCGATTTCAATGCTTTACAGAGTATCATTAAGAAATTGAATTAAACTTGATAAATAGGGAATGGAAGATGTATAACCCAAGAGTAACTAAAGATTTCGACACTTTCAGGATGTTCTTAAAATCGGAAGATATTGTATTATCTGATGACGGCAACTTAAGAAGTACTGAAGGGAAGAATTTTGAAATATTAAAGCAAACTATTGGACTGAGGGCAATTCCCGAAAGTGTATCAGCATTAAAGAAAGTTAGATCAGTGAAAGATTTAGGATCTGAAAACTTTAAAGGAACTGGGTACGTTTGGGATTTTGCTATTGAAGCAGTCGATATTTTTCTTGGTGATGACGGCAATCCGGTAGGATTATTACAGGATGAACTGAACGATACGGTTCTACCTTGTGGAAATGTTTTGAAAACGTCTGGTGACGATTTGAATTTGGAATTCTTAAAGGGAGATTTTGATGTTGATAGCGGAGATATTGAGTGAAAGTGAAGACATCGATGAGTCTTTAGTATGGGGTCGTACTGGCACTAAGCTAAAAAAGAAATTCAGATGTACTAGTGGCCTTAGAAAAGGTCGCGTAGTATCCAGTCCAGAGCAGTGTAGTCTGCCCTTGGACATTGGTAAGAGCGTAAGCCTTAAAAAGACGAAGAAGAAATACGGAAGACGATTAGTTAAAAAAGCTAAGAAGACAAAACGTATAAATCCAGCGTCTAGAAAGTTGGTTATTATCAATAGGAGAAAGAAGTAATGTTCGATAGGATCGTAAAGGGAATATTAAACGAGGATGTATCATCAATTTTATCTCAGACTTACGGAGTTGATTCTTCAAAGGCTAGAGAGTTATTAAGGCAAATGTCATTTAGTGACTACACCGATCTAAAAGACGCTATTGATGCTAACGATACTCCTAAAGTGAAAGCTATACTTCATAGTAAAATTGCCATGGAAGGTAACGCATACACTGCGGCTAGACAAGGCACACAAGATCCTATGGCGAACCAAGACCAAGATGACGAAATGGTTAACTTGGCAGCACTACAAAGTGGAGATATGGTTTCTACTGGTAGTGGAGACAGCAAGATTTCAAGCGTATCTATGATGGGCGATAAAACGACCATGCAAACAGATGACGGACAGCATATTTCTATTTCAGATATGCCTGATATACCTAACGCGCCAATCACCAATAGGGATGATGCCATGGCGGAGATAGATCGTATTAGACAGTTAGCTGGGATAGAAGATGAAGCTATGGGTGAAGAGATTGGGTCACCTACGCCGATGACGTGTAAAGCGATGTCTCGTGATGGAAGTACCACTCCGAATCAGATAATCAAACGACACAGAAAGAACGAGAAACCAGGTCCAAAAACGGGCAGGACTCGATGAATACACATAATGGATTAATTAAAAAGGAAACTATCGTGGAAACAGTTCAGTTGCTGGAACAAAAGATCAAAACTTATCAGTTAGACCAATTGGAAGAGAAGATCAAGGACGGTGTTAGCGTTGGCGAATATGTCATTCACTCTACTAGTCTCGGTTACGACATTCATCTTGGTAAGTATAGCGTATGTAAGAATCTATATAGTCTAGATACTGCATTCCTTATCGTCCAAGTTAAGTTAAAATCACCACATAAGAATATTTCCGACATCGTAAAAGCGGACCATGAGTACGGTAAGTATAAATACGATACTCTAGTCTACAGTAATACAATTGCCACATCAGATAATATGTGCGCAGTGATGGTTGCTGAAGATAGATTGAACGAAGCAGTTGATAGAATGAAGGATGCTAAGAAGATTCTTAGTAAACTAAGAATAGATATCAATGCGCCTATTTTTGATAAATAGTATGAAACTACAGGATATAACAGGATATGTACCTTAATCAAATTGAAATACATGATAAAAAGAAGCTATCAAAGCTTAATAACTATCTAAGTGAAAATTTTAAGATTAGAGTAGATGTTGATGGCGACAGCAAAGAGCTTCTTTCGTTGAGAGAACACGTTATTAACGAAATACACGAGCTAAAGGTTGTGCGCGGTTGTACCCCTAAAGATGCCGATTTAGGCAAAAGCTTGGCAATGCTTGAGGCAATTGATCTAATTTTGGCAAACCGACGCGCAGTTGTGGAATCTTCTGAGCGATTTGGCCCTTACTCAGGCATCGTAGATAAGATGTCAGATGCAGTGGCTAAGTACGTGAATCAGGGCGATGACTTAGATTCAGCCATTTCTGTAGCTATGAGAGAATACCGCTCTAGCAAATACAGATATCCAGATCACGAAGTAGAACAAGACGTACGTCACAGTGTAGCTTCTAAGCTTATCGGTGGTGTAAATGACGTAGATGAAACTCTAGTCAAAGGTCTTGGAGTAGAAGTAGATGAAGCCGGTGATTTCTATCATCCAAATACCGATCACGGTTCTTTAGATAGAAAACCTAGAAGATCAGCAGCTCAAGACGTCCCTACTGCATATACGCAGAGAGGCCAAAAAGCAGCATTCGGTCCACGTGATAGTGGCAGAGAAACTACCCCAGCAAGATCAAAACTTAACATGAGCGAAGATGGCGGACAGTATATTTATTTAGCTGACGAACCAAAACTAGCTTTCAATCCCAATACCAGCAAAGGTAACGCTATAGCCATGACAGGCTTTGATAGCGGCGGCGAAGAAATTTCCTATCCAGTTAGAGTTAGATTCGTATATGATGACGCTGCTGGTCTCGTTAATATTATTACTATCGTTGATGGTGATGGTAGCGAAACAGGTACTGAACTTGATGATGCTGAGAAAGCAACATTAGGACAAAACATTTTAGATGAATTAATGGCAAAGGGCATTTACTAATGAATGAGAATAAAAGTTACGTTAAAGAATTAAGAATAATTCTTGAAGGCGAAGTCGAAGAAGCAGAAGTAATTATGGCTGCTAGAGGTTTCAGTAAAGAACTTCAAGATATGATTCAGAAAGTTGGTCGTTTGGCCAATGAACAGGTTGGTCCTGTTGTAGATCAAATGCGTTTGACCTATGGCAGTGATATGGCTAACTCTTTCCAAGACACTGTTAAAGGTGAAATGGATGCAGTATTACAAACACTAGCACAAGCTAAAGATACTTTAGATGATGTTGTAACAGACATTAGCAATGGTACAGTTCCAGGTGGAGTAGACATGGACGAGTTTGGCGGTGATGAGCTAGGCGGAGAAATCGACGCTGAGATTGGTTTTGATGACGATGGTATTGATGGCATTGAAGGCGAAGTCGAAGGCGAATTCGATATTGATCCTGTTGGTGATGGCGAAGAATCATTTGATGATGAGTTCGGTGCTGAAGAGCCTTTAGGTAGAGCAGCTTTAGAATCTCGTAGATATGCAGTTGCCAAAAAGATCATGGAAACGGAAGCTAAGCTCAAGTCAAAGAGTAAGTAATGCGTTTATATCAGATCATTAAAGAAAACGATTCAGCCGACGATATTATGTCGGCTTTGTCGTCTATGATTTCCGTGTTGAAATCAAAAGGACATGACAATATCCCTACTCAATATGCTGTACAGTATTTGAATAATATGGGACAAAATGTTGATGCTGAGTCACTTGCAAGTATTGCTGTTCAGAGTCCCTTTATTACTAGCGCTACTCCAGAAGAGTTGGTTATTGGTAATGAAGCTGAACAAGATCTTGGCGCAGGAAATAACGAAATGAATCAGGACGTCGTCGGTCAGATGGCAACTGATACAGCTAAGAGGGATATAGGATGAGTGGTTGTTCTGGAAGTGGATTTTTGCCAGCTGTCGATGCTAGGTTAAAAGCTAGGAATGATAGAGTTATCTATGCGGAAATTTGCGCTATAGAACAACAAATCTTAGACACTATAAATAATTGTACAGGCACGGCACCATTAGAAATTACTATCAATGGCGGAACTCCTATTACGACTCCTAACGGAATTGAATCTATCATGGTTCTTGACGGCGGATCTCAATACATAGAAAGTTCCCCTACGGTAGCTATCACGTCAACAGCCGGTACAGGTTTTGCAGCTATTCCTCTAGTAGATTTAACTACTGGTGCGGTTATCGGTTTCAATATCAGTGACCGAGGTTCTGATTATGAAGTTGGTGATGTTGTAGACGTAACACATGCCCTAGGCGCTACTGGAATTTTATTCGAAGGTGTTGTTAGTGCAGTAAGTGATGTTGCGCCTTTCGATGTTTTAGGTATTACTATCACCGTTGGTGGCACAGGTTACTTAGACACTCCATACGTTACTATATTAGATCCAGAATCAACAGGTTCAGGTTTCATAGGAACAATCGAATTAGACCCAGCAGATAATTCCGTAGTTGAAATTAGCATCCTTAACGGCGGCAGAAACTACAGCACAAACTCAACAGCTATCATCGTAGGTGACGTAGGTGTAGGTGGCTCTAATGCTATTATAACCACTACTACACAGTCTTCTATGTATAATGTTAATGTAGATCCTTCTCATTATTATGAAGTGTGGGCAGGTCTTGTTGATGATAAAGCTGTGAAGTTACAAATCGATACGATCCAACAGTATTTTATTAGTTTAGGATACAATTTTATTATCCAAGTTAACCCAGTTACCATGGATACTCTACAGTGGTATATTAGTTGGTAGCGCTATGTTCATCAATAACAAATACACTGATACATATCACAGATTAATATACAAATGTTCCTCCTATAATAGGTCTCGTGAAGACGAGGTCTATTATGAGTCCCACCATATAATTCCCAAATCGATGGGAGGAAGCGATGAAAAAGACAATCTTGTATTTCTCACATCACGTGAACATTACGTAGCGCATTTACTTTTAGTTAAAATGACAGAAGGTGATAACTTCGTAAGAATGTCCAGAGCGGCACACATGATGATGCATGATAAATATGGCAATAAACTAAAAACCTCCAAGCTTTACGAAGATCTAAAGCATACGTTCATAACAGCTATTAGCGAAGAAAAGAAAGATAGGACAGTATACGAGTGGACACATGAAGTTTACGGCACGGCGGAATGTTCTATGTGGGATCTCCTAGAAAAATATCCAGACCATGGAATGACAGTATCTGCTATCAGAAATGTGAAGAATGGCTTCAATAAAACGTGCAAAGGGTGGCGTCTAAAGACGACAATCATTAATGAATATCATCACAATACCGACCTTACGGAATATGACTGGTGGAACCAAGAATACGGTGTAGTCACTACGTCAACCCATAAAATGGTGAAAGATTTCAACCTGAACATTGATTGTCTGAATTCGGTCAAAAAAGGATGCCAAAAATCTCATAGTGGTTGGTTCCTGTACAATGGCGAAGCACAGTCAGATAAAAGAAGTAAAAAAATAATAGACGTAATTAAATGGTATCACGTTGAAAATGGGGATATAGTTTGCACGATAGATGAGTTGTGCGAGTCACACCCACACATAAGCAAAAATCATATAGCTAGAGTGGCAAAGGGAACTAGAAAATCCCACAAGGGATGGCGGCTAAGCTCATAGTCACCTTCAATATTATATAAGCTGGTAATAAGCGAGAAATCGCTTGTAATACCAGACCCAGTCTGGTATAATGTGCCACATGCACACACCAAAATATAATTACAAAGAATTACACAGACAATATTCAGATCACGGAAGATTTTACGCGGTTGGTGGAGAGAGACCTCTCCCTTCAGTAACCACCGTAATGTCAAACACCAGTGACAAAGAATGGCTAACTCAATGGAAAGAACGAGTAGGTGAGGCAGAAGCCAAAGCTATCGTTGACGAGTCCGTTATGATCGGCCAAGGAATGCATGACTTATTAGAATCACACTATACCGGCATACACGTTGGTAAGGTCCCTGTCATCTCTAAAATCTTTGCAGATACCGTAATAAAGAAAGGTCTATCTAAGGTAGATGAAGTATGGGGCGTCGAAGCACCATTATTCTTTCCAGATCTTTATGCAGGCACAACAGATTTAGTTGGGGTCCATGAAGGTGAACCCGCAGTTATGGATTATAAGAACGCTAGGCAAGATAAGAAAGATGAAGATGTAGACGATTATAAGATGCAACTTTGCGCGTATGGTGCCGCTCATGATGAGCTATATGGGACACGTATACGTAAAGGGGTAATAATGATGATGTGTAGATCCGGTAGATATAAGGAATTCATAATTCAGGGAAACGAATATGATAAGTATCGAAGGATGTGGTTTGCAACTTTAGAAAAATATTACGTAGAATATGGAATTCTATTACCTTAAAAGCATAAATAAAGGGTAAGAAACAGGGAAGTTAGACATGACTAGTTCATCATTTTCAGTGACAACTCCAAACGGAGTTATACAAGCTGGCGACACAGTAGTTGCTAGAATTCAGAATAGGAGAGGTTATAAGATTAACCTTCCTCAACCATTAGCACCAGGAGAACTGGGCTGGTGTATCGATACTAAAGAGCTTTTCATTGGCTTGGATTCGTCCACGTCTAGTTCCTCTATCACTGTTACCGATCAGGTTGAAGTGCAGAGACTTTTAGATGAAGAGATGATTGAGTGTCAGAGCAAATGGTCATACCTCAATGGTACTGTTACCGGCTCAGTAGATAATGGCGGATCTAGTTTAACTGAAGAAGACTTCATTAGAAACTATTTGGCTATGTCTCCAGAAGATTTCATTAATGGCACGTCAGTTATTGCAGACGTTGAAGATAATGTTTTCGTTCTAACACAATTCAAAAATGCCATTGCAAGTTCTGTGCCTGCCGGTCTACAACCAGAAATGGTTAGAGTGACGACTACAGAATCCACAGCGGTAGGAACAGCAAAAATCATCATAACCTCTATAGTCGGCGGTGTTATCACCGGATATAGCGCGGCACCTGACGTACTAGTCGATAGTGACGCTGGTCTTGGTTACTTTGATGGTGACATTGTTGAGATTCCTAACGGAGCTGGCACAAACGCTACATTCTCTATTACCGTATTAGATGACGGGCAAGGTAAAGTTACTACTTTTAACTTATTGTCTGGAGGTACTGGCTACGCTGCTATCGCAGGTAATACTAAGTTCACTGTCACAGGGCCTGATTTAAGCTCTAAGACGGCAGTTGCTGGCCCAACTACTATATCTGGTGGGGAATTAACTAGTGTTCCTTTAATCAGTGGCGGTGGCGAATATAGAACTAAGCCTATTGTAGATGTTAATGGTGGTAGTGCTGTTGTTAATGCGGTAGTTGAAGCTATATGGGATAACGTAACGAGAACTGTTACTGGCCTTACAATCGTTAGTGTTGGTTCTGGATACGTATCAGCGCCATCAGTTACTATCAGAGATCCTTTATCTAAGGTAATGTATAAGTTTAGATATGACTTAGGTTTGCCAACTGCAACACCTACAGACATTACTAATGCTAACGCAGCTTTTAATGCCGTAGACGATCTTACATTTCCTCTGTCTAAGCTTATCGACTCAGTGGCTAATTCACAGTCGCAGTTATTAGGTGCAGGCGGACAAGGCAAAGCAGTAATTATAGATTCTAGTGGACAAGCTGTCCTAGTAATGGACACGCCCAATCAGGCATCAGCTACCACTACAATCATCAATGAGATTAATAGTAGCTCAGCGTCATTGGCTCAATCAAGCCAGAACGTAGAAGTACTAACAGAATACTCTACATTACCAACAGCGCCACCATCAGTTATCATACCGACTGAAGATTTAGAAAGTGGACAGTTAGTGGCAACTGGTGCTAACACATGGACTAATGTAGAGATTGACGACAAGGATAATCCAGGTAATACGATTGTATTAGCTTATGATCCATTAGACTCTAATTCAATATTCCTGAAGTTTAGCGCTAAGCATTCTTCTGGTGATACGTTCTTAAGAAACGGATTCATGAACATCGTTGTGTACGATGGCGTGACTGACTTAACGACGTCAAGTACTGAAGTTAAAGCTCCTGCGTTGTCCGGCAATAACATTTATTTCAGAACCTTTATGGTTACTGGACAGGCAGTCCTTCAGTATTGGCATACATTCCCTAACGACGTGGAATTAAAGTTTGCATCTACTGAATGGTTAGCTTAATGGAATGGAATAATTGTACCTACATCGAAATGTTAAGGGAATGGAAGCAACATAGAGTAGATATTGTTGCTCTCCCTTTCGAAGATGCGATGAAAGCAGTCGCTAAATTTTGGGGAACGGTCCCCATACACACATCAAAAAATGTAAGATTATACGAACCGGAGACTTGGATGTCACCATGGGAAATCCTACATGAGAATTCGCTATGCGAAAACAAGGTAGCCATAATGATCTACCATACGTTAGTAGCAGCTTATGAAGATGACGACGTCGATGTGACCATGAGAGTGGCATACGATAAGGGTGACGAGTTTCTCGTTGTCGCAGTAAACAGAACGTATATATCAGGGGACGCATGTACCTTGAACTATATTACTGGAAGTCCAGTCATGGAAGACGACCAACCATCGATAAACTTCATACATACATTCGATGAGGACACTCCTCATCTTAGAGAAAAATAAAATACAGTTAATCAGGAGATGTTATGACTAAATTGACAAGATGTCAACAAAAACAGTCAGCGTATATCGTCACCTATCCAGATGCAGTTAACTTTGCTGAGATGCAATCTTCTATCGCGTGGCCTCCATTGGAGATCCCAGTAGAAGGTGACATACAGGAATTCTTAACCGGAGCAACGGAAAGTGATCGACACGCTGTTACTACAGTCCTAAAGCTATTCACCAAATATGAATTAGTGGCAGGCAACGAATACTGGGGCAATAGAATTGCAAAACGTTACCCTAGAGTATGCATACAACGTATGGCGAATTCATTTGCTAATGCAGAATTAAATATGCACGCGCCGTTCTATAACGAATTGAACAAGGTACTTAACTTAGACACTGAAGAGTTCTATAACAGTTACCTAGAAGACGAAACATTAACCGCACGTATGAAGCATATCGATTCAGTTGTTTCATCTAAGAATGACCTATTGTCAGTTGGTGCATTCTCTATTGTAGAAGGTGCGATTTTATATTCTGCCTTTGCTTTTTTAAAGCACTACAGAGTTGGCGGTAAAAATATGTTTAAGAATCTTATCTCAGGAATTAACTTTTCTGTTAGAGATGAGAACCTTCACTCAGAAGGCGGAGCATGGTTATTTAGAACACACAAAAAAGAACTTGAAGAAGCTGGACAACTTAGTTCAGAAGAACAAGAATCTTTACGTGATGAAGTTTATGAATTTGCCACTACGGTATATGAGCACGAATGTAAGATCATTGAGATGTTATTTGAGAAAGGTAATATTCCAGGTATCACATCCACACAGCTGAAGCATTTTGTAGAAAGTAGAATTAATATGTGCTTGAAAAACTTAGGTTACCCTGCGTTATTCAAAGTGTCCTATAACCCTATTGCAGAATGGTTCTACGATAATATCAACGCGGTTAAACTGCATGATTTTTTCGACACTACAGGTTCAGAATACAACAGAAGTTGGAACCAAGACAAATTTGACGCATGGGATTAAAGCATGGCCAAGGAAGATAACATATACGAAATTCTTTCAGAAGAGAGAAAGAAATTACAGGACGAAGGTAAATTACCAGAATGGTTTACCACAGGCGGATGGCAGCTTTTCAAAGAGAAAGTAATGTATGACTGCGATGGATATATTCCTCAAGTAGTTAGAGTTGCTGAAGACTTAGCTAAGCACGCACCTTCCTTCCCAGAGAAAGGACACAAACACGGAGATCTTCTTAGAGCTAACTACGGTGACAACTGGAAAGACGTTTTCATCGCATTGTTCAAGGATGGTGATTTAGCACCGTCTTCTCCATTAATCGCCAATGGCGGAACTGATAGAGGCTGTACAGTTAGTTGTTCAGGCGGAGTAATCCCTGACTCTATCGGTGGGTTCTATAAAGCTCAACATGAGACTGCTCTGTTGACTAAAGAAGGATTCGGTACAAGTGCATACTTAGGTGATATTAGACCTCGCGGTTTTACATTCGCTGGCGGTGGCACAGCATCAGGTACATACCCAGTACTACGTGACTTTGTACAACTAAGTAAAGATGTTAGTCAAGGCGCAGTACGTCGTGGCGCATGGGCAGGATACATAGAAATCGATCATGATGATTTTGATGAATGGGCAGACATGTTACATAAAAATCCAGAAGGTATTAATATCGGTTGGGTTGTAACTAAAGAAGTAATCCAGAAATGGGTTGATAAAGATCCAGAAATGATTCGTCGTTTCAAGAAAGCTTTATGGATTAAGTGTCAATCTGGTAAAGGTTACTTTTGGAAAGTAGATCACGTAAATGATCAACAGCCGCAGATGTATAAAGACAAAGGTTTGGCCAATAAAGCTTCTAACCTATGTACTGAAATTACATTGCACGCCGATGATGAACATACTTATACGTGCGTACTTTCTTCCATGAATGGTTATCACTATGACCGTTGGAAAGATACTGGTGCTGTCTTTGCATCAACAGTATTACTTGATTGTAATGCTCAAGCTTTCTTAGAGAGAGCAAAAGGTATTGAAGGTTTGGAAAAATCTGTACGCTTCACCGAAAAGTCACGCGCTTTAGGTTTAGGACTACTAGGATTCCATTCTTACTTACAGAAGAATATGGTTGCTATGGATAGCTTTGAAGCTCATCAGATCAACAATACAATGTTCAAGCACATGCACGATGAATCTCTAGCAGCTTCACAGTGGATGGCGGGTGAATGGGGCGAACCAGAATGGTGTAAAGGTTACGGCGTACGTAATACACATCGCATGGCAATAGCACCTAACATGAGTTCTGCTGTAATGGCTGGTCAAGTATCTCAGGGTATAGAACCAATCATTGCTAACGTTTACACTCAGGCTACGACTGCTGGTGAAATGCAACGTATCAATCCAGAGTTCTTGAAGATTGCTAAAGAGCGCGGTAAGTACAATAAGACAACTATCCGTTCTATCATTGATAGATTGGGATCAGTACAGCACTTAGATTGGTTGACTGAAAACGAAAAGAATGTATTTAAAACTGCATTCGAAATCGATCAACGTCTATTACTACGTTTAGCTTCAACTAGACAGCAATGGATTGACCAAGGGCAATCTCTTAACTTGTTCTTCTCTGCAGATGAAGATGAATCTTACATTGCGGAAGTACACAGAGAGTTCTTCATGGATGACAGACTGAAAGGTTTGTACTACTTGAGAACAATGGCCGGTGTTGATGCCGCTAAAGATAGTGATTGTGCAGCATGTGAAGGATGATTACTCGTAGGGGTAAGGTGATCTTTGTGGAGGTAGGGGATATGGCCACCGCCGAAGCAGAGATGTTACTGAAGAAGCTAAAGAGAAAGCGCAGGGCTAGATAATCTAGTCCAGCTACACAAATAATTATACACATACAAAAAGGATAAATACAAATGATTAAAGAAAAAACTACACTTATAGAAGAAGGCGCGATCATCGGAGTTAAATTTGTTTCTGGTGAAGACGTTATGGCAAAGATCGGAAAAATATTAGGTGACCAAGTAGAATTAATTCTACCTCACTCTTTGGTAACATCGCACGAAGGAGCAGCGTTTATGGCTTGGCCTTCAATGGTGAGCGATGACTCGTTTTTCGTTCATAAGAATAAAATTATGATTGCCTATCCGTTAAGAGAAGATTTCTTAAACCAATACTCTCCACTTCATGGTGAAGTTGAGGAAGAAAAAGCTGGCATCTTTATGCCGCCAGAGAAGAAGATAATTTCATAATGACTATTCCGGTATCCAGATTAGGAGATCTATCTACTCCAGACCCATGTAAAGCTCCTCCAAGAGCTAGTATACAAGGTTCGGGTAATGTATTTGTTAATGGGATTCCGGTACATAGAGTCGGCGATGCTTGGGCACCACATGCTTGCCCAGGTTCACCTCCGCATGCAGCCACCACCGCTGTCGGATCGGCAACAGTTTTTGTAAACGGTATGCCTATTTCAAGACTAGGTGATCTCATTAGTTGTGGTTCTACCATAGCTGTGGGTTCTGGGAATGTATTCGCGGGATAATTATGGCTTATTTGAATGAAAATGGCGAGTGGGTTTTAGGCGATGCCGTAGAATCCACTACTCAGCCTGAAGAAGAATTACGTGATGAAAATGGGTGTCTACCCATTGATCCAACCCAACCTTATAAACCGCCTTGTTTTCTTCCCAGTGAAGAAGATTGCGTGTCCCCATATGTTATAAGACAGAAGAGTAGAGAAACAGTATCTGGATTTGTTTATAGATCAGTAGACACTGGAAAGAGACCTTATGTAAGTATGACATGGCAGTATCATAATGGCACGTCTTATGTTGATACAACTAATTATAATAATATGAAGATTACGTCAGCCGGTGCCGCTAACAAGCCAAGAGCTAAGTTCACTACATACGATGATAGTAATGGTTCCCAAGAAACTTTATACGGAAGTCATTATGAATTGACAGTTACTATACCTCCTGTGCTACCCGCTACAGTTGGAACAACTGTAACAACATACGTAAATGCGATGAATGCCTCTACTACAGCGTTAAGTGCCAGCTCATTTGTAAGGTTGCCCAATGTTGATGAGCTAGAAAACTACACTAGAAATATTGATGGTGTCGGTGGATTTGAACCGTCCAGTATCACTACGTATTTTAGCAAGCAAAGATTGGAATATAATATTCCGGTGGATGGAGTTTCAACAGTAACAGAAATTGAAGACCCTACGTCATTAAGGACAGGTCCATTTGAGACTATCGCTTATGAAGGGTTGACAGAAGAGAACAATGACATCGGTAGGTTAGAAGATGGTGTTGGTAAAGTAAGATATAATTATGTGACGTCCTTATGGGAAGAACTATAAAACGACTTGACAATTAGTTAGAGAGGTACTATAATGTCGTACGGTAATACAGGAAGTAATAACAGCAACTACAATGAAAGAAAGCGTAGTGGCGGTGGTGGTAAAAGTGCATACGAGATCAGAACAGATGTTTTGAAATTGGCAATGGAACTACATAACGTCAATAGTACTGGAAAGGGTGAAGAAATTGATCCTGACAAAGTTATTGAAACAGCTACTAAGTTTAACGACTTCATTTCTAAAAAGAATGACAAATAACGCACAGTAACATTGATTGCTGTGCTCAATATGGTTATACACGAGGTAACGTGACCATGGACATGAGTAAAGTAATCCTAGATCATATGGAAGGGTTCTTAGTCATCAGTGATATTCATGGAGAATATGACAAGATGATGGGGGCGGTTGAATATGCAAAAAGTCACTACCTTCATATAGTCTTCTTAGGGGATTTGGTTGATGGTGGTGATAAGCCATATGAAACAGTTAAAGAAGTAAAGTCTCTTTTAGACAGCGGCATGGCAACTTTTATCATGGGAAACCACGATTATAAATGGCACAGGGCTATCTTGGGAAACAAAGTAATCTTTACCGACTATATGGTTTCTACAATTTTTGATATACCTCTTGGTTCAGAACAAGACTTCATGGACACGTACAAATATGTATGTGAGCATAAAAACACATCAGTCCATGCGATATACATGGAATGGGCATTTGTTCATGCTGCCATCGTTCCTAACGTATACACAGATGTAGATCTCACTAAGAAAGAGACTCATACTCTATTGTACGGTAGCACCAACGGTAGGCGTGATGACAGGGGATTCCCTGTGAGGTTATACGATTGGATAGATGATATCCCAAAGGGCCACAAAGCGATTGTGGGGCACGACAGAGCGCCTATGGGCAAGACTTTTGATGGTAGGCCAGAAATGTACGGTGGTGCATTAGGCGGGTTAGCCATTTTTACAGATACCGGATGTGGAAAGAGAGACGACGGGACATTAACAGTCACTAGTCTTAAGTTTGTATACGACATCGGGTTAACTTTTGATAGATTTATTTCATTTTGAGGTGATTATGAGCGAATTATGTGATATACTTGATTCTTTCGTCAGTAATGTTTCTACCTACCCTTGCGGTAAGAGAGAGAACGAACTAATAAAACTACGGATGGGATTGAATGACAAATACTGTCCTTTGATCGTTGAAATGACTATTGGAAGGTATGTAAAAGATGGTAAGCTTACCCACTGCCAAAGCACTATTGATGCACTTGATGATGTTGTTCTCGTTAAATGATGGACAAATAGATCAAGAACAAGCGTACTGCATGGCTATAAATATTTACCACGAAGCTAGATCCGAATCTATTGCAGGTCAGATAGAAGTAGCTCACGCTACTATGGAACGTGTTAGGGATAAAAGATTCCCTAGTACTATATGCGGAGTGGTATTACAAACGAACCGTGATTCTTTGGGTAGACCAAAGTTATATCGCTGTTCGTTTTCTTGGTTTTGCGATGGCAAGCCAGATGATATTGAATTTGTTAAGAAAGGCAAGTTCATGATCATAGATTACAGAAACTTTATGACGGCGTCTATGGTGGCGTTGAGAGTAATAAACGGTGACTATAAAAGCGAGTGCGAAGGTGCTAACTTTTATTATAATCCTACTTTAGCTTCACCTCGGTGGGCTAAACACTACACATTAAAATGCAGGATAGGAAATCATGCATTTCACAGACGAGAGAAAGGAAGTCTTTTATGAAGAATTATCTTGAATTATTGCAAGATATTAAGGACAATGGAGTTGTCAAAGGAAGTAGATCAGGTAAAACCACATCCGTATTTGGCAGATCCCTTAGATGGGATCTTTCAGAAGGATTCCCCGCATTAACTACTAGAAGAGTACCCCTACGTTTCGCTTTTGAGGAAACATGGTTCTTCCTTAGTGGTAGCACAGACACTACCATCTTAGCAGACAAAAACATTCCCATTTGGGAAGGAAACACCACGCGTGAGTTTTTAGATGATAAAGGCCTTACTGATTTGCCAGTTGGCAGCTTAGGAACAGGCTATTCTCATCAGTGGAGAAACTTTGGTGGCGCTATAGGCGGTGATGACGGCATAGACCAGATCACAGAGCTTGTAGAAGGCCTTAAGAACGATCCTAACTCAAGAAGGCACATTGTGTCGGGTTGGAATCCAAAGCAGTTAGACGGCACTCCACTGCCTCCATGTCACGTATATAATCAATACTATATTGCAGAAGGCAAATTGCACTCCACATTCATGATGAGAAGCACAGACGTTCCGTTTGGTCTCCCATTTAATATGATGGGCTATGCACTTCTTAACATGGCGATTGCTAAGCTATTAGGATTGGAAGCTGGTGACTTGGTTTACTTCGGTAATGACGTTCATATCTATGAAGAGCAGATGCCTATGGTGGATGAGATGTTACAGCGCACACCTGACGCCATGCCTACTCTAATAATCAAAAAAGATCTGAAAACGATTGACGATTTGCTGTCTATGGAGTATAATGATATTGAGCTGAAGGACTATGCGCCACAGCCAGATATAAAAAATAAGCCAAAGATGGCGGTGTAATATGGAAATTTCTAGGACGTTAGAGGAGCAACTCAGTTATTTAGAGATGGCTCTTTTCAATGGAGTATTCAGTGAAGATAAGCTTGCGGATCATTTGCAATGTGTGATGCAAGATAAACTGGCAGGGCATGACCCTATGGCATATGATTCAGCTACGTGTAAACAGTTGAACCTAAATAAATATAGCGACCTGACAGATTACAGTACCGTTTATCCAGCTAGGCATAGTATTTTTACTGAGATGGCTAATGAGATAACTATTCTGGTTAAACGTAATGAAGTATTAGAAGCCGAAGTAAAAACGTTATGCGAAGACCGTACTAGACATGATAATAGATTACGTAATCTTGAAGATAAAGTGAATGTTTTAGTACAAACGCACAACGCTAAAGCAGAACATGAATCTGCTATACAGACGAGGATTTATTAATGAGTGAATTATGTACTTTTTGTGGTAAAGGAAAAGGCGAGGTTGATTTACTTATATCAGGACCGTTAGACTCTGAAGGTGTACCATCAGCCTACATTTGTAGTGAATGTACTGGTGTCGCTGAAGAGTTCGTATTAGAAATGAAAGCGGATGAGGCTGCACTTGATAAAGTTGAGTGTACCAAGTCCATTTTGTATCCTAATGATATTAAGAATCAATTAGATGAGTACGTGGTTGGTCAAAATAGCGCTAAAGAAAAGTTATCAGTGGCGATATTCAATCATAAGAAAAGAATTGCCATGGTTAATCGTGGTGAGGACACAGTGGAAAAGTCAAATATTCTAATGGTAGGACCATCAGGTAGTGGTAAGACGTTATTATTGAAGACTATTACTAAGATTGCTGACGTTCCGTGCATTGTCGCTAACAGCACCTCTCTCACTGAGGCAGGTTATGTAGGGCAAGACGTAGAAAGTATCTTTGAGGACCTTCTTATGGCCGCTGACGGCGATATAGATAAGGCACAGCAAGGTATTGTGTTCTTAGATGAGATTGATAAGAAAGCTAAGGCAAAAACAGGCGGTAGTGGTAGGGATATCTCAGGCGAAGGCGTACAGCAAGCTTTATTGAAGCTAGTTGAGGGCACAGAGCTTATGATCAACCCTAATCCGAAGAATAAGCAACCATTAACGTTGGTTCCATTCAACACTAAGGACATTTTGTTCATAGCTGGTGGTGCATTCGTTGGGTTGGATGATATAGCTAAGAAAAGAGATGCTGGCACGACCATGGGTCTATCTGCAACTCTTACTAATAGTGATGAGGCCACAGTGCCTAAGATATCATCTGAAGATTTGAGTAAGTATGGTCTTATACGGGAATTCATTGGTAGATTCCCTATCATGGTAACTCTGCAACCACTAAGCGTGGATATGCTGAAAAGAATTATCGTGGAACCTAAGAATAGCATATTCTCTCAATTTAAAGACTTGTTTGCGGTTGAAGAAATAGAATTGGTATTCACAGAAGAATACCTAGAGTACTTGGCTTCAAAAGCCATAGAGCACAAGACTGGGGCCAGAGGCCTTAGAAGAAGTCTTGAAGAAGATCTTAGTGGCGTACAGTTCGATCTTAAAAAACATAAAAATGATAATGTCATACGTGTAGTCGTTGGAGACAAAGGTATCATTACATTAGAAAAGGAAGATACATGAAAGGTCCAGTAAGGATAGAAGGTCTTGCGGTAGAAGTTAAAGGTAACTTCGAACGCGCATTAAGGATGTTCAGTAAAAAAGTACAAAGCTCAGGACTCATTCGTGAGTTGAGAGAAAGAGAGCACTACGAGAAGAAGACGTCTAAGCGAAAGAAAGATAAGGCAGCTGCAAGTCGTAGAGAGCAAAAGCGCGTCAGAGATAATAGCCCTGAAGCACAACACAGAAAAAGATAAATACTATTATCAGTTGTTTTTTTGATCTTATTTGTAAATAAAGCTTCCCTTAACGGGGAAAGTTTGTTACAATAGCGCAAAATTAATATACTGATGGTAGGAGATACCGACAATGAGCACACAAACATGCGAAGACACTATGGTTTTGGAAGAAGTTCAGATTAAGGAACCTTCCACGTATCAAGTAGTTTTCTTGAACGACGATAAAACCCACATTGAATTTGTGGTGGATGTATTAGCTTCAGTATTTCACAAAACATTAGTGGATGCGGAAATGGTTACCTTACAGATTCATCATACTGGGCGTGGCATTGCCGGTGTATACAGTGAGGAAATTGCCGAGACTAAGCAAGAAGAGACTACGAAATTGGCTCGCGCCAATGGATTCCCTCTTCAAGTTGTGGTTGAGGAAGTGTAATGAATAACTTTTTCATGATTTCAACATTATGTTTGTGTTTTGGATTGGCCTCCTTACTTATGGGTAGGGAAATAGGCCATAAAGAATCACGAATAGATGCTGATGCTGTGGTAAGTGTTTCTAAACTGACAATAGTGAAGATGCATTATGCATGTGGCGGAAGCCAATACGTTAATGAATTCAATTTTGACGTCAATACACTTACGGGTGATTTCGGAACAGTCACTGTAATATGCAGAGACGGTACGGAAATTTCTTTGATAGACGAATAGTACCGTAAAATATACCGTCATTATACGTGACGTACGATGGTGGTAATTATGTACAAGGAGTGTACCATGAGAACCAGAGAACATTGGAAAGAATGCTTAAGTGATGAGCCGTATATTATGGCCCAGACAGTAGTTCTAGAGTTAAAAGACATTGCTAAAAACTCAGGATATGATCCTAGAGGAGTTAAGGTCCATAGTAAAGAAGAAGCTATGAGGCGTAACATCGGACGCGTTGGTGCATTCATAACGTGGAATGAAGGTCCCATTGGTTGGACTGATTTCTGTGATTTGCCCTTCGAGTTTTGTGATGTGTATGAAGGTTCCATGCTAATATTTTATGATTGATTTAAAAGAGGTCGGCGTTAAATACGTCGCCACAGATAAGAAAGGAAAGAAAATAACCTTCCAGATCATTTATTACGACAGTTTAATTGAGATGGTAGGTTTGAACGATTGTAACGTATACGATCTTGATGATTACCGAAAGAACGTGTACGATGCAGTGAAGGGATTCGTAGATAGCCCGTATGATATTACGTGGTATTCAGTGCCAAGCTACGAAAGTAACCTAGTTGATGCCGTAAAGGAGGCAATAACTACAGGCAACCATACCATAGTCATAGAATACACAGATATAGATTGAGAAAACATGTTGAAAACATGTTATAATTGATTCAGATTATCCATTAACAGAGGTATATATGACGACTCCCCAACATAACACAGGTCCTATCCCACCAGCCACAGAATGTGAGTGGCCGGTGTCGATAGACGAGCGTGGCATAGTTTTCTGCCATAGCAAGCAAATTAAATCTGGATCAAGTTACTGCGCTGAACACCATTCAGAAGCCTATTACTCTCCATCTAACCAAGATGATATCGACTTAGCAGAAGTTGACACAAACACTGTTGAGATCGATCCACTGAGAGAATAGATGACGTATCATGTAACTGGGTTGGTGTCGGAGCCGACGTTATTTTTCTCCGATGATGGCGTTTCATTGTTTACAGATCCAAACGAGAAGTGGTTTATTAGTGAAGTATTAGATCGTTTGGTATCAAAGGACACAAAAAAAGTGTATTCGGTGGAACTATTTGGTAAGAACGCCAATATAAATCCTGGTCTACGGCGCATGGAACTATCTGTGCGACTTCAAGAGATTGATGATAGTGGAGCAGATAGTATTGACGATAAGGTTTTGGTGTATAGCAAATGATTGATGTGGCCTACGTATTTATATCACAGTTTTTTATGATTTTATTAGTGGGCCTCAATCAATTAAATGTGGTTCACAACCATATTTATATGGCAATGACGACATCACTGCTCATCAGTGTGTGTAGCTTTTATAACGTCAACGCCATATCACAGACAGAGGCATACTCACCTACATGGTTTGCTTTTATAATTGCCGGTGGTATAGCTATTGGGGCATCTATGAAATTGCATCCTATAATGGTTAGAGCATTTAACAAGGCAGATAAAAATGACACAGATACTTGAGAATTTATCCCTTATCGCGGCGACTACGCAAGATGGCGGTATAGGGTCAGAAAATAGATTACCATGGAAATGTCCAGAAGACATGAAATTCTTTAAAGAATTCACCACTGGTAAATCAGTTATTATGGGACATAACACGTTTGAGTCCATTGGTAGCAGAGCGCTACCTAACAGAGACAACTATGTTGTCACACGTCATGCTAATAGCACGCATGGTAGTTTGAGGTTTATGAACTTTGATAGCATCCTTGAATTAGTTAAACTCCACAGCGATAAAGAATTTATCGTGATAGGTGGAGAAAAAACATACGCTGCTTTTATGAAACACATCAGTAAGGCATATATAACTACGATCAAAGATTCGTGCGTATATAAAGATATGGAAATAGATACGTTCTTGCCATCGTTATCGGAGTCATTCTTTTTGCAAGGTGTACTCCGTTCCCATGACACTTGCGTTATTAGAAAATGGAGAACACCGAGAACTTAACAATGAATACTTACACTCACATATATAACATCGTTGGTAAGCCTACATGTACAGTAACTGTACATGAAGATTGCGCAGGCATGCATACATTTGCATCTAGCTCTCTAAAAAAATCGTCAAATAACCTAGCTAGTCCGAATATATTGGAGTTGTTAGTGTGGGTTAGCGAAAGAAAGAATGCTGAGTTGGAACTAAAGGAGTCAACGCGTAATGAAGGTGAGATTGAAGGAAAGTTCAAAGTTTGATGATCTCCAAAGTATAAAAAGACGTTACTATGGTTACTTGGACGACACTAATATAAGGGCGCTGGCTTTTATGTTAACTGTCCCTATTGCCATTAGTCATTTCATTAGATATTGCTTGCATAAATTTAAGTTTAGTGATAAAATAGTCATAGAGTCAAACGACGTGAAGAATGCCGATATAACAATGGCTAAAATTATAGTGCCATTATTGGAAAGGTTAAATGTTGAGAAGCAAGGTGTGCCTCCAGTTGATGACATGGACGTACCGGATGCTATTATGGATATAGGCGTTAAGTTCCATGGTATAGACGTGTCTCGTAGCTTTAAGTGGGAATATGTCATGACTAGGATGATTATATCATTCAAGTACGTGTCTAATGAGTTAGCCGTAACATCCTGCGAGGAAGGTCTAGGAGACATTAGAATACCTGATGTTCTTAAGATACACACTGAGTTGATTCATGAAGAGATGGACACATTAAAGTCTCTTGAAGAAACACACGGCAAGATTAAGATGGAAGACTACTATGAGTTCATGGAAGTGGACCCGAACAATATTGAAAGGGTAGTCCAAGAAGGTCTTGATTTATTCTCCAAATATTACTTGAGGTTATGGACATAATGTACATTAACGATGAAGACAAAAAAGATACAGCAAACAGCACACTAGGTATATACTACATGGGCGTATTACTTATTTTATTGCTCGCAGTATGTGGGTATCAGCGCTATATGTTAGATGATATGGGATATGGCAATAAGGAATACTCTGAGGTTAGAGAACTATGCGTGGAAGCGCACAAGGAAGGTATCGGATGTAAAGTTGGCTTTGGCCCTTACGCCGAGTTTGAGCAAATGGAGTACACCAAGGAAGATGAGCGATAATATACACTTTTTACAGATCATGGAGCCTAATGTAGAAGGGAAAGACTTCGTTGTTGGGGACATCCATGGTCATTTCAGAAAACTTGATAATAAGTTGGAAGAAATAGGTTTTAATTTCGAACAAGATAGGCTATTCGTAGTGGGTGACTTGATCGATAGAGGTCCGTACTCTCATGAGTGCTTAGATTATCTTAAAAAAGACTGGTTCTATTCCATAAAAGGAAACCATGAAGAGTTTCTAGTTAGAGGAGTAGACTTTATGTTACGCGGCTGCCCTGCTGATGATATGACTGGTATCATATCATATAATACATGGATGGGTAACGGCGGAAGATGGTTCGAAGACTTAAAAACCGTGCACGGTGAAGACCTTGGAGTTAAAGAGCTTAAAGAATACATGGTCGCATTAGACGCATTACCGTATTTCATGGAAATTCCGGTACAAGTCGATGGCACTATGAAGAAAGTTGCAATGGTACATGCTGAAATCAACGATACCTATGACTGGAACGACGTAGTGTCGGTGTCGAATGGTTTAGAAGTCGAATGTACTGATGCTAGTAGACTCATGCGAGACGCTGCTTGGAGCAGATCACGCATAGAGAGATGTGGAACCTCAGTTATGTATGGTAAGGATCACTCTTGTGAAACTATGCTTAATATAGACGCTGTGTTCTGCGGACACACACCCATCATTGAGTATACAGATACTGCGCCGTTTACTATAGGTAATATTCACTATATAGACACGTGGGTATATGGGCAGATAGATAATAATTTTCAGATAATTGATCTGAAGGATTTTTTATCTTGACTTGACTCATGAATGATGGTAAAATACACACATGATAAGGCAATTGGTGAGCCAGTTAATCAACACCACATTAGACTGATAATAAAATACCTTTTTGGGCACTACGGTGCCCTTTTTTATGGACATATGAAGACAATAATAGCCGGTAGTAGAGACAACGTAGGACCAGAACATTTATTTGAGGCATTTGACATAATAGATTATGAAATTACTCAAGTGATATGCGGATGCGCCAGAGGTGCAGACACAATAGGTAAGGCATGGGCCGACCTAGAAGGCATACCATGCTTAGAAATGCCTGCGGACTGGGATCTACACGGAAAGAAAGCTGGATCTATTCGTAATGAAGAGATGGCGTTAGAAGCAGAAGCTCTCATCGCGTTGTGGGACGGAGTAAGCACCGGCACGGCTAACATGATAAACATAGCAGAACGTCTTGGGCTTCATGTCACTGTGATATACACACAATAATATTTGACAACAACTTTAAAATAGAATAGTATTATGCTTCTTAACGGAGAATACTATGTTAGCTTTTTTATTAATACTTATCCCATTCGCAGCATTCTTGATTGCGAAATTATGTTTTAACCACAAATTTAACTTCCAAGAGGTCGTGATCGGTATCATCATATGTGCTGCTTCTGCGATAGCCGTTCTTGAAGTATCTAAAAATGGCAAAATGGCTGACAGAGAGATCTGGAACGGCAAAGTTACCTCCAAACAACCAGAGAAACGCAATTGTCCCGTACCAGACTACGATGGCTGGACAGATGAGTACTCATCCTTCTGTAGTGCCCATGATGATGAAGAGCGTATTGTTGGGTATGAGACAGTATGTGACTCTTATAATGATAGCGGCAGCTGCACAAGCTCACATGAAGAGCCAATCTATGAAACGTACTACCGTTATTACTTTAGATACGAACAGCGTTGGTATGTAAACTCCAATCTGGTTAGCTGGGAAGAACCACGCGTAGGCGGACGTTATAAGCAAGGTCTAAAAGAGCCTAAGAGCTGGACTATTGTCAAGATTAACGACCCTGTGAGTGTCACTAGGCCATATGACAACTACGTCAGAGCCGTACCAGAGAGCTTATTCAATAATAAGGAAGTAAAGAACGCACATAGCGCTAGTGTTCCGGCATACCCAACAGTTCACGGCAGATATAAAGTGAATCGTGTACTATCGGTGGGATATAAAGGTAATATCGACAAAAATAAGCTAAATTATGAGCTTGGTAAGGCATTAGGGCGATTAAACCCTGCAAAACAGGTAAATGTCATCGTTATCCTAACTAGTATAGGTGATATGTCATTCCGACATGCCGTAGAGAACAAATGGCTTGGTGGTAAGAAAAACGACGCTATTATCTTCATTAGTTTAGACACTAACGGTGATATATTGTGGACAGACCTAATGACATTCGGAAAAAATAAGTTTAATGGTATATATACTGCTAATTTAACTGGCGCAATCAGTGATATGGAAAATATTACTAAAGATAATCAAGGTGAGCTGGTAGGCACTATAGAGAACTTAACTGCCAAGCATTATGATCGACCTGCAATGAAAGAATACTTTTATTTAGTGAAGCATATACAACCTTCTACCGGAGCGCTTATATTTGCATTCATATTAGACATTCTTATTTGCGTAGGGTTGTTATGGGCATTCAATAAGTACGACTTTGATCCGATAGGCAACTCATACAGACACATTAAGTGGAAATTTAATAGACGTAGAAGATTTAGAAGATAAACGGAGAAGGGAAATGGAAATTATTTTAGCGATAATCGTATTAAACGGAGCATTCTCAAAAACTATTGAGTATGATATGTCTAGTCTCGCCGAGTGTGAGAGTCACAAGGAAGAGTTAGTGGAGCGATTACGCAAAGATAACTTCGTACTTTCTGCAAAATGCAAAATAGAAGGAAAATAGGATGTCAAAAATATTAAGACTAAGTGAATGGATTAAAGGCCGTAAGAATAAAACCGAAACTACACCTGCAAAGTATGCGAAAGGTGAAGAGAAGCCGGAGCCGGTGCAGGAACCGGAGTATTATTCAGCTATACATATACAACTGAAGAATAATAGAACTCTAAACTTGGAGTTAAAAGTTGCGAAACCTGATGGTAAGTTTGGTGTTAGAGAGGCATGGTTGGATTTCATCAAATGGTATCACTGTAGAGAGTCATCTGAGGTATACACTTTTAAATATAGAGACGATACGTGTTGGACGTATCGATGCATAAAGAAATCAAACATTGAAGAGTACACCATTACTTCTAAAGAAATCAAACATTCGAAGAGTGCATCATTATTTCCAAAGTAAAGAAAAGATGGGCTTTTAGATAAAAGTGTTGACGGTAAGTGTAAAAGATTATATAGTGAACTCATCAAATACATATCCCAACGGAGAAACACATGAAGCAATCAACAAAAACAACGCTAGCTATCGTAGTAACAGTATTGGTCTTAGTATTAGGTCCTATCATTGCATTTGGCGTAGCGTATATCGGGCATAAAGATACTGCAGTGGCAACTGAAGAAGGTATTGTAGGTCAATACAAGGCGGACGAGAACACATTGGCCCAGATGTCATTGAAAGTAGTGGAAATGATGCAGGTAGCTAACTCACATACCGATGATATGGTGAAGTTAATTTCCGCAGCTATGAAAGGTAAGTATGGTGATGACGGAGCAACGGCTAAGATGTTATGGTCGAATGAATCTACGCAGACTATTGATCCTTCTCTGAAGAAAGAAGTAATGCGTGCCATTAAAGGCGGACGTACTAACTTCGAGCAGATGCAGAATAACAGAATTGACATGTGTCGAGCGTATAAGACGACATTAAGACAGACAGTTAGTGGTTTCTTCTTATCACTGGCTAAGTTCCCCGAAATTGACTTGGCAACGTACTGTGAAATTGTAAGTTCATCTCATGCTCGTGAAGCTTTCGAGACGAAGATTGACAAAGGTTTAGATCTTAAGAACCTATAGCACTTACTTTATGAACAAAAACCGCCTAGTGCGGTTTTTTACGTGGAGAACAAAGAATGAGATCTATAATCGTACTGTCCACATGGTGGGGCGGTAAAAAAATAGAAATGAAATGTAAATCGGTAGATATGGTTGGTATTGATGCGGATTACGTAGCCGCAGGATTACAGATTGATGTTGAAAATGATGGAAAAATGAGACATGGGAAAACTTTCGTACTGAAGGTGAGAAATATCGAAGAGGTAGATGGTGAGAACATAGACGACTTCGAGAATACATTACGAGGCCTGAAAAAATACGCCATGGTCTTGCATTCATTCAGGTCATATGAGAAAGAAGATTTCATTTGTAAGGAAGTGTATGCCAAAGACGATAGAGATGCTGAAAATCAGACGTCGTATTGGTTAATAAATGAGGAATACGATAGCGGATGCTGGGTTGAAATAGAAACCAATGAAACTATAACCAAAAAACCGGAACGTATTCACCAGACATCTAAAAGTTATGTTCCTTGTTGGTGGTGCAAGCTTAAATCCTTTATATTTGGATAAGTCTTTACAAAAAAGTCGTGGTGTGGTAAAATACGCACCATAAAACATACCTAGAGCTTATTTATTATGGAAGAAGACGTTATTGCAGAGTTAGAACGACATAAAAAGTTCATAGCTGGAATGTATGAAATATTATCTGCCGAAGGATACTTCGGTATAGCTACTCAGTGCGAAGAGCTTACTGAGAGCACAGAAAACTTAATTGAAAGACTAAAAAATGATAAACTTTGATAATGTAACAATAGTTAATACCGAAACAACTGGACTTGACTTCAAACAAGACCAAGTCATAGCATTATGCGTAGGATATAAGTCATCCACTGGTAAGTGGGATAATATGACATCTTATTGTAAAGCTGATGTTCCTATTACGCCAGAAATTTCATACCTACATGACATTACTGAAAGTATGTTAGGCGATAAGAGACTTCATGAGTTAGATGGCGTTATACCTGACGTGAATGAATACGTTGTAATGTGTAATTCAACTTTTCATGCAGGCATGATTAACGGTAATGGCAGTAAAATGTTATCCGGTAAAAAATTGATATGCGTTAGTAGAATAAGTAAGAAGCTTGATGCGTTAGGTTTGGGCATGACTAATTATAAATTGCCATACTTGAATCATTTCTTCGGGGCGAACATAAAAAGAAATGATTATGAAACCGACACTGCTATGCATAACGCCATCATAGGTAAAGTGTTCGAGAAGCAAGTAGAAATGATGAAGGCTTTAGGGCAGATTCATGAATATAATCTTGAAGAGATCTATGAGTGGTTAGAAGCGCCTATTATATATGAAAATATGACGTTTGGTAAACATGTCGGTAAGCCTATGGTAGAAATACCTATTACTTACTGGACGTGGGCCTTAAGCAACATGGATTCATTGCAGGAAGATGGCGATAAGTACGATTCTGACTTAGCTGCCTCTGTGGCTGCCGCTTTAGATAAGATTCTATAGCGGAGTAGGAACATCTGGGGTATCTTGGACGAAATAGTCAGGGTCGAATCGTTGGTATTTGTCATGTGGCATACCAGCATTAGCTTTAGCCTCTTCTCTTCCTCGATATCCAGCAGATTGCATATCACCTACGACTGGAGTAGAGGTCCAATCCTCTTCTTCGTTATCAACATCATCCGTGACTACGGGCGTGCCCCCTTTATTATCTTTGGCTTTCTTTTTAGCCTTAGATTCCTCTTCTTCTTTATAAGAAGATGATTCAGGGTTCAACTCAGCATCCAATTCATTGGTGGCTGAAAAGTATTTGTCGTTTGTCTCGAAAAGTTCTATAAGTCTCATGCTATTATTTATCAAAAACATTGACCTTATGTGGTCTTTGTAGTATAATACACGCATTAAAGGAGAGCCACAATGAAGAAAGATTATAAAATCAGTGACATCAGCCAAATAACCCGATATAATGGGTTCACTGAGATGCTCTTGCAAGAAGATTACAAGAAATTCAAAGAAGGTCAGTACTCTAGTGCCGTGTATGTTGCAGAACAAAAGCAGTTCTATGTGTATGGCGAGTTAACCTTCGAAAAAGTTAACGTAGATGAGAATCCATTCAATGATTAACGTAAACGGCATTGTAACCAACACAGACGCTATCGCTATAGACCCTTTGGAAGTATTTGTGCTCCTAACTATTAAAGCTTTAGTAGTAATCGACACTGAAAAGTTCGATGGTGCAGATAGTGTCGGTCTGGATATGAAAACAGACGAAGTTGTAGTTATTAAAGGTACAGGCGTTACACGTTATGGGCCTGATGATTTTGAATGTGAGTCTTATGATCGCATTGCCAACTTGTTAATCGGTAAACTTGAATTTTTAGAAGTAGCAAAAAATATTAGATGATTATGTTGACACCAATATAAAAATCGAATAGAATTACAACTCAATACTTTCACTGACAAAAGAGAAAAAACATGAATACTCCATTATCTAGCTTAGTACCTATGGTCGTTGAACAAACCCCTAACGGCGAACGCTCTTACGATATCTTCTCACGTTTACTTAAAGAACGTATCATCTACGTAAGTGGTGAAGTCCATGACGGTATGGCTGATATTGTTACTGCGCAAATGATGTTCCTTGAAGCGGAAAATCCTGAAAGCGATATCAATATGTACATCAATTCTCCTGGTGGTTCTGTTACTGCTGGCTTAGCCATCTATAACACCGCTCAATTTATCGAATGTGACGTGAAAACTATCGTTACTGGTCAAGCAGCATCAATGGGTAGCTTCTTAGCTCAATCAGGTACTGCCGGTAAGCGTTTTGTAATGGGCGAATCACGTACTATGATCCATCGTGTTAGTGCCGGTACAGCCAACACACAAGGTTCTATCCACGTTATGCGTGAAGAGTTGGAAGATATCAAACGTTCGGTTGAAGAAGGTGAGCGTTTGAACGAACGTTTGACTCAACTGTATGTTCAGCATAACTCTGTGGGTAAAACTTACGAAGAATTGTTCGAAACCATGCGTTACGACACGTTCTTATCAGCAGAAGATGCTGTTAAAGGCGGATTCGCTGACCGTGTAATCAGATCACGTGCCGACTTAACCTAAGTCTGTGCATAGGGGTGGCACAGGAGTGCTGCCCTTTATAATTTATATCAAGGAAGAAAAATGAAAGACCAGAATATTTTAAAGAACTACACACATTTTGTTGACACACTTACTAGTGATGAAAGCACTAAATTTGAATCCTATATCGCACGTTTGACTCAATTGAATGAGCAAGGCTGTGATATTGCTAGATTGGACACAGCATCTCAAGGTATGTCGGCGGAAGCAGGCGAATTTGAAGAAGTTGTTAAGAAAATCAAGTATCAGGGTAAAGAATACAACGAAGATAATATTTTCCACATGCAACGCGAGTTGGGTGATATCATTTTCTATTGGATCAACGCGTGTATGGCGTTAGATATCGATCCGATCAAAGTTATAGAGATGAATGTCGAAAAGCTGGAAAGCAGATACCCAAGTGGATCATTCGACGTACATTTCAGTGAGAACAGGAAGGACGGTGACGTGTGAGCGTAGTATTAATAACAACCACGGGCGAAGCTTTGCCCTTGGTATGTGTATCGAATATCTACGAGCGTGACCAAGAAACAGAAAGTTTTTTAGAGTTTAAATTGTCATGTAGTCTTTTTATGGAAGGCGATAATTACTTAACAGTTAAAACTATCCACGGTGAATACGCACAGATAGATGTTAGAGACATGCATAACAGTAGAGTTCTATCCCCTCTTGGGCTGATAGGTTCTGAGTACATGTATGACGGAACTCTAAAGAATAATCTGTATTGTATGTGGGCAACACTCATAGAACAAGGTATTATACATACCAAACCAACCAAAGACTGACGGAGAATACCATGAGTAATTCATTAGGCGGCGAACCAGTTACAAGACGTTTCGAAAAAAAATGGAACGAATTCATTGATGACTTTTGTTATCGTGAACTTGGTAATAAAGGTGCCAATATCATGACGCCAGAAGACTTCATGTTCTTGAAGTTATCTTCGACTGATGAAATTGTCGTGGAAAACGACGGAGTAAAACCACCTGACGGTTATGAAATCGGTAGTGATGGATATGCCAAGCGTACTTGGTAAAAACTTAGTAACGGAAATAATGCAAATGGGTAACTATTCGTGGTGGGCCGAAAACAATGGCGGTCAGTATGGAAGTAAAAATAAAACTAGAGCTGAATTGATACGTGACTTGGCGCAAAGAACAAAGCAAAAAGAACGTATCAATATAGTAGAGGCTGCCATCAAAAAAGGCACGTTATTTGACGTGTGTAATGTGGACTCTATGAATGACCAAGACCTTATTGGTCTTATTGATGCCGGTATCATAGATTACACTGTTCTGTCTAACCGTAAAGGTTACATGTCTAGGCATGTAAGGATAGGCCTGTTTGCAGCTAAGCCAAATAACGAAACATATAAGTTGATATCAGATCGTATTCCTAGTAAGGATGAATATGGTGTCCTTGTTAGAGGGAAAGCTGGATTCAAACTTAAGAAGTATGGACTTTCAGACACTCTTAAGCTTCATTGTTATGATTGGGGCGAATATGTGTCTAAAGGTAGAAAATCTACTGATGAAAGACTCGCTGAGTTTAAATCTGTATTCCATACCTTTAGGAATAAGTCAGATGTTAGGGCTATGTTATTCAATACGCCTTTATTAATGTCTGTCCTTGATACGTCTGACTACCAACGTAGTCCTTTAACTGCCAAGGAGCTATGCTCGTTCATTAACCGTGACTTGAAACGTGCAGATAGAAAAGATGTGATAACTCGTGATCTTTATGAATGGTTAGAGCAAGAGATATTCATGGAAACGTTGAGTGGGAAGTCTAAAGTGTCTAAGCCTATGCAGAAGAATCTCGATGAGCTTCTAGAAATATTGGAAGAGAAGGAAGATCCTAACTACGGTATGGAATCTGAAGGTGAATCCGCAGTGATTGAATATCAAGATCATGATAGTGATGATATTGATGCGATGGTTGAAATATTAGCTGCTCACCACGAAGATAAAGGCTACGTGAAAAAATAATATTGACCGTGAATGTAATTGTTGGTATTATTTAAAAAAGTGGAGAATGATGTTATGGCTAAGAAGAAAAAATTAATGATGGATCAGTACATATCAGGCAAAGACTATCGTATGTTCATAGTTAAGTGTGATGATATTGCTGAAGTAAAGAAAGTTGTGCGTTGGTCTCGTAAGGGTTGCATAGGAACATTCTGTACATCTCAAATTCTTTCTGAAAAACAGACATTTCACTCTCGTATGAGCGGAGCTAAATCTGAATTTTATGCATATGTTGGTTTTACCAATGACGATGATTCTATGGCAATGCAGCTATCTTTTGATATGGCCAAAGAAGTTCCTATGTGGCCATCCACCACACGATTTAGTGTGTATGTGATGTCAGATGATTGATCAACCTTACTCTGAATTAGAATGGCCATTATGCGGTAAAAAAATCGACATAGGTGGTCCAGACGGTAACGTTTTCTTCCTTATAGGTAAGGTGTCTGGCGCTATACGAAGTGTTTACGGTAATGATGATGCCGAAGCTTACTCTGAAGGTGCTCACGGTAGAACTTTCAAGGCTATGGGATTTACCGATTGGACTTATGAAGACGTTCTCAAGTATACCATAGACTCCACTGGTATCGAACTCACCGCTGATAGAGATATTGGCATTAATGAAATACTATATACCATTACTAGGAATGATTACCTATGAATACTGACGAACCTTATAGCCTTAGTGTCCAAAAGCGTCGTGTATTCGGCGTAACTATGAAACTGAACCTGTATATGTTGGTTCAGGGTCTTTTGGGTCTTATATCATTCACGATGTTCAAGCGTTGTTTGACGACTGGTCCTTCTCAGGAACTAGCAAGAGAACGTGCTATTCTCAGAACTATGAATATTGATGATAAAGATAAATCTGAAGAGTCACGTCAACGTGCACGTGTGCTAAAAATGGATGATGAAGAGAAGAGTGATGAATTCCTTCGTATGATGTACGGTGACGACTACGAAAAGATTCTGGAGACACAGGAGGGGTAGTGTGATCATAACTTTCATAAATATAGTAATAAGCGCAGAGAAGTCTGTGAAACGTGAGAATTTGCTAAGATGGGCGGCTATTGATATGTCTCTCATCTGCATTGCTATGGGAGCATTCATGTTATTGACTTATACATAAGGAAATGTATATGTATGATCTAATAGATCCTAAAGATTTAAGTGATGAGGAACTCATGGCGAAGTTACTGAAGAGTAACCAGATGCTAATGAATTACCGAGGCACGCAATTCCAAGGAATGGTGGATAGTCTTGAATCATTGATTGGCGTACTAGGCGAAGAAGCTGAATATCGTCAACAAATGAAACAAGAAGAAGCCAATAAAGAACGCGAAAAGCAGAGTGCTGGTCGCTATGGCAGAAAGAAAAAATCCAAGAAGAAAAAACCAAATCCCAACGTTGTGGCTACTCTTGGTCATATCAAAGGCGTTGATGATTGAGGAATCTATGATAGACGAAAATATTCACGTGTATAACACGATTGAACACAATTTCAGCGGCATCAGGTCGTTCGACAGACACATGTACCCAGTTAATTGGGAACTAGTCATAAAACTCGCCGGTAAGGCACAAGAAGGCATCTCCGAAGAAGACAAAGAAGCCCAAATGAGGGATATAACAGTATCCTATCAACGCGTAAAGTGGTGGTTGCAAAACTTCATGATGGATATCTTTGCATGTGGATCTACAGACGTACCTACACTCGAAGCATTTTTTACTGGTGACTTCGACAATGTATTTGTGTCTACTCCCCAAGAACCAACTGACAGCATACTTAGTGAAGCCTTATTCAAGAAAGTATCGGTATTGTCTGGTGATAACATAGAGGTGCTTCAAGTATCCCTTAAATCAACAGATTTTGAATCTACCTTTTACTTCAGTGATAAAGCTGGCTATCAGATTAACATGGACAATAGCGTGTTTGAAGGTAAGTCTCTATATACAGAGCCTTGGTGGGCAAGATATGACTGTGATACGTGGGAACCAATGCACGTAGAAGGTATGTCTAATGATGACTTGCTTGAGAGCTTAGAGACTGCTTCGGATCTAAACCAAATCACCAAATTAATCCATGACACTACCTACGGTGCTGCCGAGGAAGGTGAGATAGAGGTCCCTGACAAACTAACATCTACTATTGCTATGGCGGACTTGAAATGGAAACCAACGAAAACTTAGATGAATATGGAAGGTACTTACTGAGTAGTAACGACGCGGTTGAGTTGATGCTACACGGTAAAGATGTTTCAGGTTGTTTTTTCCTTGACGAACAGGACGTATTAATGTATAATACGAACTGTAGTCAGGTTTTAGGTGAAACTGGACTTAATATCTACGAGAAGAATGAAACATCCTTTGAGGACTTTCATGCTGAGCAAGTCAATAAGTGGAATATCCCTTGGGAGTACCAAATACTTGATATCAAACATCATATAATGAATTTATGTGATGGTCAAGAAGAAATTGACAGAGTTACTCATGAGATGGAGCTATTTGAGAAATTTAATTTACTTAATATGCTTAGGTTCATGAAATACTTCGTAGATACCATGAGAAAAGAAAGAACAGTGTGGGGCGTCGGACGTGGCTCTAGTGTATCCGTTTATACTTTGTATTTAATGGGCGTGCATAGGGTTGACAGTATCAAGTACAACTTAGACTGTAAAGAATTTTTTAAGGAATAGCAACACACTAAAACAAAGGAGTTTTTATGAGCAACATAAGAAAAACGGCCAACGGAAGGCCTATTGATATGGAAGCGTTAGCAGCCAAACACAAAGATAAAGTAGCTTTGGGTAATATGGGTGTTAATGCCGGTGGTGATAAACTTGGTAAGGGCGGTGAAGTTGTTAAGACTTCCAGTGAACGCGTCAAAGATTACTACACTTCAAACCCTAATACCACAAGAAAAACAGTGAGTGTTAAAGGTACTGATGAAGTAGACGTAAATCTTGAAGAAGATGCTAAAACAACCGTGAAAGCCAAGGCTAAGAAGAATGAGAAGAAGTCCAACCAAGGGAAAAAAGCGGTTATCGAGAAGGAACTGCCAGATGGCTCGATTGAAGTCCTCGACCCAGAAAACGACGAAGGGAACGACCTCTAGTACAGAGGTTGACCCAACACACATACAGAGCGTAGACAAAGATGAGTAGTAAAAGACCCCTATACGATAAGATTCTAGTAAAAGCAGAAGCGACACTTGAAAAAACGTCTGCTGGTATCTTTTTGCCTAAGAATAATGAAAAATCTAAACTCGGCGAAGTCGTTCAAGTAGGCGCAGGAATCAAATTGAAAGATGGTGGTATTAAACCCCTAACTGTTCAAATAGGTGACACTGTGATGTTTGAAAAAGACGCTGGGTATCTAATGAACGTTGATGGTGAGAAGCTTCTCTTGATGAAAGAAGAAGAAGTTCAATGCATCATCGATAAAGAATAGTCATGAGTGACGATAAAGAAATGGTAACTCGAAGCACGTGGGACGAGTTTAGAAATTCTAAAATGCTATGGTTCGCCAATAGACTTCTACATGTCTTTGGTTGGGCTATAGTTGTCGATGTTGATGCAGATGGTGCCGTAACAGGTGCCTACCCAGCAAGAGTTAGATTCCGTGGGTTTGGCAATGAGTCTGAAGAGAAAGGTTTCATTGGTATAACTGAATACATGGTAGAAAATGCCGAACAATTATTACAAGAGGCCAAGGATGAGTGAATTTAAGCCATTAGGCTCTACTGTCCTAGTAGAATCTATGAAGAGCGGAGAAAGGAAAGTTGGTAGAATTATAATTGCCAACGACGACGGTAAAGAACACGGTGTTAGACCAAGATGGGCCAAAGTGAAATATATTGGTCCAGAAGTCGAGTTGCTTAAAGAAGGCGATTGGGTTTTGGTAGATCACGGTAGATGGACAAGGGAGATCAAAGCCAGAGGTTTAGAAGGCGATGAACTTAGAGCGATTGAGTACCCAGAGAGTGTGCTATTGGTGAGTGAAGATGAGCCAGAAGACGACATGGTTATGAATTCGACTGAACACGGAAAATTACGTAGGTTTTAAAAGTGAAAGAAATTTGGAGCGAACATTACAGACCAGATGACATAGAAGGTTATGTCTTCAAGGATGAAGGTCTCAAGCTTAGAGTCAAACAATGGATTGAAGACGGTGTTCTTCCTCACGTAACGTTTTGTGGACCGGCAGGGACAGGGAAAACTACTTTAGCTTTCCTTATCCTTAAAGAGTTAGAAGTTGACGAGTGTGATATTTTATATATCAATGCGTCGATTGATAATGGTGTCGATCACATCAGGAATCAAGTTGTTGGGTTTGCTGAAACTATGCCTTTTGGTGATTATAAGTATGTGCTTCTAGACGAAGCAGACTATGTGACCCATAATGGCCAAGCAGCACTTCGTGGGGTCATGCAAGACTTCGCGGATACAACTAGGTTCATATTAACGTGTAACTTCGTAGGGAAGCTTATGGAGCCGATTGTGAGTAGGTGCCCACCTATCACTATTGATGCGCTAGATGTCACTGAGTTTACAGCCAGAGCTGCTTCTGTACTTTTGACGGAAGGTATACATTTTGGTGAAGAAGACTTAGAAAACCTGAACGAATACGTTAAGCACACATACCCCGATTTACGTAAATGCATTAATAAGTTGCAATTAAGTTGTGTTGGTGGTAAAATACTGCCATTCTCGGACGATGAGAGCGGAAGTGAGAAAGAAATTTTCTTAGAAATGATATCTTTGTTCAAGAAAGGCCAAATCAGTGATGCTAGAACATTAGTATGCAAAGGCATAAGCCCAGACCAGTACGTAAGTGCATATAGGTTCTTATATGAGAACGTGTCCATGATTGCGAGAGATGTTACGCATGAATGTGAATGTTTATATGCAATCAAAGAAGGCTTAGTTGACCACGCAGGTTCTGGTGATCCAGAAATATGTTTGAGTGGTACAATAGCGAAACTGTTTATATTATAGAGGAATTTATGAAAGATAAAAATGGATATAAAGAATTATACGACGATACCGTGGCATGTAGTAAGACTGCATGTCGTTTAACGGGCCTAACCATTCTTGGTTCTTGCTTGTTAGCGTCAGCGATACCATTAGCGTATTTATCAGCGTGTGAAGATAGCGTGAATATGATGATGGGTAAATTCAACCGAGGTACTGATGATGAATCAGCCTCCTGAAAGTAAGATAATCCTAACTGACGTTGATCATTGTCTAACCTCATGGATACATTCATTTCATGGCTACATGGATGAACTTGGACATGCTAGAGTCGATGATCACCACCAACACTTTTTTGTGAATGATAAGTATAACATCGACTTCGATCACGCAGAAGAGTTAGTTGCGGAATTTAACCTTACGGACAGTATCAAGACATTATCCCCTTTTAAGGACTCTCAGGAGTACGTGGGGCGCTTGAAGGACGAAGGCTTTGAGTTTCATGCGGTTACAAGCATAGGCACTCATAAGACCACTGTGGCTAATAGAATCCACAACCTTGAGATGTTATTTGGCGAAGATACTTTCTCTTCGGTTAATTGCATACCAGTGTTTGGCGATAAGAGTCAAATATTGAAGCGTTGGAAAGATGAAAAGTATATGTGGATTGAAGATTGTCCTAAGAATGCTGAAGTCGGACTGAATTTGGGATTATTCCCTATCTTGATAATGCATCCTGAAAATGCTCATAGTAAATTGGAAGTACCAAGGGTCTCAAATGAGAACCCTTGGAAAGAGATATATGATATGGCTCAATACTACTATTAGTCTTCGCCGTAAACTCTTAGAACTTCTGAAACTATTTCAGATCTCTCAACGTGCGACTTATCAAACTTACATACTGCGACCATGTCGCTGCCTGTGTCAGTCAATCGTTGGGTAAAGTCTAATAGACCATTCTTCTTAGTGAAGTCAGACTGGTTAAGGTCACCTGTGACAATCAGTCTACTTCCTTCGCCAATACGTGTCAATACACATTTAGCTTGACTCTCAGTAGTATTCTGAAATTCATCTGCAAGAATTAAACAATTGGATAAAGATCTACCCCTCATAAATGCGATAGGGATAATTTCAATTACTCTATCTGCCATCATAGCCTTAACTTGGTCCGGTGTAAAGTAATCATTAAACACATCCAAGATAGGCATAAGCCAAGGTTCCATCTTAGAGTTGATATCTCCAGGTAAGAAACCGTGCTTCTCTCCGTCTGTACCAACTGCTGGTCTAGTTATTACTACTCTCTCAATATTGCCTGCTAATAGTTCTCTAACGGCTAATAGGGCACCCATGTAAGTTTTGCCTGTACCTGCTGGTCCAACTGCAAAAATTATCTTTTTAGACTCATCTTCTAGATTTAACACATAGTCTTCTTGGGCTGTATTCCTAGGGATGATCTGGACATCCTTCTTCCTAGCTTTCTTGGGTGTGAATTCACGTTCACGCTGTTTATCGATTTCGACAACATTTTCGTTACGCGAGTTACTTCTCTTGGAGCGAGGTTTATGTTTGCTCATGGTATTTCCTTTTGTATTTTATTTGAAGCGAAAGCTTCTATGCCGCTCAAGGCGACAGTGGTGGGTGGGGACTGTGTACGTAGTGTTTTACATATCATATGTAATTATTTATAAGATTTTGACATAAATCCCTTAATACGTGTCAGATAAAGAATGACTTATTCCTCACAATTTTTTGATAAATAGATAGAAATAAGCAGGTATATTTTAGATGTCCAGACACTTAAACGACGTAAAAAACAAATTATCATATCTAAACTCCAATGTTAATGTGCTTGATTTGCTCATGGAATTCGAAAGAACCATGGATAATGCAAATGTATACGCATATAAAAACTGGATGGACGGTGAGATAGTTCAAGGACCCGATATCGAGAGATTCTGGGTGACTGTTGATTTTATGTTCCCATACAACATGATGCCAGACCCTATGGGCGGCATGAGATTGACCAAATTGGGTTGTAAAGTCACATATCGTAAAGATAACTTTAAAGTCCCAGTGAAAATAACTGGTAGACACAGCTACAGCAACTTCGAACAAAAGAAAGCCAAGATTAAGACTCATAAAGTGTGGATCGTTAGTATCTGCATGCCTAAGAGATTCTTAGATGAGCGCCTTCTTGACATAATCAATTCTAATGGCGACGAAAATAGCCTTGATGTCGATACCACCGATATATCCGATGCATATGATGCAAACGTTGAATCCGTAGAAGATATGGGTGAAGGCGGCATGGAAGGAATGGACGGTATGGAAGGTGAAGATATGGGAGAAGAAATGTGAGTTTAAAACATGGTGATTTGAAAAGATGCATAATGCCAATGATTTCAGTCGATGAGTATGAATCTAAGACTGGCGGTAACGAAGAAGTGATTGTCGTTGCCTATTATGCCATCGAAGAGGACGCAGCTAAAGACTTGGATGACTTTATTGAGAAAAGCTCAATAGATATCTTAGATGTCGATGTAAGCCCTAATCCTACTGAAGACGGACACTATATGGTTTTCGTTGAACTTAAACGTGCACCTGATTTCTTCCAGAAACTATATGGTATCACTGAAGAGGTAGAAAACCTTGCCGGTAAGATGGATTGGATGGTTACGACTAGGTCGGCAGAGAATGAAATCCCTTTAGGTGATGAGCAGCTTGAGACTAGTGTGTATGTCGCAGATATGACTCCGGTCATGACTGACGATGACGAAGACAATAGCCCAGATATGGCAGAAGAGCAAGATTCCGAAGGTGAAGACATGGAAGATATGGATTACGACGAAGTTGAAGAGGCTATGTCCCTATTCAACACTAACAGTATGATAGCAGAAGCTGTTGATGGAAAGATAAAATTAAGTGGTATTTATATGGATGTCATGGATTGTGATACTGAGACGGTTATATCTGAAGCTTACGATCACATCCCTATGGACTTTACAGAATCATATGAATGTAAAATACTGAAAAAGGCACTAGGCCTTGATTGGGAAATAATAAATTTAAGAGAGTGTGTTGCCCTGAAACATAACGTTAGTGGCAACGTGGTTATAGTGAGGGTATAAGATGGGACTTAAATTAGGTAACGGTGTAATAATTAGTACATCGGGAGCACCAGATCCGGTAACGGGCTTCTTGCTTCCAATAGGCGACCCCAACACTGGTGACGGTGATGGAAGCTTAGATGACGGTGCGATTCCGTTAGATGAGAATATGTCGGTATCTAATGCTATCGACAAAATCAATGAGTTTATGTTGAAGCTAGTTCCAGCGGCCCCTACATTATTCCCTAACGGAACACTAGTGGAAAGTGGGTACACAGTCGGTTTAACGCCGTTATTGTGTTCTGGAGCTATTCCAGATAATACAAGCGGTGGCACTCTGCCTTCTGTAGTGGCCGGAGGCGATGCTTCTCCTTATAGAGGTACATCGGCCATAGTTGACTCAAATACGTTAGTAGAGAGCGGCTACGGAGACACAGGAAGCATATACGTGTCTTACAATAACATAAAGGGTGGAGAATTGTTCTTTACCACTAACACTGGTGATTCAATTAATAGCGGAAGCATAGAAGTTACTAATAATAACTGGTTCCCTATTTCTCAGCCTAATTTCCATCAATCATTTGATGCGAAGGTAAACGACGCACCGGCACTTGACGGTTGGAATAGGTATTCTTTGACTTATGTAGACGCCGACGTATTACCTCACATATCTGATGAATTTTACGTAATTAAGGACAACTTAACAAACACTGCTTCCTTCACTAGTGGTGCATTAAGTGAAAGTATAGCTGGAACGTTAGCACTTAGTTCAGGTATTAATCATTACCAAACTGGAGCTGTTTTGTTAATGGCCGGTGCAACTATAAATGACCTATCCGGTTACACGTATACTAGTAGTGATCCTTTAGAGATTTCTTCCATTGGCGGAACTCTTACGAACGGAGAACCTACTGTTGATTATACGTCTCTAGGAATTGCAACTCCGCTGAGTGTTGGTACTACCGGACAATTAGTGTCGTATGATATTACATTAGACGAAGTTAATTCTCACGCAGAAGATAATTTGAGATTTAGAGTTAGAAATACGAACGGATACGGAAACTACGTAGATGTTACGGCCATTAATGTTTTATACATGGACGGCGTTACTTCTAATGTGGATGAATCTGCAATCGTAGCACCAACTAGCAATGCGTACCGTGTTGATTTAGGTTTAGGTGCCACGTTAGTTGATGCTCCAGCAGTAAACTTACCTGCTACGCCTACAGTGTTTAATTCTACTCAATTATTAAACGATGTATCTTATACGTCTGAAGCTGCAGTAGTAGGTGGAACACTAAAGCACGATGTTAGAGATTACACGGCTGGTTTCATGCCAGCAGGACCAGATTATACAAATAAGAAGGCTGACTCGCAATATATAGATATTGTATTAAGCGAAGAGTCTTTGAGTAATATTACGATAAATATTCAAGGTACGTATTCTGGTCTATGGATAGGTTTAGAGGACTATTCAGAAGATATAGCTATTTGTCCAAATTCCATTAACGGAACGTGGTGGGATGGTTTTGTAGCATACAACGGATCTGGTTTGCCTGCTAGAGCAGGAGCGTCAGCTGGTTGTGCTGAGGGTTTAGTACCTACTGGAACGAGTGGATCATACGTGATGACGTTCGGTACAGCAAACACCTCTAAGAATTCAAACGGTACTGACTCGGTAACACCTAAAAATATATATGTTAGATTGAAACTGTCTGCTGGACAGTCAATCACAAGTCTTTCATTCGGCTAAGGATAAGTAATGGCAATAAATGATTCTCAAAAAGTAGACATTCTTTGGAAAAAGATTAATTTCGGAAAGACCGAAACTGATATCGAAGGCAAAGAAGGTTATAACGAAGTAATTGCTAGTCCAGTCGCTACCTACTCTAAAGATGTGTGGAAGGAATCTGAATTGATTCCGGTTCCTCCTACTTTAGGTGCTGGTCTTGGCGGCACGTCTGAATATATTACTTTACAGTGTACAGTTGATTCATCTGTTACTGGAAACAAAACATGGCTAACTGCTTCTTCTGTGGGCAACCCAACTACGCTAATAGGCGACTGGATAGACACGACTTTCAGTCCTGAATATCTTGTTGAAGTGTACGATGGTAATCCTAGTGGAACGGGTGATCAATTAAATCAGAGCACACCTGATGAAGAATGGAATTTCGATTACGTAGCTGGTGTTCTTTATTTCCCTAATAATGTCCCTGCTGGGTTATCTGAGATATGGGTTAAAGCTTACCGTTACGTAGGACCAAAAGGTGTTGACGTTACTTCGGTGTTAAACGGACAGAAAATGTTTTCTGGTGACGGAGATCCTAACTTATCTATTGACGCAGAAGTTAATGGCGCTGACCTAGGTGATTACTACATAGACACTGATGTTATTAGTGAAGGTTACAGAAGTAGATATCAAAAAATGGACGTTGCAGCCGATACGTGGATTAAAGATCTAGGTCTACCTCACGCCGGTCCAACAGGCCCTAATGACTCCTTTCCTATACATCAAGTTTCTGGAGAGTGGGACCCTAATTTAGGTTTTCCTCCTACTGGTTTAACGCAAGCTGGTATGATAAAAGAAGTTTCCCTAGAAGGTGAGTATGACGGTAAGACGTATACTAATTACATCCTTTATAAAGGTGATGATAATCCTGTGCCTCAAACTTGGTATGAACCTTGGCCTTTAGGTGGCGGAAGCGGCGGCGGCGGTGACCCATTACTTCCTTGGGTTGTTGTTAGTGCTAATGCTACTGCATTTGATGGCGCAAGATATTTAGCCAACACGACGTCTGGAAGTTTCGATATTGCATTACCATCAGGTCCATCTGTTAATGATAGAGTTACCATTGTTCCTCTATATCCTACGTATGATGTTAATCCTTTAACCGTATTAGGTTCTGGTGAGAATATCATGGGTTCTGGAACTGATCTATTGGTAAATCAATTAGGCGCATCTATAGAATTATTTTATGTTAATCCGACTGTTGGTTGGGCTGTAATAAATCAAGGCGATGTTGGTATTATTAATAACATCGATGATAGCGGCGTTAGTATTTATATAGAACTAACGGATACAGGAATTGGACATACTCATAGTGCCACAGTTACATTTGAACAAATTTCAGATTTAATTGAAGGGACAATAGGCAGTGTAGTGGTTCCTTCTAGTACTAATGCTGGACATAGCCATAACGTAACTGTTGCTTACCAAAACGGCATCATTGTCGTAACTGATATTTCTGCTAACGGTGTGGACAATCACGGAAGTATAATTCTTAACGGTGTCATCGATGATGAGCCATGGGAAGTTATTACTGCTAACTATACAGCCGAAGCTAAAGAAAGATTATTGGCAGATAGTACGCTTGGTAGTTTCGACATCACATTACCTGCTACGCCGCAAATAAATGATAAAGTGTCTATTGCACCTCTCCACCCAACATATGACACTAACCCTGTCACAGTGTTAAGGAACGGAGAACTTATTAACGGAGCAACTGATGATATTCTTTTAAACCAACTTGGTCTTTCAGTGGAATTCTTTTTCGTCGGCGGTACTGTTGGGTGGGCGTTAATTAGTAAAGGTGAAACTACAATAATCAATAACATTATTATTGATGGCGGTGTTATAGTAGCTACACAACCAGGTATTAATACATTTACTAATACGAATACTTTCACAGCAGATATTTTAGTTCCAGCGCCGACAGTAGATGGTCATGCCGCGACTAAAAAATATGTTGATGATGAGATTGCTGGTAATGTGCCTTCGGATGTTGCATTCACTAATGCGGCAAATACTTATACTGCTGGGGCACAAGATTTTACATCTGTTCCCATGACGGTTGCGGTTCCTTCTGTTAACGCTAGTCCAGCAACTAAACTGTATGTCGATACTGAAATTTCTAATAATGTGCCTACTGGTGTAGCTATATTAGCAGATGCCAACACATTCACTAACACTAACACATTTAGTGATACGACTAATCTAAATGGAGCTGTTAATTTCACAGGAACTAATAGCATAAATGCTACTGGATTATTCACTTTAGACTTTAATAGAACATCTGGTTCTAGATTGCAAATTGGCACTAGTACTACTCATGACGGTGAGTTAAATATTAAAACTGTTGATGGTATTACAGATGCATTTAGAGTGTATGAAACAGGACCATCCGATGCGATATCTATAGGTCATGCTAACGTTGAAATACTCGACATATTAGCAGACACTATTACGATAGATGCAACTACCGCAGTAGACGTAGATTCCCCATTGAATATAAATGTAGTTAATGGTGGCCAATTTAATATTGTTGATGTGCCAGGATCTACACTAGTATTACAGTCTGGTGGTGACTTCGAAGTTACTGCTGGTGGTGGCGGAAGTCTATGGGTACAGGGTTTAAGATTCCCTAACGCAGATGGCACGGCTGGACAATCTCTTTCTACTAACGGTAACGGTTCTTTAGAATTCATAGACGCCTTAGACACTAGCGCAGATTATACTATGACTGGTGAGTGGGCATTTGAATTATCTAATGATAGGCACTTCATTATTACTGATGATGCCACTTTGGTTGCTAATAATTATGTTAGTGGTGTGTTTGATCATGATGTCGCTGAGAACGCAACTGCGGTAGTTTATAAAACCGAACTTACTAATGGCAGTACACAAAACAAGTCAACTATCAAGCTTACTTCCGGTGACGCTACGTATGATTCGGAAGCTATAATTTCTGCGGAGACGCCAGACAATACTAAACTTGCACAAGTTAGAGCTTTCACTGATTTCAGTGATTCGGTAATCGAACTAACAGCAGAAAGAGTTGTTGTTAGTGCTGATCCTGTTGATAATCTTGGCGTTGCTACTAAGCAAATGGTAGATCCAGCAATAGAATATGTTACAGCTACAACTTACACAATATCCGCAGCTGACCATAGGAAAACTATTGAATTTGACAACGCAAGTACAATCACATTGACCATTAATAACGGTCTTGGTAATGATTTCTCCTTCACTGCTATTCAAGGTGGAGCGGGTAAGATTGTATGGGCAGGATCAGCTACCGTAAACAACGTGGATAACCACGTAAGAACTAGAGGACAGCACGCAATGGCAACATTCGTTTCTAGGTTAAATGGGACATTCGTTGTTGGTGGTGCTACAGAAGTATGACGTATTATAGCGGTTTCATCAGTGGTATTCTTGAGTCTAATGAGAATCAAGCTATACCACCAGTTATAGATTTTATATTCACTGTAGACACTACTAACGTAGGCTCTGCATCCGACAATTATGATATGCCATTAACTAATGGCGTAACGTATAACTTCACTGTGCATTGGGGCGATGGAAACACTGATGTTGTGAATTCATCTGCTACTACTGGTATATCTCATGTGTATGCTAGTGGCGGGGAGTATGATATTAAAATAGAAGGTGCAGCTCCAGAAATTATTTTTGGTGGATCATCTGACTCTGCCAAAGTCGTGGCGCTTAAAGATTGGGGAGACGGAACGTGGGATAACGTGGCTAATATGTTTAATGGCTGTGTTAATTTTACCGGATATTCCGCTATTGATCCTCCTGTGTTTTCTGCTTCGGTTACGTCTTTTGAAAATATGTTTAATGGGTGTGTTGGTATGGCAGCAAACATATCTAACTGGACAACGACTGGCGTGACTAACATGACGCATATGTTTGATGGTTGCGTATTATTTGATAGTGAATTGGGAAGTTGGGATGTGTCATCAGTGACAGATTTTTCTTATATGTTTAATGGTAACTCAGTGTTCACATCTGACTTATCTACGTGGGTGACTACGGCTGCAATTGACATGAAATTCATGTTCAAAGATGCCTCGTTATTCAGTAGTGCCATTAATACATGGACTACGTCTGGTGTTGTGAGCATGGAACAGATGTTTAGGAATGCAACTAGTTTCTATTCAAACTTATCTTCTTGGAATACGGCATTTGTAACCAACATGGATTATATGTTTTCTAATGTTGCATTGACTAACAATAACTATGGTGTCAATGGTTGGAACGTGAGTTCTTTACTTAGTGCAGTTGGATTCATGGAAGATCATAATATGTCAATAAGTACATATAACTCAGTATTGAATGGTTGGGGACCTGACTCTATAAACAGTAATGTAACTGTTGACTTCGGTACATCTGTTTACGACGGTCTTGCTCTTACTAACAGATTTAAAATGACAGATACGTTTAATTGGACAGTTATAGATGGCGGTATACAGACAATGACAATGATAGCCGGTGGTTCAAGTACAGATAACGGATACCGTAGTGGTTCATGGGGTAGTATAGCACCAACAACCATAGGTGGATATAGTGTGGCTGACGTGTCTTGGGAAGATGAGAAATTCGGACCTTTCCCCGTAGTTAGAACTGATGTTTTCTTGTTGAGGACTAACGGCGGAGCGCCATCTAATTACTGGTCTAGGATAGAATTCCAACATTCGTCAGGTAGTCCTTCGTGGACAGTAACAATAGGACAGGTTGCATATACCCAAGTAGTAAATGCAAACGAAATTCTACAAATGGTAGAAAATCAGCAAGCGTTTGTTGTTGGTGAGACATACTACGTGAATATAATTAAGTAAGGAATAAAATGACAGATATAAATACGCCAAGTGGGTCTCTTGGATTCACTACTGTTAATAAAGCTGTTGATGGGTCGGTAACCGGAAGTACCTCTACTGGGCAGTATGTGCAAAATGTGGTCACTTCATTCTCCGCTGATAAGTCAGCTATAGGTGCTAATAGTAGAGACTTTCTAGGCATATATGAATGGAAAGTTTATGGGAATGCACAGAATGAGATTAATGAGCTTACTGGAACGCAAGTTGGCGGTTCTTATGTTTTTGCGGATAAAGATCTTACTAGTATAGTGGCGTCTGTTAGCTCCAGCGGTATGGTGAATTACACGACAGACGATGGATGGGAAACATTTAGTGCCGCATCATTTTCAACATACGTATACAATGCGTTTGCTGTTGGTGGTGGAGGGAATGTGATTGCTAGATGCACTGATAATAGCTCATTTCAATGTATGATTGGGCCAACGCACACGGAAGGAAATATCATCGATGTGGAAGATGGAAACATCCAACATCTACGAAGCATAGTGATTAGTGAAGATGGAACTAAAATATCAGTTGGTCATAACAACAATAGCAGTTCGGATTACATATCTACGTATTTTTTATCAGGTAACACTATAGGTTCTAGACAATCTAGGAAATACTTAGGGACTTCTGGTTTAATTACTAATGGAACCTTTACATTAACTGACGACGGGGAATATATCATAGGTGTTTATAACAACTCAGGAACCCACATTGGTTATACGCCTACTAACGATGGTAGTTTTTTTGGTCAAATATCGTATGAGGGAGAAGATTATCATTCTCAATTTAAGGTTACCGATGTATCCCCTGTGGGCAAGTCTTACAGTATTCCTATGATATCGTATCGTGATGACCTTGGTTTTTTTAGATTCATACACCCAGCTGATACTGGTGTTGGTTATGACATGACCACTATGGTTCAGCATGCTAAGATTCCTGTAAGTTCTCTTCCAGATGACACAGTGTGGGCTATACCAAATAGCTTCAATACTATGTTGGTTGGGGTATCTCCTGCTGGAGGTTCCCGTTACGTTACAAAAATGTCTTACACGCCTTTAACTGGAGGATTTTAATATGACTGACGTGAATGCGCCAAACGGATCTCTAGTATGGAGAGCAGTGAATAAAGATATTACTGGCAATGGAAGTACTAGTGTCGGTGCCATGATAAAAAATGTTGACGTGTCTTTTGAAAACAAGCAAGCGGCCATAGGGAGTTCAGCGCGTGATTATCTGGGACTGTACAAATGGCAAAACTACAAGAACGAACAGACAGAACTAGTTGAGCTTACTGCTACCGGCACAGTAGGCGAACATATTTTTACTAACAGAGATAACACTTCCGTTGTTGGTAAGCTTAATGCTGCATCTACTACTGCTTATTTTTATAATACGACAGATGGATGGGCTACCCAAACTAAAATAGGGTTTGGTTCTGAAAATGCATATAGTTTGGGCGGTAATGGCACTAAAATAGGTGTCGGATCTGACGGAAGAAGTGTTAGATGTATTTCATTTAATGGTGCAACTTTAGATTATGGAAATACAGTTAATGATTTAGATTTTGGAACGTACATAACTGGAACTGCAATATCTGACGATGGTACTGCATTCATAGGAACCACGTCAGATAACAAGCTGCGCACTTACGATCTTAGTGGAAATACCATAGGTAGTTTACGTGCTACGAAAACTATAAGTTCGTATGGCAACGACATAGGTGAGTATTTTCTCACTAGCGACGGTCAACAAGTATTCGGTATAAGAACAGTAGATACGTTAGGGTACGCCAACACTAATGATACTTTATTTTATGCAAGTATACACCAAGATGGTGAATTATACAGTAATAATTTTAAAGCTTCTGATGTGTATCCGTCAGGGAAATCTTATGCAATACCTATGATAGCCTTTGTGGACAATCTTGACTTTGTTAGGTTCATATACCCAAGTGATTCTGGGACGGCTCCAGATTTTTCTACTATGAATTATCATGCTAAAATTGCATTATCTTCACTTCCTACTGGAGCTGTGTGGGCTATGCCTATTAGCTTCACTGAAATGATAGTAGGAATAAACGGCGGCGGCGGAGTATTCCATTGCACTAAAATGGAATACACACCTCTAACTGAAGGATTCCCAATATGACCGACATTAATACGCCAGATGGCAGCGGTAGAATAGACGGGGTTGATAAAAATCCTAAAGCTACGCCGAGCACTATCACCCATGCTTTTGGGAAAAATATGAACTCTTCTTCAGAGAAAAATCTAATCCTTATTACCGGCTTTACTGGATCAGGTACTGCCACTGGTTACGTAGGGCTTTATCGTTTTAATACTTACGCTAATGATAGCGAAATATATGACATTACGAGTACCGGAGAAGAAGGTTTAAGTCGTCAAGGTAATACAACGATGTCAGTAGACGGTACTGTTTGTGCGATAGTAAACAGACCCTCGACTTCACATTATGTTAATATGTATAGGACTGAAGATGACTGGGAAACATTTACTGATATTGCGATTAACACGGGAATCACAAATCTTTCATATACTCCTATCATTGGGTGTTCTGGTAACGGAGAGTTTATGTGCGTTGCAGTCCAAAGAGAAATTAGAATATATCAATGGGATGGCATAAGTGATTGGGTTTATAGAGATAACATAATAACTGGTCACACAGCTACTACTTATAATTACGCTATTAGTTTATCTAATGACGGATCTAAACTACTTTATTCTTGGCATTATGGTGATGGCGGCTCCAGCCATAGTACAGACGTACGATCTATTAGTGCTGTCGGTATAATCGGCGGTGCTGAAGAAAATAGCATGTTTAACAAAACGATAACAATGGCGTATGAAGGTGACTATGGATATAGATATTCCTCTGGGAAATTATACGTGAGTGACTTTTCTATTTTTAATGGTGGTGAGGTACTAGCGTACGATACTCTACAGTTGTCAGGGTCACCTATGGAAAGTACCGAAATCGTAAAGGGGAATTACAGTATTCCGCTTATATCAATAAAAGTTGGAACTGAAATACACGTACTTAGTCCAGCCGACACAGGGACCGCTCCTGACTGGTCAAATGTGTCTCTAGTGGACGTTATACCAATGGATGATTTCCCTCCAACTATATCGTCGTATTCATGGGAGATTATTAGTGACGGACTTCTGATGTTACGGTATGAAGAATCATCTAGCGTGTATAAATTAATTAAAATTTACTATAAATAGTGTTAATAATAAAATGTTTAAAAGTGCATTTAAAGGAATAAAACATGAGTAAGCCAGTAGCAGATCTAATCTTCGGTGAGGGATCAACAAATATCATTTTAAAGAAGCCATGGAGTCCATCGACTGGACTGTTTCCTACAAGTTTTTCAGAGGGATTCGTATATATTGCAGAAGACGATGGCGTAGTAAATGCTGAAGAATTCACTGAAGGTGATTCCATAATATATAAGGATGGAGCTTGGATAAGATTTGGTTCTGCGTCAGGTGGTGGAGGTGTAGCGTTAGAGACATACACCCCAACGACTACAGACGTGTATAATCCACCATCACCTGTGACCGATGGCACTTACAATGGTAAATCTGGAGCTAAAGTTGTTACCTATTATGGCACTGAACTAGCTTATTACCCAGCACCACCAATAAATGCTAATTTCTCAGTTACGGGCAATACTCTGTCTGTGAATAATGGTTCTAATACTGATGGCATAGCTGTATTATGTACAGACGACGCCGAGTATCCTCCGATTACAATCGACGTGCCTGTTGCCGCTTATTTCAGTATCAATGTCCCAACTATAACTAACACCTATAACGTAGACGTTATGTTCGGCCCTAAGATGGACGGGTTTGATGGGACTGCGATTATGGGAGCATACTCAATGGCTTCTGCTGTAATTAATGTTAGTAGTGCTGGCGGTACATTCGCTGGTAGTCCGTTTGGTGCAATAACGGATCAGGTAGGTGACATAACTACGTTTACCGGAGTTAATAATTTTGGTGTGAAATATACACTGAGAGCAGACGAAACGATGGACGTGGAAGTGTATCAGGAAGATATGAGTACTCCGGTATTAACATTTACTATAATCGAAACTTACTCTCATTATTACGGTGAACTAGATGAATTGGCAATACGCAAAGGTACGTACGGTATTAGCTTATTCCTTAACTCTGATAATAGTGAAACTTTTGTAGATCCTACCTTTGAGGTAGTTAATTTTATAGATGTTCCTGTGTCTGCAATAAGTGGTGCTCAAGCTCACTGGAATGGTGAAGGTACTGTTTCTACTAATGACCCAATTCCATCTGAGAAATATTCTAAGATTCTAGAACTAGTATCTCCTCCAGCCTCTTCGGATTTCATAGATGGCGAGATAGTTATTACCGACGAGGTTGGTGATGTTTCTACCTTATCTAGATCTATAACGGGCGTGTACACTCCACTCATAGTTAACGACGTTGCGACACCACCAGATGGTTCTTATAACGGAACTTTCTTCGAGATCGGCATGGTGGAAAATACTACCGGAATTCTTAACATTGGAAATTTTGAAGCTGTCGAGGGAGATGTGTTTGGTATAAGTCCAGACGGAACAGTCACTCGTGGTTTTGCATCATCTGAAGTAGAAGAGCTATCATCTGTTGTTGATGGGAGAGGTTTCGGACAAGTAGTAAATGTTACTAACTCTAATGACCTTATCACAACTAATACATCGATAGGTAACACTCATGAATTTACATACCGTAGACCAATATCTTCTATTAAAACCGACAATAAAGAAGCCTACACTACTCTGAATTACTATGGCAGAATGGAAGGTGACAACGCAACGTCAGATATAAATGACTGGGAGTTAGACAAATATTTTGATGTGTTCAATGGTATAGATATTTTAAGCTCAGATGGATCTAATGATGCTAATGGTGTAAATAATAGTACTGGTAAGACTGTGTATAGGTGGGAAGGTAAGCCAATGCTTAATATTCCTGTTTTCAACAATACTTTCTTGAGTGAGAATACCAACGATAGTAGTGGAGTAGATCTAGTGTCTGGTTCAAGTACTGATGTTATAACCAATAAAGGGATTGTCATTGGTGATAACAACCACGTGAATTCTTATAACTTCATAAACCTACTTAATGGTGCTATCAAGGGCGAATCTGTTAATTTCCAACACATAACAGATAATACTACTGCGTCAGATTATACAAGCTATAGTAATGTAACCACTACGACTGATGGGTCTGGGACAGGCTTGACATTAGATGTTGGTGCTTTAAATGGGCTTTATAAGATTAACTATTATCAGGACTATGGAAGTGATTATGTCGATGGGGATACTATTACAGTTTCGGCAGCGCAATTGGATGGCTCTAATGATTTCGTTTTTAAGATATATAATACTGTGAATGGTAAACCAACGAGTAGTAATGCTGATGGTGGATATATTCCTATTCAAACAACAACTACTGCCGAGGATGTATATCCGTACGTAGAGGCAAATTTATCAGGAGGCGGTTCTAGTGTGCAAGCTAGAATAAAAGCTTCTGGCGGTTCTTATACGATAGATCACTGGGTAAATAAAGGTACTGGTCTTTCAATTGGTAGCACGGCGACGTTCTCAGCTGGAAGTTTAGATGGTTCTAATGATTTTGTTATTGAAGTGGCGGATACTGTTGATGCTACGGACACTAGAAGAATGACATGGGGTAAGGATAACTTCATTGGTGGTTATATAACAGTCCCAACTGGAGTTTCACTGATCATCGATTGTCAGGGATACAATAATGAAACTACTACTAATACTTTTCAGGGTAATGGTAATGTTACCCTAAATAATGTTGGTAAAGGATCTAACATTCCGACTCCATCTTTAACGGGTATATTTACTGTAAATTATACAGAAGATGCGACTGGAGTTCCAAGTGATACTTGGGTTACTAAGTCTGGTAATTTTACTACTGATTCTGATGAAACTTATATACTTGATAGTAGTCTCACTGTTACTGCTGGAACACACTCAGATGGCACTGTACTTAAGTTTTTAATTAAGCAAGACCCCGCGACGTTTATTATGTCATTTAGTGGTTTTGGCGTAACTATAAACCCAGCGTATCGTGACTACATAACACTGACTAAGGTCAATGGACTTTGGTATAAGTCATAATGAAGTTAGCTATAATGAATAGGTTTGGTATGGGAGTTGTTATCTTGAATACACAAGATAACAGCTTGAAAAAAACCAAGCATTCTTTTCCTCAAGATGGTATTGGTGGCGGAATGATGAAAGACGGAATTCTGCATTGGTGCTCCAACAGGGGAATCAATACGGAGGACGGTATAAAACATAAAGCTAGGTTTGGCTCCCCTCATTCACTTATAGAGCATGGCGGTGATTTCGTGGTATCAAATACGACTGAAAATAACGTCATGAATCATAAAGGTGAAGAAATATACTATCCTACGTTCTTAGAACGCGACTGCACAAAAGACTATATACATCTTAATGATTGCATCAGTGTCGATGGCAGATTGATGTTATCTTCTCTTAGTAAGCGCACTTATTGGAGAGATAACTTCACTGACGGTGGACTGTGGTATGGCGATGACGTTAATAATGGCGCTACTGTGTATATCCCCCATACTCCATGTGAGTATGAAGGGAGAATTTACGTGTTAGAGACAGGAAGTGGTTCGCTGTTGTCGTTCAATAAAAATCTTGGCGATAAGAAGATTGAACTTATCAATTTCAAGGGCTTCCTACGAGGCTTAATAATGAAAGATGGGCATGCTTACATAGCGTCCTCCGCTTTCGATCCAAATAGAAGCTTTGCTAAAATACATAACTGCCATAGGCTGAAAAGTAGTTATGGTAGAATATATAAGGTAAACATGTCTAACGGACATAGAGAAATTATATACGAATCCGAAGGTGCGGACATATCCTCTATATGTGAAGCTTAATCCCCTACATTATAATCTCCTTTCTTCGATAAATAGAGGTAAGAAACAGGAGATTACTAAATGACATCCATTAACGACATATATTACGGTCAAAATACGACCAATGTTATTTTCAAGAAAACATGGAGTCCTTCCACAGGTTTATACCCAACTGACATGACAGAAGGTATCATGTACATTGCTGAAGATGACGGCACTGTTGGCGTTGAGAACTACGTAACAGATGACGCTATTTTTTATAAGGACACATCATGGATAAGGCTTGGTTCTGCTGATAGCGGATCTCCGGTTGCTGTGTCCGATACTCCCCCTCCTGCCCCAGAAGAAGGTGACTTGTGGTGGGATTCTTCTGTGGATAACAGTGGTCCGTTATACACGTGGAATGGCACGGAATGGGCAACGTCTAGCGGCGGCACATCTATAGAAAACTGGACACCTGTGCCTATTAGTGTGCCTATCATAGGTACTATTGATGTTAGTGGAAACACCACTATCACGCCTAATGCTACAGGAGCAACATTCACTAATACTGCGAACGGAGGCTTTCCAGCCACATCGTTCTCAGTAGATGACGTATTCGAGATGAGTACTGTTGAGACTGGCATGTATTTCAAATTATCTAATATGTATGATGCCAGTAGTGGTGGCGGCGGATATAACGGATTCACAGACAGTACGGCTGATTGGTATACTATGGGTGGAGCCTTATGTGGTTTATATCTTGACGCAACTGGTACTGGAGACTTCGATGGTAATTTACAGATTTCAGTTGGTAGTTACTTGGAAGGGACATCAGAAGGTGATGCGCTAAACGTGACAATTCCTTTTGCAAGCATACAAGATAAAGAATTATGTATATCCGTTTACCATGATAACGTAGACACCATCACTGTTAATTTATATAGCGAGGATACTGTTAACGTTCCAATTCATACATTTTCATACACGTTGGTGAGTCTGTCATTGCAGGACGCGGTAGATTCTATTACAAGGTCATTTAGTACTGTGTATCAAGATACTAATACTTTTTCACCTACAGCAATAGGAACGCATTATACAGTTCCTACAGTGGTGCATTCCAATGTAACTTTGTTCTCAGATGTAAAAGTTGATCCTACATCATATCCTGTAGTTACTGAAAATACTCAATTTAGAGTTAATGCATTGGCAGCTCCGTTATACGCAGAAGATATAGACGTGACATTAAAAAATGGTTACTTAACATCATTTAGTGCGGCTGGGGCATTGGAAACTGCATCTCCTGAACTTACTGCGAACGAGATTAATGCTCAGTTGGCTACATTTGCGTCAACTACCGGAAATAATACTTTTACTGGAGACAACACGTTCAGTGGCGAATTTGTAGATAGCAAGCACTTAGAAAGTAATGGAACAGATACGTTCGATCTAGACAATCACACTAAATATTTATTTAAGATTAGGAGTAACTCAACAGCAGCAACAGTTAATTTGCCAGATATTAGTCCTTCTAATAACCAACTTCTTCCTTATGTAGAAATAACGGCAGTCGGTAAATTAGGACAAGTGACAATAGATGATCCTTTAGTGTCTGAGAACTTCTTCATTAACGGTGTTGATTCTGGTGCAAGTACATATGTGATTACGTCCGGCGCGAAAGTGTTACTGGTTAAAGGACCTACTTCGATTAGTAGTGATAGATGGCATGTTATTGACATGGCTGCCGTTGGTAGTGGCGGTATGTCAACTGTCATTTTAAATAGTGATGACGGTAGTGTGACTAATGCTGATGTGGGTACGAAGTACGTACAGATACAATCAACAGTAGGTGCGTTGCCATCTACCTTTATTTTACCTAACACTGCTGATAATGGTGAGCAAATAATACTTGAGGTAAGTGATAACTATGAAACTCGCATTCAATGTGCTAGCACAGACATTAAGATTTTCGGTATAGATTCAGATACTACTATTCCAGCTGGGCTTGGAAGTACATTCAAAACAGAAAACCAAGCAATATATACGTTCACGTATAATGTTGCGAAGTCTTGGTGGGAGTGTATTATATCTGGTGGTGTTCTTGATTTTATCGGTAAGTTCGGAACAAACGTTGATCTTGATTTGGCAGGCGGAAACGTAGTAATTTCTAGTGGTCAGCCTACGGGTGAACTTAGTCTTAGTGTACAAACATCGGCGATGAACATGTCATCACCATCCGACTTAGCAATAGCTACTAAGAAATATGTTGATGATAATGCCGTTGGTGGTTTTGATAACACATCCCTTGCATCGTATAGTGCAGCCGGAGATATTGTTCTTAATGCTAATACAGCTATTGGTGACCAGATAACATTAAATGCTACTAACTTTGGTGGCGAAGTAAATATAAATTCTTACTCCGCATTAGATGTGAATGTATCTAACGGTTTAATAAATTTCACAAGTGAAGATATGTTACTGGGGTTAACCCCGTCATCAAGCAATGCTTCTAAAATATTCTTTAAAAACGATGGCATCGATTTAGGTAATTACGGTTATGTATCGGCAGCGGGAGATAGTACGTCCGCCGGTATTAGACTTTCTAGTAACACAGAACAGAGCTTCATGGATATCAGAGGTGATAGAATTGTAATGGATTCTGATAGTGACGTGGTTATTGTTAGCGGTGGCGGATCAGGTCAAGGTAAGTTGAGTTTCTTAGATTTACTAAACAGCCAAGCTGGATTTGTAGGTGCATATTCGTCTTCTGCTGGCGGCATTCAGATTAGCTCTAATAACTCGGCACATTCATTAAACATAACTAATAGCGGCGGTGTATCTGTTAGTGCTGATCCCGTAAACCCACTTAACGTTGCAACTAAACAGTACGTAGACCATGGTAATATGAAAGCTGTAACTGTGACTTTTGCGTCAACAGACACAACTGTGAATGTTGGGACAGCTGTGCCTAGTAACGCTTTAGTCGTGTCTTGCAAGATAAACATAACTACCGCATTTGATGACGTAGCAGCAACATTGACAGTTGGTAATTCAACGACTAATGATGGCATATCAGCGACTGTTAGTAGTGACCCATCCACATTAGGCTTATACGCAAATGATTCTTTATTTGACGTATTAGGAAATGGACAAATACAAATATTCGTAAGTGCCGGTACTGCTACTGTTGGAGCAGGAAGAGTTCTAGTAGAATACTACATCCCATAAGGAAATGAAACATGACAAAGAGATATGATTTAAGCGGAATTGGCAGTTCCATGGAATTAGGTAAAAATGGTCCACTGATAACAGATAATAATGGCTCAGTGGAGATTGATGGTAATAAATTATTGGGGGAATCCGAATCTTCCCCTGTGTTTAGTTCGGGCACATTAGGGGCGATTTCATTAACTGTTAATGTGGACCCAACCAAATTCGATGTGTCAATCGACAATGCGGTATTTGTAGACCACACGTATGGCAGTGCAACGCCACTTACCTATACTGGTGCACAATCTTTTACTGCGGTGACGTCTCCGCTTATTGGTTCAGAAAATTCTACTTTTGTAGGTATAAATTCATCAGGCACATTAGTCTATAAAAATGTACAATATACTCCCGTAGAAAGAAGAACTATTGTATATATTGGTGTGCTGGTACACACTGATAATGTGAATATATCATCGGCAATAACAACACCAACGCAAGCGCAAGATAACGATCAGCTGCTTATAGACTTAGTGGATGTGATAGGTGCAGTAAATGTGTCTGGGAATAGTTTTGAACCAGTAGATACTTCGCTAGCATTAAAAAAGACCGCAGGATCATCTTTTGGGAGATCGGTAGGATATGAATCCACACCGTCCAGCCCGAATATAGATGCATCTCCTGAAATATCCCCTCTGACATTCTTCTCTAACTATAGGGATGCCACCACTGGGGTGACTATTGGTGTGGAAAATGTTGTCGATCCTAATTTCTGGGATGATGGAACCGGCACGCTAAATGCTTTAGCTAATAACCGAGTTGTAGCACATAGAATTACTTATTTCGCTTCTGATGATAGTGTCGTTATTCAATATGGGCAAAATGAATATTTAGATATGTCAGCAGCTGAATCTGGATACATATCTGAAGTATTTGAAGAGAGGAATAATCTAAGTGCGGGTATATTCAGAGGGTGGTTATTGCTTACTGAAGGCATTACCAATTTAACAGCCGCATTCGGTAGTGGGGCTGCAAAGTTTATAGAATCGAATAAATTTGGCGGTAGCGCTTCTGCTGGTGACCATTTTGATCCGTCATTGTCGCAATCTATAACTGGCGCATGGGACTTTACGCAAGAAATTCTTTTGGCAGCAGATCCTACTTCAGTACTAGGTGTGGCCACTAAGCAATATGTAGATGCTAACGTGGGTACTGGTTTGGAGAATGTGACAGTGTCCCCAACTACATCAGGAGTCATATCCTATACTGGCTCCACATCAGGAACTCATATAATAAATTTAACTGGTGATGGAACTTTAACTATGGATGATGCGCCAATAACCATACAGCCTAATGTTACTACGCTTTCTTTCTTTGTGAAACCCGCCGCCCACGTATTAGGGTTTAGTGGTAACATTGACTGGGGTGATGCTGGCCTTCCAGATTTAACAGCTAATAAGTTGACGTCATTCACCTTGATATCTTTCGGTAATTCTGCGTCATGGTTAGGAACTGCCGGTAACAGCGGGTATGTAGCGTAATGATCATACCAACTAACCTCAGAAAAATTGACAAAGTACCTAAATACCCAGTTGGGTGGTCACTGTCTCGTAATTCTACAGCACTGACCATGCAGTACACAGAAGTGCAAGCTGAAGAGCCTGTTTATGAGAGAATAATACAATCGCCAATGGCCTTTCAAGATATTCAACCTTACTCAAGTGGATTAACCGACGCTACTATACAACCGACATATGCATCGGTTGTGGCTGATATAGAGGCGCTTGATGCAACATATACTAATGTAGTCGTTGATGATATTTCAACTATCACTGGTGCTACTGTGTTGCCTAGCGGACGTAAAATGTTAACTGTTCGGATAAATGATGATGGTGTAAAACCTATCATCTGTTTACACACTTGCACACATGGAGGAGAGAATCACTCCTTCACTGGGGTGTTAAGTTTTATTGATCATTACTTAACATCTAATGATGCACTTAGTGTGTGGTTGAGAGAAACTGTGTCACTAGTATGGTTAGCAATACCGAATCCAGACGGATTATTCAGTGATAATAGACGTAATGATAATAACATAAACCTTAACAGGAATTACCCTTATTTCTGGGATTACGCGGCTGACCCTGATAAAGGTGCTGCTCCCCTTGACCAAAACGAAACAGCTAATATGATAAACTTCCTAACAGTGGAGATGATGGGGCGAATAATTTCATTCCTTGATATCCATGGATGGTTCTCTAGGTCAACTTATGGGTTCCTGACAGATCAGATATGGGAAGGTGATATAAGAGCTTTGAAACAACAACGTGCTGCATACCTATACATGAAATCTATCATGGATAAAAGAGACTGGGCTTCTGAATTCACCATTGTCAACGCACTTCCTACACCAGTGGAAAGACGTTCATCACGTAAACCCTACATATCTTATGCGATACGAAAACATTGCAAGTCAACCGCATGGACAGGCCAATTCGAATACTCTCACCAAGAGAATGTTGGTGTAGGCGGAACTGCTGTGCTTGATGCTATCACAGGCGTGTGTATGGCTGCTCGTGATGGGCTTGTTTCAGAGAGCATCGGCGTTGTTAGTACGGGATTATTTGCGCCTACAGATATCGTCAATAATAATTCTCACTTTGACGACGCATGGAATGTTTCTGAGAATAGACCGCCTTGGTTTAAGTATGAATCTCTAAGTGTTCAGAATAATACATTGGTCAATCCTCATTATACAGAAACTCAGGTAGTTATTAATAGGCCTCTTTCATCAAGCTGGCCTATTCTTTTCACCAATGCTGGTGAGACAGTTAATGCAGATCCCCTGTTGGAAACAGGTGGTCATGTTTATATTGTTGGTGGGGAAGTTTCTTCTGGAACTTACACGAATGATTTCTATCGTGAGCAGCTTGTCCAACCAGAACCACCGCAGATTGGCGATAACAACTATGGGATTTATTTACCTGAAATAGAGCAAGAACAATTACCGAATTTACCCTACTCAGCTAAAGGTGTTAAATTAGCAAATGATGGAACGTATATCTATGCATTTGGTGGATTTGATGGGACCTACCACGCCGAAATCTATCGTATTGCTATTGCTGGCGTAGACACAAATAGTTGGACTCTAGTTCACACTATGACTTCATATGGTGGTGAAGGTTTAAATCGACACAGTATGGATTTCTGGAATGGTAATCTTGTGATCACTGGTGGCAGAACATCTATTGGTTATGAAGATAAAACAATTTTGGTTGATGTGTCCACGTGGTCTGAGACTATTATTGTAAGATCATCAAATGATATTGATCCATTCTTTTCTGCGCGTGGCTGGCATAGCACCGTGTTAGTGGGTGATCTTTTATATGTTATTGGTGGTTGGACAGGAACAACAACGCTATTAAGCGTATATGAAATAAACCTAGTGACACGTGGAAGGTTTTACCGTCCATTGCCTTCTGCGAGAAGACAAGCTTCTGCGGCATATTCTGCAGACACTGATAAGATTTATGTTATTGGTGGTTGTTCTGGTTCTACAACCACGCCAACATATCTTGATGCTTTAGAATTTGATAGAGCGACGGATACTTGGTCTGATTATGTACATTCACTTGATACATTCGTAGATGAGGACGGTGATACGGTTACGATTGATCCAATGTTAAGATTGAATCCAATCATGTATTACAACCCGTTGTCTTATCAGTTAATATTCGCTGGTGGTGAAAGTGCAGTGGACGTTTCTACCGCAACAGTGTATGAGATTTTACTATCATCAAGTCTTGTGTCTTTACGTGAAACTAATGATGCGAACTACGGTTTGATTAGGCCAAATTCTATATTTCCGTCAGTTGAAGGTGAAGTGTATGTATTAAACATTGCAGCCGAAAGGTTAGATGCTATTGACCCTCAAGTGAACGCCTATTTGAGACCTTGTATCTACTCTGGTAACTGGGCAACTCCTATACGTAAGAACAGGCTAGGATATAGTGTGCCTCCTAATAAAGGCGTCCATATATATTCTATTCCTGTACAAGCGCATGCAGGATTTGATCCTGAGATACGTGGGTTCTTACGTCATTACGGAAGTGGCACGCGTGTTGTGTTAGGCGCAATGCAAATTACAAAAGGGCAACTACACGGGACACTTATTCCCGAAACAGGTAAGGCGTCAGACGTAGTGACTGTGTCTTTTGATAATATGGTAGATACGAATAACGAAGCATATGGTGTTATGTCACCTATGTGGGGTAGTCAGCAGGCTACTAATGGAGACTTAACTGCCATAGACTTTACTGTGGATGGAGCTAATGATCTTGATCTTCTATCCCTCACATATTCTGCTACTGCGGATGGCGTTTATACAGATCCAAACTCATATATTGATTTTTCCCCTAATGGAAACTTCACGTTGCGCTGGACTGAGAATGCAACCCCTCACACTCACGTATTTACTACGGTAGAGTTAAACCATGACAGGTATGCACCGGCATGGAGAAAAGATGTATTTCATTGGAGGCTAAGATATTCGGGGGCTGATTTAGTTTTCGATTTGTGGTTTTATAATGAGATGCAGACTGTAAATCTTGGAGCAATAACTAGTGATATAACAGGATTTACGATAGACGGCGCAAATGCCGTATGTAAAGTTCAATAAAAATAAAAGGAGAAAAATATGGATAAGGCAAAATTGTTAGAAATGTTATTTGATATTGGTTCTAGGCTAGTAGACACTAACGCAGTTGTTGGTAAAACAAACTTAAGTACTGTATCAGGTGGTACATTACTTGCGGCTGGTTCTACTTTACTATATACTGGTGAGCCAATCTCACAAGTAGCTGGTGCCGTAGCGTGCGTAGTTGGACTATGTCTGATGAAGTACCGTGATAGCAAAGCTAAAGATGAAAAAAAGGAAGATGAGTCGAAATAAATTGACTTAACCTCAAATGTCCCCTATAATCATTCTGAATTTAGGGGACACCTCATGCCAAAGACAGAAACAGAAAAACAACAAACCTACTTAAAAAATATGGTCCTTAGTCTTATAGGTGCTATCATATCTGCCGTGTGCCTTGCATTCATCCTAGGACGTAACGACGGTCTCCGTAACGCAAAACTAGACGTAGACACAGAGAAAGCAAAATATATCATTCTAGCCGGAGAATACCAATCTCTTAAAGATGAGAATGCATTGTACTATAATGCTATTCGTAGATGGGATGCATCTACCGACGAAAACTTCGTTATGAGTGTTGACTACCTTAATACCCTTGATAAGAAGTTCGAATCCTCTTCTGTAATAAAAAAGAAAACAACTATTGAAAACATGTCTAAAGTGTGTGAAGATATTACCTCACTTAAAAAACAAGGCATGCTTAAATGAATCCATATACCGTACTAGGCGTAAGAAGCAATGCCAGCGAAAAAGAAATAAAGAAAGCTTATAAGAAGCTTAGATCCGAGAACCACCCTGATAAGATGATCGCTAAAGGTGCGTCTGATTCGGAAGTGAAAAAAGCTACGGACAAGTCTCAAAGCATTCAAGAAGCTTACGATAAAATTAAGAACGGTGAATACGTTGAAAGTTCTTTTGAATTTAAGCCAAAGACAAAATGGCATGAATCTAGCAGCAAGTATTCAGGCAGACATGGCTATCAGCAGTATTATAATGATCGTAATGAAAGTCCGAAAACTTATACATTAGAAACCACAGTAGAACAATTATACGATGGTTTTACAATTGACGCTACTTCTTCAGGTCTATGTGAATTCAATGTACCTAAAGGTGCGAACCACGGAACACACATGTTCGTGATGAATAAAAGAATTAAAATAAATGTTGTGAATGACCCAAAATCTAGATATACTGTTCACCGTAATACAGTGTATACAGGTGCTAAAATATCAACGATTGATGCAACATTGGGAACCGAGATTACATTCGAACACTTAAACGGAAAATCGTATAAAGTGAAGGTTCCTAAAGGTACTGTAGATAAGAAAGAAATTGTTATGCCTGAGCTAGGTCTGTACAATAGAGACACTGGTAAGCGTGATAATTTAATCTTTATCGTTTACGTAGAAACTATTTCAATATTTGATAAAGAAACAATTGACATGCTTACGAAGAAGGGTTACTATAAACACTCTTACAGCATTGGCAAGTAATTTAATTTAATAAACGAGGAAAACTCATGTCTAAACGTGATATCGAAAACATTGTAACAACAGCAGTTGAATTGGCACGCTCTAACAAGCACGAATATTTAACAGTAGAGCATTTACTTTGGGCGGTTCTGGACGACAAGGGCGTAGTGCAAGTTATTACTGATATTGGTGGCAAGCCTACCCGTATCAAGGGTGATTTGGACAAGCACTTAGCCAGTGACTTATCCAACTTATTGCCATCACATGAACATGGTGACGACCCGAAGAAAACATCTTCTGTTGACCGTATCATGCGTCGTTCTTTAGCGCAGCATATGTTCTCTAACAGCCAAGACATCACAGGCTTGAACGTGTTGGTTTCCATCATGAGCGAAGATCGTTCACAGGCAGTAGCCATTTTAACAGCGCACAAAGTTACTAAAGACGCGGTGTTGGCGAAATTGAAAGGTAAAAGCAAGAAAAAACCAGGTGAAGAAACAGATCTTGAAAAATACTGTAAAAACCTTAACGAGCAAGCCGAAGAAGGTAAAATCGATCCGGTTATTGGTCGTGAAACTGAAATCAAAGATATGGTCGAAATGATCGCACGTCGCAAGAAAAGCAACGTAATCTTCACGGGTCAACCAGGTGTTGGTAAGACTGCGATTGTTGAAGGCTTTGCCAAAGAAATCTCTGAAGGTAACGTGCCTGAAGCATTGGAAGACAAAATAGTTTTGTCTCTTGATATCGGCGCGTTAATGGCTGGTACTAAGTATCGCGGCGAATTTGAAGAGCGTATGAAAAACGTTCTGGATGAAATCGAAGAGAAAGGTAACGTTGTTCTTTTCATCGATGAAATCCACATGATCATGGGTGCCGGTGCGGGTTCTGGTGGTTCAGTTGACGCAAGTAATTTATTGAAGCCTGCGTTGGCAAGCGGTCGTATGATTTGTGTTGGTGCTACTACTGATGATGAGTACGCAACTCACTTCGAAAAAGATCGTGCCTTAATGCGTCGTTTCCAACGTTTGGATGTGCAAGCGCCAAGCGTAGAAGATTCCAAGCGTATCTTGGAAGGTGTTAAGAAGTACTACGAAGAGTTCCATGGCGTAACTTACGATGCCGATACACTGAACATGTGTGTTGACTTGTCTGAGCGTTATGTTAAGACTCGCTTACTTCCTGATAAAGCCCTTGATATCATGGATTCGGCTGGTGCAAAAGCGAAGTTGGATAAATTGCCTACGGTAACAATCGATATGGTTCTTGAACGCACAGCCAAGATGGCGAAAATGCCTCTTGACATGTTAGACCTGAAAGAAAATGAATCATTGTTAAATCTTGATAGCCGTGTAAAAGACATCGTCTTCGGCCAAGATGAAGCGATTGATCTAATGGTTGAATCCATTGCTCTTTCTAAGTCCGGTCTTCGTGAAACGAATAAGCCTATTGGTTCATTCCTGTTCGTTGGTCCGACTGGTACTGGTAAGACTCACGTTTGTAAGACTCTTGCTGAGCAAATGGGTGTATCTCTGGTTAAATTCGACATGTCAGAGTACATGGAGAAACACAGTGTGGCTCGTTTGATTGGTGCACCTCCAGGTTATGCTGGTCATGGTGAAGGTGAAGCAGGTTCAGGCCAGCTTATCTCACAAGTTGAGAAAAACCCTAACTGCGTGTTGTTGTTGGATGAGATCGAAAAAGCTGATCCAGCGGTGTTAACTGTATTGTTACAGGTGATGGAAGACGGCGTACTTACTGGCGGTACTGGTAAGAAAGTTGACTTCTCTAACTGTATCATCATCTTCACCAGTAACTTGGGTGCGGCTGCGGCAGAGAAGCGTTCAATCGGTTTCGGTAACGATGCGAATGAAGGTAAGATCAAAGAAGCAGTTAAGAAGCACTTAACTCCTGAGTTCCGTAACCGTATCGACCATATGGTTGAATTCAAGCCTCTTGGCGAAGAAGAAATGGGTTACATCGTTGTTAAGTCTATCGATGACTTGAACAAAATGGTTGAAGCAAAAGACATTACTGTCAGCGTATCATTAGCTGCTCGTGAATGGCTTGCTACAAACGGCTATGACAGAACAATGGGTGCTCGTCCTTACAAGCGCTTATTTGAGAACTTAGTTAAAAAGCCATTAAGTAAGAAAATCATCGGTGGTGAGCTTATCGACGGCGGAAAAGTGTCCGTGGGCGTGAAAGACGATGAGCTGACTATCAGCGTCACCAAAGCCAAGGTTGTGACTCCTGCCGCCGAGGCATAAGTTACTCAGCCAATGTAAGTAAGAAAAAAAGCACCTTCGGGTGCTTTTTTCGTTTCTGCCATATACATAATTCTTAAAGAACGGATAAATAGTCGAGAGAAAAGGAAATTCTAATGACTGTTCAAAAATCCGTAGTAATGATGACAAACACTGGGCGACAATTCGATGTCGTTGGTGAGGCATACCGCGCAGATGGCTACTGGGGTTATTCAGACGGACTCCACACAATATCCGCGTCGTACCAAAACTTCAAGGGTAACTTGAGGATTCAAGGTACACTATCAACTAATCCAGAAGATAACGATTGGTTCGACATAGACATTAATCCCACAGACAACCGTATCCCGTTTATAGAATTCGATGGGGAATCTGGCGTGAACGGATTTTCATTCGTTGGAAACTTCGTTTTTCTGAGAGCTATCTTAGATCGTTCATGTAGACACGATCTAGAACCTGACGTGAATGGTAAAGCATTCATAGAGCAGGGACAAATCGATAGAATTCTTTTAGTAATGTAACGAAGGGGGAATATAATGCCAATTTCAAGTAGTAGTACAATAACAAATGGTTTCGTGCCAGATTTCAGGCTAAACGACGTGACAGCTGGGGATGTTCTCATCTACAGTAACGCACAACGAGCTTTTATTAATAACGACGGTTCAGATTTGAACCTATCAGTGGGTAGCACAGACATTGAAGATTTCAGCATCCTTACTCAGCACATTAGTGCGTCTGAGTTTGGCGGAACAGAAGGCCAAGTGTTGGCTATTGGACCGAGCGGTGAGTTAGTGTGGAAGACATTAACAGGCGGAGCACCAACATTACTGAACATGGGCGACTTATTAGACGTTAATGATTTCGGTAAGGTCACTGGATCTTCATTAGTGTTTGATGGTGCCGAATGGATCATAGGCGAAAATAGTCTAGACGGATTAGACGGTGTAGAGATTACTGCCGCAGCAGACACTGAGATGTTGGTATATAGTGCCGGTGACTCAGCTTGGAAAAATCAATTAGTAAACATCTCAAACCTTAATGATGTAAGTGCTACAGCTCCTACAACAGGTGACGTGCTTTCATGGGATGGTGCTGAGTGGATTCCTGCGCTTGCCAGTTCATTAACTTTGTCACTGGATGACTTAACAGACGTTAACGTTGACGGCACACAAGTAGCCAATCAAGTATTAATGTGGGATGGTGCTGAGTGGATTCAGGGTGATATAGATTACGCCAATGTAACCAACACTCCAGACTTAGGCCTGTACACATTGACTGCAGACTTAGCTGCTGTGGCATTGTCGGGTGACTATAACCAATTACTTAACTTACCAGTTTTATTCTCTGGTGACTATGGTGATCTAACCAACGTGCCTGCTGAATTTACACCAGCTGCGCATAATCATACAGTTTCAGATATAACTGACATAGCGTCATTGAATATTCCTTCTGTATTAGACGACCTAACAAACGTTAATGCTGGGTCACCTAATGACGGAGACTTCATTACGTGGGATAACAACTCAAGCGTATGGGTAACTACAGGAGTATCTGTTTCCTTAGCTACTCTGCCTGATGTTACGCTAACAACGCCTACAATCGATCAGTACTTAAAGTATGACGGTAGTGTATGGGTTAATGCTGGTATTTCAGCATCTGATATCGTTGATTTCGAGATGTCTGTGTATGCTCTTAACGAGAACATGACGTACGCGGAGTTAAGTGATACTGGCACACCTACAGACGGATACATGAGATGGAATACGAACACAGTATCGTACGACGCTGCTATTCCTGCTGCGGACGTGTCTGGTTTGTCACAAGTTGCCACTACTGGTAACTATGCTGATTTATCTAATGTGCCATCTACGTTCACTCCAGAATCTCATAACCACACTCTATCAGATATTTCAGACGTTGTCACCTCATCTATTGTGGATGGCGAAGTATTAGTGTATAATGCCAATGCATTGACATGGGTAAATAAAACCTTGACTATCGGTGACGTTATTGCTAATGGTGTCGCTGGTGAAGTTGTTAAGTGGAATGATACCTCCTCTGAATGGGAAGGTTCACCTCTTGCTCTTGGAGAGATTTCTAATGTAACAGATAATGCTGTTATAGGTGACACTCTTAAGTTTAACGGTAGCGCATGGGTCAATGGAAAAGTTAATTACAATGAGTTAACAGGATCTATTCCTTTACCACCACCGCATGACCATGTGTCTGCGGACATCACTGATTTGACAGCTACTATACAAGCAGAGAACGTGAACTTCACGTTTGCTAGTCTGAGTGATACTAGTACGCCATCTAATGGCATTCTTAAGTGGAACAATGGATCTATGGTGTATGCCGCTCAGATCCCTTATGGTGACGTTGCAGGATTAGCTACTGTAGCAAACACTGGCGATTATAATGATCTTATAAACACTCCGGCTCCATCAACAGGTGGTGCTTCCGCTATTGTTGATTTAGTAGACACCTCAATGGTTCCAGTTTCTAATGGATGGTTGAGATGGAATACTGCCGGTACAGTAGTGAACTATCAAACAGATATTACTACCTCTGACGTATCAGGTCTTTCTACTGTAGCATCTACAGGCGAATATAGTGATTTATTAAATTCACCTACATTCTCTAACTTGGCATTCACTGGTAACTGGAGTGATATTATCAATCCTATGCCTGATTGGAGCACTATTGAGAATATACCTTTTGATTTCGTGCCTAAAGCGCATGGTCATGCTATTGATGATGTGGTTGGATTACAAGCTGAACTTGACCTTAAGATAGAATCAGACGTTTCTGTATTACCTAGCTTAACGGTTGACTATGACACGCAAGTGACAGGTAATAAGCCTACTATCCCTCTTAACGGAGACTTTAGTTTTGTGGGCCTAAATGATTCATCGGATGAAGTTTCTGGGACAAGAGCTAGTAAATATTTACGCTGGGATTCATTCGGTCAAGTAGTTGTGTATGAGCAATACATTAATACTGCTAACATCACAGGACTATCAGCCGTAGCTACCACTGGTGACTACAATGATCTTTTAAATACACCTGACCTCAACACGTTAACGTATGATTATAATGATCTTACAAGCTTGCCTGATTTGAGTGTGTATGCAGAGAAGACAGAACTTGCTACAGTTGCCACAACTGGTAACTACTATGATTTGAATCATCTTCCTACATTATTTGATGGGAATTATACTAGTTTAGCTAATATCCCATCTACGTTCACTCCTAATCAGCATACTCATACGGCTGCTGACATCGTGGGTATCTCTGTTTCTTTGGAACTGAATGACCTTACTAATGTTAATGCTAATCCTCTTGAGGAGGGCGATGTATTAGCTTGGGATACGAGCGGCTTTAAATGGGTAGCTAGACGTGGATCTAAAGTGACTGGAATGTTAGATGTTGCTGATTTGGCAATCCCTAATGGCTATTTACGTTGGAATGTTAGTGGTAGTGAAGTTTTGTTTGAAGAGAATATTTCTTCAGCTAACATTACTGGTCTTTCTACTATGGCTTCGTCTGGTAACATATATGACGCGGTTGACTTCAATGAAAATACCATCGTTGTGGGCGGAGATAACTTCTTGACTTGGTCAGGGACAGAATGGGAATGTGTGGAGGCTATAGGCGGAGACACAGGGCCTCAAGGTATTCAGGGTATCCAAGGTATTCAGGGTAATGATGGTCCTCAAGGTCCTCAAGGCATCCAAGGTATTCAGGGTAATGATGGTGCTACAGGAGCTACTGGTCCTCAAGGTATCCAAGGTCAAGCTGGGCCAGGTATTACATATAAAGGTACTATTGCCTCAATCGCTGGATTACCAGCGGCTGGTAACGTAGGTGACATGTATGTTCTTATAGCTGATGATTTACCTGCTACTGCCGGTGACAGATTCGTAGATAATGGTGTTACGTTTGATAATACTGGTGCCGGTCAAGCTGGTGCAACTGGTGCCGATGGTGCTGACGGTGTTGATGGTGCTACAGGCGCTACTGGTCCTCAAGGTATCCAAGGTATCCAAGGTATACAAGGTGATGCTGGTGCCCAAGGTAATACTGGTGCTACAGGCGCAACAGGACCTGCTGGTGCAACTGGTGCTAAAGGTAATACTGGTAACACTGGTCCTACAGGACCTCAAGGTTCTAAAGGTAATACTGGTGACACGGGTCCCACGGGTCCTACTGGAGCTAATGGTACTAACGGTACTAATGGTGCCCAGATTATCCATCACGGATCAGAGTCGGCTGCAATATCTGCTTCTGCAGGCGACACATTCAATCTACATGTATGGACGGTGTAACATGGGAATAGCATTTAACGGACAGGACGCACTTGTTGCGTCCAACGGACAAAAGATAACAGGAGCTGCGTTTAACGGTGCGAAAGTGTACCCTCCTATTTTATCTTCCATAACACTTGTTGCCGAAGTTATACAATTTGGTGGTGAAACAGGTTTTAGACCAGTACCTTCTGGGTTCATTGGATCTGTGACACCATCTAATGTTGGAAGTAGACAGCTTACGTGGTTCACGACGTCTACGGTTAGTAACACTATGTCTATACAGATGAGTGGTTCTTATAATGGCGGGTGGAATTCAGTTGCTATTGCTGGGTCTGGATTTAACCAAACCTTTAATAGAACTAGCTTATCATTTGGAACCAGTGGTGGTGTTTCTTCATGGCACGGTTCATCGATAAGCTCGTTCTTTGTTGATGGCCAGACTTACTCTCTGACATTCACCTAATTATTCAGACTCTTCGTCTTTATGACCCAAGGGGCTTAACGTCCCTTCAATATTATCATCTCTCAACATATCAAGATTAATAAAACGTTCGGCGAACTGAGGGTATTCTACTTTCAGGTAATCGACTACGTGTGGGCGAACATCACATAGGTGATCGTCTCTATTCAATGATTTCAACAGAGTCTTCAAGTTAGGCGTATCAAAAATAGGCAATATGTATGCCTGTGCCTCTTCTGGGGTTAGTGGGTGTTTCATAATCTTCTTGAATTTCACTAAACCGTCATTATCCGGTAATTTTACCAGATCATCATTTGTAATATCGTTAATATCCACGGTACTGTCCTCTGTTATACTGTATTTATCACATATCATGCCACTAATTACGCTTATTGTAAACAAACCATTTTACAAATGTAAACTCTTGTGGTATAATAGCCCCTCAAGTCAAGGAGGACATAATATGTCAGACGAAAATGTACAACACTACTCAGATAACGACGTTCAACGCTTAACCGATGTGATCAACGAGGGTGTTCAGTTGAAGCACGAAATTGACACGCTTCAAGGTGGCTTAAAAGACACCGTTAAGGCAATCGCCGAAGAAGTAAACGTGAAGCCAGCACAGCTTAACAAAGCTATCAACATCATCTACAAAAACTCTCTTTCTGAAGAGCAGCATAAGTTTGATGAAGTATTAGAAATTATCCAAGCCGTAGGCAAGGGTTAATTATAGCTATTATATACCATATGCTAACTGCAGTCAAGGATGGCTGCAGAAAATACGTGAGTAAAGGAGAGACTCTTGTACGTAGATATTTTATTTGAACCACGCAACGAAGTCATACGTGTGGTTGAAAGAGACCCTCAAGGTAATCGAGTACATAAGGAATATGCACCTGACTACCACTTTTTCCTAAATGACAGCCACGGGACCTATAAATCAATTTATGGTGACCCTGTGAAAATGGTGAAGCCTAGAACTTTTTCTGATCTTAGAAAGATGAAGTCAAAGTACTACAGCGCTACCACTTGGGAATCAGATATTAAGCAAGACACTCGTTGTCTTGAAAGTAACTATAAGGGAATGGAATCTCCCAAATTACACACGGCATTTTTCGATATTGAGACCGACTTTGATTCGGTCAATGGATACTCTGCTCCTAGGGACGCAGACAACGCTATTATATCGATAGCAGTATATTTACAATGGTTAGACCAAATGGTATGTGTAGCTGTGCCTCCTTCTACTATGACGTGGGAAGAGGCATTAGAAATCTCTAGTGAAGTTCCAGATACTATCTTAGTGTCAACGGAAGAAGAAATGCTTGAGATGTTCTTGACATTGATTGAAGACGCCGACGTCTTGTCTGGGTGGAACTCAGATTTCTACGATATTCCATACACCACCAACCGTATAATAAAGAAGTTGGGGAAGCTCCATGCTAGGCGCTTATGTTTATGGGATAGAATGCCTGAAAGCAGAATGGTAGAAAGATTCGGTAAAGAAGAGCAAACGTATGATTTGGTGGGCAGAGTCCATCTCGATTACCTTAAGCTTTATAAGAACTTCAACTATGAAGAGAAGAGCAGCTATAAGTTGAACTCTGTTGCGGAAGATGAACTCGATGAGCAGAAAGTAGACTACGACGGTACGCTTGATCACTTGTACAACCATGATTTCAAGTTATTCTTGGAATACAACATACAAGATACCAAGTTACTGGATGACTTAGATAAAAAGCTCCAGTTCATAGACTTAGCTAGCGACATGGCACATGATAACTGCATCAAGATTCCAGCAATCTTAGGCGCGGTAGGAATGACCGAACAAGCAGTAGTTATGGAAGCCCATGATATGGGTTACGTAGTGCCTGATAAGGACATCCCTCAAGATGACCACATCAAGTATAAAGCTGCTGGTGGTTGGGTGTCACATCCTAAGATAGGGTTACATGATTGGGTAGGTTCAACGGATTTGAACTCACTATATCCATCTGTTATCCGTGCTTTGAATATGAGTAACGAGACCATCATAGGTCAAATAAGAACACATGAGACGCTTGGTCAAATAAGCGATTTCATAGAATCATTTACTTCTGAGTCTAAGAAGAAATCAGCTTTTGCTGAATGGTGGAATGACAGATTTAATACACTAGAAATGGAACACTTTTTTGAGGATAACAACGAACATAAGTTATATCTTGACATGGAGGATGGTAACACATTCGAATTGACTGGATCTGAGCTTAGACAGTTGGTGTTTGATAATCAGAATAATTGGTGTATATCTGCTAACGGAACCATCTTCAGAACAGACAAGCGTGGAGTCATCCCTGCCCTCTTAACGAGATGGTATGAGGAGCGTAAGGTTCTTAAGAAGAAAATGAACATGTACGGTCAGTTAGAGATTAATGAGAAGAATGAGTACCCGATACGCATTGCTGAAGGTCTCTTTACTGCCGAAGATGTGGATTATAGTTCTTATGTCATGAATGATGCTTATGACTTAGACAAGTGTTTCAATACAAGTACCCTTCAGGGCTTCATAAAGGCCGGTAACAGGGACGAAGTTGTTAGATACATGAACTTGCATAGGTTAGAAGTAAAAGACGGTGTAGTGGTCCACAGCGACCCTATAGAGCTTGAGTACGTCGGTAAATATTGGGATAAAAAGCAGCTTGTTAAAAAGATCTTGCTTAACTCCTTGTATGGTGGACTATTATCCAAGGCTCATAGGTTCTTCGATCAACGTCTAGGACAAAGTACTACGCTGACAGGTCGCTGTATCACTAAGCACATGACAGCTAAGACTAATGAGATTTTGACAGGCGAGTATGATCATGGTGGCGTAACAGCTATCTACAATGATACTGACTCAACTTACTTTAGTGCATACCCTGTGATGAAGGAAGAGATGGATCAATGGCCGGTTGAGAAGACCATTAAGTTCTACGATGAATTAGGCGAAGCAGTGAATGACACGTTCATTCAGTACATGGAAGATTCATTTCATGTGCCACCTATGTACGGTGAAGTTATCGCGGCAGCACGTGAGATCGTTTCTAAGAAAGGTCTCTTCATCAAGAAGAAAAGATATGCAACCTTAGTTGTGGATAACGAAGGTAAACGTATGGATATAGGCGGGAAAATGGGTAAGGTAAAAGTTACCGGACTCGATCTGCGTAGATCTGATACAGTTAAGTATATTCAGGGGTTCTTAATGAACGTTCTAACATTGTTACTGGAAGGTTACGAGGAAGACGACATTATCAGCTATATCATAGCTTTCAAGAAAGATCTTGAGAAAATGGACCCGTGGACTTGGGGTAGACCATCTTCTGCTAATAAGCTAACCCATTATGGGAAGGCTAAAGAAGATGAGCTATCACGTAAGCTTTCAGGTATGGATGGCACCAAAGGCTTTACGATACCGTCTCATGTGGCCGGTGCATTAAACTGGAACGAATTGTTAGTCATGGCAAACGACATGGAAACGATGAAGATTCCTGATGGTGCTAAGGTTATGTCATTGCCTTTGATAGAGGGCGCTGATAATCCATATAGCAGGGTTAGTTACCCAGTTGATGAAACTAGACTACCTACGTGGTTCTTAGAGCTACCGTTCGATGTTGATGAAATGATGAAAACTAACATTGATAAGAAGGTTAATAACCTTTTGGGTATAATGAATTGGGATTTGTCCAGAACGGATTTGGACAATGAAGCTTTCGAAGAAATGTTCGTATATGACGATGATGATTGTTGACACAGACAGTCATCATCTGTTATAATACAATAAAGGAATTTTTAGTGGATAATATTATACACAGCAATCTTAAGGATGTGCTGAAACACACACACGGTTTAGGTTTCATAGACTTCGTGAAAATTGAGGGGAATGTCATTAAGGGCATCTCCGAAGATAAAGCGGTTGTAGTCCGTGGAAAACTAAAAGATACTATCTCAGACCTTGAAGGGCATAAGGTAGGGATGTCTAATATGTCAGTGTTGAAAGGACTGTTAGACTTCCCTCCATTCCAAGAAGCAGATTCAGATATTCTTATCTCATGTGAAAATGATAAGAAGGGCGAATCTTACCCTAGGAATGTTGTTTTTACATCTGGGTATAGTCACAAAGCACAATACACTTTTATGTCTGCTACCAATGCTGATAACAAAGTGAGAGTTCCAAAATTAGATAATATCAAATTTGATATTAGCTTTCAACCCTCCAGAAAGAACTTAAAGGATTTAAGTTATTTTAATGGAGTTTTAGGTTCCCTTCATAAGACCTTTAAGGTGACAATGGTTGGTGGTAAGTTGGACTTCGTCATAGGCGATGAAAACTCTACGCAGTCAATCATACCCATCGAAGATGGTCTGATGGGGATACTAAAAGCAGAGATGATCTTTCCTTTAAGCTACGTGCTTTCTGTACTTAAGTTGGCAGATACGTCACAGTGCGAAATATCTTTCTCTGATAAACGCGGGATGAAAATACAAATAGACTCCGGTATCGGTGAGTATGTGTATTATTTCCCAACAAGGAAAAGGAGTTCATAACGTGTCGTATAAGATTACAAATTTAGACGGAACGGTCACAGTTAGTACCAATGGATATGGAAACCATACGCATAATTTGTCCTACCAAACACCGACAGGTGATATCAAGGTAGACTCAAATGGTTCTACGCTCATATACGATGGCACTGAGTGGGTTAAAATGCATGATGGCACTATGACTAATACAGATACTATTAAAAAACTTATGGACAGTATGTACTTGTACTATCCAGAGAATACCGAGTACGATGAGACCTTAGCTATAGTAATTAATAACTATGTTGACTTTTTAAAAGAGCACGACTTTCAAATGATTGATCACGTGAAGGTTAAGCCGGAGCCGGTAGAGATAGAGGAAGACGACGAAGGCATTGCTGGATTTACATCTGGTTTTTATGGTCCTCAAGGTCCAACAGGCCATACTCAATCCATTGGTATGAGTGGACAACATTTGTCTATTGGGACAAGTGGCTCAGCGTGGGTATCTACCTCTCATACTCATGCCAATAAATCATACATGGATAATATATGGGGCGGTAATTCATATACCGAGACCAGATACTTATCTACTTGCGATGGTTTTATTATAATGAGAAATGGTTTAACTGGTAAAGAAACACAGACGTTATTTAATCTTTATGATGAAATAAAATTCGTGGAGAAATTATCAGGTGATGGAGATAACGTATGAAAGTAGAAATACACTTATATTCTCAGAGTAGACCTGTAATGCTAGCGGACGTAAAGAACACATACACCAAAGATAATTTATTTTGTGTTATGGATAAAGACGGTGTCGTACAGAAGTTTCCGTACTTACACATTTTTAGAGTTAAGGAGTATCCATGTACTACGCAGTCTGTTGGTTAGATACGTCTGATAGAAAATATGTTAAAGGTTGGTCTTTGCATCAAAACTCAGAGAGTGCTGAAAACGTAAAGTTGAAAGACCTAAAAGGCAGTACAGCACATACGCGTACACCTCACGTATATAAAGTTAATGTGAGTGATGAAGCATTCGATGAAGACTTCTTCATGGGTATATTAATGGATGGGTTCGCATACGTAGAAGAATCTGAACCTAAATGGCTTAGGGGCGATTCGTCCACTAGCTCAAAAACACATGTTGGAGATTAGCATGGCTAAGAAAAACAGATTACTACCTTTTGGCATTTGGCCAATGGCATGGGGAATGGCAGGAACAACTAGATTAGTAGCAGAAGCTGAATATTACTATGATGGTATAGATTTGGAATTTGAACTATCAAAGATCAGTAATGCGGATGACTCTTCAGAGCATATGCGTGACTTACTACGAATTAAGCACAAGTATGAAGAAATTTCATTAGGTGAAATGGAAGTTGGTCTAGCAGAAATTGAATACTCTATTTCTGACAGCGACTTCAATAAATTGGCACTGTTAGAAGCACAGATGAACAACGACATGATCGAAGAAAAAGACCATGACTACGCGGTAGCTAAAATCAGAGATGATGAAGGTACGTGGTTAGGTGTTAAGCATAAACATGGTGAAATAACAACTAACGAATTTGCCAAAGATATGGCTACGTTAAGGGGTGAGCCATGGGTCATGTTTACCGATATTAACCTTGACGGAGAAACTGGATCGATTGGAAACTTTGAACTTGACTGGAATGATAAGTTCATTGAAGTTATCAAGGCTGAAGGTCACGTAGCGTTGACCGATGAAGGGTGCGTTGACTTATGGTTGACTGAAGTTAGTAAGAATATCGCACTTGAAGAACTTAGCGGTACTGGCGTCTTTGATGACGACGCGGAAGAGTCATATTTGTTGAAAAAGAAAAGACTTTCTAACGGTAAAAGCGAATACAAGTAAAAACACACAGGGAGCCAAGGATGGCTAATTACATATTAGTAGATTACATGAATATGGCTCACCGAGCTAAAAATGCGATGTTTAACAGCGATCTGGACACCCAGATAGGCATGTCTATGCATATCATGTTTAACAGCATCAGGAAGGTCCACAATCAGTTTAGTGGGGACCATGTCCTTATCTGTACTGAGGGTAGTTCATGGCGTAAGAAGTTCTATACTGGTTACAAAAAGAACCGAGTACTAAAGAACCTTCAAAAGACCGAAGCTGAGAGAGAAGATGATAAGATCTTCATGGAAGCTATTGATGACATGGCGGTATTCTTCAACGAGAAGACCAATGCCACAGTTCTCAATAATCCAGAGGCCGAGGCGGATGATATGATTGCTTTGTTCATTCAGGCTCATCCAAACGACACACATTTTATCATTAGCTCTGATCAGGATTACATCCAGTGCTTAGCTGAGAACGTGACCATTTATAATGGCGTGTCTGAAGAGGTAATCAGATTGGATGGTTACTTCGACATAAAGGGTAAGCCTATTAAGGATAAGAAAGGTGACATTAAGTTGACGCCATTACCTGAATACTCTTTGTTTGAAAAGTGCATACGTGGAGATGTTTCTGATAACATTTTCACTGCCTACCCTAGAGTTAGGAAAAAAGGCACAAAGAACAAAGTAGGTATCATAGAAGCGTTTGACGACAGGTTGAATAAAGGGTATGATTGGAACAACTTTATGCTAACCAAGTGGACTGACCCTAATGGGGTAGAACACGTGGTACAAGACAAGTATGAGTTTAACAAGAGACTTATTGACTTAACTATGCAACCGGCTGACATCAAAGATAGATGTTTGGTGAGTATGGCTGAGTCTTTGGCTGAACCGAGGAAATCAAACGTCGGTATCCATTTCTTGAAATTCTGCTCAGCATGGAACTTGGATAATCTTTCTAAATATCCTGATGACTTCGCCACTATGCTTAACAAGCCATACGTGTACTAGGGGTTATCATGGAATATAAAGTAGAAATTAAAGACGAGCAAACATGGTCAGTAACAGACGACACAGGTATCGACAAAGAGATAGTATTCTTTGATGAAAGCATGTACGTCACTGACGGAAACAAAGTCATAGTTGCTAAAGACGAAGACGAACTTGACCGAGTGTTATCTGGTAACCTACTTGCAAAAGAAGATGACAGATGCGAAGAGTATTACATCGGTGGGTACAGAGTATTAAACGCCAAGCCTTATGAAGAGGTAGTAGTTGAAGGTGTTGACTTACCACTGTACCGTAAGAGAGCGAACAGTGAAGTAATTTATGCGGCAGGGTTCTACTGCGTAAGATACGAAACTGGCTGGAAGCATGGTACTAGTATCATGTTAAGCACACTTGAAAATTATGATTATCGTGGACCTTTCCACACAATGAATAAGGCGTATTCGTCTCTCCTTGAAGTAAGGAAGAAACGATAGTCACCATATAGAGGGTATCGACATGGCTAGAAAAAATCACAGTGAAGAAGCCGGAGCAATGTATGACATATACTGGGACAGCGTTAATGCTGGTGGTAATGTGGCGCACATGTGGCAGAAAATGTATGATACCTCTATTTCTATGAAATTTGCTAAACTTAAAGGCATGCAGAAAGCGTATGCTGATTTGTCTAGTAAAGATTCTGAGCTATTGGCAGAGATCAACGCAGAGTTGAAATTGTCCGGTAGTATCGTCACGAAAGAAATCACCTTCTTATATAAAGACAGACTTAAGGTATTGAAAAACAAATCTAAATTGGCCAGAAAGATACACGAAGAGAAATCTAGTATTATCAAGACTGGTGATGTGGATGATTGAAAAAATACTTCAACATTTATATTCATTCTCGTTTTTATATTTATTAGCCATGTACGGGGCCAGCGTTGGCTACATGTCACATACTTATGGTATGAGAATGGCAAGTGATTATTCCGCCATAGTAATGATCATCTTAGGCTTCTCCGTATTAGGCATAATTAAACTATTGGAAATTATAGTATGGCTAAGAGAAAGAGTACAGTAAGAACAGTAAAGTTTTGGACTGGTAACGATGACCATACAGGTGACGAACCTTATCGTTATGACGTTAGTATTCATAACGTTGACATAGGTTACGTGATTAAACTAGGTAAACACTGGAAAATGTTCTTTACAAACTCTTTAGTGTCTGTTACAATGGACGACTTGGAAGATTTATATAATGCAGTCCTCGATATAGAGGTCAAAGAAAGCATAGGTGATGATGATGGGAAGTAGCAGCTCAGTTAATATAAATGGAATTAAAGTTGAAATCACAGATGGCGTCATACGCATAAACGACAAAAAAGTAGTGTATGTTGATGGTGACCCCACTGTAGAGAGAAGACGTCCATCCGCATCAGTATTCTGTTACGGTATGTGTGCGGGTTTAGTTCTGTCTATTATTGTGTATGCATTTTTCTAATTTAAAGGTGACGAAGATGACAAAAGAAGATATCAAAAAACAAAAACTGCCATGGGCACAGAAGATGCTACTTGGTTCAGTTGTATACGGCACAGTCGTGTGCAGTCCAGCTATAATTACGTATGCCATGTGGCGACGTCGTAAGCATGGACCTAATGATTAAACGTATTAGGCAATGCATCCGTAACTTTATATATTCTAAGGAAGATATAAAGACTCTCAGAGCCATAGAAAAGAAATCTGAGTTGATGGCTAAGTACGGTGGTAGAATGGTCGTGGTAGGTAGAGGAACTCTAACGGATTCTTTCGATACCGAGGAAGGTAGAATTGCATACTATGACGCGATATGTGAACCTTACAGAGAAGCCGTAAGAGAAATTGTAGAACAAGAAAGCAAACGTAATAGATAGGGATTTTTATGTACGTTCATTCAGATTTACCAATAGCTGAGGGCGCTAAGCGATGCCCTTTTTGTGGTGCCCCAGAAGTATACTATAATGATCATGGAAGGTCTTTTGGGCCAGACAATCATACCGTACACTGTAATGTTGTTTGTGTTTGCGGTGCAGAAGGCCCATCAGTTAACTTTGAGTTCGATGCAACTGAACCCAAATCAGCTATGGCAGCTGCTATAGAGGCGTGGGATTGTAGGAGTATCGCGGATTTGTGATAAATAGTGGTGTAGTTAACTAAAGGAATACACCCATGGCAAGACCAGCACCTCATATTATTATGGAGGCGACAGATCCAGATACGTATAAATCAGAACAGATTTTAGAAGCTGAAGCGATTTATGCTGTGTTCTATCAGAACAACCCTATTAACATCAAGACCGTTAATAAACTGGTGACCGCGCCTACTAAATATAAAAAGACAAGCTTCCAGAATCCTGGATATGCACTCAATTTAGCAAAACGCCTAAATGAATTATTCCACACTGATGACTTCGTAGTACGAGTTATGGAAGGTGGGACTATTTATACTGGTAAAGTTGAAAGTGGCTTTTATGACGAATAATGTTACACTTAAAAGAGTTCAAAAGTAAGAAGGAGTGTACTAATCACATTAAGATACACACGCCTGAATTGGCGGAATACGACAGTGATAAATTACAAAATGTGATATTCAAGCACCACAATACATACTCACTCAATCCGTATGGTAAGTTTCTATTATCTAAATATTATGAACATTACATACATCCTTTCAAATGTACAACTCTTAAAGAAAAAATGATGCTTAACAGATTATTCGAGGCTCCTTATCATTATTGTGATAAGGGCCATGAATTGACCCTCTTCGACAATGAAGTTTCATTCCTCATAAAGCTGTCCGGTGATGTTTCAGATTGGATAAGACAAGAGACTATTCGTCTAGATGTCTAATGTATTCAGTCATCAGATGATCTGTAATTGACTCGAATGGTGCTCTCAAATTTACTAACCTAAGTGAACATGCTAATAGCACATCACATAAAGTGTATAACTTTGATGGGTTTTTCTTGATCTTACCTGACGTGTTGATGTATAGGAACGTATCGCCCCTTACAGCAAACTTATACCTAACATGAAGTCTTGGTACTAGGTCACAGTTGTTCACTACTCGTATAAACTTAGAATTGCCTGCAGATGTCTTTTTCTTACAACTTCTGGCCTCACCAAAGGTATATACTGTAACGTTTTGTTCTTTAAAGCGTAAACCAAGTAACTTAGCTACTGACCCACCTAAAGAATGCCCAATGAAGAAAACTTTCTTATTGGTATGGTTGACAATTTCCGTAACATCCAATATGATGTCCGTAACGCCTTCGTAGAACCCACTGTGTACTTCACCGACCTCTGGCATATATCTAACGTCAGTACCCCACACTTTTAATGTGTCTGCGAAGTCTTCGAACTCTTTACTACCACGTATTGTGAAAATTACATTTTCGTCATCTTCCAATACATAGCATTGAGTATTCATTACGTCTAGGAACTTATAGTCGTATTTATGTTTACCGTTTTTTAGCTCTATGTCTGTTGTGCCGTGACTTGCAGCCGGATCACTATAAGCGAACCTCGCAATTGTTGCGGCGTCTAATATGTTCATGTTGTATCTCCTTTTACTTATTAAGTATTTATCTTCTATTGACAATGCGTAAAAACCACCATATAATAGCACAAATTGAAAAACTACACAAGAAGAGATTAATGACGTACTCTGAGAAATATAAAATTCTAACCGACCTTTACTTCAACAAAGGCGACAAATCAGCACTCGATAAAATGCTCCAAATGGCACGTGGTGCTTTTTTCCGTGAAGCAAATAAGCATAGTATAGAACCTGACATTAAAGAAGAATTCGCACAAGATGCTATGGTGCAGATACTTGAAGCAGTAGAAGACTTTGATTTTGAGAAGTCTGATAACTTCAGTGGTATTGTTGGTACTATAATCACTAGAAAAATGCACGCTATGCGGTTTAATGTTGCACATCCTAATGTACCAGCTCACGCTAGAAAAAAGCTTACGAAATCTAAGCTTTTCGCAGAGTCTGATTATGGTAAGAAGGACGTGAAGGTTGGTACGGTAACACATTCCGCTGAAAGTATAGCAGCAGCCAATGCCTTCCTTAATGTGCGAGTGGTGAGCACTGAAAAGAAAATGACTGAAGACGGCGATACCCTAGGCTCCATTTTACCTAGTGAGGCTCTTCAAGTAGACGAAGTTATGGAAGGGGATGAATCCAATAACGCCCTTGTTCATGTAATTAGTCTGCTGTCTGATAAAGAACAGAAAATGATTAAAGATCACTTTGGCGACGGAATAACATATACCGATATTGCTAAAAGTGATGGTGTGTCCCCTCAAGCAGTACACCTTAGATACTTAAAAGTACTGAAGAAAGTGAACGTTGCTCTCACAGAACGTGGTGAAAACTACGTAGATATGAGAGAATGCATTAATCAAGCTAAACTATTCTAGGAGAACAACATGGCAGCTAATGATCCTCACGAACTTAAGAACCTTACACAACGTAAGAAACGTCTGGACGTTCAATTGTCCGAATGTACCGATAGAGTCAATGCACGCCAAGAAGAATTCAACATCGAAAAGAAATCTCAAGGAAAGCTTGTAAAAGAGTTGAATGTAGTAGATAATAGCATTCGTTCTCTTGAGGAACGTAACAAAAGAAACCAAACGCCAATAGTAACTGAGCACGCATTGTTACGATACGTTGAAAACGTATTAGGCATTGATCTTCAAGAAATCCAAGCTAACATCCTTAGTGATGCTAACCTTGGTATGTACCGACAACTCGGTGATGGCAGATACCCTGTAGGGGATTGCAAATCTGGGTTTAAAGCGGTATTTAAGAACGGTAGTGTCGTTACAGTCGTAGACGCAAACAACACTGCAAAAAAAGCAAAAAAAGCAAAGAAAAAAGCTTGATCGCAACATGAATATCAGGCATAATGTACGACATAGAGTTAAGGGAAACATTAAGAGCTTCCAAATAACTTTTTAAGAAAAACGTTTGACACTAACATGAAGATCTGACATAATAGTCATCATCAAGTTAAGAGTTAAACACAAAAACTTCTTAAAAAACTTATTAAAAAAGATCTTGATAACAAGTTGAACTTAACTTATAATAGCAACACAAATTAACAACTTATATTATTTTATTTTATACAACGGAGAAACACCATGGGTAAGAAAGAAGCGAACGTAGCCGAGTACACTGAAGTATCACCAGCCAAAGCATCTGCCTACTTAGAGCATTGCATGAATGTAGGACGTCCTGTATTCCTTTGGGGTTCTCCAGGTATTGGTAAGTCTGACTTGGTAGAAGGCATTGCCGAACGCCAAGGCCGTAAAGTGATCGACATGCGTCTGATCTTAATGGGTCCAGAAGATCTTAAGGGTATCCCTTACTTCGACTCGAACGAAGGTACTATGCGCTGGGCACCATCAAGCGAATTGCCTGAAGTAGTTAACCAAGCCGACGTAGATGAGCAACAAGCGATTGTTGATATGTTTGCAGAAGCATTAGCGCTTATCACAGCAGATGAGACAATGGGTGCATTAGAACGTGTATCTCAGATCGAAATTGCGACTGGTAAATTGAAAGGTGCAGAAGCACGCCGTGACCGTTACCAAGGTTCGTTAGAATTCCAAGATGCTATCTTGTTCTTGGATGAAATGAACTCTGCGCCACCATCAGTACAGGGTGCTGCATACCAGCTAACATTGAACCGTCGTGTTGGTGAATACAAACTGCCTGATGGCGTAAGCATCATCGCAGCCGGTAACAAAGATACGGATAAAGGTGTAACCTACCGTATGCCTACACCGCTTGCTAACCGTTTCATTCACTTATACATGGATGTTTCGTTTGAAGATTGGCAGCAATGGGCGATTAACGCTGGGGTTCACGCTGACGTGGTTGGTTTCTTAACCGCTCACCCAAGCAAGATCCACAAGTTTGATCCTAAGTCTGCGGACAAGGCGTTTGCAACACCACGCTCTTGGACTTTCGTTAGCCAGCTGTTAGAGCAAGACATGGATCACGAAATGGCACGTACTTTGATCGGCGGTACTATCGGTGAAGGTTTGGCAATCGAATTCATGCAACATCGTAAAGTTGCTGGTAAGATGCCTGCTCCAATGGACGTATTGTTGGGTAAGGTTAAAACACTGAATGTCACTGACATCTCAGCGCGTTACTCTCTTACTATCAGCATGTGTTACTTGCTGAAAGAGATCCAAGGTCAAATCGCTGACGAAGCGAAGAAGACTGTAGATCAGAAGTTCTACTTGGAATGTTTCGATAATTACTTCGAGTTCCTTATGGAAGTGATGCAGGAAGAGATGGTAATCTTAGGTGCTACTACAGCATTGAAGACTTACAAGTTACCGATTGATCGTAACAAGTCTCGTACCTTCAACAAGATGTTTCAAGAGTACGGAAAAATGGTGTTGAACACTTAGAACATCGCCGATCTTCTTAGATCTTCGTTGAACTACTAAAAAAAGGGAAGCTTAGCTTCCCTTTTTTATTTGTCAATGTATTGCTTAATGATAATCCTAACATCATCTTTAGATGTGTACGGTATTCGTATTAGGTACACGCCATTAACGGAAGCGTAGTTATCCTTCAGTTTGTCGTGTAATTGTGTTTGTTCGAACTTCTCAAGTTTTTGAGATTCAGATAATTTTCCACTAAAGTCTGTAGGCTCAAAATGTTGAATGCCATCGTATTCTATCAATAAGTTATAGTCAGGAATATGAAAATCATACCTTAGATGTCCGCCTAAAGGACTTAAAAGGTCATCATAAGTTTTTTCAGGTTTATATGGCACTGATAAGTCCTCTAGGCATTCTTTGATAAGTTTTTCACCTATGGACGAAGAGCATAGTTTACAGCCCTTCCCTTCAAGATGTGCGTTGGGAGTCTGCTCGAAATCACCATGTTCCTTGCATGTTATTAATGCTGGAGTCTTAGCATTAACGTAGTTGGTATTACTATAAACATATGCGTGTCCATGCACTTCATTAGCTTTACGTATGAACTCTTCGATTGTTGACCTAAACTTACTACTAAGTGTATCAGATTTACATTTAGGACAGCCTTGGCCTAGAAGATGGGCATCTGGTCTTTGTTCGAAATCACCATGTACGTGGCAAGTTATGGAAATTTTGGCCTTAGACGAGACATAAACGGCACTATCGTAAGAATAGGCATTTCCATGGATCTTTATAGCTTTTGTTATGTAACTTTGAGTTGTGAGCTTTCTGCCCTTAGCTCTTCTGTTATGGCCGCACTTTTTACAACCTTGACCATTTAAGTGATCATTAGGACGTAAAGTGAAGTCACCATGTATATTACAAGTTATTATTACCTTCTCCATTACTTTTACATACACGGTCTTAGAGTAGTAGTATTTGTTTCCGTGTATGGTTTTAGCTTTCTCTATGAATTTGTCTGTTTTATTCATTATTATGTCCTTTTGTAACTTACGTAGTTGACAACATGGTGAAAAAGTAGTATTATTACCACTCTTAGGAACTATTTATCGTTTCAGTACGGTAAAATGGTTTTAAATACCTAATCTCCGTTGGGTAAGCGATAGAGGAAAGGCACTTATGGTGCCTTTTTTCACATCTAAAGAAAAGAAGGTAATGGTATGGAAGTATTTAAACGTGTAGCAGATGATGGCGGATTTTATCATGTCAATGAAAAAGGTCAAGCTCATGGTTTATGTGTTACGACCCTTTCAGGTGGTCTCAGAAATGAGGTAAACTACGAGAATGATTTGAAGCATGGTGAATATAAATTGTTCTATGAAAATGGAAGTATATTCATGCATAGCATGTTTCGTGAAGATGTTGCTTTTGGAGAAATAAAATCGTATGACGCTCAAGGTGTGTTAAATAAACATTGTATTATTAATAAAGATGATGTAGTATTGGACATAACTGATGAAACCCCTCTAACCGAAGAACTTAAGTTTTTACTTAGTATTCAAGGTTATATGTTCCTACCTGAAGATGGAGAACGACATGAACATGAATAGTATTATCGTAGGTGATGAAGCCTTATTAAAGACACAGTTGATTAGTCATACGCCTAATAGCGAAGGTTTCTTAGAAGCTAACATAGTTTCTAGAGACGGTAAGACGTTAGATGGCGAGGATAACGTATTGAAGTTCTTCGAAGAAGACATTTTTTATCGTACAGGCGACTTAGTCATCATGGAAAGTGTTGTTATTGCCGTTAATGGCGATGATGTAGATCTTAAGGTGTTATCTACCTTTGGTCGTGATACCGTACGTGAATCAATGACCATAAATCAAGAATTCGTCAATGTAGACGGAAAATACTAGAAAGTATTTGACAATGGTATTAATTAGTAGTATCATTGCATCACAAATTAAATAACTCACTCATAAAAGGAAAATCCTATGGCTGCTAAATGTCCGACTCGACAGAAGTTAGTGAAGGCACGTATCCAAATGTTAATGAATATGCCGTTCTTCGGTGTACTCGCAACGCATTTACAACTGAAAGAAATTGATGCCAAGTTCTGCCCTACGGCAGGTACTGATGGTCGCTCTTTCTATTACAACAAGGACTTCATTGAAAGCCTTGATGATGAAGAGTGTAAATTCTTGTTTGCACATGAAGTTATGCATTGCTGCTATGACCATATGGGTCGTCGTGGTCGTCGTGACGCGGACTTGTATAACCAAGCAGCTGATCACGTGATCAACTTGGAAATCACTGACCAGAACGTCGGTAAGCTTATTAGCCGTCCAAACGACGATCCTGCTATGATCCCTTGCCATGATACTAAGTATCGCGGTATGTCATCTGATGAGGTCTATGAGATCTTATATGATGAACAAGAAAAGAACGGCGGCCAAGGCCAAGGTCATAGCTTCGATGTGCATTTCGATGCTGATAGCATGACTGATGAAGAAGCTGAAGAAGCAGGCATTGATAAAATGACTGATGATGAGAAGAGCATGGTTCGTGATGCATTCCGTCAAGCGACTTTAGAAGCTGCTAAATCTGCCGGTGCTGAAAACGTGCCAAATGGCGTACGTAGCATGATCGATGATCTTTTAGATCCACAAATGGATTGGCGTGAATGTTTGAATGCCAACATCCAAACGTTGGTTAAGAATGACTGGACTTACTCACGTCCTAACCGTCGTAATTCATCTCTTGGTGGCATCATCTTACCAGGTAATGACTTCGATGAAGCTGTGAGCGTTTGTTGCGCGATTGATACCTCTGGTTCGATCTCTCATCAAATGATTCGTGAATTCTTGAGTGAAATCAAGGGTATCATGGAACAGTTCAAGCAGTTCGAAATCAAGATTTGGTGCTTCGACACGGATACTTACACTATCTGGAATTACAACGAAGATAACGCCGATGATATGGATGAGTTCTTCCCAGAAGGCGGTGGTGGTACTGAGTTCATGGTGAACTGGGATCGCATGAAAGAAGAAGATATCGAGCCTGATCAATTCGTGATGTTCACGGATGGTTACCCTTACGGTAGCTGGGGTGAAGAAGAATATCAAGACAACATGGTTTTCTTGATCAGTGGTAACCCACGTCACGACATCGTTGCGCCGTTCGGCACTACTTTATATTACGACGACTAACAGTCGAAAGTAGTAGACAACAACTCAAAAAAGGGATATCATTTAGATATCCCTTTTTTTATGGTTATTAAAAATGTTAAAAGAAAATGATAAAACTATTAGTTCTGAAAAAAAGCGTGTGACTGAAAGCTTACAGAGTAAAATAGACAACATCACCGATTTTGCACAAATAGGCGACATCATTTCTAAAAAAGAAAATGAGTTTATGTATCTTGCCTATTTAGTTAACCGACGTGGTGGCATGTGTTTGGATGATATGAAGGAGAAGGCAGACAGCTACGGCGACCTTGACTTCCGGTGGGACTACTTGATTGACTCTGGCTATTCCGGTCAATGTTGGGATAGTAGTCATCCAGATAATATGGATGAGAAATACATGCAATGGGATGAGCGCTGGGAAAAATGGAAATACCGTACGGCGCGTTGTAGAGTGGAAATACATTTCTCTGATGATAACAAATATAATTATTCTAGAAGCAGCATACTTGACGCTATTAACCGTATAAGTGGTTTCAAGACTGGATGTGGTGGGTCTGCTGGTTTTGCTTATTTCCAAGCGGATATGTTTCTAGCTGATTTCAAGCTATATCGAGATTCATATGAGGATTATCTCCTAGAGCATGCGGCGATGGAAGAGAATCTGGATTTCATCAATTTTGAAAACAGACTTAGCGGATTACGTGATAGTACCAACACTGTTAAGTATAAATTGCCGTCTTCCGTGCCTAAACATTCACAAAGATAGTAGACATCTATACAAATATAAGGTACTATAGCGGTATCTTTTATAAAACCTTTTCTTTTAAGGAAAAACATGAATATTACGACAGCAATACAAAATGCATTAGACGACGTGTTCGGTCATTTACCCGCAAAACTTGGTGAACCTCTAATCAAAGAAGTCCATGACATGGCTGATGTTTTTTCTTTAACAGAAGAAGAGATTCTTGAGCATATCCAGCTTAAGAGAAAAGACGTGCCTGCGCTGTATAGCGATGCGCCAGCTGAAGATTACGTGGAGCCTAAAGACAGAGTTAATCATTCTGCTGACGTCATTGCCGATATTGAGAAGTTGCGTGGTGATGACGGTGAAGAAGGCGAAACAGATGAACTTGATGATATGTTCAAAGGTCTGTTAGGTGATGATAAGTAATGACTATCGTCAGCTTGTCGTTATGGGAATCCTATGGTAGATTACCGTGGGATGCCATAACTTTCTGTACTGGTAATAAGATTTCCACGTATAGCTTATATGGCGGTGAATTATTTGAGCACTATGAAACCTTCGAAAATGAAAAGTACATCCTTCATGTAAATAAATTGGCGTCTGGTTACGAGGTGCATCTCAAGGTAATCGGTACTGACACGACAAAATTAATTGTTAATCAGAGATACGATCATAATATGAGAATCGTGGCTAGTAACAAAATTTTGGTTGAAGATCTAGCTATCATTAATACTATCAGATGTACATCTGACAAAGAACGAGAAGAGTCTGAAAAAGAACTTTTCGAACTGGCTCTGTCTGGTGTTACTGTGCCCCCTGAATACATTATAGAGAACGCTTTGGCGGATATCTATTACATGGACTCATGGACCAGATTTAAAGGATGGTTGACGTGTAAGTTCATAAACCCTATTAATAAGGTAGAACGTTAATGGACGCTAGAATGGTAGCCAACGTAAAGGCTAAGAAAATATTTGAAGAGTTGGAAACTGGGACCAAGCTCATGGTATCCTGCATACGAGATAATAGACGAGTAGACAAATATGATATTGTGGAAGTGAGTGACGCTTCATACAACGATGATCTTATATGTATTAAACAGATAGAGGGCGTGTTCGATTATAGACCGTTTGTCGAAGACGAATACAATGAATTAAAAACTATACGTCTTGTGAGTCTGAAGGGTATGTCAGATGAAGATATATTTCTTCTAAGGTTGTCACTGTGATCAAAGTGATGAATCCTGAAGATTGTAAACGTTTGATATGCGTCCGTGCTCCTTATGCCATATACAGGGTCAATGTTATCTATGACGTGGTAGATACAGGTCCTGCTAACGATGCCGATCATGATATCGAAATACGTATGCTTTCCGAAGACGGACTGACCTATACGTTTCATGAAAGTGACATTGATCAGAGTGATGAATTCATGCATGATCGACCTAGTTTCTTCTTTTTCAAGGACATTACTGATATGTCAGATGAAGATGTATTCCATTTGAGATTATCCATATGAGTAATCTAGATCGCGTATTGTGCGTCCAAGCTGGATCTTCAGGAAGGTTCACTTTCAAGAAGACATATGATGTGGTAGACGTGCATGTGACACGCTCACGTCACGAAGTATTATTCCGTAAATTTACAATAATGAGTGATGATGACACCGCATCCGAATTCTATGATGACGAGGACCTTGATCAGTCACAAGAAGTAATAAGGCATTTTTCTAATTTCGATTATTTCATGAATATATCCGGTATGACTGATGAAGACATATTCCAACATATGCTGAGTAATTAATATGACAGGTTACACGCCTAAAATCAACGACATTTTACGATGCCGATCAACCAATAGAGATGACAACGAAATCACAGTAGGTAAGTCATATAGAGTGACTAAAGTTGAATATGGTGAGTTCTATTTTTCTTCCAATAAAGGAAGAACGATGAAGTATAATTCATGTTGCGTTAGTATTGGTTTTGATCTCATATATATGTTCAAGACTGAATTTGAGACCATAGATCATTTATCTGAAGAAGAGCAGTTTGAGATAAAGCTGAGCGTGTGATATGGAAGTAGGATATAAACTATTATGTGTGAACTCTGGGAATGGTATATCGGGTGGTGAATTCACCAAGAATAGAGTTTATGATGTTAATATTGTTGACTTAACAAGCACACCCACGTTGTATAGCTTTAGAATTATTGATGATGATGGTCATTCTGTGAAATTTGATGACATAGACGTAAATCAGAGTGTAGAGGTGATAAGAAAATACCCTAAACTCACGTTCTTTATGGACGTCACTGACATGTCAGAAGAAGACTTATTTACCTTTATATTGAGTAACTAATATGGACATAACAAATATATCGATTGGCAGTATATTATTATGTATTAGAACCACTGCGCCTAGGTGGTTCTCTATCGACAAGACGTATGAAGTATCTACGTCACGTCCTACAAGCGGTTATAGTTTTGGATGCTTAGTAATATATGATGACCAAGATGATGATTGGGATATAAAAAACTACGTCATCGAATTGGCAGGGTCCCCATCTGAAATAGCCACGTTTGGTGACGAAAAATGTATATTCATAGATATTACGAATATGACTGAAGAAGAAATATTCCTTTTTCGTCTATCTTATTGACACTAAATTGAAAGGGTTGTATTATGTTAGAACATATCAAAGAAGGCGATAAAGTACTGTGCGTACAAGCTGATATTCTTAAGCACATAGACGCTAGATTTGAGGTTGGTAAATTGTATAACGTATGTTGTGTGCGATTTGCTCCCAGTGGGAAAATCATGGTTAGTTTACAAAGTCCTTGTGGTAATGTGTTGACTTATAAAGAGAAAGATTTCACGTATGAATTACACCACGAAGACCCTCAATGCTATTATAAGTTTGCCATGCCTGAAAACTTTAATCAGGAAGAATTATTTGAGTTTATGTTGAGAGGAGGAAACGATGAATAAGGAATTATCCGTTGGAGACTTTATTATTTGTGACTGGGTAAGAGGTGGTACAACCATATATACCCTCAAGAAGCAGTATCAAATATTGTCTGTTTCAGATGGAGGATTCGAACATACCTACATCGTTAGGAATAATGAAGAAACTCTCTTCGAAGTGTACAGCCAAGAAGTGGACGGCGGAAACAATGTGGCTGCGTATACAATGGCTACCTTCAGATCTGTTAAGAACATGACCAAAGAAGAATTATTTGAATTTATGTTGAGTCACTAGCCATGAAAGTAAAAGATGCCAGAGAATCCATGTTTGAGTTGAAAAAAGGATCATTCGTTATGTGTTTGTATGCCGTTTCAAGCAACGTTCTAGAAACTGGCAAGGTATACAAAGTATTGAGAAGTCCTATATGTATTAAGCCTGCTATGGAAGTATATATTGATGTTGGTGGAATCCCATATTCTTTTTCCGAAAGAGCATTCACTGGTGACCTTGACTCTGTACACGTAATCAATATAGACCACATGGATGATGAAGAGATATTCATGTTAAGGCTGTCAGTATGAAAACCAAATTAGCAATAGAAAAAGATAAAGAACGTGAACTGATCGTAGCCAAGTTCATCTATAAATTGAAAAGAATACATTACTTCGATGAGATACTCGATATCATAGCGGACCCTGAGAATGAATTTCTTTTGTTGTGTCAGCTACACGGGAGTAACTCTAGTACCTTAACGTTAGAAGAGTTACGTGAGAAGATCAAGACTTACGGTAAGCTTACTGTGACGTGGGATGAAAACTTTGGCTTCACGGAATATGAGTCACAGTGGGGTCCACAAAAACATCCTCGTAACCGACATCCTAGATGGTCAAAGGAGTGCGATAAGTATGTGTCTCGTAAGCATTCTCAGTTTAGAGGTTGCATTAAGATTCTATACGAAAATAAAAATTATGAGTATGGTTTTGGGGACGTTAGTGATTCATTGGAACGCCTTGGCCTTTATACTGGCACAGGTAGTAGTGGTCCTAGTTGTTCACGATACTATTTCTATACATATGCATTAGACTACACGTTCATCTATGCTAAGCTGCGTAAGTTCCGCCGTGAGTACTTCGCCGAAGAAGAAAGGTTGAAACTTGTGCACTTCGAAGACACATTGGCAGGAAAACCCTTGACAAAGAACTGTATTAGGTTTATGATGCCACTTTTAAATTCAAAGAAGATTCTTTTGCCGAATCCTAACCACGACAGGAAATATGTGAGATGAGTTTAAAATACACATTATATATTGCAGATAGAGAAAAAAGCATGTATACTTTTCGTCCTGTTTTGGTTGAAGGGTATCGTAACTCAATCTCTGCCAGCGGCTTCTTAGATAATATGAAGAAGATAGCACATGATATGGCGTACGGTAAGCATAAAACGTTGAAAGTGTATGATTACACGTTCACTGATACTCACTTAGACGACATTGACATGCACAATAAAGCTCATTTGAAATGCGGTGGTAAAAAGAATCTGTATGAGATTCGTGGCGAGCCTATTGCACTAAAAGATTACTATGAAGAAATTGGTTGGGACTATAAGGCCAAAAAGCTTAATGGTCTAACTATCAGACAACACATCAACAAGAAGATGGCGGAGAGAACCGATGATTAGTGAAAAAGCAGACGAGTGTATTATTTCAGATTGTATCATCATGGTAATGAACGGTGATGAAAAAGTGTCCAGAGTTCCTGCTGGTACGCCTTTTCCTGTTGGATGTGTTGTTAATTGGGAAGATCTTGGTGATAATCGTGAACGATTCACTATGAGAGATGAGAACGACGTTGAAAGAACTATCGAAGTGATGTGTGAAGGTTTTATTGATGTCGTGTTTGCATGACCCGCTCAGTTAGTTACTACTCTAGAGCCTATATACCTAAAAAGCCAGATATACACTCGGCTAGGTCAGTGTATAATAATGGTCAGTTATTATGTGTGTACTCTCATAATGAAGACTTCATTAAAGGTAAAGTGTACACGGGTGAGTCTAAGCAGACTACAGGTGATATATTTTATATTCCTGAAGTGAACAATATTATGTACGGGGGTCCACATCTAGACACTGATAGGATAGGCAATGATTATCCAATATTTATTGTCGTTGATGGTTTGGACGAAGAAGATATTTTTCAATTATTAATGATGTATTAGGAGGTAAGCATGAACACAGATTACGACAAATACATATATGTCGGTGCAAAATTCGTTTGTGTTGATATATCCCATCGCTACGGTGCCGTACCTCGTAACTTGAAATATAATTACACTGACGGTATTGTGTATGAGGTTACAGACGCTGTTAGGACGCCTGTGTATTGCCAAGACGAGGGAATAAGTCTTTACCTTTCAAGTGACAAAGGTAGAAAGCAGTGGAATCCTAAAACCCTATTAAATGCTAAGCCGTCTCCTGTCACTGAGCGTGGTTCTGAAGGTACATACATGTATCCGGTGATGATACCAATAGATGACTTCCCAGAAGAGCACAAGTTCTTCATAGAGCTTGGAGGTGATCCAGTTCAAGTGGTTAAAGATCATTACGAAGAGATCATGGGGTGTGTTCGTGTTCAAGAATCCTAAGTGCTACGAATATAATGGTTTCATGTGCATCTCAGACATTGATGATAATGGAAAGCAGACCGGAACAATTTTAAGCTATGAACGGTTCGATAAAAAATTATTGGTATTCGCTGAAGAAGAACTCAGTTCAAAAACATGCCACTATATGGATTGGAATAAACATGGCAGGTTAGACGCCAATATAGTCGAGTATGAAGGAAAGGATATTTACTTACAAGATAAGCAAGGTGATGTCAAGACTGACGGATCTTTCTTTTTTCCAAAAACGGAAGAAGAATCATTTCATATACAGCTTATGTATCCAGGTGTAGTTTTAATGCCCGAAATAGATTTTGAAAAGTTTGGATATTTTGATGAGACCGTTAAGAAAGTAAAAGCAAAAACACATACATACATTGGAAAATAGGGTTACAATAGAATGAAAAAGATAAATGTAAATTCGTTACGATATAAAGCGACTAAGCTATGTTTTGAAGAAGATGACATGCCTAAGTCTGAATGTACCTACTTCTGGCTTTCTCTTGGCTCAATGGCGTGGCTATCCTTCATTGCAGTGTTTGCAGCAACCATGGTAAGCATTGTGCTGTGGGTGGTGTTATATGAATTCATTGGTTGCTTGATTGGATTAGTAGTAATGAGCACTCCATACTATTATGTAGGTGGTATTATCGTTGCCACGATACTATATTGCGTTCTGCATATAATGGTATGTGAGAGAAGAGAATTCACTCAGTGGAGAATCGATGAAGGTCTTGAAGAAGCACCTGTGCGTAGTGACTTCGTTGAAAAGCTTTTATACGTGAAGAAGAAAATTTGCCGCGAAGTTGAATACGTCGATGAGTAATTATATTCTTACTATTGAGCTGGTCCCTAAGACTAGCTGGTATTCCAATGTTAGGTCTAATGTAACCTCTACGCAGTGGAGTAAGATCAAAAAAGATCGAGCCACGTTAGCCGGTTACAAATGTGAGATCTGTAATGGTACTGGTTTCGACCAAGGCATAAGATGGGCAGTAGAGTGCCATGAGATATGGGAGTATGATGATAAGAATCACATACAGAAGCTCAAATCTATGACGTCTCTATGTCCTCGCTGCCACGAAGTAAAGCATATTGGTCTTGCTGCCGTAAGAGGTAAGCTAGAGTATGCCACACAGCACTTCATGGCGGTTAACGGGGTTTCCAGTGATGAGGCTGAAGACTACATCATTGGGTGCTTCGAAGAGCATGCAGAGAGAAGTAAGCACGAATGGGCATTAGATTTGGATCACCTTGAAGAAAGATACAACATTAAGGTTAAAAAGTAATGAACATAATGGATGATTTGGACATCTGCATGGATGATTTGAACATATGTCCTGTGTGTGTGCCAATAGAGTCCGTGTACGAAGGCATGAAGCTAATAGGCATCTCTGATTCCCTCCTATTCGAAGTCACCAAAGGTAAGATTTATGAGATTACTCGTATAACACCGATGTCAATTTACGTGCAGTGCGATGATGATATGGAATGCGGATACGGGTGGGATAAAAGAACGATATGTGGGCAAGCAAGAAACGTCTGGTACTATCCAATAGACATGATTGAAGATGAAGCGATGAAATTTCTAATAACTTTGTCAATGTAGGAGATTTACATGGCTGGCATAGATAAAATATGTGAAGTGTGCGACGACTACGTAGGTAGTGATATGTATACTATGAGTAGTAATTTATTCCAAGTGTGCAATAAATGTAAGCCGTCATTTAGAGGGCACAGCGCAGTTATATACATGGATGCGCCAGATAGACACCTTGATATGGGTATTGGTTACGTATCTCATTCTATAGAGGATGAAGAGTGGTTCAAAGACTCAGGAAGAAAAATACCACGAGGGAAGTTAGTGAATAGGTACGAATACGCCATAGAGATAAAAGGTGATACGTATTGGCATTACACGTACGATAAGAAAACTATGCTACGTAAGGTGAAGCGGTTAACAAGATCATCGGATATACGAATACACGAAAACGTGTATATGGAAGCTATATATCGAGAGTATAGCACTTCGCAGCACGGTGAGGTATATGAGTACTTCTAGAGAATCATCGGATGTTGTTTGTGGCGTGCTTCTTATGGCCCATGGTATGTTCGGGTTATCCATATCCCCATACGCAGCTCATAATGGATCGCCAGCGGTAATATTTACTTATGTACTGTGTGTAGGTACGTTATTAAGTAGTTTTTACTTTTTTCATAAATCAGGCAGTACAATTTTTAATTAAAATGATTGACAAAAACATTATGTTGTGGGATAATACGCAGCAAGAGACCAACGGGGTTTATAATGATAGACATTAGTGAAAAGAAGAATAAGTTAGCATCTGCTTCTACTAATCTGAAGAAAAGATTCTTCGGTATTGATGATACAATTGATAAGATTATCGATAGTATTAGCGCATGGTATTTGTTCCCAGAGATTAGTACACGTCCTCAAATCGTGTGCCTTTGGGGTTTAACTGGAGTAGGTAAGACCGACTTGATCAGACAGCTATGTGCTGAGCTAGATGTAAGTTCTGACTTTGCTGAAATCCAGCTTGATGGCAACAAAAACGGTCAGCGCGACATTGGCGACATTTTAGCGCACACCACAATCACTCCTGAGTCTCATAGTGTTTTACTATTAGATGAAGTGCAGCGATTCAAGACCAAAGACGAAGAAGGTCATGACCTGATGGAAGGCAATATGCAAGACATCTGGATGCTTCTTAGTGACGGTACGCTTGGCTCACGTAACTCCCTAAAGATCGATCTAATGAACTTCTTGATGGAACTGAACTCTGACATCTATGCGGCAGAGAAACGCTCTAATAAGTCCTCTAAGGACGATAGTAATAGCGTTTCTGGTAGTGACGAAGCTGATATCACTGAAGAAGATGATGAAGACGACGATAGTCCGTTCTCATGGGGTAGAAAATATAATGCTAACCGCTTATATCGCTTCGATAACAGCACACCGTTGGAAGAGTACATGCAAATGGACTATTACCAGCAACGTGACATGGTAACTGCTCTGTTAGCTGATACTAATACGTTTGTACCTAAGCCTTATCGTAAGATGCTTATTTTCATCTCCGGTAACTTGGATGAAGCATTCCACGTAGCGACAGATACAGCTGAATCTGAAATCAATGCTGATTTGGTGTACGAAGAGACCAAGAAAGTAAATGTATTGGATATTAAGACTGCTCTACGTAGACGTTTTAAGCCAGAACAGATTGCTCGCTTCGGTAACAACTACATCATCTATCCTTCGCTTAATAAGAAAGCGTATGATAAGATCATTGAGCGAAGAATCAAAGACTTCACTAAGTCGGTGAATAAAGTCCTTAAAGGCAACGATATCAAAGTTAAGATTACCAAGAACGTGAATACCATGTTGTATCAGAACGGTGTATATCCAGCACAAGGTGCACGTCCTATTTTGTCAACGATTGATAATTTCATCAATAACGTTATCCCTAAAGTGATCATTGCGTGTGATTCTAACGGTGTGACAGGTGAAGTGTCTCTTAGCTGCTCAGAGAAAGGCTTCGTGTCTTACAAGTGCGGTGACTTAGAAGGTAAAGTGGCATTCGTAGGTGAGTTGGATAAGATTCGTGACAAGCAAAAAAGCAAGAAAAATCTTTCTGCTAAAGTAGCTGTACATGAAGCTGGTCATGCAGTATTACATTGCGTCGAATACGGGGTAGCACCTAAAGATGTGAAGATCAGCGTAGCTTCTTCATTCAATAACGGATTCGTGTATAACAGTGTTGTTCCTTCATCTAAGAAAGAGTTGGAAAGTTATGTTAAGTGTTGCTTCGGTGGCACAGCAGCTGAAGAGCTTGTGTTCGGTAAAGACAACGTTAGTAGCGGTGCCAGCTCCGACTTAGCTTCTGCTTCTGAGAAGATTGCTCTGATGATCCGATACTTAGGTATGGGACCAAACGACTCTAAAGTCATGGTGGGTGATCACACTGACAAGCAAATCATCTGCACAAAAGAAACAGATGCTCAGATGAAGACGTTGTCGGCTTCTCTTATGAAAGACACGTCTGCGGTTCTTAGAGAGCACGTTGATTTCTTAAAGGATGTCTCTAGAGAGTTATCTGCTAAGAAAGAACTATCCTCTAAGGATATGCGAGAAATCGCTAAACGTAATAACTTGGACATATTGGCAGATGCCTCAGAAGACGATCATTATGGCTATAATGACGTATTCAACAAGTGGCTTTCGTAGTATATTTCCTATGCGTGATCTTATTAAACACCATCGCCCTTACTGTGGCGGTTGGTGTTTTTTTGCGTTATAGGGATATAAAAAGGTGGAATAATGGGGTATGTAGAGAGTCAGGTAGAGATTGGATGTTGTTTAGGCTTGACATGAGTAATAATGCTTGGTACACTGATCTTCGTGGTAATGACATATACTTGAAACATTACAATCCTAGGAAATACGAATGATATACGATGACATAATGATATACGATGACATAATGACTGTTATATTCTGTGCAACTACGTTATTATCATTAATAATGTATCATGTGTTTTACAAGAAAAGAATACATAATAGCATGAAGATGGCAGCTACGGTTGATTATTGTCTTCTAACTTTTTCCGTACAAGTAGCTATAGCATACACATTATATACTTCATATTTCAACTTGACACCGTCAGCGATTGCTGTATGCTCGTGTATGGTAATTTTGGTACTTTATGACTTATTCTGTAGAGTGTATGGTTCCATAACACATAAGAAGACACGGTTCTTTAACAAGTTAAGCGGGGAGGTGAATTTTGAGCGATCTAATATTGATGTCGATTACTAGTATCGTAATGCTTTTTTCATGTAAATGGAGAGGCGAATATCTTAAGGAGTATGGATTCTATAGCCTAGGTATCATGAATAATAATCCATGGTACAAGAATCCAGCGGTCACTAATCTAATTCTTATCATACTTATGAATCTGTCCAATTTTGTATTTGATAGCAGAGAAGAAGTGTCATCATTTTATTTGTTTTGTTTCATTTACATATGGTCTTCTTTATCCGTACACACGTCTGTAACTAGAATAATGAGCAGACGGGAAGTAGATCATATCATAGAGACTAAATTCAAATGACTAAGATGGAAACGCCCTATGGCCCACTTGAATTTCTAGAAATTCCTAGAACCGGCAAAACGTACCGCATAACGCATCGCGGAGAAGAAACTAGATCCGATATTGTCAAACGTGGTTCAGGTCATAGACTAAAGTATACCACAGGAAGCATTATTAATGGTCCTAGGGTAGAGATAACAGTGAGAGTTGTGCCAGATGGGTATGATCAGGAAAAATCTGTATTTAGTATTGGTGGTGAAGTGGTATTTTCTGAATTTTATATCCCGTCTGATGAAGAAGTATTCGAAATCATTTTGACCCATGGTCCGTTCATAATGCCGTCATTCAAAATGCGAAAATATTTAGAACATGCATATAGTCTGAACAAAAATAAGTTTTAGCGGAGATAATGCCATGATTAATTATATAGACTCACCACATGGTGTTATTGATGTGATGCGAGTTCCCAATTGCGATGACGTTGCTGGTTTATATCACAATGACGGTGAAACTAGGTCAACCATTAAAGCTATTGATGGAATCACGGAAGTTAAATTTACTATTGGGTCAATTCACAAAGGTTCAAGGGTAGAAATGCGCATTGGATGTGATAAAAAAGGACATGAAAATATAATAACTTTAATCATCCGTGATGGCGAACTTCAAGAAGTACTACCCCACATACCAACCGATGAGGATATTTTCGAATTGACATTGAAGTATGGTGATATAAAAATGCCGTCAATGAAGATGAAATATCACTTAGAATGCGCATTAGAAAAAATTATTAAAGATAAAGGTGTATTTACATGTTAATGCATGTTATAATACGCGCATAATACAGGGAGAAGGACCATGGCTATATTATTCATAGTCTTAATAATATTAGGCGCGTGCGTCTGGGAAGAAGGATTTGATGTACAATTCACTCATCCTTACGCATCACTCATACTAATGACCATAGGCATAATTATGGTTCTTGGCGGATTCGGCGGAGCAATAGTCTATGCCTGATAAAATGACATCATCAGAGAAGTACAGTAAGGCTCTAGAGCTTAGAATGTGTGCCGATTCATGGGAACCAAACGTAATGCTCTTAGGTAATGTGTCGGCGGATGCTATCAAGCAGATATGCAGTGATTACGCACGTTTACGACTTCAAGCAGGCATTAGTGATAATATTGATGATTAAAAGCTTGCCGGTAACATGAACTGGTGTTATTATACACCTCTCAAATTAATCAACTTATTAAATAACAGGTGACAAATATGGAAGCTTTCTTTTTAGGTGTATTAGGGTTCTTCGCAACCCCATTCTTTTTCGGCGCATTTATCATTGCAGCATTATGGTTCGAGTATGAATCCCATACGAAGACAGGCGGTGTGTTCTTATTGATATTAGCAGTGCTCACGGTGAGTATGTTCGGTGACGTAGTACCGTTACGTTGTTTCGGATACATGGCATTAGCTTATATCCCGTTAGGCATCGCATGGTCAACTATTCGTTGGGGACGTTATTCCAATAGTTTAGTGAATGATTTCAATGAGTGGAAGAAACAGCAACAAGGTCATTCGAACTCATCTCAACATAGTAGAACGGTTGATGCACGAGAAAGATTAGATTATAGACTCGAACTGTCTAACAACAAAGCTCGTGTTGCAGAATGGGTATTAACTTGGCCTATCAGTATCCCAGTGTTCTTCTTAAGTGATACATTGGCGTTGATTGAGAAAGTCATCACAACATATTTCAAGTCTGTGTTCACACGTATCACAGATAAAGCCAAGTCACGTATTGACGAAAGCTAAAACACAATCTAATTTAAAGGAATAGACATGATTGTAGAAGGGAATCAGGAAAATTTTGATGAAGAAGTTATGGGCCACCAAGGTGTGGTTCTTTTAGACTTCTATGCAGACTGGTGCGGTCCATGTAAAATGGTAATGCCAGTACTGGAAGACATCGCCGAGAGTGGCGAAGTAAAAGTAGTGAAAATAAACGTTGACGAAGCACCAGAAATGGTGGCAGAATACAACGTTCGTGGAGTACCTACTTTCCGTTTAGTAAGAGATGGTGAGTTGTTGGAAGCAATTGCTTCTGGCGGACAGACCAAAACAACTCTTACTGAATTTATTGACAATAATTTGTAACAGTTTTATAATGAAGTGAGAACCTGTAGGAGGGTTAACAATGTCTAAGACAAGACGCGTGGCAGCCAAAGGCCAAAAATCAGTTCCAGTGCGAGTTAAGTTCAAACTGGGTGGACGTAAAAGTACAGTTAGTGCTCTACATTTAACAACCGATGAATTGCTTGAACGCTTAGCCAAAGGTGGCAAAGACGCGAGTAAGATCACGCAGGTTTTAGATCAACGCGGCATTACTATCTAGCAGTGTTAACTCACTGCTCCGAATAGGAAGATAATTATGGTCATGGCAAGATTGCACGTTATATGCGGTAATTGTGGTAACAACGAAGGGTTCAAGTATTCTATTGACCCGACAGGCAACTGCGACAATGATGGGAATAATTTTCCCAGTGTAGACATAACGTGTCCAAACTGTGCTACTATGCACTTCTTAGGTGAAGACATGGGCATCCCAGAGGATGAAAAACATAAGTATCGACCAGATGAGAATGGTGAAGAAGATGAAAAAAAGTAATTTTATTTATGACGGTTCAGCCGTCAATGGTATCAAACACTGGACCAAAGGTGTTGGTATGGAGCCACAAGCGTTACAGCAATTGATCAATGTTGCTAATATGCCTTTCATTCATAAGCACGTCGCGGCTATGCCAGACGTTCACTTTGGACGAGGAGCTACAATAGGATCAGTTATTGCAACCAAGGGTGCTATTATCCCTTCGGCAGTAGGCGTGGATATCGGATGCGGCATGATCGCAGTTCAAACCACGTTGAAAGCAGGTGATTTACCAGATAACTTGCGTACCATACGTAATGATATCGAAAGAGCAGTACCACATGGCTTTGTATCGATCTCTGGGCGCTCCCGTAAAGGTTCGTTTGAGGTTGCTCCACAGTCTGTTCTAACACGCTGGCGTACGTTGTCAGACGGGTATGAAACACTTGTAGCCAAACATGGCGATAAGATAGCTAAGAAAAACCCTCACGAGCAGCTAGGTACGCTTGGTGGAGGAAACCACTTCATTGAAATCTGTTTGGATGAAAATGACTCGGTTTGGATCATGTTACACTCAGGCTCTCGTGGAGCTGGTAACTTGATCGGTCAGTATTTTATCGATAAGGCCAAAGAAGATATGGAGAGACGCCATATCGGCTTGGTTGACAGAGACCTGTCCTACTTGACAGAAGGCGACAAACTTTTTGAAGATTATACGGAAGCTTTGTTGTGGGCACAAGACTACGCATACGAAAACCGTCAAGCTATGCTTGATAACGTGTTAGGTGTGTTGAGAAATCACTTGAAGCCATTCCAGTTTGTGGAGCAGGCTATCAACTGCCACCATAACTACGCTTCCCAAGAGGTCCACTTCGGTGAGAACGTCTGGGTAACTCGTAAAGGTGCAGTTAGAGCACAAGTAGGGGATTTGGGTATCATACCAGGTTCTATGGGCACTGGCTCCTTCATCGTTCGCGGTTTAGGTAGCAAGGAATCCTTCTGTTCATGTTCGCATGGGGCAGGACGTGTAATGTCACGTGGTGAGGCTAAACGCACAATCACTATGGCAGATCACGAGAAGGCTACAGCCGGTATAGAGTGTCGTAAAGACAAAGCTATATTGGATGAGTCACCAGCTGCTTATAAGGATATCTCGGCTGTAATGGCCGCACAGGATGACCTTGTAGAAGTTGTCCACAGACTACGACAAGTAGTTAACGTAAAAGGGTGATTCGTCACCCTTTTTTATTGTCTGCGTATTGACAACATCACACATATCACCTATAATGGCTGCATAACTTATTATAGGTGATATGTCATGTCTGAATGGAACGCAAGTGGATTAGAAGTAGACCATAGTGAAAGAACAGACTTCAGTTTATTACCTCTAACATCTGAGACGTGCAGTCTTTGGGCTAAAGAAAGAAGTTGTACCCAACAAGGCAGAGCCAACATGCTAAGCGGTACTCAGTTTGCACTGAAGAAGCACGAAGAATACGTAGCTAAAATGGAACTAGCCGTGAAGAATGCTATACAGGCATGTGAGCATGGCAGCCCAGAAAATGCAGCGACCATTCTGAGGGAATTACAATGCCGGTAGAACTTAATAAATTCCATACTTATGAAAAAGGTGACGAACTAGTTTGTGTGAGTAAAATAGGCACGAGCACTAACCATGTTGTGGGAGAAACATATATGTTCCATGGCAGTGGAGTTGAAGGTATGGTTATGGGTCACGAAGGTATTCATAGGAGAAGCCTTTTACCGATAACCTACTTCAGCAGGGTGAAGTTTACCCTGAAATCCAGTATCACAGACGAAGATATATTCACTTTAAAGTTGGGTGGTAGAATATGATAGTCCTACGTGATTTACCAATAAAAGAAATAGTTGACTTAGTAAGACTGGGTGACGAATTGTTATGCATTAATTTTGACTGTGCATATACTACCGTGGGTAAATCATATGAAGTCGCAAAATACATTGATAGTGAAAATCAGGTACGTATCGCTTTTCCTAAAGATGGTGTTATAGGGTATAAAATACTAGATGACGAGAATGATCCAGAAGGCTTATTGGAAGTTGAAATTAGAGAAATAATGTATAGTCACCTTTATTACCCCGTGTCTCTTATATCCGAAGAAGATAAATTCGCCATAGCTCTAGGAGTAGATGTGACATTCGCATCGGATGGTAACTAAGTATGATAACCTTACCTAGACTAACCGCAGAAGAGGTCACTGAAACAGTCATGATAGGTGATTCGTTACTATGTATTAAGTATGATTGCGAATATACAACGGTTGGCAAAAAATATAAAGTCATGAAGTACTTTGATGTCACGTATGACGAATATGACGAAATACCAGAGAACGGAATACACGGGTATCTCATTTTTGATGATGAAGAAATACCAGATAACATGTTAGGTGTAGAGATAGACGAAATATCTTTAGATTGTATTTATTATCCCGTGTCTCGTATACCTGATGAAGACATGTTTGTAATATCTTTGGGCATGGGAGTTAAAGTTGCATGTTGATAGAAGGTGAAGTAATGGCACGGTCATTATACTTAGAAGAGAAAGATTTAGTGGAAGGTGTTGAATTACTCTATGTAGGTAGTAGTGATCGTAGATTATACACCGAAGGTAAAGTTTATAACTATATCAGAAGAGTAAAATCATACGGTGATATACGCATATTAGTTACCGACGATGACCGTGATGATACTGATCCTTGGAAGTGGATGATTAGTGAAATTTTAGAAGACAAGGTATTCGTATCAATGTCGGTTCTATCGGAAAAAGACTTGTTCCTGTACCGAGTAGGTGGACCAGAAGCTATTGGATTACGGGCGGTAAAATGAAAATATTACATTATTTGAGAAGAGAAGAGTTAGTCGTAGGCACAAAGATACTTTATATTGGGTATGAACGAGGCCTATACACTCAAGGCGAAGAATACGAGATCGTTTTGATACGTGATGATAGTGACGGTGGTGATTTAGAAGGTATGGTATCTATTGGCGTTACCGATAATGAGCGAGACAGGAATAATTTATGGATGTGGGGTGCTGATTCCATTATAGAACAACAGATGTTCGTGGCTATTGACTATATGACCGAAGAAGATAAGTTCGCATATAAAATAGGCGGCATAGAGGCATTAGAGATAATAGAATAAACATGATGAAAATTACAGATAAAGATGTTGTCGTTGGTTTTGAAATAGTGTGCGTATCAGTTCCTGACCACGCAAAGGATAATTATACGCGAGGTGGCATTTACAAAATTATATCTACGTATACCCCTTCGAATAACTACGATGTGCTAATGTCTGATAATAACATAAAGGAAGAACTTGACAATCCTGATGATTACGGGTATTATTGGTATATTACAGAAGTGACAGCAATGAATATTTTCGTTCCAAGAGAATATTTATCCGATGAAGATATATTCGCTTTAAAATTAGGTGCTGATCTATGAGACATATAACTTATCATAACGTACTAGTTGGCACTGAAGTTATAGCACTAGAAAGTACCAAATACCATACTAGGGGTGAAACATACACTATCCGTACGCGGACGTATGAAGGGGTTTCTGTATCTATTGACGGTCAGGATGAACAATGTCAACTTCTTAGGTTCATGTTTAGAGAAATTAAGAACTTCGTGCCAGCTTACGAGTTGACTGAAGAAGACATATTCGCTTTAAAATTAGGTGTTGAGTTATGAAATACAAAAAGAACGGTGAAGTGTTATTTGAAAAAGAAGACCGCAGTGTTCTTAATGCTATTGTTAACGAATGGCTAAAGAATAACGATACTACCACCGTGAAAGGTAAGAAGGTAGCTAAAATTAAGTCTGCTATGGGTAAACCACTGGCCAAGCCATTCCCGACCTTAGATGAATCATTGAAAGCCATTCGTGATTCAGGTCTATCTGCGACAAAAGAAGCTGGTGGTTTTTATAGTAATCATGTAGTGACACGAATTTCAAATGGCAAGAAAAGTGGTGATTACGCAACTGTTCTTTTTTTCTCCAATCGTTACCAAGTAAATATGTATTATGGTAGTGGCGGTTGTAATATAAAGATAAAGAAAAGCCTTAAAACGTTATTAGCAATGTTGGAATCTATATGAGCATTGAGTATGCAAACGAAGACAATTTGATTAGAGGCGATAAGCTCATATACGTCAGAGAATTCTATGTCAATTGGGAATTAGGAAGCATTGTCACAGTTTCTGACATAGTAGGTTACCAAGCAGCTACTGGTGCCAATAGAGTGTATTTTGAAGAAAAGACTACAGGTATTGGAAGCTACAATGGAAGTATAGATATGAAAATACATGGGGAAAACAAGACGTTCATCATATACGAATGTCTTGAAGAGGAAGAGAAGTTCCTTTATTCCGTGGGTGGATATGAAGCTCTAATGAGAAGCGAACATGAGAGAGATTAGAAGATCAGATTTTAAAGTTGGTAGTAAGTTCGCCATAATAACTACAGATACCTATATGCCTATGAATACTGTAGTGACAGTTAGAGAGTTGGTGTATGAAAGTTCTATCATACAGAGAGTTAAGTTTGTAGAGACTGAACTAGTTATTAATTTCCGTTATCTTGAACAATACACAGAAGACCTTTTACCTTATGATGCATTGACAGATGAAGAAAAATTCCTGTTTGGTATCGGCGGTATACAGACATTGAGAGATAACCAATGAAAATGCCTTATCTAACAGAAGCGGATGTTTTCCTTGATGCAATATTCATATATGTAGTGGAAGATCAAGATAGAGAATATTCCGGTCTGTACACTAGAGGTGAAAAGTATCCCGTAGTGAATATGCCTAGTAGACCCACTTTTAGTGTTAGTGTTTTAGACGATGACCGTGATGATACTGATCCGTGGAGGTGGATAAACATGGATGACATAATCAGCGAACAAGCCTTCATATCTTATGACTCACTATCTGAGGAGGATAAGTTCCTATTTGATGTTGGTGGGCTAGACGCGTTATTAGGAGAGTAATATGTCAATTGTATATGCGAAATCAACGAACGTTAAAGCAGGTCATACCTTAAAGGCTCTGTTCTCAAGCGATAGGCATTCAACGTACACCATTAATGAGATAGCGGTAACTAATTCTATGTCGGTGCCATATAGAATCACATTTGCAGAGACATCCGCAACGATGGATTTAAAAGCATTGGACAGAGAACCATTGTTCATTATATTCGATATGCTTGACGACGAAGAGAAGTTCCTATATAATATAGGCGGAATGGAATCACTTCTAGAGCAGGACGAGTAGTCATGATTAGGTTTAGTAACAAAATAGAAGATTTCGATAAAGGCACAGAGCATGTGATGATCGTCGGTAGTTATGTCGGGAAGAAAGTAAAAGTCTTAACACAGCAGGCAATTAGAGGTGGCGGACAAGTGGATGTAAGTGTTGATATCCATGAAACTGTCTACAATGTGCATCAGTTGATAAGACATGAAGCGTGCTTAAATTATAGCGCCATGACAGACGAAGAAAAATTCTTACTTGAACTAAGCGGTCTATCCGCGTTACTGGCTAACCTATGTTAAATCTAGAAGAAATGCTTAAGGTGCCATCACGAAGTTATTTGGTATGTGTTAAATCTAAATATCCTAAAAGTCACATAGTAGGTAATGTATATAGCGTGATTAATGATAAACACGCAAAAGGAATATACATAACATGTGAAAATTCAGGAGGGCATAGGTTTCAGGCTCTCTCATATTTTAACATAGTTAGGTTCGTAACACGTGAATCATTAACAGATGAAGATCTATTTGCTTTAAAAATTGGTGCGTCATTATGAACTGTAGAATTACTCCAGTAGCCTCAGACAGAGACGTCCCTATTAAGCATAAAGAGAAGCCTAAGAGTAAAGGCAACGTCCGGTATGGTAACCTAAAAAGATTACTAGGCATAATAGAATGAAAAAAGCATTAAGAAGGAACATGTATGTTGGACAAGAGATCCTATATGTGGGTAATTTAGAACATTACCCTACCATGACCAATATATTGTCTGTCATAGAAGTTGATCGTGCCGCTGACGGTAGTTTTGGCGTGGATATAGGAGATGGTGATCATAAATGGTTTAGTATGGGACACTATCTTACAAGAGAAGAAGTGTTCGTGGATTATGAATCATTATCTGATGAAGAAAAATTCCTAATAAAATTAGGTGGCGCAGAGGCGTTATTAAAAGGACTTGATGAATGACCATTACATTTGCGAACGAACATAACATAGAATATGGCCAACGATTAGTATGCACTAAGGTGTTATATAAAAGTGGGGAACCAGCTATACTTGTTGGGCAGATCCTAACCATAAACGAAATTACCAGTGATGCCATACGTTTCAGAGATAAAGATGGTGAGCTACCTATGGAAATTATTAAAAGTAACAATACCTTAGTGCTATATGATGACCTTGATGAAGAAGAGCTTTTCTTATATAGCATAGGAGGAGTCGAGTCTCTAGTGGGTAGAGACGATGAATGATATTTATTTAAAAAAAGATGATTGTGTAGCCGGTGAAGTATTATTATATGTTGGTGGGACACGAGCATTATATACCTTCGGGAAATCATATGAAATAATCAATGTGCATAAGCCCATGCGAACAGCTCCTGTCGTGTATATACTTGATGATGAAGACTCAGTCAGAGATCCATGGGCATGGGATTCAAAAGATTTATTAGTTGAAGACATATTCATACCTATGTCAAGATTAAGTGAAAAAGACTTGTTCGCATTTAAAATAGGTGGTATAGAAGCTTTGGGGATCACGTATGATAGTAAAGACTAATCTGAATATGTGCGAGGTTTTTGATAAAGCCATATGTATAGCGACTTTGCATAGCTTCGGAGAAAAAGTATGTGATGTTGGGGATATTATTACAATCGTGACTAAAAATGGTGGCGGAATAAGGTTTAAAGAGATAGATGGGTATATGTCAAACTTAAATAATATAATATTGATGAAAAATCTATCTGAAGAAGAGAAATTCGCGTTTGAACTTGGCGGCATTAACATGTTAGTTATTGAAAAATGACTGAAGGTGATCTAGAACCACATTCTAAATTGATATTTAAGTCTGATGATGAACATGAAGAATTTTTCACCCGTGGTAAAGTTTACTTGGTGAAATACGTAGGTAGTGGTTTCACAGAAGTAGTTGATGATTCTAAAGACGAGATAAACACTACTTCGTTCAGTGGCGGTTGCCTACATCAATATTTTGTATATTATGACGCGCTTACTGAAGAAGAGAAATTCGCTTTTGATATTGGTGGCATTGACATGTTAGATATCGAAGAAGATGAGGATTACGACTGGTGAGGCAAATTTATAAAGATGACATACGCAAAGGCAAACAACTAATTGTATGTGTTAGGGGTCTCAATGAGCCATTTGGTAAAGTACTCACGATAGACACTGAAGTGCCTTTTTTATCTTTCGATGATGAACTAAAAATTAGGTTCATTGAGACAGACAAGATTGTTAGGCTGGGTAGTTTATTAATGAAAGAAGAGTGCTGTGTTATGTCATACGACGCACTATCTGAAGAAGAGAAATTCACATTCCACATTGGTGGTCTAGAATCCATTGGTATTGAACCGGAAGACAAGAAATGATTTCACGACGTAAAATAACAAAAGCTGATTTGCAGCCATTCATTAAACTTGTGTGCGTTGCCACTGAACAAAACCAACATGTAAAATGCTCACATAAGTTGGGAGGCATATATAAAATAGGTCACCTAACAGCTGATCACAGTTTATATATGGAAAGTGAGACGTATGATGGACTTACTACGTTCAATATAAACTACATACTAAACGAAGAAGACTCTGGATACACGAGAACATTCGTTCCTAAAGATTGGTTAACAGATAAAGAGATATTTTCTATATTACTAGGAGTGCCGTATGAATGTGATTGATGGAAACTTAATACATATGGCCATAAACGGTGACTTCGATGTTATGGTGCATGGCTGTAACTGTTTCGGTGCCATGGGTTCAGGCATAGCACGACAGGTCAAAGATACGTTCCCAGAAGCATACTCTGCGGACTTGGCAACTGAGAAAGGCGACTCATCTAAACTGGGCACATACAGCATAGCTACATACGATGACGCACTTACCGACTACGGCAAGTTACACGTTGTTAATGCATACACACAATACGCCTTCTGGAATGACGCTGACGTGGATTACGAAGCTATACGTTGGTGCTTCAAAGACATCAAAGAAGACTTTGGTGATCTTAGAGTGGCATACCCTTTAATAGGGTGCGGTTTGGCCGGTGGCGACTGGAACATTGTCAAGAACATTATTGACGAAGAAATGGGGACATCAACGCACACGCTAGTGAGATATAAATGATAAAGTATTGTGATAATACTGGACAGTTGAATCACGGATCTTCATTCATACCTGTCAATAAGGTATTGGGAGAAATGGGGTCTGTATTCACCATCACTGAGTTTTCTTCAGACACTGGTGTTCATTTCGACGTGGAAGAAGCGTGGTGTCCTTCTAGATACATAACTAGAGGAGATACGTTCATTATGTATGAATGTCTTGATGAACATGAGAAGTTCCTATACATGATCGGTGGCTTAGATGCATTACTTGGAGACAATAATGATACATTTCCTAGTATCTAGTGAATTTAACGAAGACGTAGTAGTCATATACTACGACGATACCTTGCCTGACTATCACGGAATTAAAATGATTTTCGGTACTCGCAAAGAGTTTGATATCGGAGACAGGATAAGTGTATTTAGAGGGGATAACGAAGACTTTATCACCACTCTAATAATCACTGACGACATTGTTGAAGGAAGGTTCTTGTCTTATGATAAACTGAATGACGAAGAGAAATTCGCATATGAGATAGGCGGAATAGACTCTATAATAGGAGAGCATCATGAAAACGATTAACATTGGTAAGCTTACATTAGGCTTTGACTTCGCTAAGACATGGTTGTGGGGAACAACAACTGGCGATGAAGAAAGAACGTACTTCTTTCAGATAGGCACGGTTAAGAAAAACGATAACACAGCCTTGTCTTTAATCATATTACCTGTTACCATAATGATTCATTACGGATGATAACATACGCAACAGCTGAAGACATAATAACTGGTGTCCCTCTATACAGTATTAAAGAAAATAGAGTAGTGGTGGTGTATGATGTTGAGATATGTCAAACAGAAAGGGACAGAATTTACCATATGGTGACTTTTGAACACAGACGTGGAGCACAAACTAATGCTTCATTTTTAGAAGATATGAAGCAGCTCGTCCTTTTTAAATCATTGACAGAAGAAGAGCAATTTTATATACAACTGGGCGGTTTGATACAAGGTATCGGAGATGACAATAAACGTACATAAGTTAAGCCTAGAAGAAATAAAGGTCGGTACGGATGTGCTATGTATACGTCCACATCCACGCGATGGATGGATCACACATGGTAGGTTATACAATATAAATTACGTCAATAAAACGCTAAGTGTATTCGGTGTATCAGATGACGATAATGACCCTACGGACTATTGCATATATGAAATGGAAGACATATTCAGTGACGACTTCTGTTATTACTCAGTAAGTGGGATACCCGAAGAGGAATTGTTTTTCATTAAACTAGGTGGTGTCACAGATTATGATATTATCGTTGACAACTAGTTCATCATGTAGTATAATTATCGCATACATAGGAGAGCATCATGAAAAACATTTCTAAGGTTTTACTAGCATTCTTAATCACATTCAGTATCAGTGTTTCAGCTGATCCATTTAAAACCACGGTCAAGTGCATCGACGGTTATAAATTCGCCGTGATATACACGGACAGAAACAACTCTAAGTACGTAAGGATCGTTGACATGGAACAGATCATGGACAGTGGCAATGCTATGATATGCACAGTGAAAGTAGCGAAATACGTTGAGCCTGAACCTCTCCCAGATGGCTATTGGCCAGAAACTGAAGCATCAACATTGAACGTTAGATAGGTAAGCACATGAGAAGAGCGTGGAGACTATGGGCAAAAGCCATAGGGGAAAAGAGTGGTTCTACCGATGCGGAAGCTAACATCATAGCAGCAATAAGAACTTCATTTTTTTTATTAACTGTAGCAACAGAAATATCAATACTAGGCACTAATGCTGGCTGGTTTAATTAAAAGGTAATATTATGCATTTTCATCAGAATCACTCATGGTGTAGTAGATCAAACTGGAATAATCAGTCTTTTGACTCTTCGTATATGGTGTCGTTCGGTACTCACTTGAGCTACCAGCACAATAACGACGAGTACGTTGAAGACTTAGTCGATTGGAACAACCTCGTCGTTGAAGAAGACGAAGTATTCATCCAAGAAGATTATGATCGTGCAGTGGCATGGGCGAAGAAGTCCAAGCATGAGTATTCACCTGACTACCCAACACTAGCGGCAACCAAGTATGGCGTGCCAAATCTTAAACCGGAAGTTTTACAATGGCTCCATGAGAATGTGAAGGATTGTGCCAGTAACAAAGAACAGCCACAGGGTTGGGCCATAGGCAATGAATCCTACAGAGCAACCAATACTACTGATATAACCATCTGGTTCTACCGTAGAGGTGACGCTATGAAGTTCATTAAGGAGTGGAGCCAGTACAAGAAGCCCACTACTTATCTAAACTACTTCAAAGATGACTACCGTGAACTGTATGATGGTAAGCTGAGAGTGTTTAATCGCAGTGACCAAGATTTTGAGCCTAAAGTGAAGGGCCGTGTCATACCTACAAAAAAAGATGACTTTGGATTCACAATAGGAACGTATTAAGGATAAGTTATGCATTTTCATGAAAATCACTGCTGGTGTAGTAATTCAAATTGGAATGATGAAAACTATGATAGCCGTTACATGGTCGTCATAGACAGACATCTAGACTTACCTCATATAGAGAGAGTTCCTTATCGTGAACGCGTTAATGAGAAGGATTGGGACAACCTCACACATCTGATCAACGACGTGTGGTGTCAGGAATCATATGATGAGTGGATTAGGGTGTTCGAAAAATCTTCCGATAATAAGCGTGATATTGAACGTGATGAAAGATTCGCCAAAGCAGACTCAACCAAAAACAGAGTGCCAGCTCTTAACCAAGAAGTTATCGATTGGCTGAATGAAAATATTGACGACGATGCGAAAGCCAAGTACAATGACAATATGAAAGGTTGGTGTATGGGTAACGATGAGTACCGAGCAACTGGTACATGTTCATCTGTTACAGTGTGGTTCTACCGTAAGGTTGATGCATTTAGATTCATGCGTCGTTGGAGCACACATCAGAAACCAACAACATATTTGAATTACTTCAAAGATGACTACCGCGTATTGAAAGCCGGTGACCTTTTGAAGTATAATCGTTCTACTAAATTGTTCGAGGAATAACCACTATGCAAGATATGATAACTAGCCTCATCAGTAAAGGTAACTATGACGAATATGACATCGATGATGTCTGCGCCATGTTATTTACAGCCGACGACGAATATGAGATTGATGGTGATCTTACATCGTTTGAGTTATCTGATGCTCAGTATGACGTTATCAAGTTCAATGCTAAGCGATTGGCACCAGCACACAAGTACTTCACTGGTGTTGGTTCTGACGTGCGTGGTGGCAAGATAGACCTACCCAATTACATGCCTTCACTTAACCAGATCGAAGTAGGCGACATTGGCCGCTGGATCATCGATAACAATCTTCACCAAGAATGCATTGTTCTATCAGATAAGATGGATGGCGTATCAATTCAGCTTATATACAACGCTGATGGTTCTTTACGTATTGCATATTCTCGTGGTAACGGATTGAAGGGTGCAGACGTTACCCGACATGTTAGACGCATGAAGAAAGTGCCATTACAGATAGAACCAACTGGCAGTGTAGTTGAAATACGTGCCGAGGTGGAATTGTCCAATTCTATATTCGAAGAGTTGAAGACGCAAGTGTTTAAGTCTGATGGTTCCCCTTATAAGAACCCTCGTAACATGACTGCCGGTATGATGAACTCTTCTGAAGCTCACCAAGCCTTCTATGATGTGGTTGATGTGTTCACTTATGAAATCATGAACACCACTTTGGACAAACTAACCACTTTACAACGCCTAGATGAGATGCGATTCACTGTGGTGTGTTACTGTGCTCTAGATGGTTGCGATCTAAATGACGATAAGCTTGCCGAATACCTTAATAGAAGACGTAATGATATCGACTATGACATTGATGGTTTGGTGCTTACTGTGGATAGCTATATTGTTAGCGGTAAGTTAGACGTTGGTATGAAGGGCGCAGCTAACCCTAAGTCATCTATCAAGTACAAGGTGGCGGACGCATCCAATTATCACATGGCTACGTGTACTGGCGTGACATATAACGTGTCTAAACATGCATTCGGTAAGCCACAGATCAACTTGGAACCGTTTGACATTCAAGGGGTGACAGTATCCAACACTACCGGATTCAATGCGAAGTTCATCCACGACAATAACATTGGTGCTGGTGCTAAAATACTGATGACGCGCTCTGGTGATGTAATCCCTTACGTTGTTAAGGTGAGTGAAGGTGTTGAGACATGGGCACAGCCTGACGATGGATATGAGTACAAGTGGAACGACACAGCAGTAGACTTAGTGCTTGTTGACCCTGATTCTCATCCAACGGTACAGCTACGTCGCATGACTGACTTCTGTAACTCTCTGGAACTGCCCGTGTTAAGAGAAGGTAACGTCCAGAAGCTTATAACAGACGGCTACGACTCCGTAGAATCGATCCTGTTGGCTAGTAAGGAGCAACTGGTCCAAACGTTAGGGGCTAATGGTGAGAAGGCATACGACGGCATACACAAGCGTCTAAGTAACGTGAAGTATTACGAGATTGCTGGTTCAGTTCACGCCTTCGGACGTGGAGTAGGCAAGCGCAAGTTTGAAGATCTATTCGCCAGCGGTATTTTACCAATGGAGGAAGATGGCACCTATGACATGACTAAGCTCACAGTGTCTAAAATCATAGGCGTTAAAGGGTTCGAAGTGGTAACAGCAGAAAAAATCATGGAAGGACTTGACGAGTTCATGAACTTCTGGGATAATATATGTCACTTGGTACACATACCAACGCTCTCTAGTAGTGGCTCACTGAATGACGAGATGATCGTGTTCACTGGCTTCAGAGATAAAGACCTAAAGGCGGATGTTGAATCTGCTGGAGGGAAGATGCAATCGAGTGTCAATGGCAAAACAACTATACTAGTATGTCTTGATCCAACATCAACATCTGGTAAAGTTAAAAAAGCACGGGACAAGGGTGTTACTATCGTTAGCCCTGACGAAATTAAAGAACGAATCCTAATGGGGAATCTATAATGATTAAGAAAGAAGAAATATTTGATGCTATTAAAGCAACCGCGCTATGGTTTGTAATCTCGCTGATGCGTGTCGCTGAATTATTAATTACGATACTTGCATTCGTGTATACCGTAGCTATCACTTTGCCATTCCTGACTGCTCTCATAGGCAAGACAGTGATCGCATTATTTTTGACTCTGTTTATGGGTTTCATTGCATACGTAATAGTGAGTTGCATAACTGAATGGATATTGAAGAATGCATTCTCTGCGTTATACGCTTATATCCTTCGTAAAGGCTTCATCATGGACGAACACATGAATGAAATGTTTGCTGAATACTCTAGTGAAACGTATGAGCTTCCTAGAATGTTCCATGTGCATAACTTATTCAGAAAGGTTCACGATTAATGAACGCGGGATATTCACATTCCTACGATCTAGTATCGAAGTTCTATGAGGGACGCAGTGCAGCACGCTCTGGCGTTCCTTATATGAATCATATAGATGAAGGCATAGTCATAATGACTGAAATAGGCGCAAGCGTTGATGCTATTGGTGCCTATTGCCTTCATCCTCTTGTCCAGAGTCATGTAGACTACATGGACAGATTAAAACCAGAAGACGAATACTTGGACGGTGTCGATCCAAGACAGTTGATGTTAGCTATGGACTATAGATCCAGAGCCAATGCCTTCCTGTCTTATAAGATTGATCGCATCACTGACGCAGAAGTAGCTACGCTAAACGCGTATCTATGGAAGACCCGTGATGTAAGAGACATGCTCATTGCAGACAAGGTACAGAACTATAAGGACTTCCTTAAGTATCACCTTTTAACGCATGAACGTTCGGAAAAGCTTGACAAGTATTTTAAAACGTGGCTTAATGACATTCTTGATGTGTACAACTACCAGTCATTAGTCAAACTCATAGAGAAATAACTATGCAATACGAACTTATTATATATAACGGCGAACGTAAAAAAAGACTATCTCTTCCTTTCAAACCAGCTGACGGAGACCGCCTTGAGTTTATGATTGACGTGGTTGAGGTCGGAAAGCCAACGACGCAGCGTAAGGTTAGTGCAAAGCTGCGTGACGTAACGTATGATTGTGAGATTACACTGTTCACGGCATACACTACCGTATGGACTTATATCGATGGTGAATAACATAGTGGGCATGGCTAAGGTACATAAGACTTTAGCCGAGCGTGCCATTGTCGTACAAAGTATGCTGGAGCCTCTGGCTGAAAACGATTTAGAAGTGCAGCTCATCAAAATGATGGACAAGCTTGGATGGAAGACTGTCGGTGTATTATGGTGGAAGAAACCAATAACATTGGACTTCTATAAATCCTTCATAACTGAAAAATTCATTGATCATAACTACAAAGCATTTACTCAAATTAAAAATGAGCACGCTGCCAATCCTAACACAAAGGATGGGGTGTTCGCAGTGAAACATTACAAGCTTGGTATGGGCTGGATTACTGAGAAGCATGATGACATATATGCCGAAGTGCGGTCCCTTATTGATGCTACAACACACGATCACATATATCTATCTAATGAAGCCACTAAGTGGTACAATGATATGATGTCTATTGAACAAGAGGTGCACGATGCAACGACTAACCAAGTTTAAAAAAGAAATATTCACACTCGTATGCTTACTCGTTATATTTTCAGCTGCGGTAGTAACGTTTAGTGAAAGAGACAAGCAAAATCGTTTTGATACTGATGAGTACGCATCTGATAATAGATACTCTTGCCACATAGAATATGGTGCAACGACGTATGTTGGTAATACAAGATATGACACGTTGGTAGAATCAGAAGACCATGCATACATACATGCTATAGCTATAGTTGCATGCACTGAAGCATTAGATATGTGTATTGCTGATCGTAAGTTTGGATGGAAGGACTGTATGTCTCCATTCCAACAAAAGATAGAAGGCATCGTCAATGAAATCGACCAAGAAGTCTAATAAGAAAACAGTATCCATGCCAGTAGAGGTGCCTAAAGGTCGCTTCTGTTGGGATGGAGAAACAGTATGTGACCACTTTGATAATGAAGGTGGTCATGGTTCATGTGATATTGGTTTTCACTTAGCATGTGATTATGAATATCTTAAGCCCCAAGAGTGTTTAAATTTAATTGATATCACTGACGAATAAAGTTTGACAGTAATATGAATTAGCCCTATACTTCAATCCTCACAAATCAAACAGTATCTCATAAGGAGATCATATGTTACAAATTATATTCGCAATCATCTTTGCAATCGCAGCATGGAAGGCCGTGCCGTTAATCGCAGAGAAAGTAAGTGATGGTGCTGGCACAGCAGCTCGTATCATCTTCATCGTTTTATCGTTATTTTGTTTCGCATCGACGTCATGGATCAATGTAGGTTCTGACGAAGTGGCTCACCTTAAGCGTAACTACTTAGGTACATCCATCTCAACTGACCGCGTTATCGCATTAGACGGTGAAACGGGCAAGCAAGCAGAAATCCTGATGCCAGGATTCAAGTTCCGCTTCCTCATCCGTGTAGTCAATGATATTGAATACTACGAATTCGTTAATGTGCCCACGGGCAGTATTGCCGTAATATCCGCAGTAGATGGTGAACCATTACGTGAAGGTCAGGCCATTGCAGATGCATGGGTTCCCTTTACCGATAAAGATGGCGTAGAACATAAAGCCATGGACATGCTTAATGCCACTACATTCCTAACCAACGGCGGTCAGAAAGGTGAGCAGTTAACAGTGCTGAAACCAGGACAATACGCAGTTAATGCATACTTGTTCAAACTAGAAATCGTTAGAGCCACGTCTATTGCGGCTGGTACGGTAGGTGTAGTTACCTCTCGTGTTGAACATCCTAATACGGTATGTCCTACACAGGCTGAGTTATTATCTTATAAAGGTGCCAATGAAGAAGTATCCGTGCCGTTAGTTCCCACTGGTTGTATCGGTGTGTGGTCTGACCCTCTGTTGAACGGTTACCACTTCATTAACCCTAACGCTTATAAAGTGACTGTTGTCCCTACACTGGTTCAAACTTGGAAATATAAGGGTGGCTACACTAAACGTGAAATCGTTCTTACCGTAGGTAAAACTGCGATTACGCAACAGATCAAGCCTACACCAGTGCCAGTACCGAAAGATGCCGCTGACTCAGCTATCTCTTCGAACGTGGAAGGTTGGACAGTCCCTACTGAATTCAGCTTACTCATTCAGGTTCCGCCAGCTAAAGCTTCTATGATGGTAGCGTCAGTAGGAACATTATCAGACGTAGAGAATAAGATTGGTACACGTGCATTACGCTCTTCATACCGCGACACTGTAGGTGGCCGACATGAAGTAACAGTAACTGAATGCAGTGTTAACCTTATTGACAAAGTTGACAAGAAAGGTAAAGTGATTCAGAAGGCAGTATGTCCTAAAGACAAACTGGTTGATGTTAAAAAAATGGTTCCTTGGAAGATCTTAGAGCTTATCACTGAACGTGTAGCGATTGAGAACTCAGTAGAAACAGCATTAGCAGTCGAATTAGCACGTGCCGGTGTTATCTTGAAAGAAGTACAGATGGGTCATGCAGAACTGCCTACAGGCTTACTGGCAACACGTCAGCGTGAACAGTTAGCAGATCAGCAGCGCAAGACCTTCATCGAAGAAGAGAAAGCACAGGTACAGCGTCAGTCATTGGAAGCAGCTGAAGAGTTAGCTAACATGCAGGACCAGATTGTACAAGCTAAGCAAGCTGAGCAGATCGCCAAAGACAAAGCCAGAGCCGCGAAGAACGAAGGTGAAGGTGAACGTGATAAGCTTAAAGAAATTGCTAAGGGTGAACGTGCTCGTGTAAATACTTTAGGCGTAGAAGCAACACTCGAATTGGCCAAAGAGAAGCAGCGCTTAGACTTCCAGTTGATTCAGTTTGAAATGTTGATGGCTACATTAGCTAAGAACCCAGACTTAGTTAAGGTTCCTTTAGTAGACGCAAGCTCTAAAGGTGGCGCAGCAGGTCAGGAAGGTGCAGCGGCAGTACTAGGCACCATGTTAGGCGGTAACAGTAACGTTGCTGAGCTAGTAAGCCTGATGGAACAAAGAAACAAAAACTAACCACTGTTAGTTTGATAAAGAAGGGGACTTAGGTCCCTTTTTTCTTATTCGGAGTAAATGAAATGACAGTACTAGATTTCCTGTTTTACGGTCAAATACCAACCTTAATAGTGTTAGTAGTTAAGATATTCATGTTATTAACTAGAGATGAATTGGACAATTTCGGCGTCTGTGGAGGAAACACATTCTCCGTTGTTACAGTCCACACCATAGTTACCATGTTAACATGCTTGTGCTTAAGTACTCTGCTTTATGGAGTATGGCTAGATAACACGTCAGCCATGTTTTCACTTGTGAAGACAATCACGTTATTCTTTTTGATTACGTATGTAATATATGCCATAATGTCCGCTAGGAAAGAAAGGCAAAAAGTACTATTCATAGAAAAACTTGGAGGTGAAGTATGTTAGGACACGGTGATATAATGGAGAGTATGTTGATCATACTCTTTTTTGTGGTCATAGCTTTTGAGACTAAAATCATTCTAAATAACTACATAAAGACAGGTAATATACTTACTGAAGACATATACGAAGGCGCTTTTAAATTCGTCGCAGACATATGTGTTTTTGCTCGTTTAGTATTAGCATTCACTGTGTGCGCATTCTTAGGTAGCATAGAAGTAGTTAATTACTTGACAAGCTCTATGTACTTATTCATGATATTCATGCTTGGTGCGCACATAGTAGTAGAAGAAAAATACAGATCGCCATATAGTTTCTAAGAATCTAAATGGCTTATAGAAGAATGTAGAGGAGTTATAACAAAAGAGTATAAATAGGTATATAAGACAATAAAAAGTTGACTATGCCGCATACCTTATGTTATAATATACCCTCTCATCAGGTAGACACGAAGTCTATCGGATTACTAGAGATGTTCATAGCCGAATGGCTAGATGGATTATGTATAGAGCCTTATAGATTTAAGGTTACGGAAAGGTTTTATGTGAGTGAAGTCAGATTAGACATCGATTTCGACTGCGCAGAAGACGCCTTTCTAGTGAAAATAAAGGGATTTTCAGAGCAATTGCCCAAGTTTACCTCTATTTAACCTCATATAATCCATTTTTCGTACATAAATGATAAATAAAAGTACGAAAGAAATATTTTCTAGTTAATACACAGCTAAAAAACTTATACAAGGATTAGTATATGACTACTGATACAACAGCAACAGACACACCTGAAACACCTGAAACACCTGAAACACCTGAAACACCTGAAACAATTAGCTTAGGCGCTTCAGACCTAGGTATGTACTTAAAAATCATCGAAGTAGCTTGTACCCGTGGTGCGTTCAGAGCTGAAGAGATGACTCAAATTGGTACAGCTCATGATAAGCTTAAAGCTTTCTTAGCTCAAATCACTCCAGCAGCACCAGAAGATGGTGAGGAAGGCGCAACAACTGAAGGTGATAAATAATGAATTTATCTACAGACGTACGTCGTCACACGGGCATTTTGGACTCTACCGGAAGTAGAATTTACCTTGTATTCAGAAAGATTCCAGGTGATGAAGAGAACTGCTTAGTTATTATGGCTGATGCATTACCAGATCAAATCTCACAGAACTTAGAAGGCTTAGTGCTGAGCCGTGAAGGTCAAGGCACGTGCGACTTACATGAAGTGTTCCATAGACATAAGTTCAAAGACGGTTCTAATGTTCTTTTATCTCTGCATGAGCGTAAGCTTCTACAGAAGATGCCGGTTAGCGGAATCAGCATGACTCCTCTAGCAGATAGAACTGTACCGTTATCTGTTATCAACCATGACATCGACTTTGGTACAGCAGTCGAAGACGACTCTAACGTGGTTGCTACTATGGACACAGCTTCTAATGTTCCTACTCCAGCACCTGTGAAAGCAGAAGCCGTAGTCGCAGTTGAAGAGGAAGCTGATCCTATGGATTCTATGACTGACGCTGAAAAAGCTAAGTATATGATGAAGATGTCTCAGGACCTTAAGAAGCAAGCGGAAGATCTTAAGAAACAAGCTCAAAAGCTTAACCCTAAGATCAAAGCTAAAGCAGGTCGCCCAGCAGAATCAGCATCTGATGCTGAAAAGAAAGCTAAGCGTAATGCGCAGAGACGCAAGTCTTATGCTGAGAAAAATGGAAAAAGTGGTAAGGCGTAAGTCTTACCCACCCATCTACACACAGAAACATTAAGAAACCTCCACCGATATGCTAAATACTATTATCGATGGGGGTTTTTTTATGTCAAGTAATAATACAGACTTAGCTATACACGGTTCTAACTTGTTGGATTATATAGATATTCTTAGGAAGTTAGATTCATCTAGAGTGCCAGCCAAGTATGTTGAGAAGATCATAGTAACACTTAAAGATGAAAGTGTAGTAGAGTTGTCAGGCGAAGAGTTCTCGGAGCCATTGCCAGTAGAAGGCTTTATCCAATGGAATAAGATAAAAGACATGTTCGATGGCGTTGCCAGTATGAAGATGCACCTCAACCTAGACCTAATAGAGATAGAACTAGAGAGAAAACTAGAAGACATTTATAGAGTGGCATACAGAGGTGAGTAGTATTCTTTCTGAAGTGTGCGAAATAGCCAATTATATAAATGTAGACAGTCTTGTGACTGAATCCGGTGATGCACGCTTCGATCATTACATAGCGTACCCTTCACGTAACATGATACCTACAATCTACGCTACGCGCATGAAACACATTTTCGACATAACATACGCTGACTCAGCTTCCGTTGGCTCAGTGTCAATCAGCGGCTATAACGACGCGGAACTTGGGTTCCTACTGAAGTTAGCCATCCCAGACAGTCACGTAATACCCCGCAAAACAATTTGACATTAGCCTGACAATCAGGTATCATTCTCCACTGTACTCATTGGAGATTTCCACGTGCCATCTCCATATCCATATACACGAAGGAAATAAGATGTTTAGTCTAAAGAAACTTAAAGCGTTGAAAGGTACAGGCGAACGTATTGATTACCTAATTGATTGCGCAGCTAGACATTATGCAGACACTGCTTACATCATTGAGAAAAGCAGTCAAGGTGTTAGATTCAATAGTCAGTTCGGCAAGAAGATTTTCGAAGTGAAGATAGGTAACAGTAAAGTAAGAGAGATCGGTTACTACAAAGATCCTAAAAACTTTTCAGGTCTACGTGTATTGCAACTATCTAACAGCATGCACATCTGTATGGCTAAGACCTCTCTCGTTAATAGAAGGAACATGAAGCGTTATACCCGAATATGCGGAAGATCATACATCACAGGGTTGAACATGAATGGCTTAGAGAAGACTTTTAGATTATACCATACGCATGGCGTGGTCAGAAAGAAATTATTGTCTATAAGCATGCGCGTGGATTGTCATAAAAGCAGAACTACTAAGTATGAAAAGTACAGTAACTGCACTAAGCAGTTTGAAGTTATGTTTGACAGGAAAAAATACACCCATAGCCAATTCACTGCCGAGGAAAGATTTCATTTAAAACTCACTAACCCTGACTTGGTTATCATACCTCAAGTACACCTTGATAAGATTTTAGAGAAGGGTCAACTAAGTGCCTAAAAATACTGATCTGTTCTGTAATACTGATTATATCTACATCGTCAATGATAAGGATAGAATCATCAGAGCCTATGTGGTTACGCCCATAGGAAGTATAAAATTATACAAGGTTGTTAAGTACCATGACATGTGGAGTAGCGGAATAGATTTCGAAAGAACCTACATCCGAGGAAATATCGTAACCCGTGAAATGTATTCCAAGACGGTTAAAGTATGTCTTAATACTAACTCTAACTCTGGTAAAATGTGCGTGCATTGGCATGAGTGGGATGGCATGGAATTCAAAAGATGGAAATTATACGAGAGATACCCTTATAGTATTATAAAAACGGGTAATGATGAGCTTACTGAAGAAGATAAGTTCGAGTTGAACCTTCAGTATGGTTCCTCAAAATACCCAACATTAAAAATGGATGATGAGGTTAGAGAGAAAACTAATCTCATGTTCCCTTTGGATTTTTACGACAATGATCTTGAGAGAATGAAAGAAATAAATCACGACTTTAACATGAGGTTTTTAGTATGAAATGGTATGCAAGATATTGGGCTTTGGACCAATCAGAAGCTGTAGCTCAATTCTATTCATATGGTTTCAATAATGGAGAATATGGATCGGATAGCATCGATAGCGTAACGTGGAATAAAAAAGGCCAAATGACGTCAATGACTGTGTACTTTGACGAGCAGCACAGAGAAACATATGAGATAGACGAAGACTCTGGTGAATGGCTATACACTATTAGTGTGTCAGGTAAAGAGAAGAAAAGCTCTATACGCATAATCAACAACATGGCAAAAGGTACATGGGAATACTACATTGTCAACGAGAGGATGGAATATATGTATCCTTTCGATGATTCTAAGGTGTCCACTAAGGTTGATAGGATTCTCAACGAAGAAGATTTAATGTACATAACCTTATCCCACGAGGGTGTGGCAATGATGAATTTCGACGTGTTCTCTTGGGGATCTATAGATCCTTTCAGTATGAAGATGCCATCACGCTTTATTATGTGTGTTGATGCCACGCTTGATGCATTAACAGAGGCACTAGTATCATGTATACCTTCAATGATTAAGGACATATTCACCTACAAGTACGGGGAGTGACATGTGCGTATAATTAAATGTTGGAAGATAGCCTCCACAAGGTCAATATGCGTCTACACTGACGAAGTTCATGTTTTCGTGTGTATGTATGCGGATGACATAATAACGACGATACAGCATTGGAAGTCCACTAAAGAGAAGAGCTACACTAGTTGTTACCCTCTCAATGATGAATATCACGCATACGGTTATTTAGGTAACGTACAGACAGAGACCATAGTGGACATTGGCGGAGAAACAAGGTTCACCATAGCAAATAGCGAGAGTGATGAACCGCCTATAGCTTCTGGGTACAGTATAACGGACGAAGACAAGTTCGCCATTACACTTAGGCATGGTGCTATCTCATGGGCAGACTACACTGCTATTAGTTATATTAGGGATGAAAAAATTCCAACCTCCATGCCTTTTCAGTATCGATTATGTATGATGGCTCACGTTACGCCTAAGTTACTTGCGGCGGACTTTATAAAAGATTTTTTTGACACATTGACATAAAACTTATAACGTGGTATTATAGACGTCCACCAAGGATTAATCATGAACCTCATAAAGACTGAATACTCTAATTGCACATTTTACCTTGATGAAAGAAGTAAGAAGCAAGGTGAGTACATAGAAAGACACATGTGCAATGACTCGTTGTCAGTGAGATGCTTATTCAAAGACAATAAACTCCACGGTGAGTATATTGAGTGGACGAGAAACGGCGAAGTTGTACATCATAAACTGTATGATGAAGGCAAGGTGAGCTGGTCTAACATGCATAACCTTACCAATGAAGATAGGTTTGAACTTGCCCTCAAAACATCATTGCCTTTTCTTAGTGGTACAGTGTAATGGGTGCCTTAATATCTGAAAGGAATATCTGCGAAGGTGAGCTTCTTCTGTGTCCTAAATCTATGTCTGTATATGAAGTCATGACTATAAGTGATAAACGAGGGTACAGTGTGCATGGTAATAAGGAGATACGTATCCGACAAGTAGATGGTGGTAACACTAGCGATAGAACATCGTTCGGTCTATCTCATTCCTACCTTAGAAATCGACATGTAACCGAAGAAGCTAAATTCGCATTTATGCTTAGCGGAGACATCAAAGACCTACTTGTGGACGAAGACCTTAACGGTAATAACCTACAAAGAAGCAAACAACGTATAGATGCATTACAGGATCTATGCGATAACTTCGGTAATGATGTGCGCAGATGATAGATCCTGCAGATTACGAACATCTATTAGTAGATAAGGAAAATGTGAATGATGGTTTACTATGCATTGATCCTTTAGTAGGTACAGTGTGCACAGTGCTTACGTGCGTAGACGTAGAAGAGGTAGAAATAGTACCCTCTGTCATGTGCTCTTCCATGGTAGTAACTGTGGACGCCAAAGGCGACATAGAAAATGTTTTACCTTTACATGTGTTCTGTATGAAGTTCGTTGATTTAACTGGTACTAGTGAAGAAGACATATTCGAGTACACACTAAGCGAAGACATAGAAAAACTGTTAGGTATATAAAGGAATATATGAATGTTAACATGTGATGATTTAATAGTGGGTCAAGTACTTATTTGCGTACATGACGAATCAGACGAGAAGTGCTTGTCGTGGGAAGGAAGAGAGTACACGATTGCTAATGTAAGTTATGACTCAGGTGAGTGGTCGTGCTACATTTCAAATGAGGCTTGGACTATTGATCAACTCAATGGGCAAAAAAAATACAATGACAATGGGGATTTTCTAATATTCGCAGTGAAGAAAGATATACCCGAAGAAAATCTATTTGCGTATGAGCTGTCAAAAAACGTAAAAGATCTACAGTGCGGAATGGAAAACGTCATAGCGAATTCACGAGCCAAAATTAGACTTCAGGGGACGTTATGAAGACCATAAAGAATATAACTTATGATAGTCTTAAAATAGGTGACATGCTATTTTGTGTGTTAGACCAAGATCTACCTGAACAGAACTGGACTGGAAGAGAGCTTCTCGTTGTTAAAATGGAAAGATCTAATTACGTAAGTGTTAAGTCTATTGGTATCGTGGACGAATCTGGTGAAGAGGTAACATCTGCTTTACCTATAGGCATTTTACGTGGTGACAACGACTACGATGATGATTTCTTCATGCACGTTATAAAACGAGAAGATGTGTCTGAAGATGACATATTCTTAGGTAAGCTTTCTGGAAATTACGACCACGTAATAGAAAGAATAGACAAGGAGTCATAGATGTACATGTGCACGGAAAAAGACATGGAGCCAATGTCGGAATTTATTTGTCTGGTAGACACTGTAGCTATAGAAGAGGAAGGTGGCGCATTGACTGGTAGAGTATTGATCCTTGATTCGTTCTTACCTGATCTCCAACCATGTGGCTGTAAGGGAACCTACAACTTCGAAGACGAAGAACTAAGTATAGGCGACAGTGGTTGTTTTTGTATATTACATGGCGTTACAGAGCATGCACGTGGTGGACATTTCATAATGATGCCGGTAAGTAAGTTAGATGAAGCAGATAGATTCTTACTGAGTCTGTCTGGTAGCACAGAACACATATTAAAAAAAGAGGCACCGTAGGGATGACTAGATTACCCAACACAGAAGACATTGAGATAGGTAATAAATTTCTACTTCTTTGTCCTGAATCTACCGCAGGCGACATATATAAAGTGACAGCTGTGGCACATCCAAACTCACAAACACACCCTAACGGTTTCTTCGAGGGGGATGATGTAGACATTGACAAGGAAGTATTATTAAATGAAAAGTATTGTTTCTTTAACGGTGGCAATAGAGAGTTTAATATTGGGATGATACGAGGTGAGATACCGTATTGCGATGATAGATACTTATTTGCTATTCCGCTAAACTCATTATCAGATGAAGATGTATTCCAGTACAAACTATCTGGTGAATGGGATCATCTACAGTATTTCTTAGGACATCATAAAAAATGGATTGAAGTGACAAATGACATGCTACTGGAACTTAACGGTGAGTAGTTTTTTGTACGTAGACAAATACAAGGATGGTACTGTGTCTGAAGAAGTATTAGTAGTTGACGGTAAGAGACAAGGTTTATGTACAAGGTATTGCATGAACGGCAGAGTGATGGCGCACGAGAACTTCGTCAACGATGTGTTACATGGTGAAGCTAGGTTCTATAGTTCACTTGGCAAATTGAAATGGTGCGTGTTATTCGTAAGAGGCAAACCGGCAGTCAAGCAAGACCACCTTATGGATGATGTGGAGAAGTTTGAATATGCTTTAAAGTTCGAAGGGCTGTTATTTATAGAGGAAGACTTCAAATGAAAGAAGTAAAACATGACGACTTAGTGAAAGACGTACATTGCATATGTATAATGGATGAGTACCCATCTCAGTATAGCGAACACTTCACTGGAAGGAAGTTTGTATTGGAAGGCGTAATAAATGATGATGCAACTCTAGTGCCAACCTACACGTTCAACATAGATGACTCGCCAGAAAAAGACTTGGTGAATTTAACGTTATCGGAAATTAATGGCCATAATAAGGTAGGCGGTAGTGCCATTATTCTAGTACCAGAGAATTTCATAACGGATGAAGACATGTTTACATATAAGTTATCCGGTAACTTCGAGCACATACTATAAATGTCTAACTTACAACACATAGTGAATAATAAAATAGACTACTACTTGGATGATGAAGGCTTTCCGCAAGGAGTGTGTATTCTTTATTGTGGTACTGGGCAAATTGAAGTAATGCGAACGTATAGAGACGGTAAGAAGCACGGTGAGTGTATAGAGTACAGTGGCACGGGTAAGGTAATCGCTCATAGAATATTCGTGGATGATGAACTTGTGGTAGGTAACGCTGTTGGTATCACTGAAGAAGAAAAGTTTCATTATAGTTTAAAATATGGCATAACAGAATGGCTAAGCTAGTAGACGAGAATTTAATAATACACGATAACATTACATGCATTAGTGACACGGACGAGAGCTTATCTTTAGTTGGAGACATATTCAATATAGTAGATATGCCCACACCATACAAGTACACGTTGATCACTAGTGATCAACCACTTAGTGATATAACCTTGACTTTGTCTCAATTATTAGGTGAAAGGACATTCGGTATTGCCAGAATGAAGTTCGTTTATACTGACAGTATAACAGACAAAGACAAATTTTTATGGAAGTTATCGGGCCACACTAATATGCCCTTAGAGTAATCATCATGATTAGATTAATAACTAAAGAAGACCTAGATGTTAATATTGACGGTAATGTCGAGTTCGTAATAGTATACGATACGTACCCAGAAGATTCGGAGAACAGATTCTTGAACACATGGGAGTTAGTTGGCCGATCATCACATGATGGCGAGTATAAGTTCGCAGATATTAACGAAGGAAGGAATACGCAATTCTTACCTTTAGGAATACTGATCGGTGAACTAATCCCTCATAGCAATAGAGTAATCCAGTTGGTCCCTAAACATCTATTAACTGATGAAGACATGTTCGAACTCAAATTACGTGGAAATAATCCTTTGGTGAATGACAATGGCTAAATATAGACCGTTAAGAAAAGATGATTTGGTAATTGGAGAAGACTTCCTATGCATAGTTGATGAGTGCAAAGATCCAAGAGGTTCATGGGCAGCAGACTTACTCACACTAGATGAGGTAGACATTGACGGTGACCCAACATTCCGATCCCGTGATGGATACGTTACAGGTTTCGCAAGCCTTGACACCTTTAATGGACTAACACATTATTACTCTGAATGTAGTGATGGTAGTGACAGATTCGTAATGGTATCACTGTCCTTACTTAAAGATGAAAGTGATTTCTTGGGAATACTACAAGCCGACTACCGTGACATATCTGAATCGTTAGCAAAGCAGTGGAGAGAGCATGTTCAAGGATAATCAATTCGGTAGTTTAATGCAAGACCATACTATGGTAGTAGGGGATAAGTTCCTCTGCTACTATGACCTGAACATGGTATATGACCGTAACCCTAACTCATGGTTCGGAAAGACATGCACCCTCACTGAGGTGAAGGATATGTTTTTTGAGACAGAGTTAAGCTTCTCATTGGATAATAACGGGTGCAAAACTTATGCGTCTGCACGTACGCTTGATGGCGTGATTGACGGTCACGAAGATCTATTCCTCCTCATACCATTAGAACTTATAACACAGAACGAAGAAGATGCATTCTTCATCGCATTAAGTGACGACTGGAAGAAAGTAGCTAAAGAAATAAGAAAGCGTTACAAGTTATATAAGCTTCATTGTTGACTCCAATACTATTATGTTGTAAAATGTCAGTATTAATACATAGGCACTTACATGATAGAACTTATTAGTGAAAACTCCGTATCGGAAACCAACAAGTACTTAATCTCCTATGACTCATGGGAAGCCGTAAATGGAGAGCACGTAACTCTATTGCCACGTACTGAATTTCCAACTCTAATATTTGAATTTGACCAAGATAAGATCACTGCGCCTGCTGTGCACATAAAGGTTGCCCGTGGTGAGAGACCACTAATTAATCATTCTGCTAAAGGTGAAAGGATCATACAGTTCATCAGGACCGATACTTTGTCGGATGAAGATAAGTTCTTCATTAAAATGTCCGGTGGCTATAATGAGAAGATAGACGTATGAATTATAATCGCATACTCGTAGAAAATCTCTCATTGGGTGATAAGTTACTCTGTGTAAGAGATGACATAATAGAAAGTAGTACTTCCGGTGACTCTGCATGGACAGGTAAAGTCGTTACTGTCACCAGAATACATAACGTTAGATGGGGTGCCGGTGCCGGTGATTCAGATGTGGTACGCGATGTGCGGTTGACTTCAGACATTCTATATGACGATGTTGTCGTGGATGAGTTTCAAATGAACGGCGAGAAAAGATTCTATCGTGTACCTAATCAAGCTTACGGAGACAAAATGGTATTCATAAACTATGAAGATATATCTGATATTGATAAATTTGACATAGCTTTATCTGGTAGTGATAGTGATGTGATCGGGCAGGCATATGAATCTTGGTTAGAAGGTAACCCATACGCTAAAGACAGGACAAGTGACTAATGATAGACGTAACAACCCCAGAAGATTTCATGGTAGATGGCAATCTATTCCGTTGTGTATACGCGGACGGCGCAGGCGAATGTTTACGTGACACTACGTTCATTGTTGAACGTCATGGATGTGAAGATTTTGAAGTGGATCTTAGAGGCTACCATGATCGCGGAAGTCTAACAATGACTCACGAACAATCACTTGGCGGACAAGGCTATCAATATGCAGATGAGCCATGTAAGATCTATTTCGTAAAAAATGATGTTATATTGTCTGAAGAAGACAAGTTTGAACTATCTCTTAAGCATGGGTGGACATGGTGAAATATTGCGAGAATTTAGATGACTTACGAGGAAGAAGAGTCGTGTGTACCTTATGCGAAGGTGCCAGAGGTGATGTTGGGTTATTAGGTAATCTTTTCTATGTTACTGCGAGTTGGTCTGGTGGAGAACGGGAACCTTTCCTCACCTTTAGATGCGTTAACAGCAGTAACATACTCACTATGTCTTTGCCTACCGCTACTGGAAATCTTCTCTATCACTATCACACGGAATCATTGACAATGAGGTTCACTAAGCTCTGCGACATGACGGATGAAGATAATTTCGAAATTAAGTTGAAGGGTGGTAGAACATCATGACTATATCTCGCGTAGACGATAGAACAATGGTTAAGTTTGTAGACGAAAACGGTTTGCTACAGGGCTACGTATATCACTTCTCTAACGGTCACTGCACAGACAGACTACATTACATTGATAATGTATGCGTGGGTTTACAACTTAAATGGTACACAGGCACTGATACCTTGTACATGGCATACATATATGCTAGAGGATGCATGACTGGCGAAGCTATCATGTTTAATAGAGACGGTTCCATACATTCCCATAATGTTTGGGATGATGATGATAACACCATATGCAATTTAGACGGTTTTCCATCCAAAGAAGATAAATTCGAACTCACATTAAAACATGGTAACATAGATTGGTTACCAGAAAACACGCTAGATATTAAGCCGCCAAAAAACAGGACTGATATACATGGACCTCTTTGATTCAAAAAACATACCGGAAGATCGTAGATACGTCATAGTTCAAGACGATTTATGTGACTTCATAGGTGATGTGTGGACTTTACATAAGGTTATTACTAGTGGTGATCGAGAATATTTCAGTTTCATCAGAGATACCCCAAATAAAGAAAAAACTAGGGAATTCGTAGAAGAGCATTTACGCGGTGAGACTTCTATAGGATTAGACACGGACACTAGATTACAATTGGTGGCCGAGTCAAGTATATCCGATGAGGATAAGTTTTACATTGCTTTCAAAGGTTACAGCAAAATAGACGTTGACTCGTAACCCCACATAGAGTATAATACCATGGTAAGAGAAGAATTGCTAGCCTATAAACGTGGCGATATTTTAGTAACTGTGCATGACACAGCTAAACGACGCTATGGAAGTCTTTACACCATTGAATATTGTTTCGAAGATGTGTTAACTGGTGAGTACATCTATTCATTAAGAAGTGAATCTGGTCACGTACTCAAACTTAAACATTCGTACATCAATGGCACTAAGGAACTAACAAGTTTTTCAAGTGCCAGAGGCATTCAGTTAGTGATTAAGAACGAACTTACTGAAGAAGAACAGTTCCTTGGTGAGCTTTGCGGATGGAATAGGGAGGCTATGGGCTTATGCGAGTAATGAATAAAGATGACCTTATCGTAGATAATAAATTCGTAGTTACCTTTCACAAAAGAGGTAAGGCAGACGGCGAAGTGTGGATTTATAAACGTGCGCATTCACCTTGTAAAACTGACGAAGAAATCAAATATGTATTTAAACGATTCACAGCCAATGGCGTCATCTTAGAAACTCATCGAATGACATTCAGAAGCTTTACTGGTGGCGATGAAATAGCTGTCAGAGATTTAGAGATAAGTCCCATAGACACCATTACCGATGAAGACATTTTCTTCATGAAGATGCAAGGTGTGAATACAAGCAGAGTGGAGCAATTCCGTGGAAAAGAATGATTTTAATTTAGACTACGGGAACCTTTGTACTGTAGAAGGATTGCTTAAGGGTCATCAATATTTGATAATTAAAGATAGGAAAGACCTACATTCATCTATAGGTGAGTGTAGCGAGGGTCGTATTGTCGAATATAGTAGTGTTATAGACAGCCACGCAGGAGAGTATGAGTTTTCTATTGTAGGTGGTAATGATCATACCTACTCTACTGTACCGGAGATGAACGGACGTAAGCCGTGGTATATTGGAAGTGCCCGAAACTCTAGAAACTACGTGGTATATGTCCCTTTGCACTTAATACCTAAAGACGTATTGTTCCACTGTGCGTTATCCGGTGACTACACTGAACTATGTGAACAACTTTATTACGAATGGAGTATGTGGTGGGAAAAAGAAATAAAGCCAAAACGCGATTAACCAAGCATCGAAGAGGCGGATTAGAATGGACAGAAGATGACCTTGGTCGTAAACAAGGTGAGCTACTAAGATTCCATAACAGCATAACCATACTTAGAGAGCACTACGTAGATAACTTATTACATGGTATGACTACTAGGTGTGATTACTTTGGTAATCGAACGGCAACGACCACTTATGTCAATGGTGAGTTACATGGGAGAAAAACCATGTACATGAGAGACGGAAGAGTTAAGGCTGTGCGTCATTTTTATTTCGGTAAGCTACACGGTGAACTTGTAACATACATCGGCACGAATATGGAACACGCTGTATATGATAATGGATTTAAAATACACGGTCTTCACATGCCTTTATCTGAAGAAGATAAGTTTGAATTGGCACTTAAGTATGAAGGATTACAATGGGCATAAGACCAGAGCTACTACAATATAGAGACGGAGATGAGCTACTTTGTGTGCGTAGTAATGACAAAGATTTTGATGTCAGTGACACCTACGTGGTGTCGGGAGGATACCTCAATGATTCACTCGATAGAGTATTTACTATCGTCACGGACTACACTACGTGGCGAATAGTAGAAAACTACTTGAACGGCACTAATATCATGAAGGATGATACTAGTGTGTTGATGGTGAGAAAGGATTTACTCACTGAAGAAGATAAATTTCATGGAGAACTTTCAGGATGGAAAGTATAAATTTCGAAGAACTAAGATCACATAACCTATCAGAATCTAAAGTTGGTGATAAATTCCTATGTGTGTTCCACAAGGGTAAATGGTACAGTCACGACCAATTAGAAAGTAACGTAGTAACTTTCAAAGAGGTGAAGCTTTACGAGTACATGAAGAAAGGCAAAAAAGTAAGTGTGGTTGAGAGAATGACGTTAGAAATTAATGGCAGAGACCATCATATGTATAGCGACACTCAGTTAGTAGTGACTGCCGGTGATAAGAGAAGAGGCGACTATGCACGTAACGATTACGTCACAGCGTTCATTCCACTGGAACAGCTTACCCAAGAAGCACTATTTGAATCAACTCTATGCGGTGACTATAAAGAGATGTCTAAGCAGTTGAGATCGGAGTTTATAAAATGGAAAAAGACAGCAAATTAGATTACTATAAGAATCTTCCTTACGGGCGTTTAGTGACTGATGATGATTTATACATCGGAAACAAATTCCTAGTGTACCGAGACAATGAACATGACACATGCCGTAGAGGACACGTTATCATACTTGATGGACTGATAGACTTCGACGGAGACTACACGTTCGAAATGTGTGAAACTCCTGACGACATGTCCGTGATGTTCATAAGTAAGGATGAGGCAAACGGCAACGGTGACACGTACGGAGAAAATGTTCTGCTTGTTCCAATGGACCTAATACTTGAAGAAGATAAGTTCATTGGTGTATTATCCGGTGACTGGGAATATATATGTGACGTGATGGACAAGGCAAAAGAAAACCATAAGAAGAAATTAAAAGGGTAGTAGATGAATATTTTCAAGGATGTTGAAGACATACGCAATTTAAGAAAAACTAGGTTCTCCACCCTTGAGTCGGGCGATGAAGTGTTATGTGTGAATGGACTAGACATAGGTAGCATCCTCACGATTGAGAAGCACACCCACAATACATTCATCAGAATGCCTAATAACAAATTGATTGCCGTCAACTACGCTACCCTATGCACTGATTACTTCGCTCATATACCAACAAAGTACTTATGCGGCGAAGAAACGTTCTACGCTACCTTATCAAACGACTGGTCAGGCTCTGCTAATAGAATATTTAATGAATATATGAAGGTGGTTTTAACATGATAGTGTACCCTACTAAAGATAACATAGAACTAAAAACGCGACTAGTTTGTGTAAAAGATTCAGGTAATGAATACATGAATAACAGAGCTTCCATATCTAGTATGCCAGATTTCGTATACGAAGAAGCGTATGGTATCATATTCGATGATGCTTGGGCCGAAGGTAAGGTTAGCTTAGAGTGTATGAGTGGAAAAGCTCTTCCTAATGGGAGAGAGATGCTTTTCGCCCTAGAAGAATTCTTAGACGACGAAGATCTATTTTACCTGTCACTTGAAAATGGCGTGTCTTTGGGTAAACCCATATAGCCCATTGACAATATCACTAAGAACGAGTATAGTGTTCTCTTTTGGAGTCATAACATATGTACGTACTTGAGAAAGACCTATACAAAGGCAATCGATTTTTGTGCATCCAAGACACTATGTATGATTTTAAAAATCTAATTATAGAGGTGAACGAAATCCATATTGAGTACGGTACAAGATCAATACTACTTGACCACCCTAAGTACCCAATGCCTATAGCCATTACATACGAAGGTATGAAAAGTAGACATTATTACAATACTTTAGTACTCGTGCCAATAGACAAGTTAGTACTACCAGAAAAAATGGAGTTCGAAGCTTTACTAACTAACGATTGGGAAGAAGTGACTTCCTACGTTATCTCCAACGTTCACACTTGCATAAAGGACTTTTAACATATGCTTACTCTCGTTGAAGAAGCCCTTTGTGAAATGTACATAGACGAAGACGGTAGACGTCAAGGTGCGACTACGCATTTCTATGACTTCGGTGAAAAAAAAGCCATACACAAGATCATGGAATTTAAAGACGACGTTGTTAATGGCGCGTACATGTTGTTCAGGATTGATGGCTCCATTAAATTCAACCATAGCTACGTTAATGGGTTCAAATGCGGGGAACAAACAACATGGAGAAGTAACGGCGTAATCTTCAGAAGTGAAATGTGCTCTTCAATCTCTGTGTTGCATGGCGAAGCAGTTGAAAGAGATAGAAACGGGTACGTAAATAGCCACTGCATATATGCTAATGGCGTGGTAGTTGAACGCCTTGACGATAGCGAACTCACCGACGAAGATAAGTTTGAGCTTAGGCTTAAGTACGGAGACATTGGTTTCCTAAAGCACTTCAAGTAGGAACGTATATGAGACAAGTTGATCGTGATGACATAGTTACAGGTACGAAGTTCTTATTGGTAGCTAAGCACACTAATGATATTGTCATTGGCGAGGTAATTTCAAAGTCTAGAAGTAATTTTTACTACAAGATTGGAAACGGTAGAGTTTACGTGTTGGGTTTCACCACTACGGAGGTTTTGCCTGTGCCCGATTTGAGGGTCATACCATTAGACTATATGGATTGGTATGTGGAACAGGGCGAAATCAGAGACCAAGACGTTTTCCTCGCTAAGTTAAGTGGTGACTGGAACGACGTAGTAGATAAGATAACAGGAAGAAATCTATGACCATGCGTATTGTTACTTCTAGGGACCTAATCAATGAAGGAATGGAGCTTCTCCTTTTTTCATTCACTGATAAGGAGAAGCACTCACACGGCATATTCGTAGAGAAGTCTGTATCTATGTGGACTGAAGGCCCAGAGTATATAATAGATATCACCAGAAAAGACGGTAACACTACAAAGTTTGGTGCTAAGAAACATGTATTAATGGGTGTCGTACCTTACTCAGAAAAAGATGGCATCAAGAAGTTCTTGGTTGCTATACCAGTTTCAAGTTTAGATGAGAACGACCTGTTTCTGTTAAAACTAAGTAATAATGCTGATCATATAAGAGCTAAGACAAAAAAGCTTATCAACTCATATTCAATTGAACACTGGGTAGACTAATGTCGGAATTAAAACGCATAGTAGAAAGAAGTGGCGGAATCATAGAAACGTTCCAAGTTGATGAAACTGGCTCGAAACAGGGAGTCAGTGTTAGGACGTTCGAGAACGGAAAGCCATGGCTTATATCTTATTACCAAAATGGGTTCTTACATGGCGAATTCATAGAGCTGCACGAAGATGGGTACATACGTGAGCACTCTATGTACTCTAATGGTAAACAGTGCGGCGAGATGGTATTAAAAAGAGATGACAGGGTAGTACGCCATGAAATATGGTATAGTGCAGAATTGGTCCATACATTCATGTATCTTGGATCTATTTTCTGTGAACCAACAGAAGAAACCAAGTTTGAAATGACACTTAAATACGGCACCAAGTGGTTACCCAAGAGGACATATGAAGAGTTATCAGCTGAATTTGAACAGTCCTAATTATAGAACTATAAATAAAAAAACATTAGTTCAAGATCTACCTCATAACACAATGCTTATCGGCATAGATAAGCATAATAGTGGGGATGCGATACACATACAGATTGGCGAAGATGGACGTCATATGTGTAACGGTTCGGTATGCTCTAACCTGCATCTTGATAATGATAGATACGCATATGTACCTGAATCTAGCCTAAGTGAAGAAGCCGTGTTCGAAGCTAAGTTGCGTGGTGATTGGAGTGAAGTGGCAATTGAAGCTGCTTCACTATACTACCGTGTCTATTAATCCGTATATGAATCTTCCATTCGACCATCTCATATTCACTACGGATATGGAAGTGGGGAAGGAAATATTAGTGTACCGTCATGATGATCACGCTGGTGACAGGTATTCTTTTAAGGCTAATATATTCAGAGTACATGATGAATGTGATAGTGATGGTGATTATGATATGCAGCGCATGATTGCCTCCCCAGATAACGTGATGGATCAGAAATTCAGCTTTGTTAGACTAGATGAATATAATGGCAACAAACTATGGATGGATTGCATTACGTTATTAGGTATACCTATACGGTATATAACCGATGAAGATCAGTTTCATGCCAGACTCACTGGGGATTGGAGAGACGTTGCTGATAAAATACGTATAGCTAGAGATGCGTACGATGAGAATGTTTTGGCTAAAGACTTAGAGGACTTCTTTGATGACTTATAGTTACTACCCGATAACAAAGCTTACTGATATACAACCATCAGATACAGTGTATTACGTGTCTTTAAATCTACGTCAAGGTGTCAATCCTTTGACAGTTAGTATTGATGATGAATCGTGTATAACTTTAACGGCGGCTATGCCTACTAAATCAGGTAATGACAGTATTGAGTTGAAACATTATCACCTCCCTGATCAATACTCTAGTGAATTCTTAGTAAGAGCTGACAATATAGACCCTAAAGACATATTTTATGTTAAGATTTCAGGGGACTACAAAGACCTACACAGGAAAGTATTAGATGCGTTCGAAAGGTGATATTAGTTGTGATTTTTACATGGAGTGTTTCGAATGTGCTGGTTTCTATTCATACGAAAAAGAACACGCACTAGGTGACATAATTAACGTGTTCGTTTATAGAGAATATGAACATGATTTCGTCATTAAAATAAGTTATCTAACTCCACTACATGAAACTAAATGGGGAATGATAACCGTAGAAGAAGACCACATCGTCATGGAGTTCGGTGTCAATGGTACATTCAAATTCAAGCTTAGTATGACTGAAGATATAAAGTTTCAAAAATTACTTGATGGGTCTTTACCTACTATTTTTTTAGACGTGGATATAATATGAAAGATATTTACACAGAATCAAACTTTGAATTGATATGCATTAAGACAGAACATACTCCTATGACGTACGGTCATGTCCTTGGTAAAGTCCAACATATTACGTACACTTGTACCTCTAAAAACGGAATAGTCCACGGTATACGTACCAACAGGGATACATACCAAACCACTAACAGAACGGAGGGGTATGCTAGTCTATTGTACGGAGGCGGTAGTTTAGGAGAATATGCACTGTACGTATTTAATATGGACGAAGAAGAGAAGTTTAAAAAAATATTAGATGGTTCCATCCCAACCTATCTGTCACACGTGATCACTGAAGGAGAGCACAATGAAAGAAAGAAGCGTATGTTTAAGTGATGGCGGTGGCAGAACAAAGTATTTCACTGACGAGGCTGGAGATGCCCAAGGTCTTTTTCTAGGATTCAGTGAAGAAGGCTACCTATGTACTCGTTGTATATTCTTGGACGATAAATGGCATGGTGAGTACGTACGGTACGATAAAGAAGGTAGCGTTATTGAGCGAGAGTTTTATGAACATGGTGTCCGTATTGTATTACCACCACACATGAACACGTTAAACCTTACGGACGAAGATCTATTCGAATTGAGATTCACCCACCACGAAATACAATACTTGCCGGAGATGGGAGAATGATAATGCCGAGAAAGGAACAAATAATTGATTTCGAAGACAATGAGTTACCAATATACTGCGTCCATGCTGACGAAATAGCTAAGCAGCAAGGCGGTCATTTTGTCGGACGCGAAGTCTACCTAACCAGATACTCAAAAACAGGTAGGTATATGGTATTGAAAGTTAAAGACAAAAGCAATGATACGTTTGAACATGTAACTTTCATATTATGTAAGGGGGTCCTAGTGGCTTCCTATTCAGAAAGCGACATCACTATGTATATTCTTAACATGTCTGATATAGATTTGTTCCAAGCTAAACTGGAAGGCGCACACCCCACGTACTTACTTGACACCACCAGAGACAAAGACACGGATCTGCCTACGATAGAAGACATTCGTGAAACGATAAGGTCCTAACATGGATTCATACTGTCTAATAGAAAACATAAATGACTTAGAGAAAGGCGAATGGTACTACAGTATATTACGAAATGAGGCACATAGATGCGCTAAGATTAGTAGATACGCCCATTACCGTTCGATAGCATATATGATCCTTAAGGGCTATGAATATTCGCAAGACGGTTGGCTAGACGACGATGACATAACAGTATTCAATAAGGACCCATACCTCTACATAAAATTAGATTTGATCTCTGATGAAGACATGTTCCTCAGTAAGATGAGCGGTGATGGCTCCCACATAAAAGAGAAGGCTTACGTAGTTTCACACGGTTGTTATTATACCGAACTAACACGTTGACAACGTCATCATAATAAGGTAAAATGCTCGCTCAAGTAAGGGACTAAACATGACGCAGCAAACTGAAAGAAACCTAGACATCGTAGAAGAACTATCTGTGGGCGAAGTCTTCTTAGTAATGGATAAGGAGAAAGGCACTTCATGTTTATATGAGAAGATGCCAGATTCTGACGATTTGTTCGATTCGCCTAACTTCACTCGCATAGCTGGCGACCCAGAGATGAGAACATACGCCACAGTTTCCTATACCAATTTGGTCGTGTATAAACCATGCGAAACTAACTTCTTAGTTAAGGAAGAGAGTCTATTCCATGCCAAGCTATCAGGTGACTGGAGTCCGGTTCATCAAGATATCATGGCTCACCGTAAGAGATACTATGATGTGTACGTGCTGGACACCCATAATGCATGGCAAGAGTCAAGAAAACAATAGGACATTATAACATGCACATTCCACTACACTGTACACAAGGTAACGTACAAGGTTCGTATTACCATCTTGCTTACCATGCAAATGACACGGCGTTAGTATCCTTTCCTGAAGAACAACGCATAAGCACAGCTGGGTGTATGTTTGAATTTGAACCATCAGATGAAGAAGACGGTGATTATTATATATGCTACGTGATAGATGGCGTGTTAGTTGTACCTTTTAGTGACGCGATTGTATACGTATTCGTTCTTGACATGACCGAGGAATCCAAATTCCAATGTCTACTTGATGGATCATTACCGTCCGTAATGTCTACCGTAACCAATGACAAGAACGTAAAAGTAGATATCACCTTCGATAGAATAAGTGAGCATCTGGAAGAATATCGCAACGTCATATAATTACCATTCATTGGAGAATACGATGATAAAATCAGAAAGTGGCAAAGACATAGTAGCCCACACTTTATACCATGACAGTAAAGGTCTTGAGGTTGGCCTATGCGTTTTCATGCACGATTCCGTCACTATGCGCGAAACTTCAGAGTATTCCCGTGGGGACTATCACGGTGTTAGGAAGACTTGGTACACCAATGGACAACAATCTACTTACTCGGTGTACGAACACGGACGAAAAAACGGTATCTATCTCAGTTGGGACCTTGAGGGCAGACTAAATTGCGTCATGTATTTCTGCAACGGTAAAAGACATGGGGAAATGAAGAGATATTCCTCTACAGGCGACTTATTTCATAAAATTCTCATCGATGATCACCCTCACTGTACCATGCCTATCACTGAAGAAGACAAGTTCGAACTGTGCCTTAGACACGAAGGATTATCTTTCATAGAGGACGACTATGATATACGACCATAACAATGACGTTCCTAACGGAGAGATAGTCATAAACATGAACGAAGAGCTTATGGTTCCTTGGTCATGTAATCCTAGAATGAAACTTTCCTATGGAATTAAACTTGACTTAGTAAATGGTAGACGTTTCTCTATACTTACTAACGTCCGTAAAGTTCATATGGTGTGTACGTTGGATGAGTTCAAATGCATAACTGAAGATATGCTATTCCAAGCTCGCCTATCTGAAGACTGGAATGAGGTTGCCACTGCACTAAAGGATAATTCTCCATACCCATATATAAAACGTGACTTGCCATAACGTCGAATATACTGTATAATTACGCTCACACCTGAAGAGTCCAAATAATACTATGAATTTAAAACTTATCGAGACTGATAACGAGTTATACCATATTGATGCCACTGGTAAAATTCAAGGTGAATACCGCAGAAGATACCGTAGTGGCGCTCGTCAAGTGAGAAGCTTCTACGTAGATGATAAAGCGGAAGGAATGTTTCGTAGTTGGCATGAAAATGGCACGCCTTGTGTCAATTGCATGATGAAAAACAATGCACCGCATGGTGAATATTTGATGCTGCACGATTGTGGATCAGTCAACGAACACACCATCCACATTGATGGCGTTACGATAGTGACTCCAGAACACATAGACGTTACAGACATGTCAGAGACAGACATGTTTGAATTGAAACTTTTATATGGAGACATAGGTTTCCTTCGTGACAATAAATGACTACCATAAAGAAAAAAACCACTAATGGGTCCTATTGGCATGAAAATGACAACGGCGACAAGCATGGATTTTTCTGTAAGATGTACAGTAATGGGCTGCCATGGTGTGTGGGTTTCTACAGGAACAACGTATTACACGGCGAATCAATACACTTCAATAAAGATGGTACTGCCATAGAACGAGTCATATACATAGATGACTGCGCAGTAGAACGTCACGTTAGTCTGATGACCCCAGAAGAGAAATTTGAATACTGCTTGCGCAATGGCCAAGTTGAATTCTTAGGAGAAGAATATGACGCCTTTTAATATGATGTGCACCAATATAATGGGCGATCTTTCGTTCACTAACGCACATAAGATAGGCATTGGCGTCACAGTCAATAGGGTGATAAAACACTCAGACCGTGATGTGTACACATTTGAACTAACCCATCATGTAGATGGTTCTCACTATGACAATGAATACTACGTCACGTTTGAAGAAGGCAAGTTTAGGATTGCATATGGCATCCATGAGGACTGTAGTTTTTCATACGCGGTTTACGACATAGAATTTTTGAGTGACGAAGAGCAATTCCATTGCGTGTTATCTGGTGAATTGCCTAAATGGATAGAGGTAGAATTCGAATGAACTATAAGATGATCAGACACTTACCTCTTAATGAGCCGGTATACCACACTAATTCGTTAACAGGAAACATAGCCGGTGCCGTAATTAGAATGACCAAGTATAAATTATTAGATTTAGAAACAATGGACATACGGCCATTAGGATTCTACGGCGGTTACCGTGACTTTAAGCCTCTAACTAATCTCACTGCGGTGCCTGATGATTCTATATTCAAAGCTATTCTATCTGACGATTGGAAAGAGGTACAATCACTCATTCCTTTCTATGCATTCCCATACACAGACGAACATGAAGGTATCAAGTTTTGAGTAATAATCACATAGACGAACCAGAAGTGGCATTTAACCTTACGCTTATAGATAGACAAGGTCATATAAACGAAAGAGTGGACTGTCCAGAAACAATGGCAGTGGACACGTTCATCTTATTAAGCGATGACGACATAGATGGCCTACCCGCGTATAGGATGTGGTATGGGGATGGTCATAGCTTTTACGTCACTGTGGAAGAAGGTAATGTGCGAGTTGGGTTTAATTGCCGTACACAAGAAGACTATGCATATTTATTATATAGCATAGATGGTTTGACCGAGGAAGATAAACTATACTACGCATTAAGCGGTGAGTTACCTGAGTGTTTAGCTACGTGCATTGAAAAACGCACCGCAAAGAGATATACATTTTGATATACGATAATGTGTTTGCAGTGCCTGAAGGTACATGGGTAGTTTCGTACAGGTTAATATGTGATAACGTTGAAGTACAAGACATGTTCAAGAGAAAGTGCAAAGATTCCACTAAGTACATCATATGGGATTGCCCACATGAAGAGACTCATGGATACCTATTACATAGTGAAAGCCTAGACACACTTGTCGATCTTATAGACATGGATGGCATAACAGAAGAGATGGTTTTCCATGCTGAGCTTTCGGGCGACTGGCATGAAATATTCACCACGTTAAATTTGGAGTGAAACATGAAGCTAACGATACTATTCATTATTGCGTTACTATCTCTACCATTGCACTCTAAAGAGAAACATAGAGAGGTAGTAGTGTGCGTGTCAGAGACGGCATCTGTTAGGTTCCATAAGGACACTGCTAGAGATAAAAGATATCGTGGTAATGAGTTAGTTAGTGTGAGTATTAAGGACTTACGTAGCGGTAAACGATTACGATTACGTAGTCGTGACTTCATAGACATGTCTTGTTTTTCAGAGCCAGCACCTAGGCCTATAACCCATGCCGATATACCTTACTTGGCGGTACTATGAGACACGATATAGCTAATATACGTACCTTACGTGGATTGAAAGAAGGCGAACTGTACTTAATTATATACTCGGCGGTGGGTTATGAGATAGGTAGAAGGACTTCATATGGCGGCATTATTTTATATACTATAGACGGTAGGCACCATGGTAATGAAAAATCATACGGTACATTAGAACTGACCGTTGATCTATTGAGTAGTCATCTATGCAATCAAGAGCACATAACCAATATAGTTGGTGAAGAGGCTTTATTCTTAGCTAATCTATCTGGTGATTGGGAACAAGTATCAAACACTATCAACGATAACATAGTGATCGGATTGGATTCATACAGATATTTACGTAAGGTCCCATGGTACGTGGTCTTTGGTATGAAAATAAAGAAAGCATTTGGTAACATAAGGAATACACTATGAACACTAAAGACGTACACGTGATATGTATACAGAACGAATTCGCTAACAAAGAGAACAAAGATAGTGAGCACATAATAGGGACGAAGTCAACCTTATCTAACGTAAAAAGAGAATATAACGAATACACTTTAGAACTTAGACATCAATGTAATAAATCATCATATGGGTACTTTGGTAATATCGTTAACGATGTGATATTATTACCCTACGGGGACGGCAAGCACGCATTATATGTTTTGGATTTATCGGACGAAGATAAATTCCAAGCTTCCCTTGACGGAACATTACACTCAGACTTCACATGCGTAACCAATGACGTTGACGTAGATATTACTGAACACCGTAAAATGCCAATGTGTGATATAACTAGTCACATAATGCATGGTTACTCTTACGTTGATCACAACGATGTTTGACCTAATAGGACCTAGACCTAGAGGCGAATTTACTATCACATTAGATAGTTCTGAACACCTACGTTTTATACCAGATCTATCTAAGCATATGGTGGTCCATAACTTTACTGAGTGTCCCTACACACGTAATGATGGTAGTCCTATGTATCGTATGTATTATACCACAGAATATAGCGGATGGTACTTGTTGTACGTCTACTTTAAGGACGGTAATATAATGGTGTCGTACCCTCAAGAAAGAATCTATATGTACACGGTGGACTTATTGACCGACGAGGATAGAATGTACCATACCATATCGGGCACATCACCTGATTTTTTCTTATTTAGGAAATAGAATGTACTATACACTAGAAGACATACCCATCGGCACATACGTTTGTAGTCTTAGAGGGGACGGAACTATAATAGAGGCATTCGTCAAACTAAAAGAAGATTGGGTATATGACTTCGAGACAGAGTGCGACGATACTTATGGTCTTCTGTATAAGAGACCTCCGTATATACTTCTGGAAAACTTAGTAGACGCTGAACTAATATTTCATGCCAAACTAACAGGGGATCACACCGAACTCCGAGAAGCGACTATGCAGTTGAAATGGGACAATTCATTTGGCGAAATAGATGACTAAGTCGTATTAAAATGTTACTCTTTCATTTCCAAATGACACGAATGTGTGCTATAATCCTACGAATACAAAGGTCAATACCATGAAACATAATAATCATTTGCCGAAAGATATCCAGATAGCAAGCCGTGACGTCGAAGTTGGAAAGACATACATCATGATCGGTGTGAATGAGTCGGTGGCTGAATATATAGTAGTTACTAAGATAACTGACTTTGAAGTCCCTATGTTCGGGGGAGTAACCGACACAATAAGCTACGTTGATCTAACCAACGATAGGCTATATACGTGCGATATTAATATATTCATAGACCACTTTAAGGATGCATACGTCACTACATTAGACAGTATTAAGTCCACGTTGGACGGGGAATACTTATTCCAAATGGCTTTAACCAGTAACGACGTTAACCTAGTTAGACTGTGGGTCGAAGATCATAATCTCATCCACACATACTGTGACGACCTTAGTGGACGAGGAAAGGCATCATGAGTCTCACGGAGTACAGAGATGACACATGTGTTTACTACACCGATGAATACGGTAGATACCAAGGTGAATACATATCATGGTACGGAACTGGCACTGTGTATCAAACTCTCACATACGTTGATGATTTAGTTCACGGTGACATTATCACATGGCATCCGAACGGCAAGGTTAAATCTGTGAGGTCCTATGACATGGGCATAGTCAACGGGGATTTTGCCTATTGGTGTGAATTTGGTACAATCGAATCATCGAAGTCTTATTCTGACGGTAAGTTACATGGTCTTTATCGTAGATGGTGGAGTAACGGTCACCCACGATCTGAAACATTAATGGTTAACGATGACGCTCAAGGCGAATACAAAGAATGGCACTGTACCGGCGTTTTGAAATCTAGAACGTCATATGTTAATGATCACATGCATGGCGAACTTATAAATTATTCTACTGACGGCACCGTATCAGGTAATTCATACATGGTAAACGATGTAGAGTTAATAGACTTACTTCAGACCAACGTCACGGAGGAAGATAAGTTTGCATTAACACTGATTCACGGAGGTAAATGGCTGTCATGAACGAAGAATTTACTGAACATAAATCTTCCAGAGTTCACTTTTTTACCGACGAAGAAGGACGAATGCATGGTAAATGTACTCGTTGGTTTGGCGATGGAAACTTAGATACTGAATCCTTCTATATCCATGGTGAACTAGACGGAGAATACAAAGAATGGTATCATAACGGTAACATTGCTGATCATGCCCAGATGAAAGATGGCTACACTAACGGCGAAAGTAAAGGCTGGAATAGTAACGGTAAACTTATAAATCACACGTATACTGTAGGCAATGTAATATCTGTGGATCTACTATCCAAAGACTTATCAGACGAAGATAAGTTCGAAATAACATTGACCTATGGCGGGAAATGGTTACCATGAATAATATCACGTACGATACATGGAAGGAAGTCCCCGTAGGCAAATATGTGTATGGCTTGACCGAAGATGGTAAGGTCAACGAAGTGTTTAGAATGCTTGAAGATGATTATGTCTATGACTTTGAGACTAACTCAGAGGAGCATAATAACATCCTATATAACAGAGCAGCAACCTTTCATCCCCTTGAAAATCTAGTGGACGAAAGAATCATATTCCTGTCCGCATTGACAGGTAGCATAGTCGAATTAAGGAATGCTGTTCGAAAAATTGATTGGGACCATGGGCCTGAATTTCTTGAGAACTATGACCGCAATACTAGACGTGTTGAAGACGAAGACGTTTAAGTATCTCCCTCCCCTTGCATTCTTTTTGAAACTACTGTACAATTAACTTCACATTAACAACTCACATAAGATTATCATATGAATACGGAATCTGTAGGTATGACTGTGGAAACTATAGAGATTGGTATAGTTCGCGCTGTGCCTACTGGAAGCATTTTTCTGAAATGGCCATTTAATGAACAAGACAGTAGAGTATTCTTCAAGATATCCGATGACGAAATGTACATATTCAGCGTAGTGTATGATCGCCCATCAGAAAAACACATCGTGAGAAAACGTAAAAGAACTATTAATAAATGCGCATGGACTAAATTCACATGCGTTAGTGTGTCCGAAGAAGACATATTCCATGCCCAATTATCTGAAGATTGGGGTAGTATTTGTAGACAAGCTAATGAACATAGAAATAGAATCAACTGTAGACATGTTGATTCTATGGAAGTGGATAAGTTGGAAGTGTAGAATGTCATACGAGGTGAGGTATTCAAAGGGAAATTATCATTACCGAATGAGTAATGATTTCCTGTTCCAAGGAGAGTGTAAATTCTGGGATGAAAATGATATCATAAACATGCACGTGTATGTGATTGATAACGAGATACTACATGATTTCCTCAAGGATGAACCTATCACCGAAGAACTCAAATTCGAAATCACTTTAAGATATGGGAATTTATGGCTACCATGAACATACACGAATTAGCACTCAGTTTACACGTAGGTTCGTCATACGTATCATATTGTATAAATATCGACAATGAATTAGAGTCTATAGGTTTATTCAAAGTGGTTGACATGGACATTGACGAAGAGACGATAACCACACACGACATGTTCAGGAATAAAGAAGACAAGAATTTTATCGAAGACCTAATTAGAATGCATGATAGCGAGGATGAGACTTTCATAATGCTTGATGTAGTCCATGCTGCACTACCAGCAGAATTCATATTCGAAGCAACCCTACGTGGTGATTTCAGAATCGTCCTTTCTGAATACTTCGGACTACAAGGCGTAGTGAATGCTAAAGGCATAATGGAGCTAAAAGTATGAGTACATTGAAAACACTATGCATACTAAAGAACCTCAAGGAAGGCGAAACTTACGTCATGTTCAGATGTGTAATGGACCAAGTGTCGTACATGCGTACCATACGTGTTGAAAAGGTAGAGACACGACCAAGTGAACTAGGATTAACCAAAGCCTGTACTTTCATCCACTTCCATAACGTCACGATGGACACCCACGGCATCCAAACGTTAAGTTCGTTTACGTCTACGTTCAGGGATAAACGAATTGAGGTGCTCGATGACATACTATCGTCATTGTCTGACGAAGAGAACCTTCAGGTCTTTGAAGAAACGCTCAAAGGTACAGTGAACTCTCACATGCGCATCTGGTTCAAGAAGGAGGGTTTGATATGGCGGTAGCATTCAGAGACGTAGTCGAAGGTGATGTTCTATATTTCATTAGTCGCGGTTTGAGCGAAATTGTCATATGGCATGTCATGGGGATCACATCAGGTAACAAACAGCAGCACGTTCTCCATTTGGAGCAGAATGGTAACGTTATCACTCCAATGAACGAGAAAGAGTACAACTCGATAGTACGGAGTTCAAGACTCATAGTGGAAAGAGACATAAAAGAGAATATACCTGAAGAAGATATATTCGAAGCTACACTATCTGGTAAACTATACGATCTATACAGTAACTATCTCAAAGAAGAGAATGACGATAGGGACATAAACACATGAAATACGAAGAGTTACTAGAAGGCGACGAGATACATATCATACACAGTCATGTCTTTGCTACTTGGACTTTAATCGATGTTAAGTTTGGATACAATGGCGTCCATATTGGGTACAATATTAAAATGAATGATGAGTCATATAAATATCTTTTGGAGAGAGACGAATATGAAAGTCTTACTGAGCGGAATAGAATAGTCGTACAACGAGATCTGGAAGATAACGATCCTGAAGGATTGTTCAAGGCTACACTTTCTGGTGATATATTATCTTTCCTACTGGAATACGCAGACAAATGAGCATGCAATATACTAACCTTAGTATTGGTGACGTTTTTTACTACCCAATCAATATAGAATACAAACCCATGCAGATTTGGACTATTACTGGTGCAGAATTCAAACGTAATATCCACACGTTTAAGGTTATGAGTGAAGATAGTCCGCCCGATACTAGGTTCTTCATGAACAGAGAAGGATGGGAATCGATGGTTCATGGGAGATCCATCGTGACTCGTAATGAACTTGTCAAGTTGTACTCAGAAGAAGCTGTATTCCAAGCTCTACTATCCGGTGATATGTCTGTTCTTATCGGACAGTACGACGAGGACAATAGCCATGACGATAATTAAGCTAGTAATACTATCCATACTTGCGAAGAAGATAAATTTGAGATATACTTGATCTACGGTCATATGGAATTTATACCATGAGTAAGCTAAAATTTATTGAAACGCCAACGTCACAGTACTTCGAAGATGAACTTGGAAGATTACAAGGTAAGCATATAGAATGGTATGAATTCGAGGACGGATATAAATGCATGAAATCTTTGAGTTTTTACAAAGACGATGAGATGCATGGTCCTTTCAAACGATGGTTCGAAAATGGTAAACCACAAAGATTCTGTACGTACGTGGAAGATAGACTCGATGGTGAGTACCAGAGATGGCATCGTAACAATAAAAGAAAGAGACATTGTTTCTATAAGAACACTGTGTTACATGGAGAGTACCAAAGATGGGATGAGGATGGAGAAGTAGAAATTAACAGACTCTATGTTGATGGTAAAAGATTATCGTGTCCTATACCTACATCCGAAGAAGATAAATTTGAGATATGCCTGAAATATGGACATATGGATTTCATATGAAACTAGAAGAGGTCAGAACTAGAACACGACATTACTACGTTGATGAAGAAGACAATATTCAAGGCGAATATATACGTTACTACGACGATGCCCCATCGGTAATTCGATCCGCATGCACGTACATAGACGACAAAAAAGAAGGTTTATATGTACATTTCTACAGAAACGGGAAAGTGGATAGCGTAAGTGAGTACGTAAATAATGAAAAGGACGGCGAGTATGTGTCGTGGCATAAAAATGGCGGTGTTTGTACCAGAACTACGTTCAGGAAAGGCGTGGAGAATGGAGAGTACATGGACTGGCATGCGAACGGTCAGTTATGGGAACATCTATTCTTTAAGGATGGACGTGAACATGGTGAATCTATAATGATTAAAGAGAATGGCGAGGTAAGGTCACATGCCATATACCTTGAGGGTAGAGAAACTAAGATACCAATACCAACCACTGAGGAAGATCAATTTCTCCTCTGCCTAGAACACGGTCACATGGATTTCCTACCAATAGGACTGCATGACGTATGAAACTTAAAGAGATAAAGACACGAACCATACACTACTTCGAAGATGAACTTGGACGAAGACAAGGTGAACTAATTCTTCGTTATGAGGAGAAACCATCACAAATTAAATCCATTAATAATTACGTTGATGGTATTAAAGTTGGCACCAGTATAGATTGGTACATGAACGGTAAGATAAGAACCGTGGCCAACTACGTGAATGAGCTTAAGGAAGGTAACCACGCTGAATGGCACGAAAGCGGCAATAAACGATCACGTACTTTTTACAAGGACGGTTCAGAGCATGGCGAGTACATGGACTGGCATGCGAACGGTCAGTTATGGGAGCACGTATTTCTAATAGATAGTGCAGAAAACGGAGAGTCTATAATTTTCGACATATATGGTAATGTAACAGACCATGACATTTTTGTTAATGGTACGATAATTGATGTTCCAATCCCTACGTGTGAAGAAGAACAGTTTCTCTTGTGCCTTGAGTATGGACACATGGAATTCTTTCCTATAGGTATGTATGAACTTACAGCAAGTAAACACTAGAGAAGAAACGTTCACCGTGGACAGAGATACCGGATGCATGGAAGGTGAATATGTTAGCCGGTACAGTGACGGCTCAGTAAATATACACTGCTTCTATAAGAAGCATAAATTACATGGTGAGTTCAAAAGATGGGTGAATAGTATAAAACCACTCGTCCATATTATATACATTGATGGGGTCCATTCCGATATCACTCCTCCAGTCACTGAGGAGGAAAGGTTCCTTTTCAAATTACAATACGATCTTCCATTATTAGGAGAGTAAACATGACCCCATCAGAGAAATTAATACGGTCAGCATCCATTGGTGACACGATACTAATTGCCGAAAAGCGTGATTCCGTCACGTGGTCTGTAGATGAAACTAAGCTAGTGGTACAAGATGTGATTCTGTATGGTGAGAGAACCATAAAATATACGTTCAAGGATAATGACGAAACAGAGAGACTTACCATGTCTATTTCTGACTGTGATCTTGAGCGTATATTCCGATCACACGAGCAAGTCATCTTATTAGTTAAGATCATCCCAGAAGACATCATGTTCCAATGTAAATTGTCAGGTGACTACTCAGACGCTGTGGCGTTCCAAGGCTTTGCTCCGTGAACAAATTCGAACGCCTAGTTAACAATTTTGAAGCTGGGGATAGATTACTAATCCTACGTTCAAGGGAAGGCGTTTGGATTCTGTACGAAGAAGCTACGATAACCAGAGACCCTGATTTTGACTTTAAGTTTAACTTCAAGTATGATGGCAATCCAACAATATACAACTCTGATGCATCAGAGCTAGAAGCCATAAACAATGCTGGGTCATTTGCTATGGTATTGAAAAGAGATGTGCCAGAAGAGTTATTATTTCAATGTGTACTATCTAATACATACGACGAAGTACTAAGGTACTTGGGATATATACAATGAATATGTACATAGAGTTCATCGACATCTTGGTAGACACTGACACTGTTGTGATCGTACAGGAAAATCACGATAAAACGTGGACTAAAGCTAGTGAACTCATTGTGACATCTGTGAAACGACGTACCAAGCCATCTTTTCTATATAGGCTAAATCATGACCATAATGTTTATGAGCTAACATGCAAAGATTTAGCTAGACTAAGTAACTCCAATGATTTTTCATTCGTACTCGAAAGAGTCATACCTGAAGATGTATTGTTCCAATGCAGACTGTCTGGCAACTACGCAGAAGCAATAAGACACCATGGGTTCACGTCATGAAATCAGAACTATTTTGCTACAGAGATTTCCTATACTCATTGAAAGTGGGAGACAGAATCATGCGTATTCGATACATTCCTGAGAAATTCGAACATGTAGATACGTTAACTATTACGCATATATCAACGCCTATAGGTCACACTCCTATATGCTCCTACACCTCCAGTGCTACCGGAGATAAGAGAATCAGGTTGTCAATGGGAAGCTTGGAATATATGGAGCGTCAAGAAGGCATATACACTAGGAAGGAAGAAGAAATATTGAAAGGCGTACCTGAAGATATTCTATTTCAATGTGTGTTATCTAATGACTACACAGATGCTCTTAAGTATAGGGGGTTCAAGGTATGAATCTATATGAACAGCTCACTCATGACGCAAACACCAATGACATCTTAATAGTCGTACAGAAGGACAAAGCCAGTGAAGCGTGGACATTAAACCTAGTCGTACGAGTAGTCGTCGCGTCTAAAATGGACTTCGTTAGATTCAAGGCAGACGAATGGACCATAGGCACAAACGTATCCATTAAGGAATTAGAACAGTACCACGTACATTCTAACCTATGTCTTCTTTTAGAGAAAAACATACCAGAGGACATTCTATTTCATGCTAGACTGTCTGAAGACTACACTGATGCCGCAAGACTCGCGGGGTATATAGAATGACATATGCATATCATGACATGAAGAAAGGCGATAAGTTCTACTACCCTGTGGGGTTTGAAGATGTCCCTAAAGAATGGATAGTAACACGTGCATCTAATAGATCCCAACCTATGACTGTGTACCGTGGGGGGACAGGTTCACACCCCGTGTCTTTAGAAGAGGACACATGGAATAGAACCGTCACGGACGGCGTCATTGTTACGTATGGGCAGATCTTGACAGCAGTAGGAGAAGAGTGTATGTTTGAACATGAACTGGCTGGCACAGTAACCTCACTGCTCGCGGAGATGAAGAATGACAAGTTTTAATGATGTGAAAGTAGGTGACATTTTGTACTACCCAGTAGCTGGATCATTAAGTGATCTATTACGGGACATGGGCAATTGGAATGTGTGAGTATGATGATTTAGAAGTGGGTGATGTATTCTATCATCCCGCAGGCCATCCAAGAAAGAAAGCGAATAAGTGGACAATAATCCAACAGAGACGTACAAAGAACCTTGTTGCTATACGTGATGGTAGCGAAGATAAACGCGGAACACAAATAAGTAAAACGCAATGGCACATACTGAGTGCACGTAATAGGATTGTCTCACATAAGAAATTACTGAGTGATAACAGCGAAGAAACTATATTCTTACATACGCTCGCTGGCACTCTATATGATTTACTGAGTGCATACGGCCCATCAGACTAAGGTAGATAGTTATGGAAGCATACGTAAAAGCACTACATGGTGCTAAAAAAGGCGACATTGTTACAGTAGTTGAATACGACGAGGATAACAGATCGTGGGATCTCTTCATAGAGATAAAAATCGTGAGTTTACATACATATCCCATGCGATTAGAGTACACGCATGAAGGAATGAGCATCACCAACTACGTTAACCTTGATAATCTACTGAGCACCGGCATAAATGCCATTTTCTTAAGAAGAACTATACCGGAAGACATTATATTCCAATGTTCGTTATCAGGCAACTATGTAGAGGCTGTAAAGTACCACGGATACGATACCTATGAAACTGCATAAAATAGAGACACCTTCATACATCATGTTCGTAGATGAGTATGGAAGGAAACAAGGTACATTTAAAGAATTCTATGAGGATGGACGATTAGAATACATATACAACTATGTAGATGATCTTAAGCATGGCGATTATAAAGGATACACAAAGGACGGAGAAATTCTAGTCCATACACTATGTATTAATGGTGAGTTTGTGCATAGGTATCACATTAACGGTCCTCTATCAGCCGAAGACAAGTTCGAGCTGTGCCTTAAGCACGGACATTTGGAGTTCCTATAATGTTAACTGAACATACGTCTAGTTTTTATAACTACTTCACTGATAACCTTGGAAGGAAACAAGGTTTATTCAATACGTACTACGATAATGGCCAAAAAGAACAACATGACTACTTCGTGAATGATAAAAGACATGGCGATAGTAAAAGTTACTACACTGGCGGTCAACTACGTACCCACATACTATTCATAAATGGGTCTATGCACCATAGCTACCTATGCGATGGTCCTCTATCAGCCGAAGACAAGTTCGAGCTGTGCCTTAAGTACGGACATTTGGAGTTCCTATGAAACATAAAGATATGCAAGTAGGCGATACCTTCTACCATTACGGCATACGCGAGGTAGCTAAATGGAAGATAGACAGCATTAGCGTGATACACGTTATTGTTATAGGTGAAGGTGGTAACCCAGTAACTGTGAGCTTAGGTAGCTGGGGCGCACTAGTGAGAGAATGTACTATGGTGGCACATAAAGACTTAGTTGAAACCTACGGGGAAGAAGCAGTGTTTGAACATACTTTGTCCGGTACAGTTAAAGACCTTTTATCCACATACAAAGAATTATCTAATAGACTATAACATAAACTTATGGTATACTCTCTCATCACACACAGAACACCTACAAGGATAGTAATATGAACGAAGAAACAACAGCCGTAGATACAGAAGCAGCAGAAGATCAAAATGTAACTATGGGACAAAGAGACATCACTACCCATGGCACACTGGACAACAGTAAAGCAATGGAGTCTGCAGACGGCGATTGCATATGGATGGTGAGAGATGGCAAGCTAGAAATCATCAAGAAACATGAAGAATACTTCCTATGTATGTTATTCGATCACGTGAATAAAGCCTATGGCATAACCATTGAGAGAAACCCATGTGAGGGTGCCACTCATAGATTACCTTGCTTACAACAAACCATCGTTACGTATCCTGATGCCAAGCAAGATGACGGGAGCACAAAGGAAGTGGGATACATTCTGCAGCACTTTACACCGCCTGACACAATGACTGGCATACCTAACTTAGAGAACACTGAGTCTCGTAGTAAGATGAAGATCACTATGGCTGATGGTAAAGTCGTTAAGAGCAAGAACCATATGCTCGTGCAACTAGACACAGGAAAGACTCTTCATGATAAGAAGAAAGCATTCACTAAGAAAGATAAAACCATGCACGTGAATAGACATGGCGTTACGCACTGGTTAGATGATAAACTTGTGAGACTGTCAGAGGACTTCTTCCGTCTGTACTCTGAAATCCCAGATAGCACAATCACTGAACTAACCTAGTCCGTTTAAGGAATATTCCTGTGAGTACTCTAACTGAACATAGGTCTCTGACTTATCACTATTTCGGTGATGATGACGGGAATATACATGGTGAATATAAGGGCTGGTGTGATGACGGTACACAAACTGTGCATGCATTATACGTCCATGGAAAAAGACATGGTGAGTACAAGAGCTGGTATAATGATGGGGATTTAAGCACCCATTGCATATACGTTCATGGAAAAAGACATGATGTGCCTTACATCGATATCTTATCTGATGAAGACAAATTCGAGCTATGTCTCATACATGGACATATGGAGTTCTTACCCAATACATAACCCACTCTTTCGTACTTTTTCGTACCTGATTTTATTATATACGGACATTATCTTTGCTAAAACAGGGGTAAAAAGTACGAAATGAGTTTATGTACGAAGACCCTGAGCGCTCTGTATTGCCATATAAGCCACCCAAATAACATACCAACCCAATGACACCTCTATCCCAGTAACGACGCCACACAGAGCTTATATAAGCATTCCCTTTGGTACATTAACTTATATATAAGTGCAACGCTTTTTTGCCCAAAACACACCCACTTTTTTTCTTACCCCTCGACGTGCGTGTCTCTCTTGTAAACAAATTGAAAATAATGTATACTCTCCTACATAAATTACCATTAGTGACGCATATCAAATGAAGCTAACAGAACACATAACAGACACTTGCCACTTCTTTAAAGATGAAGAAGGAAGAACTCAAGGCGAATACATATCGTGGTATGATGAAGATAAACAGCAATGTAGTTGTCATTGTTTCTATAAGGATGGCAAAGCTCATGGAGAATATTTATCCCTGTATTTTGATGGGAATATCGCATCACACCTTATCATCGTAAATGGCATCGGCACTTCTGAATGCCCTGACAATCTCACAGAAGAAGATAAGTTTGAGATATGTCTAAAGTATGGACATATGAAATTCCTCACTAACAACTGGAATACGTAATGGATATCAAAGATATAAAAGTAGGCGATATCATCTACTACCAACAACTACCTGGTCGCCCACTAGAAACACACAAGGTAGTAGAACTCCGCATGAACAAAAATAAACCCACTGTATGTGTACGTTACGCAGAAGATGGAGGACATCGCTCTCTCATCACAGAGAAAGAATATGATGAACTCAGAGAGAACGGTAGACTCATCACAGACAAAGAAGCACGAACTAATTTTTCCGATGAAGAACTATTCCAAGCTGAGCTAGCAGGAGACACACCACAACTCATTACCAAGTACTTGGAAAACAAAGCCAAAGCATTCGATGCACATCTCATACACAAGAGCACATTGCCATATGCCCCAGATGAATGATTACTATAGCTTACAAGTGGGAGATGAGTACTACTACCCCATAGGACACCACCCACTAAAAATCAACACGTGGACCGTAGAACAGATACCAACGTCCCCACAAGGAGGCACTACATACGTGAGAAGAGATTTCGATAAGGTACGGTCTGCCATATCTCTACCCAACTGGATGTCTCTAGTGGCAAAAGGAAACATCGTCACAAAGAAATACCTCATAGATATGGTGGGGGAAGAAGAACTCTTTCAACACATACTAGCCGACACTCTTAAAGACCTACTACTCATAGCGAAGATACAGATGATAGAGGAAGGCAAGGATACGATACGTAAAGGAATAATGAGATGACCAAGCACATACCCGATAAAGACTCATCTCTATATGGCGTGCAAGAGGGAGACAAATACTACTCCATAAGAGAACATGAAGCCAACCTATGGATTGTACACACCGTACGACAAAGACATATATGCATAACTAATGAAGGCGATGACAAACTAACCCTCACTAAAGATAGCTGGTATACGCTCATAGCAACACAAATCATGGTAGCACATGAAGACTTAATACATGCGTACGGAGAAGAAGCACTCTTCCAACACCTACTAGCTGATACCCTATTAGAACTACTAACTCTATATACTGATTAATAGGCAAGAAGATGAATCTAACTGAACATAACACTCCAAGTAGAAGTCCATGCTTCCACGACGAGAATAGAAACAAACAAGGTCTGTATTCGCGTACTTTTTTCACAGGAAAGGAAGCCGCACGAGTATTCTACCTTGATAACTATGAACATGGTGAAGTGAAGCGCTGGTGCGTTAACGGAGATGTACTTGAACATGCCATCTATGTACGTGGGCACGTAGTTAAAGACCTCATGAACGACATACTCACTGATGAAGATAAGTTCCTACTGTGCCTAGAACATGGACACATGGAATTCTTATCATAAACATATACCCCATGTGTATACTCTACTAAAACGCCATAGGAGAATGGGAAATATGAATGGCATATTTGAGTGGCATATTTGAATCCCATTATTGAATCTCACCCGTAGAGAGAAACCCATATGCATATACATACCCACACACGTATATGGAAACTAATCCTATTAAACATTATTGTTAATGATCCTTGACACTATAGGGAATAAGTTATATAATAGATACACAATAAAGAAACGGGATCTCCTCACTTATTCTTATTGTATAGAGCATAGACACATCGCCAGTACCCTTGGATATAATGTCCCCGTAGTACGTGTCTATGCTCACCACCTATACTGGAATTCATCCCTATACATGTAAGTGGCCCTATATACGAAAAACATGGCTATAGCTGAAAATGTATCTATATGGGAAAATCATGGCTATAGCTGAAAATGTGTGCTATACTGAAAAAACCATCTATATACGTAATTGTCCCTATAGGGGGAAATCATGGTCAAACTGGAAAGTTGCCCTATAGTGGAAAAGTTACCTATAGTGCCCCTTAAGGGGAAATCATAGTCAAATTGGAAAAGTTGGTCAAAACTGAAAATTCCATTTTAGCTGGAAAATTTTTATTGAATGCTAAACGTAATGGTAATACGAATCGTAATACGAATCATTCTCATTTGCGCCTGTAAACCGTAATGCGAATCATTCTCATTCTCATCTATAACTATCAGGCAGGAGTGGTGTTTATCTCCTCGGTTATCCCAAGCCATGTAAGTATTATACCTATCCTCACGTAGAGTGCAAGCATTTATTTGATATAATTTCAGATAGTAATGATAATGATTATCCCTTAGTCTCTGCGATTACTCTAGTGTCGATATTATGCATAATATCGTGAGCGGTGGCAAGGGATATATACACTATTACATGAGTACTTGTCCCCATAGTAGTTTTTATATAAGGAGATGATTCTGTATCTTTGGGTATTACCAGAATATTATTCTCATCATGCATACTGCCCGTCATAGGTTTGTTGCTGTATACGCGCTCTGTTGATGATTCGTGTAATAGTTTCATGGTTATCTCCTTGTCTCTAAGTTGAATATGTAGTATAGTGTATCCATATAAGAAGTCAAGGGTTTATTCTAAAGAATCATAGTTTAAATTACTGAGGTCGTTTATCACGACTAAGAGCAGAGATAGCTGCGCGTCTATTCTGTTATAGTTTTGACTACCAGCCCTACACTTACTCAGTCTTATCTCTAAGTTGCTAATTGTTTGGCGATAGTCGTTGATTAGGTCTTGTATAGACATAGACGATTTCATGATTTAAACCCACTGAATGCTTCTAGTTCTTCTCTGAATGCTCTCTTAGAGTCGTCGTCGTGATACCCTTCATCCATGCCCATGCATATGCCATGATTGATACATGCCCATACCATGTTCTTAAGGGCCTCTTGTGCTTCTTCTGATAGTTGGTCGTAGGTCATGATAATGTCCTTGTCTCTAAGTTGAATATGTAGTATAGTGTATCTATATAAGAAGTCAAGGGTTTTATTCAATGTATTTCATATTAGAGGCAATATCTATTATTGTCGTTATAGCATTAGTAACGGCTTTATTATGTATTATATGGCTTTAGTTGTTGACACTGTAGTTATGGTGTGTATACTGGGTGTATATTAAATAAGGGGATAGCTATGGCTATTGTAGTTAAGGCAGACCAGAAACTGTTAGATCGTCTTAAGGACGCTTCTGAACATGATGCTGTATTTGATGAGCTAACAGCTAAGAGTAACGCAATTGATCCTAGTGATAGCATTGTGGGTGCGTTCCTTGCGTTTTACATGGGTGATGGCTATGCCTATTACTTATGTACTAGCGAATCTCCATTAGAAGTACAGCATATCCCTTTATGGGATGAATGGGAGATAAACGTTAAAGGGTTTGATAAGCAATACCTTACGCAGAAAATAGTTAATGAGCGTAGAATTAATGCTCTTAAGTCTAAACAAACCTTGACATTGTAGTTATACTCGCTATACTGGGTGTATATTAAATAAGGGGATAGCTATGGCTACCGACATTAAAGTAATACATATGAGTAATACCTCTGGTGGGTATAATAACACTACGGTAAAGTCTGCCACGGACAATGTAACGCCTTTAGTGGTTGCTACACGTAAGTATATCATTACCTCTACGTTATTAGAAGCATGTAACAGTGACTACTCCCCTGTAACGTTTAAGGCTGAAGTATGGAACGATAGGCTATCGGAGTGGAAAGATGTATATTACTTGCATATTACCCATGAGCGTGCTACTATGTCTGTGGATGATTTTGTATCTAAGCATACTAAAGAAATAGAAGATATAATGCTTGCTATTTTGTTTTAGTGGGTTATACTGGGTGTATATTAATTAAGGGGAGAATCCCATGCCACAGAAAATATCTTTTGGTACAGCCTTGATACTAGGTTTCCTAGGTCATCAGTTCGGTATGTCCGTATTACAGTTAGGTGCTATCATTGTATTAGTTGCTGTTATAGCTACGGCTAGTTATGTACAGGGATTGCGTGAAGGTGATAAGATGGGTGCTGGTCGTATTAGACGTGGTGAAGGCTAATGTCTGATTGTGAACATAGTGATGATGGTGGAAAAACAACGTGTAGTGATATGTATAACTGCTGTAGTTGTGGCGGTAATGATTGTGGCTGTCGCTATTGTTTTGATTGTAATGCATGTGAAGAATGTTTAGGGGATGATGATGAGTAAAAGAAAAATGTTATTAGCTGGTGTTATAGCTGCTAGTGTTATGTTAGTGGGTTGTAATGATGTTATTAGTATATCACCTGAAGCTATAGAACTAGTTGAGCCTGTATGTGATACGAATGATGGTGTGTTTAAATATACCATTGAAGAGACTAGTACCTATAACTATGTGTCTGTTACGTGTCTTAACAATGCTAATTTTAATCGTGTGGCGTTTTATAACAGTTCTAATGAACCGGCTTATGCGCCAGTATATAAATACTTAGCGGATAAAAAACAAGAATAAGGAAAGGGTAGTCATGGAATGGCTTGATTCTATAAGGGATGTTGAATGGTTTATAGGTGCTATCTTAGTGGCATGTATAGTTGTGCTTGCGAATTACTTCGGGAGAAGTGATGATGATTGATTGGCTAATGAGCTTGCAAGATGAGCATTGGTTCTTTATAATAATGGGAACTGTGCTGTTTGTGTTGTTACTTAGTGGCAGTGAGACATTATTTGGCTCTGAGGAGACGCATGACGAGTTTCCTGATGTATAGAGGGTGATTGTATGCCTGAACGCATAAAAGCCCTTACGGGCTATTGTGGGGCTTCTGAGAGGCTACACGACTACATTAGATAAGTCTCTCATGTTATCTAATACATCTTCAAGGGATTTATGTGGTAGGATGGTTCTATCATCTGCTTGATCTTTTAATCGCATTGATGCTTCTACGCATTCAGCATAGTCTTTACTTTTATGGATAGCAAGTCCATCATGCATTATCTTATACGCTATCTCTGGTTGTATTGAAGTAGCCATTATGCATTATCCTTGCGGTATTGTTTAAGAGCTTCACTATACATACGTGCATAGGTATAGTCAACATTAATGTTAGCAGATTTTTGGAATAGCAGTTCACTTTCATCTTTAGTGCCATACTTCCATGCTTGCACTTGCCATGTGTTTGTGCTTTCCGCAATCTGTTCAAAGATAATACATACAAATCCAATTCTATAATAAAACATTATGCTTCGTCCCATTCTGATAAGTCTTGTGTAGTGCCATCTAAGAAACCCAATGCATCTTCCAACGTACACTGTACCGTGAGCTTACCATCAAAGCTATTCATGATACGCATTTGTTCTGTAGCTTCTTCTGCGTGCTGCTCACCATGGTGCTGAGTTAAGCCAACACGGATAGACACTGCTGATTCTGTATGTTCTCTTGCCTTAGACATGATGTTCTCCTTAGTTATACCACCTATAATACCTACTCCTCACTTGTTGTCAACAACTAAATTAAATTAATATATTACTTGACTATGTATAGGGTACGTATATAATGAGAATCAAATTAAAGGAGAACACCATGAAGCACATATCCGATTTCAATATTACTGAGGGTGACTGTACATTCCCAGACGCCAAAGCTATCCTTGAATATGTAAATGTGCACGGGGTAAACTCTGTTAGTACTGAAGCATACGAACTTATCTCTTGTGCTGACTGTGGCGCAGAGATGGACGGTGGCTACCCTAACGATTGTTTCGGTACTACTCATGGTTGGTGCGGTGAATGCGAACAAGAGGAAGACTAATGGACGATCACACAGAACTAAAATGTAACACTTGTAATGATAATACAGGTGTGTATTATCAAGACTGCGGTGCGCCATTCTATCAAATATTCGTATGTTACTCTTGTAAAGAGAAAGAAGTACGCGAAGAAGAAGAACGCCTTGAAGAGGAAGATGAAGATGAAGAATAAGAAACCAATCGTAGGTATAGTGGGCACAAGTAGCATTGGGCATAGTAGTCTAGTCCGCCACATAGGTCAATCTGTCCCTGTAGTAGTGATAGACGATATCGATAAGGCTGACTTCTCTAATGAAGGTCTAGCTAGAAAAACTATCGAAGAGTTCTATACACAATCAGGCGATTGCATAAAGCACACGGTTAATAATTGCCAGCCATGTAAGGTTAAAGCCGTAGATAGATTATCTCAGCGTATAGACTTACATAGTGTAACGCCTAAAGATATGATGAATGCTTTAGAAAAATATAAACATAAACGTTGACTTTGTATATGTGCCCTGTATAGTGGGGCATAACTTCTGAGGAGAAGAACATGTATCTATCCAAAAACGTACAATCAGTTACTATTAGTGTTGATCCAGAAGACCTGTACATGTTGACGTTGTTTGCTCGTCACTACTGTTTAGCTAAGCATTACGCGAGATCTAGTGGTAAGCGTAAGAATAAAGTTGAGCGTTTAATTAACAAGAACAAAAAAGTTATCCAGCGTATTATTGGTGAAACACTGGGGGATAGACTGGTGTTAGATACATTCGCTTGGGAATTTAAGAACAGAGAAGGATATAAGGGCATATTCAATAAGAGAAGTGTTCATGATGCGTATGACACTGTGTGTCGTTATGAATGGTACATTGTAATCACGTCTGATTTAGCGAAGCATGGCTATGGTAAACCAAAAAAAGACTTGACTCCTAGCGACACTACTGTATAGTGGACTCATCACTAAGGGGAATAGCATGTTATTTAACAATAGACGCGGACGTATCCGTGACCATGTAGAAAGTAAAGCTAAGATTATCTCTAAGGCTATTGCTCCTATCAAGGGCGCTAGTGCTATGGAAACGTCTAGTTCTAACATTAATGCCTCATCATTCCGCATTTACTGTAAGACTGAAGAGGTAGTTGATCGCGTAGAGAATACATTACGTGGTTTAGCTATTCAGCGTTTGCACACTAATACCATTCAAGGTACTGGACGTGGCATTGTAGTGTGTGTTACTATTATTACTGATCTTATTCGATAGGTGTAGTTATGCTCAAAGTCATGAAGATGGTTAAGGTATTGGGGAAAGTACGTGTTCCTTATACTACATACCGTGTACCTTTACTTAAAGGAATCATTGAGGGCACTGTCACTATTGTCAGTGCTGAGTGGTGTGACCCGTGGAAAACAAAACATTCTGATTTATACGCCAAGCCGAATCTATGTGTTAGCTTTGATGAAAATGGCGAACGTGGTTCATTTAATAATTGGTGTGCGGTTCAGGATGGCTTTGACTATAAAGTATACCCTGACGGTAAGATAGAAGTAACCAAGTATGAAAGTGGCGGATATCATGGTGGACGTGGTGATAAGCATTGGGTAGCAGTATTACAGGCTGACCCTAAGATTGTCAAGGAATCATTCGGCTCTAGTATTACCCGTGCATGGCAAAGACATGTAGATGATAAGCTTTGTGCTATTGAAGAAAAGGAACGTTTGGAACGGCTTAATTCCTTATCTAAACTTTTATTGAAATAGGTTGACACTGCATTCCTCTTAGGTATAATGGATACATAACTAAGGGGAACACCATGAAACATATCACTACTCTAGCACCTACTTGCTTCGCAGACATTAGACTGCCTACTACCATTACTTGTTTAGATCAAGACTTGGCTACGTTAAAAGCGCAAAAGGATGCTAAGGTAAACAGCTATATGCACCACTGCTTCTATTCATTAGCAGCACGTTTCCCTAAGCGCGACTTCTATGTTGATCATGGTATGGGTTGTCTCACTGTTGAGATTGTGCCTAAAGGCGCAAAGAAGAGCGAATCCCAAACTATCCTATGTGAGATGCATAGTCAATTTTCTATAGTAAGGGTTGACGGAACTAAACATTACATGTATGGTAGTAGTCCTCTATTCATTGAACTTAATGATATACTAACACAGTTCGATATGTATGATACACATATCAAACCTTTCACTACAGCCGCAGAGCTAAAGGATTAACCATGTCAGAATTCACACAAGAACAGTTAGATATGGCTGTGGCCATGCAAAAACGTGCAGTATTCATTGGCGACCAGATAATGGTTTTACGCAAGGGCGAAATCTATACAAGGCATGGTCAGTGCTCGGAAGTTGATTTTGAAGATGATTACATTGAACTATCCTATGAGTACAGTGATGGTGACCATTTGGGCAGTGTATCGTTAACCATTGAAGACCTCAATGATCCTGACGGTACTGTAGAGAAAGAGCGTGCTAGTATTGCACGTGAGATTATGCGTAAGGAAGCTGAAGAAGTAGCACTTACGGTTGCTGTTGAATCCGAAGAGCGTGAAAAACGTAAAGCTGAGTATGAGAAATTAAAAGCAGAATTTGAGCCGAAATCACTTGACAGCGGTGATGGCCAATAGTAATATAGTACTCATCAGCTAAGGGGAATGTCATGCATTTAGAAGAATCGCACAAGTCACTACACGTATCATACATTGAGTCGTTATCTGAAACGCGCTTGATGTTCCAATTAAGTGGCCACCCTTATTGGGGTAATGATGCTATCTTTTGTGCATGGCCTGAAGATGGCCTGAAGAATCGCATTAAGCTTGGCGTCGATTATATTGACGAGAGTAGCGTATTCTGTAAGTGGGTTGTGACTGCTGTTGGCTTTGAGCCACGTGACGGACACAATGACATACGTGTTTGGGTAAAAGATGCAGATGATCACTTGACATTACTTACAAGTGAGAATATGATTATGGTGAGTGGCACATGATGCGCTCATCGACTAGAACAAGACTTCGCATTTTAGGGATATCAGTTGCTATGTGGCCAGTAGAAAAATGTTATTACGAACCGATTGTTGTTAAGAATCCAAGCGAACCTGTAAATCGTGACGGTAAGCAACGTGGTAAGAAGAAGCTACGCGACTGGAATATACATGGTCGTGGTCGGTAGTTGACTATTATTTGAACATGTGTTATAATGTATTGCATATACAAGGAACAATATATGCGATGCATAGAATTATGTAATGCTATCTCAGCTCAAGACGGTTGGCGAGCTGAATTCACCTATTGCGGAAGCACTGGCGAGTACGTGGGTAGAGTATACACTCATGAAGATGGAATTGGATGGATATGTGATAAGATCGCGGTAAGTGCAAACATACACGTAGTTGAAGATATACTCGTGGAAGCATTGCACAGTTTGTTATTTTAATACATGTTCGTATGACAAGGAGTCATAGCATGAAAACAGCTCTATTTGTAATCGCATTAAGTATGTGCTTATGTGCCCGTGCGCATATTCCTAATAATGCCCCTGTGCCATCTAACCATGTACTTAAGTGTGACATTGTAGAAAAGGTATGCATCCTATCTAACGTGAAGACGTCTACTTGTACAGCCAAGAAAGAACGTTGTTTAAGTAAAATAATTGATAAAAAGACTTGACCTTTAATTCCCCTATGCTATTATGGTTACACATTAAACGTTCTGAGGGGAACATCATGGGTTGGACTTGCACACATAAACCAGACAATATCAAAGATCACTTAGACCAAGGAATGACTTGGGACACTGATACGCATTCTATGTGCGTACTTGAAAGTGCTTTGAAGAACTTCACTGAATACTACGCCGCCGTAGAACGTACCGATAAGGCTACTGGTGAGACAATGGTATTCGCCGCAATCACTTTAGTTACGTATCATAACAAAGGTTCTGAAGTATGCTTTAAGGACATGGACGAATCTGCAGGCCCGAACGCAGTTAAATGCCCACTATCTATCCTTAAGCTATTGACTCCCTTACCAGAAGATGATACATCTTATGCTGCTAAGTGGCGCGAGTCGTGCTACGCTTCGATTGAGGCTAGTAAGAAGATCACCAAACTAAAGCATGGCCAATTGGTTAAGTTCAAAAATGCTATTAGTTTTGGTATGAACGACAAATATACAGAAATGTATGTGTATAAGCAAGGCAGAAAGCTACGCTTTGCCCCATACCCAACTATTAACATGAACTCTGCGCCACCGTATCAAATACGCCGCTCTTCATTACTGAACAACTTGGAGTCATAATGGAACAATTCGACACGGTATTACTAGCATACATTGTATTCTGTGTGCTATACTTACCAGCACACTACTTGGCATACAAGTTATGCCTGAATGCAGCTAAAAATGTATACATCGAACGCTTGACAACTGTGTTACGTCGTGCTATGTATGGGGATATAGCTGTAGTTGTTATTGGATTGATCTATTTAATAGTTAAATATTTTATAATTTAATGCTTGACTCTATGTGTAACCCTGTTATTATGGTTACACATTAAACGTTCTGAGGGGAACATCATGCAAAACAAATCACACTTGACCGCTATATCGCGCAGTAAGCTAAGCGCACCTATGCAATACTTACTTGACAATGGCGCATTGAACACAACAGTTGGCCTTGACTATGGTAGTGGACGTGGGCATGATGCCGACTATATAGGCATGGATAAGTTTGACCCTTACTACACCAGCGGTAAGATCATGGAATGGGATAGGGACATACACCATGATATGTTGGATATGTCCAGTGGCTATCAAGTTATCACTTGCAATTATGTGCTTAATGTGATTGAGGATCAAGCAGAGCGTGATATGGTGCTGCTAAATATCAAAATGTTACTGTGTGACACTGGAAAAGCATACATCACCGTGCGCCGCGACTCTCATGTGCAAGAAGGTTATACCAGTAAAGGTACATACCAAGCAACTATAGAACTAGATCTCCCTGTATATCATCATGCTAAAGGCAAATACATTACTTATTTGCTCGAAAAGTAGTTGACTTCAGCGGTGACCATGGTATCATGGTTACATATTAAATAGTTCTGAGGGGAACGATCATGGCAGCTAAACACTATGTGTATCTAAACACTGTTAAGAAAAGTATGTCTATCAAGCTACGTGGTATTGTCATTGAACATACCAAGAGCAAGAAATTAATCAATGTTTTGTTTGACACTGTCAATGATGGTGCTATTATTAAAGCCGGTGATATTGCTGATAGAAACATTAGCGACTCACATGATCAAGACATCGTGGAAATTGTTGACTTCCCCAATGGTAAGTGGTATGTTCTTAGTACTAGAGAACAAGTACTAGGCGCTAAAGAAGCTGTTATTGTAGGCACGAAGATATTTTGCCATGAAGCTGACCTTAGTTACCCTGAAAAACAATTGACGTTGGAGGTATAGCATGTTACAGTTACGCAAGAAGAATACCGCTCTGACTACTGGAGAACAAAAGACAGTAGACCGTGCGATGGAGGTACTCGATAGAGCAGCCAAGCGACAAGGTTCTGTGTTCAGTAGTATCTCTATGGTAAAGAAGTACTTTAAGACCAGACTATCGGGCTTAAGTAAAGAGAAATTTGAAGTTGCTTTCCTAGACACTGGACTGCGATTGATTGAATGTGAAACTATGTTCGATGGATCTGCCGATTATGTCCATGTAGACGTAACAGAAATTACACGAAAGGCATTGACATTAAATGCCACACGTGTTATACTGGCACACAATCACCCTAGCGGTAACGCTAATGCCAGTGACGGAGATAAACTCCTAACTAAAGAAATAAAGGGTGTACTTTCTCAATTTGATATAGTACTATGTGACCATATCATAGTGGCGGACGGCAAGACACCGTTCTCTATGAGCGAAGCTAACTTATTATAGTGACGAACGATGGATAGAATAGGTCCCAATTTAAACATAGAACGAGCCTTGGACATGATCCAGTTCGAGGATGCAGTACCAGTAACAGAATGGCGTGGGGCAGTGTATCACATTGATCCTACAGGCCGTGCACTAGGTAACCTATATTACACTAGGTTCACACTAGACATGGCCACAGCTGTACACTCAGTGGAAATGCCTTATTCTAAGATGCATACCCTAGGTGAACTGCTTGACCGTGGCGAGAACATGCAAAACAAAGTACCGCCAAAGATAGAAGAATTGCCGCCACTAGCCTATGCAGTGGTAGTATGTAAGACTGAGCCTATTATCACTAAGAAGTAACAGACTGGAGAGTAAACATGTTATCAGCTATTTCCTTATCATTCTTAATGGGCTTTATCAATAACATCACTGACGACCCTATTGACACGTACGCCAAGACTGTGTTTATGGAAGCATACAACATAGAGGTAAGTCAAGAAGATATGCAAGGTTTCTTGTTCGACACTGATGTAGTAGTGACGGAGCATACACTAGGCACGGAGAACGGAGACTACTGGTGTACTACTACGACCAATGGTAACCAAACTCTACATACAGCCGCCTATATACATAATGGCGAGTTCGGGCACATACCCAAAGGTGTTACATTCTACGCCGGACTATGTGAGCCTGACACTGAAGAAGGCAGGACAGAAAAGACTTTCATGCAGATTATGAGTTCATTTGGCTCCATGTTCAAGTAACTCTTCACTAGGTTCAACCCCTCAAAGTGCTCACCCATAATACTCCCCTCAGTTGGGGTGGGCACTTTTCCCCGCATATATCTTATCACTCATTTCCGATAAATACTAGTAACAACATGGAAATGGACAATGTCATCATTCAACTTAAACATCAAACACATAAATAAGTGGCTTATTGCCCCATATTTTCTATGTTTTGCTACTATCGCATACGTGCAAATCTCTATAACTAACATGCATACTCTGTATGATACCAACATACAAGACACAATCACGGTACAAACCGCACAGAATCGTCTGATTTCATACGAGAATTCTCAAAAGATAGATGAATTACACGCAGAAGTAGTAAAAGAAACCATTAATAGGTTCAGAGCTGAAGATATGCAGTCATGGATCACTACGTTCAAGAGAGACAACCCAGAGTTACACATACCTGAACTAAAACTAGATCGTCAGTAATCAAGGAGAATAGATGTATGGCTACTGATAACGAAGAAAGAAAGCACTTTAGTGAAGATAAAAAAGCTCATTGGGCACTAGGTATATCCGCAATACCAACTTTTATGTTATTACTCACGTTAGTATGGCAACAATCGGCGTTCCAGACTACATTAACAGAAAAATTGAACCATTACGGAGCCAAGCAAGAGCAAATCTTAGAGTCTGTTGACGAAAACGGCAAGCTTATCAAGTTAAATACTATAAGATTGTCTGAAGTAGAGAACATATTAGCGGACAGTGTGACACGTGAGGACTTATTTCACTGGTTACTGGAGCTAAAGACAAATAACCCAGACATAAAAGTGCCCTTGCCCCCAAAGAAGAGCGACAAATAACACTTTCAAATCAGCAACTTAGGTTGCTTTTTTTTATTCTCAATTTTAATTCACAAAAACGCTTGACATCTAATCACCCCACACATATTATAGATCACATATTCAAACACACCAGCGCGGGAGCGACACCATGAACACTAATACTTCTAACTATACAATTGAACGCACTAAATCTGACAAAGAACGTACTTGGTTCTTAACCATCGATGGCATTAAGTTTGGTCAGGCCGAAGTGGTACACCTTACTGATACCTTACGCTCTGTAGTAGCAACGTTTGAAGCATTCACAGCTGACGGATTCAAGCCTATCACAGTATCATATGATTGCAACAAGGTCAAGGCGCGTGTAGCTTACTCTATCAACAACTTCATTGACGATATTATGGAAGCAATCGGCGATAAAGAAATCTTTATCCCTCGCGTATTAGACGACAATGTTATGGGGCAGGTTATCGTACCTGAAGACGTTACTCTACAGAACACCCGCGAAGCTGCCGAAGTACTTAAGCTTGATGTTGATGCTGACTTAGATGTGGCTCGTGTGCAAGTTATCAATCACCTAGCAGATAACAAAGCCAAGCATTTAGATATGCCTATGTTTGACCTAGTACAAAAGTCTAAGCTTGGTCGTACACGTGCGACTGCTGTACACCATCACATGGCTTGGTAATTAATTGAAATAAAGTGTTGACACTATGTGTGATCATGCTATTATGGTCACACATTAAAGAGTTCTGAGGGGAACCACCATGTATCAAGTAACTAAAGCGCTAAAATCAATCGTAGCTCAATCTGACCTTTACATTCCTGTATCTATGTTATCAGTTAATGCTGATGCAAAGACAGTAAAGGGCACTAAAAAAGGTTTTCTAACTGGTATCATGTACCTTGCGCCTAACGCTACTTTATGCCCTAGCGCAAAAGCTGCTGATTGTCTAAGCCCTTGTCTTTATACTGCTGGTCGCGGCAAGTTTACTAGTGTTCAACTAGGTCGTATTAACAAGACTAAATTATTAGATAAGCACCCAGAAATAGCAATGGTTGCTTTATGGAAAAGCATAAACGGTTTAGTCAATAAAGCTGCTAAGCAAGGTTTACAGCCTGTAGTGCGCCTTAATGGCACTAGCGATATTGACTGGACTACTCGCATGTTAGATGGTAAAACATTGTTTCAGCATTTCCCTGATGTGCAATTTTACGACTACACCAAACGCCCTAATATCTCACGCAAGGCAAGCTTTATTAGCAACTATGATGTTACTGTAAGCTATAGCTCTGCTGCTGCTTATACTCCTGTTATGTCTAAGCTTATGAAAGGCAATGATAATATCGCGGTAGTGTTTGACGGTGGCCTGCCTGATACATTCCTAGGCTTGCCAGTGATTGACGGTGACGATAGTGATTTGCGTTTCTTAGATAAAGAAGAACACAAAGAGCGTGTTGTTGTTGGCCTTAAGGCTAAAGGCGATGCAAGGGGCAGCGACTCTGCCCTAGTCGTTAACACTAACATCATAGCAGTGGCGGCCTAATGGTCGCTCTAGACCTAAGCCGATACACTGTGCTTAGGTCGTACTATGTAGGCAGCATCAAAATGGCTACTATCACTAATCATGGTAATAGCCATTATCTACAAGTCAACTATTCTCGCATAATAGAATTTTATGAAAAACAATTTTATAAAGCATTGACAAAGTAACCGTCTATGCTATTATAGGTACACATTAACAAGTTCTGAGGGGAATAGCATGGGCATTATCAAAGTAGCGGTATGGAATAAAGATGATTTTGAAGATCATGACTATAGAGATATTCTAAACCAAGAAACCCATGACGGTAAAAAGTATTCCACTTTGATGGGAGTACCAACGGGCACCGCCGATAAAACTATCAAAGAGATAATTATGGCCTCTGGTGAAGCAGCCGAAACTAATCTTGCATTCGAGATACTTAGGCCAAAATGTATCTCTCAGTTCTGTATAGCCACTGGCTTATCTGGCGGCACTGCAACCAATGAAGCTCATGCAGCATACATAAAAGCTTACAATGAAGTAAATAATATACTTTGACATTGAGCGTAGCCATGCTATTATAGGCACACATTAACAAGTTCTGAGGGGAACACCATGACAGTATCATTCGAAGACTTAGCAGTAAAAAAATTAGCGATGGTTCGCGGCTGTTTTGGCACTGAGAAAGCAAAAGAAGTATTCATCACAGAAGTAGATGAAGATATAAAAAACGGCGAAGCCGGTATCTGCTACTCTACCCCTGACGGCGCGTCTGGTTGGGCATATATCGATCAAATAGATAGTGTATATTCCGCAGAGTCTATGCCGAATATTCGTAGAAAATTTATAGAACATGCCTCATCTTGTGGCGCGGTAGAAGTTGACGGTAAGCTATACGCTAACCCTCCGCTATCCGCCGATAACGATTTTAGACTTGACACGACAGGTCTCATTGTATCTGTACGTGCGTTAGACTTCTTCAATGACGATGTGGCATGGTGCGACGACAAACTATGTTTTGTTATCACAGAACTAGACGATTCCAAGTACACCATTAAATTTTACAACCTTGTACCATACGGAGAGTAGCAATGCAACGTTTTGATGATAAAGTCCATACTGGACAGACAGCGCTATTCAATAAAAAGGTCGTTATACCACGTGCCCAAGTTATTGTCAAGCCAAACAAATCGAAAGAAGTTGTTGCTTCTGGTAAGAACTTCAACTATAATGCTTCTCATTGTGTACCTGTATACATTGACGAAGTATAACCGTTCTGATGAGCTTGCGAAATACAAGCGAAACATGGAATCATACGATTCTATGTCAACGGACTGCGAGACGGGCTGGAAAACTGTCTCGTAAACAAGTGAGGTGGAAAATGCTACCACTAATGCTAGGCCTGCCAGCGGCTATTGGACACTTGACTATGGTTTTGCAGACTGCTATTGATCTATCGCCTCACGTGATATAGTATAATAGAAATTAAAACTGTCCTAATATAGAAGGTCTCTATATAAGAGACACAACTGGGGAAACCGTGCCAATGCAGATTTAACTATATGTAAGATTGTGATCTATTACAAGCCACAGAAAGTGGGTACTAAGTCACATTATAAAAGCATATGGTTCTGTGATTGGCGCGTAGCTAATTCTTGCATTCCATGCTCTACTATGTTATACTCCTCAAAAATTACACAGGAGTTATAGCATGGATGCTATCACAGCACAACAAGCACAGCAATATATTGACGCAGTAAGCGTATCTACAGAACAAGTGGCGGACACCATTGAAGATGAGCAATCATACGAGATCGTTTCTGTTACTAAAGTGAAGACAGCGGCCAAGCACAAAGAAGAAACAATCAATAAGGTATCGCGTTCAATCGCCATACTGCCATTATCTGGCAACACTTACCGTGATATGGTTATAGAATCAGCCAAGTCCATGGGGACAGATGCTGAGGTGGCGGATAGCTTCACAGTATCAGACACGTTCTATGAGCATACAGACCTATACCCACTATGTAAAGCTAAGAGAAACGACACCATGTATTTGTATGGTATCTATGAGCGCTCCTCTAAGCCCGTTTACGTGCATAATGGCGTAGAGCTAAGCAAAGAGCAAGTGGCGGAGTTCCTGACGCCTGCAGAGGCTAAGAAGCTGCTTGGTGACACTGTAACAGTCACAGAGAACAAAGCCAATAGCTTGACACATAAAGTCAATGCGCGTACAGTGAAACTTGATAACGTTAAATCTATTAAAAAGATTTGACACTACCCATAAGTTGCGGTATCATTAGTTAAATTATTGAGGACACACCATGGCCATTAAATCTAACGTTTCAATCGGTGACACAGTTGACTGGTACGATAGCGGTGATAATACATGCTTCGCACTCAACGTAACAGTTACGTCTATTAATGGTTCACGCTATAACTTACGTGCTCCTGATGGCGGTGTTATAGTCGCACGTGATCATGAACTATATGAAGTAGGGACTACTCCCTATGTACCTCATGACCATTCTGTTGAGAACGTTATTGAAGAAGTGGCCACAGAATGGTTTGATGACAACTTCGATGAAGTCGCTCTTGAAATCTTGGAATCGTCTGGCGTTATATCTCAAGCTGAAGGATTCCGTATGTCTTGCTTGGCAACGCTACAGATAGAGCTAGCCAGTAAGTTAGAAACTATTTCGCATAAATAGTTGACTATCACCTCAGTTACTGTATTATGTACTTACTGACTGAGGAGATTACCATGCAACATAACAATGTGTTTAATAGAAACTTATTAGCTAAACTTATCATTGAAGCTGGTAATGGTACTGCTACTCGCGCTACTAATAGCAGGGGCACCTACATAACGACAGTGTATAGCACTGAAGATATAAAGTCCGTCCGCCGTGTAGTTCGCATGGCCAATAAGATGATTAAGCGAGCTGGCGTGTCCAGCGGTTATAAGATTGATATTAAAGGCCGATTAGGTAAGAAAAACCCTAACGCCCATAAGTATGTCACGCGTGACAAGTGGGGTAAAGGGATAGATCAATGGGATGGCAGAATTCGCATAGAAGATGCCACAAGATTCGATGTATATGTTTATTTCAAATCTAGGCAAGAAAGTCTTGACTGGCTAAAGAATTAAAGATATAATGTACAACATGAACTGAAGGGAGAATACCCTACACTACAATCGTTTGATTGGTTCATGGCAGGTAAGTGTCCGGTTCGATTCCGGTTGACGTATGATATCATATCCTATGATGTTACGTGCTTTTAGGAACTGCAAGCCATCGGTGGTGACTCAAAAGGTCGATGATCCCGCTAGCAACGTACTGCTTCAGAAGTGATACTGTTATGTGCTTTGTAGCCTTCGGGCGGTAAAGAGTACATAGCGATTATCATTACGCGCTTGTAGCTCAGCTGGATAGAGCATCCGCCTTCTAAGCGGAGGGTCATTGGTTCGAATCCAATCAGGCGCACCACATTAACACACGGATAAATACAATGCAAGTACTAACAGCAATAGCTTTTACAATAGCAATATTAGTTGTGGCATTGATATCCATCTCGTTATGTAATACTTCTCTATACTTCATGAATAGAAGACGCGCTACTAAAGCGGGTAAGAAAGTAAGAGAGAAACTTTTAGGGCCTATAGCATAGTCGGTTAATGCGTTCGACTCATAATCGAGGGAGGTGCGGTTCGAATCCGCGTAGGCCCACCAAACAGTCCAGTTAGCTATCTGGTCATGACAAAAATAGCATCCATCCTCTACTCAAGGGGCAAAAGGGCATTAAGTTAATCTTTCTGCCCTTTTTTATTGCCTGCCTATTGACAACACATCTCACAATGCTATTATGGTTACACATTAAACGTTCTGAGGGGAACACGATGGATAATACATTTATCACTAGCGCAGATTACAACGGCCTCACATTAGCCACTCACCGCGAAGAGACGATACATGACCTGTCTTATCGCGTAAAGAATTCTAGGGGTAACACTCTGTACAAGGTGAGAGATAACTTCGAGGCAGCGATTAAGTGGATAGACAAGAACGCCGCCCGTGTACGTGTAGCTGACGAATATTTTATCAAGAAAGATTCCCCCGAAATACTTTATACCTGCTCTGTGCTCCCGAATGACGATTGTGTCATCGAGTGGTATGATAGCAACAACTCATTACATACAGAGAGTATGAGCGGAATTGAGTTTGACCGAGTTTACTACAAAAACAAAGACTATGAAGTTTTATCATAAGTCCTTGACAATACATCTCACAATGCTATTATGGTTACACATTAACGGAGCGCATACCATGAAGACCGGAACTAAACTATTCGCAGTAACAGACCAACATGTAATTATCCCTCTAGTGGTAACATCGTTAGCGACAAGAGAGGACTACACTAAGGCCGTGACTGAGATCGTTGGTGAGTCCACTAGCCATGCCCAATGCCATCACGAAACATACTTCATGTCTATGTGGTTAGAAGAAGACGGAAGCATAGACAAGGCTAACGTATTCACGGACGTAGAGCAAGCCAAAGTGTATGCTATCGAGAGAGTGGATATGGCATTAGCTACTATCAACAGACAAATCTGCTCATTGGGCAATCAAAGAAATAAGTTAGAAAACACTTGACTCCAAACGTAACCATGCTATTATGGTTACACATTAACAAGTTCTGAGGAGAACACTATGAACACTGCAACTTTATTACATGGTTCATTTCGCGTTGGTCGTTTCAAGCACACTACATCTAAGCGTGCTGTTAACGTAGCATGTCACGTAGGTAACATCAACGGTGAGTCTAGTTTCTTCTTCACCCGTGATGGTGCGCCCGTGTTCATTCCTAGCAATGAGCTATTGAATGACTGGGAGCAGATCGAAGAGCACAAAGGTATGTGGTCTACTATCCGTCCGTGTAGCAAGCGTACTTTCTCACAAGTGAAGACGTTAGGTCAAGTCATGGAATCGTCCGCACCTGTAAAGCGTGAGAAGTTAAGCTTAAAGAAAAAAGAATTAGTATAAACACTTGACATTGTGTGTAGCCATGCTATTATGGTTACACATTAAACGTTCTAAGGGGAACAGTATGAAATTTTTAGCCGGTATCGCAGTAGGTGTATTCTTGTCACCAATCTTATTACCTCTGTTCTTCTTTGCCATTGGTACAATCAGTACAGCAGGCAGAATCATTTTTTAAGATAGCACATCTAAATGCCATTTTTAAGTCACATTTTTAAATGGCATTATTGACTTTCAATCCTGAATGACATACCATGTATATATTACATACGAGGATACACCCATGGCCACACAAGTATTAAGCGTTAGGCAGATAGATGATGCGCTATGCGACCCAATCATGGTAGCGTCTTATCGTAAAGAACGCCACTTCGTTAGACTATCTTTTGATCCACGTGATTGTAAGTTTGCTCTGGCCTATGGTATCACTCGCCTCAAGCAAGACTTTAAGTCATTCAAGCATGACGAGAAAGAAGCAGCCGTCACCATGTACAATGATTTAGTGGAGAAATACAATGCCAGCATTTAAAGCGAAAGATACCAAAGTACTTGAGCTAGCCAATCAAGCAATCAGTCAGTTCTGTAAAGAGACTGGAGTCATGGAGCCAACCGCTGGCTACGCTAATATATTGAGACGTGAATTAATTCATATCTTACTACAACAAGATGCCGCTACAAAAGCAGCTATCCTTGCTGACGCCACGGGCGGTGATGCAGACAGTTACCCAACCCTAACACAAACAATCAATAATTGTCAAGGCGGACTCGTTTGAGTTCGTTTGTTTCACGTGAAACATTGTAAACGATAATCATTCTCATTAGGGGATAGCGGACAGGAGTAGTGTTTATCTTCGCCTCCTCCAGCGCCTCTATCTGTAACCATTATACATCTCCCCCATTACATAGCAAGCATTTTATTCATTTAATTTAATTCATTATTCGCTTGACTTCACATGAGCTTAGAGTAGAATGGGAACCATATTAAATAGTTCTGAGGGGAACAACATGATAAACCAAGACACCATGAAAGCAATGATCAATCTATTCGGTAGACTACGTCCATTCGATTTACGTGATGCACGTGAAGATAGAGTTAACGCAGTCATGTGGTCAATCATTGAAGCATTCAACTGGAACGCCAATGGTAACGAAAACATTACGCAAATCCAACGTGCCATGATTAGCCACTTCGACAACGACCTAATGTTACGCGCCTGTAAGTTTGCACGTGAGCGTATCTCCGAACTACACACTCATGCGTTCGATGCGTGTACGGTTGGCGGTGATGACTCATACAACGACTGCGTATCTCATGCTGTAGGTATGGGCGAAGACTATTTCAATAAAGCAATGGCAAATCCAGCCATTCTTAACAGCCTAGATTATAAAGAATCGTTTAGTTATGTATTATTCAGTGAGGCGAGCGATTTTGAAAAGTTTGATACACACTATCACAAACAACAAGCGTATATGCTTTGGGGTCAACTAAACTTCCACCACGACAGCTACAAGTCGGATAATGCTGGATTATGGGCAAAACTAGCAGTGCGCTTTGATGACGTGCTGGGTGCAATTGGTGAACAAAACGACACACCAGATATGGACGCACTATGGTTAGCCGTTGGTGACTTGCAGAATAGAGAAGTATACAGTGAGCTATCTGGTTTCTGCTATAGCTATCCTAACATTCTTAAGGATATGGCCGAGTACTTGTTTGACTGGGACAAGCAAAAGAATACACAAAAAGAATTGTTTTAGTAGTTGACAACGAGTGTGACCGTGCTATGATGGTCACACATTAAACGTTCTGAGGGGAACAACATGGCAGACCAAACGAATACATTAGTTATCAATCTTGGCGGCGACGAGCTTAATGATGAAGATAAGCGCATGTTATGCAACAACGTTGATTTTGCATTGGAACAGCAACGCTCTGAGGGTATGTTATCTACCAACCTAAGCCATGATGCTAATGGCGATCAGAAAGCGATTGACTGGATAGACGTTGACTTCTTTACTCCAGCTCCTCCTAAGTCTAACACACTAACGGACGATAGCAAGTTCAAAGTATTCCAAAAAACATCTGGTCACTTTTTGACCGAATGTGTACCTGATAACTGGAATGATCTTGATGATACAGAATCGGATGATTTCTTAACTTCTCACTTAACCAGCGACTTAGAACATCACACAGCTAGCGATGTTTATAGCTTGATTGAAGACGCCGCCACTGTTACAATAGAGCTTATTGAAAGCAACACATTAACCTTTACTGAGGAGAAGTAAGATGGGCGATAAAAACTATGCAGTATTCGACATGTCCCGTGAGAACCAATTTGACGATGGTAATGGCAACGGCGTATCTCTTGAAGATCACGTCAGGTATGTAGACAATTACATGGGGACGCCAGACTGCGGTATCTTCTGTGATACCTTAGCAGAAGCTTTTGAAGAAGCCAAGATGTTTAAGGAAGGCGCTGGCATTGTTGACCTTGAAGAAGGTAGCATTGTAGAAGTAACAGAAGCACAATAAAACACTTGACGCCACTGTTATCCTATGCGATGATGGTGGTCTATTCAATAATAACTCTGGGAAGCAACATGAAAAAGCCATACGGATTCAAGCGAGCCTTTGCCTCGTTATCACTCTTACTCGTGCTAGTCATGCCATCTATTGCAATGGCAACCAACTGCGCATCACAAATCAATAACATCTCCGACCTACCCGACATTGCCAAGCAACAAATGATCGTAGAGTGCGAACAGAACAAGCTTAACGATGTGCGCAGTATCGTAGAGCCTGATATGTCCGCTGATGAAGCTGCTGACATGGCACAGAAGTGGGCGGGTGTAGCTAATGCGTTCCTCGGTGCAATCAATACGGTGGCCAAAGACTTAGGCGTAACCATTAACGAATTCTTACCCACGCCAGCCGGTATACTTACCGCTGTCCTTATCACATGGGAAGTTATGGGCGATGACATAGGCGAGGTGGTTTCGTCAGTGGTTGGATGTAGTGCTTTCGTTATCCTCGGTTTCATTGTACTTAACATGGGCAGACGTTACTGTAAACGTCAACTTGTAACCAAAACAGAAACAGTACTCATTAAGGGCTGGTTTGGTAGAGAGAAACATGTACAGAAGGACACTTATTGTTCAATTAATGAACTAGACAGACACGGTGGCGGCAGTGATTCTCCCTCGGATCACTCATGGTACTACATTACCGTACTGGTTACAACCGGAATAGGTCTGTCGTGTATCGCTATCGGTATTTTACAGTTATAGAATAGTCCGATTACATACCAAACAAAAGCCACTCTTTAGTGGCTTTTTCTGTTGACAGCGATTATACATTGTGTATAATGATACTCATCAACTGGAGAAGACCATGCCAAACATAACAGCAATAGCAAAAGACATAGCATCAGTGATGATCACAGCAGAGACTGCAATGGGCAGTAGTGATTTAGGCGACTACTTACATGAGTGCGTAACTGACGAGTATTGGGGTATCAAGCTAAAGGCAGCAGCCAAGCCATGCCAAGACCTCATTGATAAGTGTTTAGCCATAGGTGCTATCAGTAACGACTCTAGTGTATGGATTGGGGACGCTGACGCCTATATCTGGGTAGAAGAGATTAAACCAACTAAGAGCTACCATACATTACGCCATGCACTAATCATCAAGAACGTAGTGACGTGCGCAGAGAACAATGTATTCATCTATGATCTTGACAGTATGGATGATGATTTCTCAGCTACGTTCCATTGTGTGGCGGTAGAAGACTCCGAAGAAGTAATGCGCTATAATCCGCGCCAGTTCAATGATAACCGTGATTGGGAAAAAGCCACGCTCAAGACTTACCGCGACCATAACTTTACTTTTGGCTATCGTGACTGCCGTGATAGAGGACATAGCTTCTTACTAAAGCATGGTTCATGTGAGAAGGCAACACCTCATGAAGTAAGATTTGCCTTACGTGAACTTATGTGGGCGTATAATTCCATAGTAGAGGCAGAAGATTACACGAAAAAGAACTAAAAATAGCTTGACTTTTGAATCGTATCATGTTATTATAACAGCTTCTGTTATAATAACAGTTTATAAATTAGTTTACAGCATAGTCTAGGTGTGTTATAATAGCGCATGATTAAATATACTGTAGAACAAATAGAAAGAAAAGATTGCGAACCATACATAATAGGTATACACTACGCCAAACGATGGCCAAGTATCTCCTATGCGTATGGTTTATTTGCTGATGGCGACCTATGCGGGATTGTATCATACGGCACACCACCTAGCGCACCACTCAAGCGCGGCATAGCAGGAGACGATTATAAGGATAAAATCCTTGAACTCAATCGATTATGCTTACTCCACAACAGAAAGAACGAAGCCAGTATACTTGTAGGCCAAAGCCTCAAGATGCTACCAAGGAATCGTATCATTGTATCTTTTGCCGACATAAGCCAAGGTCACACAGGCACAGTATACCAAGCAACCAATTTTACATACTGCGGACTAAGCGCCAAGCGTACTGACTGGAAGGTGAAAGGCAAGGAACACTTACACGGCCAAACCATAGCAGACGAGTTCAGAGGCGTAAAGAACAGAGCACAGGCAATGCGCGACAAGTACGGTGATGACTTCTATCTGGCACCACGCCCACGTAAACATAGATACATCTATTTCTGTGGTGGGAAGAACTTTAGAAAACATGCCATACGCGCACTAAAATATAAAGTAGAAGATTATCCCAAAAAGTAGTTGACATTAAATGTGACCATGCTATTATGGTCACACATCAAACGAAACAAGTTCTGAGGGGAACACATCATGGGCTATACAACTGAATTTACCGGCAAAATCGAAATCGTACCAGCTCTTAATGAGACTGAAATTAAGTACATCCAGCAATTCAATGACACACGTCGTATGGAACGTACCAACGGTGCATACTTTGTTGGCGGCACTGGCATGTGTGGTCAAGGTCAAGACGATGATATCATCAATTACAATCAGCCACCACAAGGCCAACCATCACTGTGGTGTCAGGTAACATGTTCAGACGATGGTAAGTATTTAGAATGGGACGGCGGCGAGAAAGCATATAGCATGGAAATCTGGATGCTTTATATCATTAAACACTTCTTAGGTAAAGACCCAATTGCTAGACAGGTAAACAAATCTTTTGGCTTCCTTAAAGGTCACATGCTTAATGGTACGCTAGCAGCCGAAGGCGAGAGCCACGATGATAACTGGCAGATCAGCGTTATTGATAACGTAGTGTACAAGCAAGAGCACGACGAAAGCAAGCTAGGTTTAGGCGAACTGGTACAGGTTGAACTTGAAGTAGGGCAACTGGCACTATCTAACTCACCCACCGGATTATTAGAACACAGTTAAGGCGGCGATTAAGTAGCGCCTTATATACTCAGACGAATTCATAAGCCTTTGCCCATCCCTAAAAAAGATGGGCTTTTTTGTGTCTTACCTATTGACATTGTGTGTGTAGCACGTATAATTATCACATAACTAAGGGGCACGCCATGAACATTCCATTATTTGATAAATTCCAAGCGCTAGTAGTAGAACATTACAATCCCAAACACATGCCCCTTACTAATTACCCTCGCGGTGATTGGGTAGACGACGAAACATTCATCTCCATAGCAGAAGGTTACTTGACGTGGTTAGACAAAAACCTAGAGCGTTTAGTGGACAATGTAACCGCCATATATGAAGCAACTGGCTACGAGTCTGGATATTCCGCGCTAACCGAGAACTTATTATGGAAGCGTGAGATTATAATAGATCACCCTGAAAGAGCATACAGCCGTGAGAGTATAAAAGGCAACATATTAGAGAAGTCATTATCGCCATTATATCACTTGTATCAGAATAAAGCATGGGGTAAGCGTGAGAAGTCAGAGAGGTTCGGGTTCACTGGCTCACTAGTAACATCTTCACTGAACGTAGAAGTAGAAGAAAGCGTCAGGCGAGGTAAGATGGACGTGTCTTATTCTTTCCATATTAGCATGAGTATTGGCAGTACTCACAGAGGCGTTATAGAAATAGCAGAATAAACCTTGACTTTGTGTGTGTGTAGCACGTATAATGATTACATCAACTAAGGGGAACACCATGCAAGTAGCCATTTGGAACAACGATAAAGTCGAAGGCGAAACATACGCTGAAGTACAAGAGAACGAAAAGGAAGAGAAAGGCACAGTGTCCTCTGTCCTTACACTACCAACAAATTCGATGTATGTCTTAAAGGATATACTGGAAGCTGTCTATAACGAAACTGACATTAGTCTGAAATGGGAAATCGTTGGTGATGTTGCGCCAGTAACACTACCAAAAGTTACCGATTTGCCAGTGCCCAACTTCATCAATGTTGAGCGTAATAACCGCAACGCTGCCATCGAGTTCATTAACGGTAGCTTAGCAAGAGCCATACTCAGTAAGATGAATAGCACTAACGTACGTCCTAAAGACGGCAAGTTCCACACTAGCATGAAAGATCCTGACGTGTCAAAAGAAGTTCTAGTCATCGTTAAGGAAATGGCTAAGGTGCTAGGCTACACACTATCAGATAGCCACGATGGTGGCGGCATGTTCTACGTATTAGCCATTCAATGGCAAATAGATCTTGACACGCTAGAAGACTAGCGGTATTATAACCACACACTCACATAGGGATACAATCATGGCTAAGATGCAGATAATTACATGTTTATGTGGGTGTGGCGGTAAGAAAGCAGTACGCCAAGCTGATATTGATCGCGGCTGGGGATTGTACTACAGTAAGCGCTGTAAGGCTAAGCACCAAGCCCAAGGGTTTAAGTCTCCAACCGCCAACAAGAAACGTTCTGTTAAGCACGATAAGTATGACAGACAGTATACCAAGGGCGGTGTAGCAACTACATGGTATTTTGGTTCTGATCAAGAACACGACGACCTGATGGATGAAGCCGAAATGGGCTGGGATGCACACAAGGATATCACGTTATGACTATCAATGCAACTATAAATTTTAAGCTTGATCTGTATGGCGATAATACGCATAGTTTCCTATCTAGGATAGATATTTTATCTTACCCTCAAAACAAAGATATATGCGACATAATACGCGAGTATATCAGAGATGGCTTGACAGTAGAGTGCGAATACGTTAATGACATTGACGGTCTATATGAGTACTACGTCCCTATATACTTTGAAGACGTGAAGCCAGAAGAGCTAAGCGATATAGCTATGAAAGCAGCTGATTCTATAGCTGAAGCGGTAGCAAGTTTTAAGAGCGAGTACCACGTTGATGAGTACTACAAAATATACGAACGCTTCGAGAAAGTATACACCGACTACATGATAGATGGCGAAACTGTAATGTATGAGCGTTTGGCTGGCAAGGGGTATCGTCTGAGAAACTGGCAGAATGCAGAGAGCTATCTATATACACGTTTATTTTGCAAAAAGACCTTGACGCCACGTTCAGAGCTGGTATAGTAGACACATAACTAAGGGGAACACTATGAACATTGAACACTTCGTAAACGGCAAGAGCACAGGCACTATCACTCCAGACACCAAAGCATGGCGTGATCATTCCATCAACTTCCAAGCACGTAGTGATGCTCACTACCAACCATCGCGCCCGTCTAAAGTGACGTTTGTTGAGGTGCCGCGCAATGCCTAATCTAATCGCATGTGTCGTGATGGCACTCTGTTTATTATTCAATCTAGTGCGCTGGTTAATGCTACCAGAGGACATACGCCTAGCTATTGACATATTCATGCTGTTTGTTTTCGTGGAACTTTTTTTGACTTTCTGCTTCTTAATGAATTTTGATAAAGCTAAGAAATATATCTCGAAGTACTGCCGATCATAACAGTCTGAATAGCAAATGTAAATGCCATTTTTGAACCACATTTTTGAATGGCATTTTTGAATCTCATACCCGCGCCACACTCCCGCGCCACACACGACACGTCAGTCACACGCGAACATATACTCGCACGAATACATACGTGCATATAATATCACACATTATATACATATAGCGCTTGACAACGTGTGTACCTATGCTATTATAGGCACACATTAACAAGTTCTGAGGGGAACACCATGAGTACAACATCTACTAAGTCATTGCGCATTAGAACCTACACTGGTTATATTAACACACAAGCCATCGTCATTGGCGAGCACGTAGCTACTAACACCTACATTGCCGCGAAAGGCATCATAGGCGGTCTGTGGGACGTAGACCATACCGAGGCACAAGAGATTATCATGGGCGCTATCGTAGGCACTGAAGCGATACACAGAACTAGATTATGTAGTGATGGTGATGTAACAATGAGATTGATAGTGGATGTCATAGAAACAGACGCCACTGAGATCAAAGATGAGTATGCATACGCATAGTCACACAGTCCACCATCATACCACACATGTAGTTATCCGCAACATGTTTATTCATACAGTACTGGTTGGATATACAGTACTGGTTGGATATACAGTACTGGTTGGATATACAGTACTGGTTGGATATACAGTGGATTTGGTAAACGCGAATCATTCGCATTCGCATTCTCATTACCCAAATAGCAGGCAGGAGTGGTGTAGCTCTATTATACTAGCATTCACAACAACAACACAAGCTTTATTTCATCTAATTAAATATAAAATGAATGAATAAAAAGCTTTACATATACAGCCAGTTCTATAATATAGGTGGCACTTGTTTAGAACAACAAACAAAAAGAAAGACAAATAAAAGCTTGCAATACTCTTTCACTTGTCTATAATGAGAATCATCAAAACAAAAAAACAAAAACTTTTATATAACGGGCTTACTTATGAACATTATCTCTTCTTTGAAAAAAGCAACATTGGCTAAAATCGAATCAGCACAGGCGAATGCAGCCATTACTAAACGCGCAAACGGCGCACGTATCACAGCGGGACAAGTGGCGGCAATCGCGGCAACTAAGCCAGCACTGGTTAAACTAACACAAGTCACGCCTGTAGCACTAGCAGCAGCCAACAAACAGCGCAACATTGTTAAGGTAGCACAAACAGTGTGTATCTTGCCTAATGATTCGGACGTATACACAAGCGCCATTAAGCACACGGCAAAAGGTAGCGCCGAAGATATCGCAGCATATACGCCACGCGAAAGCAAGTATAATCATTGCGGTAGTGCTTATGCAGCGCTAACACTTAAATCAGATGATAGCAAGGAATATTTATATACAATTCAAGACAATTGTACAAAATCTGTACTAGTTGACGCCGACACTGGCACAGTTTTAGAAAAAGCGCAAGTTGCTGAATTAATGACCAAATCAGCAGCCAAAAAATTGCTAGGTGATACCAGCGCAGAAAAAACCAACAAAACCTTTGACATTGAGCACGATGTATGCGTACGCACAATCAAGATGGAAAATGTTATTAAGATGGAAGAAGTATCCATCTAATAGAACGCTAACACAAAAGACTGGCATTGTCCAGTCTTTTTTTATATACGAATGATTCTCAATTGCAAATGATTATCATTCTCATTACCCAAATACCATGCAGGAGTGGTGTAAGGTCATTATACTACCAACCACAACAACAACACAAGCTTTATTTCATCTAAATTAAATATAAAAAGAATGAATAAAAAGCTTTACATACTCAGCTCGTTCTATATAATGATTACATCAGCTAAGGGATTACCTCTTAGCACCCTTTGAGAGTATTTGCTATGTCTTCACGTAGAATTAATGTATCAGTTGAACAGTTAGCCACAGAAGCGAAACAGAACGAATTAGCCCGTGTGGACGCAATTAATGCAACTCGTAACATGCTCAATAAGTTACAGCCCTTAATTGCTGCGCGTATAGCCAAAGGTATTAAGTTTAAAAACGACGGTAGCCCATACGCTAAAGACGCCAAAGATATTGCCGCTATCGTAGCCAATGCGGTTGGTGGTGAAAAAATACATGTTATGGTAATGTATAAAGAAATCCCTAACCCAATTAGACCTATTCCTTCGACTATACGCATACAGGCAAGGGCGCACTATAGCAAAATTAGCTCAATATATAACGACTTGAACGGAAAACCGGACGTAAGCGGCCAGAGCTGCGAGGAAAATGCCTATGTGGGTGTTGCTGAGTCTTTCGAGTACAAAGATAAACCGCTTTTATCAGTGGATCAAGTAGTAAAGGCTAAAGCCAGAATCACAGAAATAGACGACCTGATAAGTGCATTAAATGGCGAGCGTTCCGCACTTGCGCACTCTATTGATCTTTAATACACATTAATACTTTACATACTCAGCTAGTTCTGTATAATGATTACATCAGCTAGGGGATTGTCCCCTAGCACCTTTTAAGAGTATTTGCCATGACTACTGTCGCTGCTATTGCCACCGCTACGCCTAAAGATATGATGATAAAACATGTTAACTTTTGTTTCCCTGTCGCTTGTGCCCGTGATGGACAAGATTTCTTTAAGCACGCATCAGACACTATACACTTAAACTCTAAAAATGTCATCTTGAAGTTTACGCCGTTGTATGATAGCAAGACGCGCACTGTCGAGAAAGTATTCGATAACTTTCTAAAAAGCCACGGGTGGTACTTAGAAGCGTACACGGTAACAGAACTAATCTTAAGAAAACGCATAACACACAATTAAACCGTTCTATGTTTCACGTGAAACATTACCCACTATATGTGGGTAAATGCGTATCATTCTCATTAAGTAAATAGCGGACAGGAGTGGTGTAAGGTCATTATACTACCAACCGCAACAACAACACAAGCTTTTTCTTTATTATCTTTTTGCACAATAAAGCTTTACATACTCAGCTAGATCTGTATAATTCAGTAATGTTTATAAGGTTCTATGTGTATGAAAACTACAGACAAGCAAACAAATATATCAGGTTTTTGGCGTATGTGCGCGAGCATCATATTTGACGTTGTTGCGCACGACGGTGGCGGCTTATCATACTCTTATTACCACGGCAGACAGTTAAGGTCTGGATGTATGCATGATCCTAAGCTATTCACGCAGAATTACACACAGTTTAACGTAGATAGCGCAGAAAAAGACCTTGAAGCATTTATTAATGTATTCAATACTTTACATGCTGCCAATGACGCGCTAACAGAGGAAAAACAATTTATATTTGATAAAGTTGACACACTAATAACTTTACTGTATAGGGCAGGCGTGGATTATGATGGTGTTACACTAGACATTGACTATAGAAAAGACCACCCAACGTATAGCAGAAATAGTAAGTTTTCTTTTCAATAAAGCTTTACATACTCAGCTAGATCTGTATAATTGTTAACAAGTCGGGGGCATACAGCAACCGACACAGTTTAGAGTATTTGTTATGACTTTTTCTATCGTTAGTTCTACTGCAAAAACCATCTTCACCCCTAGTGCATCTACTCCGCGCCATGAACACGACTGCGACTGTTGTACATTTACTGGTACTTACGGCGACTATGATCTTTATCATTGCCCTAAGAGCGATGAGGGCACGATCATAGCACGTTTCGGCATTGATGGCGATTACTATAGCCGCCCGTTATCCTTATGTAAAAGTTCAATGAGCTGTGATCATCCATTGTCTGCCGCCCTTGCTGCATATAAGGAGCACACAGAACAACCCGTAACAATTGGCGATCTTATCAAGCGACAAATGGACGAGTCAACCTTTAAAGAAGAACATCTAGCGCATTTTAATAAATGTCTTAATAGGGAATAAAAACCCTTTACATACTCAGCTAGTTCTGTATAATTGTTAACAAGTCGGGGGCATACAGCAACCGACACCTTTTTGAGAGTATTTACCATGGCTACATTAGTTGCTGCGAAACAAGTTAAAGCTGGCGATCTTATCATGGACAAGGGCACAAAGCGACAAGTGTCTATGGTTCGCGTATCAGGTGGCGGCGTCGATATCTATTGTGTATGTGGCGAGCATTTAGACAAGATAGCCGATCAACAAGTATCATTGGTGGAGGTGTAATCATGGCTAGTGTATACGGTGTTAATAGTCCTCGTAGTGGTCACATAGATGTAAGCAATACGGAACGTGGTGCAAAGAACTACGCAACGCGCAACGGCTACACAGAAGTAACAGAGCGCAACACAAATCACATGACGGCTATTATCATAGCTGAAAAACATGATGGTATGTGGTGCAAACCTTATTCATTATAGTAGTTGACATACTCAGTCAGTTCTATATAATTGTTAACAAGTCGGGGGCATACAGCAACCGACACAAATCAAAAACGGGATTTATCATGGCTTCATACAAACTTTCTACTATTGCCGCTATCTACGCACTACAACAAGCCATCGTTGCCGATAAAGCACCTTGCACCCTAACGCAACATTACTTTGCCAAGCAAGTGGTACAGATTGCCGAGCAAGTAGATAACGAGTTTATCATTGATACGCCTTTAGAGGAAGTCAAAGCAAGCGTTCAATGCGCGTATGATTTTGCTAAGGTTGTGGCGGATAGTGGCGGCCTTGTATACACTCAGGCGAGTGTATAACTATGGCTATCACGTTATCAGTTATCATGGTTCTTTCTTTTCCTTTAGTCTTTAGCCTGTAGGGGTTTATTATGCTATTAGTCATTAATGCACTAGAACAAGTCAAAAGCGGCACTGATGGCGCGGCCACTATAATCTCTCATATTAACGCGCACCCACTCAAAGCGCTTATTGCTGAAGGGCTTTATGAAAAGGTACGGGAACGCGATAACATAGCAGATAAACGCTATTCATTACAGGCACGCCGTAAAAAGGCCGACAAGTACACAAACACCGACGCTATGGATAAAGACATAGAAGCGTTAGGGTTGCAAGAAGATGCCCTAGATGGCGATATAGAGGCCATAGTGCATGAATCTAAGAAAATGCTAAACTTTGAAATTGCATTGATTGTAAACGAATTCTCAAAATATTAAATAAGCCTTTGGGGGGACTTGTGTCCCCTCTTTTTTTGTGTATAATAGAACCACACCACTCCTGCCTGCTATTCCACTAATGAGAATGATTATCATTCACACTGTTCCACGTGAAACATAAACTAACACGCAATCAACTCTAAATGAGAATGATTCCCAACAACTGATAGCAGACAGGAGTAGTGTTTGCCTCCTAGCTCCGCAGCTAGCCCCAATCCCTTATCTCTTAATACCTATTATAATGATCTGAATACATAACGCAAGCATTATTTCACCTAAATTAAATACAAAATTAGATGATTATATAGTTGACACTAACAGCAGAATGATTAATAATAGCTTCACTGTTTAGGCAAGCCCTAACAGCGCTAAAACAGATATGAAATTATCTGAAAATAAAACAAGTAATCGCTTGACTCTATAATCACTAAGCGATACTATATAACAACTGAAACCAATAACGAGTTTCGGACAAAGCCCCAAAGGGGCAAAGGCTATTATTATGAATACTTCTACTCCTTCAAACGTTGTTTCTCTTTTCTCTAAAACTTCTGCCGCTGTAGCTGTTACTACTGCCGCCGTGGACTATGCGCCTGTACGTCAAGAGGCACGCGAGAACGGTCTGTCTACGCCTAACTGGAACGTTCCTACATGTAAGCGTGAAGATATCGGCCTAACGTTACATGCTCAGCTAGACGCTAAAGGCGTGTTCTATACTGTTGATGGCCGTGATAACTTCGTACAGAATAATGCGGGTGAATTTGTAAGCACTGGCTCGAAAACTATCTACAATGAAACGAATGAAAAAACTCTTGGCGTTATGTCTAAAGGTTATGAGATTGTCCAGAATGAAAACATCTTCACTTCTCTTTTTGCAGAGATTGAACGTGCTGGCCTAGACGTCTCTAATGCCTTCACACGCGTTAGAATGGATAACGACGGTCAAAGAGTAATGGCGGAAATCATCTTTCCAGAAACATCGTTCGACGTCGCTGTAGGTGATACCGTCGCCTTGTCTATCACTGCAATCAATAGCTTTGATGGTAGTGGCGCTTTTCACCTTAAAATGGGCGCGTTTCGTTTCATCTGTGCTAACGGTATGGTATCAGCTAACGGTATCATTGAGTATAAGCACCAACACAGCAAAGGCTTAAGCGCTTCAAGTGCTGCTAAGCATATCGCTAACGGCATGACTCAATATAATGAAGACAAAGAGTCTTTATTAGAACAAGCCAACACACAAGTAAACGCGCAAGATGTTTATGAAGCGTTAGCAATCATGAACAAAATTGATACTAAACTAGCGCCAACCTATGAGCAATACCAGCTTGTTATTCGCCCAACACTTAAACGTGAGCCAGCTATAGAGCGTCATATGGGCTTATGGAATAAGTACAAGGCAGAGCTAGGCAATACCCAATGGGCACTTAACAACGTGCTAACGCATATCAGCACACATGGCGACAAGCCAGAGTATACAGCAGATCAAAACATTACTACCCGCTCAGGCAAAGAGAAGTTAGTAGGTGTTGCACTACGTAACATGTTAGCGGCATAAGCCCTAACACCTAACACGATAAGGCTGGCATTGTCCAGCCTTTTTTACGTCTATTGTAATAGTTATCCACACCCTGTGCATAACCTGTTAGTAATACTTATCCCCTACCTTATCCACAATCCTATAGTTATCCACAACCACTGCGCTATTATAGTGCACGACCATGCACCATAGGGGGGCACCCCCCTACCCCTGCCCCTATGCACACGGGTGGCGGCATGTCAAGGGATAACTTATGCACAATTGTACACAGAGTTACACACAATATAGCGGTTTTAGCGAAAGTCAAGGGATAACTAGCACTATTTCTGTGCATAAGCCTGTGGATAAGAAAAAATAGTTATCACCAGGGGTCCTGTGTATATGTATAACCTGTGGATAACTTAGGGGCGACCTAGCCAGCGGCCCAATTTTTTTGCCCCCAGACCCCCCCCATGGTAAAAATTTTTCCCAGAAAATTTTCCGACCCTCCTACCCCCCAACCCTCGGTAAACCCTTGGTGAACCCTTGGTAAACCCTTGGGCGACGTAGTCGCTACCCTCGGTAAACCTTGTACATGATCCTGTGCTTATGTTCTATCCACTCACACAACTCTTCTGCCGACACATTAGGGGGTGGGAGTGACCACGCTTTCCGTGTTCCTGACGTCGCAGCCCCAAAGGGCAGCTCTGTTAGTGGTGGGGCAAGCGTTCCGACTCCTCGACTCGACACTCCTAGCGGCACTTTAGTGGATACTTTAGTGGATACTTTAGTGGATACTTTAGTGGATACACTAGAGGAAAAGTCACCACTATGATTAGTTATGGTGGGAATGTAGGGTGCATAGTAGAACCCACTGTCAGAATCACGTTGGGGGATATACTTCCGATCCATGTAGACCCCCAGATATAGCCCTGTGAAGGCCCTGACGCGATCTTTTGGATCATAGAGTATATCGGTTAGGATTTCATCCTCTTCGCCTCCTAGCTCGTGCTGGAACTGTGTGGGGCCATCTACTATCCCTGTGACGGAACTATAGAAGTCACCCACAACAGAACCCCATAAATTTACTTGTATGTCTATGTCGTGGAGTTTAGATGTATTGAGGAAATGATAGAACATGTCTCCGGCAGCATTTCTAAAGCATATGTGACGGTTGTAGTAGACTTTATGCAGTTCCATGCCTATTGAATGAATCATGTTTTTTGATCGCATCATGTTTTTTGATTGCATCATGTTTTTATGTTCTCGCGTAATAGTCTTTCCACTGTTCGAGTGTCTACTAGCGCACCGTATACTGCGATGCAGGATGGTGGCATACTGCATGCAGTGGCGTAGTTTCTAGTGTCTTCGTATTTATGAAGGAAGTGGTAGAATGCCACTCCCTGTCTTTCACTCTTGAGTTCATCGAATTCATAATCGTCAAATGCGTCCAATCCTTCTCCGCTCAGTTCGTAGTTGAATTGATCTTCACGGCTAAACTCTACCATACGGACGGTATAAAATTCTTCGCCGATATTAATTCCGAAAGTAGAATTCTTTTTCTTCTTTTCGGAATGCATATAGGCAAGTGAGAATGAATGCGCATAGTGGATGAATTTTTCTCCATCCTGTCTTGCAATAGAAAAATGATTTCTATATCCAAATGGGTATACTTTATGAAATGAATAATTATGCACGGATACTGTATCCTCTATCTAAAAACCTTGGTGGTTTAATGCCAAAAAATGTGCTTTCTCTTCCGTATTTGAAATAGTACCGTGGTTTAGCTTCTGGGTGTTTTTTCTTTATTTGTTGTATCATGGACCAGAACCCATGGCCATAATATACAAAACCATCGCACCCTACCGGCGTACCTGATAATTTTCTTTCGAACTCTTCTTCTACGGAGAGCACCATGAGATCCACTACCCATACTTCTTTACCGATGCATTGTCCAAAATAGGTTGGTTGAGTACCGCTAGGCTTGGGTCTAATATGAGTGATGCCTTGTATGTGATAGAAATTACCATCGTCGTCTGTGACAATTATATATGCTTCTGTAACTATTGATTGCAGTTTCATACTGATTGTTCCTGAAAATATTCTGATGCGAATGGGTTTGCCCCAAATACTCCGCGAATAGTGCGTGTTACAGTATTATCTTCTCCGTATTCAGAATGTATAAATTTTCTGAATACTTCAATACTATGCCATACGACTATGCCTTCTCCGTCCTGACTATGGTCCCAGTATTCATCGTCTCGGTATGCCTCAGTGAGCCGGTCTAGGAAAAATTCTTCCACGGTAACTACTTTCAATATGAATGCGTGTCCGTGTTCCTTAGTAATTAAGGTATGTAGTGGGCAACCGTATACGACTTCTGTGGTTGTTGGGTTACTAGTTTCTGGATAGACTATTCTACAGTGTTTGATATCTAGGTTGATACTCCACTGATAGAGATATACAATTTCTGGGCGTGTAGAGTCCATGACGGCGTAAAAGCTTTTTCTTTCGAATATACTTTTACCTGCTAACCTTTGGGCGTTCTGGCTCTGTAGCGTGGTGTATTTTAGCATGTGTATGCCCTATATTAATAGTATTATATACTATTATTTTGAAGTTTACTATAGTCTTATAGGATTTTTCGGCTTTATAGTTTCAGATTTTGAGGTTGCCACTTCAGGCTCATGCACCGGATCTGCAGCGCGGCTCTTATGATTCGATACGGCCAACCTAACAGGATTGTCAACGGAAAGAACATTATATGGTCGTCTAGGTGTTCGCTTCCGTGTGTGATTTCCATTATGAGTTCGGTTATGCAATACGCCATAACGAAGGTGAAGTACGCTAAAAGCGCAATAAAAAGAATAGCCCCTAGGTGTGAACTTCCGTTAACAGTCACAGTACATGCTTCTATAGTACATCTTGCAGTAGATTCAATGCCGAGCATGAGGTTCTCCTTCTAAATAATATCCCAATGAATAGGTATAGTGGACAAATAAACTTCTCAGTGAACCCTCTGAAGTTATCATAGTTCCACCCAAAATGCTCATATATGACTATGGCCCACGTTATGTTAGCTACTAAGTACATTCCTACCATATAGACGAATGTCACATATAATAAAGTGTTCATAGCACATTACTCCATATATTGGGCACATTCTTTTCCCTAAGTACGAATCGTATAACACGGAAAGGTAACAGTGTGATCTTATCGAATATTCCGTCAGGCTCGTAGTTCCACCCATATGCATACACAGCAATCAATGAACATATAATTGCCATGAACGAGTAGGAAGTGCCCAATATAATTACAGAAAGTATAATACCCATCATCTCTCACACCGATTCCATCGCACGGGCATTGTCCTCTTACGAAAAACAACAGCCAGAATTCTATAAGGGATAAGGAACGCAGAATCCCATATATCTTCATTCTGGAAATCCCATCCGTACACCTCTACTGTGGAGACGGTATACGCGAACGAAAAAATTACATACACCCCAATAGAGATGAACATCCAGAACTGCGTGGCACTTATAGGGTCTATCATGTTTATATTCCTATATCAATAAGACTATACTACCATAAATTCAAGATTTCATATAGTACTTAGCATGGATATCTGTCCACGTATTTCTATTTGCGTTTAACTTATTATGGGCCGCAACTATATTAGCGTATGGATTATGGGGAACAGGATAGTAATCGCCTGCCATAGAGAAGTATACGAGTGAACTTTTAAACGTTCTGTTACTTCCTCCAAATAAAGGTAGATGGTATACCCCTACATTTTCAGACTCCACTTCAGCTAGTAATAAGAATATATCTTCGTGGAGAGTACCCATCAATGAAGACATGAAATATTCAGTCGTTTCCATGGTCACTTTCTTCCCCTCGCATATGGTTCCGGTGAGAGAGCCGAAACACGGGGTGATATTTTCTTCAGTTGTTTTCACTAAGTATGACGGTAGCTTAACGACACAGACGTACTCAACTGAGTCCTCTTCATAGAAATGAAGATATAAGTCTTCTGTTATTAGGCCGATAAACGAACCCACGCCACGTTTATTGACAGGATTAGTTTTAATTCGATTTTCATACTTACTTATTTTTTGATACTGGAATGTCATGTGTAGTGCCTACCGAATCCGTATTCTCTTGCTGCGCTATCATAGTTACAGAAATCTATATAACTTTGGTATGAACATGGTGATTTATATTCGTATGGTCCATCATTCATATATAAGTACATTTCATAATACGCGCCTACCTTAGCACGCGACGTTTTACTTCTGTATTGATTTACAGTTCCTCTAAGCTTAGCCTCGAAAAATTCATCCTCCGGTACTTCTGCGCTATGAACTGCAATAACGGGTCCAACAAAAGAACCAAACACGGTGATATTACTTTCTTTCTCCTTTCTATCGAGTATAGTATCTAGCATTCGTCCTAGGTCATAACCACCGCAGAAATATAATATATAACTATCCCTACTAGTGGGTATCTCAATCACGTATCTATCGTCTTTATCGAGGACAACTTTATTCTTTATAGTCATATATCACCATATAAGCGCACGAAAAACTACATTAACCATGAACACAGCGAAACCCACAATGACAAGAAGCACAGGGGAACTATCTAAACGCATGGGCACCTCTTCAAGGGTCACAATAGTAAGAATTATGACTACAAAACTCACGAAAATTCCCATACCAATGCCTATGTGTCTTTTTTTGACATCATATCACGAATGCCAAATGGATCGAATACCTTCATAACGTTGGATTTTATTTCAGTCACCAGTCTGTCACGCAGCACGGTGTCATCCCCGACTATTTTATCCCACATGGGATTCAAGTCTGGTAACCCAACCAACTCTCTGGCCTCTTTGGGCGTGAGGTCAACGTTCATATTAATATCGATCTTCATTATAATCTCATTTTCACAAGTTTTACCATCGGATCACCCTCAACGGCACCCAACGTATATGCAAAATAATCTCTCTCCTTTATAAAGCGGAAACAAATATATTTGTCATCTTCTTTACCCATTACCATATGGACGTTAAACTTCACAAACGTGAATATCTTCAGGCACGCGCCCATCTTAACAGCCATCACTTGGTCGCCAGACTCTAATGCGCCCACACTTTCATCCAGAGCATCAGGGTCCACCGGATCGAACATGGCAAAAAACAACATATACGGATAATATAAGAACCACATGTATGCTCTGTAAAATATATTCACTTTATTTCCCTCTTTCAAACCCATAGGTAAGTAGACGCTCGTCTGTCATCTGCTTTCTGACGTCTTTACCAACGCCCTGCATATAGCATAGGAAATCATTATAGGTGTATTTCTCACTCCTGTCAACCCTATCATCTATTCTATCAAAGCAATAGTTAATGAGCATCATGGCATTACACTCATCCATGTAGAATGCTGTCTCGCCCATCTTACCTACCGTCACTGTATTAGACGAGTTAGGAGTCAGAGCAAGTTCATCAGGGATAGTTGGCCATCTCACGTTGAAGAAAGGTTCTATGACTGAGCCGTTGAAGGCTGTGCACACTTTATGTGTAGGTAAAAGACTGGCTCTCACACCGACTGCCTTAAACAAACGATGGGTCGCTATCTTCTGTCTTCCGAAGAATCCGTCATTGTATAATGATAAGATATAGATGTCCGAACCAAGACCGTTAAGGAACTTAGCTTCGTCCGTGGATAGGATACCAAGGGTTAGGGATCTTAATTTTATCTCAGATTCTGTGATCTTTAACGCGCCAGACTTGGTGTCTTTGCGTATTTGATAGGGTTTGTTGACTGACATATGGCACCATAATGTTTTATATTCCGCATTATAGCACCATTTGTAGTTAGTGTCAAATTACTTTGGTTATGAAAACCATAGCGTAATTGTTCAGATCGTCAATGCCGATGGTATGACTGTGGGTATGAGTTACGTTATGCGTATGCGTGCCATCTGAACTTATACCATGGTCATGTGATGATCCACTACCTGTAGATCCAGAAGTAGAACTTGCTCCGGTCTGACCCTCATAAGGTTCAGATATTGTCCCGCCGCCCACACCACTATATGCACCAACTGCATGTGTATGTGCTGGCATTTCGCTAATAGATAATACATGTCCCGCTGTGTCACCACCATGGGAATGATTACCGGCGCTAGTAGAGGTCATAGTGTCAGTGGAACTTAACGTGATTGATGGTGAGCCATTTGCTCCCACATCGCCGTCGTCATCTACGCCCTTAATGAATCGATTAACTAGGTTAGGGGTCTTAATGTCTCCGGTGCCATTGGCAACTAAAATACCATTAGTGTAGGTGTCACCATTGCATAACTTCCAACCGCTAGGGATAGTAACGATATTACCATTCCACATCATTGTCATGCCCACAGGGAAGAAATCCATGTACGATGCTTTTTCTATAGCGCCATCATCCTTAACAATTACCACTTTGTCAGTGGCTGGTGTCAATGAACCATTAGGTAAATTATCAACGCCACTTTCGAACACAGTTGTGCCTATAGTGTCGGATACCGTAAATGTTTGGTTTGGACTTTCATTAAGACTAGTAACATATAATTGGTTTACATGTACACTTGCTAATCTTTTGGTCGTAGATCCTATACCTGTTCCACTATCTGACTCAGGTACAATATAAGTTCCGCCGATAAGATTAATGTCGTTGTTTCCGTCTCCGCCTAAATTAGATACGTTTGCCGTTTCCACAGTGATTGCGTTGAATGGCGTAGCCGCGTTACCAAGATTTACTTGGTTGCCGCTTTCACTAATAGGAACGATAGAGGATACATTATTCTCTACGATTTCCTTAAGGATTACATTTCTACCTTCGCCAAATCTCAACTCTTCGGCAAATACAGATTTAATAGGGTTGTCATATTCACCTAAGTCAATAAAACTTCCGCTCTCAGCTGTTATTTTAGAAACGTTACCAGTAGATGATTTGGAGTTTGACAGTACCGTGTTACCGTCTATAGACAAAGCAGGGATACCATCTGGATCAGATACGCCTACTTGACCGGCATATCTGTTCGTGTTCAATGTTAAATGAGTAACGAAAGCTTCATGCCAGTACAATGAATCAGTGCCGATATTCTGTTCTGAATCTCTCGCAGGAACCAGCGACTGCGTAGTTGATTCTTGCGCAACTAAAGTCCATCCGTAAGTAGGACTAGAGACCTCTGAATTATACACTTTAAGTCTTTCTACGGATGTATCAAACCATAGCTGTCCGGTAACTGGTGTTACTGGTGCCGGTGATGTATCGTCATTGTTATTAAAGTTTACAAAAGGATTACTTTCTGGAGGAAGATCAGACGCGTAATTTTCTGATAACTGAAATAAAGATTGCGCCACAGAGGACCCATAATCTTCGACGTCACGACCTAATAGACTAGTACTATAGATTCTGTTTATTTCAGAATCTTGCACCGGAACAGAAAGTCCGTTAGATTTCTTAAATGTAAGAGACATATTACACTGCCTCCAAATAGATTCTTATAGTGTAGTCAATCTCAAGAATACGATTGTTAGACTTTTGGATAGGATGAAAAATAACATGAGAAATCATCAACGCATCATTAGTGTTGGCCAATGTAGTTGATAGAGGAATATTTGACTCACCTGTATACAAAGCTATCTCATCAAACACCGTGGCGTCATCTAAGTTATTTGCTCTATCAATCGGGTCCTGTAGACTACCAGTATCATTGAAATCTAAAGTACACGTGATTTTTACATCGGCATACTGCGCATTACTTTGGATAGGAATAACTGTGTTACCAGAATCGGCTCCGGTATTCGTTGAACCATTCTCTCCTACTTCTTGGTGGTAAATTTCCGAGTATAATGATGAACTAGGATCTTTTATATTAGTCACATCCGGTTTTCTATATGTAATTTCTCCGTTTGCAGAGATAGACGTACCGCCATTACCAAATGCCATATATCTAATATGTCCGGTTCCTAGACCAGACAATGCATCAACTACGGACGCCGCGAGGTTACCATAATGTATAGCGTTCATTTCGTCACGTATTACTTCTCTAGTAACTTTGTCACGAATGATGACATGCCCTTCAGCACGCATACCAATTCCTTCAATCATTTTATCCTCTCTTATCAAGCAAAGTCTTGCCTGATTCTTTGTCAATTATCTTGATGTGATCTTCTGCACTGAGGATGATGCCATCTCTGACACCATCATCTTTATCTTTTACTTCGTCTGTTTCTTTCATATCACTATTTATCACTAAATATTATATCCGTATTAATTGTGCGGTGGCGTAGGTGTTACCGCCACTGGTAAGAATGGCACCTCTGAGTTAGAGTACACATACGTCCCTAATGGATAGTCTTCCAATAGGTTACCGTTAACAGATCCTTCAACATCTAATGTAGTACCGGCAGACATTCTGGTCACGCCAGTCAATGTATTACCAACCTTGCCCGTGTAGATAACTCTCTCCGCGCCAACCCAAATAATACTTGGATTATCAACAGTCGCATCAACGAATAAAGATCCGTCTGTAACGTTCACATTAGAATCACCGTAAGCAAAGATACTAGAAAGTGTAGTTCTCGAAGTTAAGCTATGTAGCGTCTGGATGTTCTTCTCACTAACGAAGATTCTACAATCGTCGGAACTAACACCAGAACTTTTATCCGTGTAGCTAATAACTACCGCATCAGAAGATTTATACAAAGCCATTTCGTCAGTTACGCCAGCATCAACATTGGAAGGTAAGAACGCTCCGCCGTCAATTGTTTGCTTACTGATATCATTACTGAATACATCGTCTCTCTTAGTAAAAGAAATCTTAACAATCTCATCGAGTAACGGAGCAACACTAAAGCTTATAACAACATCTCTTCCACTTTCGGCAACCGTGTAGTTAGTAACTATCACGCCATCGACGGTAACCTCACCAACGTAATCAGAGTTATGAACAGTAAAATCTGTATCCACACCATTAGCTGTTACGCTAACGTCATGTAATCTTTTATGCTGAATTACAATCTCATCATCAATCGCCGGAGCAGTAACAAAGGTAACGTCCGTAGTAGACACATTAAGTGTGTCTGAGTAGCCTGAGCTAACATACATAGGAACACCCGCGACTGTAACGCCGGTAACTTGAGATCTATACGGAATAGAATAAATCACTGTAGACGCATCACCTTGGTCAACTAAAGCCCTGAAGTATTTTTCATACACCACTTCTAAACTATCATTTACGCTTAACACAGAACTGAACGTTACTAATGTTGTTCCTTCTGCTACGTTCTGAGAAATAACATATACGTTTTCATCCGCTGCATCGCCATTTAAAATAACAGATTCGATCTTAACTAATCTATCAATAATAAATTCTGACGTTGCGCCATTAGGGTAGAACGTAGTATTGTAATAATCACCGCTATCTACAGTAATAAAAGGCATTCTGATGTCAGAATTCCAACCTGTGCTATCCCAAGAAGTACTATCCCATCTAGCAGTATTTCTATACGTGAAGTCTTGCGCGTCAATGACACTTCCTTGATAAGAACAATTGAACCATTCAGAATATGTATTCTTGAATGAATCCAAAGTTTGCTGTTCGCCCAAAGTAACTTTCACATTATCTTTCAACTCTGTATAGTACGAATATTTGATAGCGCCAGATCCGTCACCAGTCGAAGCTTTACCATTAATGGTAGCCAAACTGTTGTCATCCTGTAACTGCAAATATCTGTTAGCTGCACCACTATACACAATGAATCTACCTTTACGGATATCATTAGGTACGCCTTTACTACCTTCCGCAGTAGCACTGAAGTTCCATTTGAAAGAATCCCATGGCTGCGTAGTTCCGGCATTCCATCCTGCTTGTTCAGGCTGTAAGATAGGTGGTATTAAAGCCAAAGCCTCATCACCCCAATCATACGAACCCCAGAATCCAAAACCCCATCCTGATTTCAAGTTACCATGCGCATCAAGGAAAATATCATACTCGACTAATTTAAAATCTAATACGTTATCGTTACCGTCAATATCTGACAGCTGACCTCTATATCCATGGTAAGAAAGTCTCATTTCTTCCATATCAGTATGCGTAAATCTAATGTGACCTTCAGGAATTAACTTGGCACCAACTGGCGGAGCAACAACGTCATCAACTATGGTAGCTTCAACCCAATGAGAGTACGTTGCATTTTCCTCAACAGTATAATGCTGATCGATTAACAATGTGTCAGTATCCATCATTTCGTCACCTAAGTTTCCAGTGTACGTAGTGTCGTAGGATAATTTGCTAAGCTGCGGCATTGTTTTGAAAATGAACTTCTTAGTCACGCCATCGCCTATTGCATATTCCCTAACGAACACATAATCGCCTTCAGATAGAGGACTATTAAATGTTATGTCTAGTAATCCGGTTTCGCTCGACACGTACGTATAATCACCGGCATCAATCTCTACGTTATTTACGAACACGTCGAAATAGAACGGAGTAATACCGAATCTTATAGTAGTAGTTTCTGCCGCTGCAAACTTTTCTTGTCCGCCAGTCTCAACTTGCATTCTCTTATCCATGAATGAACATTGAACAGAGTCATATACTGGATTAACACGTATAGATCTTGGCACTTCAAACGGATCAAATACCGGATCTACTACTGGGATAGTTCTGCCTTCTTCGTCAGTGGTGTACGCTAATGAATCGAAATCATTTGCTACCATCAATGAAGGGTCAATAAAATTATCATAACGAGTAGAGAACTCTCTAATCTTAGTTTGATAAGGCTTAACTTCAAGTAAGTAATCCAAGTACCCATCTAAGTCGTCAGCGTCGTAAAACTTAGGCTGAGATAGAAGAGGCTTGTTTTCTTCAACCACATCGATATACGTAGTCTTGAAGAACCAATCTACATTAGTTTGCTCAAACGCCACGTACTTAACCATGGAAAAGAAGAATTCGACCTTCTCATCTCCATGATTACCAACTGACAAGTTAATGAAAACTTCTTCACTAAGAAGATCAAGTATATATCTTACGTCGTCATCCAATTCTTTAGATATTCTTGACTCGTAAATATTATCGTTGATCATAATAGCAGTACTCTCACGTCTAACTAGGACAGTAGCAGTGTTGCTTTCTTGGTCATATAAGTAGTACGCAGAGTTATCTAATACGTATACTTGAACTATGTCGCCGTCTTCCAAGATCTTCGCTTGCTCAGCATCAATGCTTGGTGGCGGAGGCACTATACGTCCTCCAACTTGGTCATAATTAACGACTAACTTAGGTTCTGTGTTGTCTTTTGAGTAACCTACCGCGTACCAATCAGTCCAACTCCAATAAGGGTTGTCTATGATCATGTCACCAGCTAACCAAGAATCAACGTCTCTAATTCTTATGTTGACTAGAAGGCTATTAAGGGACTGAGCCATAACTTTTCTTGCAGAAAACACATCCTTGATCATGGTTTGACGAGGAACGTCACTAACACCTAACATATTATAGTCAGATAGTAATGGCGAAGGAACAATATTCCCATCAACGTCATATTTCGATAACGAATCAATTAATTTTTCCCATAATTGATCTGGAACAATTTCGTCAGGTTTACCTTCCGCAATTAATTTCCATTCGACATGCTTGCTATTCTCTGTCTTAGAGTTTCTGTAGTTAATCTGGAAGATATTTTCATCTTCAGACAACGTATCATTAATGTTATTAAACACAAATGATTCTTGAGATATAAAGGAGTACCAAGCGTACCCTTGTACTCTAGGATTAATTATCAAGTTAGCAGTGCTCATCGAAGAAAGAGATCTACTTGCGATATTAGAAGGTCTAACAGTACGATCTTTAACCCAGAAATAATATTTCTCAACATATGTTTCTGTCTTGAAATCATACGCGTCTCTTATTACGTATTCATCTACGTTCTTAGGAGTTCCATCCTGATCATAATCAGCAGGCACAGTAGGACTTTCTACCCATTCGTAAACATCCACAGAAGATTCTGGGAATAATCTTCCCCAGTTTGTCACTCTGTAGTTTTCATCGCCTTGTTCATAATGAACGTACTTAGCCGTGCTAGTATCCCACCATAATTGACCAACATTATCTTTACTAAATGACAATGAATCATTAGTCATACTGTTAGAACCGGCTACAGAATATCTGCTTGGGTCACTATCGTTAATATAGGTTATATTCCTATCTGCCAATGTAGGTATGAATCCTTTTATAGGATCATACACTGGCGACTTGGACAACGTTCTGTCACTACTACCTTCGTACACTGATAGATTACCCATTAAGCTAGAATCGATTAACGCTCCGCCTTGACGAGATACGCCATTAACTAAATTCTTAAAGCTCCAAGTATTACTAACCTCAGAATCTTTATCGATCCAACGTTTAACGTAGTTTACTCCATCGGGTCTGTTATTCCATTCATCGATAGATTCAAATCTAGATTCAACGAAGAATAAATTCTCAGTCTTACTTAGATCAATATCATATTCTACCTTCTCCGACACTACAGAACCGTCAGGATTAATACCAATAACGTCTACTTTATCAACGTCAAATGCATTAACTGTGAACACAGTAAGTTGCGTAGGGTCGTCTTTAGGAGTGATGATAGAAAAATTAGTATGTGCTGCATCCGGTGCGATATCCGCCTCGAAAACAATCTTCTGGTTTTCACCAACTAACTTAAATTTCTCAGACACTGAAGACTTAGAAACTCCGCCAATACTCTGCCAAATCTCCAACTGAATATACGGTTGCTCAACCCAACCTTCATAATCGCCACTAGGCAAGAAGTCAGATGCTGGTAGTTGAGATAAATCAACTGTTATTCTCATTCTACTGTTGTTAAAACCGTTATCAGTAGCGTTTTTAGAGGTATAATAAATCGCTGTGGAAGCAGTACCCGCGTTAAGTTCGACCACGTTGTTAGGTCTCTTAACAGAAAGAGAATCTGCTGGCCAAACATCAAAGTAATCTGGATCATATGGATCAGGCGTTACGTCAATTCCGTTAACAAGAACATTCCCGTCTACATCTTGAACATTTAATATTTCGCCTATCTTCGTAGCGTTAGCTGGAGTATAGTCATAATATTTTCCGTCAGCAGTCAATCTACCGCCTAACGAATTATTCGAGATATCAGTTTCTAATAAATTGTATGTGCTCCAATCAAAACGATCACTAGTGCCTTCCAATTCAGCAATCCAAACTGTTTTATCCTTAACGTCATCGGAGTATGTTTCTATAGCCGTGCCGACATTAGATAATAAGAAAGATGTTATTTCTGCGTCGTCCAAATGAACATACCCAGCATTCTTAGTTGTAGAATCTTTAGGAAGTTCATTTATGGTAGGAAGCAACTTATCGTTTCCATTAAGTCTATTAACTGACAGCCATTTATCACTATCGTCAATATCTATAACGATAGCATCGCTACCGTTGTTATCTTCTGTGATGAAATTACTTATGATAGTATTCCCTACGTCAGTGGTAGCTTCATGATTGATATCTACCTTATCGAACGCAGTGAATCCGTTGCCAGCTTCAGCTTCTGAACTTGTGAAATACGCATCGTTACTTGGAATATCATACAATACTAATTCAGGTGCCTCAGAGTAAACTCCAGACTGACTAGTAACGACAATCTCAGAAATCCTTCCGTTATCATCAAGCGTAATTGTAGCTTCAGTATCGTCAAATAATCTAAACGCAGATGTACTATCCACTGACGAATCATAAGTTCCGTCCCAGAATCTAACTACCGGCACATTAACGTATACGTGATTACAATCGACAAGGTACACACGTCTTATCTCGCCAGTGTTCGAAGGCATACTAGGATAAACCAAGTTTACCATTTGCGGATTTGCAACGACATCATCGCCTCTAATTTTAAGTTCTAGGGATCTACTGTTAAGAACATCACCTAGCTCTCCCATTTTTAAAGCCCACATTTCATATACGTTAACGTCTCCGTTAGCGGACACAGAATCAGCTCTTGCGATTGCATCTAGTGGTCTATATGTTCCTTTCTCAGGAAGCATACCTTTATATAATTGATACTGAATATCGTCAAACATTCTAAGTCTACTTAAGTAGTCTCTATGTTCGAATCCAATAAGATGCTTTGCCGCGTCTTCAATGTTTTGGTTATCTAATGTTTTTGTAGCGTCATAGTAATAACGTGATTCTTCAACAAGATTATCAAAGTTAGGTTTAATAGTGTCACCGTCAATAATATAACCGTCAGCCTCGTACTTACCAAACCAGTTAGACGTTCTTTGTCCTCTAACTTCTAATCTTTCCACGCGAATACCTAACAGAGGATCATACAATCTATCATTGAACTCAGTCGTATTATCAAACACGATAACATGTTCTGTCTCTTTAGAATTCACTGCCAAGAAATATATACCAGCATTACCATTAACGTTAGCCACGGAAATAGTCTGGTCTTCTCTGTTAACGAATGCATTGTCCATGTTGTAGGGAACACCATCTACGGACAGAACATTACCTGCCCCTTTATTGGCCTCTCTCACATCTGCAGGATATCCATCGGTTACCGTTAGGTTCAATTTCTCAGACCCAGCGCTAACTTGTAATGTATTTCCTACCGCCCATGAATTAGTCAACCAGAAAATTGTAGATTCAGCAGACTCAAACCAATCTTGCACTTTACCAGTACTAGAATCTACATTATCGAAATTCCATCCATCAACTGCCAACCAGTCTCCATATCCTATAAGGAAATCAAAAAGACTTTGCTTATCTGGGAACGTCGTATTATATTCTATGATAATTTCTTTATTTACATCATATTCTTTAACATAAGAAATGCTGTCTCCGCCAACTGTAGGCAGATCTGCAAGCTTAGTCCATGAACCACTATCGAAATCACTAACTACCTGATCAATTTTTGACTGATAGAAAACGCCGTTATACTTAACATATGAACCGCCAGAGTATGTACCATCGTTTTTAAAATTCCTGAATGTAGCTGGTTTACCACCAACGTTTACTTGTCTAGCTCTTCCAGTATCTGATCTTCCGTAATATCTAAATTCAGGTATTCTGCGGTCATACCCCATAACCTGATAACCATCTTCAGCTATGCGAACCATAACACCACTGTACCTATGGAATTCAACTACTTCACCAGTATGGATTTTTATCTCATAATTTTCTCTAGGAACCACCAAGTTTGTATTCGTAGAATCGAATGCGCTACCTTCAAGTAATACTTTAAATGTATCTGCGTTAGTGTATCCAGCCAATCTATGCGCCAGTTTAACCGTAGAACCATTTATGATATCTTGGAATTCAGTCTTTGGATTTTTCCCTAAGAATTTAATACGGTCATACACGTATCTCTGGTAACCGCACAACGCAGTACCTTCCACTTGATGAACTTCTAATGTACTATTATTCCTTCTTTTCAGCTCTGGATAATCCACGACTTGATTAGGAGAAATAGGCGCTTGTATAACTTTAGATCTATCCCACCAGAATTCACAGAATCTGTTTGGAGACATTAAGAAAATCTTATTAACTAAACTAAAGTTGAAACTTGAAGACACTCTCCAAGAATATTCAGTAGGACCGAAGTCACCAAATTTCCATTCGTAGCCTTTCTCTAAGTCAGTAGGTTCAACAATACCCACATCTATTACATGTGGGGCCAATAGGTCACCCATAGAGTCCACAGGCAGTATTAACAATCCACTCGTACCAAGCATATGCGGACGTTTAAATTCATCGTATACGCCTTGTCTGTCGCCCATAAGAACAACGCCATCTATTATGTCTCTCCACATACTATCATTAGCGCTAGTGTATGGTTCATTGCCATATTCGCCAACCCACCAATCAGGCATAGAAGTAAATCCTAACATCTCCCATGGTGTTTCATTAGGTGATACCGTGTCGTATAAATACGTGTATATACCTTTCCAGCTACCGGCGAAACTAGGATTAGCTGCGCTATAATTCCACGTCTTCCAATCTGCTAAGTCAAGTGTATCGTTAGTTTGATAATTAGCACCAGTACTGTGGTTCCATTCCAAGAAATCTCTAATTATAATGTTATTAAATTCTTCTAAAGAATAGTCAACTTTCCTGTCATTGCCTTCTATGAATTGATATTCGTTAATCAATTTATCGTAAGAATCAACGAACTGCTGCGTGATATTGTTATAGATTCTATTTTCCATCTCAAGAAGCATTTTATCACGTAAATCTAAGCTATCTTCGCCCATATTATTATGCGTTAGTATGTCCGCTTCACTAGTGTAACAAGGAGTCTTAGCACCGTCATGACCGATGATAACCCACGTAGGAGTAGCGTAGCTATTATCTACTTTAATTTCAGGTTTGTGCGTTTGCATCATTCCGCATTTAGCAGGAGTAGATGGGATTTTAGCAGACTCAATATTACTATAAATTCTAACTCTAATAGTAGATCCGAATGTCGTTCCTTTAAGCATAATTATGACATTATTTTCCCCGTACACATAATCTTCTTCTAATCTCAATAACACAGAAGTTTCAGTAGGTAAATTATGATCAGTGACTTCGTATACCAATGTAAGTACGTCCTCGGAATTCACATCATTAGCGTTCTCGATTGTGTGCTGTTCCGTAGAATCAACTATGAACACTTCGTCCACGTAGCTAGATCCCCATGGAAGAACTTTACCACCAACAAAAGCGCCATTATATTCTATTGAAGAAGACACACGCGTGATTACTTCATCGAACTGCTGTTCAATTAAAGAAACATTCTGGAATGAAGCGGTAGGATACCATCCTTCACGGATCATCTGTCTTGATGTTGCTACTATCTTATCTTTATATCTGGTATATTCAGAAGCACTAAATTCTACAGCTCTCAAGATATCTAAATGGTCCTCTGAAGTACTTATCATGGCCTTCAATAATGGAGCACTAGTCTGTATAATCTTATCCCCAAGACTCACATCCTTATCAGTATCTCGATAGTTATTACGAGAACCTAAAGCAGTGCCAATAAATCCACTTTGATTAGAAATAATAGATGAAAAATGAGGGATAAGATCGCTCATAGTAACGTCTGTAATTTCGTCATTGGAAGGATTATCTTCTAATTGAGCTGGCACTTCGTAATACCCAGCACTACTTTCATCTAAAGTTTCTTCACTATAAGTTTTATATTCAAATACGTCATAATCAGAAAGATCGTTATTTTTTACATAGTAAACTACTTCTTGAGTGTTATTGTCGAAGTAAAAATCCCACACGATATCTTCTATGACATCACCAGAATCAATTTCTCTACCTTGCCCAATAGCGTTACCGTTTCTAAACCCAAGAATATCATATTCAGCCGAACCTGTTTGTACAGGATAAACGGACAATGGAATTCTCAATTCATCAATGGAGTTTATGTATTGATTTTGAACAACTGAGTAACGACCATCTACATATACCGCTCTATCGATAACTCTAAGTTTAGTTTTCTCATCATTTCTAGCCCAAGTATAATCAAACTCCACAACGCGACTAGAGGTAGTCTGTCTGAAATAGTAGTATCCTGGAATCTCAACGTCCGTCTTATTCACAGAGTACGAATACCTAACAGTTTCCAAGTCATGTTCGAATACGATTTCAGAATTCTGATTTCTATTTCTGTACTCTAATTGCATATTCAAATATGGATCTACGATTCCACTTGTCTCGTCTATCTTATACGAGAATATTTCAGAACCAGTGAACGTATTATCTGGGAATTCGTCATCGTTACCTATCGTGATAGGCAACCCATCACTACCAAGTTCAGAGAAATACAACTGGAACTTAGGAGGGGTATTTATAGATGTGCCTCTACTGTTATCTGAGCTGGCATCAGTGGAATCTAATTCCTGTTCCCACTTTCTACTATCAAAGTAAAAGCTTTTGCCATCATAAGGCGCACCGGCATTTTTAACAACTACTGCGTCTCCGTGTATTGCGAAATCGGTATCGTTTTCGTATGGCAGTAATAACCACTGCGTTCCATAATTAGGAATATTAACAAAGTTACTAGTGGTACGCTTAGATGCCTTCCACACGTATTCTGCAGAACCAATACTTCCAACTAACACTTCTCTAACATGCAAATTCATGATGTCGTCTAATGAGTCTGGCAATGCTGACAGAGTTATTGTCACTGTCTCACCGGAATAACTAACACTATCAACTATAGTGTTATTGAATTGTACGTTCTCATTGTTACTATCAGTGATCTTTATTGAAACAATATGATCTTCAGTTACATTATCTATGCCGGTGTTTATATTATAGGTTAAAGCTCCATTAGTAAGAACTGCATGGTTAACAACATTAGCATTAACATATATGTCCACAAGGTCCATATTCTGTTCTGCCATATTATTACCATCGATTAGACCGTCAGTTCCATCTTTAACTTTAGCCGTTACAACGCCCACTACGCTCGCGTAGAAGACGACAGTGAATTCCTTAGTAAGGGCAACACTAGTCCATAAGAACTCAGACTCGTCTATTATAACACCGTCAACGTACACTTTAACGTAGTTAGGGTCTTCGATATCGGTCATAGTAGCTTGATATTCAAGAGGGTTAGCCTGTTGAACCATTGCTAATTCTTCTTCAATATGGTCTTGAACGTCAACAGTGTATGTTACATCGTTTAAGTTAGGACTAAGTTCGTACCAATCAGGATTAATAATGTCATTTTTACCTAGAACTACGTGGAATTCTACTTCTACGAAAGTATCAGGCGCGACATCAAAGTCTATGGTAATGCTACCAGAAATAGTTACGGCTGCGGTGTATGAATCTTTTGACACAATACCGTTTGTGTCAAATACTTCGTATACGAAAATTCTTTCATCAGAGAAGTTAGTATTAGCATTAGATAACACATCTGTTGCTAGTACAGTATACTCTAAAGCGCCAGTCTGAGTAGCAGCGACGTTGTTATTTACGCTGTATGGGTCGCCTGTAAGAGGAGAAGCATTAACTACATCGAGTGTATCTGAGAATGATGTGTTAGTGAAGTTGACGCCAAGACCAGTTGCTACTGATGCGAAATAAACTAAAGGTAAAGTCGTGCTTCTTCTAACCACTGAAAAAACGTTATCTTTCGCTTCCGAGAAAGGCTGCATAACAGTAAATACGTACGGTGTGGTTCTCGCCTTATACTGTTCTAGAGTATCTCTTTCTATAGGCACACTGTCGCCTAGGAACACAATCCTATCGTCTTCACTTAAAGGAAAACTAACATTAGTCACGTCGCCATCAGGAGTGATTATGATATCGCCATCTTTACCGTCAATAGTGGTAGGAGAATCAATAGTTGCGAATTCAATGTCCTTATGTGCTTCTGTTCCGTACCCGTATAATTCCAAATCTTTATCAAAAGATAATATAGGACGTCTCGCTTGCTGGGCATTAATAGAAAGATCCAAACCGTTCTGTGCTGACATAGCAGACAGTGTACTTTTATGGAACCAGAAATTATTAGCAGACCAGTCGTTGTTGTTTCTCGCGCCAAAATCAACAGTAGTATAATCTGGGTTAGTATCCAAATAAGGTCTAGCATTCCCAGACTTATCATCCGCATATCTCAAATGTAGTTCTATGCCGAACTCACTACCTACGCCGGTAACTTGATATGAATCGTTATATGATGCTGAGTCTTCAAATCTAACAATAACGTCACTAGTGAATACGAAACCATCGGTAGTGGTATAGCCCTCATTACCAATTATATTTGCTTCTATCTCGCTATCGTCTACGTCAGAGATAACAACTTCTTGACCAGTGAAATCTGTCTTCCATAAGTACGAAGAATAGTTAGTGTACTTATCTATGTCTATTGGTGGCGCAAAAGAATATTGCTCAGACCTAAATAGTCTGTCATGATTCCCAGTATTACCACCTTCATTTTCGATATAGTTCAGTAAGTCTTGAAGAAATACTTCATTACTTCCTACGCCAGTAGTACTTTCAGAAAGAGCAATCGGCTCAAGCTGATTCCACGTCCTTTCTTTGCTTGGTTCAGGCACATAGAAGTCTTTCAGTGGATCATAAGACCCACCTTCTCTTCTACCTATGTACCCATTTATAGATTCTTTTTCTACTGAAGAAAAAACTTGCTCGAACGTAGAGTCGAAAAACTTTTTGTTCACATCAGTCTGTAAGTTACTAGGTAATTTATTAAATACGTCTTTCTTAGCCATTGCTATTATAGCCTCATATTAGTTTCTGTTAATGTATCTACGATAATAATATCATTTACTTGCGCCGTAGATATAAACAGTTCATTTGATTCCGCTTTCACTTGGAAAAGGTTACCAAATTGTGATTCTTTAGATTCCGGTACTAACACTACAGAACCAACGATACCAGCCATATTAGTATGGATATATGCCGCTAGTTCAGTAAAGTAAAATGTCTCACCGAAATCCCAGTTAGTTATCATGAAGAATTCGTCTACCAATTCGACAATTCTAGATTTAATTTCGTTATTCGTTAATGCTGTTGATGGTACTTTAACAACTTTAAATTTAGCTCTTAATTCAGGCTTGGCCTGTTGTCCAAAAATAACTTTAAACTCTGACGGTCCAAAAACAATCTCATCACTCATCATTTTAAAATCATCCAAGTCACTAAAGTTAGCTCTTAGCTCTTCAGTTGTTGGAGGAGTAGGAAACTCTTTAAGAGTTTTACCATCAATTTTCCATTGCTGAACGTCATCATTATACGTCTGGGTTAGTACTATCATGTCCATAATATTACTAACGCTAGGATCTATTCGATTATTAGACGGAGAAAAATGTCTCCATTTATAATCAAAACTTTCCTGAGTTGCAGACCCACTATCTAAAGTAAATGATCTTCCATTTGCCACTTCATGTGACGTATCATTTGTGTAAATATACACTGTTCTATTCGCAGAGCTTAAGTAATCAAATGATTCTTCTCTAGCTGTATCGTATGTGAAGGGTGGCAGACCATCGTCTTCTCTCTTCGCAATACGTCTACTAGCTTCAGTTCTCATAGACTCAAGTACTGCGGTATTAACAGTTATAGTGACCATGGGAATAAAATTACCAGTTGAGTCCGTTAAAATAGAACCCGTATCTGGATCTCTAGCTTCCCTAAATACTTCACTCTCATATCCTGTTTGTAAAACTTCAGTGTTTGTGTTGCCAAGTAACAAGTAAGTCATCGTGGCAGACTCCATAGTCTTCTGTAGTTCACTATAGTAAATATCTTTAGTAAGGAATAACCCAGAATCAATAATGTCAGTGTATGTGATACTGTCGTAAACAGTTCCGTTATCCAAGACCGGAATTTCACTTCTCACATCTTTCCATACCGTAGTCCACAATCTAGTATAGTCATCACCATTGGCGTCTAAAACTGTTTCGTGGAAAACCAAATCATTTTCACCGACTACATTTTTAAACAAAAAAGGATCGTCTGGAATACCGTCGTTATTAATATCAGCGGGTATAACTTCAATCTTTGCAGTGTTTAGATATCCGCTTGCTTCAAAATATGGCTTGAATGTATTAAGTACATAATCTTTTTCTAGTTTAGCCGCATTACTCGTGGAGGTTAATTCAATAACAGACCCCGCCACGATAGATCCATAAGTGGAACTATTGGTGATATCGAATGAGGAGAAACTAGCCAAATATAATACTCCGTTAAGGATATTACCAGACACATCATATATTCCATCACCAGGTATTGTTAGCGTGGCAATAACGTTCGACTCACTAGCCGATCTTGACCCAAGAAGAATAAATTCATCTGGATATGTCAAGTTTGACCCTTCGGTCATTCTCCATCTTCTAGCGCCGGTATTATCATCGATAAGAACCCACTTCTCGTTCGTGTCGATGTCGTTATTAGATCCACTAATAACCACTTCATCTATACTTGACACTAACTGATCAGAACTAAAATTCTTTTGATTTTCTGAATCAAAGTAAAACCTAACATCACTTTCCGATTCAAAAACGTATCTTGTACCTCTAGTACTAATGTCGTATCTAAGATTCGTGATATTATTCACTTCGTAAATGGCTCTTAATACCCATCTAGTTATTTCAGAACCGTTAGAGATACTAAAATCTTGCGTAGAATTTGGCGTTACTTTCCAACCAAGCGTATTACTTCCGTCGATGGTAGTGTCCACTACGTACTCAAGACCGAAATTTCTTGTCGCACTAACTTCCGCATTAATTCTTCTTCTCTCATCTTCAGTAAACGTTGTTCTGAACGGAGGTAATATTTCTTCAATGCCCCAACCATTAGGAACATTAGCATTAACGAATAATTGCTTACCATCTAGATCTGAATCACCAGTGCCGGTGCTTATTCCCGAAACTGTCGCGGTTATATAATCTTTAGATCCACTGAATTCAGCGAATTTAATTACAGAACCTTCTTCTAGGTATTTGTCAAAACCGTAGTCTCGGTTATCGAACCTAGGAGAGATATATCTGTTGCTTCCATCAGACATTTTCAAGAAACCTACATTATCTGATTGCGCACCAGTAACAGTAGTCCAAGAAACATCAACGTCAACTAGGAACACATTATCTTTTACATACCCTGCAGCGTCATTCCATAATCCAGACATGTAGTTTTTAAAGTCAGTGATGTACTCATCATAAAAGAAATTAGAAAGTTCTCTGCCTCTAACTAACGTTTCCACGCCAGTGGTAGTAATGTAGTTGGCGGTATCAACAGCTGGGTCATACCCTATCTCCGTACTTGGAATTTGATCGTCTTTATACAGAGATCCGTCAGACGCGCTAATTAATAGGCTCTGATGAAAACCAGTGGGATCATTCAAAGAAATATATCTACTATGCCCAGAGTGAGTACGGTTTATAGTTCTCATTTTCACGATCTCATTACCTCTAGATAATGGGAACACATTATAATCTTTATTGTTTACCATCCTATCTTGAGTGTAGTAAACTTGAGGCGCTCTAACTTTCACGTCATCATTAGTTTCAGAAGGCGCAGAATTATTATTAGTTTCTTCCAAACCGAAAACCAAACGAAGGTAATATGTTTGGGAATTAGTTCCGATATACGGGATTGTTATTTCTAAATCAGTAGCTTCGTCAGGTCTAACAACAAGCTTTCTATTAGCAGAAGATCTACCCCATACACGCATAATCCCAGTTGGAACTTCACCGAAATTACCATCAGGATACTGTATAGAGATACTGTCGTCAGCGCCAGACACAACAGAGTATATCGTTCTCTCATTACCGTCGATTGAATTATATACCACATTCTCATTACCACGAGAGTACTGAACCTTAGTCCATTTGTCCACGATATTACCATCATCATCTATCTCCTGTACGTATACGTCAGTTTCATTAACATTGGTAGCTGATATAGCCTCAACTCTACTTTCTTCTGGGAACTGATATGCGAAGTCATAATTTATTAACTCGCCTTGTCTGAAGTGCACGAAGAAACCAGTATTAGGAGACGCAAAACCTTGACCGTCATTACGATATGCCATATGGAACCCTTCACTTGGGTCTGGATGTCTCTCCGTAAAAGTACCACCATCTTCGAAATCTACATTGGCGATATTGAAAGCCATCTGCTCGCCATTAACTACTACTTGGATTGGATAAGCAACTTGAAGATTCTTTACGTTCTCTAACTTGTATAAGTCGGTATTAATACCGCCAACAGTGCCTCGCTTAACCGGCTTACCGAAAGGCGAAGATGCTGTGAATGCAGAGTTAAGAATGTTAGTGAATTGGTCGTAACTATCCATGTTATTAGGATCATTCCAGAACACCGTAGTGTTAGCTAGGTTCTTACCTAGACTATCAGTCACTGACTCAGTAGTCTCAACTGCCGACAATTTGAACATGCCATTAGACGCCAAGTTTCTACTTGGTTGATAGTTCAGCATCTGTGCTAATCTAACTACTGATTCTCTACGGTCAGCGGTGTCCATTAAGTTTTCTCTGGTATTCAAGTCAGACCTGAATGCCAAAGACGTGCCTAAGTAGGATAGTAATTCGATGATTGCTATGAATTCTGAACTCTCAATGTAATCATTGAAGTCTTCAGGATAGTTTCTGTTGACGTATTCTACCATACTGGCTTTCAGGGAATCGAAATCGTACGCTCTGAAATCTACGTCTTTGAAGCTACGGTATATATTCTGGTAGTCTTCAGCGGAAAATAAGTTTGATTGTCTTGGACTTTGTGCCATTAGTTAGTCTCTCTCAGTTCTCTCATGAAATCAATGTATAAGTGTTCGGCTGTGCTTTTGCCGGTATACATAACTTCGACTTCAACTCTTACAGTGGAGTCATATTCTGTTATTTTTGGTGGACCTTGCATTTGTACTCTAGGGTCGCTGGCTAATATACGACGTACATCTTCTCTAATAAGATCAATGCTCGTAGCATCCAGTGGGTCCATGATTAATTCATGGATTATAGAACCAAATTCTGGCATCATCACTCTCTCACCCCTACGGGTATTAAAGTGATTCAAGAGATCAATCTTCACTAATTCTATATCAGTGGTTGTGTATGGGGGCTTCTTATTGATAACAGTAGAAAAGCCCTTGTATATGGTCGCCATAGCCAAGAATCCTTTTACTCTTATTTATCACTAAAAATTATATACGGACACAATTTATTCTGTTTGACAAGGGCACCATTTAATGTTATACTTCCCCCTCAATCAATAAAACCGGAGACTAACATGTCCGTATCTAAAGTATTAAGAAATTTCTCTAAAGTGACAGACAATATTAACCGCTTTAATTCCAAATTCAAAACCAAACGATTCCATGCGATGACGCATCACCATCACGGTAAGACCGTCGAAGTAGGAGTTTATGACTCCAAAATGAAGACGTACGCAGTTACTGATGTAAGAGCGTACAATGCAGTTGAACTGGTAGATGAAATGAAAGGTATGTTGGCTAGAGCCAGTAAGGGCTAATCATGACAAATGAAGACGCGTTGAAGAAATCAATACATGATCTAGAATCACAACTACGTGATGCAAGAATAAGAATAAAAGATCTGAATTCAGAGTGCGGTGTTCTTCAGAGATTGGTAATAGACATTACCAATCTCTATCCCTCGATGGAATCCGACTCAGATGTTGAGAGGATTAGTAATATTATTTCAGGGTGTGCTCAGGACAAGGCTCAAAAGTAGGCATTCTTCCTACTATAGTAGTCAAACTCTGAGTATTTCTGTCAAATTTATATTCCTGATCCTCAAAAGACTTCAAATTATCATCCTTGGCACCAGTTGCCCTAGCTGTAAAAACACTAGGACTCGCCGAGGATGCATTTGTGGAAGCACCACTATTCAAATCTATGGACACGCCGTCTATCGCTACAGACCCACCAGCTTTAAGATTAGCAGCAGAACCAGATTCCATATTCAATCCAGCACCAGACTTCACATTCACATCACTACCTGCTTCCAGATTCATCCCACTATCCACTTTAACATCCATCGCCCCTGTAGACAAAGAAAACGAAGCCGACCCAATATTAATATCAGTCTCGATGCCCAATTCCAAAGAATCTAAAGCCTCGATATATATCTTACCGCCACTACCTGACGCTATACCTCCTACGCCCTCACCAGCGGCACCTTGATAATCTTTAGTAGCTTTGATAGCGATATCCCTACCAGCCTCAATATTAACATCTCTGTCTGCTCTGAAGTTGATATCACGCAATGCTCTAATGGATAAGTCATTGGCCATAAAGAAGTCACCGTTACCATCTTCATCTATCTGTATCCAACCCGTACCATCACGATTTATGAAATACAACATGCCATTAGTTTCATCAACGCGTATCTGTGCACCACTTCTGGTCTTAATACTGATATGTTCGTTACCTTCACCGTCATCCATAATCAATGAATGCCCACCTTTTCTACCTTTCTTATTGGGTGAATCTGGATTTATAGGACCTGGAGTTCGCATCCCGTACACTTCTGGCGGAGACCCTCTTCTAGATGTGGACGTTGATTGTCCGCGAATGGAATCTCTAATTAATCCTTGGGCCGCAATGCCTCGCATTCTAACTTTATCAATAGGCCTAGACGGTTTAGTACTTGCAGAACTCGTCGTATGCTTGTTATATTCACTAGTAGGCATAGGTATACTTTTATACTTTGACGGCAGATTACCTGCGTTGTACGTACTGTCAGTAGGCACTTCAGGGACAGAGCTGTTCATATTCTGCTGAAAAACACATCCTAACCAGAAACCTCTAGAAGGATCACCATTCAAAAAACACACTAATACTTGATTATCCAAGTCTGGCGGCACCATCCACATACCGTAGCTAGTCTGTGTCTGATCGGAATCGCCCAAATCTTTACCTATTTCATTTACCGGAGTGGCTCCTGCAAAGGGGGAACTATAGCTTACTATTCTCCAGCCATTTTCGTCGTCCTCGTCAGATCCAAATTCAGGAACCCATACCTTCAGTCTTCCCATGCCCTGAACATCACTATTATCTTTAATGATGCCCATGTAAATGCCCATATTCACACCGGCCTTACCGACTGGCATGTTATTCTCTACATTACTTAACCCGTCACTTCTGGATAAACTACCCATTATCTCATCTTCCTAATGTCTGTCTTTGTCACGTCTATAGATGTCTCTCTGACAAGATCTAATTTCTGCTGAAACATCCCGCCCTCGAAGGTGCTATCTATCATTATAACTCTGTATATGCCACTCATCGCGTTATATTGAGTTACGCTTCTCATGCCGCCAAGTTCGGTGTCTACTATTTCCGGTAATCCACTGTTAAAAAGAACATACACGTCACCTTTCTTAGTGAAAACTGAGGTTTCATTATACTTTTCTTCACCTTTTATCTTGGCACTTAACGTAGGTAGTGCATATAGAGATCCATCGTACGGTGCCGGTTCTAACCAGAACGGATCTCCCTTAATATCTAGCTTCAGAGATATCATATCTGGCCCTTTAGCCTGATTAAATAAAGAACTAAGAATATTCTTACCTATGCCTGCACTACTTTCTACGCCGATATTACTATCATTCTGTACATCACTACTCACGAATGTCACTTGGGGGCCATCTTTCGTGGCTTTACTCGTGCCGCCACCACCATTAACATCAGCCTTCACGTCTGAAGATGTGGTTTTTCTACTCGTTTGTATTTCAGTCTCACTTTGAGCAGCCAATGTAGCATGGTTTTGCCCTAAAGAGTTAGAATCTGTCTTACTACCAGCATTTTTAGGCACGGACTGATAGAAAGCGAAGTCGAAATTTAATTCAAAATCCAATACTTGATCATTGAGTCCGGTAAAAATATGGTCATATCTTTTTCTAATGCGATTATTAGCAATTATTTTTGTTACGTTGTTTTCAGATCTAGTCTTCACGTCCGTCTGTTCATGCGTTAGGGATAGAATATCGTATTTTTTAACTAAGTATCTAATTTCCTTAGCATAATCATTTCTCTTACCGTCATATTTTACCAATTTAACGTCGGTGTACGTCCTGAATAATGTGGAGAATTCTGCTGGATTTCTATTCTTCTCTTTAGCTTGACCGTCTGCAGTAGGACTAGCCTTGGCCAGTTTCTGAAACATCTCAGTGTTCATTAGAATATTCTCTATGACACGGGTTATAGCAGTTCCTTTGGTAAAATGAACGCTTGTTTTTCCAGATGCCGAGTTAGGAGAGTACGTAGAGTTCTTTGAGGAACTAGTATTTAATTGAGATGGCATTATTGACGCGGTTTCAATACCGTCATCGAATTCAAACGCCCACATATCAGGTTTACTTGTGTCGTTTGCTTTCTCTTCGCTTTCTCTGTTTGTAAGCACTTCAGATAGCTTAGAGAAATATTCCCCTACCGTGGATGCTTCTATAGTAGTATCTTTGTCCAATGCCCCGAACTGGTCCATATATGCCATATCTGAAGCGATAGCAGACGTTACGTCGTACGTCGAGCCTGAGCCGGTAACAGATACGTCCATTTGTGTTATTAGTATTGGCCATACCCACTTATTATTAGCGAGATCACCGGCATACCCGCCTGCCACAGACTGTCCCTTGAATGATAATTCTAATATGTAAAAAGCCTTTTGGTAATTGTCAATGCCTAACAACTGGGAATAATCGTAAAGATTATCAAGGAGCGAAGCGCCAAGAGGCTCAGTTAAGGTGAATGATATGATAGTCGATGTGCCACTACCTGTTCTTTCCGTGAGACCAGGTACAGAATTTATATCGACGTCATCTATACCTAGATCCTGTGTCACTCCGCTAGACGCGATGACTATCTTATCCTTAGAATCATAGTTTTTATTATACATGTCCTCTGCAGATAACATAGAAAGCTTAAAGTTGTAGGTAGGATTGTCATACTGATCCAAAATATTCGGAAAAAAAACATTACCGTCACCCGCACCAGTTGGTTTTGATGTTAGATTATCTGACATTATTCCTCCAGAGACTCAATAGGCGGAACGAAAATCTGTATGCCTGCTTTAAAGTCGAAAATAGGATCAAAGATAACGTCTTTGTTACGTTGCATAAAAACCCACCAATATTTAGTAGTCCCATATTCGTCGTAACTAAGAAGATCAGGTCTTTCATCATACTTCGCCGCAAGAATAATCTTCTTATCGGTGAATGAAACGGGCACCTCAATAGGGTTCCATACATCCAAGTAGAAATCTGTTATGTTTGTTTTAGCGTACCTTGTCCCTGAAAAATCTGGCATTATAAATATCCTCTTCCGTTCCCATTATTTTTTCCCCTAACCATATTACCGTTGGCAAAATCAGAAAGCTTAAAGTTTTTCCTTAGCGCTGCCGGATTATAATACGGCTTCAGCTCCAACGTTAAGGTTAGTTCTGTGGGTACATACGTTATCTCATCACCATACGTAGTTACCTTCACGTAATCCACGTGGTCCGGTAGATCAAAGCCGTACGAGGAAACTACCACAGGGACGTCATTGAACATATGAGTACCTAAGTAATTGAAAAGTAGAACAGGCGGCGGCATACCAGCGCTCAGCGTCGTGTTGTTTGTTGGTTCGTTAAAATCTGGAGAGTCTTTTTCGCCGAAATTCATTTTAGTGACATTCGATAACATCTTCATCATAGCGAGAACATATCTAGCCTCGTATTCAGTCTGCGCAGTGAACTTAGCGGTCAGTGCTATATCACGTATTTCACTATTCTTATACGCTGGCTGACGATAGTTACTATGTGTCATGTGGAAATCATCATAGTTAGCATTGCCTCCATATTGTAGTATCGATGGCGTGTACGGGAATAACAATCCGCCAGTGTCATGCAGTGGGCGCATTAAATTATCACCAGTCTTTATTCCTATGGCACGTTCGATAGCCGATTGACTATCTGGTTTAGGCTTGAGATACGCTCTAAAGTCAGTCATTTTATTTCCAAAATCCGTTTACTGTATTTATCATGTAAAATAATATACGAATAAAATGCTTGAAATTTTAACACAGATGTGGTATAATGTAAAGAACTTTTACAGGATTTTTCAAGGATGAAAAAAAAGAAAATAAATTACTTAAACAACAAAGATCTTCTAGATGAAATAGGGAAAAGTAAACTAACTTTCTGTCAGTTCACCGAAGAAGATTCTGAGAAATATGACTTTATAGTGGACACACCACGTCCAGAGTCACGCGGCAAGAAGGTAAGGATACCGCCTCCTTCAACCATCGAATACAGCGAGATGTTAGAAGGTAGGAGAGCGCAGTGCTTATCTCCAGATACCGTAGCTACAGCCATCAAGAACAGAGCCGATAGACTTTCTAAGTTTGGCTATGATCAAGCCATGAAAGGGTATGTTGAGGCTTATGACGCGCACGTAGATGCTATTGACGGCGGAACAATAGGCAAAAATGAACCTTTCAAAGTTGCAAAACCTACGAAAAAAGAGTATACTGTTGATCCCGATGATATCATGATAGAAGATTTGGTCATTCGTTTCCATACGTTTGAACACATCCCTCTTAGTGATAACACCAAGGATAACCCAGTTACTGAAGCAGACTATAGGGAAAAAGTCAGCTTCGTGCCATTCATTCAATACAAATATGATATTACTGATGGTAAGGTTTCAGGGCTAAGAATAGTGGGACGATCTCACTTCAAGGAAGGAATCTACTCCAACGAGCACGGTGATATCACGCCTAAGCTTGCTAATATGTTCATTCTTCTAACCAATAAATATGCCCAAAAGCATAATTGGAGAGGATACACTTACGTCGATGACATGAAGGGTAATGCCTTACTTCAGCTATCCATTATGGGCTTGCAATTTAATGAAGCTAGAAGTGATAATCCATTCGCGTACTTGACCACTACACTTAAGAATGCATTTCTTAGAGTACTGCAGTCTGAAAAGAAAGAGCAGGACATCAGAGATGACTTAATTGAGAAGTCTGGACAGACACCTAGCAACACTCGCCAAATGGATCATGATAAACACATCCAAGAAGAAAGAGAACGCCTTAACAACAACGTAAACTAAAGGAACTACATGTCTGACTTATTTAAGCGAGTAGCCATGGCCACCGATATTCATTTCGGTGGTAAAGGCAACAGCAAGTTATTTAACGAGGACATTATAGAATTCTTCGAGTGGTTCATTTCAGAAGCTAAGAGTAGAGACGCGGAAACGTGTATCATTCTTGGCGACTGGCATGATTCCAGAAGTTCTATCAATGTCTTAACTCTCAATTACAGCCTCAAAGCCTTAACAATGCTTAACAACGCATTCGAGAAGGTATACATCATAACAGGTAATCATGATCTTTTCTATAGGGAAAAGAGAGATGTTCATTCTCTAATAGTAGGTGATGGATTAGCCAATATTACAGTCATAGACACTCCTACCGAGATAGATAATACACTATTTTTACCTTGGTTGGTAGAAGAAGAGTGGAAAGATTGCGTAAAGAATAAATCTAAATACATTTTTGGCCACTTAGAATTACCTGGATTCAAAATGAACGCTATGATCGAGATGCCAGATCATGGGGGCCTCAATGGCAAGCATTTTAAAAACCAAGATTACGTATTCACTGGTCACTTCCATAAACGACAGTATAAAGACAACATCCATTATATCGGTAATCCTTTTGGTCACAACTACGGTGACGCAAGTGATTTCGAACGTGGTGCTTGCTTCTTAGATTGGGGCGGAAAACCAGAATATATAAATTATGTGGATGGTCCTAGATACCATAGTCTCATGCTTTCGGATCTTTTAAACTGTGTCGATGATATAGCTACTGAGAAGGCCTATATTAAGGTCACTGACGACATGAATATCAGCTACGAAGATACGATTTCGTACAGAGATATGTTCTCCAAGCTCAATGTTAGGGAATTTAAACTGACACCGCAAAAGGTAGAGTACGATCACGAGTACGATCCGTCCGAAAAGTTCGAAACAGTGGACGGTTTAGTAGTAAATGAACTCACAAATATCGACAGTGACAACTTCGACAATGCAATTCTAATAAAGATGTACGATGACTTATGATTAAACTAAAAAATGTAACGATAAGAAACTTCATGTCGGTAGGTAATGTGTCCCAAGGCGTAGTTTTGGACAACGACCCTATCGTCTTAGTCCTAGGCGAGAACAGGGATCTAGGCGGAAACGGCAACAGAAACGGCGTAGGGAAGTCTACTATAGTGAATGCGATAACGTATGCACTATATGGAGGGGCCTTGACCAATATTAAGCTCAATAACCTAATAAACAAGACGAACGGCAAGAACATGTTCGTGACGATAGAGTTCACTAATGGTAACGACACGTACAAATTAGAACGTGGGCGTAAACCTGACGTGTTTAATATGTATATCAATGGATCTAACCCATACGATAATGACGCACAGGGCAATAATAGGCTCACGCAGAAGGACGTAGAAGCCATTTTGGGAATGAATAAAACATTATTCTCTAATATCGTCGCTTTAAATACGTTCAATGAGCCTTTTTTGTCCATGAAGGCAGCGCCACAACGAGAAATGATGGAGTTACTACTAGGAATGACGAAGCTTTCTGAGAAGGCTGTGTCGTTGAAGGAGAATATAAAGGATACTAAGGACGAAGTCAAGGAAGAAGAGTACAAAATAAAGTCCATTGATGACAGTAACTCAGTTATCCAACGAAGTAAAGACAGCCTTGCGTCTAAATCGAGTAAGTGGGAGACAACTAGAGAGCAGAACCTTGTAGATTTAACTAGTGCACTGTCCCTTTTATCCGAAATGAATATTGAAGATGAACTTGAGAATCATAGATTACTAGGCGTCAAGAAGGAAGCTGATACGTTATACCGAGAGGCATCCACTAACTTAAACATACTCAGTAAAGACTGTCAAGCGCTTATTAAAGAAAGAGACAGGGAACAACGCCATTTGGATAGCGCCACTGAAGGCGTATGTCATGCTTGTAATCAGGTATTACCGGATGACAATACTACTGAGACCAAGAAAACACACGCAGAGACCATAGAAGAGCTAAATAAGGCCATAGAAGAACTTGAGGCTGGCATAGCTATACTCACTGCCGACGTGGACAGTATGGCCACTATAGAAGCTCCTACAGTTTTCTACTCTACGTACGAGGAAGCATATAACCACCAGATTCAAATACGCTTAATGGCTGATGAACTGGAAAAGGAAATGAATTCCACTAATCCGTATGTCGATCAGATAACTGAACTGGACACATCTATAAAGAAAGCAGATTTCACTAGAATGGAACAGCTCGTAGCTATACGTGACCACCAAGATTTTCTTCTAAAATTATTGACGAATAAAGATAGCTTCATCAGAAAGAAAATTATAGACCAAAATCTATCATTCTTAAATGACAGGTTACGACATTACTTAGAAACTATTGGACTGCCACACTCAGTTGTGTTCAATCCTAACTTAGATGTTTACATTACTGAGTATGGCCGTGACTTAGACTTCGATAATTTGAGTAGAGGAGAAAAGACTAGACTTATCCTTTCTCTATCATGGGCGTTCAGAGACGTATATGAATCCATGAATGGATCTATAAATTTATTATTCATCGATGAACTATTAGACTCAGGCCTAGACGCGAGCGGAACCGAATCCACATTAGCTGCGCTTAAAGTTATGGCTCATGAGCAAAATAAAAATGTAATACTGATCTCCCATAGGGAAGAGTTAGTAGGTAAAGTAGACAATATCATTACTGTATGTAAAGAAAATGGCTTTACCCGTATAGAGACATCGGAGTTGTAATATGGACCACAAGCCTTGGGAAGAAACTGACGTATGGAAATCTGAGAGCCAATATCTAATTTGGCTTCGAGGAAATCTAAGAAAAGCGTTATGGCAGCATTTTCCGCCTAGGATTGCGTTCAAAAATGAAAGGTGCATTAACGTGACACCTAACATCAGAGAACAATATGGTCTCAGCAAGGCTTGTAAGTACGTAGGGGTGTGTGAGTTCTGTGAGGAATACCATCCCAAGTCTAAACTTGAAGTGGACCATATCGAAGGATGTGGTGCGCTTACATTAGAGAATAAATCTGAATGGATAGACCGTCTTATATGTTCCACATCGAATATGAGATTAGTCTGTAAGCCATGCCATAAAATTCACACTTACTCGGAACGAATGGGTATATCATTTGAGAGCGCTAAATTAGAGAAGAAAGTAATTGAATTTTCTAAAAAGCCCACGTCTATGCAGAATACATACCTCAAGAAAAGAAATCTACCCCACAATAATGCTAAAGTGAGGAAGGAATCTTTTAGGAAGGTGCTGCTTGAAGACTCAAAGGCCGAAATCACTTAGTTTGTAATTCCCATTTGGGTACTTATTGATGACATCTGCGATCTTCGTCTTAGTTCTATCCTGAAAACTACTACCATTGCGGTATGCAATCTTCTTAGCCGACATGAAATTCATCTCGGCTTTTGTCATGCCTGTACTTTTGTCGCTTTTCTTTCTAGGATTACCTGATGAGGTCCATTTCTTTCTTTTCTTTTTGAATACGCCTGTCTTACCTTCAACTACCGCACCCGTAAATATACCAGCTAACATGTCAGCAGTGGTTTTGTCAAGTACTATTACCTCTACTTCCCTTCCGACTTGCATAAAATCGTGAGAACGTATTGCAGTGCGACCTATAGTCTGATAAACACTCTCCAATTTGAAAGCGTCGTTAAGAACATTACCGTCTATATTACTTAATTTTTCCATAATACCCTTTACAGCAGTAGGGAATTGACATACGGTGAGTGCTGCCACTCTATGATATGACGTATATTGGTTCTGTCCGTGACTCTTTACGCTTATACTGGCTACATTATCCAAGTCATCTAGGGTCTTTACGTTACCATTTCCGTTGAAAGTCCAACTCTTATGGGTCGCATAAAGGAAATCTCCATCTGGCCAGTGTGCTGCTACTTGTGAAAAAAGTAGATCCCTAACATTCTGCTTACTTTCGACTGGCAGACCCTTCGGCTTATTATCGTGCAGCATACCTTTACTGGATTTATCATTATCATCCATTAAGTGGTATATCTTTAATAAAGATCCATGTGAGTGGGTATCCTTACTTATTAAGCTGGCCAGCGCAGTGTCTTCAACGAATTCTACGTCAAATACCTCTTTGAATAGATGGTACTGTAGGGTATTCAGGAAATCAGCACACAGCACAGTGGTAGATTTGAACTTACTCGCTATACTGATAGGATCTACGATAGACACCGTTTGTAAATATGTATCGGTTACTTTCGCAAAAACTGCACTGGTACGTTTCTGCATAACCGAAAGAATTCTGGAAAATTGTTTACAGTTAAGATTATCACGTTTATGATACATCTTAATGATATCTTCATACTCATCCACATATTCTGGGTTGTCTTCTAAGCGATATATGTCCTCCACCACGTGATGGCAACTTATAAAATCAAGATACGTGTCGAATGTTTCTTCATCTGGCGTAAATCTTAGGAAGTCGAATACCGGCAACTGCTCATCTACGTACAGGGAACAGCCCTTAAGCATCGTTTTATTTGAGGTGAGGTCAGAGTCCAAATACATCAGTAACGCCGCGTGGCTGATCACTAGAGCACCATAGGACACATCATCACATAGATCACGAATAGCTTCATCGACCTTATCTACCATTCCGCCTTGTTCAGCGGACACAGTATCCTCGTTACCTTTTTCTTCCAGAATAGCCATTGACTGCGAAGATAGTACTAACTTAGCCTTTCCGCCTTGCCTTCTTATGTCCGTGTGTGTCTGTAGTGCAAGTTTGGCAGTGGGAGCAGCATATATCGCGTTTATATGGGGTGATGTATTTATGTGAGATATAAATGCCGAGGTCTTTCCTGCCCCAACACTCGCGTTCACGTATAGGATCTGTGTTTTCATATCTTACCTTTGTTCAAATATAGCGGAGTATAGCATAAATCCCATGTATTGGCAACAAAGTTCCAATTTTGGATCGCGGTGTTGAGTAAAGTAAAGGAATGATTTTTTTATATAATATATAATTACTAGATAGATTATAGTAGTTATCTTTATTATTTCATTATACAAAATATTTTGTCCTTCATTTCAATTTATATGTGTGTAATTACGTCGATAATGCATCGATATGTGTCTATATGTCATTAATATTCCATTATATGAATTGACGTCGGTTCTTCGCAAGCTCAGCTCCAACGCAAATCCACATAATTCCTTTGGTTATGTCATCGCTTCGCTCTACAAACCAATTGATATTATTTAATTTGTAGCTTAAAAACAAATAAAGGCGTACACAATATAATTATATATGTGATATGGAGGTACGACATATGACATATCTAATATTGCAGTGTCGGTTGAGTGGAATGAAATGGAACTGACCGTCATAGCAATATGTCATTATACATTAATAATTTATATTTTAATACATTAATAATATATAATGAGCACCGCGATTCAAAATCTGTTTACATATCGAACTAAATAAGTTATAATAGTGCCACATTAAATGGAATAACAAATGTATCTTAATATAAACTTCTCTTTACTAGACTTAGCCTTACAAGAAAACATAATCAATGGGTTTGAAGCCACATTCATCAAAGAAAAGCAAGGGTTATATGTGAAACTTCTCTCAGATAAGCAATTACTTGTATTTGAAGACGTATTTCCTAGATTAATAGAGGGCACTATCTCAGTAACCGAAGAAGAACCTCAGACACACGCCTCATACGCGCCAAACCACGAATATAAATATTCATATCAGTATGACGCTAACTCAGACCCAGATCATGATCCAGAATAGTTACTTCCACGTCTTACCGGAATATACATCCAGTAATTTATTCTCCCAATCTTTGCCATATAGGTCTAAGACGTCTTGATCCACATGTAAAGTTATAGACACTACATACTTGCCTATATTCTGAAACCTCACGTAACCAGTAAATTTATTGAAGTTTAAGTATATGAAAGAGTTGATTTTAAGAAGTATATCACCAATTTCACCTTCTATCAAGTTAGTGCCTTCACGATGGGACATGTATTTTATAGTCCCTTTCTGTAAAACAACGTCAGTGTAAATTTCATCACCTGTCATTTCTTGTGTGTAAATTTTACCAACCATAGTCTTGCATTGGTTTATTGATAAGTCATAAACGACGCCATCACCATAGTTGAAGGCATCGATTTTATGTTGATTTTTTCCATTATAATAAAGGGACCAGTTAATCTTCTGGGCGTCTAGTATCTTGGTAGTTTCGCAAGCCCACTTAATATTCTTAAGTCTGCTTGCTTCTTCTACTGTTCTAGGTATGTATACTGTGTCTTGCATAATTGTGTCCTTTATAACCATTCTTTGCCGGTCATATTCTGTATCTTGTGGTTTAGCTTCTTAAGCATCCGGTTTCTTTCTAGATGCGACATACGTCTAGCTTCAGTGTAGGTTACCCCACCATCCATGTACACGCACATATCTGTAATCTGGTCTTCAATCAACTCAGAACTTTTTTCAAGGGACTTAATCGTTTCCGATATACGTTCGTCGTCTAGACTTATTAAGACCCCGTAGAAAAATTTACAGGATTTGTCTCTATCTGTGAACTCCATGTGTTTTCGCATTCATCACACTTAATAGTTACGTTGGTGTCTATGCCTATACCGTTGATTTTTTTCACTTCAGTTTCAATCGACTTCGCATCTCTTATTTCAATGTTCTTGAGAAGATCAATGATGTTTGCCCTATTTGACTCGTCTGCGTACAGATCAATGTTAGCCTCGTCATCATGTAGACGGTATATGCTACCCGCTATAAGCTCGGCATTAAGAGCTGTCATTTTCTTTATGGACTTGTTGAGGACTTTAAGTACCTCTTCAGTACCGGCATTGGCGTTAATAAGTTGCTTCTGAACTTTTTCTTGCTCGAAAGCCAACTTCATCATCTTAATTTTGTCATTATATGTGAAAGGGCGCACAGATGCATTCAGTCCGCTACTTAACTTAACGATATATTCATCATCTAGGCTCTGGCAGTTAGCCAGCATTTCTTCTAGGTTAATAGCATACGTGTTCTCGTGTGTACATTTACCGCACACTGAGGTGAAGTCAGTTTCTTTACCGTATGAAGCGACCCTTATTGCTGTTAATAGAGCATCAACATCATTGGTTAATAGCGACAGTGGCTTTTTCAAACCATCTACGCAGCTCTTAAGTACAGTGGTTACCGCCTCTCCATTAAGTAGAGCATCAGGGTTTTTAAGGATGATCTCGTCATCACTGGTCATGGCACGAATGCCTACCTCTCCATTGTCCGTGAAGTCTATAACTTGGTCTGTGTAATATGTTGTACCGGAAGGAAGTGGCACATATGTACTCACCTTGCGGTAATAATCGTGGAATATGTCAGAATTCATTTTTTTAAGGTTCCTATGTTCTGTGATAAATAGTGTTCATGCAAGTATTTATGCATACGAATTTAATACGGATAAAAATATGGATGACATTAATATATTAAGCGTCAACGGAAAAGATCCAGAGGATATGCCATGGGCAAGGGAAATGACCCTTCAGGCTATCGCTAAGGATATTTCTAAAATGGCAAAGACCTCGCAGCGCGACTCTAGCTCTATGTTGGATTCCATACTTGAAGGTAATGAAGAGGGTGAAGCTCAGCGCGAAAGACTTAATAGAGAAACCAAGTCTGGGAATGACGATGCTAGGCAAGACAGTAGAATAAGAAATAAATTACAGCAAAGTACCGTAGATAAACTTGAACATATGGGCGTTAAGTTTGATGGTATGGGTGATAATTTACTTGGTGGTATGGGCGGCGGAGTAATGGGCGTCGTTGCAAATGCGGTTGGCGTTGCATTTGACACAGTTATTGAATCTATGGTCGCGGGAGTATCTTCCTTTGCCGATGCATATAAAGATGGTCTTGCCGTAGGCGAAGACGCATACGAAGGGTTCGTGAATAGTACTATAGGTTTACAGATCAGTATGTCCAGTTTGTCAGAGATCAGTCAAGAATATACCAATATGATGAATCAGGTTGGCATCCCTACGTTCCTTAGCTTCAATGATGCAATGCGTAAAGGTGAAGAAAATAGCGTGAGCTTCATGTCTAAGTTTGGTTTAACAAATCGTGAGGCTGCAGATTATATGGCTTCGTATTTAGACCAACATCGTCTTTTAACCGGCATGGAAAATCTAGAATCTATGCGTAATATGAAAAAGATGAAAGAGTCATATGCCAATACGGACAGATTTGCCAAAGCGTTAGGTGTGTCAACGGAACATCTAATGAACCAATTAAAGGCTCAAGCGGAAGACGTCAATGTAAGAAAGGCGATGCTGAACGTTGATAAAGATTCTAAAGAGTCCATGAATAAACTTCTTGCTATCGTGCCCGACAGTATGAAGAACATGGTTCTAGATATGCTACAGAATCCAGCATTAGCTGAAGGTACTAATTCATTCAAAGATTTACTTAAGGGTGGCGCGTCAGGCGTTGCGTACGCATTAAAAGATATCGTAATGGCGGCGAATGATGGTTCATTAGCTATGGGTGATATAGAAGGAATCATGCAAAACTTAAATGGTGAGTTTAAGAAGGTGGATCTAGACAGCCTTAATGCTGCTGGTACAGCCGGTCACAGTTTCGCAGATACAACCAAAATAGCAACGGTAGAATTCAAAGAACGTATGGATAATATCAATGCGACCCTTAAAGCCGGTACGAACATCTATGCAGAAAGTAGCGTTACGTTAGGTAATTTCATTGAGACTACTGAAGGCGCTATACAGAAGTTATTCGCTGATCTAGCAACTCCTGAAATGTTAGAAATGTTCACGTACGCGTTAGGATTAGCTACTGAAATGTTCACAGACACAATGAAGAGCTTCGCAACTATAGACCAAAAAGATATTAAAGAGTTCTTCAACACTACATTACCTGGATTTTTCGTGACAGTAAAAGAGATGATGGTAGGTATCAGTGAAGGATGGATGAATTTCAAATCATCATGGCTTGGTGAGTCGATGGGGTTTGGCGGGACAGTTACTAAAGAAGAAAAGGCGGAGTTGGTTGCGCAGAAAGAAAATCTAAACCACACGAAGAATATATTTAACGCCCAACAGACCGTTCTTAAACAGATAGAAGCCGGTCCTGCAGAGAAAGCTAAAGCTGCTGCGGAAAATGAACAAAAAATAAAAGCACAGCAAGAAAAAGTTAATCAAGAGAACAGAGGACTGACGCCAGAACAAGATAAGGCCTCATTCACCGCGAGCGAAAAGCAACTAGAAGTTCTCATGGCTATTAAGAATACTTTAGAACTACAAGAAAAGATCTTGAAAAAAACACGCACAGACGCAAAAAGTAAATCCATCACAGGTGGAAAATAAGGAAGTATAATGAGTTGGAAGAAATATTTTAAACCAGTAAACAGCGTAATGCCTGCCCAACATAAATCCGTGGGCACTCCGCAATCTGCAGACAAGTTTAATAGTTGGTTGCCAGAAGTTTATAATGGACCGCCAGATAGACTACAACGCTATGCCCAGTATGAACAGATGGACATGGATCATGAAGTTTGCGCAGCAATGGATACATTGGCGGAATTTTGCACTCAGAAAAGTGAGAGTACGGGCACGCCATTCGACGTAGAATATCTTACTGATCCGAGTGAATCGGAGAGTAAAGTAATAGATAGTGCATTAAGAAGATGGTGCTCTATTAATGATTTCAATAAAAGAATGTTCAGAATGGTTAGGTCAACATTAATGTATGGAGATCAATTCTTCATTCGTGACCCAGAAACTTTTAAGTTGTATTGGGTTGATCCTAACAATATAGAAAAAGTTGTTGTTAATGAGAGCGCAGGTAAGAGTATCGAGACCTACTTTATTAAGGATCTTGATCTTAATCACCAGTCTTTAGTTGCTTCATCTATGACTAACTCCAAAAAAGGCGGTTACGCTAATAGATCTCACGGATTTGGTAACTTAGCTAATATGCAAGCCCCAGCACAAGGAGCCACATCGTCATACTTTACATCGGGTGGCACATCTGACTCTGACGTAGCCTTTCCGGTAGCCGGAGAGAACGTAATTCATATCAGTCTTACTGAAGGTATGGATTCTGCTTGGCCTTTCGGCGTGAGTGAGCTTGAGCCAGTCTTTAAAATATATAAGCAGAAGTCGATGCTTGAAGATGCGATGTTGATTTACCGCATCCACAGAGCACCTGAGAGACGTGTATTCTCCATTGACGTTGGTGATATGCCACCTACACAGGCACATCAATATCTTGAGCGTGTTAAGTATGAAGTGCAACAGAAGCGTATGCCTAATAGAACAGGTGGCGGCGAGAACATCACGGACTCAGCTTACGATCCCCTATCTACCTTAGAAGATTACTACTTCGCTGTTACGGCTGACGGTAGAGGCTCTAAAGTAGATGTATTACCAGGTGGTGATAACTTGGGCGAAATAAACGACATGCTTTATTTTAACAATAAAATGTTTAGAGCATTAGGAATCCCTAGTTCATATATTCCTACTGGACCAGACGACGGCAGCGCTACATCTTCTGACGGTAAAGTGGGCACAGCTTTCATACAAGAATTTAGATTCACTGAAAGATGTAAAAGGCATCAACGTCAAATGGTTGATGCTATGGATAGAGAATTCAAACTGTTCATGAAAGAAAATGGCATCACGGTTGATAACGGAATGTTTAATCTTCAATTTTCAGAACCGCAGAATTTCTCTGAGTACAGACAGATTGAATTAGACTCTGCTCGTATAGCTGTGTTCTCTCAAGTACAAGAGATTCCGTTTGTGGCTAAGCAATACGCATTAAGACGTTACATGGGCTGGACAGAAAAAGATATCTTCGAGAATGAGAAATACTGGAAGATGGAAAATGAAGAAGAATTTACCGACGAAGATCAAGGCGTTGGCTTAGGTCAAGTAGGCATGAGTGGATCTGACTTTGAATCAGACGAGTTCGGTGGTGAAGAAATGATGGGCGACGAAGAGATGAGCGATGAAGGTGATTTCGACGCTGACTCAATGGGCGCTGAAGACGTAGAGAATTTTGGGAACTAAAAATGAAGAAGAGCGATATTATTAACGAGAATTATGATATGGAAGATGATGAGTATATGAAGGCTGAGCTTTCAGATACCCGTCGTCCTAGACTTACCATACGACACCTTAACAAGCTACGTAAGCTAAAAGACGCTAGATCGATACAAGATCAAGAGAGATCTGTATTTGTTAAGAAGATGTATGGTGCCCCACCGGCAGATATGGGCGGTGGCATGGATGATGGCATGGAATTTTAAATAATTTTATACCCCAACATAATAAGGGCATAAAAAGGGTTAAATACATTAATAATGCCCCTCTTTTTGCAAAAAGTGCGTTTTTGACCCCTTTTTGCGTCCCTTTTATTTAGAAAGTATAAATATCCACTGTAGAAAGATTTAAACGTAACAATCAAAGGAGAGAATAATGTCACAATCTAAATTAGCCAGAATTCTGGATTTAATTATTAATGAAGACACTGACTCTGCTTCAGATTTACTACATGACGTATTAGTTGAAAAAGCTCGTACCATCTATCAAGAAATTGCTGAAGATGAAGAAGTATGCGGCGATGAAGAACTTGACGAAGAAGCATGTGACGAATCAGAAGAAGAAGAAACTATCGAAGAAGATTTCGGCGGAGACGAGAAAGAAGGTTTCGCAGCTGATATCGCACAAGACGAAGAAGAAATTGATTCTGATGAAGTTTCAGATGATTCTGATATCGACGGTTCTGGTGGTGAATTCGGAGAGTTTGGTGATGAAGGCGAAAGTGAAGCTGAGCCTGAAGAAAGAATTGAAGACCTTGAAGACCAGTTAGCAAGTTTGAGAGCTGAGTTTGATATGTTAGTAGGACAAGAATCAGAAGAACCTAATCACGACCTAGACGGTATTGGTGATGAGGGTGGATTCGATTCAGGCATGGGCGATGAGTTCGGTGCTGAAGAAGAATTCGCAGATGAGTCTTTTGTTTACGAAGGTACTAAGTTCCAAAGCGAAGTTAACGTAACACTTGACGGCGAGAAAGATGCTACTAATAAAGAAGCACCTTACACTAACGCTCCTTCGAAAGAAGAGTTCGGTGGTAAGCCAGTTAAGATCGGTAAAGGCGACGGACAAGGTAAAGAAGTAGATAAGACTGCTGCAAAGAATAAAGATAGTAAAGAAGACAATGTAGATGTTCCTAATAAAGATCAATCTGCAGATTTAAAAGGCGAAGGTAAGTTTTCAGGAACTGGTAAGAATAGTAAGCGACCTACTATGCAAACCAAATCTCCTCTTACTAAGAAACCTAAGTAATCATGTCTAATTCGCTATATGAGTATTTCGATCCGCAAAGAGCCAAGATGGTTGTTGAATCTCTTGCGGGAGCAAATGGTAAAGACTTATACATGTCAGGTATTTTTGTTCAGGCTGAACAGAAGAATCAGAATGAAAGAGTTTATCCATTACACGAAATAACAAACGCTGTTAACAGTGTTAAGAATAGAATTGCTGAAGGTCAAAGTATTTTAGGGGAGCTTGATCACCCTGAAGAACTTTCGATTAATTTAGACAAAGTTTCACATGTTATTACTGATATGTGGATGGAAGGTAACGACGGTTACGGGAAGTTAAAAATTGTACCTACTCCAAGTGGTATGATTGCGAAATCATTATTAGAAAGCGGAGTTATTTTGGGCGTAAGCTCACGTGGCTCAGGTAACGTTGCTAATAACGGATTCGTAAGTGACTTCGATATGATAACTGTTGATATTGTGGCTCAGCCTAGTGCTCCGAACGCATATCCTAAATCCATCTATGAAAGTTTATATAACATGAGAGGCGGTGCACAGATAATGGAAGTTGCCAGAGCGGTTTCACATAATGAATCCGGTTCTAACAGACATCTTCAGCGAGAAATTTTGAGTTTTATAAAAGAACTCAAGAAATAAGGGAGAGAAGACAATGAAATCTACGTTCGAAAAAGCTCTTACTGAAAACCTTGACCTTCCTACGGAAGTTAAGGAACAGCTTAAAGAAGCATGGGATGAACAGTTGTCTGAAGCAAAAGAAGAAGTTGCTGCCGAAATGCGTGAGGAATTTGCACAAAAATTCGAACACGACAAAGGCACAATGGTTGAGTCTATTAACCAATTCCTAGAGGAAAAGGTAAGAGCTGAACTTTCAGAATTTGCAGAAGATAAGAAAGCCCTAGCTGAAGAAAAAGTTGTATATAGAAAGAAACTTAAAGCGTTCGAATCTTTCCTAGCTCAAGGTCTTGCTAAAGAAGTTAAAGAACTTCGTGAAGACCGCGTTAAGGCTAGTACTAGTCTTAAACAGTTAGAAGGTTTCGTAATCGAACAACTTTCTGAAGAAATTAAAGATCTGCATGCAGATAAAAAAGCTTTAGTTGAACAGAAAGTTAAGATGGTAAAAGAAGGTAAATCAGTATTAGCGGAAGCTAAACGTGACTTCCTTGTTAAAGCATCTAAGTTGGTTGAATCCAACATTGACACATTATTGCGCAATGAGATCACACAGTATCGTGATGATATCGTTTCAGCAAGAGAAAATGATTTTGGTAGACGCGTTTTTGAAGCGTTTGCAGCTGAGTACATGACTTCGCACTTGAATGAAAGTTCAGAAGCTAAGAAATTACAATCAATTCTTTCTGTGAAGGAAGATGAGATCGGCAAGCTTAACGAATCTCTTAAAAAGAAAACTGGTTTAGTAGAAAGCGCTCAGCGTAAAGCTACTGCGGCCAAAGATCTTTTAAGCAGAGACAGAGTTATGAGTAAACTTCTATCTCCATTGGGTGGTGATAAGAAGATCGTAATGAAGGATTTACTGGAATCTGTGCAAACAGATAAACTAGAAAAATCTTTTAACAAATATCTTCCGGCTGTTCTTAATGAAGGCCAAAAACGTAACGTAGAGAGTTCTACTGTTATAAACGAGAGCCTAGTTGAGAAGACTGGTGATAGGGCAGTTGCCCAAACAAAAACCTCGGAAGGTGACTTAGCTGAAATCGTTAGATTGGCTGGGTTATAAATACTACTAGGAGACTTAAAAATGTCTAAACTTATGGAAAGTAATTGGGGTGCAACTAAAACAGCACTTCTAGAAGGTCTTCAAGGGCAACGCAAAGATTCAATGGGTGTAGTTCTTGAGAATACAAAACGTTATATTGCGGAATCTGCAACATCTGGCGCAACACAGGCTGGTAACATCGCTACGGTAAACAAAGTGATGCTTCCTTTGATCCGTCGTGTAATGCCTTCTGTTATCGCTAACGAAATCTTGGGTGTTCAACCTATGACTGGTCCTGTTGGTCAGGTACATACTTTACGTGTTCGCTATGCAGACACTAAAGCTGGTGTAGCTGCTGGTACTGAAGCATTAGGTCCGTTCGATATCGCTAAAGCATACTCAGGTAATGAGCGCTTAAACGATGCAAACAACCCTTCAGTTGGTGCTGACCGCACTGCAAGATTAGAAGGACAAGCTGGTAACAGAATGTCTATCCAAATCTTAAAAGAAACTGTTGAAGCAAAAACTCGTAAATTGTCTGCTCGTTGGACTTTCGAAGCTTCACAAGACGCTAACGCATTACACGGTATCGATATCGAAGCTGAGATCATGCAAGCATTAGCACAAGAAATCACAGTTGAGATTGACCAAGAAATGTTGAATAACCTTCGCATCTTATCTGGTCCTGCTCCTGTAACTTACGACCAAGCAGCCGTTTCTGGTACTGCTACATACGTAGGTGACGAGCATGCTGCATTAGCAGTTATGATCAACCAACAAGCTAACCTTGTTGCTGCACGTACACGTCGTGGTGCTGCTAACTGGGCTGTTGTATCTCCTACTGTATTAACAATCTTACAGTCTGCTACAACTTCTAGCTTTGCTCGTACTACTGAAGGTACTTTTGAAGCTCCGACTAACACTAAGTTAGCTGGTACTTTGAACAGCACTATGAAAGTTTATGTTGACCAATATGCCGCAGATAATGAGAAAGTTCTGTTAGGTTATAAAGGCGCAAACGAAACTGATGCTGCTGCATTCTTCTGTCCTTACGTGCCATTAATGAGCACTGGACCAGTAATCGATCCAGATACATTTGAACCAGTTGTTTCTTTCATGACCCGTTACGGTTACATGGAATTGACTTCATCTGCTAACTCTTTGGGTAACGCAGCTGACTACTTGTCAAGTATCGCAATCGACACAGCTAACCTTAAATTCCTATAATTTTAGGTTTAGTTTAGAAAGCAATAAAGCTCACTTCGGTGGGCTTTTTTTATGCCTGTTAACTACGCTCTGAAAATCTACTAAAACGCGATAAATAGTAGTAAACTCACTTGGAACACGATATGAGCGAAAACATTAATTTTTCTAACAATTTAACATTCACTAAGGTAACAGATTTAGATACCAGTGAAGTTGTGTTTGACATAACCGATACAGAAGGTCTCATAATTAGTGTTCCTTCAGCCGGATCTAATCCTACGTTGACCGTGAGCGGTGACTTGGATGTAACGGGCGATCTTAACGTTGCCGGTAATACAGTCGTAAATGCAGACACCAAATTATCAATAACAGATAAGAACGTTTTAATGAACGTGCCAGAGGAACCAAAAGAACCTCAAGGTAACAGTACATTAAATTCGGATATAGTAGATACTGCGACTGTAACAGATCCAGGTGTAGGTTTTACGCCATCCACGACTGTTCCGGTAGTATTTGAAAGTCCACCTTCAGGAACAACTGCTACAGGTACTGTATCCGCAGACGCCGGAGGTATAGTTGCATTTGGTTCCGCAGTTACTATTACTGATGCCGGTACTGGATATGTAACACCCCCGACATTCACTTTCGGTAGTGCAGCTAACACCCCTCCTAGGCCTACAGTTATGCCAGATGGTTCTGGGTCAATTGTAGTTAGGGATTGGTTCGATGGCGTAGAAGCGCACGCCGGTATCCTATGGGACGACACTGAGCTGTCATGGGATCTTAACTTTGGTATAGACCAAGACATTTATGAAGGTTCGCCTAGTGGCCCTATCAATACGTTAGCAGCTAATCCGAGAATAAGAAATCTTGGTGACCCAATAGATCCTTCGGATGCGGTTAACTTATCCATCATAACAGCGCTAGAATTAAATGATCTAGCCGACGTTGTTGTGTCTGGCCCATCTGTCGGTCAAGTATTAAGATACAATGCGAGTGGCGATTGGGAAGCTGATCAATTAGATTTTTCTGATCTATCTGGGATATCAACACCAACTACAAGCTCAGGGTACTTTTTCTGGAATCATCTTCTAGGTGCCTCTGGAGAATTTGAATATAAAGAACAAATACCATCTACTGATATTTCAGGACTAGCTACTGTAGCAACTTCAGGCACATTAACTTCGTTGACTGACACTAATGTACCGGCACCTACGGACGGGTATGTACTGTCATGGGATGTCGCTACATCTAAATGGATTGATGTTCCTAAGATTGCAATTGGTGACTTAGATACAATCCAGAGTCCATCAGTTAGTCCTACTGCTAAGGTTGCTACTGTTACAGACAATGTGACTATCGATGCGGATAATAATTTAGTTGTTACCATTGGAAACTTGGTGACTGTAGATGTCGTAGACAGCTTCACACTCAACGCTAATAGTGTTCTATTAGATACCGTTGCACCTGTGGTACTTAATACTGGAGCAGGCACTGACGGCGAATTGAACGCCAGTGGCGACCTTATACTAACCTCTACAGCAGGCGATGTATATTTACAAAACGTAAGCTACCCAGAATCTGAGATTACTACTCCTAATTTATCATTGTTATTTTATAACTCAAGTACTAATGCCATGGAATGGGGGTTACTTCCTACGTCTGCTATTCAGAACAGACTAGAGAATAGTATCCAGACCACCTACGTTGACGTCGAAGAAACTAATGACGTTGTTACACTTAAAGCTCCAGACTTAGGAGACACAAGTATAGGCGGCGGAACTATAACTGATGATGTTGGTGTTATCATAAACGCAGGCGACGGAAGAGATGTATTATTTCCAGGTACTAGTGTCTCAAACATTCACTCCGACACCGGAATGAATATAGAAACTACTCTTGGCGACATGACATTAAATACTGATGGCGATCTTAAATTTAACGGGTTTATATTCCCTGATGAAACGTCTATTAGAGAAGTTGGTGATGTTTTAATTGTAGATCCACTGGACACAATTAATAAAGAAAACTTAGTGTTTGCCACTATGAGTATAGGGCTTAACTCGGACGTTAACTTAACGCCACCTTTAAATGAGTTTGAAGTACTTATAGCTAATGACGCAGGGACGTTTTATAACAAAAGATTATCTTATGATGATCTTGATCCTACCTCTATACCAACTCCGACACTTACCCTTCTTGGTCTTACTGATACGTATGATCCTACTGGTATGGTCCCTTCTGTGCCTGATGAACTTAAGAATAAATATCTACGCTGGAATGAGTTTGGTACTGAAGTGGTCTATGAGACTACCATAAGTGCTGAGAATATAAATTTCATAGGTGTAGCAACAAACATAGAGCCTACGACGTCAAATGTGAATGATATAGGTAGTGCCTCTAAAAAGTTCAAAGACGTGCACGCCACGACTGTGTATGGGGATACATTAGTTGGTTCATATACTAACGCCAATGAAACTATCACTGAGGCTATGTTAACAACCAATGTACAAAATAAACTTAACGCCTCATACGGTGACGCGTTTATAGACGGAGACCAAACATTCACTGGTCAGAATTCTTTTGTGCCTACTGAATCGGCTGACGGATTCGCCGTGTCTACAGATGACGGCAGTATTACGTTGATGACGGTAACTGGTGATATAGATATAAAGTCTACTGACGGGAATATCTATATCGAAGGATATCAAAAGGCTGTTAATTTAGACATATCTGTTGCTGACGTTCCTACTGGAACAGGCACGGTAGTTTTGAATATCGGAAACTTGGTCCCTAGTAATTCAATAGTTACGTCTTGTAGGATTTTAGTTACTAGCGCATTCGATGGCACTGACCCTCAAGTGTCGGTTGGTAACCTTAGTGTTAGTGATTCATTAATGACTATAGCAGAAAACGACCTGACAAGTACTGGGTTAAATCATAGTAATACTTTCTTAGATGTTGGTACTACTGCAAACGGTAAACAACTGGCTGCCACAATTACGTTAGCTTCTGCGACTGTAGGTAACGCTAGAATTCTAATAGAATATTACAGACTGTAAGGGACAAAATAAATGACTAATAAATATGATATATCCGCTGTAGGCGGAACATTAGAAATAGGAAAAAATGGTCCTATACTTACGAATAATTCTGGCGAGTTGGAAGTTAATGGCTCCCCAGTTGGCGACGTGAATCAGGGAAGTGTTAACGCATTCACTGATAGTAATACTTTTTCTATCGATTCATCTTTAGTTGGAGATAAATTTAAAATTAGCGATGATCTGAATTCTGTAAATTTCTCCATGGATGTAGATGGTAACTATAATAATAGTATTATAGGTAGTGTAACCACACCAGAAAATGCTATTACTGATACTATTAGCAGTGTTTATATTGCGCCAGCTAATGCCGGAAACATTTTACGTAAGACCATAGAGATAGGTTCATCGGATGTTCTTATAGATATGAGAATGAGTGGCCTCGATACTAGAAATTTAAACATAGAGGCTGGTAATTCAGTGTTGAGTTTAGAAGGGACTGCAGTTTCCGACTCAGCAACACTTGGATCTGCAAGTACTAAATTCTTTTTTACTGAAACTGGATTAACATCGACACTTAGCATGTTTAATATTGATGGTGATATTAGTATAAAACATGACGGTACATTATCTAATATAGATATGACGTCTACGTTAATTGATATGTCAGCGAGTAAAGGTTTGAGAATTCCTCAAGTGTTAGGCATACAAGTGGATAATACATTAGATCCTGGTATTCCGTCATTGGGTGACGCGTATGTAATAACAGATTCTGCTAACCTTCATGTTAATTTTGGTGCGCCAACGGTAAGTGATAATGACGTGGTGTCGTATAATGGCGCGGCATTCGTTACGGTTATAAGTGTTACTGGGGCGGCAATTGACGGCGGATTAAAAGTTTGGGATTTAGCCGGTAACAAAGAGTACACATATGATAGTGTTATCTGGAGAGAAGATACTGCTGGTGGCGGAACTGGACCTACTGGGCCTACTGGACCCGCTGGGGCTGATGGTACTAACGGAACTAACGGAACTAACGGAACTAACGGAACTAATGGAATAGATGGCGCAGACGGTGCCACGGGACCTACAGGAGCGGCAGGGCCTATCGGACCAGACGGATTAGATGGCCAAGGAGTTCCTATTGGCGGTGCCACTGGGTACGTACTAACTAAATCTAGCATCAACGACTTCGACACTGTGTGGGCAGCAGCATCTGGTGGAGGTGGCAATCCATTTGACCAAGACTTAAATACGTTTAACGATGTGACATTCAACGAAATCGTAGCGGATAAACTAACTACTACTTCCGCGACTCCGTCCACTATTTCTAGCTCAACAACATTAACGTTGTCATCGGTTGAAGGAACGAGAGTTACTGGCGGACCATTTAGATTACCGAGCATGACGCAAACAGAAGTGAATGCATTAGTGTCCCCTCAAGATGGTGATATGATATTCAACACTACAACCGTATCTGCACAGGTATACGTAACTGGCGTATGGGTGTCTATAACATAATGGCTAATTACAAAGAGTATATAGTCGTAGTTAACGAAGGAGTCCTAATCAGTGATGTCGAAATAGATCTGATTAGGGATACTAAGCTTGACAGTGTTGTAGATAGTAATGTAGTTCCTGACAGGACATGTGAGGTTGCTTTAGAGAAGTCAACGAACGACAGAATAACACATTTTTATTTAACTGATGCTGAAGCTAAAAATTTAAAGAGTGATAGTAGAATTCTTGATGTTCATTTAAAACCTACAGTGTGTAAATCATTAATGCAAACTCAGACTTCTAACTTTAGTAGGACTGATACGTTAAGAGATGATCTAGTTAACTGGGGATTAAAAAGGCATATAGAATCGGTAGTTGATACTAACGCGGTTAATGACGTATATGAAGTTGATTACGGGTATAATTTAGATGGTGACGGCGTAGATATTATTATACAGGACGACGGCATACAAACGGATCATCCTGAATTCCAAGACGAACATGGTTTTAGTAGAGTTAAAGAAATAGATTGGTATGCCGAGTCAGGTATGGCCGGAGAAATGCCTTCTAGTTTCTATTCTACGACTACTGCGGACCCTAATCATAATGGTGGCCAACACGGAACTCATGTTGCATCAGTGGCTGCCGGTAAAACGTATGGGTGGGCAAAGAAAGCTAGAATTTACTCCATGAGAATTTTTGGAGGTCCTAATCATGAAATAGACTACGCTGAAAGTTTTGATTTGATTAGGATGTGGCATGAGAATAAGCCAGTAGATCCTAACACCGGAGTGAAAAGGCCTACGATTGTAAATCAGAGCTGGGGATTTGCGTATTACTATGATAATTCGCCGACTGCTAATCCGTCTATAACTAATATTTTTTATAAAGGCGTGGATCAAGGGTATAACGGCGGAGAATCAAGGAAAGTTTCTTTAGGTATGGTTTCGCCAGTACATCCAATAAGCGTGCCTTCCGTGGACGTAGAACAGCAACAATTAACAGACGCTGGTGTAATATGTATACATTCTGCCGGTAATAGTTTGCACGCCCAGACAAGCCAGTACCCAGAATATAATAGCGATATATATGATTCATATTATACTAGAGAAGATATATGGGCAGGTATGGTTATGCCTAATGATCCGATATATTACAATAGAGCTATGTCACCGAACAGCAGAGATACTATTACTGTCGGTGGTATGAGTAATGAGATACAGGGAACGGATGAATTGGCAGATAGGAACAGTGAGCGAGGCCCATTAATAGATGTTTGGGCTGCGGGTTCTAGTATTATGGCTGCTACTAGCGATACATCTAATAACGTAGAAAATGTAGTGTATCCTGACGATAACGCCTATTATATATCTAGACTTAGTGGTTCGTCAATAGCGACACCTCAAGTATCAGGTATGTTATGTTTATTGGCGCAGATGCACCCTTCGATTACACCGGCTCAGTGCAAACAGTTCATAACTACAAATTCAGTGAGTGGGATCTTAGATACGCCTTCGTCCGAAGACTGGACAGACGGTAATACGAACGATAGTACGTATGGATCACCGGATAGAATACTACATTGGCCTTACGGATCTGGCATTAATACAGTTGTGGAAGGAAACACAGAAACTAATTTCACGAATATCACGTAAAGCTGATAAATAGTGTAAAATGAATTAAGAGGATACTATCATGGTAACCAGAGTAAACGGCGGCGTCATTAATGACCAAATGCTAAAAGGTAAGTTAAGATTTTTCAAGATTGTTGGTCCTGCTAATGCGTTCCAATATACTATTGGTACAGACTCAGTGGGTGACGGAACAGGCATCCCAAACGTAGTCGTGCCCAATACTAATACAGCAATCAATGACGCTAATACCGCATTGTATGTTGAGAAAGTTGGTATTAAACAGCCATCACCTAATTCAGTAGCTGAGTATGTTATTAGTGCTATATTAGAGAAGTGCACCGTGTCTATGATCAAGATAGTTAGTGACACTGAAATCCACGTCGCTATCGAAAATACTTCTAATGGTTGGGACACAACTTCTTCCGGTGAGTACGATTTCGATACAGGCCTTGATATAGATTCTGATGCCGCAGCTAATATGCTTGCTGTCATTAAAGATGGTGGAACTTTAACAAATGTACCTGACATAACTAATACTGGAAAAAGCTTCGACACCGCAACATTAGTTTCAGTTACTGAAGTTCCTTTCGTACTGGTATAAGGGGTAACTAGCCTTGGATAAGAGAAGATCACTGCTCCATGAAATGAACGATTACATTCCTCATAAAGATAAAGAGAGTGTAGTCGAATCTAGGGCAAACCATATAATTACGTCAGCTATAAATCTTTTAGAAGATATACACTCTAACTTTACGGAGGAAGAGGCTGAAGTCTTGGAAAAAAGACTCATGAGCAGTATAAAAAATAGAGATTATGGTCGGTTTGATAAACAGATACGTAAGATTAAGGAGTCTAAGAAATGAGATTTAAAGACCTCTTCGAAGCGCCAAGAAACAATCCAGCTGATCTAGCTAAAAAAGTAGGCAGTGTTAATGATGCCGAACGTGATAGAAAAGAAACTATTAGGAAAAGAAATTCATCTAATGGTAAATTGGGCGCACAGACTAGAGCAATGAATAAAGATTTCAAAGCTCTTAATAAAGAACTAAAGAATGATGCCAAGGCAAAGGCTGCTGATCAACAAGCTGCCGTAGAACCTGAGCCGAATAAACCTAATACCGACATGTCTTCGGCTGAAAAGGATTTAATTGCTCCGTTCATAAAAAGTCAAATCCGCGATAGAAAAAGAAAGCGTGGAGTTGAAGGTGACCAAGGCGTAGAAGAAAGAGACGTATTAGATTACGCTCAAGAAAAATATCCAAATGTTGACGCTCAAGAATTAGAAGGTTTATGGAAGCAAGTTTCTGGTGGAGATAGTTCCCCTAAAGCAACTGACGTAGAGACCCCTTACGGTAGCGGTAAGGACGAAGATCCCCAGCCTAATCAAGATGAACCCAAGACGCAGAAGAAGCCTAGAAGAAAACCTAGTGGCGGATCTGGCGGTGGAAGTTCTCCAGAAGGGTCAGTATCTAGTAAGGACATGGGTAGAATCTTAGATAGAATAAAATCTATGTCAATGAAAGAATTAAAATGGTTTAAGAAGGCGATACGTAATGACTGATACCTCAATGAGCGACTTAATTGCTATTGCCGAAGGTAAAGTAATTACAGGGTCCGAAGCAAGACATAGAATAGAATCTGCTGTAAAAAAACACGGTATAGAATCCGAGTTAGGTAGAATCCTCGACGTATGGGATCAAGAATACGGCGGACAGTCTAAGACTGCAGACGTAAACCACATTAATAGATTTCTTAAGAAAGAAGTCGGTGACATAAAAGTATCCAAGAAGAAGCAGCAAGTCGGTAGAGACATAGCGGACTTAGCTAGGTTTGTAAAAGACCATGGTATAGCTGATCGTATCATGGACATGATTGACACGTATCGCGTAGGCGGTAAAAGAGATAAAGCTGGTAGAGTGTTGAAAGGCGTTAAGCGTGCAATGTTCGGTGAGAGTATCTTGCATGAAAGCGATGTGTCTGATGACGTGGTTAGGGATTTCTTTGAACTTCTAGTGCAGAACTACGGTGACCCTACGACTAGTGAAGGCATAACAGAAAGTATAGTCGATGACTTTTTAGATACTAAGTTAGACAGAAATAAACTTAATAGTATAATGTCCACTATTGAAGATAATAATCAGAGTGGCGCATTTAACGCGGTTAAAGATAGTATCCTTAGTAAATGGGGAGACTCCGCATTCGACACTAGTACTCTTAGGTCCATAAGCGATGAGCTAACAACGTTGAGTCAGAAAGGACTGGACATATAATGTTTGAGTTACTAGGTGATTTGTCTGAAAGTAAATCTTTCAGATGTCAGAAGTCGTTAGATAAGATAGAGGAGCAGAGATCGAGAGACCTTCTGTTCGCGCACGTGTGTATACTAATGTGTTTGATTCAGGAAGAAGATACTAAAGACAATGCACAGAGATATATGTCTAAGGCCATCGCATTTGGGAACTTTGACTTTTTCAGATCTTCCGGTAATGATTTGTATATGTTGGCGTACAATGAGAAAGAAAATAAATATTTTGACGAGAAAGGGTTGATTAGGTTTGTCCAAAGTGTTATAATGGGCAACTACAATTTCATATATACATACCTGAATAAACTCCAAACGTCATTAGGTGTCAAAAATTCTACCTTTACCAGATTCAAAAGATACGCTGGGTATTGGGATAGAATTTCTGAAAGAGAAAAGCGTAGAGCTTTGGAAATGGTTCTTATAGATATAAGAAAAGATATGCCAATGTCCGAGCTGTACCATATGATTAGGAGATAAGTATGTCAGGTAATAAAGTTATACTGTCGGCAGATGTTATTAGGAATGCCGCCAAAGAATTAGGAATGGTAGAACCGGCTGAAGAAGGTTCGATCTTAGCCGCGATAGACGATTACTTCTTAACGTTAGCCAACGGACAGTATAGTCCGATGTCAGGTGAACATAATAATGCCTCTAATTATAATGAGGTGTATATAGTTGCTAAGAAGCATAACGTAGATCCTAATTTAATGATGAAGTATCTAACACATACCTCTATTTTTGATAAATTCCAGAAACTTTCCGTTAATGAAAGTATGTTACCGGATTACATTGGTACTCGAATTAAGTCTAAATTGAAACCGGAAGCGTATAAGAAATTTAAAGGTGATGCTGTTAACGCAGTTGTCAAGGCACTTATGAAAGGTGCTAACCTTGGTACTATAGTTGATTCTATCTCAGGTACATATTCAATACCTAGAAAAGAACTGCTTAGTGCAGTGAGAGATGTAACTTCCGCTGATGGAAGTTATGGTGTCACAGAGGAAGACGACGTGAAAAAGAAGAAAGGTATCGAAGGTAAGAAGGGCGGTAGTAATCCAGTCCAGAAGAACTTGAGAGAGTTCAATAAGGGCGGAAGACACACCGATAAGAAAAACGACTATCGTAGAAAAGAGAAGCATTCTAAAAGCTCTGCTACTACAGAGGGCTACAGAGTCGTACCTTCAATTGATAAAGATAGATACCAGAATCGTGAGTGGGAAGGCCTAGAAGGTCCATACTCTAATAAGCACGGAAGAGTCTACTACTATGACACTAAAGCAGGTAAGTACTACGACCCAGACACCGACATTTATATGGCTGTCGATGATGTTATGGAATCTAAAGTAGGAAGTGCTCTGCAAGAATCTGTAAATAGATTCATTAGTGTATTAGAGGGTAAACAGATGAGTATATATCAGGCCAAGTTAATAAACTTACTTGATAATATGAATGCTGATTATCTTTTTACTGGGGATAAAGTATTATTGGAAGAGCCATTAGGTTCACAGATACTTGAGAAGTTCCCAGAGATGGCTGGTCTTATTATCACACGAGGTAAGAAGGTGACTGAGACTATAGCTGGTAATATAGCTGGTAGTGCACAACCTATCGGTGATATGCAGAAGAGAAGAGGTATTGCTGAGATAGAATACGAAAAGATGGAAGACGGTGAAGTAGAGCTTGATGAGTATGATGGAAGTGATGATCGCGGATCTGATCAAGAAGCCAACCTTAAGTTCCTGAAGCAGTCTATGCGTCAAGGCGGAGAGATAACAGTATACGGGGCGGACTACCGCGCACGTGTATTCAAATATGATTTTGATAATGATATCTGGACCGATACGACGAAAGGTAAGACGTACTCCACTGAAGAGTTGTCCGGTGTTCTTAAAAGAAATAACGGCGAATCTTTTGTTGAGTCTAAAAAGTAAATAAATATACTCGTTTTGATACACGTTTTGTGTATAAATGATAAATACAATTAAGAGCGCGATAAAGCGCATAAAAAAATTTAGGAGAAATATTATGGTTGCTAAAGTAAATAGTGGCGTATTCAAGGATCAGGTTTTAGCTGGTTCATTAAGAGCATTTGTAATTGGTGGTGTAACTTTAACAGCTGGTACTTTATCAGCTCCAGTAGCATCTGCAGACGACCAAGAATGGACGTTATCAGCTGGATCTACAGTAAAATATAACGACCAAGACGCTGTTCCAGATACAGCTGCTGAAATGGTTTATCGTATCTTATCTACTCGTTCTACCGTTGTGTCTATCGAGTTTGAAACAGTTACTGATACAGTTCATGTTATCTTAGAAAATGCTTCTGGTTGGGGCTACACTAAGGCTGACGGCGTATTAGCTGATCTAGAAGCTGAACTTCAAGGTTTAGGTGCTACTTTCGCAGTTTCTGTTGAAGGTGCGGTTGCTGGTACAGGCGACTTCTCTGCGGCAACTGCTGTAGAAAATAGAATGGTATTTGATGCTGTTAATGGTGCAATTGCTGCTCCAGCAGTTGGTGGATTGGGCGGTAACGAACACGACCAAGATACTGACAGTAACGCGAAAACTGCTCCTTAATCGGAAACAGTTTAGTATCATAAGAAGCTCACTTAGGTGGGCTTTTTTTATGCCTGTAATAAACCAATAGAACACATGCTCATTCTTTGATAAATAGTGTAAAGATATTTGAAAGGATAAAACATGGTTCTTAAGGTGCACGGCGGACTTATAAATGACCAGTTCTTAACGGGCAACCTAAGACACTATAGTGTTACGGGAGCTGACTTTAGCAATGCTATAAGTGACGGAACTTTTATAATTCCCAATGGTGGCGGTCCCAATATAGATCTAGTTGTAGGTGAAGGCCAACCTGTGCCTGATTCAGCCGCGTCAATAATAATGAATGAAGTTGCTAAATTAGCGACTGTCGTAATCACAAATCCAACAGCGGAAGGATTATATTTCGCTCTAGAGAACGACGATAACGACTGGACCATTGCCGAACTACAGACCATGATCCAAACGTTAGGGACAGTAGGGGTTGATGGAGTCGATGTGAGTGCCGCCATTGTTACAGGAACGGCATATATTTTATATCAGGGCGGATCAGGTGGGTCATCTGACTTCCTAGGTTTAACCGATACACCGGCAGATTATAGCGGGTTTGCTGGTTATTCTGCTGTAGTAAATCCTGCTGAAGATGGTCTTATTTTTGTTGATGTGACTGGTGGAGGAACAACATCACTAGTTAACCTTTTTGATACTAACCCAACCGCAGTGCCCGATGGCATTCTGAGATGGAATACCGCAGGTAATATAGTAGAATACGTCACGACCATAGAAGCAGATATAGTGTCTCTAGATGCCTCCTCGTTCGGTGGTAATTTAAGTCCTTCAGACACTGATGTCCAGACAGCTATGGAGACAATTGATCAGATGACCGCAACTGGCGGTGTCGATTCAGTTATGATAGATGGCCAACATGTACTAGTTCTAACAGACACTACGAGGGGCGATAAAAGACTGTCAGTATCTGAACAAACTATAATGTTCTCCGCTAATAAACTTAGAGACTTAGAATGGATGAACATAGGTAATGCCGTATCGGCTAAATCATCTTATGTTGCAGATTTCAACGGGACAGTAGTGTATATAAGTGGGCATTGTGAAGAAACATTCGCTGAAGATAAGGACCTACATCTATATGTGAATGAAATCAATCTAGGGTACGTGGGCACTTTGTCCGGTGGAACTAACGCAATATTGATAGCGAACACGTTGGATTTAGATTTTAATAAGGGTGATAGGCTAAGGCTTAGAGCAGTCGGCGGGACCGAAACTATAGAAGATACTGTAGTTAAAATAACAATAAAATGGAGAGCAGATTAAATTCTGCCGCATAGACAAAAAGGAATATAAAAATGGCTGGAACATTCTTAGTAAGAAAATTAGATGCGTCTGCGGTAGTAATTGACGATCTTGGTATCACTATATCGGGAACGGCAGGAACAACGTATGATCTTATAGACATACAACCAAATAATTTATCAGTAAGTGATAATTTGGTAGCTGCTATAGGGGTTACATTAGAAGTACTGGACCCTAGGGATGGCACAACAGCACTATCTACTGCGGATGGAGTATTGACAATAGAGAGTTGTAACTCTCCTCATTTCGGTATTAACGGCGGTAGGTTTGCGGCACTTGATGATCCAGCAGTTACCCCAGCGACATCAACATATTTGAAATTTGATGGTACTGAGTACGTAGCTTCTGACGCCTCAGATTTAACTGATGAGATAGGCAATGACGTACAGGATCTTATTGAATCCACGCTCATAGACGGTTCGGATATTACTTTCGTGGTTGATGCGGGTACTGGTAATAACGACAAGACAATCACTATTAACGTTGATGACTCATTCCTGCGTAATACGGGTGATAATCTAACTAGTGGCACGTTAACTATTGATAGTGGCGCTGCAATTACCGTATCAACTGGCGCAGCTTTAACTATAGCGGACGCACCTGTAAATCCCCAAGACGCAGCTAATAAAGCGTATGTTGATTCTATATCTGCAGGTTTAGACCCTAAAGAATCTGTTAGAGTGGCATCTGCCGCAGATTTAGCAGCAACGTATGTTCCAGCTGGAGGAACCGCAGGGACTGGGTCATTTACATCCGCACCGACTTTAATAGATGGTGTAGTGTTAGTTAACGGAGACAGGGTTTTAGTAAAAGACCAGTTCGATGCTAAACAGAATGGTATTTATGAAGTTATAGCGTCTACTATATGGAACAGAGCAGAAGACCAAGATGGTGATCCAGCAACTGAAGTTTCTTCAGGTAACTACACATTTGTAGAGCAAGGTACGGCATCTGGTTCGACAGGATGGGTAGTAACTGGAGATGGAATCTTAACACTTAATGTTGATGATATTGTGTGGGTGCAGTTCTCTGGTACTGGAGCATACACAGCAGGCGTAGGTTTAGGTCTTTCAGGGTCTGAATTTTACTTAGATATTAATAACCTAGTTTCGGATACTATTACGTCTGCAGATTCTATAGCGTTCAATGATATTGATGCTCCTAATACTACTAAGAAAATTACATTGTCAAGTATGTTATCTGATCTTGATATCGTAAATAGTCTTAGTGGTAATGGTATAGCGGTACAGACTGCAGCTGACACGTACACTGCTAGATCTATTATCCCTTCGACTACTGCGGCACAAGAAGGTATATTAGTAGTGAATGGGGATGGCGTGGCTGGCAACATGTCAGTCGGTCTTGATATTAACGGTCTTACGGATAGTGCTGCTGACCTAACTGCCACTGACGAATTGGCTGTGTTTGACGGCACTAACAATTTAAGTATGTCAGGGCAGCAACTAGCGGATGGCGTGGGAACGTTATTAGGATTAGGTTCGTTGACTTTGACCACCATAAATGGCCAGACAGTTTTGACTATAGTAGATAGTACTAGAGGTAATAAGATTTTATCTGTTGATTCAGTTGAACTAACATTCAGTGAGAACAGAGTGAATCATTTAGATTGGTTGGATATCGGAAACGCAGTAGACGCGGATAGTGGTTTCGTGGCTCCTATGAACGGGACTATTGTGATGGCCACAGGAAACTGTGAGAATACCGGAGCTAACAGTAAGGATTTTCATGTGTTCGTAAATACTACTGATCAAGGGTCACTAGGTACGCTTTCAGGTGGTACTAATGTAGTATTCACTAACACCACTGCTAACTTCGACTTTACGCAGGGCGATAGAATACGTGTGCAGGCAAATGACGTATCAGGAAGAATCCAAGATACGGTTGTGTCGGTATACATTAAATGGAGAGGATAAAAATTGTCTATTATAATTAAGAATGTTTCAGTGTCATTGGTCCCTATCAATGACATTGGTATAACAGTTGGGATAGGACTAACATACGATGTGTCTATAATAGATGCATCGGACGTTTCTGCTAGTGCGGTGGACGGTGATATTTTTGACGTCGTGAGCGCAGGCGATATCGTAGTAATAGATCCAAGAGATAACATAACTGAATTGGGAGTGGCCGACAGTCTTGTTGTCCTACGTGCGCATAATGATTCGCACTATGGTATGGCGGCAGGATCAAGAATCATTGACGCCGAAGACGTCGATGATACCGGACTAGCTAATGGGGATATTTTAAAGTGGGGCGGAACTGATTTCCAAACTGTGGCTAATGACCATGACGATTTAACCAATATTTCTGGTGGTGGTGTTGGAGATTACCAACATTTCACTACTGCTGAAAAAACCAATATTAATGCTGTTGCATCTACAACTGGACATACTGGTTGGTTATCTGGTGGTGATGTGTCTATCGGTACTAACCCTAATGAGGTTACAGTGTCTGCCGGTACAGGTAGAATCATAAGATATACAGATCCGCTTAATCCTGTCGTGACCGAAGTGTCATGGCCGCAATTAACAGACGTGCCAATAACCGACATAGCCACAACGATAACGACTACTTTGGGGATTAACTCACTAGGTCAATTAGTGCAGTTCCCAGATTCTATTTTAGAAAGACTAGACTATAAAGAATATATTTTAATAGGATTTATATCCCATTTAGATAATACCTCTATCGATCAGTTTTCTAGTAGTCCGTCAATGGTTGCGTATGACGGCGTAGCTAATGTTGCTGATTTCATTAGGTCAGCCGGTGCCGTTCTCTTAGAGGGTAATAAGGTCTCTGGCGTAGCAGGAACATTACAATTGGCAAAGACTAGTGGTGAGGTTTTCTCTTACGGTACTAATGCCAGTTCAGAGCCAGAAATACCGGACGTTGCGCCAACAATAGCAACACTAGGGAATAATTTCTTCCTTGGCCATAGAGATCCCAGTACCACTGATACTTATCTGTCAGTAATAACTAACGTTATTGATCCGTTACAGTGGGACGATAATGGCGTTTTGACTGTGGTTGGGAATAACAGGTGGACAATTATGCCTGTGTATCTAATTTCCGCCATAAACTTTATAGTAGTGGGCTACGGACAAACAACATACGTGAATTTGAGTGAAGCACTGACTGATTTGAGAAATGGCACTCATGTCTGGGAAGAAAGAGCGCAGTTAAAAAATAGTGCGTTCTTGGGTCATATTGTAGTGAAGAAAGAAGCTACCGACTTAACTGATGAGTTAGAAGCGACATTTGTGTTAGCTCCAACACTGAGAGAAGCATTACGTGGATCGTCAGGTTCAGGAAACACTAGTGGTGGCGGCGGAGTTTCTGCTTGGGGCGATATAACAGGAACGTTATCTGACCAGACTGATTTACAATCTGAATTAGACACATTAACAGCGCACACAGTGGATACTGCTAATCCACACGACACTACTGTGAATAATTTAGATGACACAGTGATTACGTCTCCAGTATCAGGAGAACATCTAGTTTATAATGGGTCATCGTGGGTAAATGACTCGCCGTTAGTTAATCTTCCATTAGTGCAAGTCCGTAGAGAAACATCCATGAATAATTTGGGTACTGGATGGAACGATGTGTATTGGGAAAATACTGATTTTGAAAATAATACAGATTACTTAGAACTTAGTGGCGCGGATGCTAGATACGTTCTATTGAAAACTGTTGGGTTCTATTTATTTGAATATAAAACTACTGGTCTGACGTCCGTTGGCGGAAGGTTAATGTTAGATGGTGGCACATACATAGTGGGGTCTGAAACAGACCCTGTTGGTCTTACATCACAAAGTGGACTGGATAGTACGCGAATGGAAGGCATAGCGACTGCGCAAGTAATAGTCGAATGTACTGCACCTAACCAAACGGTTCATTTACAGTTGCGTTCCAATAATGTCCAGCAAGATGATACTGATAAAATTAGTATGAATGCGGTAGCTTTAATAGGTGTTCAGGGCGTGTCAGGTGCCAACGGACAAGGAGTTCCTTCTGGCGGAATAGCGGGACAAGTTTTGACAAAGGTTGACGGGACCGATTATAATACGGAATGGGCAATTCATGTGCCTAGTCATAATGAATTTTTTGTGGCTAAGAATGGAAACGACACTACTGGTGAAGGAACTAACGATAATCCTTATCTTACTATTAATAAGGCAATAACAGAAATTAACACGCTTAGCCCAAGTGTAACAAATCGCTTCCAAGTAAACGTATCTCCAGGTATTTTTTCTGAGTCGCCGTTTACTATACCGGCTGGGGTAGATGTGGTATGTAAGACTTCTATAATAGTTGCGGCAGACGCAGCTAATGATTTCATAACTCTAGACGGTAGTGGAAATATATATGGTGCCGACGTACAAGGCGTTACTGGAGCAGGAAAATACTGTATAGTTTGTTCAGGTACAGGAACGTCAACGAGTATTATTCGTGAGTGTACTATTGGGTATCTTTCTACGGGAGCAATAAAAGCATCGAGTACGGTAATAGGGCACTCTGTCATAATATCGTTCAGTAATATAATTGCATTTAGTGAAGATGGTGTGTATGTAGATACCAATTCAGATGTTATATATTCTGAAGGACTTATATTTGGCAACGGAACAACCGCGAGAGGAGTTGTGACTAACGGCAGTGGGACATGCACAGTTACGTCTTTGATAGTCGAAAGCTGCGGTACTGGGGCATACCATAACTCGACAGGAACATTAAAGTCAGTCGGGTCAAGTTTTAATCCTTCTAATTTAATACCTGTGACTAGAGTTGGTACGTCCCCGTTAGTGGTGAGATCTACCGACTTAGAATCTGAAAAATTAAACACGTTGACTACCGAAAATATATCTGGTTCTTTTTATGACTTATCTCAAGGGGAACCGAAGTTCAGATTAGTGGATGAGTTGTCAGTTGGATTACCAGGAAATGGATCTGAATCAGCCTTTGGTGAAGGTGATAGTTTCGTAAATGGAATGTTAGTGTGGTCGTGGGATGGAACAACATTCACGGATGTATCAGAAGAAGCATCGAGTACTACAGGCTCCACCTTATCATATCCTAATTTGAATGTTGGTTCAGCACTTTATTTCTCAACGGCTCGCACCGTAGTAGACACAGGAGACTTCATGAAGTTCTATAATATAAAGATCTCGCAAACTGTTCCTACTGACAACACGGGTGAATTAGTCGCGGAATATTGGAATGGTAGTACGTGGGTTGAATTAAATCATATGAGTACCGAAGCGGAATCGAATGGCACGTATAGGGCATTCGCTAAGGAAATATTTCAGGGAACTGGATCAGAACATATTAGATTCGACAGTCATATAGATCCTTTGTGGGTAGCAAACGATGCTGTTGGTATGGGCATCTCTACGTATTGGATACGTATCAGAATAGAAACTGCGCTAACGGGGAACCCTACTTTTGAGAAAATTAAAATAGGAACTAACCGCACGGAAATAAATGCAGATGGGTTTATTGAATACTTTGGTGATGCTAGACCGACTAGCGCTTTGCCATTTGATACAAGTACGTTTATTGCCGCGAATAATTCACCGGCAAATAATGATGTGTATTTAAGTGACACGCTAGGCGTAGGTAGGGTAGAAAACGAATTTCAATCGGGAGTAACAGATAGATGTGGTATGGTATTGCCGTTCCCACCGGAAATAGACACCTCTATGCCGATACATGCTAAATTCCATTTTATATCGGACAGTGCAGACACAGGTACGTTTACTTTTGTTCTGAGGCACGCGAGTTCTAGGCAAGGAGATGGAGTTTATTCAAATACCGCATCAGCGCCATCGACTGCACCAGGACAACAAACGATAACAGTTCTGAAAGCTCCGCCAGCTATACACCAGCAATTCTTAGTTGAGTTTGACTTGGACATATCTGATGTAATAGCTCGTAACGCAGATGGGTCATCGGATTTATTCTGGCTAACGCTGCAGCGCACAGGCGGAACGGATGCCAATACAGGAAATGCAATAATGGTGCAGTTAGAAGTAACGTATGTTAGGTGGGCTTCAGGAGGTCACATAGAATGATAAATTATGGAATATACAGTAAGAGTAAGGGGCTGTTCATAAGAACATACGAATATCACCGCATGAAAGAGTTCGGTGATATGTATGCTGATCCAGATCTAGTTCATATACAACTATTAGGGGATTACCCAGAAGCCCATTACTGGGACGGATCTGCAGTTGCGTATAACGTGGAGTTTGAACCTGAAGTCGTTAAAGAATTCAAAATTTACGACTATCTAACTAACGAGGCTAAAAGGTATCATCGTGGCGGCACCTATCTGCCAGTTGATATAGATTATAAGACTGGCTTGAAAGAAAAACTGCATCCAAGATATACCTACATAAAAGGTGAATTACAAAAGACCATATACTACGGCACTTATGATGAATCTGAATCATTAGAGGCGGACAGGTTTAAAGATCCGACTGTGAGAGTAGATATTGTATACGAACGTGATGCCATGGGATTTGCTAGGAAAAGGACAACGGAAAGGTACTGGTATTATAAGGATGGTACTTATGATGTGACCCTTAGAAAGACGACAACTAAATATTACGATAATACGATGACTATAGTTGAAGGTAAACGACGTCGTGGTAATATAGTGACTAATATGACAATGCCTATAATGGGTATGATGATGGGCACGGAATTGGGAAAAGAAGGATCGCCTTTCTCTTCTCAGGAAGATATCATCATAGAAGGTCGTAGATGGCTAGCTTCCCATAAGGCGGACTTCATAGATTTTGTGGATGATTCCAACCCAACAATTAGTGCTAGTATATCAACAGACGTTACTGCGTGGTTAGATAATTATATTGATGGTAACGGAACCACTATACGAATGTATATGTTGAACGAATTAAATATTCAGGACGTACTGTAATAGTACAGTCCTTAAATATTTATATTGTCTTTTTTCCATTGACGTACTGTGGAAAAAGTTTCTAAGTGTGCACTATATTCGTGGTGCAGCTTTGCCAATTCTATAATCCCTATGGATATCTCACTTGTATAATCAAGCCTATCATAATCCGAACATACATGTTCTAGTACTGCCATGTCTTCTCTTATGGCGCTTAGTAATGAATCGTGTAGTGTGTCATCTTCGAATATACTAATAATCCATTTGTGAAAATTATTATCTGGGTCATACTTAAGAATTGCTTCTTGGAGTGAAAGGTATAAAGCCTTAACAGGATTCAGTCCTTTTCTATATCGACATAACACAGACGGAAACATAAACTTTGAGTTTCTCGTTTTTAAATTTAATAATATGGATTCTTTAATGAATAAGAAATCTTCATTTAATATTGCAGTCTGCTCATTACGAAATTCTTGTAATGTTTGTTCATAAGACTTCCTAGTGGTAGTGGAGCCATGTACTGATATGAGTGATATGTTCTGTGTTATGTTTTCTGAAATGATTCCTGCACTTTCGAATTTCTTCAAATCGGTCTTAAATATATATGTTTCTAAATCTACTACATTAGACATATTCATGGCCTACTTACTGTGCCTTTCTAAGATAGTGCGAATCTTATCCACGCTTCCTTGATTGCAAAGAGTAATATTAGCACCTTGATGCATTGGTTTAGGCCATATTCCCAACTTGGACCAACAGTAACCCACAGCCTCCTTGTTTATGTGAGGTATAAACTCCTCATCAACCACACAAATATAACTGTAATATCTGAAATGCCCATCGTCGCTTTCGTAAACGTCAAACGGGTTTATTTTTCCAATATCAGGAGTGTACCCTACTTCTTCGAGTATCTCTCTGTTAAGGCATTCTATAGGGGTTTCCCCTTCTTCAACCATACCTCCCCATAAACACCACGTGAGTCCGTGAGTTTTATAAGGTGCTCTTAAGTTAAGCAGTACTCTTTCTGTTTTGGAAGAAACGAAGATTGCACCGCACGCTGTCTTTTTTAATTTGTCCATAATAATATTTATCGACTAACAGGTAATACGGTGCTAAAAAGGGTATGAATTAGCTACTTCTTATATCTAGCAGTGACCAATACGTTGGAGTGAATGTTCCGAGTAAGGTATACGCCCACTCTTCGCCTGTGTATCTGTAGTGGTTACCATCAGAAATAGATTCAACATAAACGTTTGCTGGTGACTCTATCGCACTAAAAACGACATACCAAACCCCATTGGAATACTCTATTATGTCATTGTTATACGCAGTTAGTCCGCCCCAGAATTGATTGTCAGGGATGATAATAGCCTCACCGTCTGTCTGTTCTGAAAGGATAGCGTAGCGGTGCGTCACAGAGGTGTCAGAGACATCTATGCCGTGAGTAGGGTAAGTGCTGCTAGGATCTATAAACTTCGTTATAGGGCTTTGTGGGAGCGTCTGCGGTAACGAGTCTGGATCTATATTAAAATATAGAACTGCATCATCACTAGGATCAGTTCCTGTTACCGTACCATACACATCTCCGCTCTCATCATCTAAGTCGTCAGCTAACCTTAACTTTATTCTGGTCTCATTAGGAATAATGTCTCCAACTTTATCTAGCTTAGTCTTCCACGTTACGTCAGGCGACGGCACTCCTTGGGGAGATAGTAATCTTCCTGAATATCCACTGCCACTCTGTTCTATACCTAAATGTAAATTGTCAGCTGTCACATTAACTTGGGCCACTTCATTAGGGAAAGGATTTTCCCAATCAATAGGATCTTCGTCTGTGTCAAATACGCGAGTAATGATGTTCTTGATAATTCTCTGTCTCTTTTCTTTAGCAGCAGGGTTTATCCAGATGTTCATGTCGAAATCTAGCGTGGCAATATCATACTGAGTCTCAGCCCCTACCGGAATAGACCTATTACTCCAATTAATATTAGTAAGTTCAACTTCAAATACTCTTGACCAATCAACAACATTTTCATTCTGTTGTAGCTGGATACTCGGATTGAATATAGTTAGAAGTTGCTCTAATATTTGTAGCTTAGAATCCGTATTAGATGTCATAATATCTAATCTCATCTGAAGAACATAAGGCACCGGCATATAACGTTCTACACTATAGCTATTACCTTGATTGTTTTCATAAGACTGAGTTAAATTATCAAATTTTTGTTCAGTTACTTGTGCTGTGCTAACCAACATTGTGTCTCGTCTATTCGACGGGTCTAATTTCAAAGACGTAACGTATCCTGCCATAGTAGGAACAGACATAACTACGTTTTCCGTATTACCATTTAATATTGCCGCAACCTGTCTACTCATGTCCCCATATTTTATAGGAACTCTAGTTTCTAAACTGAACCCATTCTCATTGGGATCTGATCTGACTTTTACGTCAGAAAAAATCCTAAGAAATTGAGCAATGTATCTTCTTACCTGACTGTCGTAGAAATAATCCATTATTTTTTACCATCATTTTTTATGATTTCGTCTTCTTTATCTTTATGAAGATTTATCTTTGGTTTCACGACCTTAGATACTGCCTTTTTAGTTTCTTGAGTAGTACCGTCAGTCATCACATCTGTAGAAGTGTTGTCGATAAAGGTATCAAGTACCTTATTGTACGGAGTCCATACTTTTCTGAAATCTGCTTCGATCAATCTCCAGATAGCGCCTTCTTTTCTGAATAATCTGCTAGGTTCGAAATCTGTTCTTAAGAAGAAAGACCCGTCACCAATGCTACTGTCAAATTCATCTCCCATACCAGCCAACTGCATTCCGTTAGGCGGTATTCCATCTCCGGTCCATGGGTATGCGCAGAACTCACCTGTGACTACATCTTCGTTTATCCAAAGATGAGCAGCGTCGAACTGTTTAGGATCAAACCTCACATCTTTATAAGCTTCATCGATTATACCATCTGTGATTTCTTGATCTATACACGCCGTAGAGCCAGAACCGCAGGAAACAAAATCTCCAACGCCAGAACCACCGTTACCATCATGCCCTGTGCTTCCGCCAACCGTAGCTTCGTCATCACAGCATACTTCACCAACGACATTACCGTCTCCGTCGATGACAGTACCAGGTTTATTAAACATGGCACCTGTACTAGGATCTCCTAGACCATCCATGAATGACCCTTGAGGATTGTCACCACCAGTAATACCCGCGTACTCAGGGGAAGACAATGTTTGCTTGGCTTTTATTCTCCAAATATGAGACCACCAACCGTTACCGTATCCTTCAGATGAGTGAGCACCTTCCATTACAGTATAGAATCTATGAGTCATAGGAGCATCTTGATCTAGAGTGTCTGGGTCTGCCAAGTGAGGTAGTTCAAGTACGTCCCCCGACATAAGTTTTCTTCCTATTTTATCAAGCATGTCACTGTAATGAAACATTATGAAGATGGTGTCATTGGAAATAAAAATACCGAATTGAGAAAGATCAAAATCAGAAGACTGAGGCTGATACGTTCCGCGCAATTCGTAAATTTCGTCAGAGTACTTTCTTGATCTGTTTTCTAAAAATAATAAATCATCGATAGTGGTTTCGTCTCCGCCACTTGCGGGACCAATATATTTATGAACATACACGCCCGTTCCACTATGTAAGAAGTAATTTTTTACAATTCTATCTTGGTAGTAGTAGTTATTTCCTTTCTGCGGTTTCCATGTGCTTATACGTGGCATAATATTTCCTTAAAATTGCGTTGTTATTAATCTAGGCGCATGGTTAATTGACTTTGATAACTCATACGTATCGTAATCGTATGAATCCCTGAAACCGTCGAGACTAGAAATGCATTTGAACGGATCACTTGAACCGTCCAAGAAAGAAGTCTCTTTGAAGTCGTGGCTACTCGGAAACATGCGCTCTTCCATAATGGCTAGGCCGCTATTACTAACATAAAGTATGTCGGGTATGCCATGTGAAGTTGTTTCAGGTCTCACCTTCTGTATAGTATAGTTTCCAGAATTTATAGGATTTGTGTCAGTGCTCGTAATAAGAAACCAACCGCCTACGTCACTGGAAACTTCCATTAATATTTTCTTATCGTCATCGAATACGTGTAAGCGTATATACTGTATGCTAAGAGGTACAGTGGTAAAAGTCACTTCGCTTGTCTCCATGTCGCCTAGGAAACCGATATAATCAGTCACGTCGTACTCCATTTCCCACTCCAAAACGTTATTAGTGGAAGTGTCTAAACGCGTCATATTAAGTGCGCTTTTATTAGTGTCACTGGACATCCTTAAACCGTAAATGTAATCCGTATTAGTTGCTTTTCTTCTCATGATGCTGTTAAGACTGAACCATGTCACTGAGTCGGAAGTGGTTGGGTGGTCGTATTGCGTGTAAACCCCATAATCAGCAAACGGGGAACTGATATCTGCTAAGTCCATGTTCGCCCCTTCGTCCTTTCCAAAAGAATATATTGTGCTATTGCTGTAGTTGGATATCATGATCGTAGCCATGTTAGAAACATCAGCAATAACCACATTATTATCACGTGCTGTGAAAAGTCCAGTTGATGTGTAATTTGGATAGAAAAAAGAGAACCCTTGGTGAGTTACACTAGACGCGACACCACCTGAATAATTAATATCGTATGAAGTTGAAATTATACCAGAAGATTCCAAGTCAATAGCACCCACCTCGTCCGCCGAAAAAGTCACTGTTATTCCATCGGTGGTTGATCCTTCTAGAGATGTGAAACCCGTTAGTCGCTCAGGTCTTAAATTCGAAGGCACAGGGCTTCCGTGCCCAGCAAGATTAGTTGTGAAAGTTTTATTCCATGTAGCAGAAGAACCAGACCCACTTTTCTGAAACACGTTTAGTTGTGCTTGATAGTTGGCAACAGAATCCCCATATGTCTCGACCTTTGTTCCTATGCAAATCCCTGCTATTTCAAAACCTAAGCACGTAATGTCTATGTTCGGTACTAAGCTAAATGAAATGGTATATATAATAGAACCGTCATTGTTCATGGCTACTCTGGATGCCCTAGAATTAATATAACCGTACGTCCAGCTACCAGGCAAAATCACATCATGCTTAGTGGCCCAATTGTCTTCTGTGAAAGTTATAAACAAATCAACTACGTTATTAGTCGCTGTATTATCAGTGTAGTGGGTAGCAAGTACATTACCGTCCTTGCTTATGCCAGATTTACCTATATCTAAAGGGTATCTATATTCTGTCGGGCCTAAATTGTTCAAAACCGCAGTCCCATTAGGTGTGCCGGTGCCGTAATTACTGAGAGGTTGCTGTGAAAGCTCAGCTATGTGTTTAATCGTGCTCATTAGTTAAAGTTCCCTATTGCTTGCCATTCTTCGCTGACTAAATCTCTTGAACCTAAAGTGAAATATGCAAATCTAAAAGTAGAACCAACAATGTCACTATTTTTATTTACCGTTATTTCAACATCCGATGTGAGAGTTAGAATTCCTAAGTCGGCCCCTACTATCTCAAAGTATTTAGTAGTGCTTGCCGCGTTATAATCTATATTTACCGTTATATCTGTACCGGAAGTGAATCTATATCTAGTATTGTCCACTGGGTCCAATTGGTAAGTTCCGCCATTCTGTGAAATAGACACTACAGTCACGTCGGAGATAGTAGATCTATTCGCTAGTAAGTCTATCGCATCCCCTACTGTGTCACCAGCAACACTGGAATTATTCACTATGTCGTATGGCGTAGTAGGTATCAAAGAGGATAACTCATATTGCGGAGTCTGTGACGTGCTGATTTCTGAACCTCGTGTAAGTACGGAAAACTTAACGTCTATATTGTCAGTGTACGTATCTCTCCATCTGTATATCGGGCTACCCAGATCATATGTGCTATTCTGTGAAGGAATTAAATCTTGTGAAATTCTAGCTAACGTCTGCGTTGAAACGGGTGCCCAATCATCCGAAACTGCCGAGTAATCTGCGCCAGTTAAAACCTTCATTGTGTTATCTGTTGTGTCAAACCATAACTGTCCGTTTACCGGATTGTGAGGCGGTAAATGATAAGCGTAGTTACCCATTCTCCAAATGAAAGGTTCAAAAATATCTTTGGAGTAATTAATGAAGTCCGTGCCCGTAAATAAAGGCGTAGTGGCACTGCCATTAGTTTCTCCGTCAATAACGTCAAATTCACTGAATGTTATTTCTGGGGGCAAAACTTCCCCATTAACGAACGAAAATCTTTTTACTGTATAGCTCATATCTCATAACCTCTAGACACTAGAACATCAAAAGTGTAAAGTTCATCTGTTTTTAAAATTGTCATTAATAATGGACCGTTATAGATGAGATTATTAAATCTATTAACGTTTCCGTTTATGTAGTTGTAATTATACAGCGGAGGTAATACAATACTCATCCCGTATAATGCGGCGTCTTGTAAAATAACCATAAGTTGGGTATCGCCCTCAATGGTACGTTCTCTGAAGTCAAAAGTAACTTTTGTAATATTTACATCGGTATTTACATCAGTTAGGTTATAAATTAATGTCGTGTTCTTAACTAAATCTGCCTCTTCATATGTGGTTCTGTTTAACAGAGAGTCATTAATTACGGTTGTCGTCCACGGTGTATCCTGATTCACATTAGTGCCATCAACTAGATCGTCCAGATCTTTCATTAATGTTGTGTTGGCTGGGATTGCGCCAGACTCTTCATATAGATTGTCAGAGTACACTAAAGAGCTGTTACTATTGAAATCGATGACTATATCTTTTACACTACCGTAAGCATTTTCATAATTAAATGTTTCCGTGTATAAACCTCCAGTGTATAAATTGTTATATCTTAAAAGGTCAGTGCCGACATCTGAAGAAATTCCGAAATCAGGATACACGGGTGTGTCTACCGCTTCGGTATTTAATATTCCAGTAGTGAGTGGCTGCCAGATATTATCTGTGTTATATACCATAACTACATTATTAACGGAATCAAACCATGTTTGCCCAACAATAGGATTATCAGGAGATGTACTATTGTAGAAATTACTACTGATCCATATCGCATTCTCTGATAAAGTCTTCGCAAAGTCTTCGTAACCGTTACCTAAAATGGGTATAGAAAATGAACCTTCATTTAATGTGAAGTCTTGCATCTCCGACCCAGATTTACCATCACGAAATTCGTTATACTGCCTTATGCTAAAAGTCATACAATATCTCCAGTTACTAACCATGTATTATGTGTGCCTTGGTTAAATTTAGTAATGTAAGCCCCACCGTTTATAGTTAATGTTGTTAATGCCATATCAAAATTAAAATTATCACTTGAACCAACAGGGACATTCATAGTAAAATTCTGTGTACTAGAAACTACAGTAAATGATATAAGATCGTCGGTGTCTGTTTCTACTAACGGAACGTCAGCATCTAAAGCGCCAATAAAAACATATGATGCATTATTTATAGCCATTATTTCCGTTACGGAATCATCTAATCTAGTAACCGAGTTTGAGAATTCACTGTTATCATTCACATGATCTAAAACTTCAGTGACAGTTTGGTTCTGTAAGTTACTTCCGACATGTATTACTTCGTCAGACGTGACTATGAACGATTCCTCTAGTGTTTTAAAATTGCCTGTTACTGGGTCGGTGATGTAAATTATATTTGTACTGATATTATCAACGTATATATTCTCCCATGTGTTTGTACTAAGACCAAAATCGAAACTTACATCAAATTCTGGAATAATACTGGAATCGGACACATCAACTGTGTTAGGATTTAAAACTATAGGATTAAATATGTCTTCAGTTTGACCAACTAATACTTTGAGGCTGTTGTTATATATTAACGTGCCAGCTAACATAGAATCTCCTAGATTTTGGGGGGTACTAGTATTAAAATTCTCCAGCATATACATATGTTGTTGAGCAAGAATAGGTCCATAATTAACGTAGTCCTTACCAATCAACGGCAAAGTTACGTCAGTGTTTACTGTGTTGTCATCCACGGTAATAGTCGTTCCTTCTGGAATACCAGATCTGTACTCTTTATATGTTAAAGGTTTAAAAGTCATTATATTCTAACCCAAAGGTCTCCGTTATTTCCGCCCGTTGGGGCACTTGAAGACACGTTAATATTGTAACTTGACGCGCCAGTAGGTCCGGTAGCTCCGGTGGCACCAGTAGCTCCAGTTGGGCCAATAGGACCAGTAGGCCCATCAGCACCTATAGGTCCAGCAGGACCAGGTACTAAGCTGTCGTCCCCTGTTAAACCTTGTATGCCTTGAGGTCCAGTAGGACCATCAACACCTTGAATACCTTGAGGCCCAGTGTCACCTTGAACACCTTGCGGTCCTTGTTCACCAGAACTAGAAACTTGTATCCAATCCGCAACACCGTTAGACGGAGCAATATTAACCATTAGTGTTGCGTTAATATTATCAAACCATAACTGTCCTTGCACCGGATTAGAAGGTTCAGCGCCACCAGCAAAATTTTCTAATTGCCATGTTAGTGCTTCCGCTATACTTTCAGGATACGCAACTACCCCTATACCTGTGAGAGGTATATCGGTTTTATCATATGTGACTGCGCCGTCATCTACTGTGATGGAACCTGAGTTTCCGTTTAGGTACTCTCTGTAAAATCTTATCTTATAAGACATGCTTTAGCCTCGCTTAAATATTTTTATATTATGTAAATGTTACGGTGTAGGTTTCATATGACGTGAAGAACTGAGTCAAACCAGTAATATGCCAACTGGAAGATCCTCCAGAACTTCCGTATACCATACTGGACCTGTCATATGATATGTTTATACCTGGTCCAGTAACTGTCACTGTGTTCCAGTCACTATTACCAGTGCCGCTCATGCTCACCCTGAAATTGGCAGGGTTATAAGAGGTAGTGGTTAGCCATGTTATTTGTCTACCCGTAGAACCTAGAGCGCTTGGGGTTATTGAACCAGAAAATGCGTTATTAGGTAGGCCTCTAAAGCCCTTTTCTCCTGGCCCTAAAGGCGTCGGTTCCGCGTACAGCGTATGTACAGAGATAACTCCTTCGTCCCAGAACTGAACTGTGGACCCATTGTCTCTAGTCCATGCGTCTTTGACTTCCTGCCAGCCAGATGCCGACTTTCTGTATATATTCTTTACTATTTTCCATGTACCTGAGTCATTTACGTGAACCGAGGTAACATTATCTGACTTTGGCATTATGCTCTCCATTAGTTACTACTATTTATCAAACTTTTACTTGACTAATGTTCGAGTTTGAAGTACAATTTGTGAAAATTTGGAGATAAACATGGATAAAATATACGAAATCGGCGTTGACTTCAGCTGTCCAGACCAGAAAGACTATTTTTCTGTCGTCGAGTCAGTGAATGATGCTGAGTTTTTAGGCGGAACCTACGCTACTGACGAATCTGCCTTAGACAGAGGGACTCTTTACGTTCATCGCAAGGCTAGTTCATTGGATGAGGCTTTTAAAGTCGTTCGCGGAGCATTTACTGGTAATGGTAAAGTAATCAATATGAGAGATATGCGTGTTGAGTCATTTACTTTAGATCGTGTTCAAGCTGGATATCTTCCAGATGGATATGTGCATGTATCAGATAGAAACCCGAATGCAACTGGTTTTTATTGGTGTTTATGTAGAACAGGTAGTATTAGTGCTAAGTTATCTTTTCAGAAAGTCCATTTCAAGAAAGAACATAACTCACGTTGGGTTGCCGGTGATTGGACTACTGTCCTAGCATGGGCAACATAATGTACGAATGGTTATGTAAGTTGTTTGTTGGGCACTTACATAAGTGGGATACGGTAAAAGAAGTTAGAGTGTATAATGAAACGTGGGACGGGAAGACATGTGCGGACGTCATTCATTTACAGTGTGAAATATGTGGTAAAGTGAAACATACGAAAATTAATTACGGTAATGTTTGACACGAACTTGAAAATCATATATAATGCACAGCATGAAGACTATGAGTCGTAGCCACATAAGAGGGTTACGGTTATCAGGTTAGATTCAAGTGGGGAGGAATATGTTCTTTCTAGAAGATCAGAACAATCTCCACGTTTTATTTTAAATAAAACAAAAAGAATGGTTGACAAGAGTAGCAAGTTGTTATATAATGTGCACCTCAAGTCGAGACAGTAAATAAACGTTTTAAAATAAATATTTATTTAGTGTTGACAACCAGTTTAAAGCGTGATATAATATGCGCCCTCAGAGACTAAATCAATACGATCTTCGGATCTTAATGATTTGATCTTTGATCAACAAGTTTAAGGATGTATAATCCTACAGCCGTAGTAATGCGGGGAAGGGCGGATCTACTAACAGACCGTCACCAGTTAACCTTTGGTTTTCGGGTAAATTATGCAAGCCGAGTTACCTGTGACTTCGTACAAACGGAGAACATGGTGTAAGCATCAGGGGTAAAATGAGATCAGGGCAACGCTGAGATCTTAGTCGGAGATGAGAATTTCCTTCACTCATACGCCTTATCGGGCAGATGTGATACCAGCAGTGACAAAGGGTAGGGTAATTGTTTGAGTCAGTGATGACAAGAGCTTTTATTCATTCTAGAGTGATCCTTCGGGTGACCTTGTTAGATGAACAGGTGTTAAAACTTGGGAGTCTTGAAAGAACGTACGGATTAGCCTCATCGGGTGAAAGTACATAGAGATGTTGTGTATTCTGTCGCTAGAAATAGTTATGGAGCATTGTCAGCACACGTCTTGGTTAGATACAACTTAACGGTTTAGCTCAGTTGGTAGAGCGCTTGATTCAGACTCAAGAGGTCGGTGGTTCAAATCCATTACTCGTTTACTTAATTAAAGTAAAAAAAACGCAAAGTTGTTGACGGCATAGAAGAGAAAATATCGTAATCCCGTGCATCCTCGGATGAACACGTGGTCAAAGAGAACCTGCAAAGTGATCTTTGGTTTGAAGGATTCTGCACTTTGGGCTGCAACCCTTAACTGCCTGCGAAGGTAGAAGGAAAGAAGAATTCAGAGTATCTCTATGTGACAGTGGAACCGCCTTTCCACTTAAAATAAGGCCGATATGGTAAGATACTGGGATGGACCTACGGGTTGTCTCAGTGGATAAGTTCTTAACCGTGCATGAGCAATGTACGAGGTACGGGAACGTAAAGACTTACCGATTGTACGTATAATCTCAACGTATTTTTATTTTAAAGTTCTTAGTGGTTGGTATTTGAAGAGAAAGGGGATAGGTTAGCTGTCGCAGTGATATGCGGTCCTCAATAAATATCATAAACGTCCTACATCTGCTAGGATTTGGCCAACACTGATAGTATCAACCCCTAAGAATTTTTTACTTTATGTGGATATCGTTATGATAATTACAGCTAGAGATTTAATGCCGAAGTACGGTGATGACGAAGATGATCTGTCATTATCAGACGTAGGACGTATAGAATCTCAGATAGAGAGTAACTTAGCGCAGTCTAAGCAAATACTTGAAGATTTGGACACCGTTAAAGAGGAATTAAACTTCCTTCGACGTATAGTTCGCTTCTTACGTTAGATAATATGCTTGCGTAGCTCAGTTGGTAGAGCAGCTCACTTGTAATGAGCAGGTCACAGGTTCGACTCCTGCCGCAAGCTCCATTTTTACGGTGCCCATCTGGGGAAAGGCTTGAGTTGAAACATACTCGGTAGGATACTTCGGTATCTGAAGTGGGGATCAGGTCCCGCCACCATTTTTTAATTCCACAATAGCTCAGCGGTAGAGTAGGTGACTGTTAATCACTTGGTCCTTGGTTCGATCCCAAGTTGTGGAGCCATTTTTAGAAGGTGTTATATGACAAGTTATAGCGAACTTAGCGATGTAGCACTTAGTGCCAAAATAATGGAACTTGAGTATGACTTACGTAGAGCAAAAGCTGTGCAGAATCGCAGAGTTGGTAGTGCAACGTGGGAATGTGAAGAGTGCGGGTATAGACATACGGATGCGGACATAGTAATATCTCATCTTGAGACGGTCCATAAATATCCACGTGAAGATGCGAACTTAAGTACTATTAGGGTACATTCATAAAAGAATTAGTAGAAAATAAATATGCGGGTGTAACTCAGCGGTAGAGTGTGTGGTTTCCAACCATTTCGTCGCAGGTTCGATCCCTGTCACCCGCTCCAAATTAAGTATGGGCAGAGAGAGTTCGAACCTCTCCACCCGCTCCAAATTAAAATACACGGATGTATCATGGACACAGTTAATATTAATCGTTTAGAACTACTAGAAATCGTTAAAGCGAATCTAGAAACCCACAAGACAGATATTTTATCTGCTAAAACCGCACGTTTAGCACAGTACAAAGCTGATGTGGCTAAGGCGTTAGATGATCCAGAAGGATTACGGGAAATAACTGTTCCTAAAGTGCCAGATAACACTACTGAGTATGAGAGTACAGTTCGTAAATTAGAATTATCGGTAGATGACGTGATTGCATTAGAATCACATGAGTTTGACAACTATGTGATGGATAAATGGCACAGTACGCGTTTGTTAAAAGGTATGTTGAACACCTATAGTGCTTCGGGTATGCTTTAATAGCATGAAGAGTTTATTATTTGTCTTACTGCTGACATTTAGTGGCATAACAAATGCATCGTATCTGCTTATGCCAATCGATGGTGTGTATGATGGAGATACGATATATACTCACTTTCATGAGAAGAGAATACCTCCACCACTTAATGTATTGCGTGTTAGGGTTCAACACATAGATACACCTGAAATGCCTGCGGCGTCTTATGTTGAGACTGGCAAGCTTAATAAGGCTAAGTGTGACGCAGAAGCATTACTTGCAACACAAGCTAAGTTTGCATTAGTTAAGATGATTGGTGATTCAACTACCATGAAGTTAACTAATTTTGACTGGGGTTCATACCCTAGGAGAATTGTAGCCGACGTCAAGATTAATGGTCAAGACGTAGGACAGTTTCTGATAAATAACGGATATGCCGTCTACGATGATGGCAAAACATCAGTTGATAATAAAGACTGGTGTAAATGATTTAATTGCGCGGTAGTGAAGCTTGGTCATCACGCAAGGCTCATAACCTTGAGATCGGCGGTTCGAATCCGTCCTGCGCTACCAAATTCTATTAGGTCTTAAGACATGAAAATAGATATTATTGACTTCGAGGCGTCCGCCTTGCAGTATCCAAGTTTCCCAATACAAGTTGCTATTATAAAAGAAGACGGTTCTACCTTTGATAGGTATATTCGTCCGTCTGATAAATGGATAGAGACGTATAATTGGGACCCTGCCTCACAAGACATACATAATATACCACTTAATACGTTACTGGACATTGGTAAGCCTTTAAAAGAAGTCGCTGAAGACCTTAATGAATTCGTCGGTGATGGTACTGTATATTGTGACGGTGGATTGTACGATATTGGCTGGTGTAACGAACTCTATGAAGCGGCTAAAATTAAAAGAACATTTAGGCTAGGTAGTGTCACTGAATTGTATGAGTATCATGCCGGTGATAAACAGTTATGGGAAGTAAAACAGATAGCTGCTGATAAACTAAAACTAAAAGAGCATGATGCTCTTAATGACGTCAAGATCATACAATTGGCTGTTAATTGGAAGAGAAATAACTACATACCATGAAGCAGATATTGACAGTGGAGAATATACAGACATTGACGGTTTCTGAGGACGAAATTCTCATAGTTACCGTTGATTGTACTGATATGCCTAGGAGTAAACAAGCGGCATATATGGAAGACGTATTGAAGTTCGTTAAAGAACAAGTTGATTGTAAGGTAATAGTATTTCCGTCAACCATTAAGGTATCAAAAATAAGTACTGATGCCGATAACTAATGACTTTTATTGATAAATAGAACTAAAATATAGGTTCTATTTTATAATGAAACTACAACATATCATTGAAAGCCTTAACGAAGCTCCAATTGGAGATTTCGAAACATCAGGCGACTTTTCTAAAAATTCATCCTTTAGAAAACCTAAAGATCGTAAGATCATAAACAATCCTAAATCTCAAGAAGTATTCAGAAAGAAATTCAGTAATACTGACCACGACTTTAATTTTTATTTCGTAAATAGCCCTGCTGCCAACCGTCATACTGAAGTTGGTATGGTTGATATGAATTGGGTACAAGAAAATTTAGGCGAAGAAGTTGCCAATATGGTAAATCATGACGGCGATGCAATTAGTATTATCTTTACTAACAATAAAGGTGAAAAAGGTGTTACTATGACACCATGGATTGTAGCACATAGAATAGCGCATGTACTTACACGTCCAAATGTTAATCCACCGAAGATTTTAGAAGCCTACAGCGACTTCATTAAGCAAATGTCTTTGGAAGTGTTCCCTTTGTACGGGATTAATGACTTCCCTAGAAATTGGCGCGGATTCATAAGTGATCAACGAGCCATGAAGATTATGCAGTTGTTTATGTATGCAGCGGGAGACTTTAGATCCGCAAGAGATAAGAACCTGAATAACGGCGCAGAAGCATTCCATGAGATGTTCGCTCAATACCTAACGACTGGTAAAGTGAAGCTTAAAGAAATACCAAAACAATTCGGAAATAGAAATTTTAGTGCGTCGTTACAAGGTAACGGACAAATACAAGATTTCGAAATGGTAGAATACAACCACGCTCTACAGTCAGCAGCTGACACGTTAGAGTGGGGATTAGAAGGTGGGCTAGGTGCCTATTATAATAAAGTATTCGTAATGTAAGATATATGGCTTGACAGGGACGTGATATAGTGATATAATTCGTCCCATATTAAGAAATACTCATTTTGAGATAAAAACTTCTGAAAATGATAAATAAAAGTATTGACAAAGTGTTTAAAGCACTGTATAATACTCAGTATAAATTAAATGACTAATAAGGTCTAGTAAAATGAAAACAATTATCGCAACTACAATCGCTTCCAGTATGCTCTTATCTGCATCACAGCGCCAAGTTGTGTCTGAACAATTGTTATCATCTCAGTCGGTTGAACGCCAACTGGAAAGACAGCCTTACGGGTTAATGAGTATCGAAGAGGATTTTATCTAAGTATAGATTAAAATCACAGAGAATTCAGAAACCCGATCTAGGCAACTAAATCGGGTTTTTTTATGCTCGAAGAAAAAGAAAAGAATTAAAGCACCATTCGACTAGTGGCTAGGTCAACAGGTTTTCAACCTGCAGAAGGGGGATCGAAACCCCCATGGTGTACCAACAAATGGGGTGTGGCCAATAGGATAAGGCAACGGGCTTTGAACTCGTGATAGTGGGATCGTTACCCACCACCCTAGCCAATAAGGTAATAAAAGGTGAAAGATATGAACATGAATAAAGAGGTAAATTTGGGGACGATTGTTCCCATAGCTATCCAGACAGCGACTACGACATTGTAATCGCGGATTAGCTAAGTGGTATAGCCTCGCACTTTGACTGCGATGTCGAGGGTTCGATTCCCTCATCCGCTGCCACGAAAGAAGTAGAAATAAAAGTTGTAAAGAAGTAGAAAACGTGAGAAAATATAGAAGAACAGAGAAGCGGGAAGGAAATATAGGGCTGGCCTAAGAATCAGATTTGTGCAGTATTGATTGCCTCTCATTAATAAAATAATGAGGACAATATAATGAAAAGTTTATTAAAGAGACATAGAGTAAGAGCGACATTTTATCACGTAGTAGCGATACTATTTGTTTTAAGTGCAGTATGCGCAGAGTCAGGTATTATAAGTATAACGGCTGGTTTCTGGATAGGAATAGTATTATTCTTTGCAGATTATATCGCAGAGATGTATGACCCGAATCCTGAGAATCCAGGTCCATGGTTTGAATCGCACTTTCATAGATTTTATGATGGTGACGAAGATGAAGAATAGAATGCGACGGTGATCCAATTGGTAGAGGTGCTAGGTTCAAGTTCTAGTTGTTGAGGGTTCGACTCCCTCTCGTCGTACCATATTAGGTGAGTATATGAAGAACAGAAACAAATGGCTACGTATACCAGAACATATTGAGAAAGAAAGAGTATACAGAGAGGCCGTAGCTCTATTTGATCAGTTAGAAAAGAAGAACGGCGTGCTATCTACATCAGTAGCCACGTTAAGAGATAGATTGAAGAAAAGTTTTAAAGGTTAAATGCGGGTGTGGCGAAGTTGGTATATGCAGCGGTTTTAGAAACCGTAGATCGGAAGATCGTGAGGGTTCGACTCCCTCCACCCGTACCATATTGGAGAAAGAAGATGGCACATTATAGAAAGTTAGAAGTTGGTGGTATTAATTACCAATTTAATATCGGTAAACGTTATGTCGCCATCAAAGGTCCGAACGGAACAGAGCACGTAGAAAAAAGTGTTGTTGGGTTTGAAGTGCATGCCAGTGCTGCCGTTACGCCCAAGATGATCGCTGATCATATAAAGGGATGTAAAAAAGATGTCAGTGAGTACTTCCCGTCGTGCGGATGTGAAGGAGTAGAGAAGACACTAGTGGTTAATCCGTACGAAAGTGAAATTCGTGAAAAAACATATTATAACTATTGGTGTAAAAGTTGTTATGAAAGTGTAGCGGATGATATTTAAAAGTTTTGAAGCCATGGTGGCGAAGCAGGAATATGCACCAGACTTAAAATCTGGCGGTCGAAAGATCATGCGGGTTCGATTCCCGCCCATGGCACCAAATACGTATAGCTGAGGATATAGCATGTTGTCTTCCAAGGCCTGAAAAGGTAGCGCAGCCAGAAGGTTAGGCATGCTGAGATTTTAATACGTCGGGCAGCGGATGCAAGAGAGATTACGAATCTTTCTGTCGGTGGTTCGAATCCACCTCGGCGTACCAATTTTTACGGAGAGTTCCATGGGAACAGTTATAGACCTAGAATCTTATAGAACATCAAGAATGAGTAAGATGGAATCTCTCAAATACACGGCAGAAAAAGCCAAAAGGCTAGCCGAAAGGATTGATAGGAAAATCGAGAAAATGAAGAAGTAAGTTTAATGCACTTGTCGTCTAACTGGAATAGGATACCTGACTTTCAATCAGGGGAATGCGGGATCGAGGCCCGTCAAGTGTACCATTTTATGGGACTGGCTGAAGGCAGCTAAGGTAGAGGTTCGATTCCTCTTTTAAGTCTGGACAGACGGAGGTTCGATTCCTCATTACGTCTACTGGTATACTTGCGAGTGTAGATGGGTTCGACTCCCGACAGTTCCAACATTTTAAGGTAGCAAATACCAAACGCTACCTTGGTGAAAAGGTTGGCCTAGTAGTAAGAGGTGGTACTCTTGTGAAAAGCTGGCCTTAGTAACCTAAATTTTAATGCGTCCTTGGCCAAATTGGATAAGGCACCGGATTTCTACTCCGACGATTCCAGATTCGAATTCTGGAGGGCGCACCAAACATACTGTTAATGGGAAATACTAGTTTCAACCATTGACAGGCAGGGCTGAACTCGCAAGGTTCTTTCCTTTACTTGCTTAGGCATCAGACAGCGAATCGTGGATGGGTCTGAAGGGTGGCTACGCGGAGTAGTAGTGAGATAAATGATTTCTAAATTCTCACGGCAGGTAAAAAACACTAGCAGATAATCCATGATGGTGATTGGGTGCGCTTGGAAAGCGTTGCGAGGGCTGATACCCCTTTCGGATCGATACCGATGTCTGCTACCAAATTTAATGCTCCTGTCGTCTAATGGCTAGGATATCGCGTTCTCAGCGCGGGGAAGACGGATCGATACCGTCCAGGAGTACCAATTTATAGTAGGTTAATTCGTCGGGGACGGACACGGCTTTGAATACCGTTGGAGGGTTAATAGCCCTTGGGGATCGATACCTCAATCTACTGCCAATTAAGGAAATATTATGTTTGCCAGATTACAACGTAAATATTTTAAGTATAGGGCCAGACTAGCTCAAGATGATATGTATATGACTATGGGCATGTTCAATGTAAAAGAAGAGCAGTTGTATGGAAACTATTCATATAATATAAGTAAGGCTAAACGTGATTACTATCTCACTAGGGCCAAGTGGGCTATCTAAGTTCGATTGACTTGGATTGTTCTTGATCTAAAACATAACCTTGTAGATTGTCTACTTTGTTCTGTACTGCTTGATGTACGCGATGGTAACCGTCTATTAACATAAGACCTTTTTCCAACTCTACGATAAGCACAGGAGAGTTCTTCTCAGACCCCATGGCGTGGTCGTGATCGACTCTTACAAAACCTAGCATACTAGCTAGGTCTGAGGTGTTAAATGTCTCTACGGGAACTCCGTGAGCCTTTACAAGGTCATATCCCTTGTCTACGTCCCATGTCTTTCCGAGCATGGTAAACGTTTCACCTTTGTTGTTAAATTCTAATAGTCTCATGACTATATTTATCAGTTACGGTAGATAATCCTGACAGGGTCAGGCACTGTTTCGAAAACAGTAGGAGGACTTGCGTGCCTTGGGGATCGTTACCTCTATCTACCTCCATTCAAGCGTTGACATTAAGTTTAAAGCGGCATAGTATACATTTTTCACTGAGGTCACAGCCATGTTTGAAGTAAGAAAAGAGTTGATTGATTATAAGGATGGTGATAAGCTCATCTGTGTCATTGGTGAAACGCTAAAGGCCGGAGAGTTGAGATTTCCAACTTATAAGGCTGGTGACGTCGCGGTAGCTTACGGAGAACCGTATATTAATGCTGATGGTGCCGAATTCATTAAAGTGGTAGAATCTAGTATTATGACAGGTGACCCAATGGAACCGAGTTCTAGGTTCCTCGCAAACTTTAACGGTAAGTCTGGTAATTATCTTTTTGTGATTGAGAATAAATTAACAGACGAAGATCGATTCCATGGTAAACTGATTGGGTGGAAAGTATGAACGAGCTAAACGCGATAAAGATCAAAAAAGATTTTAATATGGGTAGCCTAAGTCCATCATGTATACCTTGGAAAATACACGTAGGAAGCACGTACCATATAGAGCGTAGAGACGTAGGTAAGTATGTGTTGAGTAGTTATCGTTTTGATAATACAGATCGACGGGAAGCGGTGACCTATCTTTTAGAACGAGACTTAAACGTATTGTTTGAAGAAGAAGATGTTTTTATGTCAATGATAATGATGGATAATCGCAAAGACGAAGGTAAATTTGCGACTAGGGGCGTATAATGAGTTTTGCAGGCATTGGCCAGTTCAGAAAAAATCTTGACGCTCTTATGGATTCAGACGCATTTAAGAATGCTAATGAAGGTGAACGTTTGAGAATGGGCGGCATGCTAGTGAGATCTACCGGCGCTAAGTTAGACAAAAAGAAAACGAGTACCTTGCATCCTATGCACCCAAATAATATTATAAAGAAATAACTGGAAAAATAGTTGAATGAATGTGTGAGAGAAAAAATTAGTCCGTGTGACAACCTAGTTTATAAATAGTATAAACGCATTAAAAGGGCATACACACATGGATATTCAATATTTGAAAGGACTTATCCTAGCATTAGAAGAAACGTACAGCACTACTCAAACTGTAGATAGAGATCAATTATGCTATGACGTTGTCATGTTAGACGCTATGACAAAAGCTAATAGAGGTCTGAAGGATGTTATTAAAAAGTATAGTAGTATGCTTATCGTATTAGAGAATCGTGAAAGAACAAAAACGTACAAAAATAGACTAGAGCAATTATATGATGGTGTTGGCGTGTACGAAGCCAGTGTTATTACGGCGAGAGCTAAAGTGTTATGTGAAGAATATAAGCAGGATAGTGAATTAGGTTTGTTAGCCACAGATAAGACTCTAGACGTGTCTATGCGAGACATAGTGCTTACTACCCAAGAAAAAATAATGAGAAATTTAGAACCTAAAGATTTCTTAGACGACACTGATATTGCGATAATTACTGACCCAGCTGTAGCCTCAAAAAATGAGAGCTTTAAGCAGAAGTCAGAAGAGCATGCTGCAGACGTTAATAGTCAAGTGTGTAAAAACGCACAAGTATATTCTGAGAAGTTAGCCAGTGATATGTCGGTACAAGGTATTGACGTGGTAATTGAGGAAAGTGAATTCAGTGTTATCAATCCAAGATACGACAGAGATATGTCTTCTCTACGTGGCAAAATAACTACCGCATCGGACGAAGATAGGATGGATCTAGAGAACGAAAGACAGCGCTATATGAATAGTACAGATAGAAGCTTGACTCTTAACGAGATATATAATAAGCTTCTTAACTTACGAGAAATACTTATTAGTCCTTCTGATTTTTCAGGGGTAGATGTCGATATGAAAGCAATTGACGCAATGAGGATTACATTTAGTAGTGGAGTTATGACTCCAGAAGAAACGGTTAGTATGAACGAAGAAGCATTAGAGATATTGGTGCGATACGGGATTTACGCTGATCGGTATGCCACTTAAATTAAAGTGATAAAGGTGTTGACAACTACTACATAACGTTGTATAATAGTCGGCATCAAATGAACGAAAACTTGTTTTAGACAAAAAAAGTTCAAAAATGATAAATAAAAGTATTGACAACGATTGTAATACGTTGTATAATACTCAGCATAACTTAACTAGATAATATTTCAAGGTGAAATAACATGAAAACATTGACTGCAAACATCAATACAACAACAAAGCATATTGCTATTAATAGCACGGCTGCGTGGTGTGTGATTGCGCCTATGTTTAGTGTGATAGCGGATGATAGTAATTTTAATGGCTATCCGAAGCATCAGAATCGGGTTAGAATGAAAGGTGAGACGAGAGGAATGTAAATTCCAAAACTCATAAAGAATTCGAAACCCGACCTAGGAAACTACGTCGGGTTTTTTCGTTTCAGGGGTTCGTAAAATCCCAGACTACTTTACTCCAGCAGTAAAGCGTTATTTGAAAATTAGATTAGTAAATTGGAAAGCGGGGCATACCATGCCTCGCTATATAAACAAAAGAATTTGGGGCCATAGTATAATGGGATTATGCCTGCCTTGCACGTAGATGATCGGGGTTCGACTCCCCGTGGCTCCACCAAATTTGTGGTCATGTAGCTCAGAGGCAGAGCACTCCCTTCATACGGGACGAGGTCGGGATCTCAGAATTCCCCATGACTACCAAATTTAGCCTCCATAGTGTAGCGGTAGCACAGCTTTAATAGTGTATGAGTAGGAAAATGATAAATACTTATAAACTATGGTGAGCAATATGAAAAAAGAGTATTTGAAAAATCTAGTGGGTGAGGGTAAAACTCTGAAAGAGTTGTCGGAGGCCACTGGTAAAGGACAGACTACGGTAGTCTATTGGATGAAGAAGTACGATCTTAAGACTTCAAATGCGGAAAAAGGCCATGCCACTACTGCTTTTGTATGTTTATGTGGGGAAGATGATGAGGCTAAATTCTATAAGTCTACTCCGTCTATGTGTAAGCAGTGTCACGGCGAATATTGTGTTGAAAGATATGCCAAAGTAAAGAAGAAGGCGGTGGAATATAAGGGTGGTTCTTGTGAGAATTGCGGCTATGATAGACATAATGGCTGTTTAGAATTTCATCACCTTGACCCTACGCAGAAAGATCCTAATTTTGCTTACTCTAGGGGTTGGGCGTGGGAACGTTTAGCTAAGGAACTAGATAAGTGCGTAATGTTATGCGCAAATTGCCATCGTGAAGTTCACGGCGGCGTGTTAAAACTTTAAATGCTTCGATAGCTCAATTGGTAGAGCGACGGATTTATATCCCGTGCAGTAGATAACTGGTCGGTTGGGGGTTCGAATCCCCCTCGAAGTACCAATTTACGCCAATGGATTTATACCTCGTAACCACAGATAATGGGCTGTCGCAGGTTCGAATCCTGCTAGGTGTACCATTTTAGCTCTTGAAACATTTATATGGATGATGTCCCGTTTTGTAATCGGGGGAACGCGGATCGTTACCGTGCTGGAGCACCAAATAGAAAAAGTTGTAAAAAAAAGATTGACTCCTTATGAAATAGATGATATAATGATAAGGCGCTTACAACAACAGTTAGACATCTGCATTAGGTCTGTATCCCTAATCGAAGAAGCAGCAGTGAAGGTCTGAAGATACAGTGATTTTTTAGGTAGATTGGCAGAGTGGTGAATGCAGCGGGTTGCTAACTCGTGATCCTTAACGGGGTCCATAGGTTCGAATCCTATATCTACCGCCATGTTTTACACGGGTAGCTCAGAGGCAGAGCGGTGGTGTTACATACCATAGGTCGAGATTTCGAAATTCTCTCCGTGTACCAATTTTTTGCACTTGTAGCTGAGATGGATTAGCGACGGATTGAAGTCCCGTATAGAAAGGATCGTTACCTTTCAAGTGCACCAAATTTCGCTAGTACTGGGTTCTGCCCAAGGATCGCAACCTTGGCTTAGTATTAGCGCAATATTTTGACACTACTGTCCCATGGGGGATATCCTCGAAAGAGGCAGCATGCTCTAAGTGTGCGGTGTCAAAAACTAATCAGCTGGCCTGATGAGTCCTAACAGGGACGAAACGAGAGTAAATCTCGTCGCCAGAGTAGCAGCGTAATTGGTAGCGCCCCGCACTGTAAATGCGCATTCCCGTTGTTGGTTCGAATCCAACCTTTGGCACCAAATTAAAAAAAACTAATCAGTCCGCCTGATGAGTCTTATTAGAGACGAAACATCTTACGAGATGTCGCGGGAGACGTACCACTGGAAGGTATATCGGGCTGTAACCCCGACGCGAAAGCATATAGGTTCGAGTCCTATCTCCCGTACCAAATTACATAGGTAAGTAATAGCCTGACATATTACAAAGTTTTGGACCCTTAGCTCAATCGGGAGAGCACCGAGCCGATAACTCGGAGGTAGTTGGATCGAAACCAACAGGGTCTACCAATTTAATTCCGTGGTGGAGCAGAGAGGTAATGCGCTTGGCTGTTAACCAAGATTTCGCTGGTTCGATCCCAGCCCACGGAGCCAACATGAGGAATGTTCACCTCTATAAAAACGAGTGAAGTTTAGGTGCTATAGCTCAGAGGCAGAGCAAACCGTTGTCTGCGGTAAGGTCGGGATTTCGAAATTCCCTAGCATCGCCAATTTTTACCAGCGTAGCTCAATCGGGAGAGCGGGTCCCTGTCAAGGATCAGGTAGCGAGATCGAAACTCGTCGTTGGTGCCAATTTATGTATCAGAGCAAGTATGGACGTCCATACACTGTGCTGTCTCAAGTCGTCAAGTCATGGGATCGGGTGGTTCAATACCACTGGTGATGCGCCAATTTATCGGGATATAGCTCAGTCTGGTGTAGAGCGCATGCTTTGGAAGCTTGAGGCCGTAGGTTCGAATCCTACTATCCCGACCAATTTAACGGAATGTAACTCAGTCTGGTTTAGAGTGACGGTCTTGGATACCGTTGGCCACTGGTTCGAATCCAGTCATTCCGACCAATTAGTTGTTGACGTCAACATTAAAAAGCGTTAGAATACGTCCCTTAGAGGATATTAATATGGATTGTAAGCAGATATGTCATAACATCAGATATAACCACATATATGAGGATGAAGATGGTAATCCCGTGGATGGTTATGCAAAAGGACATAGGATCGTATCTAGTGAGCCGTATTGTACTGTTTACCAAAACGAGAAAATGAAGCGTAACGGCGATGAAGTTGTTCCGTTAGCAAAATGTAAAGCCGATGATTATGCTGAGACAATCGTGTTTTATTATGACGGTAAGATGATGGTATGAGATTTGAAGATTTAGCCAGACAGCCAATGCGCCACGGTGATGAAAGCGTAAATTATATGTTAGTATATCATGGAGATGAAACATGGGTTCCTAGATTTAAAAGTGGTGCTATAATGACCATTGAGGCAAATCACGTTGATTATTGGAGTTCTAGTGTAACTCTCTTTAAGTATGAATGTAACGGCGTACCTGCCGATATAAGATGTGCGTCTACGGAAGATCGGTTTGTAGTTACGACTAAAATGAAAAAAGATATAGTAAGTAGCGTATACGTAAAGTGTTTTTACCCGTTAGATGTAGGCAGTCCGTTTTATAGTGATGAAGATTTATTTGAAGCCAAGTTATCTGGCGACTATGAAGCGATAAGAAAGACTTTGAGAAAAGAATTTAATGCTTGGAAAAAGGTGAACTAAGTGAAATTTGAAGACTTAGCTAATATTAAAATGTGTGACGTCGATACTAATGTGCAGTACCTTTGTGCATACAACTCTAGTTACACTATGTCAAGTAAGCCATGTACATTAAATCCCATGGCCATAGATGATTTTTGGTCTCAATATGTATTTGAAAAGGCGCATAAAAATGGCAGTAACTACTCACTTGGCCAAAACGGAAGATTAGTAATAACTACTAAGATGAAAACTGAAAACCTTAATGAGCATGGTTATACCTTTTTAAATGGACACTATGTAACGTGTTTTTATCCAATAGTTGCTGATAGTCCTTACTATAGTAATGAAGAATTATTCGAAGCTAAATTAACAGATAACTTTGTGCCGTTAATTAAGAAATTACGTAAAGCTTTTTATCATTGGAAAAAGGTGAACTAAGTGAAATTTGAAGTATTAGCAAAGACGGAAATGGTACGTGCCGATGAGAGTGTTGATTATATCCTCGTGTACCATTCAAGTGATAAATGGTATCCGACCACATATAAAAGAGGGACGATAGTAAAACTATCAACTACTACTGATATATATGCATCGCCATATACGTTTACTCACGTAGTTGAGCCAGACATTATCCATACTATATCTGGTCGTAGCCACTCAGATAGATTGATAGTGACTACTAAGATGAAGCGTAGAGTTAGAAATAATATTGGGTGGAGGACATTAGATGAAGAATCGGTTAAATGTTTTTATCCTTTAGTTGCTGATAGTCCTTATTATACTGATGAAGATTTGTTTGCCGCTAAGATCAGTAATGATTATGATGTAGTGTTTAAGAAGTTAAGAAAAGCGTTCAATGATTGGAAAAAAATTAATTGACAACGACCTTAAACTCTTATATTATATTATCTCTTTCAAGAGGTGCACGTTATGGACTTTGCAGAATTAGCGGATATAAGAATCAGAAACGCTGACACTATATTGAAGTATATGGTAGTGTATGATTCAGTATGGCAAGAAGGCCGAGACAAGAATATGCCTGATGGTGACGTCGGCACAATCACTAGAACTATAGCCAAGCATACCAACTCGGAAATGTTGACTATTAGTGCCAAGGGATTGAAACATAGCATGCTTATACCCTCCGTCGTAGACTCATTGGTCGTAACGGCCAAGATTAAAAAAGAACGTAGGGGTGAATATCTGGATGTATCTGCCAAGTGCATATATCCATTAGTAGAAGGAAGTCCTTACTACGAGGATGAAGAGCTATTTGAGGCCAAGTTGTCCGGTGACTATCGTAAGTTGTACAAGAAGTTAAGAAAAGCATTTAATGCTTGGAAGAAAGAAAACTAATATGATTAATGTATACAGTAGAAGGCATATTAGATCTGACGCAACGCCACATGAAGTTATTGATGCGTACGTTAGTAAGATTACCGGATACAAGTGTCTTCTGCTTAAACCACGTGATGGACCTAAATGTGGTATGTACCTTGAGACTCTGTATCAGTTTAACAAGAAAGAAGATATAGATGGTATATATGATGCTATAGTAGAACAAGATGAAGAAGCGTTGATGTTCTATGAGTTATCAACGTAGTATAGAATTCTAACGCTGACGTTGTGTTGAGTGTTACATAGAAAAATTTGTCCTCTATGTGTAAAAGGAAAAGGTTCCAAGGGTCTCGACGCATATTGGTACGCGGACGGATTGTGATTCCGTTGGAACTCGGTTCGAAACCGAGGTGACCCTCCAAATTTAAAGAGTATAGGTGATTAAAATGTTTTATGGAGAATTCGATACGTGGGATAATGTATTGTCCCAGTTTGGCGTAGAAAAGTCGGAAGTTTCCAATGCGGTGCCTATATTTGCAGCATATGATATAGACGGGTATGAAGGAACTGCTTCGGTTGTTTATGTTGAAGATGGAAAGTTCTGGTTAGTTGACGGATCACATTGTTCTTGCTACGGCTTAGAAGATCAGTGGGAACCTGAAGAGACTCCTTATGAAGTATTGGAGCACTTGGCAGAAAAAGGAAACTACATGTTCTCTGTGTACAAAAAAGAGTTCATGGCGACGATTAATTTTATTAAGGAAAGCGGTTTCGACAACGTTGACCCTAAAGAATTAGAATTTGTATTAAAATTATCATTGTGATAAAAAATTAAAAATAGGAAGGTAAGATATGAAATCAGGCAAACTTATCGTCTTATAGGATACCCTAATGTGTTGGTGATCCCGTAAGACGTAAAACAACTTACGGGGTGGTAGCTCAGCGGCCAGAGCAGTTGGCTTTTAACCAATTCGTCGAGGGTTCGAATCCCTCTCGCCCCACCAAACACACATTAGGGATATTAGCTCATCAGGTAGAGCAACTGGCTTTTAACCAGTAGGTGCTCGGTTCGAGACCGAGATATCCCACCAAGGGACGTTAGCTCACGTTGGTAGAGCAGGGAGCTTTTAACTCTCTGGTAGTCGGATCGTCACCGACACGTCCCACCAAATTTTATTTGACAGCGTCATTAATTCATGAGATTATATAGACTCTAAAGATTGGGAGAAGATCATGAACGGATCGTACTGGTAAAATTGTATGAGAAAGACTCAAGCAAATCCATGGGCAGCGTCTGCGTACAGAGAGCGTGTGGAGAACGGTAGACCTACTGGTGTCATTGTTAAGGATTTCGTAGCTTATCCTAATTGTGAAACCTTTGACTGGAAACATATTGAGGAGATCACCAAGTGAACACTTTAGAAAACGTGATAGCATATCAAGAGAAAGTCCGCGATACGTTCGGTATAGAAAGCAATTGCGACGTAGGGCAATCGTATAAAGAGTTGGGTGAGAAATACGCATATGTATTAGACGTCACCGAAGAAGAAAAGTTACAAGTAAACCATGCCGTATTTGTAGACGGAGTGGTAATAGAATTTAAAGCACTTAACCCAAGTATCTGGGAAGAAGTGAATATTTAAAAAGTTTACAGCGCGTTGACAGAGAGGCTATGTGGTCGGCTGCAACCCTTCATACGCCGGTTCGAATCCGGCACGCGCTTCCAATTTTAATTGCGGTTTTAGTTAGGTCAGGTGACCTTCCGAGGCTCATAACCTCTGGGTGATGCGTTCGATACGCGACTCCGCTACCATTTTTACCTCTGGGACATAGGATGTCAGACGGATTCCAAACCCGTCTTACTGGGATCGTTACCTAGCAGGGGTGCCAAACACTAAGGATATACCCATGAACGTTTTAACTATGACAGCAGTTACTAGTCGTTCGTTCGGCACGCAAGACGGGAACCTTATCGAAGAAAAAGAAACGTACCACATACATCCTTACACTGAAAGAAAAGGATTTGATCAGATGTACGGTATACTCGATGAAGACTACGAACATGTAGTCACTGTGTTGTTTCGATCATTATGCGTTATATTCGGCGAAGAAGAAATATTTACTAAAGTGCTACTCGGTGAATTGGAACCTAATGTAAATCATGCATAATTCATATAAAGCCGCTAGAGAAGTAGGCATGAACTCATTCACGTGCGTATGCACTAAGCCTACTAGATTCTTTTCTTTGAGTCCGTTAAGGGTAATAAAAAAAGATTGTATTTATTTCATTAAGCCTAGTATTCCTTTTCAGATTGACCTACCAGAGCCGGTAGTGTACGCAGTAGGCGTATTAGAAAAGATACATGGTGACCCAGACAGAAAGTTTTTTAAAGTGTTATGTGAAGTGGATTACCAAGGTTTATTAAAAGTGTTTGATGAAGAAGATATATTTCAGCAAGTACTACTCGGTAACGTAGTAGCGGAGTGAGATATGATTACAAAAAGAAACGGTTTTTTCATTAAGCGTTGCGCTGATTGTAGTGAAGAGTTATCGCCTACTGAGTATTTTTTCTGTCATGACTGTGAAGAGTGGCATCGACGGGCGGAAGAGATGGCTATGGAAGCTGACTTCGGCGATGAAGATGATACGTAAGTAGACTTTAATATAAATGTCTGGTATAATTAATGTGTAAAGTGATAATCGGTAGGTAAAAAGTATGTGTGATGTTTCTAGTACTATTGAGAGCACTGTTATTCAGTGTGGCGATATTTCATTACAGGACATGGTTGCGATTGTCGTGGCTGGTTATGTGAATGAAAAAGAAGAAACTTATAGAGGCAGTAATCGCGCCGACGAATATAAAAAAGACGAGTTCTATAGATGCTTATCTAGTCTAAGTGCCACAATCAGTGACGGGCCAGACTTCGGTGGGCTGGATCGAGTTGTGCATTATCGCGCAGTAGTTGATATTGGACCTCGATTCAGAAGCTTCTTAAAAATATGTGAAGACATGAACGTGATTGTGACTGTTGATCCACTACGTATGTTAGATCTTACAGTATTGGATCGTAAGATACAGAAGTTCAATGAGTGGGCAGGCAAGGCAATCCTGACACAAGTACAAGAAGACTATAAGTAAGAACAACGCTGTTGTAGCTCCAAAGGTAGAGCGCGTCTTTGGTAAAGACGAGGTTGCTGGTTCAAGCCCAGCCTTCAGCACCAAATTGCGGTATTAGCTCAGAGGCAGAGCGTTGGGCTTCCACCCCATGTGCAGGATTTCGAAATTCCTATACCGCTCCAAAATTACATTGGCATACTCTTAGCGTTAAAACTGGGCGGACAAATATACGCTTTGCCTAAAGAGACGATATGTAATATACTGTGCCTCGGACGGTTCCTAGAGGATAAAACACAAGGGTTATTAAGCGTAATTGCAGTCCCTAATTGGAGCCACCATTTTTATGCGGTATTAGCTCACGTTGGTAGAGCACCGGCTTGCCAAGTCGGAGGTAGTGGGATCGTCACCCACATACCGCTCCAATTTTAGAACAGGTCTACGCATGATCAAGATCATTAAGAGTATAGATGGGTATCATACTGACTATGTTACTAGTATGGTGAATGAGTTGGAAACTAACGGATATAACGTCACCTCGATCATGCGCATTGAAAAAATGGTTCTGGGCATATTCGGGGAAGATATAACCCATATTACCTATGAACCTTCACGTGAGACGTGCTGAAAATTATGCGGGTATAGCTCCAATGGTAGAGCAGTAGGTTTCAGATGAAGATTAAAAGTTTCGATCTATCATGTCTGTACGCGTCCTATCTAGGATGACTATACATGGTAAGATAAGAAAGGTAGATGCTCAGAGTCGGGTGTCTGTGAGAGTTAGCTTATGCTGGTAAAGCGGTCAACTTAAGTGGGGGCTGTGCGGCGGTTCGATTCCGGCCCTCTCTAATTATTAAAATCCGGTAGGTATCAACATGATCATAGAATGGAAACTTGAAGGTGGTGCAGTGGCACCCATGATGCACTATTCGTTGAATAGAGTGTACGATATGTTTTATCCTGTCGGCGAAAAGTTCACTATCGAAAAGATAGGTGATGACCTATATAAGGTTACTGATCCAGATGGCAGATACGGCAAGTGGATGTTATGCCACCTAACCTCATTCTTCTCTAATGAAGATTTATTCTTAGCTACGCTAGAAGGATTTGAATCATGACACGTGAAGACCTATTAGTCCTACTAAGAGAAGAGCTGAGTATAGATATAACTATGCCGCCATCGAGTGGGTTCTGTTCTCCCAATATACAAATAGAGTTGCGCCTAGGTGAAGATGTAATATCCGAAGTTCAGCTTTCCGGTGATGAAATAAGAGATGCTTTGGGAGATTACTAATGTCACTAGCTGATGATTGGTTCGAAAAGGCCATGGACAGTAGTTTTGATGCGTTTAATGCTACCGCAGTAAATACTATAGGTGAGATATTGAGTGGCGTAGATTATGTCATCAAAGCGCACTATAAGTTTAGGTTTCCGGCTGGAGTCACACCGGAATGTATAAGGTATCGAGTGTCTAGGATAGGTCCAGTGTCACATCATGTTAATAAGGGAAACCAGATTTATAATATTTGTGATATAGACTATACAGACCTGTGTTATTATTTCGGCGAAGAAGAAATATTCACGCAGACACTGAAAGGGAACGTTATTCCCTTTTCAGAATAAACCAAATTACTAATTGACATTTTTCAAATAATGACATACTATTCCTTTTCCAACAGAGGACATCAACATGTTAGATCTAATAGACCGCCACGCAGTTTTCTTCGCAGTGTTATATTTTTCAGTTAGGGATTATTTCTCAGCAGGTAGTTCCTTGGAAGTATACATGTGGATGTTTGCTATATGTGGGTCAGTATTCTATGCTGTCACTCTTCTTCTTACGTATGTGTCTGCCAACATGGACGACGTCGAAGTGGAAGCTGAAAATAAAGACTTCGCTCTCGAATATATAACCAAGATCTTTCTAAGGTCATCTTACCAAGTAAAAGAATTCCTATGGGCGTATACCGCCGTTATGTGTGGGGCTATATTTGTCTTAATCCATAATGAGTACGTCTTCCTTCCTATTATATTGGCCATGGTGTATTCGTTCGGGGTATCAGTTAAGCTTTACTTATGTAAGGTAGTGGTACATCTAGTGACGACTGGCGTCATCAAGGTAGAATCCGATAATCAAGAAACCTAATTGACTTTAGGTTTAATTTCTCATATAATTAAGTTCAATTTACGTCCTGATGGGAGTAATAGTAAGTAAGGTCCAGCGTAATAATCTGCAGATAAAGGCAGGACTGAAAGCTAAGGTAACTCCACCCCACTGAAGGGGACATTGCGTTTCGAGAGCGCTCAGGGCACCATTATTCTAAGAGTGACAGTTATGATACGTATGACCGCTAAAGTAGATATGTGCAAAGGCGATGTTAATGGTTTTTGTACTGTTAGTAAAGGGTACGTATATAAGGTAACTAGTCGCAGAGCAAGCTCCAAGACCTCGCGTAAGGTTTATAGTATTCTCGCAAGTGGAAAATTCTTGGGAGAAGTATCTCATGTGCAACTGGCAATGCTGTTTGACGAGAAAGAAATATTCGAAGAGAAGTTAAAAGGGAATTTATAATCGTGCATTCATATGATAGTGGAAATATAGATAACGCTGAATCTGAAATGGGAAATATTGTCCATAGTGTAGTAATAGACATTCTAGAGACGTATGGTCCTAGAAACCTTACTGATGAAGAAATAGCTGAATTGGCTAAAAAAGTCAAGAATGATTACTCCGGTGACATCCAAGAATCCATGCATACGATCACACAGATGTGTGAGAAGATGGAAACTGATTTTGAAGATGTAGAAACACAAAAAGAAGAATGGGAAGAGCAATGCACTTCTCAAGAAGAAGAAATAACAGCGCTACAGAATGAAAACGAAGAGTTATTATTGGTGGCTAGCGTACTGAGTAGGGAATAGTGTACAGTAGACACTCATTTCCATTAGCAGGGCACGTAGCGATGAATATGGCTGAAACAAGATCAAAAACGGCATTTAAAATCTATAAGTTTATTTGTAAGGACGTAGACGGTGAATGGCATTTCTTTAAGGAAATTTTTTGCGTTGAGAAATGCACTACCGCCATGAGAGATCATTCTTGGCGTGAACTTGTAGTCGTTAGTCGTGCGTATATGGTAGAGGAAGAAGTGTTCAGAAGAAAATTATTAGGTACTATTGACGAGGTATATTATGACGGATATAACAGACCCAGCAGATGCAGAACAAGGCCCAAAAGGCCCATCGGACAGCAGTAGACCTTTCCGTAATCGCAGAAAAGAAGAATTCTTCAAAAAGTTTGAAGAGATGGTTTTCTATGATATGTTGTGTGGTAACGAATGGTGGCTTGAGGGTGACGAAGATGGCGAAAGTTAGTTTTGATGGATACGATGATGGCACTACGCCATTCGGGAGACCATTGATGAGCAGTAAACCCGTCATGCCCAAACCAGCCAAGGTCCCTAATATGTGGATTAAAGACCATATGTTAATTGGTAAAGTAAACGGTAAGTGGGTTTTCAATGCTACGGTGTATAAGAAAATCGTAGGTATCATTGAGAGAGACTATCCTATGGAGGCTGTAGAACCTCTTGAAGTTATTATCGAAGAAGAATATTTCTTAAGAAAGCTACAGGGAACTTTATGACAACTACATTCGCGGATCTTAGAAATAAACAATCAAAAGAACGATTCCTTGCTGAGAGAAAAAGACTAGATGGAATGTATATTAGAAAATATGTCAAATGGACATATACTGATAACTGTGGCTTAGTTAAGGAGCAATACGTTTATATACGTTATGATTGTATAGCGTTCTCTGATCCTCCAGTCTTCGGCACTGCTAACAGTGTACTGACTGAAGAAGAATTCTTTATTAAGAAATTGGCTGATGAAGTATATGAATACATAGAAGGCGGAGAAAAATAATGCTATTGCAAAAAAAAGATGCACATGTTGGCGCAGTGTTGATATGCGTGAAGGCTAGGGTTTTAGAGGACACCGACGATGAGGTGTATTATAGTCTAGGCAAAGAATATAATATCCTAGATATTAATACTAATGCAGTCACGGAAGAGCAGATGTTACTCGATGATGATACCGGAGAAGGATTCCATTGTTGGGGCGTGAAGGAATTAACTAACCCAAATTACTCTACCTTATTCGTATTGAAGCAAGATATGTGTGAAAAAACTTTATTTCATTATAGCATTGCTAAAGACGTAAGCATCATGGAAAAATATGTGGACGACTTAAAGTCCAAGAGTAAAAAGTAATGCAAGTAATAAACAAGACTACGGTCATCATCAAAATAAAAGAATTGACTGAGTTGTTAAAGGTGTGTAAGATACCACAACACAGAGATAGGATTGAAGTTGACCTAAGATCGTATAGAGCAATAAGAAAGTTGTTCGAGGAATCAGAATGACATACACTATTGAAGTTGAATACCAAACTGGTGATAGCTTTAGTTCTGAGGTATGTACTGAGACGATTGGTCATGTATGGGAAGACAAAACACTCGCACGTAAAGCGTTACAATGCCTAAAAGAGCATTACGAATTGTTTATTGAGCACGAAGAGCATAACAGGCCTAGACGGCATATGCGTTCATACTTAGACGTCCGTATAGATGCTAAGTCCAGAGAATGGCATAATGGCGATAAAGACATGTATAGATGCTGCGACGTGGAGATGGACGATGGTAGTAAAAGAACATTACCGACCTGTATGTGGTGCGGATACTTTGAAAAACTTCATCATGCCAAAATCGTATGTGAGCAAGATGACGAAGACTATGTGAGTTTCTGATGGGGAATGAATATAATAACCAAACTTTCTTCTTGACCTTAAAACGAAAAACTAGTACTATATACGTAATGTAAATGAGACCACGAACATGAAAGAATGGACACGGCTAATTGGTGCTAATGGGTATAACTCTAGTAATGAGCCTACTGAAGCAGGCACCTATGAAGTTCGTTTAGAGTGGTATGCCGACGAAAGTAATTTTCAAAATGTCCTTTGTGTTCTTTCGTACGATGAAGAAGGCGCTGAATGGCGACTTGCGGACGGAATGGGCGAAATTAGTTATAGTTGGAATATAGCCGCATGGCGAAAGGTGTAGATATGTCTGATAAAAAAGAGGGTTACGAATTATCTTTTAAGGAACAGATGGAAGGTCTGATCGAAGGTAATATGCAGAACTTCCCAGACGCTATGGCGTGGGTAAGAAAGCAATTAGATAGAACTGATGTTACAAAAATCTACACTGAGCTTGAATTATTCCAGCAAGCTTTGGACGGTACTAGTGAATGGGCCGGTCATCCAGACCCTAATGAATTTGGTAAGGTTGAACTTATCAAATGGTACAGAAATAAGCACGGAGTAGGTTTGAAACAGGCAAAGGATAAATGTGATCAATACATGATTATCCATTACCCAGTATACACCTTCTCTTACAGATCGTAATTGATATGAAAAATTTTATTTTAGTTGCTATTAAATCAAGTTGGTGGGATGGTACAAACTTCACACTCGAAGTTATCGATACCGCAACAGCAATGCCAAGCGAAAATGGTGGCGAGCACTGGACACGTATTGATAGGGAAGGGGGGTTCATAATCCCTTATAAAACTTCAGATGCTCAATATCCTTTTTGGATAGAAGATTCTGATGAAGGTAGATCATTAGCCACTGTGTTAATTTTAGAATCGTGGGAAAAAAGAGTGGCAGAAAAAGAAGATGGTCTAGTGAAAGAAAGAGAATCTTTGGATGAGCAGATAGAACGTATTGAAGTATTAAGGAATTCTGTTTGTGATGTGATACCTTTACCTGACGAATAAAACTTTTTACGGGCATACCATATGGGATGGCAAGCTGAGGGGAAACCTAACACGCGTCTGGCTCGATACCAGATATGTCCACTTATTTTTTGACTTAACCTTAACCATACGGAGAAAAAGTATGAAAAAAAGTCGTGAAGAACGTCGCATTGAAGCGGCAGGTCGTGCCAAGTCTTATACTTGGGCAAACTCTAAGGCTAAACGCCTTGGCACATCAACTGAGAAGGAGTGGAGTGAGAGAAACTCACAAATCTCTGCGTAACAGTTACAAATGGGGTATCTTAGGGTGCCCCTGAAATTTTCTATAATGTTGGTGACGGCAATGAGCACAGAAACAATTTTTAAAACCTACAGAGGTGTAAAATATACGTTAGATAAGTCTGACAGAGGATTTATGCTTTCTACATGGTATTCATTGACCTCAGAGTACATTTTCGAACGTACTATCACAGATATTTCTAAGTCTGATGAAAACATTGAACAGCTAATACGTGATGGTTTTGTATTGCCTGTTGGTGAAGAAAGCGAACCCGAATAATGGCCAGATATCCAAGAAAAGAAGACATTGTGATAGGTGGAAAATCCGTCAATATAAATCCTAAAGATATTTATTTTGGTAAAGGTGCATCTCAACAATATGGTGCTGAATATCTCATTGAAGAGATGAGTAGTGATAAGCCCTTCTCCGGTAACGTAAAAGTTCGCAGAGTTGATGATATTGCCAAGGGATATTGGTTAAGTAAGACATTTTATTGCCTAACACATCTAATCCTCGAAGAGGAAGAAAGATTCATGATAGAACTCATGGGCGGCGACACTAACAACATTAAGATAGACAACATCCCTCTAACCGAAGAAGAGATGAGAAATGAAAACAAATAGCATACGAGTACGTTTAGATCAAGATCACGTCCATGTCACCAGTAAGGTGTTTAGTGGCGGCGAGATTCATGTCGATATCGATAGTCTTCCGGCTAAATGTCATGATTATACGATCAAAGCGCGTTTACAAAGCAGCGAAGACATTATGCACTTCCTTACTCTCTGTGATGCTATGTGGCGTCGTTATCCAGAGGCCCATGGAAAGGTAACCATTCCGTATTTGCCATATGCAAGACAAGATCGCATGTGTTCTAAAGGACAGCATTTCGGTTTACATGTCATGTCCCAATTATTATCTACTATACCACAAAAAACAATCACTACCTATGACCTTCATAGTAAAGTGGCGTCATCTTTGTTAGCGGAAGACGGTTTTGGTGTAATAGACATCCAGCAATATGATATCTTAATGAAGCATAGCTTAGGCGAAGACCTTGCAGACGGACGATTACGTCTAGTGTCACCGGATAAGGGCGCTAAGGATAAAACTGCACAGGTAAGTTCATTTTGTAACAGTAAAATGTCTACCATCGTGGGCGGTAAGACCAGAGATCCTAAGACTGGTAAGATTACCGAGTTCACAGTTGATGAAGATGACCTATGCGGTCAAGATTTACTCATTGTTGACGATATTTGTGATGGTGGCGGCACATTCATTGGTCTTGCTGATGAATTGAAGAAACGTGGAGCTGGAGAAATCAGCTTATTCGTAACACACGGAATCTTCTCTAGAGGGTTCGACGGATTCTCTGGGCTTATTGATCATATCTATACGACTGACTCGTTCCGACGTAGTTCAGATTTACCATTTAATGGCGTAGTGGCGGAGAATGTAACTCTGACCACTATTAAGGTGTAGTTATGGCTATGTTACGACGGGTTAAAGTGTTTATGGCGTCATATTGTGGTTGGGGTTGTGCCAGTTACAATCCTTTATGTGATGCTTGTGATGCTACTAGAAACGATAATTAAAGGAGACTACCATGACGGTACGATTACTAACAAAACCAGCATTTGAAGAAAAAGAGATTATCCAAGCACCCGCTTTATTGGATTTTTATAAAGCATTCCATCATCTTGCCTATCAAGACGGTGTGGAAGAGGTTGTTATCAACTTCACGGGTCGCAGCGGTAACCACAGTAACATCAAAGGCGGATCTACGTACATGTGGGCCGGTCTTCAATCATTTATCAATGAAATCATTGTAGGTGAATGGAATAAGTTCTTTGCGGCAACTAAAGAACAGGCAGTAGCTGATTATAAGCGTGTTAATGAAGCCGGTTTAGGCGTAGTATGCGATACTAGCCATCTTGAAGCACTACATGACCTTGGATATATGCCTTTAGAGTTTAGAGGTCTATTGGAAGGGGTAGAAGTGCCATACGGCGTGGCAGCAATGACTTGCCGCAACACAATTGCCGAGTTTTACTTCCTACCGAACATGATTGAGACTATCATGTCTGATGAAATCTGGCCAGTTCAGACTTCATTGACTACTGCGACTGAGTACATGCGTACTTTGAGTGAATTTGCCGCAATCGATGGTACTCCAGAAGGGTTACTTGGGTTCCTTATCCATGATTTCTCTATGCGCGGCATGATGGGTGGCAGAATGACAGGTGGTGCTGCATTATCTGGCATGGGACACTTGATGTCTGGCTTTGTAGGAAGCGACACAGTGCCTGCTGCATTGGCTCTGGAGAAGAACTACGGCGCTTACCTAGGCTTAGATCGTCCTTACGAAACAATCGCCTCAGTGAACGCTACGGAGCACAGTGTGCAGTGTTCTTTCAATAACAATGACTTGGCTTACTACCGTCACTGTATGAAAGTATCGCCTACTGGCATCCTTAGCTTAGTATCTGACGGTTATGACTTCTGGAAGCTTATTGCTGAAGTATTACCGGCACTTAAAAACGAGATTATGTCTCGTGACGGTAAAATCGTTATCCGTCCAGATAGCGGTGACCCAGCAGACGTGATTTGTGGTCTTCGTGAGAATATTGACTACCGTCGTACCAAAGATGGTAAGGCATACGCGATGAAATACTGGAAAGGTAGCGCCTTTATGGGTGCTGAGCAGACCGAATACGGTAAAGTAGTTAAAGAAGCAGCTCCTACTATCCCTGATATGGAAGTGAAAGGTTTAATTCAAGTATTATGGGAAATGTTTGGTGGTACTGAGTCTGGTGTTGTTGGCGGTAAGGTCTATAAGTTCTTAGACTCTCATATCGGCGCGATTTACGGCGATTCTATCACTCTTGAGCGTCAACGTGACATTTATACACGTTTACACGCAAAAGGCTTCGCGGTAGGTAACATTGTATTGGGTGTTGGTTCTTTTACTTACCAATATGTTACTCGTGATACTCATGGGTCTGCTGTTAAAGCGACTAATATGATTTTGAAAGGCGTAGATACTCCTATCAGCAAAGAAGTTAAGGGTGATGCGGTTAAAAAGTCTGCGAAAGGTCGTTTAGTTGTTAAGCGTATCGATAATAAGTACGTTCAATTCGATGAAGCTACTCCTGCGGGTGTTGAGGCTGACGATAATCAGCACCAACGAGTATGGATGGACGGTGAATGGATCAGAATCCAAACACTTAAGGACGTTCGTACTAATGTTAAGGAAACTTTAGAACCAGCTTGATGTTAAGTTGAAGATTAGGTATAGTTATCCCACTTAAACAAGCGGGGTAACTATTATGAGAGACAAACCTAATCATTACACAGAAGCTTGGTTTAGAGATTACAATATTTCGAATGGCACAGAAAGTAAGTTCTATACGTGCCATTTAGAATACTGTAAATTGAACAAAATACCGCCCTCTCGTTGGGTTAAACAGAACAACCACATTAATAGTGAGTGTATTGACATGTCAGAAGATAAACAAGAAACAACTGGTGAACTCGTAACACGTATGATGGACTTAGCCCAGTCCGACATTAACATTAGTATTGCCGGTAGTGTGGGCCGCTCGCGTGTTAGCACTAGTGAAGAGGTATTCGCCGCGCATGCAGCTGTCAAGTCGGGTATTGAACGCTCTACAACTGAATTCGTTAATGAATGTGAACGTATTAGCTCTACTCTGGTTCCATTTGTAAACTAGAGATAGATAAAAGTTTTTTATTGGGGCAAAGTCATGGTTTGACGTTATTGACTGGATCGGGTGAAGTGGAAGCATTGCGCACACTGCCCCACCTGTACCGTACCAGAGAGCTTAAGGGTTCGATTCCCGTGCCGCCCCGCCAAATTCACGAAACCAGTTGACGCTGGTTTTTTTATGTCTGTTATTTACGTTGACTTAACGTCGAAATGGGAGTATACTCATGGGAAAGGAGAATATGAATGTTTGAAATAATGGATCATAGCTGGTCGAAAAGAAGAATCCCTGATCAGGCAGAAACTGTCGAATCTGTTGAGGTTACCGACTTCATAAAAGAAAATGGTCATATATGTGAGATGTCTGCGACTGTTGATGGCGTGGAGTTAGTGCTTAGAGCGAGAGTGTACGCCATAGAGACGTATGAATTCACTGAGGACGGCGGGTACGCCACGGTACATCATGGGTGGGGCGTTCAAGGAACAGACTCTAACGGAAATTCAGTAGTATTGAGATGTAAAGAGGATTAATATGAAACCTGTAGCACGGAGAGCGTGGCGTTCTGACTACGACAACAAAACCACGTATGAAGTTTTAGTTGATGGGTCTGAAACGGGTCTATGGGCTTTCCAGACTAATCAACGAATATTGGATGCCACCACTTCTGACTCACTTCCGTATTCGGAAGGAGATCATTCTGGATTCCCGTGTCTGTATAGAGTAGTCACTGATGAAGTGGGTATGTTCAGACTTCACGGTATTGGCTCCGGTAATTTAAGCCCAAGTGCTATGCGTAGCTTAGCTAGGAAAATATTTCCTAATATTACAAAAAGTTCTTGGAGAACGAACAAAAATACAGTAAGATTAATGGAAGAAGAAGATAAAATGTTATATCAACTAACTTATGGCGGTGCGCATGTTACATAGAACTAAGAATATAATTTTTGTTAAAGCAAGTGAAGCATGGGATGGCAAACCGTCAGACTATAAAGAGACTGGTCCGTATAAAATGATTCTGGGTGAGAGAGATAATGGCCACTTCTTCGTTGTCGCCAATATCAGTAAAGAATCACCTATTGAATTGATCTCGGAAGACATCCCTTCGTTCCCTCCTGAACTATGGGACTACCAAGCTGAGTATGGCGTAAGAATCTTAAAGTTAAAAACAGAAGAAGATAGATTCCTCTTTAAGTTGGTGCAGTAATGGAAGGCGGTACGTACGCGGAATGCGTTAAAGCAGGCTTCACATCGGATCAAGCAGGTATTATTGCTAGATTCGGTGGTGAAATTAAAGATGAAGCTGAAGAAAGAATACTGAAAACTATCGCTGAAAGAAAAATAATTCCTGACCACTTTGCATTACCAGTATCATACGTTATCAATTGTCTTTTCATGATAGCAGGCGCAACAGTTATGTATTTTTGCATGGTGTAGCCATGAGTGATTATAATGTTCTCAGTGTCGTGAGTACTGATGATTTGTCGGCAGTATGTGTCCACTTGGAATCAGACGCTGCAGTATCATTGGCAAAAGTGTACATGATAATCGGGTTTCAATTTGAATATGTATTCACTACGTACTCAAAAAGACCAAACGTGTTTAATGCAGTGAGTAAGCCCACAGAAGCCAAAATACCTGACATAAAAAAATCAATTGTGTCTTTGTATCCGAACTTCGGTGATGATGCGTGGAGAGTATTTCCTAAATTCGCAGTTCTTAAAGATCCTAGAGATGTAATGTTGATGAGGCTAAGTTATTGATATGGGCATGTTAAAATTTAGAATATTTAAAGAAGAGATAGACCATCCTAAGTGCGTATACTCAAGTGACGACGGTAAATTCGTCATAATTGAGAATCAACTGGAAAAGTCTGGGTACGAGAACTTCTATGTCGGAGGCCTAACGAAGGTAATCCAGAATGCCGATTTCGTAGTGATAAGAAATGCGAAAAATAACGCCTTCACCTTTAAGGTGACAAAGAATAGATGTGAGTGGCCATCCAGAGCAGCACGTGTATTACATAAGTACATGGGCGATGACGTGGTCATTCGAGTTCATGATGTAGATTTTTTATCTGTGGATGACGAACAAGATCAGATGTATCTTAAGTTGGCATTGGGAATATAAACATGGCAAATTACCGTATGCCTATAAAAGCTACTTTATTAGCGAGTGTCGGAAAAACAAACGTTATTGGCGTTGAATCCGACCATGTAGTCGATGTCCTAAACATTAAAACTGATTGGTCTACGAGGGTACTTTATGGTAGTGAGCTATTATTTGTTAAATACCATAATAGCGACGTCTTTTTCGTAAAAAAAGATAGATATCAATCAGAAGAATTTACCCGTGGAGAGATGGGAAAATTATTTCCACTTATCCCCGTGTCTGCATGGGAAATACGTGGTGGTATGGTCTCGCTACTTGAAGATGAAGATAAAATGCTATTGAAATTGGCATATAACATATAAAAAAATAATAAGGAAGGATAATGGAAGTTGCAATTTATATAATGTTAGGTATGATTGGGTGGGTGTTCTGCGGAATGTTGGCTTTGCTGTTGGGTATGTGCTATGAGCACGTATATCTAAGCGGTAGATATCCTCTGACCGTAGATGCGGATAGAGATAGGTTCATAAGTAATAACGCGCCAGCGTTTTTAATACTTGGAATGACGGTGTTGGTAGTTATGTTGTGCGCGTGGGTGGTTACTCCGGTGGTGGATGCCTATGTGTGGATCGTTAAAAAAATATTTAGGGTAGAGTAATGAGTAAAAAAATATTTATCAGTTTGCCCTATACCCATGACGACAAAGAAGTTATGTATTGGCGAGCTAATCACGCAAGAGATATGATGGTGCAGATTACTAGAGATGGTAATTCGCCTGTGTGTCCTGTGGTGATCGGCCTAGATATTTTAAGACATGACCCTCAGATAACGATGAGTTATGACGAATGGTTAGATTTCTCCTTGACATATATGCAAGGATGTGATGAAATGTGGTTATTGTGCATTGATGGCCATGAAAAATCAGTTGGTGTTAGTGAAGAGATAAAACTAGCTATTTCCATGGGTATTAATATTGTAAAAGTAATGTAGGAGAGTAAAATGTCAATAGCAACTAAGCAAGTTGTAGTGGTGAGAACCGATGTGTTCTCTAAAAAAAATGAACAAGGAAAGATGGAATTAGATCCATCTCTCATTGGTAAAATTGGCATTCAAATGACACATGCTTCCAAGGCAGTCATACTCAATCAATTGAGGGATTCCAAATGGGTCCTCGTTAATAACATCCCCCGCACACTCGAACTTGCTGGTAAACCTGAAGAAGATCCAGTGTACCAATGGTGCACGGGACCATTCACAGGCATAGCTCTTAAATGTAAAAGTGAAGTTAAACTCCAAAAACTTTACGACGAAGCTATAGCTGCCGGTCTACCATGTTCATACATTGTGGATAGAGGGCTAACAGTATTCAATGGTGTGCCAACTGCTACGTGCATGGCTATTGGCCCAGCGAAATCCGAAGACATCGATAAAATTACTGGTAAGTTGAGATTGCTATGATTTCTATTTTTGGCAAAGATCCTTACCGTTATGTTGATAACTTTGAGCTAGCTAGTACTGCGTGCGCTAAATTACTCGCAACGACCTCTCGCAACCATGGGTGGGTTATTGATTTCAATAAAAGCGTTACTGACTGCCTTAATGAAGATTGTTCAGTTAATGATTTATTAGTTGAAGGGTATGCTGTGCCAGTAGATAGCATTATGAATCTTATGCACAAGCACAACATAGGCATCCATCCTTTAGGCAATAACAAATGGAAAGCTGTGCACGAATCTACCCATGTCGAATACAAAGATAGAGATCCTGACAGAGCAGTTCTAATTGTTTTTGCAGAGATAACTGGCGGTGTATAATGATTAAAATAGGCATGGTATTCAAAAATACTACGTATTCACCAATGCTTGATGTGGACGAAAATGCGCACCTCTTTATTTCTGACATCTATCATAGTGATGTTCATGGTGAGAAAGTAATTTGGTTCACTAATGAGCACGGAAAGAGACTTGGTTATTTTAGATACGAAGCTCTTGTCATTGCCCTTGATGATGACGGTAACTTGGATAGTTTATCCTCGGATTTCTACGCGTTCAAATACATAGGTACATTAACAGATGAAGACATGTTCCAATATCATTTATCTGGTAAAATATGCATTTAGGATATTAGTGGACAACAAGTTAAACTTCACATATACTATATCACTTACATAAATCAACGGAGTAAACATGAATATTAATTCAATTCATAATTCTAACGAAAAAACAGACACTATCGTCATTCTGGTAGATTCATCATACGTCGGCGACAAGATCATTGCGGCTCTTATTGAGAGCAAAGATTTCAAAGTGGAAACGGCAGGAACTACACATTTAACTGTAGAAACTTCCGAAGACGATGTTTTACAGAAAACATTATACGTGGCTACTGGTTCGTTAGATGAATTCAATGAATCCACAGGTAATATCGACGTAGTGGCTAAATCTATTGTCGCGTATCTTAAAGGTTCACCATCTGACATATTAACAGTGGCTGCAGAAAACAATGCAGTACGCGATTGTGGCCTTGAAGCTTTATGTTCATCATTGGTCATTGCTGACTATAACTTTTCCCTAGAAGATAAGCCATCGCCGCTTACTATCAATATTTTGTTTGATGACGAAGCAAGCGCTACTCAGGCAGGCCCTTCAGTGAGTGATGGGGTAGATGCCGGTAATGCAATCAATTATACGCGTCGTTTAGGTGACCTACCAAGTAATGTCTGTACACCTACATACATGGCGCGTCAGGCGGTGTCCCAATTCAAGCAAGATAATGTGCGTGTTAGTGTCATTGGCGAAAGTGAAGCAAAAGAGCTTAACATGGGCGGTTTCATGAGTGTTACTCAGGGTTCCGATGAAGAAGGCAAAATCATCATCTTCGAATATACCGGCGATGCGAATAACTCAGATACGGTTGCGTTAGTTGGTAAAGCGGTTACATTTGACAGCGGTGGTATCAGTATTAAGCCAAGTGCATCAATGGAAGAAATGAAATATGACATGTGTGGCGGTGCTACGGTATTTGGTGTGATTAAAGCTGCGGCTGATATGCAATTGCCTGTTAACCTTATTGGTGTCGTAGGCGCGGTAGAAAATATGCCATCTGGCAACGCTACTCGTCCAGGTGATATCATCAATATGATGTCCGGTAAAACTGTTGAAGTTACTAATACGGATGCCGAAGGTCGTATGGTGCTGGCTGATCTTTTAACCTATGTTGGTGAAAATTATAAGCCTACTACGGTTCTAGATTTAGCAACGTTAACTGGTGCGTGCTGCGTAGCTTTAGGTGAACATGCCGCTGGTATCTTTACTGAAGATGATGCTCTGGCCACAAGCCTATACGATTCTGGTCAGAAAGTGAATGACCGTGTGTGGCGCTTACCAATGTGGGAAGACTACAACAAGCAAATGGATAGTGATTTTGCAGACATGGGTAACTCAGGTAAACGTGGTGCCGGTGCTAGTACAGCTGCGTGCTTCCTTAACCGTTTTGCTAGCGACTACGACTACAAATGGGCACATATTGACATTGCTGGCGTAGCGTGGAAAGGTAAAGCTACTGGTCGTCCTGTTAAGATGTTGCTTGACTACTTGACTACGGGTAAGTAATATGAGCCTCATGGATTTTACGAATTTCATGGGGCTAATAGAGACATATCTTATTGAGTATTTTGGGCATGCGTGGTGGGCATTTTTTCCCGCCATTCTGGTCATGATAGGAATGTTCTTTATTAGACTTCGATGTACGTATTTGTATTACGTAGAGACAGGCGAGTGGTTTCATGAGTCCAACTACAATAACAGTGAGACTTTTAATATATGGACTGCGAATCTGCCAATAGGATTTATGCATATATTGTTCTCAGGGGTATTCACGGTCATAGCTCTTGTTTTTATAGCGATCATGTTACAGTTTCCTGTTGTGTTGGTTAGTATAATTATTTTTGTTTTATCGACGTGGGGATTCTTTTATGTTTGCGCACGAGGAAGAAATAAAAAGTTGTTTCACGATAAATTGAGTGGTGAAGATGATGGAAATGATTGAACTGTTTTTAATAACTCACGTAGGTAAAGGGTGGGCGTTTTTAATCCCATGGTATATGTTTATAACGTGCATGGTAGTGTGGCGTTTCAAAATTACTCATGATTACTATGTTAAGTGCGGTGAATGGCATGACGCTTGTGATTTATTGCACGAGTTTACCGATATTAGAACAGCTAACATCTTTACCGGAATACTACATGTAATGTTAGGGAGTATAGCTTTCATTCTTACTGCTGCGTTCTTAAAAATGTTATATACTAACCCTCCTGTGTTTTTCACTATGGCGGTGACATTCATAGTGTTGTCATTGTTCGCTATGCTTTGTAAGCGTAATAGAAATAAATTATTATTTGTTGAAAAATTAAGCGGGAGATAACCATGGACAATTTTACTCTTTATATGGTAGATGCGTTAGGAAAAGATTGGTACGCATTACTAGGTTTATGGTTTGGTTTTGCCATTGGTATTATTATTAGATTAGTAGTGACCTATCATAATTTCGTAAAGGACGGTGAGTGGTTTAGTGGCGCGGACGACGGCACAAATCTGCGCACGAATAACCAATTTCTAGGGTTTGTGCATGTGATATGCGTAGGATTGGTATCTATGGCGCTAGTTTCCATAATCCACTCATTCATAATGTATCCAATGGCACTTTTAGTTACTGGCTCAGTTATACTGTTCATGGTGTTATATGTGCTAATGTGTTTGCGCGAGAGGAAGAGGCAACTGTTTGAAGATTCTTTAAAAGGTAAGGTGGGCTAATATGGAAATCTCACATGAAGTAGGAGTAATGATAATAACAGTGCCAGCATCAATTGTGCTAGTTCTATTAATCATTAACAGAATACGTGTACATTTTAATAATTTCGTCAATGACGGTGAGTGGTTCATGAGTGAACATGACGATCTCGAAAATATTTATAATGTATTTAACAGTAGAGATACCTTCACTGGAACATTTTTTACTATAGTTATTCCTTTCGGTGTTTTTCTGATGGGCATAGCCGTGTTGTTACTATTGCGGTTTCCTATTGTCATGGGTTGCGTGTTAGGCGGAGGTGTCATAGTAGCGTTGTTTATGTGCGCATTAGTATACTTTGGTAAACGAGAAAGAAACAAGAAGTTGTTCGAAGATAAATTGCGCGGCAAATAGGAAGGTATCTGATGAAGGCGTATGATTGTTTTGGGTCTAAATGTAATGGGTGTGCAGAGTACGCCGAGTATTGCAACTGCGAGATAGATAGTAATGGCAATCTTATCGATCCACAACCTATCGTATGTCCGTTTTGCGGAATCAAACCCGACATGGGCGGCAGAATGCTATCTAGAGACCAAAAAAGTACAGCCCAGATAGTTAGTCACCAAGACACTGGGAAATGTTCTCTTGATATGCTCGTGTTTAGACTTCCAGAATGGAATACTAGGCATTCACATGATTGAGATAGATTTTCATGGATGGCTTCCTGCTGCTGCCGAAGATAAGATCCATTCGATGATAGGCGAAGCCAGACACGTAGGTGTCCCTACCCATATCAAGTTCATAACTGGGAATGGTAAAATAAAACAGATTGTTATTGATATAGCCAATACTTATGGTGTTCACTGTCAAGAGCAACTAGGAAATAGAGGCGCTTTAATAGCGTTAATAGAATGAAAGAATCAGAAGAGATACCAAAGCACGACAATTATTTAGTATTTGATTTAGAAGCTACTTGTTGCAATAAAGACAGTTTGGATCGTGACTCTATGGAAATCATAGAGATAGGCGCGGTTATGGTTGACGGTAAAACTTTCGAAATAATAGATGAGTTCTGTACATTTATTAAGCCGGTGAGAAATCCAACTCTCACTCCGTTTTGCAAAAGGTTGACGACAATCACACAGATAGAAGTTGACACTGCGCCAGAATATAAAGAAGCATTAGAATTATTCAAAAACTGGTACGCTGGTTACGAAGATGTGCTAATATGTTCTTGGGGTAACTATGACAAGAAACAATTTTCGCAAGATTCTCGTTTCCATGGTGTTGAGTCCCCAACAGCGGATAACCACTGTAATATGAAAAGAATATTCTCATTAGTGAAAGGTGTAAAAAGACGCTTCGGCGTTAAGAATGCCCTTCTTGAACTGGGGATGGAATTTGACGGTACTGCCCATCGCGGAATAGATGACGCTAGAAATACAGCGAGGTTGGCAAAGTACACATTTGGTGACTAGATATGTCGTACAAGAAAAACGAAATTCACCCGTGGACAGTGATAGGAATGACGCTCACTATGCCCATTATGCTATCTGTTATCGTGACAGGAAGTAATATATTACTGCATTTATGGGCGGTACTTGGGATGGTCACCGTTCTGGCATACGGCGTGTGTAGTAGGAAGTATATAGGGAAAGAACCATATAACGCAGAAGCGGACATCACAGTGGCGTTTAGTGTTATTTTCGTATGTTATATGTGTGGGCCAGCTTTTGGGTGCCAATTTTTCTATGATAACCGCATGGAATTTAAGTCATACGCCAGAATAGCTAACAGGGGATATATATTCCCTACCAAAAAGAATAAAGAAATACATTTCCTAAAAAGATTAAATGGGGAATTAAAAGAATAAACATTTGCATGTGATATGAAATGTATGTTATAATGCTCAGCATGAAAAGAATTTTTCTCTATAATAAGAGAAATGAAAGAATAACTGTATGAAACTAGGATGAGCAAGGAGACACGCGGGTTCGACTCCCGCCGCTTCCACCAAAGTGATATTAAACGTGAAGTTTTTTGGATCTGTTATGGGGGCGTTTTGGATTCGACCTTCTTGTGATTTGAGGTGGACAGTTCGGCAAATGTGAAAGTCGTTAAGAGAAACCCTTTTGGGTAAACTCTCATAGAAACACTAAATATAATTGCTAATGAAGAATTATACGCTCAAGCTGCCTAATCGCGCTTGATGAGGTTAGAGTCACCTTATTATCCAACGACACACGAATGGGGACTTAATGTCCCCATTCACTTATCAGGGATTTGATAATGGACAAGCACGGCCCAGTTTTAATTAATATGATACGTAGAACAGTACCGAAATTGATAGCGGAAGATCTAGTGGGTGTACAGCCTATGATATCACCTATTGCCCGATGGGAAAAATATCATGTAGTTTGGGTAATCACGACAAGCGGTGAGTTGGTATGTAATGGCGATGTGTATATGCTAGCGAATTACGTCAACGACAAATTCACATGTAACCTAGGTGAAGTGCTAAGCGAAGAAGAGTATTTCCTAAGAGAGCTTGATGGCTCCAATAAAGAATTAGATAATATTACTGACGTAGGTAAGGTTTTTTCCCTAAAGACTAGATATAACAGAAACATATAGTCACACATAATATGGCATCTCTGACTCATAAATAGAGGACAAGGAGATGTAATATGAAAGATAGTTATATATTAAACTGTGGTCCTAGTGATAAGAACGGGACCGATTGGGTATATCCAGTAGGCGCTGCGCCTTCCGAGTTACCAGAGAATTTTTCTAGAAGAAAATTTACCAGAAACGTATCCAATCAAGGAACCGTAGGTTCGTGTGTAGGCCAAACATTAAGCGTGGTATTTAATGATACTACCCAATGTGAGTCAGTTAGTCTTTCTCCTATGTGGATATATAAGAGAGCAAAAAGGCATGACTATTGGGCAGGCGAAGATTACTCCGGCACGTCCATCTCAGGGGCCTGTTTGGCGCTTAAGAAGGAAGGCGCGTGTAAGGAGGAGTTCTATCCTTATCATGGCTCTACGGAGGATTACGAGCCTCTGACGGGTGCTATAGCTGACGCAGATAGAAGAAAGGTAATAGCGTTTTATAATTTGGCTGTTCACAGAATAGACGAGATAAAGAATCTATTACTCAAAGAATCACTGGCTTGTTCCATTGCCGTACATTCTGGATTCTATGCCGCTAAAGATGATGGGATAGTTGTTGAAGCAGGGTACGAAGCGAGTAAGTATCAAGGCGGTCATGCAATGGCCATAGTCGGATGGAAAGTTATAGACGGTATACTACATTGGGAATTCCAGAATTCATGGGGTGATAATTGGGGAGACGATGGTTTCTGTTTCATTCCTCATACGTTATTAGAGAATATAAAATCGTCTAACGTGTATTATCTAGTGACTGAAAATGAAGACAATGTTAGAATTGAAAAAGAGAAAAGAAAACGTAGTAAGTTAATGAGTATAATCGCGTATGTGCCGGAGCTGTTAGTTGAAGGCATGAGGTACTGCATTACTTATATAAAGAATAAGTTTTCATAAAGGTGCGGGGAGTCATGCTCCCCATAACATACCTTAATTATTTTATACCGATAAATACATATAACAAAACAAACATAAAGATATTATGAGACTATTAGAATTTAACACAACAGATCCGCAAGGTCTGCTACAGAAAGTAGCCAATGACATCAAGACAGCTGAACGTAGAGATTGTCATGGTACGTGTGCGGCTGCGATTCGAACAGGTCAAGTGGAAGATGAAGATGTTGTGGTTATCGTTGGACCCAAAGGTAATGGCGGGAAGCACGGATTCCATTCAGTTATAATTGATAGTACAGGCAACATAAAAGTAGATTCATATAGTGAACATATGACAAACTACGACAAAGAAAATGGCATATTTTATTACGACATAGGCGGGAAAGAAGTCCCAATGTCGTATAAATCGTTTGCCAAAGTAGGCAAGCTCAAAAACGCGTAAGCAAGTAAAAACTAGCAAACGTTAAAAAAGGAGACAATGTCTCCTTTTTTTATACCCGTAATTATGGTATACTACACAGAAGAGGTTCATTATGAAAAGGTTCAAAGAGAAAAAAATAGATTTTGAGGCATTGAAGCAATATATCAAAGACTCTAGTGAGAGTTCTGGTGTGTATATCGGTGGAGACTCAAAAACATTCAAGCATGACGGTGAGAGATACTGTGCATATTGCATTTCTGTAATTGTACATAAAGACTCTAAGCATGGCGGTAAAGGTTTCTATCATGAGATCATCGAAAGGGACTATGGCGACATTAAAGCCCCTAGAGCAAGACTTATGAATGAAGTGTATAAGGTAGTTGACGTTGCTAATGAGCTTGTAGAGTATATTGGCGATAGAAAGTTCGAAATACATTTGGACATCAATGCTTCTGAGAAGTATAAGTCTAATACAGCTATGAATGAGGCCTGTGGTCTTGTTAAAGGTGTATTTGGTGTTGAGCCAAAGATTAAGCCAGAGGCATGGGCTGCATCGACTATTTCTGATAAATATGCTGTGAGAACTGCAAAAAGTTCAAAAAACACAGTTAAAAAGAAGAAGGCTACCAATCGTGAAAATAGAACAAGTGCTAAACGAAAATAGACAGACCCTATTCCATGGGACAAACGCTAAGAGCGCGTATAATATTCTCAGTAGCGGAAAGATAGAACCGCGAACCGAACAAGTATTAGACGGCAGGAAAATAAAAGGTGTGAGTACCAGTAGAAGTAAGAAGTTTTCTTCTGATTGGGGCGAAGTTATATTTGAATTTGATGCTGATCGTCTCAAGCACCATAACAAAGTGGTGCCTGTAGATTTCCTTCATAACTCCCCTCAGTACGATGTTGAAAAAAGGCATTGTAGTGAGGAATTTGTTATTGGAGAGTTGAACGACGTGAAAAGATGCCTTAAAGCCATCTATCTTAAAAGCACCGTTAGGCAGAGTCCGTACTACGATGACTTGCTGGATTTGCTGTATAGTGAATATAGAGATGCCGAAATGGTGGAGATGTATTGACGTACTAATTTCTTTGTGCTATAATACAGCTCGTTAAAAGGAATTAACTATGAAACTAAGTGATAATTTTTACTTGAGTGAGTTTCTTGAATCAGAAACCGCCGTAGAACTAGGCGTGGAAGATGAGCAGAATAACCCACCACAAAATGTAATAGAAAATCTTACATATCTTGCAAAAACAACACTGCAGCCATTACGTAGCTATCTCAACTATGGGGTAGGCCTCAATAGTGGCTGGCGTTGTAAAGCTGTTAATGACGAAGTCGGTTCTTCCGATGTGTCTCAGCACTTACACGGTGAAGCGAGCGATATTGATATCAGTGACGCTATGCTAACTGATACTGATGCTGTTGTCAAGCATGTTATTGAAGATTTAAACCGACGCATAGAACGTATATGCGGGAAAAGACCAAGAGCGGACGTAAATTCTAATTACTACGCATGGGCTTACTACTGTATCCATCTGGATGAGCTTGATATCGATCAAGTGATTCATGAGTATGGAAGTGATGGTAAACCTAGTTGGATACACGTAGCCTCTTCAGGCTCAAAAGACAGACGCAGAATCACCATCAAACGATCAGGTGATAGATATGTGGATATGACATTAGAGCACGCCTTATTGTTAGGCTGCTAAGTCCCCGCACTATCTTATGGAATAAAAACTGGAAATACTAAAGGAAATTGTTATGGAAGACAACAGGGAAATTGATGCGCTTGGCGAAATTGAAGCCTTGAGAACCAGTGGGAAATCGGTTATGGATATAGCCAAAGAGCTTGACATCCCAGTGGATATCGTAGCTAATAAACTTCACGAACAGGGCAGCATCAAAGTGAGCAATAAATATTTAGATAACGACGCTAATAAACTTAAAGTCATCGACATGAAAAGCGAAGGCATGAAATATCAAGACATCGCGGATATAGTGGGACTTAGTAAAAGTGCCGTATCTAGATTCTTGAGAAAAGCCACACATAAAGATTGGTGGGCAACTCAGGATGCAGTTAAGCCTGTGTTAACTGAAGGTCCTACTAGATCTGAAGTCAAAAGCCAGTCCACGACTTCGAAAAGACCATCTTCTCCGCCGTCTCCTAAAGCAACTGAAACACTAAACAGTGATTTAGTTAAAGAGACTGTAGCCGCCTTAAATGATGAAGGTAAGACGTATAACGAGATTAGTGATGTGACCGGCGTGACCTATCATAACGTACGTAACTTCCTTTTGGGGAATACCTACAAAACGTGGTGGGATAAACGAGTGGTTGCTGAATCAAAAGTCGAAGACATAATCGATGAATTGCTTGAAGAAGTTGAAAGTGAAGTGGAAGATGTGATAGAAGCAACACGTCACACTGATTTGAATGGTATGGCTAGAGGGTCTGCCAAGATTGTAATCGGTTTGGCATTGGGCGCACTAGCAATCACCGCAGCAATAATTTTGGTATAAGGGAGTCATTATGCGCAATAATAATGATTTCACAGACACCAGAAAGGTAAGGGCGATTCAGCTAAGACAGGAAGGTTCAAGCTTTAGTGAGATATCTAGAGATTTGGGCATTCCGTCTACTACTGTGCGTTACTTTATCAACCGTAAAACCCACGTTGAGTGGTGGAAGAAGTACAATAAAGGTAGTTTTTCCAAGATTTGCAATACTATGGGCTTTGTGTCAACCGCTATACCACAGCCTATCCCTGCAGACGCTAACGACTATACCTTATGTAACGACAGCATAAAGAAATTAGCTGTTGATATGAAAGAAAATATGTATATGTCCAATGCTAAGATAGCTAAAGAGCTTAATTTGGAAGAAACATGTGTCAGACGCTTCTTTTCCAAGATAACTTATCAGGAATGGTGGGAAAATCTAGGGGATGCGAGTGGAACAGGTTCATTAAGTGATGATGCGGTAGTTGATGACGGCGCTGAGATCCCAGAAGAGCCTGTATTTATGGGCGAAATGGACGAAATCCAGTATGACCATAACTATCTTGACAAAAACACAGTTTTTGTGATAAGCTCAGCACAGAATAACACCCATGTTAATATTGAATTCATGGATGCGCTTGAATCTTACTGTTCTCATAATGATGCGGAGCTGTTGATATCGCCATTCTACTACAATACCAGTGGTATGTTAGGTAATAAAACGGACGAAGCTGTATATGACGACAGAGTGGAACCTTATTTAGTTAAGGAACCTATTAAATTGTGTGATTATTTAGGCGGATTGGTATTTTGTGCTGAATTGGATATTTTACCAACGGCAGTAAACCCATTTTCAGGCCTACATACGTATACTAAGCTGGCTAGTAGTATTATCCCTCATACTAGAATGCAGTTAGAGTCTGTGGTCACGCCTAAGTCAGATGTGTGTAGAATGTTGTATTCTACGGGCACTACGACCATGCGTAACTATGTGCAGCGTAAAGCTGGGCAAAAGGCTAGTTTCCATCACGTGTTCGGAGCGTTAGTCGTTGAGATTGACCATAAGAACCAGTGCTGGTACGTGAGACAGCTTAATTCAGATAAAGACGGGTCTATCCAAGACCTAGATACGGTTTATATGCCAGACGGATCTGTTAGAAGCGGAGAAATTGAAGCTATTAACTGGGGTGATCTTCATGCTGAGAAGTGTGAACAGGAACAGATGGATCTTTGTTTCGGTGAAAAGGGCATTCTTAACTCTTTACAGCCAAGATACCAATTTGCGCATGATTTAAGTGACTTCACACCACGTAATCATCACAATAGGAAAGATCCTCACTTCTTGTATAAGACATCTAACAGTGCTATACGTACTGTAGAGGATGGTTTGGTTCAAGCAGCTGATGTTATCAAAGAAATGTCTCGTGATTGGTGTGAAACTGTAATAGTAAACTCAAATCATGATAATGCTCTTGTTAAATGGTTAAAAGAAGCCGATTATAGAACAGATCCAGACAACGCCAAGTTCTTCTTGACCGCGCAGCTGGAATGTTACGACGCTATTGACAGAAATGACAATAACTTCAGTATATTCGAGAAGTCTTTGACTGAATTAATCAGAGATCCAGTGGATATGTCCGCAGCCAACGTTAAATTCTTGAGAGAGGATGAATCTTTCAAAATTTGCACGTCAAAGATGGATGATTCTATAGAATGTGGATTCCACGGGCACACAGGTAATAACGGAGCGCGTGGGTCAGTAATGTCCTACCAACGTCTTAGTAGCAGAGTGAATATAGGCCATTCTCACTCAGCAACGATCAAAGACGGTGTTTATCAAGCCGGTGTGACAGGTAACCTAGACATGGGTTATAATATTGGTGCTAGTAGCTGGAGCCACTCACATATCGTGACTTATGCTAACGGTAAACGTACTATTATAACTACGCACGGTGAAGGATGGAGACTACAGGCAGATGATAGTCAAAATTCTTTACATGTGGGTACTTGACATTAGGTTTACAATGTTATAATATAAAAGGGCTGAAATGCCCTTTTTTTATGGGTAGTCCATAAATAAAGATATATGAAAGAGAGGCAGTATGGATTTTTTCACTAAGGTTGACGGTGTTTGTGAGAAGTGTGAAGTAATACAGGTTGCATGGGAGGAAAAGGAAGCCAAAGTGCGCATTGAAGATAGCGATGAGAAGAGGACTACGTCCTTATATAACATGGCTATGCAAACTTCATTGCATAATAAGGTTCCTTTTGAAGAAGTCGTGGAATACCTCCACGACATAATGGGCGAAAGCCCTTAAAAAGGAAATAAAATGTTAAAAGTAATGAAGGGTATGATATTTGTAATATTCTGCTCTGTTATATTGTCAGGTTGTATATCAGGCATGGAGAATCCGTTCTCTAAATATTTAGTCGTTAGTCCTATCATGTTCGACATGATTACGCAAGAAGATATAGACTCAGGATTTGAAGTAGTCATAAAGACTCCTGATGATACTGTCGTGCCTATATATTTTAATGGACAAAACGTAACGTCATGCTTTACGTGGAGCGGAGTTATTGCCTCCTCGGACATCACGTGTATGAGTGACTATATCAGGCAAGATAGAAATACTATCTCTGTTAATCCACAAAGTTTATTCGGTGGAACGACTCGTTATTTCACTATGGACACTGAAGGACCGTCAGTTAGTATTAAAACTGTGTGTTATTTGGCGTCAGGCGATTGTACGCTTTCTAATACTGGTGACGTGGCGATAACTGTTCAGTATATTGATCCGTCTGAAGTATTATCGACTACGGTTAACGGAATTACCCCTCATGCGGAGAATGGCACCGTGAGAACCTACATTATTGGCGTGTCAGATAAGTACACGTTCGACTCTGTTGATTCTTTAGGTTACACTAGCACTCACTACTTTAAAAGTGAAGGTCAAAGGCTTGATGAGATCGTCAACGTACGTATTGATGAGACTATGCTTGGAGCTTTGATACCTCTAATAAACGAGGGAGCGTCCGCTAAAGAGTTTGGTGCATTAGATAAGAGTGATCCTATAATGGAAGGCGTAGAAGCTCAAATTCTCGGTCTTTCTAACATGCTAATCACTGTGCATTACATGAAGGTCGGATCTTTCAAGATTAAAGAGATATCTATAAACGACTCTAACGCTGATCTTGAAACTAGAATGACCATGGAGCCTTTAGGTACTAATTGGGTCAATAATAACGATATAGTTGAGACTCCCTCAGACGTCGGTGTCGAAGTGTTCATGACTATGCAAGATGTGTTGTGGTGTTATGATCCATTGGGATGGATACCAGCTTGTCAACCATGTGCTCATTCTGCGTTTGATATGTGTCAGAATGGTCTTATAAAAACGGACATGCACATGTTCATTGAGAAAATGAATGTTAATGCCCGTGTTAACGACGATATTGTCACTAATGGCAACTTCCACATCAAATTGGAAAAACTAGCTAGTGGGCAAGACGTTCTGGTGATGAAAGATACTTGCGCTGATAACTGTGTTGCTGGTGAACCTGCTGACGAAGGTATCATGGGATGGTTAATTTCGTCTTCGATTCTTAGAGGAATGATTCTGACTATTGTTGAAGATACTGTCAATCGTAACTTGAATGAAATCGAACTAGGTTCTAATTTCAAGTTTGATTCTGGATCGGAAGCTGAATTGAGTGTCCGTGTAGATACATTAACCACTGATATTGGTAGCGGAGATAACATCGGTAATATGAATATTGGTTTGTCCGGTATATTTGATACAATCGTGCCTGATCCAACCATAGCACCTGCATTAGGCTCATATCATATTGAAGATGATCCGTTACCTAGTACAGAGGATGATGGTTCTGCAATGGCTGTCGTACTGAATAGTAACGCGGTAAACCAAGCGTTCTTGGCAATGTACAATACTGGAGCTACCCATTTAACGTTGCTTAATGGTGAGGTCCATACTGGATTGGGAGTAACTGATGATCTTGGGAAAGCTGGAGATTTGAGAATAGAAATGAATCCCTCAAGTCCAGGTGGATTCCATTTGGCACAAGGCACTACTAATAACTTGGCATTCTTATCCTTTAGAGGCGCAGAGGCTATTGTGGCGGCTAAGCAGAGTGATGGCACGTGGTCTAAAGTTACAAGAATAGACATGGACATCAAAGCTGGTGTTATGATGGGTGTAGAGGGCGGTTATCTGAAGATGACTATAGCTAATACTCCTGAGTTCACAATAAACCACATGGATGATATAAACTATAAAGGGCAGAACTTAGCTTTCTTCCTAAATCACGGTTTTATTGAGAAGCTGTTGGAAGTTAGTCTTGAATGGCTCATCCCGTATGTAGCGGATAGTCGTTTGACCATTGATGTTGGTAAGTTAGGCATAGATAAACTTTATACTGATAAAGTAGATACTAAGTCAGGACATTTACATTTCCAAAACGGAATAAGTCAATAAATAATAGGAAGACGTAATGTCTGATAAAAAAGTTGTGTATATAGATTTAGATGATACAACGTGTGATTATACATTAAGGAAGAATGAGTTCACTGAACTTTTCCCAGAGGTTACATACCCACAGTCAACGATAGGTTTCTTTGAAGATTTGGAACCTATCGACTATTCTCTATGCTGTATTGCCCAGATCATAGACTGTGGTAAATATGACGTATGGATAGCGACTGCTCCTAGTGTAAAAAATCTGCATTGTTATTCTGAAAAAGCCAAGTGGGTACTTGATTATCTTGGCGAAGAAATGCAAGAAAAAATGATCATCATAAATGACAAGAGTAAGCTTAAAGGCGACTTTCTTATCGATGATCTAGAAGCCGGTAAAGGACAAGAAAACTTTGAGGGTGAACTCATCGTGTACGGTTCTGATAAATGGCAGACATGGATAGACATAACTGTTTATTTGGTTAATTTATAAGGAATGAAATATGATTCAATGTATAGAGTGTAACGATACTGGGTTCGTAATAGATATAACATATTGGGACACCGACATTGGAGAATATAAGCATGAAGAAAGGCCATGCGAGGATTGTGAAAAACACGCGGAGTTAAGAGAACAAGAAGGTAACAAAACATTAGTTTATTATGCTATCGTTCTAGAATTTCGTGGAATCACAAGATACTGGCAAGGTGATACTTGGCGTGATGTGTGCGGGATTCAATTCAGCACCTCAGTCAAGGCTCTAAATTATGCATCTGTGAACTTGCAGAGAATGCTAAAATGCAGTAACATGTGCAAAGACAATATTAAAGTAAGAGAATGTATTGTTAATACAACCGGAGTTGAGTTTTCTTTATGATAGCATGTATATGTAACAACATAAAACAAAGTGACGTAGTGGAAGCCTTAGAGGGTTTAGATAACCCTGAAGATTTACACGAAGCATTGGGCACGAGTGTCCAGTGCGGGTCATGCCTTACACACATTAAAGAGGTCTTCGATGGCATTGCAGCAAACCGAGTGCAAAAAATTCGTATTGTACAATAACGATACAGGAAAATTTAGATCAAGTAAAACCAGTAAGCGTTCCTATGGTAAATTCTCCATGGCTAATGTTTACAAGTATGAACATCTAGCCAGAAAAGCTAAGAACAACGACGACGTTATAATCCCTATCACTATAAAAATAGATGAAGCGGATATATTCATGACTGTTCTCGCAGGAGACAAGAAGTCATGATGTGGTTAAAAATGTTAACCAGTAAGGCTGGTCTGTCCATCATCGCCATTACTATTTTGTCTCTGGCTGCGTATGGCGGATATAAGTATGTCACCCATCTCCAGTATACTGTCGCTGAACAATCTGAAGAGATTACGGGACTCAAGAAAGATCTCAAGGACAAGGAGACCATCATCGTTAAGATGAAGGCTGACTACACCGCACAGAACAAACTGAAGAAGAAGCTAAGTCGAGATAAGACGGCACTGAATAGTCAGTTGGTAGAGCTATCAAAGTCTTTTAATAAGGTAAGAGCGAACGGCACCAAGAGAGATCTTGGGGCTTTAGCGTTAGGCAAGCCAAAATTAGTGGAGAATATCATCAACGCTGCCACTAGAAATGTCATAAGGTGCGCAGAGATGGCATCAGGTTCTGTCCCCTTAGAGGGAGAGAAGAATAGTAAATGTCAGCATATAGTTGATTCATTTAAGGTGGCAGAACAGTGAAAAATATATTTATATGTATGATGTTGTCGGTATTTCTTAGTGGGTGTTTTTGGGTCCGTGACTGTGACGTGCCATATGAAAAGGCACCTATAGAGCTAGATGGCATACCTCCATTAGAACTTAGAGAATTAAGATTCACTGAGATAACCGAGAGAAACCAAGCTGAAATTTTTAAGATGTTGAGAGATAAAGGTATAGACCCAGTACTTATGGGACTAACTGATGTTATGTACGAGAATTTGTCCTTCAATCATGCAGAAAAGGTAAATATCATCTTTATGCAGAGACGCCAGATAGAAACTCTTAAAGAGTACTATAAAAGCGATAAGAAACCAACGGAAGACAAAGAAGATGAGTAGAGGTTCACTAAAGCATATGTTGCAAGTGGCAAGTAAGAAAGCCGCGTTAGGCACCATAGTAGATTCCATAGAAGAATATACTGATGCGGACATAGACGCTATAGTTACTCAGCCGGTATGGGTCAGAAAAAGATTAAAAGAACATCGTGAAAATATATTGCGTGCGAAACGAATGAGTGCTATGATCATTCCAGAAGTTACAGAAGAGTGCCATTTATTGTACCCAGTAAGAAGATACGTTGGTAACACGACGCAGACTCTTTCTAACGGTAAAGGGTTTTCTCTGGAAATAGACCCGATGGATATCATGACAATTATTGGTGATGATAAACTAAAGGTTAATAGTACTAACATTATAGTAACTTCCGATGAATACAATTTTTTGATGGATAATTCAGAATTTGTTGACATCATGTCAATTACTGACTATAATGAGTACTTACAAAATGTACTTGAAGAGAAATTCGGCACATCAAGTAAGGAAACTGATCAACGCGACACTGAGTATGGGTATATGTCTGCTATTAGATTTGATAAATAGCTGTATGAATATATTCGAGATAGTAGACCGAGAAGATCCAGTTGACGAGTTTGAAGCTGAAGAGCAGGAAGATGAAAACACTGACGGTGATGTGAGTCCCGTAAAGAAGGCATTTAGAAGCGCACTTAACAAGTACAAACAGTTGGCTAAGAAAAACACCAAGAACCCAGTTGCATCTACGTGGATTGCTGATCTTGACTATGACCATGCTGCGAAAGAATGCACCATGAGGTTGAGTGACGGTAAGAATTACCGCATACAAGGTATGCAACCAGACGTATATTATAGCTGGGTGAAAGCACCATCAAAAGGTAAGTTTTTCCACCAACATATTAAAGACAACTATTACGTATAAAACCAAAGGTGATCACTATGCAAGACACAATCATTGCGCAAATTTTAAGCTTCGACGATGAAATTAAAGATGGCGTTTCTCAAGAGAAATTCCTTGAAGCCACTCGCCAGTTATCAGAGCAGATGCCAATCTCCGCTGAGATGGACGATCAGCAAAAGCGTGTGGTGTTAGCCAGTCGTATCAAGCATCTTACCGACAACAACATGTTGACGTATGATTTCACCATGACCTTAATGAAAACAGTCAGCGAAAAGCCGATTGAATATCTTGAAGAGTACATGTGCTTCTAAGCACGTGTATAACAGGGATATTCCCGCTAAAATAACAATTTTGTTGGAACATGCTATGCAGCACGTTTATATTGTCACGGAAGATATGTATTTTTTAAATTTAAGATCTTCGAATACTATCACGGATGTCCACACGAATCCTGACAGCGCAGATCAAGAAATACATACTTTCATGGTCAAGAACGACTTGATCGATGGGTATAAGATTCGAACTGATGAATGGAACGGGACCACTCACGAGATGGTCCTAGTTAAATGGTTCGGTATATTAAGACGTGTTATTTCAGTAAAAAAGATGACTATGCATGAAAAAAAGGCTATAGTGGAATCTGACACTGACATAGACTCGGAGCTTACAGATGGATCTTACGGAAACATCGTACACTAGCATGAAAGACATCTCTATCGGTATGTTAGATGGAGATCCTGTTGCATTTGCACTAGCAAAGCGCATCTCTGATGAACAAAAAAGAAAATACATTACTGTGTATGATAAGGACCATAGGCTTTTCTATGGTTTTTATTCTTTTAGTTATTCTGAATGTAAAGCTAAATCTGTAGCTTTTTTCAAGTACACCACTCATTGTCGAGCTAATAACTACGCTTCTATGGATTATTGTGAATTTAAGAACATGGTTAAATTTGTTTCTAGATCAGAGTATATGGAAGCTGAAAAGACTATAGGTTCAAGATTCAAAGATTTGTAGAAATACAGACGAAAAAAAAGGTGACCTAAGTCACCTTTTTTAGTTGTGTTCCGATTAAGGAGCTGCAACTGTTACTGTAGGATTAGCAACATAACCTGCGCCAGCATTACCGACAGAGATTGTGTCAACTACGTCACCGATAAGGGCAGAAGTAGCTGTAGCTTGAGTCTTGGTAACTGCAGAAATAGTAACTGTCTCATCACCAACATAGTCAGTGTTACCGCCAGAAGCAGTGATAGAAGTAACCACACCGTTAGTTAGAACAGCTGTGAATGTAGCGCCAGTACCAGTACCGCCAGATTGAGTTACTGTAGGTGCAGATGCATAGCCAGAACCGCCGTTAGAGATAAGGGCAGATTGGTCAGCGTCAGGGTCAGCAGCAGTTTGTGCAACGAAACCAGATACGGTAGCGTCAGTCGCGTCAGGCGCAGACAACGTAACTACTGGAGCACCAGCATATCCGCCGCCGCCATCAGTTACTGTGATAGCATCAACAGTGTACGATGCAGTAATAGATGCAGAAGCAGTAGCAGGACCGAATCCTTCAACAGTTAACGCAGGAACTAATGTACCAACTACGTTACCGGCACCATCTCTCCACACGCCACTTTCAGTACCGTCGAAGTAATACATTCTGTATTGGGTGATTTTACTTACATTTTTACCGTTGTGAGTCAATTGACCTTCAGTGGCAGTTGCAGGAACGCCATCAGTAAGGGTAACTCTGCCAGATGCAACGTCATATTTGCGTGATCCAGTCTGTTTGATAATTGGCTCGTCGCCAGATGTAGTTGTTAGTGTTAGGTCACCTGTAGCGCCGTCTTTGGCAGTGAACCATTTTTTCTTAATTGGTCTTCCCATGGGGGATTCTCCTGTTTATTTAGTTACATGGAGAAACATGTGAATTTTGACTTCTCCAGTTATGGATACGTGGTCGCAATATCGGAGATATGCTTACGTATATGCATCTATTTATCAGAATTGTAATATTGTGTTTTTTTATGAATATGATAAGTATAGGTATAGTTCCAAATATTTGACTGTCACCGGAAGAGATGTTATAATGAATAGAATATGTACTGCTACTAAGTTAGAGTTTAGCGAGTATAGTTATGCCAAAGTTTTATGGGAGAGAGATCCTGTGCGTATCTGTCCCCATTGCAGAATCGCAGTAAATGTCGGGTTCTTCAATACGCATCCAAACATGAATAGTGAAAAGAAGAATGAATGATGTGAGAGTTACTAGAGTACTACATAGAAAAAGTAATACGCCTCGGTCTGCTGAGTCTAAGTCTTTTGTTGAGAGATCTGCCAAATATTCTAATATGGCTTATCTTCCTGAAGAGAACATCAGAAATAGACTGACATCTGAGGGCGCTACTAAGATCTTTATATATTCATATGAGGGTATGTTGGCTTTCATGGCAGAACTCGAACACGATATAGTCGTATCCTTCAGGGGCGTAGATACGGCTGCAGAATTCAAGACTATAATGAAATTCTGGAAACGCGATCAGTGCGGTGTCCAAGTTCATTCTGGATTTGCAGAGAGCGTAGATAAGTTCTCCAGATTCATAATCCACGATATAAACGTCATGTCTAAGAACAAAAAAATACTTTATACCGGCCATTCTTTTGGCGGGGCAATGGCATTACTCTTGACATTAAACCATAAACCTGATATTATATGCACATTCGGTGCCCCTAAAGCTGGGGGAGGAATAGGCTTTACTAAGCTATTCGAAGGCATAGAGGTCCATAGAGTACAGACTAAGTCTGATTTTGTTACCTTGTTGCCGCCTAGCATACCTATGTTGATGGAATATGATCATGTGGGTGACTTGGTACAGCTCGATGGCATTGTCCATCCGTATGAGACGCACAGGATGCGTATCTACACAAAAGCGGTCATAAGGAAAGAAAGAAATGTCACGTAGTGGATTTTTTGATGAGGACGATGGAATGAGAAAATATAGTAGTAAAGACGATTTCTTATATGAAATGTTAAAGAGTAATGTGAGCGGTCATACGATCAAGAGCGCAACAAAGAAGAGAACATCTCCGATGCAAGAAACTAGTAAAAGAAAACGTGATACCCTCCAAGAGAGAAACTATTACATGATGCCCACCAAGATAGAGCAATACGCGGATCTGGCAGTTATCAAAGCTTTCTATACCGGACAGGCAACTGGCAAGGTCGTTCCTGTGGCCATTGGTGGTTACCTTACTATGGCCTTTGAGGTTGAAGCAGACGCCTTTTTGCATAAGGCTAGTGGCTGGGAAGGTATGATTATGGAATTACTTGATTATTAAGACTGGGGAATAGAACATGGCTAGGACTAAGAAAAGATATGAAGAGCCGTTGCCTGAGTATAGTCTTATGGTGGTTGGCAGTAAAGATTATGCCCATCACTATCATAGTGCCATGGCGTATGCGAATTATGACGTAGACATTAAGAAATTAGTGAAAGCGACTAAGACGTGGACCGCCAAAAACACTGATCATGACCCTAAAATATTATTCAGTTTGCCTGATAATACGTTTGGGTCCATTGGTAAGTTCTGCTTTATTATGAATAAGGGTGGTCAATTTGACGAACGTCATATGGCATCTATAAGAGAACATATTAAGCATTTGTACAATAAGGCCGAATTAACATATTCTTCCAAAATTGATGCAGACAGCGAAGCAGAAAACAGTGCAAAGAAGAAGATAGGTGTTCAAGAACACATGAAAAATAGAGCTTGTGAAGTTGCAGGCGAGATTGAATATTTGATAGATTTGTTCATTGATGATTCTAAAGCTAATAGTTTTAAAAAGTTTAACTTGGAAGCATTCTTTGAAAGACAAGAAATAAAAGGCGGTCATTACAGATACATAGCGAGTTTCTACGAAGTGGATCTTGCTGAGTTTCAGATGGCCTTGGAAGGTAAAGACGCATACTCAGTAGAAGCATATAGCTTCCTGAAGAAATCAGAATTAAAAGAACTGGTGAGTTTCCTATCGTTGGTAGTAGAAACCGCAGATAAATTGAAAGGTAAAACGTCTTACAAACCAAGGAAGAAGAAAGCTATCAGTAAAGGTAGAAGAGTATCTAAACTTACGTACCTCGCTAAATGCGAGATGACTAAGTTGGAATCCGTGAGTCCTATACATATTCTAGGTGCTAGTGCGCTGTGGGTATATAATACCAAGACGCGAAAACTGGGCCACTACACTTCTATAGATGGTGATGGGTTGGATATATCAGGGACATCTCTGAGGAACTATGAGTCCGGCAGTAGTGAATGTATAATACTGCGGAGTAGTAAAATAGACTTGAGTAAGCTCAAGGCGCTGTCAGAAAAGGTCAGGACCAAGCGGTTTGATGACCTAACGTCAGTTAAAACATCTTTGAAGGGAAGGATAAACGAACATGTTCTTCTCTTGTGTGTGGAGAAATAGAATGGGTGTAGACGCAGCAGATTATATCATGAGGACAAAGAGCCTCATGTTACTGACTGAATGGTTACGTAGTGAAGACGACATCGATATTGAGATAGCGGTCATAGATGATATGAAATCCGTTGTAGGGGCTTTCTTGGCCGTTGTCGTGGCACCTCATGTCGAAGACATAGTTGATACATTCAACGCGTATGATATCAAGACCAGCGTAGATTTAAAGTTGGCCTTGGGTGACATTATAATGAAGGTTATAGCCGTAGATATGGCAGACCAACTAGGAGTGTGATATGGAACAGAATAAACCAGTAGGACGTCGAGATAGACATACCGTGCACGAAAATGTTGAAGATGACAAAGTGGTAGAGGAAGAGATCGAGATTACGCCAGAATCACTTAAGAATTTGGTGAGTATTTCAGGTGGATTTTTAAAAGATAATGTTAAGCCAGCTTCTCTAGTTGAGTTTTTGAAACATAAAGATTCAATTGATGAGATAGAGGACTTAGCGTTGTTAATAGGTAAGGCAGTCATCAACGACATCATCATTGACGCACTTCAAGCTGCGATTAATGCTCACGATGCTCAAGATACGGCTGATAGCTCAGATAATGAACAAAATGGTTGAATAATCTGATAAATAGTGGTAAAATAAAGAGACTTTATTATGACTGCTACTGTTACGCCTAGAACTAAGCTTGTAAAGCAGCTAAGGCTGTTATTGGGTGACCAAATGGTCGATGTTGAATTAGACATTGAGCATTATGAGCTGGCTGTGGATATGGCATTGGAAAGATTCAGACAACGTTCTGATTCATCCATGCAAGAAAAGGATATTTTCATAGATCTGCAACCAGACCAAAATGTATATAAATTGCCTGAGAATATTCAGACTGTTTGGAAAGTTCATAGACGTGGCGTCGGTACATCTATTGGTGGTAGCGGTGTTAACTTCGATCCGTTCGAAGCCAGCTTCGCTAATCAATATATGGTGCAAGGCGCACAGCAAGGTGGATTAGCTACATGGGAATTATTTGGTGAGTATAAAGAAACTCTTGGAAGATTATTTGCATCTCAAATTAACTTTAATTGGAATGCGGATAATAAAGAGTTAACTATTCTTACTAGGGCAGAAGGGCAAGAAACGGTAATGATCACGGCGTACGCCGAAAAGGATGAGCAAAGCATATTAACTAACGCTTACTCTGGTCCGTGGATGAGGGATTATTCGTTAGCTCAATGTAAGTTCATGCTCGGAGAGGCGAGATCAATGTTCACTTCTGGCTTTGCAGGACCTCAAGGTTCTATCATGTTAAATGGTGATCAGCTCAAGCAAGAAGCTATGCAGGAAATGGAAAGGTTAGAAACTGAAATACAAAACTTTGTAACATCAGATAGCGGGTATCCTTTTATTATCGGGTAACCAATTGATGAATGGACTAAAATAAAAATGGAATATAAAAAAGTGGACAAACAACAGAAAACTGCAGTATTCGCCATGTGCGGTACTTTAGTAGCTATGGTTGCCTCAGTTGAATACGTGCTGTATAAAGTATCTTCTGAAGTGATGTATGGTTTCGCCGTAGTACCTTACTAATGCTCGTCGGGTTACTTAGGTGACCCACGTTCAAAAACAACACACATACAAGGAACGTTATGATAGTTGGTGTCATGGGTTTAATTGGTGCGGGAAAGGATACCGTATCTGACATCTTCGTCAGGGAACATGGCTTTGAAAAAATAAGCTTTGCTGACTCTGTGAAGGATGTCGTGTCCACAGTCTTTGACTGGGACAGAGAAATGATGGAAGGCGCAACGCCTGAGTCAAGAGAATTTAGGGATGCAGTCGATCAAGACTGGTCCGATATGTTAGGCGTAGAAATGTTTTCTCCTAGAAAAGCCATGCAGATGGTTGGCACGGATACGTTTAGAAATCACTTTAATAATAATATCTGGGTTTATAATACGATGCGTCGTGCGTCAAAGTACGAAAATACAGTAATCAGTGACGTAAGATTCGTCAATGAAGCTAACGCAATATTAGATGCCGGTGGAGTTTTGATAAGAGTGTTTGGCAGCAAGACACCGTCGTGGTATGATGTGGCTCAAATGGCTGCTGAAGGCGACGAGATCTCTGAAATGTACATGGAGTCCCACTATCCACACGTGCACAGAAGTGAATGGGATTGCGCAGCAGTAGAGGCCAATTACGTGATTGAGAACACCGGCACCAAGGATGATCTTAATAGTGTAGTACTTGAAGTGCACGAAAGTGTGGAGGCTGTTAGACAATAACCTATTCTGTTTGGGGTAGGTTTGAAGACCATTATGATAAATACCTGTAGATTTTATAAACTATTAGGAGATTATCAATGGCAAATCTTGTGTCACCAGGTTCACTGGTAACAGTCACCGATGAAAGCTTTACGGTTGGTACAGGTCCAGGCACTGTTCCACTTATCTTTATGGCTACGGGCCAAGATAAATTGAACTCTGCTGGGGACGGTATCGCTGAAGGAACAACAAAGCAAAATGCCGGTAAATTATTCTTAATTTCTTCTCAGAGGGAATTATTACAAACATACGGACTACCCGACTTCAATGAAGTAGGCGGTAATTCACTAAACGCATTCCCATTAAATGAATACGGTCTTTTGGCTGCGCATTCATATATGGGCATTGCAAACAGAGCTTATTGCTTAAGAGCAGACGTAGATCTAGACCAAATGGTGCCTTCTGATGTGCCACCTACTTCATCGCCTACAAGCGGAACTTACTGGTTAGATGCTAATGGCGTCGATGCTGGAATGTTCGTTAGAGCTTCTGGAACATGGGTTAAAACTTCCGTTTACATGTACGATGGGATCGTTGACGAAAATACTGGTGCCCCTTTAGCTGCGCCTAACAACGAAGAATATGTAATGGTTGTCGGTAAAGTGGATATCACTACCGAAATTATTGAAAACCAAATCTGGAGACAGGTTGCTGGTGTTGGATACGTTAGAATGAACGACCAAACTATCTCTGAAGATCTTCAGTATAGTAAAGTTTGGCCTTCACTTCGTAGCAACGCAACTGCTCTTGTTGACGGTGACTACTGGATTAGCACGGACATTGCTGAGTACGACTTAAGCGTTTATAGCGCGACAAGTGGTAGTTTTGTAATTCAAACTGCTCCATTATTCGAAACAACTGCATTAGCTAATGACTTCTACGGAACTCCGGTAGCTGGCGATTTGTTCGTACAGTACAACTCTGAAGATTTAGATCCAGCAACTTCTACAGTTTTCCAACATGCTATTCGTAGACATAACGGTAAAGCTACAGTTGAAGTTATTTCTACTCATCAGTTCTCTGTAACAAACCCAATGATCGCATCTGTTAGTTTTAACGGTGGCGCACCTATCGCTATCAACGAAATTACTGCACAAGCTGCGGCATTATATATTAACCAAGCCTTAGTAACTCAAGGTAGCACAAACATCGAAGCTAGAGATGCAAACGGAACATTAGTTATTGCTGAACTGAATGGTGATGATTTAGATATTGACGTTACAAGCGGAAGCATGGGTATCCCATCAGACGTATATAGTAACTGGGAATCTTTATCTTATGAAGCTTCTTTATCTGCTCCTATTGGTGACCTTCCAGAAGGTACGCTTTGGTATAGCGCTGATTTTAAAGCTGATGTTATCATTGCTAACAATGGTGCTTGGGAAGAACTTCCATGGCCTGTACATGTACAGCCTGACGCTCCAACAGCTCAATTTGAAAATGAAGTATGGATTGATTCAGATCAACTTTCTGATTATCCTGTGATGTATAAGTCTGATAGCTCTCTTAAGTGGGTTCTAGTAGACAATGCTGACCAGAGTACTCCAAACGGTGCTGTATTCGCAGACGCTAGACAAGAGCCATTGTACCCAGAAGGTCCAGTAGTTCCACCTCTACCTGTTATCACTCCGTCTCAAACTGCTAACTCTTTAGATAGTGACGCGCCTGACGCATTAGCTTACCCTACTGGTATCCTATTGTTCAATACACGTTACTCTACTCGCGTAGTTAAAGAATGGAAACATGACCATGCTTATAAAATTGGTGATGGTCCATCTGCAATTGGTGATCGTTGGACATTGAAATCTGGCTTAAGCTATGATGGATCTTTGATTACTGGTAACGACGCTATTAAGCAAGTTGTTGTTGAAGCTATGGCTGCTGCTATTGCGAGTAACGATGACATTAGAGCTGAAGCTGTGTTCTATAACCTAATCGCTGCACCTGGATATCCTGAGTTAATGGACGAGATGGTTGCATTGAATATCGACAGAAAAGAAACTGCATTCATCCTTGGTGATACGCCAATGACATTGAAGCCAAGTGGTACTGCTCTACAAGAGTGGGCATCTAACGCTAATGTTGTTCCTTCTACTGGTGATGACGGTTTAACTACTTCTGATGAAAATTTAGGTGTGTTCTATCCTTCTGGATTAGCGACTAACTTAGACGGTAACGAAGTTGTTGTTCCTGCTTCTCATATGGAACTTAGAACTTTCGCGTATAATGATCAAGTAGCTTACCCATGGTTTGCTCCAGCTGGTCTACAACGTGGCGTTATTCAGAATGCTTCAAGTGTTGGTTATGTTGATGATGAAGGTGAATACGTTGCAGTATCCTTGAACGAAGGACAACGTGATGTACTTTATACTAACAGCCTTAACCCTATCAGAACTATTCCTAACAGTGGCGTAGTAAACTGGGGTCAAAAAACTCGTAGTCCTGTTCCTAACAGTGCATTGTCCAGAATCAATGTGGCTCGTTTGATCAACTATATGAGATATCAATTAGATCGTTTGGTTCAGCCATTCATCTTTGAGCCTAATGACGCACAGACTCGCGGTAACGTGAAGACTGCTGTAGATTCATTCATGGCTGAGTTGGTAACTCTACGTGGCGTAACTGACTTCGTAGTTGTTTGTGATCAAAGCAATAACACTCCAGATCGTATTGATCGTAATGAGTTGTGGATTGACATCGCAATCGTGCCTACTAAAGCAATTGAATTTGTTTATATTCCTATTCGTATTAAGTCTACTGGCTCAATCTAATAAGTATAATATATAATAATAAGAACTTCAGACCCGCTACGGCGGG